>BNJS01001239.1_pt1 | contig 136976 bp, 167 predicted proteins | sample 8540461 | NCBI WGS metagenome assembly BNJS01 (sample SAMD00202454, study PRJDB9452) | human saliva metagenome | isolation source: human saliva | place: Japan
GCGGCGGGTATTCTCGCGGGCGGGGCCGCCAGCTCGGACAAGGAGGGGTAGTGGCTGTTGGTCGAGAGAGCGCCGGGCGGCAGTCTAATTGACGGTCCGGAGTGAGTGCCGAGCAGGTTGCGGCGCTTAGGCGGTAAGAAAAAGCTGAGTTGATAGGTTTTTGCGCGGGAACACCTCTCCCCCACCCAGCTTGAGGATGCGGTTCCTGTGTGCTTCTACAGACTCACCAGCTCGGGGCGGGTGCTACATGATGACCACCCCGAGGCGGTGGCTAAGCGCCTGAAGAAGGGTTAATTACAGAATTTTTTGAGAAGTAATTTTCGATGGATCTATACCAAACTTCTGTAGTTTTCGAGATTGCTCGGATACTTCATTTTTATCGTACTCGTTGAGCACCCATGTTGCGTTTGATGTTTTGGTATGCCCTATAAGGGCATGAATGTATTCATCATCAGAATCACCAAAACTAAAGCCGATACAAACTATATTGTCCATATTTTCATGATCATCTAGAAATTTCTTCAATTCATCTAGCTGTACATCTTTCCTTAATCCTTCATGCAAGCGATAAGCATTTTCATCGTAGTCTGTTATGTAACTCTCGTATTTAATTTCCCCGGCGCGGTGTCCTACAATAATTTCATCCCCAGCGATATTCCTGAACCCATGTATATGCAACACATTCCAATTTTGTACACCATACACCTTTTGAAGAGTCTCAGTATAGTTAAAATTGATAAAATGACCCTTATTTTCATTTAAATAATTTGAAAATCTTTCTTTTTGCCTATCTTTATCCACATTAACTGTTGCTATCCACTCTCTAAAAACTTCCTTAAACTCATATACAGTATAACCCCAAGACCAAGTACCGCTCTCCAAAATATCTTTATACCATCGGATATCACGATCTCCCTCTGCATCGACAATATCTCCAATCTCTTCTCTAATCACCTCCTCAATATTATCAAAAACCATATGGTAATCGATTTTCCCCAAGGAATTTTCAAAATCTGACCATAGCTCACAATCAGAAATATAGTAAAGAAAACCAGCAAAACCCTTGATTAGTTCTTCTTTGTACGATCCTGGCTGTATATCATCTATCACCTCATCATATTGAATATCCCAAACATTATCTTTCACGTATTCCAGAATCTCTTTAGGGGTGCGAACAAATTTTTCATACGAAATATCATCCTGAAATTCATACAAATCATCAAGATAATTATTGTAAAGGTGAAAAGCAAAATGTGCATATGATGTCGGAAGTCCATGGGCAAGATCAAATCCATTACCAATGATGTAAAGATTATTCAATTCCTCATCCTTAAATTAGTACTCAGATAATTTTATCTGTACTCAATTATACCCCAAGCATCATCTACCGGAAGAATGATCAAGGAAAGATTTTTTATTTTTAGAGGGTTTTATTAGGGTAGAATCTCTATCTGTCTGACTACATAAAAAACAACGGTCCCTCACATGTAAAAGTATGATGGAGTCTAAAACTAACTAAACCATCACATGCACGTAGGTGGAAACCATTGCTATCTCACCATAGACCTGACCTAAATCCGACACAATTCACCACCCTACGATCCTCCCTAAAAGCACCATCACCTGGGCTACCACAAGAATGCGTTTATACAGCGGCAAGCACCACCGTGCTGGATTTAACTACCAGATCATCTGCACCCTCGACGGGACACTCCTGGTGATCACCGGCTCTGCGACTGGGACACACCACGACGCTTTTGCGTACCAGTACCACGAGCATCACATCCGCAGCATCAAGTCCCACATCAACAACGCCGCTGAACGCACGCGGGCAGCTCACGCTCCTGACCGCACAGGTTTCTGATGCTCTCGCATCCAGCATCCAAGCTATCGCCATGCCCCTGCTCACCTACGGCACCACCGGCGACCTCGCTCAATCCGCTATCGTCATGGTCGTCGAGGCAATCCCCGTCATCCTCTTCGCACCCTTCGCAGGCACTATCGCCGACAAATTCAACCGCAAAACCCTCACCGTCAGCTTCAGGCTCGCCAGCGCCGCCCTACTCATCGCATCCCCAGCACTCTACGCCGCCGCAGGACTACCCGCCTTCCTCACCATCGCATTCCTCGTCTCAACCTTCGGCACCTTCTCATCCTCCGCAGCTTCCGCCGCCATGCCCTCCCTACTCGGCGACGACTACCAAAAATACATGGCACGCCGCGGCAGCCTCATCTTCCTCGCCCAAACCCTCGGCCCCACCATCGCAGCCGCCGTCGCATCCTTCACCACACCAGCCCTCGCCGTCGGATTCGCAGGAACCCTCAACCTGCTCGCCGCCCTCACCGTCGCCACCATACGCAACTACGACACCACCCACGCAGAACGCACCGCCACCGTCCAAGAACACCACACCGGCAGACTCCTGCGCGAAGGCGCCGCCTACACCGCACACAACCCCATCGTGCGCGGCATGCTCACCTTCTGGTTCCTCTCCATCGCCGCCGTACCCATCACCACCCTGCCCATGCTCGAATACCTCACCCGCGACCTCGGGCACGACTACACCGCCTTCGGAATCGCAACCCCCGTCTACGCCGCCGGATGCGTGATCAGCTCCTGGGTCTCAGCCAAACTCGGCGTCGGCACAGGCACCGGGCGGGTACACATAACCAAACGCGGGTGGATGTGCATGTCAGGACTCGGCTACGGCGCCGTCTGCCTGAGCATGGGACTACACCCGGCACTGTGGGCGGTACTCGTGCTCTGGTTCATCTGGGGCATGTTCTACGGACCCGAAGAAGTGCTCGGGCAAGTCCTCTTCGCAGACGCTATTGACGAGCACATGCGCGGGCGCGTCTACAGCTTCATGGGCGTGGTTTTCTCCCTAGCGGGCATGGTCGGGTACCTCATCACCGGATGGGCGGTACCAGCATTCGGCGCGATCAACACCATTGTTGCCGGAGGGGCACTCTTCGTTATCGCCACCGTATTCACGTTCATTCTCGGCCCGACCGCACGAGCGATACGGGCGCAGGAAGCGCGGGTAGGGGCAAAGGCCCGCGTGGGTATATGATTTACTCTGTGTAGCGCATCGACGTATTACCGAATCAAAGCCGCCAGGATGCGAGGCACCACCGCTTATTTATAAAAACTTCTCTCCAGATACACCTCAGAATTCGGATCATAGAATCCAGACCATTCTTCTCTTGTAAGTATAAGCAATTTTGCCAGATTCGAGTTAAGGAGAGATAATTATTTTTCCTTTTGAAAGGCTCTTACCAAAACTCTCTCTGTTCTTGATGGGTAAAGATACTTTCTAAGCGCATCGCTTCCACGCTTCAGGACGTATAGCGTTTTAAGTTTTTCATATATATCGCACGCCAGATCATTAGATTCTTCCCCCCGTTGCTCCTTCAAATTTTCCTCAGTAGCATCTTGCAGTACCTTAGATCGTTTTGACATGTCATCAATCATTCCATATTTTGTATAGAATGAATACCGGGCTATATCCAGATCTTTTAGGCGGTTTAGCTCCAAATAAAGCTCCAGTATAGCATACCTCCTCGATGCAACCGCCCAAGTGAACCTGCATAATTTATCACTTAATAATTTATCAATAACTATAACGAGGTCAACCACTTCAGGGAGCTCAATAAATCTATAGTTATCAATTTGAAGCAAATTACAGTTAAGATGGTGTTTCAAAGCACTATAATTGGAGATTCTTTTCTCTAATCTCATTTCAACAATTAATTTTTGAACCCTTACAACATATTCATAGTTTTGCGATATCTTATATAGATTCTGATCAATCCACGACATCAACTCTTCATACAGAAGGACAGTCTCTTCGAAGCGCTTAGTTCTTTCCCTATCAATAATTTTTCGAATATCGCGCTTCTGACTGTGAAAATAGAAAAAGAAGATCGTTGGTATCAAAGTCAGTATAGTAGCTAGTATGGGCAGGCTGGAAAACACATCTGAAAGATTTATCTTAAAGCTCAGAGAACTAATTACCCACTCTGAAATTTCAATAAAGTTCAATATATTTAATGAAAAACAGGCCAGAATAAACGAGAAAATCACCGGCAGGCTAAGCAAAATTTTAAACAGACTAACGAATTTTTGAGAGATTGAAGATTTGGATAGGACAGCCCATACACCACTCCTTTCTATAAGCGAGTAAGAAATCCATCCTAACCTTAAGAAACAATATATCATTTCCCACAAATGAACAATTCTTACTATACGTAGAGCGAATTCAGCCTTCTCCTTCTGAACTAATACTTCTCCAACCCTATTCAACTGCCCGGAGACAAAATGATCAAATTTCATAATCAGGAAATCATACACCGATAAATATAAAATTAGCAGAGTTAAATAGATAAGTGTAAGCAAAAACAAATTATCTTTGCCTACACCAAAATTAAATATTTCAAGCAACCAACTCATTTCTTTTCGAGTTAGGATTGCTATCAACAAAGCTAAAGGTACCAGTAGTTTAAAGGTTATAGAGACTCTCATTCTATTCAATTATCCTCTCTAATACTACATGTTACTTACGTATTTAAATCTCATGTTTATTTCCAATAATCTCTATATTATCCATCGTATGAGACAATAAGACTACTTACCGTCCTATAACACTTCCATTCTTTCCTTGACATATTGTTCAGGCATTAGCCTACCGTTAAGGTTCTCTCGAGTGTTGGATTTCCGGGGAGAAGCATCCAACGATTCTGTTTGTGACAAGCTATAGCGCGAAACCCACAGCAACACGCCGCCTCAATACACCACCGTCTCAGACCCGCAACGCTGCGGGTTATCTCCTTAAGTCACAAGAAGCGGGTTTTTGCCTGAAAAGGTGAGAAAATATCGCCTTTTCGACCAAAACCCGCTTCTCACGGAGTTGAGGCACTCGACGCCTACCCGCGCTTCAGCAGCGTGATGACTTCATAGTGGTTCGTATGTGGGAACATATCGAGCAGACGCGCGGCGACCGGCTTGTAGGAAGGCATACGCGCCAGGTCAGCGGCAAGGGTTTTCGCGTTGCAGCTCGAATAAATCACGTGCTCAATCCCGGAATCTTCAACCCAGGCGCACAGCCTCTCACCAATGCCCCGCCGGGGTGGGTTTACTACCAGCATCTCAGGGGTTTCGCGGGCGTTCATGGCGAACCCGGTCGCGTCCCCCGCCGCAAATTTCACGCCCTCAAGCCCCTGCTCGGCAACGGTACGCTGGGCGCTGCGAATCGCCTCCGCACTGATCTCGATCCCGGTGACCTCACCGTGCATCACCTGCGCCGCGTGCAGGGCAAAACCGCCCACGCCACAATACAAATCCCAGAGCGTGCGCGGCTGAACCTGCCCCACCCACTCACGGCCCTGCGCATACATCGCCTGCGCAATCTGCGTGTTCGTCTGAAAGAAACTCTGCGGGCGCAGGTGCAGACTCATGCCGTTCACGCGCATCGGCAGGGTTTGCCGATCAGTCAGAATAATCTCTTCATCGCCCTCAATCAGCGCCACATGCTCGCGCAGCAGATTCACCGACAGCACCGCCAACTTCGGCAGACGCTCCTGCAGCCACCCCAGCTGGCGGCGAATAGGCACCAGCAGCTTCTTCGAGCGGAGCACAAACCGCACCATCAGCTCGCCCGTCTCGGATGCGGTCACCAGAATATTCTTGAGCTCACCGCGCCGTGCCGGAATGTCATACGGGGTCAAATCGGCACGCTGAATGAGCTCGTGCAGCACCGGAATAGCGCGCTCAATCGGCTCAATATAGAGTGGACATTCGCTTAAATCGGTGGCGCGCCCCGAACGATAATCCACTATGCCCAGGGACAGGTTTTGCGCCGAACCGCCCACCACCAGCTTCGCCTTATTCCGAAAATGCGCCTCGGTGCTGGCGACGGGGTCCAGCCAGGTCAGGTGAGGGTACGCCGCGAGAAGCCTGCGCGCATCGGCCTGTTTTGCCGCGAGCTGGGCGGGGTACGGGGTTTCGATGTTGGTGCAGGAGCGGCAAAGACTCTCACGGTAATAGGCGCATTCCATAGCCCCACTATTCTACCCTGTGGATGCGCGGGCACGGGTAACCCGCCGGGTGGTTTCGCTGATGTGCCCGCTCAAGGCGTGCTCCTTCACCCCTGCTCCCCATCGAAAAAAGAGCCTTTATGTGAATAAAGCGGCGAAAACTACGCTTTATTCACATAAAGGCTCTTTTTTTGCAGGCAGGACTGGATCGGGCGGGAAGGCTACGGTTTCTTTGCCTTCTTCTGCTGGCCCGCTTTAAGCACCGACCTGTACGACCGTGCCGAGAGCACAGATGCTTCCGATAAAACCGATAACATGCTCATGAAGCTCAGGCACGAGGCAATGGACAGCGAAGAAAAAGCCGAGCCGATAGACCCAAATGAGAAAACCGAGCCGATCGAAAACGCCGAATTTACGGAGCCAATGCTGCAGAATGAGTTCACCGACCCGATGCTCAGAAATGAATTTCGCGAGCCGATGCTCTTTGCGTTTTGGTCGGAACGGGCGGGGGCATCGGGGGCGTTTTCGGAAGATTTGGAGGTGGTGTTAGGCATCATAAATCCAGCATACCGCGCGGCCCGCCCATACCGAACGAATCACGGCGCACGTCGCGAGCAATCATGCATACGCGTAAGCAGGTAGCATTGTGCCAAAAAGGTAGGATTTTCCTACCTGCTCGAACCAAAAACCACCTGCTCGCGGTTCTGAGAGGGGAAAAGCATAGACAAAAGCTCTCCGGGGTGGGTTCAGTACCCGGCATTGTGCCGGTCAGGAACCCACCCCGGAGAGCTTCAACATATTCCCTCAGTCGGGAAACGTTACATCATGCCGCCCATCGGGTCAGCAGCAGGTGCCGCAGCGGATGCGGGCTCAGGCTTGTTCGCTACCACAGCCTCGGTGGTCAGGAACAGACCGGCGATCGATGCTGCGTTCTGCAGAGCGGAACGGGTCACCTTCACGGGGTCGTTAATACCCGCAGCCATGAGGTCTTCGTACTCGCCGGTTGCAGCGTTCAGACCGGTGCCCTCGGGCAGGGAACGAACCTTATCGACCACCACGCCGGGCTCAAGGCCAGCGTTCGTTGCGATCTGCTTCAGCGGCGCATCGATAGCCACACGCACGATGTTTGCGCCGGTTGCCTCATCACCCTTCAGATCGAGCTTGTCGAAGACCTTCGCGCCCGCCTGAATCAGTGCCACGCCGCCGCCGGGGACAATACCCTCTTCAACGGCTGCCTTTGCGTTGCGCACAGCATCCTCAATGCGGTGCTTGCGTTCCTTCAGCTCAACCTCGGTTGCCGCGCCAGCCTTGAGCACAGCCACACCACCGGCGAGCTTTGCCAGGCGCTCCTGCAGCTTCTCGCGGTCGTAGTCGGAATCGGAGTTTGCGATCTCGGCGCGAATCTGTGCCACGCGGCCATCAAGTGCGGCGGCGTCGCCAGCGCCCTCAATAATGGTGGTCTCGTCCTTGGTGACAACAACCTTGCGTGCCTTACCCAGCATATCCAGGGTTGCAGTATCCAGTGCGAGGCCAACCTCTTCGGTAATAACCTGGCCGCCGGTGAGGATCGCAATATCAGCCATCATAGCCTTGCGACGGTCACCGAAACCGGGTGCCTTCACGGCAACGGACTTAATGGAGCCGCGCATCTTGTTCAGCACGAGCAGCGCCAGAGCCTCGCCCTCAACATCCTCGGCGATAATCAGCAGCGGCTTGCCGGACTGCATGACCTTCTCCAGGACGGGAACCAGATCCTTCACGTTCGAGATCTTCTGGTTGACCACCAGGATGTAGGGGTCTTCCAGCACGGCTTCCTGACGCTCGGGGTCGGTCACGAAGTAGCCGGAGAGGAAGCCCTTATCGAAGCGCATACCCTCGGTGAGTTCCAGGTGCAGGCCGAAGGTGTTGGACTCCTCAACGGTAATCACACCTTCCTTGCCGACCTTCTCCATAGCCTGAGCGATCAGCTTACCGATCTCCTGATCGCCCGCAGAGATGGATGCGGTTGCCGCGATCTCTTCCTCAGTCTCAACCTCTTTCGCGGAGTCGAGCAGGGTCTTGGTGACCTCCTCAACAGCCTTCTCAATGCCGCGCTTGAGGCTCAACGGGTCAGCACCAGCAGCCACGTTGCGCAGGCCCTCACGCACGAGCGCCTGAGCGAGCACAGTTGCGGTGGTGGTACCGTCACTGCGATATCGTCGGTCTTCTTGGCTACCTCTTTGACGAGTTCAGCGCCAATCTTTTCATAGGGGTCTTCAAGCTCGATCTCTTTGGCGATGGAAACACCGTCGTTGGTGATCGTGGGTGCGCCCCACGACTTCTCAAGCACGACGTTGCGGCCACGGGGGCCAAGAGTCACCTTAACGGCATCGGCTAGGGTGTTCAGTCCGCGCTCTAGACCGCGACGAGCTTCTTCATCAAAAGCAATAAGTTTTGCCATGTGGCGATGTCCCTCCTGGACCTATATTTCCTGATAAATGAATGTAGGAATCCCTATATCAAAAGTGTGCGGTGCACCCGAGCGGATGCGCCGCCGCAGAACGCTTCACGGCGCATGCGCACCGTGGGTGCACCGAATGCTACATCAATTTTGGCACCGACCGCACCCAGGGGCAAACATTTTCGGCCGTGGCGGGCCATCATATCGCCAACAGCGCAAGGAACACGCGCGGCACGGCAGGAAAACAGGGTACAGCCCACGCAGATGCTCACGGGCACAGCACTAACGCCCGGATCATGTGCAGGGGAAAGAATGAATGAACTAGCTCTGGGAAGTCGCTGGCAAGCACCACGACTGTGTCGTTACTGCCCAGATCCTCGGCGGTGCCTTCCTGAACATTGCTAATACCCACAGCATTGGCAACCTGCTGGGCCTGCTGCTGGGCGCCGCTCTTATAGTAGACGGTGCTGCGCTGCGGCGGGTTACCGGGCCAGTTGCCGGTCTCGCTAATGGTGTAGCTCTTAAGCTTAGCGGCGGCGCGGGATGCGCTGCCCGAAGGAGCCGACGCGTTATACACGGCCACAGTCCCCTGAGGTGGAGCTCTGGCTCGACGACTGCGACGGCTGGGCGCTGCCGCTCTTATTCCCGCCATCAGTTTTTGGGGCGTTATTGGAAGGGCTGGCTGCCGCCTTACCCGCATACGCTTTAGAGCCCGCAGAGTTGGGTGAACTGTAGCGGGGAGCCATCACATACATGGACGCGCCCAAGAGCAACGCAATAACCCCGGCCGTGACAAGAGGAATGGCTCCTCGCGGGTCCTTAGCGGGGTCGTCGATAGTACCGCGATAGATGCCGCGCCGGGCGGTATTCTCGTCGATATCATCGAATTCGTCGTGCGGATACTTACTCATGCATCTCTCGGGTGGGTCGTCTTTGGTGTTCTATACAGATTACAGGGATTCTCGCCCGACTCCAAGGACGGGTCTGAACAATAACACACCCATTGTAAAGTTTTCAGGAAGAGTTATTCAGCATCCTCTACCGTTTTGTGGCTAATTTATCTGCTGAACCGCAGGCGCCCTGCGGCCCTCGTTGGGCGCGGTGCTCACCGCCGCCATAACGCTACTGCTGGTCGCGGTGCTCCCGCAGGCGCGCAGTCAGAATCGGCTCCGCCGCAATGACGCGAGGGTCATCAATCATCGTGTTGAGCTTCTGATAATAGGCAATAGGTGTGATGCCCAGCGCCCCAATGGTTTTCTCCTTCGACCCCTGGTACTTCCAGCGGCGCTTCTCAATACCAATAATGGCCCGCTCCAAGGGGCTGAGTTCCTCAAATTTCTTATTCACTATGACCTCGCGGGTGTTCTCACAGACCGGGTGTGCTCTACTCTAGAGTACGTAATTTATGTTGTGTGCGCCGCACCTACGGGAGGTATCCATGTCCGAGTATCCGCCGCTGTCGTCCATTATGCACGAAGAATGGGCGCAAGCCCTCGCCCCGGTCGAACCGCAAATCCGCGCCATGGGCGATTTTTTGCGCACCGAACACGCCGCAGGGCACCGCACCTTCCCCGCCGGGGACGACATTTTCCGTGCCTTCGCCCGGCCCATGAGCGAGGTCAAAGTGCTCATCCTCGGACAAGACCCGTACCCCACCCCCGGGCACGCCATGGGCATGTCATTCTCAGTGCACCGCAATGTGCGCCCCCTGCCGCGCTCGCTGAACAACATCTACCGGGAACTCAACGACGATTTAGGAATCGCCCCCGCAGAACACGGCGACCTCTCCAGCTGGGCTGACGAAGGGGTGATGCTCATGAACAGGGTGCTCAGTGTGCGAGAAGGCAAACCCGCCTCCCACCGCAATAAAGGCTGGGAACAGGTGACCCAGCAGGCCATTGAAGCCCTCGTAGCCCGCGACAAACCGCTGGTGGGGCTGCTGTGGGGCGCCGATGCACGCCGCACCGCGCCCATGCTCGCACCGTACCCGTGCGTGGAGTCGGCGCACCCCTCACCGCTCTCAGCCAGCAAAGGGTTCTTCGGCTCCCGCCCGTTCTCACGCGTGAACGAGCTGCTGGCACAGCAGGGGGCCACCGGGGTAGACTGGCACGTCAAATAGGGTTTTAAACGGCGGTTGCCGTAGCCGAACGGAATCACATCCACCCGGCTACGGCAACACTGTTTTAAGGGGGCTAGGCTAGTCCGTCTCCCCCGTGGTCGGTGCGAACCGCTGCAGCAGGTACTGCATCAGGTAGTTACCCGCCGCCGTGCCCGCCGCCATGGCAATCACAACCGAAACCGCCGTGACCATGCTGGAGAGGCCGAACACCACGTTCGTATCAACCGTGAGCAGATACATGCCCCGGAAAAATTCCAGGCCCGGCAGCAGGAACGTCAGCGCCGGAATCGAAAAGATCGCCTGCGGCGCGTGCAGCCTATACGCCATATAGGTGCTGAACAGACCAATCACAAAACGCAGCCAGCGCCGTATTTGACCGGCCTGTACTCTCCCCCGTCAGCACCCAGTACCCGTAGTACGTGATCAGGCCCGCGGTGGTAATCATCAGCAGCCAGCCGATTTTCGCCACCTTCGTGTGCGCCGCCACGGCAAACGCTGCGGTCGCCGCCAGCATAAACACGGCAAACGTGGCGGTATCGGACGGGACGAACTTCGTCTGCTCAATATCGATAGTGGGCCCGCCAAAAACCGCTAAGGCGCTCACCGCGCTGGCAATACCAATCACCAGCCCCAGGAAGCTCATACCTGTAGACACGAACCGCCCCGCAGATGTAATCGGGAACCCGTTAATCGCATCCTGCACCGCAGACACCAGGCGGGATGTTGGCAGGAACATAATCAAACCCGCCGCAACCACCAGCGGCGCCGACAGCGGCGTATCCGGCCGGTGCAGCATCGACCCCTCACCACCGAGCAGAATCGCCAGGAACGTCATAAGCCCCGCACTGGCGGCCATCCGGAAGAACGCGGGCATCCCAATCTTCCGCAGCCACTGAATCAGCAGGTACACGGGCGTGAAAATAATACCCGCCGCCACCGCAGTCGCCCAGCCGCCGCCCAGAGCAACCGTAAGCGTCGAAGCCCCAAAAATATTCGCCAACCAGATCACCGCCGGCGGGTACGGTTTGGGGCGGTGCGTAATCTCGCTCAACCGCAGATCCGCCACCTCAAGGGTGATGCCACCGGCTGTAATCTCGTGAATCAGCTCGTAAATGGAGGCCAGCGCCTCGTAGTTCTCCGTAGAAGAACGCACCACCCGCACCAGGGTGTGGGTGAACCTCTCATCCAGGCCCACGCGCTTCATAATGCGCGACTCCATGTACGTGTCCGGGTCGGAGGTGTAGTTAATCGTCACCGACTGGTTGGTAATATCCACCTCGACCGAGTCCAGGCCGAACGCCGAAGAAACCGCAATAATAGCGGAATCCACATCCATGGCATCCGCCCCGTAATGGAACATCGCCTCCGCCAGACGCAGAGTGTAGTTCAGGGTGTCCCGGGCGTGCTCCTTCTCGCGGCGGAACGCCTCACGCGCGGCCTGCTCCTCCTTGCGGCTCTTGAGCGCAAACTGCCGCTGAGCGATACGGGCGCTGCCGCGCAGGGCGGGGCCCTCGGCACCCGGACGCACAAACGATCGCAGAGTACGCACGCCCCAGCGCCCGCCCCCGCCGCGGCGCACCGTCGGCAAGGTGGTGGTCGGCTCCGATTTCGGGGAGGCGTACCCCTCCGGCGGCTCGGGGTCCACCCCACCGAACCGCTGGGCCGCTTGCGAATTCGGCACGCGCGGGATCATGCCCGTCATCGGAACCGGGCGTGAGGGCTGGTAGGCCGCAGCCACCTCAGAGGATTCGGGGGTGGTTTCGCCCGGCATCGGCTCGGGCACCAGCTCATCGTCAATGGAGACAGTCGGCATGCCTGCCTCATCCACCGGCAGCAGCTGCGTCTGCTCGGTGCTCGTCTCAACCCCGTGCGCCTGCGCCACCTCGTACAGTGCCTTGCGGGAGCTGCGGGAAGAATGCGCAAGCGCGTCCCGTAATTGCGCGTCGTTCACCTGGTTCAGCGACACAGCTGGCATGGGGTGCGCGTGCGGCTCATACCTTGTGGGGCGCGGTGTGGTGTGTGGATTATCGTGGGGTTCTGAACCGTCGCCGGTGGGACGGTTCCGCTCATCTGCCATAGGTGTCTCCGAAGTGTTTGGGCTGCGTACCTAGTCTAGCAAGCAGCACCTGTGCGTGAAACAAAAACGCAGCAAAATTTAGTGTAAAAATTGCTGAGCGCAGCATACCCTCAGGGGCGGTGAGCTGGGTGATTAAACGCCCCGCCGCCGGTGACATGTCCGGCGGCGGGGCGTCTGAGTCGAATAAGACGGCTACACGCTATCGTATAGTCCGTGTTTACTCGGCGTCGTGGTCGGTCTCAAGGATCTTGACCAGAGTGTCTAGAGCCTCTTCAGCGCCTTCACCTTCGGCGCGCAGAACAACGACGTCACCGTGCTTAGCGCCCAAAGACATCAAGGACAGGATGGATGCTGCATCCATAGCCTCATCGGCGGGCTCACCCTTGGCCGCGATAGTAACCTCGACGGGGAGGTCGCCTGCTGCCTCAGCGAAAATAGCTGCCGGACGGGCGTGTAGACCAACACGGCTGGCAATGGTTGCTTCGCGCTCTGCCATAGTTTTCTCCTTTATGGAATATGTTACGTTGCTTACTATTCTAGTGCAGACGGGTGGTTTTGTACCCGTATTTAGGTGATTCTACCGTAAATTTCCGCCCACTACTTAGGTTCATGATGACCCCATCAGGGGCGCATCGGCGGCTGCGGCTCTACCACGGCCTCAACCCCCGATGCGTCCCGCACACCAGCGGCCGCTACTACAGGCCCAGCTCGTCCAGGATCGGCAGCTCTTCACGGGCCGCGGACTTCGCCTCAGCCGAAGAGATCTGCTCCAACGCCTTATTGGCGATGTGCCGCGCCTGCTCCAAGGTCACAGACTTCAGCACCGCGGCGACCGCCGGAATAGCAGCGGCGTTCATCGACAGGGTGTCCACACCCAACCCGATCAGCACCACGGCCAGCGCCGGGTCTGAGGCAGCCTCACCGCACACGCTCACGTACTTCTTCTTGCCCGCGTTCACGGAGGCCCGCTTGGCGCCCTTGACGGTCAGCTAATCATCTTCAGCACCGCCGGCTGCCACGGGTTGTTCAGGTGCGCCAAATCGCCCAGCAGGCGGTCGGCGGCCATGGTGTACTGGGTCAGGTCGTTCGTGCCGATCGACACGAAATCAACCTCGCCCAGGATTGCCTCAGCGTTCACGGCGGCGGCGGGGGTTTCCACCATCACACCGTGCACCGGCAGGTCTACCTCTTTGAGCATTTTCGCGAAGTTACGCGCCTCGGAGGTGGTTGAAATCATGGGGGCCATCACCCAAATATCGGCGTCTGATCGTCGTACGCCTTCTTAATGGCCTCCAGCTGGCGGGTGAGCACCCCGGGTACGGTCCAGTCGGTGCGGAACCCGCGCACACCCAGCGCCGGGTTCTCTTCCTCTTTCACGTTCAGGAACGGCAGGGGCTTATCGGCGCCCGCGTCCAGGGTGCGGACCACAATATGTTTGCCGGGGAATGCGTCGAAAACGGACTTGTAGGTTTGTGCCTGTGTCTCAATGCTCGGCTCGGCGTCATGACCAAGGAACCCAAATTCGGTACGCAGCAGACCCACACCTTCGGCGTTGAGGCTCGCAGCCTTCTCAGCGGATTTGCCGTCGCCCACGTTTGCGTAAAGCTCCACCCGGGTGCCGTCGGCGAGCACACCTTCACCGTCGAAGTCGGCGATAGGTTTGCGGTTGGCGTACTTCTCGGCGGCTTGACGGTCGGCATCGGTCGGTTCGGTGTCCACTATGCCTTCGTTCGAATCCACGTATACGACGGTGCCGTCGGGGATTTCGGTCACGCCCTTAGCCGCCACAATCGCGGGAAGGCCCAGCCCGCGTGCCAGGATCGCGGTGTGCGCCTGCGGGCCGCCGTCGGAGGTGATCAGGGCGATCACTTTCTCGGGGTCTAGGGTTGCGGTATCGGCCGGGGCCAGGTCAATGGCGGCGAGCACAAACGGCTCATCCGAGAAGGGGATGCCGGGGGCCTGCTGGCCGGTGAGGTCGGCGACAATACGGGCGCGCACATCGTGGATGTCGGTCACGCGCTCAGCCATGTACCCGCCGAGGGCAGCCATCTGGTCAGCGAAGGAGGTCGCGGCCTCCCAGATAGCGCGTTCGGGTGCCATCTCCTGGGTCTCAACCAGTTAATGGCGCTCTTAATAAGCGCACGGTCGGTGGCCATCTGGGAGGTGGACTTCAGCACGGCCTTACCGTCACGCCCGGCGTGCTCGGCGCGGGAAAGCAGGTCTTCCTTCACGCGCTGGGAGGCGTCTTTAATGCGCTGGGATGCTGCCTCAATGGTCTCGCCGCTCAGGCGCAGCCCGTCTTTAGGTTCCTGGATAGGTTCGGGCATCTGTTTGACGGGACCAATCACGCGTCCGGCGTAAACACCAACGCCCTTATAAGTAGTCATGAGGGTATTTTCCTTAGGTTGAAGTTGTCTTCAAGTGTAGCGTGTTCTACGTCTTAAGCCGCGACCTTCTCGGCCTTTGACGCAGCGCCGATCGATTTCAGCACCAGGTACACCAACGCCGAAAGCAGGGTTCCGGCAGCTACCGCCGCCAGGAACATCAGCACGTTATTGCTCAACAGAACAATCCAGATACCGCCGTGCGGTGCCGGGGAGGCCACATGCGCACTCATGGAGATAGCACCCGCGAGCGCACCGCCCACAACGGAGGAGAAGATCACGCGCAGCGGATCCGCCGAAGCGAACGGGATAGCCCCCTCGGAGATGAAGGACGCACCCAGCAGCCACGCGGCTTTGCCGTTCTCCCGTTCGGGTTCGGTGAAGAGTTTGGGGCGCAGGGTGGTGGCCAGCGCCATGGCCAGCGGCGGAACCATACCGGAGATGATGACGGCCGCCATGATTTCCTGGTTCACGGCACCGCCGTTTGAGAGGCCGGTAGTAGCGAATAGGTAGGCCGCCTTATTAATGGGGCCGCCCAAGTCGGAGGCCATCATAGCGCCCAGGATCAAACCAAGAACAAGGGAGGAAGTGCCCGACATTGACGTCAGCCAACCCTGTAGTGCAGACATAACCCAGGCCAGGGGTGCGCCCAGCAGCAGATACATGACGGCACCCGCTATGAGGGAGGTGACAAGCGGGGTGATTACCACGGGCATCATGGATCCGAGCCAGCGCGGCAGTTTTAGTGTTCCCAGCCCGTAGGCGACCACACCGGCGAGGATACCGCCGACGATACCGCCGAGGAAGCCAGCTTTCACGGTGACCGCCACGGTACCGGCGATGAAGCCCGGGGCGATACCGGGCCGCTGCGCCAGACCGTAGGCAATGTAGGCGGCGAGCGCGGGCACCATCAGCTCAATACCGAAACCGCCAATAGTGTGCAGCACCACGCCCAGGTACAGGGTCCAGTGGGTGCCGTTGAGATTAAAGAGAGAGGAGTTCTCAAGAATACTCTTCCGGGCGGCCTCATTCAGGTCCCCCAGGTTTGGTGTGGTGACTGCCTCAAGCATGAAGCCCAACGCCACAATAATACCGCCCGCAGCAACGAACGGGATCATGTACGACACACCGGTCATCACGGCCTTGTAGATGCGCGTACCCCACGAGCCTTCAACGGCGGAGGAGCTGTCCTCAGCGGTGGAGGTGGCCGCAGCCACCCGCTTACCGTTGGGGTTCTCGGCCTCGGCCAGGGCCTCGTTCAGCATGGCTTCGGGCTCGTCAATACCGCGTTTAACCGGGGACTCCACGTAGGGCTTACCGGCGAAGCGGTTGCGGTCGCGCACGTTCACGGAGACCGCAAACACCACGGCGTCGGCTTCATCAATATCGGCCTGGGTGAGGGTCTCATTACCGGAGGAGCCCTGGGTTTCGACCTTGAAGTCGTAGCCGAGGTCTTCCGCCGCGTATTTGAGGGCATCGGCGGCCATGTAGGTGTGAGCGATGCCGGTGGGGCAGGCGGTGACGGCCACGATTTTCTTTTTCGCGGCTGCCGGTGCGGTATCCTCACCGGCGGGTTCAGTCTGTGCCGCTGCCTTTGCTTCGGCGGGCTCCGCCTTCTTGTCGCTGCCTTCAGCGGAGGTACCGCCCTGAGAGCTGGCGGCCCCGGCTGCCGGTGCGGCCGCAGAGTCTTTCGCTGCGGTGCTCTGCGCGTCTTTTTTCGCGTTCCCGCCGCCGAGCGCCCCGGAGACCAGTTCCACGATCTCTTCGGGGGTTTTTGCCTCGCGCAGGGATGCGGTGAATGACTTCTTCATGAGCGAGCGTGCCAAGGTAGAGAGCAGCTTCAGGTGCGCCTGGTCTGCCCCGTCGGGTGCTGCGATGAAGAAGATCAAATCGGCGGGGCCGTCTTTCGCCCCGAAGTCCACGGCCGGGGTGGGGCGGGCCATGGCTAGGGTAGGCACGGTGACTGCCGCCGAGCGGCAGTGCGGGATGGCGATACCGCCGGGGATGCCGGTGTCGGTCTTGGATTCACGTGCCTTCGCGTCAGCGTACAGCTGGTCGAAATCATTGGCGCGCTCGGCCTTCACAATGGTGTGGGCTAACCGTTCAATGACGTCAAAACGTGAGTCACCGAGGTTCTCATCCAGCAGGACGAGCTCCGGTGCGATGAGTTCAGACATGTCTACTACCCTCCTTGGGGGCATGTGTGTTGTGTGCCGGGTTGGGGGTTGTGTGGGGTCCGCTCCGGCTGTGTGTTGTTTGATATATAGGGTGAAAACTCTTCGTATTCTGTTATTGGAATATTCTGACGTGTGGGTTTACCTGCATTGAGCGGTGTTAGACCGCCAGGGTCTGCACGGTAACCTTCTGCGGGGTGGTCGCCTCAAGGGCGGGTACGCGCGTGCCCGGAAGGGGAAGCAGCCGCAGAACCGTGCGCAACCGCCTGCACCAGCGCATCCTGCGGTGAGGCCCCGAGCTCGTGAGCGATCAAAAAACCCGCCAGGGAGCAGTCACCGGCACCGACCGTGCTGCGCACCGTCACGGGTTCGTGCTTAGCCCACCAGGCACCTTCAGCGCTAATAAGCACCGCGCCTTCCCCACCTAGAGTGGCCAGCACATACCGGATACCCTGATCCACCAGGTGCCGGGCGGTGCGGGCGGTCAGTTCGGGGCTGGCCTCAAGCTCACGCCAGTTATCGGATCCCGTCAGCTGCGCCAGCTCCTCAGAATTCGGCTTAATCAGGGTGGGTTTATGCTCCCCGCGCGCGGTGGCGATAAGCGGGGCCTCAGAAGTATCAACCGCGATATTGCCGGTAAACCCGGCCGAACGCAGCTTACCCACCAGCTCGGCATAATAGGAGGCGTCCAGCCCAGGCGGCAGTGAGCCGGCCAGCACCACCCAGTGCGCCTGCTGCCCGTCGTTCACCGCGCACGCGCGTTCCACCACCAGCTGGTCCAGCGCTTGGCGCAGTTCGGCGGTGAAATGGGTTCCGGGGGCGTTCAGTTTGGTGGTGGTACCGTCCGGGTCTACCACAGTAATATTTGACCGGATCGGCTCACCTGTGGACAGGTTCGCGTACTCCACGCCCACCTCGCGCAGTCCGGTCAGCACCGGGTCGGTGGCCTCACCGGGGATAACGGCAAGGGTCGGAACGTGGGATACGTGCAGGGCGCGGGAAATATTTACGCCCTTGCCGCCGGGGTCCTGTACGGCGCCGGTTGCGCGCTGCACAGCCCCGTGCGCCAAGGGCGCGCCAAGCTCAATAGTGCGGTCCAAACTGGGGTTAGCGGTCAGGGTAATAATCATGCGATAATCACTTCCACACCGGCCCCTTCCAGCACCTGAGCCAGCTCTCCCTCGGGTGCACGGTCAGTAATCAGCGTGTCAATATCCTCAAAATCGGCGAACCGCACCAGCGACTCGTTGCCGAACTTCGCCGAATCGCACAGCAGCACTACGCGGCGGGCCGACTTGCAGATAGCGGTCTTCACAATCGCCTCGTTCATGCCGGGGGTTGAGACACCGAACTCGGCGCCAATGCCGTTAGCCCCAATAAAAGCGATGTCGGGGCGCACGGTGGAGAAATAGTTCGCGGCGCGCGCACCGATGGCGGCCCACGTCATTTTGCGCAGCTGACCGCCCACCAGCTCCATGGTGATGCCCTCAGCCTCAGCGAGTTTCACCGCAATGTGCAGGGCGTGGGTAATAATAATGCGGTCACTACCGGTTTTGAGGCTAAAGTTCTCACCCCCTATCTGATCTGCCAAAATCTCAATGGTTGAACCCGCGTCCAACACAATAGAGCCCACCTCGGAGTCGCGGAGCATATTGTACGCTTTCGTGGCGATACGCCGTTTCTCGGGGGTGTTCATGCCCTGCCGCGAGGTGATAGAGGATTCAAGGGAGGTGGACTGCTCCACCGTTACGGCACCACCGTGTACACGGCGGAGTTTGCCTGCTTCTTCGAGGGCGGCCAGATCGCGGCGCACGGTCTCCATCGTCACGTCGTAGCGGCGTGCGAGTTCCGCGCCGTTGACGCGGCGAGCCGACGCTACAAGCTTCGCGATTTCAGCGCGGCGTTCTTCAGCGAACATAGATGTTCTTCACTTTCGGTCGGGGCGGTAAAGGTAGGCGGCAGAGGCGGCCCATTCCGGCAAGAACAGTCACGCGCTCCTGGCTGGTTTCAAGCTGTAACCCATTGCAACAGCCCTGTACTTGATTTTATGTGGGTTTCTGTGGGCACGTCAATAGAACCCACCCTAAGGCTCACATATATGACGAAATTTCGCTAGAAAAACCACATTAGGGGTGGCTCCCACCGGCACACCGCCCGGTGCACCCGGTCAGGAAACCACACCCAAGAACCAGCCAGCAGCCACCCCGATACGCCGCTACGGCCTACCCGAAACCACGGCCCCTTCAGGTTCAGTGGTGCCCCGCCGCAGCCGACCCCACACGGCGGCACCGGCACGCACCGCAAGCACCCCCAGCAGGGTGCCGGTGCCGTTCATCAGCACATCCGACACATCCGCTGTACGGTTCGGCATCATATGCTGAATGCTCTCAATGCCCAACGACGCCACGTACCCGCCCACCATAATGTACGGGTACGCCCCGCGCGGCAGCAGCAGCCCCAGCAGCACCCCGGACGGGAAAAACATCACCACATTCGCGGCCCGCTCAACACTCTCATAGGTGATGAGCCCCGGCAGCCACCCCTGGGCGTGACCGCGCTCCAAAAACTCACGCAGGCTGCCGCCAGCCTCACCCGAATCAACGTGCACGGGCGCAAACACAATAGAACCCACCACACACAGGTAGGCCACAAACAGAACAATAAGAGCCCACCGCCACAGGCGTGCATAACGCGCAGAACGCGGCGGATGGGAAACAGCAGACGAATACGTGTGACTATCGGTGAGATGTTCAGCGCCCCGGAAGGTGACGACGCCAAAAGCATCCCTATTAGTCACCGAAATACCCCCGCGAATCCCAGGCAAACAGCCCCGCAATATCAACCTCAAGCGGTTGCGCGTTTGGTACCTCCTGCGTATGCTCATACCCCTGCGCCGCCGAAATAGCACGGCGAATCAGGCTGCCATGCGAAACCACCATCAGCCGCTCCCCCGGGTACTGGCGCACCACCTCACGCAGGGCACGCACCGCCCGCACATACAGGTCACGCTCCGTCTCCACCCCCGGGTAAAAACGGTCGGGGGCATCAGATTCATAGTCGGGAATGTTCTTACCCTCCGCAGCACCATACGCCCGCTCCACCAGCTCGGGGTACGTTTGGCTCACCGTGAGCCCAAAAAACTCCCCCACACGCTGCGCGGTTTCGTGGGCACGCGACAACGGGGAAGAAAGCACCCGGTCGTACCTCAGCCCCATCTGCTGCAGCTTCGCCCCGGTCTCATGCGCCTGCTGACGCCCAGTCTCATTCAACGGAATATCGCTCACGCCCCTGCATGAGCCGGTTCTTATTCCAGTCGGTCTGCCCGTGCCGAATCAGCGTGAGCGTGCCGCCAGCAAGACCCTCAGGCAGCGGCTCGGGGCCCACATCGCCCTCGCTGTGCGTGACCACATGCCGGTCAATCGCCGCATCCAGCAGCGCCGTGGGAAGCTGCGTAATCGAGGCGTTCGGCGGGATCGGGTAAATACCGTCCACCGTCAGCGCCTCAGGGTGCTCATGCTCAAGAAGCACAGTCATAGTCACCGCAATCAGCATACCGTGCGTGGCCACCACAATATTCTTCCCCGGATGCGCCGCACGCACACGGTTAAACGCCGTCAAGGCACGCGCCACAAACTCCTCACGCGGCTCAACCGTCGGGTTCGCACCGCTGCGGGCATCCGCCACCAGCTCGGGGGTGGCCACCAGGCCCTCCAGCTCGCCGAAGCTGCGCTCCTGCAGGCCCTCATAGGCACCCAAATACGGCACCCCCAAACCCTCAGCAATGATCTTTCCGCTCTCAACCGCACGCACCAGCGGGGAAGACACCACCCCATCCACCGGCACACCGTCGGAGGCAAGAGCGGCGAACTCATCCAGGGCGCCGCGCACCTGCTCGCGCCCGGCATCGTTCAGCGGAATATCGGTATTGCCCTGGAAGCGGTGCTCAATATTCCAGTCAGTCAGCCCATGCCGCAGCATGAGGATACGCCCGGCAGGGTGCGTCTTAGCGCTGTGCTCTGCGGCGTTCTCCTGTCTGCTATTGTTCCGGTCGGGGGCAGCCTGCAGGTTCTGCGGAGGCTGCGCGGTTTCGGGGTGAGAGGCGCCGCTGCCGATCTGCGCGCCGTCAGAATTAGGATGTTGTAATGAGCCATGAGTGATAGTCATGCCCTCAATTATGCATGAATTTCCTTCTAAAGCTTTGGTTTAAGTGAGAATTTGTGGGATTCTCACAGGCTGGCTTCCCCGCATACCTGTCCTACCCTGCGCGGCCCCAGCAGGCAGACACCACTAGCCAGAATCCTTAAACCCACATTGTCAACACCTCAGTACTTCCCCACGTCATACCGTAGGGTGAGGACTCCGCCCCGGCGTCTCCACCCTAAGGATGAGATGCCGCCGAAAACCCCCGTGCAGAAGGCGAAAATATCATCCCCCAGGGGCATAAAAACACCCCCTGCGCCCTGAAATACTGGGACTATGAACAACGAATACACCCCCAGCAACGGCCTAACCGCATCACCCTTTGCCCCCGCCGCCCGAGGCACAGCCCCCGCCGATACATACGCGTATGACGGGGCCCACCACAGCACGGCGCACACCGCACAGCCGAATGCGCCCCAGCATACCCCAGCGGCCCGCCCGGGGCCACAATATGCCCCAGCACCACAAGCACCCCACGCGGGACCCCCAGCCCCCACCCAACCACCACACGCTTCCCCGGCTGCCCCCACCTCGGCGGCCGGGGCCGTACCGGCGCACCCCGTCCCGGACGCGCCGGTACCCACCGCTGCGGTGCCAGCTGCCTCCACCTCGGCACCCGGCACCGCAGCACCCATTATCTCCGCACGCTCAGTCACCAAAACCTACGGCCCCAACACCGTACTGCGCGGGGTATCCCTCGACATCTACCCCGGCGAATCAGTCGCCATTATGGGCCCCTCCGGCTCCGGGAAAACCACCCTGCTGCACGCACTGGCAGGCATTATCACCATGGACTCAGGGTCCGTGCACATCACCACCCCACACCCCGGGGCAGGCCCAAACACGGTAGATCTGGGCTCCCTCACCGAAAAACAGCGCACCGCCCTACGGGCTGGCAGCTTCGGGTTCATCTTCCAGCAAGGGCTGCTTGTCCCCGAACTCACCACCGAAGAAAACGTGGCGCTCGCCGCCATGCTCGCCGGAGGCGGCCGCGCACAGGCACGAGTAGCCGCCGTTGACCTGCTCACCAAGCTCGGGCTCGGCGACAAACTCCAATGCCGCATCGGTGAGCTGTCCGGCGGGCAAGCCCAGCGCGTAGCCATCGCCCGCTCCCAGGTGACCGGCGCGCCCATCACTTTCGCCGACGAACCCACCGGCGCACTCGACACCACCACCGCCCACGAAGTCATGGCGCTGCTGCTGGCCCTCATCCCGCAGCAGGGCAAAACCCTGGTGATCGTCACCCACGACCCGCAGGTGGCCCAGCGGTGCTCGCGAATCATCCACCTGCGCGACGGGCAGATTGTGGAAGAGGCACGCCCCGCAGACCAACCCGCCGCACACGCCACCGCACCCGGCAGCGCTGAAACCGCCTAGAAAGGCCCCTAGCGATGCAGACCTTCAAACTTCTCGCACGCCGCACCCTACCCACCTCACAGGCAACCCTGCCGGTGCTCGCCTTTGCCGCATCCGCAGCGCTCTTTCTGCTGATCGCCGGAGGTATTCACGCCTTCTACCTGTGGCTGGGTGGGGACGCCAGCACGGCCACCTCGGTCGAGGCGGGTTCCGGCACCAAAAACACGGCGCACACGCTGCAGCCGCTGTATCTGATGCTCGCCTGGGTCAGCGGGTTCCTGCTGCTCACCCCACTGTTCACGCTCGGGGCCTCCGCGGCACGGCTGAGCGCACGCCGCCGCGATGACCGCCTGGCAACCCTGCGGCTGCTGGGGGCATCCACCCGGCAGCTTACCCTCTACACCATGCTCGATTCCGTGATCTACGCTGCGGTTGGGTTCGTGCTCGGGTTTATCGTGTACCTGATTCTGGTGCTGCCCTTCGGGATGCTGCGCTTCCAGAACATACCGCTTGGCCCCGAAAATATGCTGCTGCCCCCGCCCATCGTGCTGGTCTGCGGGCTTGTGTGCCTGATCATTGCCGCAACCAGCTCACTCTTTGGGCTCTCGAAGGTGACCATTAGCCCGCTGGGGGTACGCACCCGGTCGGATAAGCCGTCCTTGGGCAAACGCGCCCTCATTCTGGGCGGTGTGCTCCTTGTGGTGGGCTTCATCGGGGCGATTGCGTCCCAGGTCATCATGAATCTCGCAGCCGATTCGATGGGGGCGAACGGGTTCGTGCTGGTACTGGTAATCGCCATCATGTTTGGGCTACCGATCCTGCTCACAATGCTCGCCGTAGACCTGATCGGCGGGTTCGTGGTGGGCCTGTACGCCCGCATTCGGGTTCGCACCGCCCGCACCCCCGCAACTCTGCTGGCATACCGCTCCATTTTGGAGTCGCCGCGCGCCGCCTGGCGGCAGGTCTCCGGGGTGGCCATGACCACGTTCATTGCCGCGTTCATGGGGCCGATTCTGGGCATGATCAATTCCGCATCGGGTGTGGAAGAAGGCTCGGCGGAATCCTATCTCATTGGGGATATGCTTCAGGGCCTGGTGCTGGTGCTGTTCCTCTCCTACCTGCTGGTGGCACTCTCGGCGCTGCTCAACCAGTCCGCCGCCATCTATGAGCGCGGATCGCTGTACTCCTCCCTGCGAATGATGGGTACCGAGGCTGCGGTTTTGAAGCGTTCGAGGCGCATTGTGGTGTTTGGCCCACTGCTGCTGGTGAGCTGCATGTCTGCGGTGGTGGCGTTGCCCCTGTTCGTGCTGATGCTTGGTTCGGCGCTCACCGGAACGGGGCTGCTGTACACCGCAGCACTGGTATTTGGTTCGATTGCGGTGGGGCTGGGGCTGGTATTCGCAGCACTGGCGGCAACCGGGCCCGTGATGGAACAGATCAGCCGCAAACCGGTCTCGGCGGTGTAGCGACTCCCCCCTGACAGCGAGAAGCGGGTTTTCAATCAAAAACCCGCTTCTCGTGAAGTTAACAAATACCTTTACACTGTAGGTAGTTGTACGTAGTTTCTGCTCCGTACGGCCCGGATGCAGCACCTCCTCCCCCGTGAATCTCACAAATTCCCAGCCCTCCAGGAGGGTGGCGTCCTCACGGGTTTTCCCATCCGGAATATCCTGCCCGCTCTGAATATTTGAGCGCCCCATCGACCTCCACAACGAGGCGCTCTTTTATGAGAGCCGCATCCGCCCGATAAACCCCTTGACCGCGCTCAGCGCTTCATGGACTCTGCCACAGCGCAGACGCCCCCCAGCCTCTTCAGAGGAAACCGCATTATATGAACCGTTATAGTGCGTTTACGGATGCCCCTGCGTTGTTCCGCATTATTCCGCGAGAAGCGGGTTCTGGGCTAAAAACCCGCTTCTCGCGGTTAAGGAAAGAGGACGTTATACCGCCGAGACTGGTTTGCGGCTGATCTGTTCCATGACGGGCCCGGTGGCTGCCAGCGATGCGAACACCAGACCCATACCCAGCACAATAGCAACCACAATCATGCCCAGTGACTGGAGCAGAAACCGTGGTTCCACGCCCGACCGAGCAATGAGACCGAACAGTACCAACGCCAACAGCCCTGAGAGCGTACTCACTAACAGCAGCGGGCCAAAAACCACAATGCGCCTTGAACGCTTCAAAACCGCAGCTTCGGTACCCATCATTCGCAGGGAGGAGTACAGCGATCCGCGCTCATAGATGGCGGCGGACTGGTTCAGCAGCGCTGAGAGCGCCACCAGCAGGTAGGAGAGGAACATGAGCAGGAACAGGCCCTGCCACATATCGTTCAGCAGCGTATCATCCTGCACGTTCCTCCTAGCCTGCGACGTGGATTCACGAAACAGCTGCCCCAGCACGGGGCCTATCAGGGCCGCAATGAACGTGGTCATGGCCACCCCGGAGACTTGCCGCCAGGCGGCGCGCGGCGACTCCAGAACCGCCCGCCACGCCAGCAGAGCTGCGGGGGTGCGGGCGATACGCACCCGAATCGTCGCGTACAGCCACACGGTAAAGCCGCCGAGCAGGTCCACCGCAATCATGCCCAGCACCAGCGGGAACACCACAATGAGGGTCAGAATCAGCAGCACAAACATCACAGACATGGCTGTTCCAAAAGTCCCATCGCTCACACTTGCGCGTAGGATCTCCAGCACCAGCTGCGCCCCGATGAAGCCTAAGACCAAAACCACCAGGCCAGCGATGAGGAACACAATACCCGCTTTCGGTGCATTAGCGCGGGTGCGGACCCCCAGCGGGCTAATAGTCACCTTTGAGAGGCCAAACAGCGAACTCAACGCCGCAATCACCAGGCACCCCACATAGCAGGCAAACACCAGATGCGCCGGCAGGATCATATTATGCGCCCCCAGCGGGGTGTCCAGAAAATGCAGCATCCCAAACGGAATAGTCAGCACCAGATAGAGCACAAAACCGATGAAGAACCCGACGGTCGCATAAATCAGCGCCTCAGCCACAGTGTAGAGCGTAATACGCCCCGTGGACGCGCCCAGCAGCCGCAGGGTCGCCAGGCGGTCATCGCGGCGGCGTGCGCTCAGCCGTGCCGCGGAGGCCCCGAGCGTGAACAGCGGGGTGAGCAGCAGGAACCCGCTGGCCCACGCGAGCAGAATATACGCCGACTGCAAGTAGTTGCTCGGGCGGCTCTGCGCCCCACGGCCGGGCAGGCTCGGGTCGCCCAGCCACAGGTGAAACGCCTGAATACCACCCGCCACCAGCAGGGTCAACGCCGCAGATGCCGCAAAGGCGAGCACCGGCATGACCGCCTGCGTGGTGGGTAGGGTGCGGCGGGCAAGCATCGTAAAGGTCTGCATTAGTGTGTACCTTCCTGCCGGGGCTGGGCGGGGTGCTGGCTGTCGTGCACGATCTGCCCGTCAAGCAGGTGAATCGTGCGGGAACACTGCGCCGCAATATTCGGGTCGTGGGTGACGATCACCAGGGTTTTGCCCTGCTGCGGGATGAGGGCCAGCAGCAGGTTCATAACCTCCTGCGCGGTGGCAGTATCAAGCGCCCCGGTGGGCTCGTCGGCGAAGGTGATGGGTGCGCCAGTCACCTGGGAACGGGCGATAGCCACGCGCTGGGCTTGCCCGCCGGACAGCTCACCGATGCGCCGCTGCAGCATCGTCCCCAGACCCAGCTGGGACAGAAGATGCGTCGCGGCCATGCTCGCCTGCTCACGCGGTGTCCCGGCGAGCATGGCGGCGAGCGCCACGTTTTCTTCGGTGGTGAGTTCGGGGACGAGCAGCCCTTGCTGGAAGATGAACCCGAAGCTGCCGGCCCGTAGGGCGGTGCGCTGTTTTTCGGTGAGGGAGCTCAGCTCAGTTGGGGCTCCAGCATGCGCGGTGTTGTGCGTGCCGGTGTTAATGTGCACGGTGCCAGCGTCTGCCTTAATAATGCCCGAAAGCACGTGCAGCAGGGTGGTTTTCCCGGAGCCGGAGGGGCCCCATAATGGCCACGGATTCGCCGGGGTAGATGTCGAGGGATACCCCGCGCAGTACGGTGTTGGGGCCGTAGGATTTAATGAGGCCACGTGCAGAGATGACGGCCCCGGCCACTGGCGGCGGGTACGCACCGTACCCCTGCTGAGCGGGTGGCATGTACGGGGTGGGTGCCCCGGTGTTTGGGGCAGGGGTTGGCGTGGGCTGCCCCAGGATGCGGCTGCAGGTATGCTGAGGTGTGCTCTTCGGGGGCAGGCTGCGGGGGTGTGCCTGGGGCCGGGGGTGTGTGGTTTCCGTGGGTTCAGGCGGGCCTGAACCGTTATGTGTGGCGGGCCCGTTGGGTGGTGTTTGGTCGCCGGTTAGGGGCGGCTCGTTCGGTGGGGCCGATGCGGCCTCCCGGTGGCTGGTGTCCCGGTGGGTTGGTTTTTTTCGTCGGCGGTGTTGTCGGTCTGTTCGTGGGGGTATTCGTTTGCCATGTTTTCTAGTATCCCCCGCTGCACCGAGGGGAGGGCATCCTGAAGCTGGCTATTTCCCGTGAATTTCCGCTTCCTCCTATTCTCACGGCATGCACTATACGTGGAATTCGAACGGGTTGAGAATATCGAGGTCCATGCCCTGAAAATCTGCAACGTTACGAGTCACCAGCATCAGGTGGTGTTCCCTGGCAGTGGCGCCGATCAGCGCATCGTATTCTGATTTCTTATGCGGCACGTGGAGTTCAGCGCAGGTGAGGGCAACCTCTAAAGAAACCGGCAGGATGCGCCTGGCAAACTCCGGCGCAAGCTCATGAGAGAACCATTGCTGCAGAATCTGAGCCTGAGCCGCATCTTTACGGGCATGCCGCAGGATTCCTGTACGAATCTTCATCATGCTAATCACGCTGATATACACATCATTCACGTCTACATGTTCCACCCAATGGCGCACCGAAGGATGTATTCTGCCCGAGCGGTATTTACGCAGTTCGGAGATCACGTTTGTATCGGCAAGGTACACGGATTAGTTCTCCTCGCTGCCGAAAAAGTCGCCGTCTTCTGCGAAGTCTACCTCGCGGTGCGGGTTTGGGGTGCTCGGTTCGCGGTCAATCTCAAAATCAATCTCGCCCGCCTCTGCCGACATGGTGGAAAGCGCATCCGCCAAGGAACGCCGAGGCTGCGGTTGGGTCAGTCGTTGATAGTCTTCAATACTCAAAATAACGTTGGTCGGTGTGCCGCGTTTGGTAATAAAGACGGGTTCTTCTGCGGCCAGGCGCAGGACGGCACTGGCATTCTGGTTAAATTCGCGTGCTGATACTGTAGTCGTCATAGTTTTTCTTCCCCCAAAACCCAATTGTAGTAATGTTACTATATTTCTCATTTCCGTGGGCAGAGGATCTTGGCCCGAGAAGGTGAGAGAATCTCAGTTTCTCGGGCAATACCCGCTTTTGGCGGTTTTAAAAAAATGTTTATACGCGAGGCAGCTCCAAGACATGAGAAGATGGGAGCATGTTTGAACACACCGTGCCCGATAATTGGTTCCCCAATGCGCCGTTTTTTTGATTGTGACGGGGTTCTTCTTGACTCCGAGACAGCCTGGAACCGCGTGCAGCGCGAGCTTTTTTTCAGCAGTGGGGCATCCCCTTCACCCCCGACCTTGAGGAGCGGCTCACCGGGTTATCGGCGCACGATGTTGCCGCAGCCCTAGCCGAGTTCACCTACGCCGGTGATATGACCGACACCGCCGCGTACAGCGCGCATGTGCAGGCCACCCTGGGTGAGCTGCTGGAGATTGAGGCTCAGGTGATCAGTGCCGGTGTTGAGCTTATCCCCGGCGCGCAGAGGTTCCTGGGGTACCTGAGTGAGCATATGCCGGTGGCGGTCGCTTCGAACTCCACGGCGCAGATTCTTGATGTTAAGATGCGCACATACGGGTACGCCCCGCTGGTGCGCACCTGGGTCAGCAGTGAGGATGTGCCGCACGGTAAGCCCGCCCCGGACATGTATATTGAGGCCGCGCGCCGCCTAGGGTGTGACCCAGCGGATGCGCTCACCATTGAAGACTCTGCGGCTGGTGCGCAGGCAGCGCGAGATGCTGGCACGAAGGTGCTGATTTACGTACCGGATGGTGATACGGCCAGCGCACCCGCCGGGTACGGGTATTTTGAGTCGTTCACAGACCCGGCCCTGTGGGATGCGGCCCGCACCTGGGTTGCTGCACTTGAGAGGGCGCGTGCTGCGGAGGGCGCGCACAGCCCTGAAGATGAGCCTCCGCTGGTGGAGGCACACGCATGAGCGAGAACAACACCCCGGGCACCGGCATGAACCGCCCCGGCACCCCGCCGCCAGCGCGTAGGGAAAACAGGGCGCAGAGCCGCTACGGGTTACGTTTCGATCAGATGGACCCGGAGGAACTTGAATACTACCGCCCCTTCTGGGATGCCCCCGAGAACGCTCGGGAGCACACCGTACCCGATGAGGTGTCTGCGGTACTGGCTGTCCGTGCCCGCCGCCGCCTTCTTAATATGATGGGGCTCATGATCTTGGCGGTGGGCCTGGCGATTGCGGGTGCCGGGCTGTTTGCGTCGGCCCTGCCCGCAACGTTTGCTGGCACGCTGCTGTCTTTAGCGGGTGTGGGGTGCTGGGTGGCGGTGCGCCGCCGCCTGTTCGCGGTGCTGCGTGCCCCCGGCGAGGAGGCGGTGCAGCAGGGGGAGCATTCCCGGTGGTGGCTGCTGCCGCATCTTATCACCGTGTTCGGGGTGGGGGCTGTGATTGCCAGTTTCACCGTTGTTCCGGTGCTGTACGCGAATACCGGTGAGGATCTGCGCCGTAACTACACGGTCATGTGGGCTGAGATTGGGATGACTGCGCTTATCTTTGCGGGACTGACCTACGGCATGCTGGCCCTTGCCGCCTACACTCAGAAGGATGAGGACGAGCGGGTGCTGCGCCCCACCGACTATGCTGAGCGTCAAGGCACTGAACCACAGATCCCGCGGTACCGCCCGGGGATGCTTAACCCGCGCGATGACGACGACCGGTAGCGGCCCGCCGCCGATCACACCCCCAGCAAACGGGGCCTGCTGCAGGCAGATGTGAGGACTAAAACTGATGGCCCGTGAAACATGAGGTTTCACGGGCCATCAGTTTTTTGTGTTGACGGGCTAAAGCTTGCCCTCCTGTCCGGGGAAGGGCTAGCACCCAAGCGGCGTTTACCGGTGCAGCACTCGCTTCGCCAGGGTGTTGCCGATAAACTGCACCAGCTGCACCAGAATAATAATGACCGCCACAACCAGCCAGGTGATCTGGTCCTGGAACTTCTGGTAGCCGTCCACAATGGCGACCTTACCCAGGCCACCGCCGCCCACGTACCCGGCCATGGCGGACATATCGACCACGCCGATCACGATGAAGGTGTAGCCCAGGATCAGCGGCCCGAGCGCTTCGGGGATCATCACCGTGAACAGAATCCGCAGCCTGGAGGCACCCATTGCGCGGGCCGCCTCAACCACGCCCGGGTCGATGGAGACCATGTTCTGCTCCACAATGCGTGCAATGGCGAAGGACGCGCCGAAACTCATGGCGAAATCGCCGCGTTTAGGCCTAAACGGGTCTGTACTACCGCACTGGTGAGCGGGCCCAAGGCGGCAATCAGAATAATGAACGGGATGGGCCGCACAATATTCACCAGCACGTTCAGCACCGCGTACACGAAACGGTTCTGGTAGATATTGCCTTCACGGGTGGTGTACAGCAGCGCGCCCAGCAGCAGCCCCAGGAAACCGGCAATCACCATCGTGATTGCGACCATGTACAGGGTGTCGAAAATAGCGGGGACGAGGGTTTTGGGGATGAACGTATCCCAGTTAACCGGCCTGGTGGAGGCCGCCAGCGGCGCAGTCGTCAGTAGTGCGTTCATTTAGCGCACCTCCTTCACGCGGGTCACAGTTTTCAGTTCGGCCACCACGGCGTCAATACTGGTGACCTCCCCCAGCAGTTCGAGGGTGAGCGTGCCGTAGGCTTTACCTTGCAGAGTCTCAATACCGCCCTGGACGATATTGAACCGTACCCGCCTCTCACTCAGGTATGAGAGCACCTTGCCGAGCTTCTGGTTGCCCTCAATAATTTCGACATTCACCAGGTAGCCCTTGTGGTTTTTGCGCAGTTCGGCGGCGTCTTCACCGGTGGGAACCTGTTTGACGGTGGTGGCTACGAAAAGCTTGGCGACCTCAGTCTGCGGGCTTGAGAACACATCGTAGACGGTGCCTTCTTCCACCACGCGGCCGTTCTCCATAACGGCAACCCTATTGGCGATGGAAGCCACCACATCCATCTCGTGGGTGATGACGACAACAGTGATCCCCAGCTCCTGGTTCACTTTTTCAGCAGGGCAAGCACTTCCTGCGTGGTTTCGGGGTCAAGGGCGCTGGTCGCCTCGTCTGCCAGCAGCAGCGCCGGTTTCGTGGCCAGCGCCCGGGCAATACCTACACGCTGTTTCTGCCCACCCGACAGCTGACTGGGGTAGTAGTTGGCGCGTTCGGTAAGCCCCACAAATTCCAGCATCTCCGCGACACGTTTTTTCCGGGCGGCTTTATCCCACCCGGCGACCTTGAGGGGGAACTCAATGTTCTTGGCCACGGTACGGGAGTTCATGAGGTTGAACTGCTGAAAAATCATGCCGATATTGGTACGGACTTTTTGCAGCTCCAGGTCACGTTTACCGGAAATTTCGAAGCCGTCCACGGTGAGTGTGCCGCTGGTGGTGGTTTCCAAGCCGTTAATGAGGCGCACTAGGGTTGACTTTCCCGCGCCAGAATAGCCGATAATGGCGAATATTTCGCCACGGTTAACGGTGAGGGAAACGTCATCGACTGCGGTAACGGCTTTTTTGCCTTTACCGAAAACTTTGGAGACGTGCTCGATAGTGACCATGGGTGTCAGTGCATCCCTGGGGTCTATCTGTTCGCTCAATGTACGCTCTCTTTGCTTTGATAGTGGCTGGTTCGGTCGGATGCGCCTGCCTCGGGGTGTACCGGGGCGCATCCACCCGTCTACGGCAAAATGCGGTAAGCCGGGCACCCTGCGGGGTCGTTCCGGTTTACCGCTTCCGCCGTATGCTATCTTACTGCATTACACCTATTTCTTCAGCGCAGCCTCTTCGTTTTCGAGCGCTTTTTTCAGCTCGTCCTGGGAGAGATTCACCTCAACTGCGGTGTTCTTGGAGTCTTCCTTCACGGCGTCCTGCACGGTCTTGCTGTGGAAGATTTCAACGACTTTCTTGTAGGTTTCGTCGTTGACCTTATCTTTCTGCGCCACGAACAGGTTCACGTACCGGCGGGCGTCGGGGTTGTTCGGGTCGTCCTGGGCGAGCGCATCGGAGGGGTTCAGGCCCGCATCCGCAAGGAAGGTGTTATTAATGACGGCGGCATCCACGGAGTCCAGGGAGACCACGGTCTGTGCCGCATCTACCGGGGTGACTTTCACCTTGGATTTGCCGGTGTCAATATCATTGTGGGTGGGGTGTGCACCTCTGATTTGAAGGTGACCAGGTTCTGGGCCTTCAGCAGCAGCAGGGCACGGGCCCTCGTTCACGCTGTCGTTCGGGATGGCGATGGTGCCGCCCTGAGGAATCTCATCTACCTTCTTGTGCTTCTTGGAGAAGATAGCCATGGGGTAAATATTGGTAGAGCCCACGATCTGCAGGTCTTTGCCGGAGCTGACGTTATAGTTTGCCAGGTAGGCAATGTGCTGGAAGCGGTTCATGTTGTTATCGCCCGCGTCAACGGCCGGGTTGGGCTGGGCGTAGTCGGTGAACTCACTGTACTCAATGGTGATGCCCTGTTTGGCTGCTTCGTCTTTGAGCACCTGGTTCGCGGTTTCGTTACCAACCACGCCGATGGTGATCTTCTTGCTATCACCGTTACCGTTCGAGGAGGAACCGCAGGCGGCGAGGCTGAAGACAAGAGGGACAACTGCCAGTGCAGCAACAAATTTCTTCACGGCTATGAAACTTTCTGTTGGGTAATGTGTGTTCCACCGTGCGCGCGGCCTCACCGGTGCAGGTGGCCCGTTTTATTCCGGGGTTTTCACCCATTAGAGCATGCCCAGCGTACGCTCGGGTAGTCGAGGCACCACATGGCGACACACAGTGTCACCCTCGCAATATTTCGTAACATTTCGGCGATACCACAGATACCACACCTGTGCTTTTAGCGTCCGCTCATTAACGGCTAAATCGCCGGAAAACCGGCGATTTAGCTATTACTGGGCGTGCTTCAGCACCCTGCGGTTCTAGTGGCTGAATTCTTCGCTGTCCAGCAGCTGCTCGCGTACCTTGCGGCGCAGAATCTTGCCGAGCATCGACCGGGGCAGGTCGTCCACCGCCACAATCCTGCGCGGCACCTTATAGCGGGTCACGCGCGCATAACAGTGTTTCGCGCAGCGCATGTTCATCATCGGCTGGTGAGGAGCCGTTTGTTTTTCATGTGTGGTTAGAGATGCTGACTAGCCTTATAAATAACGCTCTTTGAACAGTGGAGAACAGTGCATGTCGGAGTATGTATAATCCACATTATAAATATTAAAATACAAAAGTAGGCTCCTCCTACCTAAAAGACTTAGGTGGAGATAACCTACTTTTCAAAAATATTTAACTTATATTAAAAATATTAATACTATATGAAGCACCTGAATATAAATTAATTATTCATCCTTCATGAAGGCCATAAATGCAGGACCATCAAAGAAAATGGTCGACGCTACAATTTTACCATCTTTTACGGTAAAAAATTCAGGAACCTCAAAAATTCGCGTGACACCGGCAGGAGATTGCGCGGTGTAACATGCTATGACGGCTGCTTTGTCTCCTTCGGTAATAAGCTGAGAAAGCTCAACTTTTGTGGTAGCATCATAGAAACTTCCCGCACTTTGAAAGTATTCGTCTTTGTTGAGTTTTTGCTCTGTAGTGTTGAAGCCGTAGGCCATATTATCACTAATGTAATCCTGCCAGTTTCCGGCATGGATAGATGCAAAATAATCCAAAATGGTCTGCTTGGTAGTCATTCGTTTAGTCTCCTCACTAAAATGTAACAGACGAACAGATGTGGGTAACCCACCTACTCAACCATAACAGATATATTCCCGTTTTGGGGTAATAACTACATATATAATTCACCTAAACCTTTATTCGCCTAAATCCGGCGCACTTTGCGGCGATCGACCGTGCGGTCATAGGCAAGATCTTCTGTAGCATAATCGATAGATAAAGCTGTCGGCTATGAGTGCTCGATCCAGGACTTCTACGGTGATTGGGTGAGAGTCACGAACTCTGTCGGCTAGTCCCCCGAGGAAAGTAGTGGTGCTGCGAAGGCAAACGAATATGCCGCCACAATCCATTGCAGCTGCTCACCAGTGGTCTGCAGCCCTACCTCCCCATCGGAGGGGATGGTGACCGCGACAATCAGGGAATCTAGGCCCGTCACCACGAGCGCAAGGCACATAAATCCAAGGATTGCCCACCGTCTGGGATGCGTTACGCCCCAAAATTTTCGGTGTGCCCATCTTCTATGCACCACGAAACGAGGGAGAAACAAACCAAAGTCTGTTTCTCCCCCCGCTAGAATCTATGGGCTCATAGTGAGTGTTTCTGGAACCTCGTAGTCTTGTAGAGCGTATCCGTTAGACCAGATCACGCACTACCTATTCTCTGAGTAGCTAGTCAGGGTCTCCACCGATTCGGAAGCTTTAGAGCTTTTCCTGAAGAACCCGTCATGGCAGAAAACCCCGACATCGTACCGTGCTGAATCTTATCCTTGGGGAAGCGAAGAAAGATACATAGCCCTTTCCTCCTCCCTGCGCTTGCGCAGCCCATCTATGAGTCGTCCGCCAGCATACACGTATTGCAGCAGTTCATCTGCGGCAGCCTGATAATTTCCCTCGTTCGTGTAGCTGAGAACCTTACTCGACTTAAAGGTACCCGCGCCCAGGTTGAAGGTGAATGACACGAGCGCGTCGTATTGCTTCTGAGTAATCTCACGAGTAACAGCAGAATTCACAACGGCTTCGGTAGGCTTCAAATCTGCGCGAAGGATATTCTCCCCTTCTTCTTCGGTGATATGCTGCCCCTCATGGATGGGGTATTGCTCAATGCTGGGCGCATAGGCTGAATGCCCGTAACCGATCGTGAGAACGCCCGCCACATCGTAGTAGGCGTCACTCCTGAACCCTTCTTTCTCTTTCAAGAAGGCAATTCCTTCAGGTGATATCTGATGCATTGGTATCAACTCCTCTGAAGAATAATTACGATTCATTAAGAGGTTCCGGTCCCCACCGTAACTAAGGATTCAGAGTCATACAAGAGGTATGACAGGCAGTCTTCTGCCTTGACGCTCGAACTCGCAGTTGTGCCAGAGTGTGTTTTTAATCAAACTCCCCGCTGGCGATTAACTGTTCGCGTACCTTGCGGCGCAGAATCTTGCCGAGCATCGACCGGGGCAGATCGTCCACCGCCACAATCTTGCGCGGCACCTTATAGCGGGTCACGCGCGCATAGCAGTGTTCGCGCAGCGCATGTTCATCAACCGCGTGCCCTTCGGCGGGAATCACGGCGGCGACCACCATCTCTCCCCCGCTGGCCTGCGGGATGCCCACGACCGCCGCATCCGCCACGGAATCGTGCTGTTTCAGGGCGGTTTCCACTTCGGTGGGCGAGACGTTGAACCCGCCGGTAATGATGACTTCCTTAATGCGATCCACGATCTGGATGAAGTAGTCTTCGTCCAGGCGCACAATATCGCCGGTGCGCAGCCAGCCGTCAGCCGTAATGGTTTTCTGCGTGTCTTCTTCGCGTTTCCAGTACCCGGCGAAACATTGCGGGCCGTAAACCCACAGCTCGCCCTCTTCGCCGAGCGGCACATCCTGAAGAGTTTCGGGGTCTACCACACGAATATCGGTCGAGGGGGAAAGGGATACCGATTGACCCGGCGCGGCGCGTATCGTTGAGCGGGTTGCATGAGACGAGCGGCGCACACTCGGTCAGCCCGTACCCCTCAACCATGTACCCGCCGGATGCGTCCTCCCACTCTGCCACCAGCTCGGGCGGCAGGTTCATGGCACCCGAAACCGCATAGCGAACTCCCTGCAGCGAGATGCCCTGCTCTTTGGCGACATCCATCAGGCGGCGGTAGACCGGCGGTACTGCGGGCAGAATCGTGGGGCGGGTCTTCTTCATCGCCTTAGTAATCAGGCCCATATCGACGGTTGGGAAGAGCACCAGCCGGGCACGGCACAGCGCCGCGATCGTTACGCCCAGGGTCATGCCGTAGGCGTGGAAGAGAGGCAGCACCGAGTAGATGCTCTCGTTATCGCTGGGTTTAATCCAGGCTTCGCCCATGCGCCCGTTCGATTCGAGGTTGCGGTGGGTGAGCATCACGCCCTTGGGCAGCCCGGTGGTGCCGGAGGTGTACTGCAGAAGCGCTACGTCGTGGGCGGTGGGCCGTTTAAAGTCGGGGTCGATCGGTGGGTTCTTGAGCAGCTGCGCCCAGCTGGTGGTTCCGGGGGGCGGCTCCTTCAAGTTTTTCGCGGGACTCGCGCGCCTTTTTGACCGGCAGTTTGAGCGCTACACGGGTGAGGGCTGGCATCGCTTTAATAAGGTTCACGGCGTAAATATGTGCCGGTCTAATATCGTCGGGAAGGCCCGTAATATGCCCGGAAATCTTATCCCACACGATGGCGGCCTTCGCGCCGTGGTCCTCAAACATGTGCCGCAGCTCGGCACCGGTGTAAAGGGGGTTGTGTTCCACGACAATCGCACCCAGGCGCAGAATCGCGTAGAAGGCAACAATATGCTGCGGGCAGTTGGGCAGAATCAGGGCGACCCGATCCCCCGCCTGCACCCCAGCCAGACGCAGCCCTTCAGCGGCACGGTCGATCTGACTGCCGAGTTCGGCGTAGGTGGTGGTGGCCCCGAAGAATTCGAGGGCGACCTTATGGGGAACCTCGCGGACAGCATCGTCAATCAGGTGGCTCAGCGAGGTCTCAGACAGGTGAACATCGGCGGCGACGCCGGGTGAATAATTTTTGAGCCAGGGGCGATGCGCCAGCGGGTTCTGCCCGGGCACATCCGGGGTGGCTATAGGGTTGTGTGCGTCAGTCATGTTCTGTATTGTGCCCTCTGCCGCCGCCCGGCTCAAGCCGCAAGGCCGCAATGGCAGATCATTGCCAGCAGGTTCACTGGATTCACCCAGACTCGCCCAAGCCGCAGAGGGTGGGCGTGCAGTGTATCTTCTGGGATACTTAACGGTATGAGTCAGAATTACTCAGATGAGGATTTTAAGAAGCTACTGCGTGAAATCTCTAAACGTTTCGTCATTGCCGGGCTGGTGGTTATCGCCTAGGCGCCGCCATTATCGGCTTCATGTACCTATTCTATGGGGGTATACATCAATGAGCCACCACCAGCAACCGGCCGAGCACGGCCCCGTTTTTAAGCGCATGGTCGCCGGCGCCCCCTACAAGCCTGACGCCGAATGCCATGCCCTTTCTGACACCATCTATGAGGCGACCAAACTCTTCGAACAGTACTATGCGCGCAGTGAGCACGCCCAGGCGATGCACGTGCTCCGTGAACACCTTGGCGCGTTCGGCGCCGGGTCGTTTATGCGTCCTTCCGTGGCGTTCGACTACGGGGTGAACACGTTCATTGGCGAGGGGTGCTTCTTCAATTTCAACACCGTGATTCTAGATGTGGCCCCCGTACGTTTCGGCGACGGAGTGCTGGTTGGTTCAAACACCCAGTTTCTCACCCCCACCCACCCGGTGAACCCTCAAGACCGCAAAAACCTGTGGGAGGGCGGGCTTCCGATTACCGTGGGCGATAACGTGTGGATCGGCGGCGGCGCAATCATACTCGGTGGGGTGAGTATCGGTGAGAACGCCATCATTGGGGCGGGGTCGGTAGTCACGAAAGATGTGCCCGCCAATGCGGTGGTCGTGGGCAACCCGGCGCGCGTGGTGCGCACCGTTGGCCCCGATGAGCACCCGGCGCATCCGCACCAGTACAGTGCACAAAGTATCGCTGAGGCGCAGGCGTTCTACGACTCCCTAACAGCCAGCAGCGACTAGGCACCCGCCAAACACACCAACCGCATCCCATCAGCAACCGACAGGAAACCAGGTTACGTGACCCCTAACGACCCGCACTCTCCCACGGGCACACGGCCCGGCGCCAAGGCCCGCCGCGCAGCTGAACCGTATCAGCAGGGACGCGATCACGGTAACACTCAGGGCCTTGCATATGATCATGAGCCCACCGTGGCGTTCGGTGACGATTTCGAGGCACCCCAGCAGGCCCGTGCACCGCAGTATGACGATGATGAGCCCACACTCTCTCTCTTGGCGGCCTGTTCCCTAACGGGCATGAACCCGCATCCAAACAGTTCGGCTCTTCCGCGCAGAACGCGGCGGGGCCGGGAGTGGATGCTACCAGCGGCGACGAAGAGCTGGCCTGGCTTAATACCCCCACCACGGGCGCCCTCCACCCGGATGCCGCACCCGCACCAGACCCGCACAGTGCAAACCGCAGTGCTCCCCACGGCGGGCCCCCGGAACCTTTAGAGGCGTGGGAACAGCCCCCGGAAGGCGTGGTTGCCATGGCTCCGCTAGAGGCGCAGCGGGAACACTTCGGGCGTTTGCAGGTGTTTCCGGGGCTCATGGGGTGGATGGTCGCGCTCTCGGCCCTCAGCTTTTTCACCTGGCTGGCGGAAACCATTATGGTTCTCCCCACGGGTACGCTCACGCACCCCATAGCCGAAACCCTGCAACGCTTTTCCGAGGGTGAAGCGACTGCGCTCACCTCTTTAATCACGGTGGGGGTGATCTACCTGCTGGCGTACCTCGCGGGAGGGTACACCGCCGGACGAATGGCACGGTTTGCGGGCGCTAAACAGGGTGTGTCGGTGTGCCTATGGCAGATCCTCGGGTGCGCGACCGCCACGATTTTCACCTATGTCATGCCTCACGCTTTCTCCCCCGGCAGCTATTCGCCGCTGGCGGCCCAGCAGTTCTTTGGGGCGGGCACCATCAGCAACGGTATCCTGGCGCTTCTTAGCGTCATTGGGGTGTCGTTTCTGGGCGCTGTCCTGGGTGGGATGTGCGGCCGTATCTACCACCGCCGCGTGGAGAAATACCCCAAATAACGCCTCCCATAAGCGTATATGCCGAACTTAGAATAGAACTGGGGTTCGTAGCCGTATCGGTTACGAACCCCAGTTTTCGCGCCCCATACGAGTGCGGGTGCCTGCGGCTAAATATCCAGCAGCATGGCTGGCTCCTCAAGGATGGCGGCAACATCCGCCATGAAACGCGCCGAGAGGTCACCGTCCACCACGCGGTGATCGAAAGAACCGCCCAGCGTGGTTACCCAACGCGGGATCACCTCACCATCAACCACCCACGGCTTCTGTTTGATCGTGCCGAAAGCAATAATCGCCACCTCACCGGGGTTAATAATCGGGGTGCCCGTGTCAATGCCGAGCGAGCCGATGTTCGTAATCGTCAAGGTCCCGTTCGCCATCTCGGCGGGCTGAGTCTTCCCTTCCCGCGCACGGGCGGTCAGGTTATTCAGGGCGATCGCCAGCTCACGCAGGGACAGCTCCTGCGCATCCTTAATGTTCGGCACCATCAGCCCGCGCGGGGTGGCCGCCGCAATACCAAGGTTCATGAAGTGCTTAATCTGAATCTCGCTGTCCGTCCAGGTGGCGTTCACCTGCGGGTTCCGCTCGGCAGCCCAAATCACGGCGGCGGCAAGCACCAGCAGCGGGGTCACCTTAATCCCCTCAAAATGGCGGGACTTCTTCAGCCGCTTCACAAATTCCATGGTGCGGGAGGCGTCCACATCCACGAAAATCGAAACGTGCGGGGCGCTAAACGCCGAAGACACCATCGCCTTCGCAGTGGCCTTACGCACCCCCCGTACGGGGATGCGCTCAAGACGGTCACCGGGTACGCTCGGGGACTGCCAGAACCGGCCGCCGGTTTCTTGCACATCGTTCAGGTGCGCCACATAGTCCAGCAGGTCCTGTTTCGTCACCTGCCCCCGCGAACCGGTCGCGGTCACATTCGCCAGGTCCACCCCCATTTCCTTAGCGGCCAGGCGCACCGGCGGGGCGGCAAGAGCAGGCCGATGCGGCACCTGGGCGGCGGCATCCTGCTCAAGTGCTGGGGCCTCGGTACCTTGCAGGCGCTGCCGCACAGTGTTCAGGGAAGAGTTCAGCGGCGTGTTCTCCACGAATTTACTGGCCCGCTCCGCCCATTCGCTGAGCCCACCCAGCAGCCCGGCACGCGGCTCGGCGGAGGCGGGGTGTGCCCCACCGGGGCGGGCTGCTGCGGGGCGGGGGTCACTGGCTGCGGTTGGGCGGCAGATGCGGGACGTTTACGGGCGCGGCGTTTGACCGAGTCTGCCTTGGGGCCCGAACCAACGAGCGCCTGGTTACCGGTTTCCGCCTCGGGTGTTTCGGCAGCACCGGTATTAGCGCCGGGGGTGGAAGAGCCAGCACTTTCGCTGCTGCCCGCCACGGCAATAATGGGGGTGCCAACCTCCACCGTGTCACCTTCAGCAGCGAGCAGCTGCTCCACGGTTCCTTCATACGGTGAGGGGAGCTCAACCACAGACTTGGCGGTCTCAATCTCTACCAGCACGTCGTTAATGTGCACGGTGTCGCCGGGGGCAACTTTCCAGGCGAGAATTTCGGCTTCGGTGAGTCCTTCACCCACATCGGGTAGATTAAAAATCTGGGACATTAAACGCCTTTCACTAGTGCATATAGCCCGTAAAGAATACGCTGCGGGGTGGGTCTAGTACTCAAAGGAGCGGTCTACCGCCTCCAGGATACGATCAATATCGGGCACGTATTCGTCCTCCGTGCGCGGTACCGGGTACGGCATATAGTAGCCGCCCACGCGCAGCACAGGTGCCTGCAGACTGTAGAAGCAGCGCTCGGTGATCGCGGCAGCAAGTTCGCCGCCCATACCCCCGAAGGTCGGAGCTTCGTGGGCAACGATCAGGCGCCCGGTCTTCACCACGGATGCGGCGACGGTGGGTACATCCATCGGAGAGATCGACCGCAGGTCAATGACTTCGATCGAGCGTCCATCTTCGACGGCGGCCTCTGCGGCGGCGAGCGCTACCGGCACCAGCGGACCGTATGCCACGATGGTCGCGTCTGTGCCTTCGCGCACCACTGCGCCTGGAACGGATCAAAATCGGTATTCGCAAAATTCACCTCACCCTTGAGCCAGTAGCGGCGTTTGGGTTCGAAAATAATCACCGGGTCGTCGCATTCGATGGATTTGCGGGTCATCCAGTAGGCGTCATGCGGTGAGGACGGTGTTACGATGCGCAGCCCGGCGGTGTGCGCGAACAGCGCCTCGGGCGATTCCGAGTGATGCTCGACCGCCCCGATCACGCCGCCGTAGGGAATACGTATCGTAACCGGAACAACGTATTTTTTGTCGCTGCGGTTGTGGATTTTGGCGAGCTGGGTGGTGATCTGGTTGTAGGCGGGGAAGACGAACCCGTCGAACTGAATCTCGGCTACGGGCCGATAGCCGCGCATCGCCATGCCGATGGAGGTGCCCACAATACCGGCCTCTCCGAGGGGGAGAGTCCATTACGCGTTTCTGCCCGTGCTTCGCCAGTAACCCTTCGGTTACGCGGTATACGCCGCCGAGTTTGCCGATATCTTCACCGATCAGCACGACTTTGCGGTTATCTGCCATCGCATCGTCGAGGCCGCGAGTGATCGCTTTCGCCAGGGTCAAGCGCTCAACCTGTGCATTCTGCTCGCTCATTCTTAGTCCTCCTCGAAACCTGCGACGTAGTTGCGGTAGAACTCGCGTTCTTCTTCTACCTGAAGGTGCTCTTCGGCGTAGGCGCGGTCGAAGAAACGGTCGAATTCATAGGGTTCGGAGGCAATCGCCGCCTCGCGTACCCCGTTGGCAAGTTCTTGTGCTTCTTCGGCGAGTTTTTCGAAGAAGGAGTCATCTGTGTGCCCGTTCTCGCGCAGGTATTTTTCCAGGCGAATCAGCGGGTCTGCGTTCAGACGCTGCTGGAGTTCTTCGTCGTCACGGTATTTGGTGGGGTCGTCGGCGGTGGTATGCGGGCCCAGGCGGTATGTTTCCGCCTCGATCAGTACGGGGCCTTCGCCGCGGCGGATTTTATCAAGCGCGTAGCGGGTGACGGCGAGGGTGCCGAGCACATCGTTGCCGTCAACGCGCAGCCCTTCAAAGCCGTAGCCTTGGGCACGGGTTGAGATGGGCACACGCGACTGCACGTCGAAGGGTACCGAAATAGCCCAGCGGTTGTTTTGCACGAAGAACAGTACGGGGGCATCGTAGGATGCGGCAAAGACCATGGCCTCGTGGGCTTCGCCTTCGGTGGAGGAACCATCGCCGAAATAGACGCCGACGGCGGGTTTCACGGTGTCGTTATCGGGGTTGGTGGCCTGCCCTTGGCCTGTCTGCAGCTGCCCGGTTTCCGCCGCAATGTCGGCATCAAAGTTCAGGCCCATAGCGTAGCCGACCGCGTGCGGCACCTGTGCGGCAAGCACTTTGGTGTAAACATGGAAGTTATGTTTTTTAGGGTCCCACCCGTGGGTGTGGGAGCCGCGGAAAACCGTGATGAGTTCGCGGAAATCTACGCCGCGGGCGAAGGCGACCGCGTGTTCACGGTAGGAGGGAAAAATATAGTCGTTGGGGGCGAATGCCAGTGCGGAGCCGACCTGCGCCGCTTCTTGCCCGCGACTGGGTGCCCATAGAGCCATTTGCCCTTGCCGCTGAAGTGCTGTTCCTTCGTCGTCAATGCGGCGGGTAATGTACATCAGGCGGTAGGCTTCGCGAAGCTGTTCTGCGTCTACATCGTGCACATAAGAACTGAAGGTGGGGTTCTCGTGTACCTTGCCGTTCTCATCCATCAGCTGGATGCGTTCGGGTACTCCCGGATATTTTTCGTTCTCGTGCATCAATCCTCCACGCAGATACGAGCTGCCCTTCACGCCGGGCGTGCGCAGAGAGTTTCGGCGCGCGGGGCGGAAGGCTTTGGGCATATTTCCTCTTATTTTACTCCTCTTCACAGGAAACATCAGCGCGATGTAGCGTTTCTCAAGGTTATTCTTCCAGCATAAATGAGGCTCAGTCAGCGTGATTTTTGGTTTTTTTCCAAGCAGCACCGCATAGGTTGAGAAATGGTGCTGCATCGGCATCGTGTAGAGAGTGATTCACGAGCACTGTTACCCCAAGGCCCCTGAGCTGAGGTTTTCCCACCCTCTTGGTGCATAGGCGCAGCGCTGCAGGGTCTAGACTCTGTGGGGAAACTGTTCACAGATGCTGATAAAACGGTCATTTGCCTCATCTTCGCCGATGCTCACCCGCACCCCTTCCCCATCGAAAGCACGCACCGAGAGGGCGTGGGAGGCGGCAAGCTTATTGAAAGCCTCGGTGTGCTCCCCCAAGGGCAGCCACACAAAGTTGGCGTAGGTTTGCGGGATGTTGTACCCCAGCTCGTGCAGTCGGGCAACCACACGTTCACGTTCAGCAACGATATGCCGCACCCCATCCATTACCGCCTCGTCATGTTCAATAGAGGCCACGGCTGCGGCTTCGGCGAGCGCGGTCACGGCGAACGGGGTGGCCGCAACCCGCAGGTACTGGGTCAGCTGCGGGTGGGAGACGGAGTAACCCACGCGCAGCCCGGCGAGCCCCTGTGCTTTGGAGAAGGTGCGCAGCACGATCACGTTCGGGTGGTCGTTGAGCAGGTTCAACCCGTTCACGGGGGCATTTTGCCCGGCGGGCACGGTGGATGCGGTGCAGAATTCGTAGTATGCCTCATCAATGACGACCACCACGTTCTCAGGGATTTTGGTGAGAAATTCGCGCATCTGCGCCTCGGTGACGGCTGGCCCGGTGGGGTTATTCGGGGTGCACACCAGGATCACACGGGTTCTGTCGGTAACAGCCTGCGCCATGGCGTTCAAATCGTGCGCCCCATTGGGCAGGTTGGGGATTTGCACGCTTTTAGCGCCCAGCAGCCCCACCAGAATGGGGTAGGCTTCGAAGGACCGCCAGGCGTAGATCACTTCGTCTTGGGTGCCGTCGAGGCTGGCCCCGGCGAAGGCTTTAAGGATTTGATTGAGTGCCCCCAGGCTTCCCGCGCCGGTCACAATATTGTGGGCGTCTACCCCCAAGCGGTGGGCGAGGGCGGTACACAGCTTGGTGGAGAGCGGATCCGGGTAGCGGTGGGTGGCGTCGAATTCGGCGAGAATGCGCGCCACCTCAGGTATGGGCCCGTGAGGGTTTTCATTGGAGGAGAGCTTGTACTGTTTCAGCCCCTCTACGGGTGTGGGAGGTTTACCGGCAGCATATTTGGGCAGAGACGAGAAGACGTGGCGCGGCTGGATAGCGGGTGTTTCGGGGGTATTGCTGTGTTCGCTCATAGTCTCAGTATAGTGCCACACATCACGGCTGTGGTGTGGGGCTGCCCGCCGGGGCGCTCACAGTACTGGTTCTGTTCGCGCCCCGATGGGATGCCCGTTTTAGGCTGCCGCCCCTGCCAGCTCGGGGGCTGCCGCGTTTTGGAGGAAGATAGGCCCGCCGTTGTCGGTGTTCGGGTTGTACGGCAGGTTGGCTACTTCCCCGCTGTCGGTGGCGGGGTCATAGGGCATGTACGCGGGCCCTTGGGTCGGTTCTTCCCACTTAGCTGTCTCTAGGTCGCCAGCCATCATATCGTCAGCGCCGCCGCCAAAGGCCGCGGATGCGATCTGCTCAGCGACGGATACCTGCGGGGGCGTGTACCCGTTGTTGGGCTCCACCCGGGTGGGCATCTGCAGCGGCTCTTGCACCGAGGTATCGGCCGGGTTGTACGGCATGTTGGAGGCTCCCACGTTATCGGTGGCGGGGTTGTAGGGCATGGGCGTGTATTCCGGTTCCACCGTGGGCGGGGTGAACTCTCCGGCTGGCGCCCCAGTGACGGCCTCACCGGCGGGTTGGGCAACCGGTTGCCCTGCAGGGGGCACGGTGGTGGCGGGCGGATCAACTTGCGGGGGCGTATACCCGCCCTGCGGAGCTGCCGCCACCGGTTCAGGGGTCGGTACTGGCTGCGGAGCCGGGGCTGGTTCGGGTGCTTGCACCGGTTCAGGAGTCGGCGGGTCCGGGAGCTTAGTATCAGGCTTGTACGGCATAGTGGCGGCACCCACGTTATCGGTGGCGGGGTCATACGGCATAACGTGCGGCTCGGCAGGGGCAGTGTCCGGGTTGTAGGGCATAACGTGCGGCCCGTCCGAAGCGTCAGCACTATCAAGCTGGTCCATGAAGCTCTCCGCCCCCGCCGAATTAGCGTCCTCTGAGGAGGCGATCCCAAGGTTCTCCGCCAGCTGGCGGCCTACCCCCTCAACCATTTGAGTCGGGCTCACACCAGACCCAACGACCCCTGAGGATTCTACGATATCTGACCATGACAAGCTGCCCTGCGAGGCGGAAGGCGTAGCCCTTTGGGAGCTTTCCGCGAAGCTCGGTTGCCCCATCAAAACTTCCCAAGGCATGAACTTCTCTACTTGGCTGTCTGTCCTTACATTTGGTGTGGAGGCAGAAGACTCACCAGCTTCCTGGTCACGATACTGAGGGTCTTGAGTATCTGGAAGCTTCTCTCCCCCGGCAAAATCTGTGCCCGTTTGGGCAACATGAGGATTAGCCCCCTCGGCTATAGATGTGATAGTAGCTTCTCCATATCGCCCAATTTGCATCACCTTGTTTGCCAGGTCTGATGTGCCATCAGGCATTGTCGAGGCAGAGTACACGCCGATCTGCTGCGCTTCGTAGTCCCCGTTGCCGAAGAAATCTTTAAGCTGTTTAAGGTCTTTGTGCCCTTTCGGGTTGCTGTTCAGCGCCTTCTCGTATTCCACGGCGGCATGCCCATCCATACCCGAGTTAGAGGTGTTAATGACGGTGTCACGCTCATCCGGCGTCCATCCTTTCCCCTCCCTGCGGGGCCCCAAGGAATCCGGTACAGGCTCTTTACCTTCCACATATGCGACACTGAAGTCGCGTCGTTTTGCTGGCAGGCCGCTCAGCGGCGACCCCTCCGTATAGACGCCTTTAACATTGTATTTTTTGGCGAATTCTGTGCTGTTGGCAGTATTGTAGGCAACCATACCGCCTTGGCTGTGGCCCATGAGGAAAACCTCGGAGCCGGGCTCGGCACCTGCGTCTTTCAGGGCTTGGTCTATCATTTCTGTTGGGGGGTCAGTTCCCCGTCTTTACCTCCACTTTCCCGCAACGCGTTATCCCACGAGTGGGGGTCACCCTTGCGGTTATTGGAGTCGGTTCCGGGTATGACAACCATGTACCGTTTCTGTCCCGTATTTTTATCCCGGTAGGGGATAACAGTGATGGCTCCCCGGTCGGCGTATTGTTTGCCTTGGTGTGTTTTGTCCACTTCGTCGGCTTCACTGCTCGTCTTGTTAATATATATGGAGGCATCGTGAGCAGACGTTGGTGTTTTTTTATTGTTATCAGGTTTAGGGGCGTCAGCGGAGTTAGGGTCAATAGTTTTAACACGTTCAAAGGAGAAAAGCTCTTTGCCTTGGAATGCCCGTATGCCAAACATTGCTGTTCCCACACCATCACGGAGCATGATTCCTGCTTTGGCCATTTCGTCTGCTGTCCAATAGCCTCCGTACGCCCCAAGCACCTTTCCAGCCATGGTTGCATATGTGCCTGAGTACGTGGCAAGTTTCGCGGAGGTTCCTGCGGCACGGGCCGCGGCGGAGCGGCCGTGTGCGCTCATTGCCAGGTGCGCAAGGATACCGGTCCCTGCGGCCCCAACCGGCATCACCATTGCCCCGCAGTCGTAACCAATATGCGCAAGCCCTTCGGCGATGCGCGGCAGCTCTTCAAGTTCAACGTCTATGGTGCGGTTACCCATGATTTTCTCCTACGTGTTTCGTGTTTTTAGTGCGGCATGAGCGAGCCGAGGCCCTGTAGCATTTTGCTGCCGTTATCCGCGAGGGCGTTAAGCGTATCCTGGGCGCCACCGATACCCGATTTTTTAATAATGTCGCCTATCTTATCGGCTGCATCTGCCGCCCCGTGGGCGAGTGAATGCAGTATGGAGTCCACCTGGTTTGCCGCATTGTTAATGGCCGCGCTTTGTGCCTCGAAGTTCTGCGCGATTTCCTCACCAGCTTGCAGTGCTTCTTGGGCGGCTGTGCGCAGTTCGTCGCGGGAATGTTCGGCGTCTTTCCGGCGGTTTTCCAGCTGTTCTCGGTATTTCTGCCCGGATTCTGATTTCCAGGATTCGTTGCGCATACTGTTGGTGCGGTTGCAGAGTTCGTCGAGAGTTCCGGCGTGTTTCATGAGCTCGTCATGGTATTCCTTCCCTTTCTGCCGGATTAGTTGCGCGCCAGCGCTGAGCCCCGCGGCAATATCTTTGGCGGCTTTGGCGCCGAATCCCATGTCGCCTGCGGCCCGCAGAATGTCGGTGGGGTTTGGTGGTGCGGGCGCTGGTGACGGGGCGGGGGCAGGGGCTACTGTTGGTGGTGCCACGGTACTCTCCTTAGTGCTACGCTCAAATCTTTTAAAAAAACACCATATGATACTTTTTGATATATTTTGCGAAATTTAGAGTTTCTTGTGGATAAGTAGATGGCAGGGTCACCACAATAAGTTTTCCACAGGATTTTCCGACTTACCGGGCTTCTTATACACACCTAATATGAACAAATATTACGAAAATGCACTTTTGTTGCCGTTTTGACTTCTACCGACACCAGTCCCGGAAGGTACCTCACCTACCGCTCTACGCGTTGTCTTGCTAACTATTTGGCGGAGCAACGGAAGATTCTGCCCGCCCAAACACGGCGCATCCCAGCACCGCGTGTCAGAATAGAAGCATGTCTCACCTTGAAAACACCCTGCCCTCCGGGCGTACCGACCTGTCCGCCAGTAATCTTGCGCTTGGCCCTCTCGATGGGCGTTACGCCCCTGTGACCGCGCCGTTAACGAACTATCTCTCCGAAGCCGCGCTGAACCGCGACCGCATCCACGTGGAAGTCGAATGGTTCATATACCTGTGCGAGCATGCCGTTCTTCCCGGGCTCACGCCGCTCACCGATGAGCAGAAGTCCGGTTTGCGTGCTATCGTGACCGAGTTCAACGCCGATTCCGTCACCGAACTCGCCGAGATTGAGGCGGTCACTGTTCACGATGTGAAAGCCGTCGAGTACTATATCGGTCGCCGCCTCGAAGCGCTGGGGCTGGAGCATTTGGTTCCGCTCGTGCATTTTGGGTGCACCTCCGAAGACATTAATAACCTCTCCTATGCCCTGGGTATTAAGGACGCGGTCGAGAACGTATGGCTTCCTGCCGCCCGCGATCTGGTGCAGGTTTTGCTGGATCTTGCCGAGACCGGCAGGGATGTTCCGATGCTCTCTCGTACGCACGGCCAGCCCGCGACCCCCACCACGCTGGGCAAGGAAATGGCTGTGCTGGCGTACCGTTTGAAACGCCAGATTTCCCATGTTGCCGCCACCGAATTTTTGGGCAAGATTAACGGCGCGACGGGCACCTATGCTGCGCATTACGCCTCGGTTCCGGGGGCTGACTGGCAGGCTATTTCGCGGGGTTTCGTGGAGCATCTGGGGCTTAGCTGGAACCCGCTGACCACGCAGATCGAATCGCATGACTGGCAAGCGGAACTGTACTCTGATGTGGCGCATTTCAACCGTGTGCTGCATAATCTGTGCACCGATGTGTGGAGCTATATTTCGATTGGTTTCTTCCGTCAGATTCCGGTGGCTGGTGCTACGGGCTCCTCGACGATGCCGCATAAGGTGAACCCGATCCGCTTCGAGAATGCGGAAGCTAATCTTGAGCTCTCCAATGCGATCTTCGATTCGCTGGCATCCACGCTGGTGACTTCGCGTTGGCAGCGTGATTTGACCGATTCTTCGGCGCAGCGCAATATTGGCGTGGCGTTTGGGCATTCGGTGCTGGCGATTTCCAACGTGGTTAAGGGTCTGCAGCGCCTCGATATTGCCGCCGACGTTATTGCCGCCGACCTGGAATCCAATTGGGAGGTTCTGGCGGAGGCCATTCAGATGGTTATGCGCGCAGAGGCAATCGCGGGCACCCCCGGCATGGAGAACCCCTATGAGCGTCTGAAGGAGCTTACGCGCGGTCATCGGGTGGATGCGGTGCGCCTCAAAGAATTTGTGGGCACTTTGGGCCTGTCGGCTGAGGCGCAGGAGCGGCTGTCGAACTTGACCCCGCATACGTACAACGGCATCGCCGCGCAGCTGGTGGATCACGCGAAGGATGCGCAAGGCTAATTCCTTCGGCTCCTTTCGCCCGCTCCCTACGTCCTAAAAAGGCTCTTTATTCCAATAAAGCGGTTTTTCCAATGCTTTATGTGAATAAAGAGCCTTTTTACGGTTCCGACAGGGTCTACAGAACACCCATTTATTCGCCAGGTTTCCTCCTCAATACAAAAAGTTGTTAGATTAAGGAGGCTCTAATCTAACAACTTTTCGCACTTTGACGGAAAACTGTTAGATTAGCACCCAGATAATCTAACATCAACTACTCCATCTACAGAAATTCAGCAGATTACCGCCCCTGATGAACCATAACGTACCTTGTGGAACGACCTTGTCCTTCCTGCCTTAGAGTACCTTCATCGACTAGAGCGTCTAAAGCCCTTTTGGCGGTACCGCGGGCTTATATGCGTCAGCTCCATCAAATCTCCCGTTGTGATTGCACCGGTGAGGTCGCACCAGGTCCGAATCACATCGTGCATAGCCTGCGAGGATCGTGACAGATAGGGCAGCACATAGTGGTCGTTCTCGCCCCGAGCATTCTGCGCAAGGTTAAGCGCACCTTCGCCCAGAACCCACACCTGTTGCTCTTTAAGACGGGCTACCAGCGGAACACCCTCAATAACGGTCTGTTCGGCAGCCCGCAGCGTGAGCGCCGCTGATTCTTCAGAAGATTGCAGACGTTCGGCCAAAGTTTTTCAATGTGATAAAAAGGGTGCTGCATCAAATAGCTGAGAATAATAGCGATTCCCACGTCTTTCTGACGTGCGGTGGGAACAATCGCAGAGGCGACTTCCAGTACAGGCAGTGCTGGTGTTCCTCCCACGAGCGTACATTCAATATGCGGACCCGCCACTTCCTCGAAGACAGGGGGCAGATGCCCAAGAATCATCATGGACTGGTACATCCGATCAACCCCCACTCCTTGTTTCTCCACAAGGGTCAGGGCACGGAATAGGTCGGCGAGCGCGGGGTATCGTGCAGAACGATTGCTGAGCACATTATCCGCAGTAACTCCACCGTAAAATCCGCCTGGGCTTCGCACCACGAGGGTATTATCGAGTGTAATCCAGCGGATATCGGTAGGTTCAGAGCTGTTCCAGTCGCGGTGAATAATGCCGTTGAGAATAGCCTCGCGCACAGCGTTTTCGGGAACCTGCCGGACTGTGCGGTGCGCAAACCCGGTGGGAAGCGTAATTTGTGTATTCACGTTTTGCAGAGCCTGCTCGATCTGCCGTATTTGTTCCAGCAGCGGCAGGTCAGCATCGGGCCGCACAGTATTGAGGATCGACCCGGCGGGAACGTCGAAGATAGTGAGTTCAAGCAGGGTTCGGGATGCGGGGCACAGGGTGAGCGCGGCGGCTTGCGAGAGCTTTCCATCGGAACGCAGCGCGCCCAAACGCTGCAAGACCTCGCGGTCCGTGAGGGCTGTATCGGCTCCGAGCAGGGCGCGCACATAGTTCATGGTGGAGCGTGGAATATCTTCAGGCGTGTAGCGGGTGCTTTGAGCCATTTCGTCGTATTCCCGCATATTTTCACGGTGTTCCCACCAAAGGGAGCGGTCAATAGGCTTACAGTGATCCCCAACGCGCCACCGCAGCTTATTACCGGTATCATACACAGGCTCTTTGGCCTGGGGTACGTAGAGCACCAGCACGCGCAGACCCTGAGCACCGCCAAGGTGGTGTTCCACAATATCGGGGGCGACCTGTACCGCCTCATCAATACGCTGGCGCAGCCATTCAATATCAAGCTCGGTGCCCAGTACTGTTCCTTGGCTGTCTTCAACGCCTAGGATCAGGGCGCCTCCGCCGGGTGTATTGGCAAAGCACGCGACTTCATCTGCAAGTTTTGATGCTGCTTCAGCGTTGCGTGTTTCGCCGGGCAGAAGAATACCGCCAGCGCCTCGGCGTCCTGCTTCTTCTTTGAAATCTATGGATGCGCTCTCCCGGTTCGCGTGAAGCTGCCCGTCTCGATACGAAGCAAGGATTTCGGCGACTTGTTTTTCAAGGTCTCGCCTGCGTTCTGAAAGTATCATGCCGTCTCCACAACAGTAGGTTTCAGGGCGGTTGAAGTGTTCTTCTTGACCAACGTCACCATCAAGTCTACCTAAAAACACAAAAAGTTGTTAGATTAAGGAGGCTCTAATCTAACAACTTTTCGCACTTTGACGGAAAACTGTTAGATTAGCACCCAGATAATCTAACACTATCCCGTATAGTCTCGTGAAAACCGCGGAAAAACGGGCACTCTTACCCGCGAAATACCGGCGGGCAGAGGCGAGAGGCTAGTTTCTTCTAGTCCCCCATCGTCTTGCGATGCTGCGCGCCGGGGTTCTGCAGCCCGTGCGAGTGCACATCGTGGTTTGGTGTCGACCTTGTTGCGCTTGAAGCGGCCGGTCAGCGCCCGCCGTGCCTTCGAGGGGCCTTTACCCTCATTTGCGTCATCAAATTTGGGGGCGCGCGGTTCGACCATGAGCTCTAAGGGGAAGAACGGCGGGGCGTCACCGAATGCTTCCCGAGTGTTCTTCACGACGTCTTTACCAAGGCCGTAGTTCGCGCCGCCCCCAACCACAGCACCCACCCCGAACGGCAGGGCGCGGCCTAAGAACGCGCCGGTTTGGCGGGTCAGGAACCGTTTAATGAACATATTGCGGATTGCCCGCTCTACACTGAACATTTTGCCGGAGGATTTACCGCCCAGCAGCATCCCCCAGCGGCCCGAGACACCAGTGGCTTTGCCGGTCTGCAGCAGCACGGTGTTCATCAGCTGTGAGCCTTCCTCACCGAGCATAATCGCCATAACCATTGAGCGGGCCAGGTCGGGGTCTTTCACGTGCACACCGTGCAGCTCGGCAACTGCCTGCGCGTACAGGGCGGTCCTTTCCAGGTATCCGCCCACCGCGAGCGCTGAAAGCCCCATTGAGGTGACGGTGCCGATTCCGGGCACGAACGCGGAGGCGCCGGTCACCCCGCCGATTGCGGTCACATCCCGTAGGTACTGCCTGTCAAGGCGGCGCAGTATCTGTTCGGGGGTTTCGTGCGGGTGCGCGGCACGGAGTTTCTTCACCATGGACAGCGCGAGGGGGCGCTGTAGGCGTAGCACAGTATCGAGCGCGTTGGTGAGCGCGGGACGGGGGTTGCCGTCATTGTCAAAAAGTGACTTTTTAGCGTCTAGCATGTTCACCAGTAAAGCATGTTTGGCTGAGTGTTTGATGTGGGGTGCGCGCATGGCGAACCCGTAAACCCGGGGGTTTACCGGTGTGCGCACCTGTGTTTTTTGGGGGACGCCACGCCAGCGCCACTAGTTTACGGTCATTAGTACACTTACAACCCGTTAGCGCGTAGAATTGAGCTAGATTACAGACGCACACAGGGTGATGCCCGCAGTTGAGCATCCCACACCCCGCGGCTGGGGCGCACCGGCCGCGGTTTTCTGAACGTAAAGGAACCTATATGTCTGCTCCCGCTTCGGCTTCAGCACCAGCGCGTTCTCCCCTGGCGACGCAGGGTTTGGGCATGGCGTATGCCATTGGTGCCATTATTTCAATGCAGTTCGGTTCGGCGCTGGCTAAAACCATGATGGGTGATTTGGGCGCATGGGGTGTGGTCACCCTGCGCCTGATTACGTCTTCACTACTGCTGTACGTGTTTTTCCGCCCGCAAGTTCGTCAATGGACGCGCCCGCAGTGGATAGCCGTGACGGTTCTTGGCGTGGCCTTATTTGGTGCTAACGCGTTTTTCTATGTGGCTATCCAGCAGGTGCCGCTGGCAATCGCGGTCGCTATTGAGTTCATGGGCCCGCTGGTGCTGGCGACTGTGCTCTCACGCCGCAAACTGGATTTGGTGTGGGTGGCACTTTCGTTCACGGGCATGGCGGTGCTGACCGCCGACTCGCAGGCCAACCCCGAGGATTTTGCGCTGGCTGGCGTGTTCTTTGCGGTGCTGACCGCTATTTCACGTGCCGCCTATATTTTGGCAACGGAAAAGGTGGGGGCGAGTATCCCCGGCATGGGCGGTATGGTGATGGGCAATATTGTCTCTACCCTGCTGGTGCTGCCGTTCCCGTTTTTCATCACCGGCAACCATCTTGAGAAGGCTATCACCGACCCGGCGCTTCTGGGCTTGGGGTTCGTGATGGGCCTGCTTGCGTCGGCTCTGCCAGCGCTTGGTGAGGTTTCGGCGCTGCGTATGCTCCCGTCGAATGTGTACAGTGTGGTGCTTTCGCTGGAGCCAGCGTTCGCCGCTATTGTGGGTATTTTTATGCTGGCCGAGAATACGGGGTTGATACGATGGGCGGCGATTGCCCTGCTGATTTCGGCGAGTATCGGCATCACTCTGTCACATGCTAGGGCTGAGCGTGCGGCTCTTGCAGCGGGTAAACGTGAGTCGATCGAACCGTACCTGCCGGGTGCTGTGGATAATATTGGTGCCGGTATAGCGCAGATGACTGGTGCGATTGAGCTGCCCACCCCCGAACAGGTTGCGGCCGATAAGGCGCGTCGGCAGGGTGCCCCTGGAAAAACCCATTCCCGTACCGGCGAGGAGGGCTAACGCACAGCATTCCAGCTATTGAGATGTACGCCACAGGTAAGTAGAATGTGGGCGGCGGTACCGAATACTATCGGTGTACCGTCGCCCTTTGCTTTGATTCGTGCACCCTAGGGACTGTGAGGAGCCAGCAATGACCCCAGGTACCACCAGGCACAAGCGCCCCACCGTCGGCATCATTTTTGTGATCATCTCGTGCCTTTCTCTGCAATTCGGCGCGGCTTTCGCGGTGCACCTTTTTCCGCTTTTTGGTCCGTGGCTCGTCACAGTTCTGCGTCTGCTTCTCGCCGCGATCACGGTAGGTGCGGCGGTCTGGATTGCCGGGCGCTGGCGGGCGCATCGGGCAGGTGCACAAACCGCATATATGGCAGTACCCGCAAAAACATCCGACGGGATTCTTAGGCTGGTCTTCCCGCCAGTGGCGTGCCATGCTCATTTTTGGTGTCACGCTCGGGCTCATGAACGGCTTCTTCTACAATGCGCTGGCTCGCATCCCGCTCGGGCTGGCGGTGGCTATCGAGTTTACCGGTCCGCTCGTACTGGCCTCTATCCTCACGCGGCGTAAACGCGACCTGGTGTGGGTATTCTGCGCGGCGGCAGGCATGGCGGTACTCGGCTTCGAGGCGGTACACGGGCAGGAAACGGACCTGCTGGGCGTACTATACGCCCTGATTGCGGGCGCATTCTGGGCGCTCTACATTCGCTCAAGCGCCTCGGTCAGCGAGCTCGTGCCCGGTGCAAGCGGACTCGCCATAGCAATGGCCGTGGGTGCCATCTGCGTGGTCCCCGGGGCCCTGCTTTTCCCCGGCCCCGTAGCGCTCTGGAGCGTTACGCACGATACCCAACTGGTGCTCTTCATCATCGGAACCTCCCTGCTGGCATCGGTCGTACCGTACAGCAGCGAGTTGGCAGCCCTGCGGCACCTTCCCGAACAGGTCTTCAGCGTGCTTCTCAGCCTGGAACCGGCGATTGCGGCGCTCGCGGGGTGGGCGCTGTTAGGTCAGGAAACCGGCCTGATGCGCTGGGTTGCGATTATCCTGCTGATCACGGCAAGTATCGGAATTACCCAAACGACTGGGGGTTCGGCGCCTGTGGACGAAACTTCGGATTTTTACCGGAGGAACGAACCTCCCGAGCAAACCTCTCCCCTGCCGTTGCCGGAGTAGACTGCGGGATACTACGCTGCCTGCGTGCCGGGTCGGTTCTGCGACGGGCAGCGTGGGCAGCTATTGCCCGGCCAGGTACCCCAGAAAATCCCGCAGTTCTTCGGTACCCAGCACCTCCGCCGGATGCGGTCCCCGCGCGAACAGCGCATCGGCGGTGTCCTCGTCGAGCTCGCGTGCGGTTGCGATCAACACCAGGTTCCCCTCGTGCTCACCGCTCAGCATGGAAGAATCGCACAGGCACCACACATGCTCGAACGTATCCAATAGGGCGCGCGCCTGCCCCTGGAAGAAGGGCAGCCCGGCATCATCGCCCACGTTCACGGCGAGTACCCCGCGAGCGCTCAGAAGCTCACGCAGCTCGGCGTAGTAGTCGGCGTTGGCAAGGTGGGCGGGCGCATCCATGCCCGTAAAAATGTCAAGAATAATGGCGTCGATCCCGCGAAAAACACCGCCGTCGGATGCGGCATGAGCACCAAAAAGCTCGGGAATTTCGGGGAGCACGGCGCGCGCATCCGCAACCACGAACTCGCACCGGGTACCTGCGGGCAACGGCAGCACCTCAGCCACAAACCCCATCAGCTGCGGCTCATAATCAACGGCCACTTGCGAAGAACCCGGGCGCGTGGCCTGCACATAGCGGGCAAGCGTGAGTGCCCCGGCCCCCAGGTGCAGAACCGTCACAGGTTCGCGCGGCGGGGCGAGTACATCCAGCACATTGGCAATGCGCCGCAGATACTCGTAAAACACGACGGTCGCATCAGCAGCATCAACATGGGATTGTTCGGCACCGCCAATGTCAAGCACATAGCCGTGCTCGCTGAATCCGTCCTCAAGAATACGACCGCGCTGGCCGCTCACACTCAGGTGAACGCCCAGCGCGGCACGCTCTCGCTGTCTCTCATCCATCACGAAAGACTAGCTCAGCCCTGCGGCTTTCTTGAATTCTTTAGCCATATCCTCGGCGGAGGTTGAAGAGTCCACATTCTCAAGAGGCTTATCATTCACCACGAATTGGGGGGTGCCCTTCACTCCGATCTTTTGGCCGTACTCAAAATCGCCCTTGATCAGCTCAAGAGTTTTTGGATCAACCAGATCGGTCTTGAACTTCTCTGTATCCAGCCCAAATTCCTGAGCATAGCTGAGGAAAAGTCCCCTCAGCTCAGTCTGTTTGTTGGTAATACCTTTCCAACTGTCCTGAGTTTGAAAGAGCTTATTCGCCATCTCCAGGTGTTTACCCTGAAGTTCTGCTGCCTGCACGGCCTGAGCGGCGGGTACGGCGTTCTTATGGGAAGACAATGGCATATTGCGCACGGTCACGTTCATGGTGCCCTCAAGGTCTTTGGCGACCTTCTCGTAGGTGGGCTCAGCCTTGGCGCAGTAGGGGCACTGGTAGTCGGTGTACAGGGTCACGGTGGGCGCGCCCTGTTTGGGGGTGTTGAGGTGGTACCCGGCATCGTCACGTTCACCAGCTTTGGTGGCGGTTATTTTGGCGGAGTCACCCGAGGCTGAAGCCGAACCGGATGCGCTTGCCTCTCCCTCGGCGCTAGCACTGCCGGAAGCACCACCAGAGGGAGCGCTGCTTGCTGAGCTGCTTGAGCTGGCATTAGAGCTTGAACTACCGCTTGCAGATGAGCTTGACCCGGAATTGGAAGAGCCGCTAGAGCACGCAGCAAGAGCCACCAGCGCGGCGGGTGCCCCAAGAGCGAAAGGGTACGGCGGGTCATGGGTGATTGCGTCATTTCTGTTTCCCTTCAGGGCTATTGGTAATAATTTCTATCGTCCCACACATTGGGGCCGATTTCTCGTTCATGTGACGGTTCGCGCATCTGCGCCTCTCTCTGCTACTATTAGCGATGTGTGTTTGCCCGACATAGAGCCGGGCATACAGTACGCCTCCTTAGCTCAGGGGTAGAGCGTTTCTCTCGTAAAGAAAAGGCCGTGGGTTCGAATCCCACAGGGGGCTCCACGAGTAAAGTCCCGTGCATCCTACACATGTTTAGGGTGCACGGGACTTTGTTGTACACACTCCATGCTGTTTTTCATTCCCAACTTCTGCTGGTAAATTCAGCCCGTTACCGCTGTCTCAACGCGGTAGGGATGCGACCCCGTACAATGGGGAGCAGACACTATGTGAGAGGAGACCCGGATGCGCCCGAAGAGAAACTCGCGATTCGGCCTTGTTTTTGTCCTGCTTCTGGTGCCGTGCTGCGCGCTGTGGTTCTTCTACCGCTCGGTTTTTCAGGACGATACGATTCTTGTGGTGCCGATAGTGCTGGGGCTCATCACCTCGTACCTGTGCGCTTATGCCCTCACCGGCGGGAAAGACCCCTACAACTGACCTGCCGCCTCCGCGTGGAGGCGTGAGCGCCCCCGGGAAGAAAACATTAGGCTGCTTCTGGCCGCGAAGTTTTCTTTCCGGGGGCGTCGTGTTTATAGGCCCTGATAGTTAGGCGCGTTTTTCGCCCTCAAGTTTGCCCCACAGCCCGTACACTCGGGCCAGTTCCGCAACCTTTTTCGCGCGCAAGAAACGCGGCATGTATGAGCCATCTTTGGGCCCGTCCAGCGGCACATCCAGCAGGGAATGGGCCCACTGGATTTCATCTTCACTGGGTGAGAGGGCGTGGTTAATCGTATCGGCCTGCCCCACATCTAGGGTGAGTTTTCCGGTCATGCCGTGCACGGTGCCGTGCTGGCAGGCGGTCACAAGTTCCGCCCCGCGTTTGCCGAGGGTTGGCCCGTCGATCGGCCCGGGCAGCCCGCCCAGGGTTGAGGCGATCACCAGCTGCGAGCGCACGTAGGCTAAGGCCATCGGGTCGTCGGATGCGCCGGTATCGCGGCGGTAGTCTCCCACCCCGAAGGCTAGGCGGAAAGTGCCGATAGCGCTGGCAATTTTCACGGCGTTGTGCACCCCAAGGGCTGACTCAATGAGAGCGATAATGGGGGTTCCGGTTGGTAGTGCGGCGGCGGTGCGGTCAATGTCGGTGGAGTGTTCGGTGGTTGCGAGCATTACCCCGCGCAGGCCTTGACACCACTGAGGGCTTTGACGTCGTTCCACCAGTGTTCGGTGGTGATGGCGTTAATGCGCACCCATGCGCGGGCTTCGGTATTAAGGATTTCGACGACCCTTTTGCGGGCTTCGTCTTTTTCATCGGCTGGGCATCCGTCTTCGAGGTCTAAAATGACGGAATCGGCTTCGCTTTCGAAAGCGGCTTCCATAGTCGCTTCGTCTGAGTTGGCACGTACCAGTAGCCAGGATCGGGAGAGGCTGGGTCGTAGGGCCATGGCGCGTTCATTGCGATGGTAGTCGTACATGGTGTTTTCTTTCCCAGTGAATATGAAGTTCGAGATTTCAGTGTATTATTCGCCTCACCCACCTACCTACTGAGGTGAACCTTAGCCGCTGCTGGCAGCAGTGGATGCTGTGGGGTTTTTAAGGTTTTGCGTGTGTTCTTGTGGTGATGCAGCCCACCACTGCGGGTATCTGGCATCCGCTTAAGGTCGGTTTTTGTCAAATAGACACGAAACCTTAAATTCGGGTGAACTTTTCCCTCCGCCGGGGGCGTGGGTTTCATATTGATGGGGGCTAGCGAGCGAGTACTGACTCATGCCGTTCGTCGCGGGCGCGCGCAATCAGCCGCTCGGCCTCTTGAATGTGTTCAACGACGGTTTGCACACGGCGTTCTACGGTCACCTGCCGCTGGCAGTGGGCGGTGCATTCTCCGAAGCAGCGTGCCATGGCGAGCGCCTCGGCGCAGAGGGCTGCCGAGTTCCCCGCTTTAGAGAGCGCCCGGTGCACATCGGAGTATACGCCGGTGGGGGATGAGGGCACATCGGTGCCTTCGCTGGGGGCCAGCCGCTGTGCTTCCATGGCGATAGCGCGCACGCGCGGAATCAGGTCCGAAAGGCAATTGGCGGAGGGTACCACCAGTTCGACCATGTCGGTGTGGGCCAGGCGCTCAAGCACTTGATGGAAACGGTCTACGCCACGGATAAAACGGTCATGGGCGCGCCTCCAGAGCCCGCGGCCAAGTTCGGCGTCATCACGGCGTGACTGCAGAAAGTTTTTGATACCCACTGATCCCTCCTTTCGCAGCATCTTTAAAACCCTTTAACACTTAGGTTACCCTAAATCTGTTTTGCTGACACTATGTCACACCGGTTTTGTGAAGAATCTTATGGTGCCCTGCGCCCAACAGAGAAGTTTCTGCGGCAGGACGGCCGCCAGCCCGCCCGAGTACCTAGTCTTCGCCGAGGGTGAGCACAATCTTCCCCCGGTGCTCCCCCGAATCGAAGTAGGCGTGGGCCCGAGCAGCCTGTTCCAGTGCGAAGGTGCGGTCTAGGTTTGCGCGAATAGCCCCGGATTCCACCAGCGGCAGTACCTGCTGCCGTACCCCAGCCATAATGCGTGCTTTCTCGTCGGCGCTGCGCGTTCGGAGTGAGGTGGCGTGCACCGAGAGACGGCGAGTGAGCATGAGCCCCAGGCTCACCTGGGCTTTCGCCCCGCCCTGCAGACCAATAATTGCCAGGTGTCCCCCAGTGGCAAGGGAGCGCAGATTATCGTCTAGGTATGCCCCGCCCACCACATCCAGAATATAGTTCACCCCGACCCCGCCGGTCTTTTCGGCGATAACCTCACGGAATGACAGCTCAGAGTAGATGATCGGTTCAGCCCCGGCCGCACGCACACTATCAGCCTTCGCACCGCTACCAACAGTGGCGAACACCCGAGCACCAACCGCCTTAGCCAGCTGAACCGCGTGCAACCCAATACCACCCGTACCCCCGTGAATAAGCACGCTGGTTCCTGACGCGCGGTGGGCGGCAGCATCAAGGCTCATGCCGCAGGTGAGCACTAGGTTTGAGTAGACGGTGGCGGCAACCTCAGGCAGGCAGGCCGCCTCGGCGAAACTCATCCCCTCAGGAACACCGAATGTGTGGCGCGCATCAACCGCCACGTATTCGGCGTACCCGCCACCGGCTAAAAGCGCTGCAACCGGCGAGCCCACCATCTGCGGGGAAACACCCGCACCGACAGCGACAACAGTACCCGCCGCCTCAAGCCCATAAATGCTGCTGACCCCCGGTGGAGGCGGGTAATACCCCCGCCGCTGCAGGGCATCGGCACGATTCACTCCGGCGGCACGCACCCGAATGAGCACCTGCCCCGGGGCGGGTTCGGGTATGGGTTGTTCGCTAACACGCAGCACCTCGGGTGCCCCGTGTGTTTCCTCCATCATGGCGCGCATGCGCTCGCTCCTTCTGCTCTTTTTGTGCGGGGTTGTGGCTTCCACTCTACCGGCCCGCTAACCGTCCATGAGGCACCCCACCCACAAAGTTCAGCCCTTATTCGGCGGGATGCTTGCACACTACCGCAATAGGTGCCAGGTTGCTGTGCGGGGGCTTCCGAGTGTTTCACACCCGGGCTGAGGCAGGGCATGTAAGGAGGGCGCAATTTACAGAAAAGCTTCCCTCGTGCGATAATCAGCTGGTGGCTTTTATCAACACCCGGCTTTGAGCCGGTATGATAGTAAAGCATCTGGATGGTTGTCCGAGCGGCCGAAGGAGCTGGTCTTGAAAACCAGTAGGCGGTAACCCCGTCTCAAGGGTTCAAATCCCTTACCATCCGCACACGCTAAAACCCCGCGGACCCGTAGAGATACGGGGCGCGGGGTTTTGCTTATTTCAAGGCGTTTTTCAGGCTGTTAGAACGAGCTGGACATGTATAGGGAGAACGCCCACATGCTGATCCCAGCCGCACCAAGCAGGATGCCCGCGATCGCCAGGCCACGGCTCTCATACCCCTTATTCAAGGTGAGTGCGACGACCCCAGCACCAATAGCGGCGGCACCAATGAACCCTACATACAGGTAGAAGAAGAGGCCCAGCACGCCCACAATGAGCGCGGCGGTCGAAAACAGTTTGATTTTTTTAACGGCGGCCTCAGCCTCGGGGTTGGGGATCTGGGGTACTACGGGAACGGAATAGGTGTGAGGGCCGAGCTGGGAAGAGTACCGGAAGGTCTGCTCATCGGCGGAAGAGGAGGGCGCAAGAGTCATAGTCTCAGACATTTGAATCCTTATGCGGTTGATGCGGCCTACGTGTGCTGCGGCCACGTGTATATTTATCGGTTCGGTACCACCCATTCTACCCGAGATAAAAGTTATGTGCGTCGCCACCCGTTCCCATGCAGCGCGTTAAATTTCGGTTTTAACTCCCAGATGGGCTCGCATCATCGATTCATGTTCCGCTCTCTATTTCTCAACGCACAGACCACGCCCGGTGCTGCGAAGGCCCCTATGAAAAGCGCAAAAAGGCCGGAGGCTCCCTCCCGTATCGTACGAGAGGGAGCCTCCGGTCAGAAAGTCACTGGTGCGGGACTATGAGACACCTACATTTTGTCTTAGAAAAGAGACATGAGCGGGGCGAAGGTATACGCCAGATCCAGGTAGCTCCTTGTTGAGCTTGGGCCTGCTGAAGCTGCAGCAATAAAGACTACGATTATGAAGCCAATCGCCAAGATAGTTAATATTGTGAGTAGGCCTCCGCCGATAAGGGATATCCACCCCATCACTTTCCCGCCTGTAGCGGGAACTCCTTGACGTTCTGCCTCAGCCGCCTTTTTCACCCCGATGATACCCAAAATCAAGGTAATAACGCCGCCCAAACCGGTGAGGAGAAGCACAAGGCCAATAACTCCGAGGGTCATCGATGTCTGTGCTGCCTGCTCACCGGCGATCTGCTGCGGGGTTTTAGGGACTACAGCCATCATTGGCTGAGCATACATGGGCTGCTGGTAGGTGGGTTGCTGGTACGTCGGCTGCTGATATGCGGGCTGTTGATTCTGGTATGTCTGCCCCGATGATGAGTTATAGGAATTAGAGCCACTATCAGGCTGTGGATCATAAGGGGATTGTGACATCGGGCTGTCCTTTCGGTGACTTTTGCAAACAACCGCCGTATCGGCCATTCCTCACCGAGCGGCGCATAACCCCTATAGTTTAACCTACTCGCCTGTATAAAACACAGGTTTTGGTGCCGTGTGGGCCATCACTCACCGCCGCTGGTTTCGCTGTTTCCAGCGCCTCGTATCCTCACCTTTTCTCCACCGATTTATGTCTATATCGAGGCTCGGCGGCGCAATTATTAGTCACCCTGTGGGTGAGGCTCAGGCGCATATCAAGCAGCGTGGCAGCCGGTATTTTTAGAGCCCCTAACCGTTGGGCGCTTTCTTATGCACCCGCATAAGGTGCCGGGGAATTGACCTGTGCCAGAACGAACGATATTCTTGTAGAGATGCACTGCGGTGCATCGCTGGAGACGTGCCAGAGCGGCCGAATGGACTTCACTGCTAATGAAGGGTCGGGGTTGAACTCGACCGGGGGTTCAAATCCCCCCGTCTCCGCATTGTGAATAATAGTTGAGCCCCCGCACCAGCACGTGCGGGGGTTCACTTTATAACCATTACCCTACTTGCCCCTGCCAGACAGCAGCTTTAGCCCTAAAGCATGCACGCTCCCCAGCCGCCTTACCCTACGACGCGGGCTAGAAACTTTTAAACGCAATAAGGTGCGCATCAGCCCCATCCAGAAGCGCCCACTCCCCAGGCACCTCAAACACTGCCACAGACGACGGGGGGAACCCGTAAAACATCTCCATGGCTGCGTTCTGGTCAGAGTCGGGGTGGGTCAGCTGGATCGCCGCATCCTGGATACCCGGCAAATGCGACACCACCAGTACCGAACGAACATTCTCCGAAACCCCGTTAATACGCGCAATAATGCGGGATGCGCCCACCTCATACAGCCCCTCGTCCAGGTGCGCAGTGGGGCCTTTCTCCCCCAGCGCGTCCGAAACCCAGGTGGTGGTCTGGCGGGTTCGCAACGCGGCCGATAACATGATCTGCTCGGGAATATAGCCGTGTTCAGCAAGCCACGCCCCCGCCTGTGCCGCCTGCTGGTGACCGCGCTTTGTCAGCGGCCGATCAAAATCGTTCAAGCCCCAGTCTGCCTCGGCATGGCGCATCAGAATCAGGTGTTTCACATCCCGCTTCATACGGGAAGAAATCTCAGTCATACCCTCATCTTACAGGCTGCACACAACAGTGCCCCGCGCTCATGACCACAAGCACGGGGCACCGCCATAAACTCTTCAACGCATAGGGCAGCCGCTAGGGGGTTAGATGGAATATTCAGGGGCCGCCCACACCACAACTTCTGGATGCTCAAAGAACCGGTACCCCTGCCCACGCACCGTACGCACCGTGCCTGAGAGGCGCCCCAGCTTTGAGCGCAGACGCCGGATATGCACATCAATGGTGCGTTCGTGCGGGTGCTCGTCCCCGGCGCTCCACAGCGAGTCCAGCAGCTCATCACGGCCGACCGTGCGGGAGGAGTTTTCCACCAGGTGCGCCAGAAGCTCAAATTCTTTAAAAGTGAGCATAAGCGGCTCACCATCCAAGAACACCTCACGTCGCGCCAGATCAATCAGCACGCCATTGGTATGCGTGGCCTGCGACTCGGCCTCAACATGGGTGTTTGCATCCGGCTGATAGTAGACAGCCGTGGGGTCCCCCAGCGCGTTCCGCACTACCTCAAGGTCGCTCCCCTCCGCACTGGTGGGGGCCAGCGCTACCGCAGCATAAGACTCCGCTTCCGGAGCTAGGTGGTGAGCGTAATTGCGCAAATCCTGCACGATACGCACTAGGGAGGTACCGTTGGCCGCCGCAAGCTCCTCATTGAGGCCCACATACAGCACGAACCCGCGCGCCTCGTTCTCGTGCGCGCTGCCCTTAGGGTGAGTGGTCATTAGCAGTGAAAGTCATGGGTCGCAGAGTAGCCGCAGGCGCCTGGGGGCGACTGGGCTGGGGAGCCTGGCGCTTAGCGGCGCGTCCACGCTGGGAAATGTGAACGTACCCTGGTACTGCACCTGACATATGCATCCTTCTCTCGCAGTTCGAAGCGTAGGGGGCTGATATACGGGCGCCCGTTATGTCACGTCGGATTCCCGCCTGCACTGCCGAGCCGCGAATGGGCTCAGCGATACCCACCGTACATTTAATATTTCTCTTATTTGTCACATAAATCAAGCGGGTTCAGAACGTGGAGGTATCCTCTATAGCTACATCACCCTCATGACGATGAGGCTATGGACGGGGAAGCAAAGCAGCCCATACTACCAAATCTAGCATGAGTATTCACTTAACTCCCTAAATATTCAATATATTTACGGATTATTATGCACTATACCGCATGTAAGGGAAGTTCCCAACGGCACCGTTGAAACACTTTCCAGCATGCAAAAAATTTTTACACCCGCCAACCTGAGACACAAATCCCCCACCAGCTGCCCCGCCAAGACACCGTCAGCGCGGAGCTCCACAACCGCCGAGCTCCGCGCCACAGCGCGCACGCGCCTAGACCTTCACGACACCGGTGAAGGCGTTAATACAGCCGCGCACCAAAAGTTATGAGCTACTCCGCCAGCCCATACAGGCGGTCGCCCGCATCACCCAAACCGGGCACAATATACGCCTTCTCATTCAGCCGCTCATCCCGCGCCGCCAAGAACAAGTCAACATTGCGCAACCCCTCAACGCCCTTCTCAAGGGCCGCAATACCCTCAGGCGCAGCAATGAGACACACACACGTAATAGATTCAGCACCGCGTTGGCGCAGAAATTTAATGGCTTCTATCAGAGTGCCGCCGGTAGCCAACATAGGATCCAACAGATACACCTGCCGACCGGTCAAGTCCTCCGGAAGACGCTCAGCATAGGTCACAATATCCAAGGTTTGCTCGTTACGCGCCATACCCAAAAACCCAACCTCGGCGGTCGGAACCAGGCGAGTCATACCCTCCAGCATCCCCAACCCGGCACGCAGAATCGGCACCACCAGCGGCTTAGGGCTAGCAATCATAGTGCCCACGGTGCGGGCCACCGGGGTCTCAATCTTCCGCTGCTCCACCCGGATCTCACGGGTTGCCTCATAAGCAAGCAGGGTCACGAGCTCATCAACAAGCTGACGGAACGTAGGCGAAGGAGTATTTTTATCACGAAGCACACTGATTTTATGCGCCACCAGCGGGTGGTCAAGAATCTTAATACGCATGATTCAAGTCTAATCCAAACACGGGCACACACGCCGCAAGCACCAAGCGCCGCAACACTGCATACCCTCAAACACCCCGAACACGCGAACCACGCCTACGCACAACGGCACCAGCTACCCCGCTAAAAACATGAAAAACAAGCCGTCTTCAGCCAGAACCAGCGGGCTTGCCTCTCATCCCCTCACCCACCACCATGCTATGATGCACATCATAAATACTCTCTCTACCCCACCAAACCTATGCACAGTACACCCGCCCCGCCACCGCGCGCCATACTCATAAGACGCACACGCCGTATCATGGTGTTCGGGCTGCTGCTGTCAACGCTGGGTAACAACACTGTCGAATATGGTTTCAACGCCCTCACTGCCGCCGGAGTAGTCAGCGTTGGCGCGCTCCTCACCCTATCAGCCCTTAGGCGGCTCTCAGCCTTCGCGTTCCCCGTCATCGCCAAACTCATGGGCAAACACAGCCCCGATAAGGTACTCATCGCCTGCGACAGCACCGAAACCGTACTGAGCGCTTTAGCCCTCACCATCACACTCCTAGCACCCCACCAGGCCATATGGGCAGTCTATGCTTATACGCTCATTGACCTGCTCATCTTAGCTTTCACCGACATCGCCGAAGAATTCTACGGTGCACACTTCGCACAGATTAATGAAGACACAGCAATGGCATTCAACGCCTCACTCAGCACCATCCAAGCGATCGTTAACTTCGTCGTCGCAGGGTTAGCAGGCTCACTCCTAGCGGGGGTCTCAATCCCCACACTACTAGCCGTCAACACGGCGCTCTCCCTCACGGCAGCACTCTTTCGGGCACGGGCACGGCACACCTACCCCGTGCCACCACCAACCACAATAAATGCAAGTCAATTCGCCGCCACCGGGCATAAAGAGCCGCTCCGGCAGTTTCTGCACGACCTGTTCACTTCAGGCCTGCCTCCCCACTCGTCTCACTCGCCATAGCATTCGCTGGAACCATGAGTGGGGAACTGTTCATCCTCTGGGCCGCAAACCACGGACCCGCGGTGCCTCTGCCTGGCACAGACAATACCGCCTACACAGGGATGGGGCTTGTCTTAACAGTGTTCGGACTAGGCGCCGCATTCGGCCCACAGGCAGGAAAATGGCTACGACAGGCCGGTGAAACCGCACCGATTCTGAGAACAGCCGCGTTATTCTCTGCGGCACTCACCGGAGCACTCGCCACAGGCATACTGACAGACACAATCCTGCCACCGCTCATACCAGTGTTTGTATTCCTCAATGCGGCAGCCTCACGGGCACGGGCAGTAGTACTAGAAACACACCGACAGGCATATTTTCGAGGTGCCCAATTCGCACGCATTATGAGCTGGTCATTCACATTCAGTGCAGCCGGTACACTCTTAGGGCTGCTAGTGGGGTACCTACTGGGTCAGGCATACAACCCGGTGCCATGCCTGCTCATCGGCACGGCACTGTGGCTCGCTATCGCCCCGATCGTCTCCAGCAGGCGGGGCGGAACCAAACCGCCGGTGGCGCAGTAGACTGAGCCTATGCAAAAACAATTCAGCTGTTTCTTATGGATGGTGACGCAACGGGGCGGATCAAAGCGAGCCTGACGAACTGGACGGGGCTTGTCTATAGCCTTCCCCGCACACATTTAGAACAGAGTAAGCGTGAACGCAAAGAGTTACACTCCACTGGAGTTTATTTTCTTCTCGGTAAAAGTGAAGAAAATAACCAAGATATTATTTATATCGGTCAAGCTGGGGAACGCGAAAATGGTAAGGGACTCCTCGGAAGGATCGAAGAACATGAAAGGTCTAAAGAGTTCTGGAACAGAGCAATCCTCGTGTTAACATCCAACAATTCTTTCGGCGCTACCGACATCACGTATCTAGAACGTTCATAAGGCTTTGTTTTGCATGCAGGCAGTAAATTAATTGCCCCCAAGAAATCGTTCCCTCCTTCGTTGCTCAAAAAACGGGAAGAGCTCGAAAATGCTTATAAAATAGTTTCCGGGAAGACCACTGAGGATATTCTTTTTCCAGCCCCATCAACAGCCGCTACATTTGTACTCGGGCGTTCCGCTAACGGCTTGGACATGTGGAAAGACAAAAACGGCAAAACCCTCGGTGACATTATGAAGAGTGACAACAGTTAGAAGCATCCCAAACCGCATGTTTGAGAGGCTACCGCCTGTTCAGAACAGCGCTATGGGACACCACCTAACATTCCTCACTCTAACCGCATGACCACTCAAAGATCACATTTGAGAAGTCGCGCGCTGCCAACTGTTCGGGCGTTATCAGCCAGTTTGCGGAGCCCGCATCACCCCAGAGGAGTTCCGGGGTTTCTTCCTCTGACTCCCAGTCCGCCTCGGAGACAATGGTCAGCAGGTTCACCGTGTGCCCTTGCAGATTCTCGTCGAAATCCCGCGGGTCATTCTGAATAAAGTAGGGGTAGCCGCCAATCCGGGAGTACTCATCACTCTCCTCATACGGGAGAGTAAGCTCCTCAACGGCGTTTGCCCGCTGAATCCTCCCCTGCTCGTCGTCTCCCGTGGGCAGTTTATCCTCGGGGTACAGCTCGTCCCACACTCGCGCAAAATCGGGATAATAGTAGTGCGCAGTACCGGTAACACCCTGCTCAACCAGGCTGAACGAGAGCGCAAATTCCACGCTCTCCGGTTCGATAGGCCAACCGATCGTGTCCCAGTCGATCACCGGCAGCGGCGCATCCGGGTTCGGCTCACCCACGCTCTCGTAGTAGAGCACCCGCCAGTTCTCTTGAACCGCAGGCTTGTTATAGTCATACCCCCACACGGTGTCGTGAGGGTCAATCCAAAATTGAAGCATACCGTTCTTTGGGTAAATATTATTTTGCGGCAGCTGCGCACAGTTAATCTGCGCGATCATGCCCAAGGGCTGGCCGGATGCGTTTGTTGGCGCGGATTCTCCCACAGGCAGGTACGGCACTCCCCCGAATTTGGAGGCGGTCTTCGGCAGCGGCTGCTGCGATGGGGTTGCCGTAATCCTGATAGCCTGCTTGAGTTTTCCCTGATTCATAACGTCGAGGACTCGACGCACCTGCGCTTCGGTGTTTTGTCCGCATTCTGCTCGGTGGTATTCATACGTTCCTCCGGGTGGTTGGTTCAGTGCTACAACCATCAGAACATATTTTGCGGTGCCGTGCGCCTTTTTCTGGCGGCGGCGATGTGGCATTCTGCGTTGCTGGGCGCGGTCATTCTGGTGGTTGCCGATTATGCTGCGATGCGGGTGTTGGCACCGTTTCAGATCCCGGTGGGGCTGGCCACCGGGGCGGTCGGTGGGGCGTACATGCTGTGGCTTCTGCGTAAAGTGCGGTAGTTTACACACCCTCCGCGGCCGGAAAATGATGGGCTAAAAATACTCAAAAATTTTATTTCTGGGGGCACCGCACCGAAAAATCTTCTTAAACCGTCAGGGGGCGGCTGTAGCTTAAGAGCATCAGATAAAGCTCCCGGAAGGAAATCACCGCCATGGTAGAGAAGAAGACTCTGTGCCTCGCCGACGAGGTTGTTAATGCCGATTTGCAGTTCCTCATGAACGCGGGCACCGTTCTCACCACCGACGTCTACAATATTGATGCTATTGGGCGTACCATTGCGGAGGTTATTACCGCCGGGCGCGCGTTTAATGTGGCTCGCCCTTCTCACGTGTATGACCGGGTAATGAGCATGCATGCCCACCCTGCGCTTGGTTCGTTTACTGAGACCCTCGCCGATATGCGCCAGGCTGCCCGCAACGCCCTGATTCTGCGGTTCCCGGCACCGAATGAGCGGGGCCTTGAGGTTGCGGTGCGCATTGAGCGGGTGATGGGCACTAAGCTTGCTGTGACGAAGGTGTGCTGCCGCCCGGCGGGCACTCGCCGCTGGTATGAGCATTGGGCGAAGGAGGTGCTGCAGATTGACGGGTATCTGATTGCGGGCGAGTCGCGCCGTACCCGTGGCATGTTTGAGGTGCACCGGCAGAACCTGCTGTTTGCGCTGGGGATGCTGGATGTTGCGATGCTTGGCCTAAGCGCCAGCGAAGCAGATTTTCACTGGCTCGCATCCCCTAAGAGCGCGGTCACTAAGTTTAAGCGGCAGCGTCGCGATTTGCTGCGGCGGATTCGCCAGGATTATGCGGAAGCAGCCTAAGGAGCGCCTATTTCCTACTGGTGCTCCGAGGCGCTCTTCATGGCTGCGGCTTCCCCTGGTTAGCCGAGCAGGTGTGCCACACACCGTCTAGAACCAGCCACGCTTCTTAAAGAAAAAGTACACCCCCACGCAGGCAAGCACCATCAACAGGAGTGACGCGGGGTACCCATACTCCCATTTGAGTTCGGGCAAGTACTCAAAATTCATGCCGTAAATGGAACCAATAATAGTGGGCACCACCAGAATCGCTGCACCTGCCGAAATACGTTTCATGTCTTCGTTCTGCTGCTGCGCCACCAGTGTATCGTGCACCGTCAAAGCGTTCTGCAACGACGTGCGTAAATCCTCCAGCCGGTCCCTGATCTGCATCACATGATCGTGCACATCCCGGAACTGGCGCTGCAACTCAACGCTTTCATCCTCAACCCGCCGAGGCGTAGCACCTGGGCGCGGGGAGGCGTCTAGGGCACCGATGCGCAGGTCTTCAACGATGCGCACCAGCATGGAGTCTAGGGGCTTGCAGGCTCGCTGAAAATCAATCACCTGGTTCAGCAGCCCGTAGATACGCTGGGAAATACCGCGGTTTTTACCGCCATCGGTGAAAAGCGCATCCTCTATTTCGTCGCTGTCAGTCTCTAGCCCAGACAGCACCGGCATGTACCGGTCTACCGTGTTGTCGAGGATACGGTGCAGTAGCCGGGCGATACTGGCGTCGGGTTCGGCGAAGAACCCGCCCAGAACCTCACGCATACGTTCTGGGGTGCGCAGCTTATCTTGTACGATACACACCAGGTAGTTGCGGCCTACGAAAAGGTGCACCTCGCCCAGGTGCACTTCTTCTTCTGCGTCTAGGTACACGGCGGGGCGTACCACCGCCAGCAGGGAATCACCGTACCGTTCAAGTTTGGCACGCTGGTGCCCCAGCATGGAGTCTTCGATGGCGAGCTCATGCAGTTTGAAGATGCTTTGCAGGTGGGCGAGCTCAGTGTCGGTGGGCGAGATGTACCCTAGAGCGACCGCAGAGGCACCCGCCTGGTATGCTTCAACAGCTGTTTCTAGCGGGGCGTTCAGGACGGTTTCGCCGTGGGTTGGGTAGATGGCTCCGGTGAGATACGACATAGGTTTAAGTGTAAAGGGTAGGTGAAATGCCAACGCCAGTACGGGGATACTGGGGGCTGGGGTGTGCCTTTCTGGGAAAATTTAGGTGGCCTGTACGAAGAACAGCCCGCCGGTGAGGTCTTTTTTCACGAAGATATACCCCACGTTTTCGGTGAGGTAGAACAGATCATCAAGGGAACTGGGCAGATCTGCACCAGAGATTTGCCCCACAAATACGTAGTCATCCAGCTCATCTGGGAGAGTGTGCTGCAGGTATACGGGGCTGCCGCCTATGAAGCTCATCGCGTCCGGGTCCGCGTTGAATTCTGGGGTGAAAAATTTCTGGTGGTCAAAGTCGTGCAGGTTCTTGTGGACGATTTCGACACATGTGTCTAGCTGGGCGGGCTGTAGCTCAGTGATATTACCAAGAAAATAGTCGTGTTCATCGTAGTAGGAGAACACGTACACTGCTTTGTCGTGATGCTCGGCGGGGACGGGCAGGGCGAGTTCGGGGACGAGCTTAAATAGTTCAGGGAGCGGGATATACGCAATAAGTGCCAGCGGTATCCCGTCAGGGGTGGCTACTGGTTGAGTGTATCCTGCATCGCGCCCTATGAGGATGCGCTCCCCTACTGCTGTGCGCTGCGTCGGGCTGGTTTCAGGGAGGGTGAAGCTACGGCGTGTACTCATGAGCATATCCTAGCAGCGTCTGGAATCTTCAAGACTGCATTTACCTGCGGGACGGAGTGGGTAAATCAATAACCACTATTCCAGGGCCAAAAAGTCCTTTAGTGGCGTGTTTACTTTGTCGATTAATGCGCTGGGAGATACTATCGTGTGCAGCAAGCTCTCTGCAAACAAACTATCATATTCGAATATATCGTCGTAGCCGTCATCCACAATAATTTTTATAATTCTCTTAGTGCTGGTGTTTTTCGCAGAGAATATAGGGTTTCCATCCATCAGTGGAGTTCCGTCAGCATATGTGGTTTTAAAGTAAGGAAAAACCCAATCACTCGTATGGGATGAAACTTCCTTCAGTAGATACACAAACATATTTTCAATATATTTTTCCAATGCTTTATATTTATCAATATTCGTATCCCATGCCGTCCATTCATCTGTCATTGTGATTATTCCCCGAGGTTCCTACAACGTTTCGAGTGTTTGCACATCTTCATCACACGATAAGAAATAGTCGTAGCTACTCGCCTTTAGTTCTCCATCTACATAGTGCCCGATTTTTCAGCAGTCTCATGTGTTATTGGGTATTCATTATACATAGGGCCAGTTTCATTAAAAATTTTTTGCAGTACATCAAGGGGCGGTTCATTTTTAAATTTTAGTACCTCAATAAAAATATCTGCGTCTTTTTCAAATTTTGAAATGTATCTTACAACGTTTTCATGATGCACCCTTATTTTACTCCCCAAGACCCCATGGCTTCTGTTTCAGCACCTTCAATGACTGCACCTAAGTTATACTCCCTTAAATAAGGATAGAGAAAGTCTGCATACACTGACGGGTAATAGGATTCAGAAAATTTTACGAACGTGCCAACTAAAGATATAAGCTGATATATCAGATTGTTTCTGTCAATAACCTCATCCACTCCAATGTCTTTATCGTTTGTTAGAGAATAACATTTAGAGTAAACAGAATTTGCAGTCGATTCGGCACCGCCCTGAAAGAATTTAATAGCCCTTTCGCTCCCCACATCATAGAACACTAATTTTGTTGGTTTATTATTTTTCAGATCAGAAATAGCGTCTAATATTTCCGGAAATATATTGTCTAAGTACTTTCTATATTCTTTCCATTCTAATCCGTACCCTTGAATAGTCAGTTCACTGTTTCCTACGGGTAAGATTTCTGCACACACAAGGCTGCAAGCTTCAATAAAAGATGCACGCAGATCTTTGGGATCATAATCATCATAGAATTCTAAATTCTCGTAGAGCTCTCCCAGAAGCCGCTTTTCAGGTCTTATAGTAGGGTTTTCTGATATTGCTAATTTGAATATTGCCATTTTCTTAGCTGCTTTGAGGGTACTTCACCATAAATGGTGTTGGGGCCCATCATCTTCACATCTTCAGGATAGAGCGGAACGTCCCAGCAGGTGGCGCATCCACCTATAAATGTGGATGCGCCACCACAAAGAACCGAGGCAGAGGCCTCTCAGAGTTATTCTGCTTTCTCCCCAGCTTTGAGCGGGGTACGCGGCTTAAGCGGAATAACGCTATTACCGCCTACACCGCCGGGGGCATATAGGACCGGTGGAACAGGAGTCGATGTGGGGGTTGACTCTTTACTAACTTCATGTTTCTCTTGGCCTGGGCGCTCTTGATAGACTTTGCCGTCGGCAGTTCCATAGTAGGTGCCGTACGAGTTCACTTCACGCCATGTCCCGTCAGCTTTCACTTCCATGCCTTGAGCACCTTAATCAAGTCTCTCTCGGTGCTGTCACGTACCTGAACCCAGCTACCATCAGGGTTCACACGAGAGCGCTCATTTCCATGTACTTCAAAATTTTCCCAGCTGCCGTCAGCATTTAGGCTGGCTTTATCGCCGTTGTTGCCTTCCCAGTTCCATGTGCCATCAGCTTTAACATGTAACGTTCCCGAACTATTGGTGTAGTCCCAAGAACCATCCTCGTGAATCGTCGCACCCTCACTGATGCTCTCTCCGTACGTTGAGGTTGGGCGTGGCTTACCAGCCTTGTTGTCATCGGTCAGAGCCTTTGAGGTAGCGCTTGGACTTGGTGAAGAAGTGCTGGCGCTACTAGAAGTAGTTGTCAGCGGTGATGCGCTAGGCGATCCGTTATCCGCGGTAGATACGCTAGCGTTTGACTGGCTGGTTTCGGAAGACGAAGATTTCCCGCTGCTACCCGCTGAGGAGCAGGCGCTGAGAGCCAGTATCATGGCAAGAGCAGCAGAGATCGGTACCGGAAGATGACGTAAGGTATTCATAAAAGCCTCTTTCAAAGGTGATTGCCACGCAGTGTTGATAACACTGCCTTAATCATTCTACACGTATCTTCATCATAGATAGCGATGTTACCGTACCTTACTCTACTCAAAAAGTATTTAATTATATACTTATGGGACTAATAGATAGGAAAATAGGAAGTAACGGGCTGCATTCATGTTGAAGTTAAGCTTGGGACAAACAACCTAGCGGTCGAGCTTCACGGTAGACAGCACGGGTCGTACTGTTCTTATGAACTTAAACCTGCTTTTAGTTTCAACGGCTTATCAGCGGATAATTCAGATAACTGCGGCGATACATTGTAGGATGAGCAAGAACAGAAGAATTAATATATAACTTCTAAGGTAAAAAATAGTCGAGCCTTTTAAAGGTTGCTCATGCTTCTTAGCTGCTCCGGCCTCAAAGTTAGTAAAGCAATTGTTACTCCCCTATCATCACAAAATTCCACCTCGTATGCTTCATGAGGGTCTATATAGGCGTCTACAATTGTACCGGTAGATCCTCGACATAGACTACGGTTAGGGAAGTCTTGCTGTAGTTGAACAACTTCCAAAAGAGAATATTGCATAGTACATTTCCTTAAACCTTTTATCTATAAAGGCTATTTAGAATTCTTTATAAATAAAATTTCGTCATGATCGTTCTCGCAGACTAACCATGTCTATTTCGTGTTCCATTATAAAATTCTCCACCGTCTAGTCTCTACAAGTTCTGTTCGTTCTCACCATTGACGTTTATGCATCTGCGGTATGGATTGAAAGATGCACAGAAACACAGTCGAGAGTTTTATTGTACTCTGCCATTTACTAAGCGTTAAAAACAATCGTTTCCATAAGTATTGTTTTACCTTTAAAGCGCTATTCGTATATCCGTGCTGCTTCAAAAATATCTGCCAAAACGCTCCACTTTATGTTTTCATCAAAGTTTTCTTCTTTACCTACATTTTTGTAGTACCCGTCCATATCTTTAATCCAATATCTCATAGCTTCCAAGAATCCGCTCAAGGTATTATTTTCAAACTCTCTTGCATCCGTTTCATTAATAAAATTCTGTAAGAAGATTAAAAAATCATCACGGTTTTTAATTTCCATATTTAAATCCTTATCGAACGGCCCTTATCTATAAACACATAAAAATCAATGAAATATTAGTTGGGTTAAGAACTTCATTCCCATCATAATAATCTATATGGAAATGGTCATATTTTTTACTCTCCTTATCGAAAAAATTATTTAGCGAATCTCCTAGTATGCTCAATGCTATGCTGTTTCCTTTAATGATAAACTTATTGCCCTTGATTTGGACAGAAACTCTATTAGTTTGGTCTTCCTGATAAATTATCTGTAAAGACTTAAAATTTCTTGGATAGAATTTATCTGAACAAGTCTGGAGATTTAGTGTTGTTGTAGTGGTAGTTTGAGTCAAAATATCTCCTAAAGTCGTCAGGGACAGAATTGTCCCTGAAATTTCAACTTGAGTTTCTTCCGCATTTCCATTGATAAATATCTCTTCCATGCCTTAGCGTTTTCTTCTCTGCTAGTTAATTAGTAAAATCATACGTAACCCTTTGCCAAACAGGTTATAGTTTCTCTTCTGCCAGCTGTAATGCTCAAAAGGAGAGCTAGACGAATCCACGTTTCTTATCGCAGAGCAGGTTTCTCTTGCATATTCATCTCGAAAACTTACAAACATCTCTCTCCCCATCCTAGTAGGTTTATCGGCCCGACCTTACTTTATTTCCTTTATTTCAGGACAAAAAGAAGCGGCTAGATAGCATTTTTAGTCTGCCAGGGTTTGGAAATCTTTTCGAAAGAAAATATTTTCAAAAGCATCTTCTACCGTAGTTCCAATTCGACAAAAGTAGCTCTCAAAACCACCAAACATTTCACCCTTAGGACTTAAAAAATATGTTAAGTGCTCAGAATATCCAAACCCCTACTGGACATAAAGAAGATTTAGTGATCTCAGAATATTCTTCCCTCATAATAGGTGAATTAGCAAGTGCTAAATTAGGGCTAAATATTGAAGAGTCTTTGCCACTTCCGCGATACTTGTCATGATGAATTTCGAGGTTCCCAAAGTTACATAAAAAACTTCTTGAAAAGCTATCTAATACGTAACCATCATCAGAAGAAATAATGTTCTCAAAATGGTTTATATTAATTCTACGGTTAGGACGCCACCCATCTCGATATAGAAGCTCCCTAACCGGAGAAGAAAAATAAAAGCTTCTCATTATAGCTCCCCTAACTACTTGTTTTCCTTTTAAATAAATTTTATCATACAAATAAGGCTATAGTATTGAGAGTACAGTTTTAGCGCCTCTCTATCAGAAACATCCTGGTCTCTGGTACAGTAGCCAGGTAAATCATTACCCATAAAAAGAAAATAGATATTTATACCGTCCTTTGATTTATTTATAAATAAATACCCTGTTTGTTCCTGTGCGCCCACATAGCATATTGTGCTGTAGTGTCGAATTATCCAGTGATCATATATAATATATTACAGTACTCAACAATGTTGGGAAGATACTTTATGTGGAAAAGTAAAATAAAAAGGATTGTATAAATGAAGCAACCGTATGAAATACACTCAGATTTTTTCAAGAAAATGATTTCTTCAGGGTGGTATAAAAATAGAGATATTATTCTAGAGTCCTTGCCTCCCCATTTGGAGGAATTGCCTGATGAGGTAAAAAATTTTCTGAGAGAAATCTGGTATTTAACAGTCAGCTATGATGCCTATTATCGCAGTAATGCCCGTGTCTTTCTATCTACAATACTGCATAGCTTTGGAGAAACTACAAATAAATTATCCGATTATTCACTGAATGATGAAGATTTTATTTATTATCAAAAATCTGTTGGTAGAAAATTAAGAAATTTTGGTTTTGCGAGTGACCGAGAAGTTCTTATTGATGATCTGGGGAGAATTTATTTTATCCCTGATTCTGGCGACCTGTACTACCTCGGAGGAAAATTCTATGAAGGACTATATAATTTAATATTTAGAACTGGGAAATCGTATATTGTAGAAGACGATGGTGAACTATTTGTGGAGTCAGACCAAGGCGTTTTACCGGGGAATATGAACATCAGGGATATTCCGTAAGCACACGCTGGTTCTAAAAAGATGCGCAGCAAATGGAAAATAATGAGTGGTTCTTTGATCATCACAGAAATGTTTAAAAATACTTGTTTTAGTTTTCTAGGAGTATTTTCTATATCATAGGGTGGTAATATGGAAGCTAGTAGCAAAAAACTGCAGGATAAGTTATCCATGCTACATGCAACAAAAATGACAGAAAAACTGATTGGCATTAATCTGTTGTCAGTATCAGCAGATAATCCATATAACACGGATTGGATTTCTGATTTTGATATAAACGATATATACAAAGAAAATCTACGGTTTAGGTTCCCTTATGGGGTGCGTATAGATAGATTGGCAGAATCTCTAGATTTTATTTGTGCGCCGCAAAACGATTTTTTGATTATTTACTATGATTATATTCCTATATACATATCATTTCAGATTACAAACTTAGCCGAGTTCTTAAAAAGCTACGCAAAAGAGCAAAAATCTTTAGATATAACACTATTTTGTTTAAATCGGCGCGAAGTTATCGATATTTTTATAGAAGAAAATGACATTGAAGTTCGGGTGATGCCAATCTTCGATTATTAAACTACATAAGTATAGCCTATTTTGGACGCTTGGTTTTGCGGGTAGTTCATGTAGGTGCGGTCAGCCCATGCCATCGGGCGTAACCATACATAAGATTTTCTAGGACGCCTGAACGATTTTGCTTTTCAGATATTTTCTTCGGTCTGCTTCCAGTGTACATATGCCGAGGTAGCTTTGCACGAACCTAGAAGCTGGCAGATTCTAGAGAAAATAACGTTGAATAGGGTCGATTTTGGAGGATAGATCCGGTCCGTCAGAAAGTAGGCGACACTTTCTGCTCATGTGTCCGTGATAGTTGATTACTGGTGTTGATTACTGTTCTGCTGCTGCTCAGACATCTCATTTATCCTACCGTGTATTATGTTTTCATAGGTTATCGTCGACCGCGCCGAAAAACACTTTCAGGCAGTCTGAAACTTCCGTTTCCCGCCCTATCCTTGAAAGGACACACTATGAGTATGTTTGCTATGCTGCACGGAGTATCCCCCCGAATTTCTGCGAAGCTGCCAAACCGACAGCAGTATGCTGGATACTCTGGAATACCCTGAAAAAGAAACTCCAGATTTTTTGGTTATCCACTGTTGGGGTGCGCTCACCTACCTGCTTGGCGGCGACGAAACAGGCGCCTGGAATAGCGAGATTCTCACCAGCCGCACTATTATCAGTGGAGAGTGCATTGATCCTGAACACGAGACTGGCATCACCCCAGCGTTTTACCTGACTGTGGACGAAGTTATCCAGGTTGCCTCCGAACTCGCGCAGATCAGCGATGAAGCCCTACTTTCGCGCTACGAACCCGAAAATATGCATGACCTACACCCTATAGGTGAATGGACAGACTGTCCCGAAATTCGCAGAGAGTTACTCGATGACTTCCACGCCTTGCAAGCCTTCTATGCTGTCCAAGCCAACGCTGGCAATGCTGTGATTAACTACCTTGTCTGATTTTCAGGCATCATGAAAATATCGTTTTGTGGGGTTGCGCCCGCAGGCAAGGACGCTTTCAGCCCTTATGGTTGTCTGACAACCTTAACAACAGTGCTTTAGGGGCGATTAGGTGTTTAGCCTCTGTCCTGTACGCAATGAAGCAGCAGTCTCTCCCCTGTCAGTTCGGTGGAACCTAAACCCACAACAATCGCCCCATCATGTACACGCAAGCAGAAACCGTTACTGGACCCATAGGAGTTACCTCCGCGCAAGTCCGTCATCTTGCTTCTCGGTACATCAAAAGCGCAATACATTTTTGAGATTTGGGAAGAACATAAGGGAAACCGCATGCCAAATAAATTATTATTTCAGACTTTACAAAATTCTGAACTACCCGCCTGGGACAAAGTACAGGTTATTTTAGATTTAGCTGAGCAGAAAAATAATGAAGTTTACCCAATTATCTTAAAACTAATAGAGCAGCCAGAATTTAATAATTGTAAAGGAACATTAGTGCATGCGTTAGAAAATTATCCCCCGGAGCCTCTATTCGAAAAAGCTATTGAATGGTTAATACATGGGAATTCGAAGTCGCATATGGGGCCTTTAATATCATTAACAAAATATCAAAATTATCAGGCGATTCAGTTGATGATGCTTATGAATCCATAGGATTTGCTTCTAAAGATCATAAAAATGAAGAGTGGAGAACTGAACTGTTGAATGAGGTTTTAGATATGTTTGAGTAATAAATTAATCTGTGATTTAAAAAGATTTTTTTAGACCTGCGAAATCACAATAATAAATATATGGTTATAGCAGAGGATTTTAAATATACTTCTCCTAATGAAAGCTACTTTATTGGCAAAGATATAATAAAGTTGAGGCACTCTTTGTATAAATTTTGCAATTGGTCTGGAGCTTTATGTACTGTAATATTTGTGCGTCCGATTATGAATTTATCAATTTTTTAAATACCTTTATTGCTGAGAATGGGTTATCTGTTTACGATCCTATAAATAAATTATGGCTGCGCCGCATTGACGAAAAGGTGAATGCAAAAAGCTCATTTATATATAACATTGCTGTTTACAAGATGGAGGATACAACAAAATTTCCTGTACGTTTTGAAAGATTTTTATCAGTTCATAAATACAGTGAAACTGATTCAAAAATATATTGCGGCGTAATTTCATGTGTTAATGATGATAAACTCACGCAAAAGATGTTTTTAAAATTAAAGCGCAAGACTAGTAAAAATTTTGAAAAAGGGATGAAGTGGCTAGACGAAAAATTGAACGTTAATCCTAATAGTGTGTTGAATAGTTATTTTTGGTCCACATCTTTAGACCGCGATAAAAAGTATTACTCATCGGGTAATGGAGTTAATCAAATTACCCCTTTCTGATTTCCAAAAACAAGCCGTCCAGCATGCATGTGGTGTGGGTTCGGACTACACGCACGTAGTCTCTCCCTTTATAGTTCACCGCTCCAAGCCCCAAGGTTCACGTGTGACATACGCGGTTCTACCACTTGTTAGTTCAAGTCACGCCCCAAATCGGTTACCATTGACCAATCAAAATTTGTAACTGTTCATGATAAAATTTACCCATTACCTGAGTAATACATGTAGTACGATAAGATTCCGTAAGATGTGGAAAATTACGGATCCCTCTGTAGAAATTTGATGGTAACCTCATAAGGAAATTAAACTATGAAAACAACCGTTGTTATTGAAGAAAAAAATTTTTTTACATATGATTCGGATTATTTTAATATACGATATGAATCTTTATCCAATTATTTTTTTGTATTGAATGTGGTGTACTTTTTTTAATTTCAGTAATGATCAACTATATGTCTCAGATCCATATATGGATGATTCTACTGCAGTAAAAAAAGAATAGAATCCTTCCCAAACAATTTTTTTATAAAGCATATTTAGAATCTGGTGAAATATTACATATACAATGCGACACAACTATTGATAATTATATATTCCAAAAAAAATAAAAAAATAATTTTAAATTACTTCATAAAAAAAGTGTAACTTGGATGATGTTGAGATTACTTTTCGGACCAAATAATTTAACACTTTTTTTGAATTGCATAGATATACTAAAAAAATAGAGATCCTGATTTACCAAGAGATTCTGTTTTGGTAATTAAACTTAGAGAATCGGATAGTAATTACTATCTTACTATTCTGGAACTTGGCAAAGTAATATGCAAACGTGAGCAAGTTTCATCCTTTGAATTTCTGGGTAACAAGTTTCTTTGTTCCTTAAAAAATGGTACACATTTTAACTTTGAAATTTTGCTCGCAGATTATATGCAACAGATAATTAGTGACTTGTTTGAATTATATAAAATCAAAAAATAGCACGCCGTAGCCATATAGGGTATGTGCTAAGCACACGTTTCTGTCTTTGCCCCCCCTATTCACTACTGCGCTTGTCGCCACCCTTTACCTCGTACCAGAGCGACCTGGTGAGTTACACAACAATCCGGCCGGGCTGTTAGGGAGGATTATGAAAATATTGGAACTTGTTCATTGCAGTATTTTGAACATACAAAAACCGGTTTGGTTTTTGATATCAAACTAATGTGAAGGTATAGTAATACATAGTGTATATTAATAATATATATTCTAGTATTCAAACTGGAAGAGGTACGGCTATGAAAATTTCAATAAACGCAGATGATTTAGATCAATTTAAATTTTTTCTCAACACTTTACTTCTTGGAGGAGTAACTGCCCTGTTGCAAAAGAAAGCAAATATTGATGATATAGAATATTTAATGTTTGGACCTAAAAAGTATTGAACTTTTGAAATTGATCCCTGTTGAACCTGTATACTCAGATCTAATTCATCAAGGAACGGAAATTGAAGATATAGCTAGTTTATTACCTGGTGAGTTAAATAATTATTTAGAATCTTTACAAGAAGCAATATTACATAACTATCAATCGATTTCTTTGTCAAAACAAGACCCAGTTAAGATTACTTTATTTTTTGATAAGACTGAATATTTGGTTAAATAAATCATGGTAAGCGTAGCGTAGTAATCGTAGGCTGAGTCGTGCGCCAACAAAACAGCCGTGTCCGTCTGCCGCTGCTACGACAATAACCGGATACACCTACGACGTTGCCCTAGACACCCCGATTTATGCTCAACTCCCCCACCAACGAAAGCCAGTACTTCCACGATGGTACCGAACTCTTTCGTACCGAAACTCAAAAGCTGACAGCACTACCAACACCTGGGTACCTACAACCTATTCAGATTTAGCCTCTCTGACGAGTGCCGGGATAAACCGGCTTGAACATCGGCCGCAAACCGAAGCGCACTCACTTTGTTTGGGGCGGAACAAGATCACTTTAAGAGTACACTTACAAAGGCAACCACCTCTATAACTATACTGGCCACGGTCAGGAACAATACCTCTCCCTGAGCCATCTGCGCATGGTTGTTTAGGACTGCTAAAAAGAAATATTAGAGTTGATAATTTATAAGGAGTTTTTATGACAAAGTTATTTGATGTTTCTGCTGAAGAGGCTATCTATATTGATAACTCAGAATATATTTTACTGAAACTTTCAAATGAATTTTTCCGAGGTGAATATATATTTCCCCAAAGATAACATTCAAGAGTTTAAAGATTTTTATTACAGAAAAAAACACAATACATAAAGCTAGGGTTTATTCTTGGATATTCAGTTATGTGGAAACGAAAAAACTCTGATATTTATCTATTGATTGGCGATGATGAAAGCACTTGGGATGTCTGTTTTATAATGGATAAATTAACAATGCTAGATATTCTAAATGAAATTGAGGGCTTGTTATAATATAAAAGCATCAAACCTTTCCTACTCATACAGACAACATACTGAAGAAGTAAAACATGACTAACTCCGTATCAACAGGTAGCATTTATTGGATTTCAGATGAGGAAATTAGTACTCTAGAAGATAAGGCCCCCAATGGGGATAGAGATTTATCGTTTAAGTTATACCAATATCATATGTTTGTATCTTTAAATCAAGATTTAGAATTTAAATGGCTGGAAATAGCGGCAAAAAATGGACACCCCATTGCCCAGTCCAACTTAGCTGATTTACTTTTAGCACAAGGTGACAAAAAGAAATATATATTCTAGAATCAGCTATCAGAAGCAAGGTATTCTCACGATGGATGCAGTACAGATTTTTGTTATTTTTTTGAGGGATATGGAGATTACAATATGAGTAACTTAAAAATTTTAGGATGGGATAAAAAACCAAAAACTTTGTACAGGTATATCAAAGAAGGCGATATTTTTGCGTTTCAAATAAAAATAGACCTATTTGGTTTTGGTCGTATTTTGGCAAAAAATCCATTAGGCGTGTCCGCAGAGATATTTGATGTCTTTGAAGCCAATCCGGATGACTTCTTTAGAGATAAAAATTATGATAAAACGACTACACTATTTGTAACAATATTAGATGCACATTCTTTATTCCAAGAAAAATTAGATACTGAATGGCGTATTATCGCAAAAGATACGAATTACGATAATCCTTATGCTGATATTTATACATCTATTAGTCCTATCATGAAAATTATGCATAATCCTGATTTTTCTAAAAAGATGGAAATCACAAAGGAAGAGGCGGTTTCTACAATAAAACAATTCCCTTGGAAAGATGAATTTCCACGTCATCATTACCATATGCTAGAATTACTTATTAAGTGCAAACCTGAATTATTCACACTTCCTCTATTAAATTTCATGGGATTTGAAAAGTTCATTTTAGACACTCTTTCGGAATCTAAAAAAATAATAAAGTAATTAACCGTAGGCTGGGCCGAGGCCCAACAAACACCGAGGTTGTCTGAAATAAATTTTCAGACGACCTTTTTCCTATATGCAACTATCACTTGTTTCGGCTACAACGAAAATGGCCAGATCTAAATCATAGCCCCAGCACCAGCGGAGAGCTTCTTTCCCGTGTGACGGAATGCTTCTATAGTGGAGGAGACTTGACGGTGAACGAACTGATGAAACAGATAGATGATTATATGGACTACTACAACCGTGAGCGATACAGTTTGAAAATAAGAAGCTGGGTTCTGTTGCGTACAGAACCCAGCTTATGCAGAACGCCTGAATAGGCTTTTATGGGTGCCCAAGGTTGAGGCCAGTTCAACCCGACTCCAGATGTTCAGACGACCCTTTCTCTATTTCAATCAACGTTCAGCAGGCAATTAATACAACCCTTCGCGTTCTTCGCGGGTGGAAATGTAGATGTTTTTCACCTGCGTGTAGGCGGCGAGCATCATTTTGTGGGTTTCGCGGCCGATGCCTGAAGTTTTGTAGCCGCCGAACGGTGCGCCTGCGGGCAGGCGGTTGTAGCAGTTCACCCAGACACGACCGGTTTCCAGTGCGTTGGAGACGCGCAGGCAGCGGTTGATGTCTTTGCTCCAAACTGCGCCGCCCAAGCCGTACTCGCTGTCGTTGGCCATTTTGACGACTTCTTCTTCGGTTTTGAATTTAATTACGGTAGCAACCGGGCCGAAGATTTCTTCTTGGGCAACGCGGGCGTTGTTGTTGTCAGCCTCAATCAAGGTCGGCTCGACAAATTCGCCTTTGCCCAATTCGCCTTCGAGCTTTTTGCCGCCGGTGATGATGCGGCAACCTTCCTGCTCACCGATTTTGACATATTTCAAAATGGTTTCAAGCTGGCCGGCGTTGACTTGCGAACCCATTTGGGTATCGTCTTCCCAAGGCAGCCCGACTTTGATTTTCTTGAACTCTTCCGCCAAGGCGTTGACGAACTTGTCGTAAATGCCTTCTTGTACGAAGATGCGCGAACCGGCGGAGCACACTTGGCCTTGGTTGAACAAAATGCCTTTTTGCGCGCCTTCGAGGGCTTTGTCGAACGGCATGTCGTCAAAGAAGATGTTGGCGGATTTGCCGCCCAGCTCCAAGGTGGAGGGAATGAGCATTTCGGCGGCAGCGATGCCGATGCGGCGGCCGATTTCGGTTGAGCCGGTGAAGGCGAGTTTGTTGAAGCCTTTGTGGTGCAGCATGTATTCGCCGGATTTCGAACCGCGTCCGGTAATGATGTTCAGCACGCCTTTAGGCAGCAGGTGGTTAATTTTTTGAGCGAGCGACAACAGGCTCAGCGAAGTGCTGGAAGACGGGTGAATGACGATGGTACAGCCTGCGGCAAGTGCGGGCGCAATTTTCCACGCCGCCATCAGGAAGGGGAAGTTCCACGGAATGATCTGACCGACCACGCCGATAGGTTCGCGCAGGACGATAGACAAGTCTTCGGAATCAAGCTGGGTAGCAGTGCCTTCTTCGCCGCGGATCACGCTGGCGAAATAACGGAAATGGTCGGAAGCCAGCGGGATGTCGGCGGCGCGGGTTTCACGGATAGGTTTGCCGTTGTCCAGCGTTTCCTGCAGGGCGAACAATTCCAAGTTTTCGTCAATCACATCGGCGATTTTGTTGAGTATGGCGGCACGTTCGGTTGCGGTGGTCATGCGCCATGTTTTGAATGCTTCCTGCGCGGCGGCGACGGCGGCATCGACATCGGCGTCAGTCGCGTCAGTAAATTTCGCCAATGCTTCGCCATTGGCGGGATTGTAAGAATCCAAAGCGCGCCAGGCTTCGTCCACGCGCCGTTAATCAAAAGGCCATACTCTTTATCGAACACATTTAAATCTTTTGCCATGATGCTGTCCCCTTAGTTGCCTTTCTTGGGTTCTGGACGTTTCTCCAACGTCACCTAAAAACAGGATAGTATTTTTTCTCTTTCGGTTCAAGCATTAAAAATGAGAGCGTTCTCGAAAATCCAAATATGTATAAAACGCAGCCAAGCAAATCTTGATTATGTATAGAGACGAGGGCGGTTTATTAAGTTCTCAGACAACCCTTGTTTGGTTGAGACCAAGGAATCTATCTTATGAACAGCACCATTCTGATCCCCAAATTTTCCGGAGCTTTGGGCGACATAATTACCTGCGTCACCAGCAGGGTTTGTGCCTACTCAACTTTGTAGGCATTAGGCGGGTCAAGCGCGAAAAAGAACTTGCAACGGTTGTTAAACCTACCGTTGCGCATCGGCACAAATGACCATTTGATGCAAACCGAAGCACAGCTGCGCGAATATTTTTTCTGGTACGCGCCGCTCTTTCGATACTGCATTGCACACCCGGAACATCGTTTCAGAATGAAGCGTGGCAAGGATTTGCACCAAATCCCACACGGCAAAACGATCAGGTCAACCGCCGAGAACAGGCAGCCCGCATGGGCAAGCCATCCGCCGTGCGCGCCATCGCCAATGCCGCAGACGAAAGCCCCAGGAAGTGAACTACCTCCACTGCGACCACATCAACATCCCAGGGAGATGACCGATAAGGGCGGCAACCTGCTGTGGTTCGGTATCTATACCGGCTGGGATCGTCTGAAAGAGGAAACCAAGGTAACGGATACTGTTTACCAGCCCTTTCGCCCGCAAAGCCAGTATTGTGACCGTGAGATGGGCGCGCTACGACTTCTTCAGGTACTATGAACCTGATGCGGGTCGGTTTGTGAATTAGAATTCGATTAGGTTATAGGTGGAGAGGATCTGTATCAGTTTAGGTCAAATGTACAAGATTGGAGAGATAATTTAAGGTTAATGGGACAATGTGGCTGTAGGGGGTATTTGCTGGAAATTGGATCGTTTCACCCATGTCCTTAAAACTATTTGAAGAGATAAAAAAGTACGGTCACTCAATAAGCTGGTTATAAACATTAAATAAATAGTCTATTTTTAGATTTTAATAAGGAGTGTATTTTTTATGGGAGCTTGGGGATATAAATTTTACGAAAATGACGAAGCAGCAGATTGGTTACATAAATTTTGGAACACCAAAAGCTTTGACCTACTAGTTAAAGAAGTGGAGCAATTTGATCCTAGGAACGAAAATTACGACACGATAAGAGCGATCGCACATATTTTAATTTGTTTTGGTTCACCTTATACATGTCCAGAGGATTTTCTAGATCAAAGAAGCATAATCATTAAGAGGGTTTTGACAATACTTGAAAATATGATAAATCCTCCAAATAGCGATTGGGAGTTCTTAGACATATGGGATAATGATCCTACAATTATCTCTGAGGTAGAAAATCAAATCATAGAACTCAAAAAAATTGTATAGGATATATCTTCTAGATAAAAATTTACTAGATACTAAAAACCGTTGTTGCATTGTTTATACAACTTGCTGGACGGTTCGTTGCCGTTGCGTTTTGCGCCGCTGGTAGCAGAGGAGGGTTCGGATGAAGGCTACTTCCGCTACTTCCTCTTCGCTAGTGGCAGCAGAAGACGCCAACGGCAGTCATTAGCGTTTCGTTTACCATCTGCTGACCGGACCGGTTTGCCGCAGTACGTTCGACAACAACGGCCGGGTGCTCTCACTGAACTTCGGAAATGGAAGGGGGTAACGGCTGGCAGGAAATATGAAAAACGCATCTGCTGCATTAGATTTAGTTATAGAATCTTATTGGGAAGATGCTAAAACAGGAAAAATAAAAATGGGAAAAATCCTAAAAGCAAGGATTTTCATAAAGCATAGAGAGCACAGAAATACAAAAAATATTATCTCCAAAAATATAATTGTACATAATGAGAATTTTTTTAATATGGGTAAAATTGTTTTAAATGTAATTAATTATGAAATGGTTTATGATCAATTAGATACAAGTTGTTTCAATATTATATTTGAAGGTGGATATTTTAATATTCAGTCTTCTGTATATATAGACCCTGATTTCGAGTATTCAGAGAATGCTTATTTCGAGTTATCCGGTCAGGAAAATGGAAGGTACTTAGATCCAGAAAAAAATCATTTTTCAACCTAAAAGAATCATAATTATTTTTTTGACAAAAGTGAAAAAAATTTCTGAGCACCATTCAAGAAATACACATTATTTTTTTCTAATGAAATAAAAAAAGGAATTGGTTGATTTTTTAACAATTGTTTATTTTTTGGTGAGTTTATTCAATACTCACCTGATTTTGATAAACATAAAATTGTGCGGCAAACTCTTGATCGTGAAGTTATAGATTGGGAAGAGGATACAGAGTAGCGTAGAAAGCGTAGCCCATATAGGTAACAACTGTATTTTTACCCCTGTCGGGCGAAAATGCAAAAACTCAAATTAAGCCGTTCGGATACCGTTTCTGGCAAAGTAATCACGCATCCAGGCGTTCAATACCATCAGCAGTTTGTGCACACACGCCGTAACGGCAACGAATAAGCGGTTCAGAACTGTGTTGCCACCATGGTAGCCATATACAGCGCCTTATGTACTGCAGACCTTCCACCGAAGTAGTGGCTTTTGAATTTGGTTTCGTCGCTCTGTCTCAGGTGCAGCGCGATGCCGACCAGACTCGCTATCCGATTGTTCGGCAACCGTTTCAACTCGGGCAACATCGCAAGAGGCATTAGATATAATTAAAGAACACCATGATCGGCGCATGGTAGGAAGATTTCCATTAGTCTGTGGTAAATGTGGTAATTCAGTAGATGGTTGATGAATATAATTGTTTAACAATTCAATTAAGGAAAATATCATGTTTTTGGGAGAAGATGACGACAGATTCGACAGGGTACACTTGTGGTTAGGAACTGTAACAGATTCAGAAGATCAGTATGAGCAGTATTTCGAACAAGATAGTTTGCCAGAGGGTGTGTTTTGCCCTTTTTGTAAAGATATTGGATTAGATGAAGAATACGATGAAGACTATATTGGAATTATTCCTTTATTTCCTAAAGTAGTTTCTTTGAATAAATTATTAGTTGAAGCTGCGATAGATGAATCTGAATTACCAGCCGTAAAAGCAAAATGTAAAGAGCTGGGTATTACAAAAGGTAATGCTGTCTTATGGTATTCAGACCCTGACTTAAAAATTTCTCCAGATAAAAAATATAATGGTTTAACATATATCGGTGAGTTTCGTGGAGATTAATATGCAAAAAGCGTAAGCACTAATGCCGTCTGAAAAGGTTTTAGATAAAATTTTCAGGCGGCATTTTTGTTTTTTAACAACATATTTTATCTAGCTGGCAACCGCTCTGAGATCTGGACATACGCCTACGACCCGTTCGGACGAAGGCTCTCCAAAGAACGCCAAGACAAACTGGCATAGGCGAGCACCGACCCGAAACGTACCCATTTCGTCTGGGACGGCAATCGATTACTTCAGGAGTACACCTACAAAGGCTGCCCCCCCTACCCAAAGTCTTCCACAACAACCAAAACAAAGAAGAATAAATACCTCACTTATTTCCGCACCGACCACATCGGTATCCCAGAGAGATGACTGGTACCCACGGCAATCTCCTGTGGTACGGCAAATACACCGCCTAGGGTCGCCTGAAAGGAGGAACGGGTCTATCGGAACGCACATCAGCCGTTCCGACTGCAAAACCAGTATTATGATGAAGAAACCGGATTGCATTACAACCTGATGCACTACTATGAACCTGAAACCGGTAGGTTTATGAAACAGGACCCGATTGGGTTGGTAGGTGGGGATAACCTTTATCAGTTTGCGCCGAATGTTCAGATTTGGGGTGATCCATGGGGTTTGGTTCGCCTTATACGTTACAAACCCCGAGATACTATTCCGGCTCAAAATGGTGCACGTGGAACAGCCATAGATAAAGCTTTGGAGAGAGGAAAAAGCTTTAGTTGAGGCAGGGGGGTACTCGAAAATGGACACAAGCAGAAAGAGATTTGATTTTGAGCACGAAAAATAAAAATTTGACTTCTGTTATGTCTAAAGCGGGTTATACCGGTCATCATATTAATTCTGTTGAATTAGGTAGTTTAGGTCAAAATGGAAAGGCAACCCACGAAATATTGTATTTTTGCCTAATAGTAACCATCCTGGAGGAGTTGACGAAAATTTACATTCTAATCAAGAGCGTAGAGGTCGCTGGACCAATTTAGGACACGGTAAATTAATTGATAGGCGAGCAATGTTACAATAACTTAAAAATGCACAATATAGGAGTATATTATTATGTTTAGTTTGAAAACAGCAGTTAAAAAAATTTTTTTCTAATATTTATGGTCAACTTTCTCGTGAGGAGATTGATTTTTGGGCAAATTATAATTGATAAAAAAATATTACAAGATAATGAGCTTGCCATTAACTATTTTTTTCAATTTGGTAACATTAAACCCTCAGATCCATATAGGTCAGCCATTTAATTTAATTTTTTGCATCACCTAAAAAAATCGAGAAAGCTTAGTAGGATGGCCAAAAGGCATAAACATAGAGAATTATCTCTATATGGCTAGTCAAAAATGATGAACCTATATTAATTTCAAAGGAAACTTTTCAAATCTTTTTCCTTACGATTGGGTTCAGAAGAACCTAAAAAAATAGCTTCTTCTTTAGGAGATTTTTATACAAACATTATCTGAAATAATGGCATTGTCGGAAAAATTCTTTTTGAAAAAAATATTAATAATGATGATTATTTTTATTCTAGAGGACAATGAATTCATTGCTGAAATTAATGCTTTTTTCCAGCTGACTAAACTAAGTATTGAAGTAAAAAACTTCTATGGTTTTTTCTTTGAATAATTAGGAATAACAAGAAAATAAATAAGAAAATGTAGACCTCTATCTGTATGCGCTTTTAGCGAGCAAGCCACAGCCTACCTAAATTTCCAAATTCACAGGTAGCGGTGGCGTGCGTTCCTCAAAACGTGCACGCGTTTTTTGGTTTGCAGACTACCCCAGTATCTCTTTGTGGTCGTCTAAAATATTTGTTCTTTGATAATCCGATTTCTGTTATCGGTTGGACTGGGATAGCAAGCTGTAGCCCGAACAAAACCTTCAAGTCTGGACGTAGGGTGTATGCGGTACGCACGTGGTTTCTGCTTTTCAGAGGACCTTTGTACCGTGTTTAATCGCCGTTACGCCTACGACAAAGCTGGCAACCTGCTGTGGTTCGGCAACTATACCGTCTAGAGTCGCCTGAAAGGACGAATGGGTCTATCGGAATGCGTATCAGCCGTTCCGGCTGCAAAACCAGTGTTATGATGAAGAGACTGGACTGCATTACAGCCTGATGTGGTATTACGAGCCTGAGGCCGGGCGGTTTGTGAAATACTCTTACAGTTTAATGATTAAAGGAAAAGTATTATGGATAGAAAAGTATTTTTAGAAAATCTCATGGAATATATTAAAGAAAATATGAATGAAGAAAATGTGCGTTTCTTTAAGAAGTCCATTAAATTTAGAAAAGCAAACCATCTTTACGGAGAAATCTCCTTTGAACATTCAAGACTTTATGAGGGATATACAGCATGTATTTGGATAGAAAGTAAAACTTTAGCTAAATTTCTTAAGGAAATGTATGATTCTCAAAATCGAAAATATAATATTCATAACATTAGTTTTGAAGTAATTTTTTGGATGGAGTCTATAGCATGTGCACATTATTATCATGCTCCCTCGCTTACTAGTTTCCAATGGGGGGACGCTATTAAGGTACCGTCCTCTCCTGAGGAAGCTGACAAAATTTATCCTGATGTCCTGAAGCATTTGATGTCAGGTTATGTTTCTATTATTAAAGCTTTCATGGATATGAGTCCAAGTGTTCTAGAATATTTAGTTAAGTACCCCTCTCGTTTTGAGTTTAAATCCTTGACAGCTTTTTATATTATTAAGGTGAATAAATTACCTTTTAATCACCCACTTGTTCAAAAATTGTTCGAGTTTGATGATAAAGTGAAAGAAAATAAGAATGGCCTTTTTACTGGTTTTGACTTGATTTTCGAAGATAATCCTTTTGATCAGGAAATTAAAAAAAGCGCATATTAAATAATGAATATTAAATTATGTGAAAATATGCGTAGCAACTGTATTTTTCACCTCATCGGGCAAAAAAATACCAAAACTCAAGTCAAGCTGTTTGGATATTGTTTTTCGGTAAAGTAATCGTGCACCAGGACATTGCAACATAAAAAGATGATGATAGGGTGCAATCACACCATACCATTCAATAAGAATGGGCAAGAAAGAATATAAAAAGGTTACGATCCCCTAAAAGCTCCAGCAATTCTATTGCCTTCTTCGTCAAAAAGCTCATGCTATTATTTCAGCAATGAAGCGAGCCTTTTAGGAAACAAAATGGATATAATACAAGTATTCGACAATAATTTACGGAAGCAGCAAGACAATTAAAAAGCTGCGGGTTTGTCACCTAAGAAAAATTAAACGAGCATTAAATCAAAACTATAAGTATTTCAAAGAACTGGGAGCAATTTAAAATGAATAGATATGAATTAGAAACTTTATACACTTTAAATGACCCTGCTACTAGCCAGGCAATAAAAATGCTGCCACTGAAGTGGCATAGTTCATACTCATCATATATTCAATTTTTAGAACTAAGTAATGGATTATTTGGAGATGAGATAACCCTTTTAGAGGCAGAGGATATTCAACAAAGGAATATTGACTATGAGGTACAAGAATATTTACCGAATTTTCTTATGATTGGAGATAATGGTGGGGAATTGCTATTCTGATGGACAATAAAGAGCAAAAATATTTTTTTGCTGTTGGCATGGGAGTAATGAGTGAAGACTCCTTAGAAAAAATATCATCTTCCTTAGAAGAATTTCTATTGGTAAAGAAAGGAATGTTTAATTATTAGAAAACTAGGTTTAACAAGCAACAAACCGTAACGTGTATAAAACTTCTAATTCCGACACAGCAAGCCGTAGCCCGCATAAAACCCCTAATCCTGAAGTGGGGTGTGTGGAATGCACGCGAGTAGTTTCTGATTTTTAGAAGACCTCAATACGTTTTTTGAGATCGTCTGAAATATTTGCTCTTTAACAACTTCGTCACTAGTCAACATAGAGGTCATCTGAAACACAACTTTCAGACGACCTTTGTTGTAACGTATTCAACCACCGCTACACCTACGACGCACTGGGCAACCTGATCTACCGCCAGCTGCCCGACGGCGAGAACCAATTGCGGATATAAGGACAAAGATTGACCCACGGATTACCGAAAACCCCAATGTAAAAGTTCAAAGGGTATCTTTTGATGACCTGATTGAACAGGAAGCTAAAAGACAGGGCAAATGCCCGAAAACTGAAAAAATATGTTAGGAAATTAGAATGATAAATGATTCAGACATTAAAAATAAGTTATTCGAATATTATGGCCCTGTTTATTATTTTCAGCCTACCCATAAGGAACATGCAGATGAAGAATGGATTAAGCTGGTATCGGAGTTGTCGGAGTTTATATACGACAACTATCAAGAGCCGGAAACCGTATTTGCCGGTTGCAAGTTCCATTTTGAACCTGTGATGATGAGTGCTTATCTAAGGATTGCCAAGGGATTAGAGGATAACCTTTACCTGCTGCAATCTGAAAAAGTCAAAGCTTTTTTTAATCGAACAGCTTAAGGATAAAAAAATGGCTGTCCGGACACGCTAATTTTTTTACGTCCTTTAATCATGATGAATGATAGGAACCTAATCAATGATATTGCGAAAAAAATATGCCGCATTTGTGGGAAGCAAATTTTGCAAATACTTTCCTGATGGAGGCCGTGGCAAAAATGAAAATTCCGGGATTTCGGAAGGAGATGGAACAGTTTCTGAATAGCGGGGCAAAAATATTGGTTAGGAAAGCAGAAACTTATTTAAAGAACGAAGGCAAGTACAAGCCTGTATAACTTTCGGTTATTCGGTTTTTTCAGGCAGCCCATCGCCCCCATCAGGCTACCTGAAAGCGCAGCACCACCGCAGTTAAAAAGTGCAGGCTGCTTTTGAGCCGTTTTGAGCTTTTAAAAGCAGCCTGCACATTCAAAGACACACCGGCCAAGGCCGTCTGAAGCCCGCCAAGGCAACCCCCATCCCGGCCCCTCGTCGAACGTCGCTACCGCTACGACAAAGCCGGCAACCTCATCAGCAGCACTGACCTCAAAAGCGGCACGACCCATTACCGCTACAACCCCCTCGACCGTATCCTCGAAGCCGCATACGTACCCAAAAATACAGCACAGAAGTTTGCCTTCGCCCCCGTAGGCAATATACTGGACGATCTGACCCAAAACGCCCGCGAAGGCGGCCTATACCGCCCCGACGGCACCAGAATCGCCGAATTCAACGGCATCGAATACACCTACGATGCACTGGGCAATCTGATCTACCGCCAGCTGCCCAATGGTGAAAACCAATATTACCAATACGATTTAGAACCAACTCGTCCGTGCCGAAATCAAAAAGCCCGCCGGCAATACCGAGATCTGGACATACGCCTACGACCCGTTCGGGCGAAGACTGAGTAAGGAAAGAAAAGACAAACTCGCCTGGACGAGTACCGACCCGAAACGCACCCACTTCGTCTGGGACGGAACGCGATTACTTCAGGAGTACACCTACAAAGGCAGCTACACCTATATCTACACCGACCAAGACAGCTACGAACCGTTGGCGCAAGTCTTCCATAACAACCAAGACGAAGGGCAATACCTCGCCTATTTCCACAACGACCACATCGGCATCCCGCGCGAGATGACCGACATCCACGGCAATCTCTTATGGTACGGCGAACACACCGCCTGGGGCCGTCTGAAAAAGGACAAGCGGGTTTACAAGAACGCGCATCAGCCATTCCGACTGTAAAACCAGTATTATGATGAAGAGACAGGGCTGCACTACAACCTGATGCGTTATTACGAGGCGGAGATGGGGAGGTTCATTAACCAAGACCCGATTGGGCTGTTGGGCGGGGAGAATTTGTATCAGTTTGCACCGAATGTGCAGGAGTGGCTTGATGTTCTTGGGTTATCTTCATTTAGTCAGGCTGTTGGAAATGCAGGAGAATCTCAATTATTAAGATATTTAAATTTAAAGGAAACAGGATATAAAGAGGTTTTTGCTGTACAAAATGCTTCTGGAAATGGTCTAGATGCAGTAGCTCGAAGACCTGATGGTAAATATGATATTTTTGAGGTAAAGAGTTCAACGGTAGGTAAATTTGAACTTAGTGATAGGCAGGCAAAAGGAGGTAAAGGATTTGCTGAACTTTTTTTAACTAATGATGTCCCTAACAAAGGTGGATATTTTAAGATTGATGCAAGTGGTAACAGAACTCCTATATCGGCACGTCAAGCACAAAAAATCTTTGATAATCTTGGTGATGCATATAAGGTTGATGTTGATGTTGGACGATGTCCTAAGGGTTCTCCGGGAGGTACAGGAGGACAAGTCAGAGCAGAAGCAATGAAATTTTCATCATGGAAGAAAAAATGAAGACAGTTAAAGCTATTTACAAAACGTTAAAGAAAAGGTTTGATTGGTTTGAGAGTGTGGAAAAGCAAGATAATGAAGAGGTTAATAAATTTTTGTATCAGTATATTTATGAAGGTAAGAGAGTATTTGAATGGGATGGTAGTGAATATGAAATATTGCAGATTTTTAAATTTTAAAAAAATTAGAAATTTGTACTTCCCTGTATAAATTTATTGAGAGTCCTTCAATAAATTATTATACAAATTTAATAAGTGAACGATATTATACTGTTGCTGAAAATATAGCGTATGTTCTATCAGATAAAAATTAGCAAATCAAGGCCAGAAGAAATAGCGATGAGTTTCTTCACTAGTCTGATATATTATCCTATTGATGAGCAAATTTTTACTGATAAAAAGCGTTAATTGCAACAGAAGCGGGAGAAAACTTATGCTGGAGTGAGTTAGATAGTAAGCATACGTTAATACCATTGGCACTGAACTTGGCTAATGATTATTCTTTAAAGGAAACAGAGGTAGAACTTAAGAACGAAAATTAAAAAGTCTTATCAAAAAAATATCCACTAAGTGCGTTATATACAGATATATATAATAATTTTTTTGACTGATGATGCCGAATATACGGTTGCCGTGTTTGATGGGTTTTTGCAAATATCATTTAGAAAAAAATGTATTGATAATCCTAAGAATTTTTCCAGAGTTTGAATTTCCTGTGAATCAGGCTTTCCCTGAAGAAATTTTTAGTGTTGTTGAATCTTCGTATTCGAGCAGGACTTGACAACAACATGATATCACACCCTCTAATCAGTCCTTATTTACCTTTTATCAATCAAAAAGCATATAGATTTAGATATTATGTTGAATGAGCAAAAAAACATTTAAGAAAACAAAATATTTACTGAATTTAATTATCATCCCTATGAAATTTATGTAATTCATAGAGCAAGTCGTAACCCGCATAAAACCTCCAATCCCGACGCAGGGTGGTCATTACTGCTCGCGCAGCACCCTCGGGTTACCTGAAAAAGTGCAGGCTGCTTTCAAAGCTCCAAAACAGTTCAAAAGCAGCCTGCACATTCAAAGCAAGCCGTAGCCCCGCATAAAACCTTCAATTCTGATGTTATGTGTGCGCGGAACGCACGCACGCGGTTTCTGTTTTTCAGACGACCTCTACCAAATCGCCTCCCCCGACGGCGGTGCACGGCTGCTGTTTGCCGAAGTCGATTCCGGCTGCGGCATTTTCCAACTGGTCGCCCAACTCGACCGCAACGGCCGCCATATCCGCCTCTGCTACGACGACAACGGACTGCCTCACAGCATTTACGACGGCAGCCGCCTATTGCTGGAGTACACCTACAAAGGCAGCTACACCTATATCTACACCGACCAAGACAGCTATGAACCCTTGGCCCAAGTCTTCCGCAACAACCAAGACGAAGGGCAATACCTCGCCTATTTCCACAACGACCAAGTCGGCATCCTGCGCGAGATGACCGACATCCACGGCAATCTCTTATGGTACGGAGAATACACCGCCTGGGGTCGTCTGAAAAAGGATGAGCGCGTCTATCGGAATGCGCATCAGCCGTTCAGATTGCGAACTAATACTTCGATGAAGAGACCGGGCTGCATTACAACCTGATGCGGTATTACGAGGCGGAGACGGGGGGGTCATTAACCAAGACCCGATTGGGCTGTTGGGCGGGGAGAATTTGTATCAGTTTGCTTTAAATTCTTTAACATGGTTTGACACTTTGGGGTTAAAAGTCAAAATATTGACTTATAATCATATCTTAAAACCAGATAAAGTTACTGATGTTAAAGAGTTAAAACGCCAAATTAGAGGGCAAATTAGGGCATTTAATAAAATTTTAAAAATAGAGGGTCTAGAAGGCTTTGCAAGAAAGAATTAGGAATTCTAGAGATGACCCAACTATAGAGCGAGAGGAAGAAGGTACACAAGTGATAAAGGATCTGCAGGAGAGGGTATGGTATGGTTACATGAACCAGATATGTGTGCAGGTGGTGCTCCCGAGAGTGCCGATAGAAAAGGGAAAAAGCCGAGAAAATTCGATAATCGAGCCTAATTCAAGTAGAATTTCTGATGAAATAACTAAATTTAGGTCTAAATTAATTTTGAAAAAAATAACTTTGAGGTAAAAAAATATGCATTATGAAGAATTTAAATCACTCTATCAAAAATTTAATAATGATAGTGATAAAGAAAAATTTCTTACAAAAATTATGTTGATGAGGATATGTCTGAGGAATTAGCAAATTTTCTTTTGGATACTGGCCTAAATTCAAAGGAGTCTGATCTTTCTCGGAATGAGGCATTCAAAATATTGAGAATATATATAGGTGATTTTGACTATAGTGAAATATTTAAAAAAATAATTCATTTTGTCAATAATGTTAACGAAGATATTTACCTTCGAATTGAGGCACTGAGTATTCTAAAAAGAGCACTAATAACTGTTAATGAAGCAGAGTTTGCAATGAGTGTTCTCAAGAAAAATGAAAATGAGTTAATAGCTAGCACTGCACTCCAAGTCTTAACATTTCATCGAAAATTACCTTTTGTAAAATTACTTCTTCGTCAACTAATTGAAGATAAATCTGCTTTTGCTGAAGATGCTCAAATAGCTTTAGATTCAGATTAGCAAGCCAGAGCGTGTGTGCCTTAAAGCACGCACTCGGTTTTTGGTTTTCAGCAAGCCGTAGACGGAAGGAATTAAAATGTTTTATATGAGAACGTTATGGTTTCATGATAACAATGATGACCCATCTATAATTTACAGTGAATTGGATCAAAACAGATATGAGATAAGAAAAATAGAATTTTTTAAATCTGGCAACCACTTATATGCTTCCCAAGAAAAGGAAACAGAATCATGTCTTTTAGGAGAATTGCCAATACCAAAAATAGAAGAAATTAATAAAGATAAGCAATTTTGGGCAGTTGAAATTTCAAAAGGAGAATTTGATAATGCGTGGGAGAAAGTAATACACGGCAAATCGTGGCCTAAATAAATCTTCAAATCAATGCCATCGACCGAATAATGGAACACGCCGGCTGCAAAGATTTTGATGATGCCCGATGCATTGAAGATCTAAAAAACTATCGAGCTACCCGAGATATGGAGGGTTCGGGGTTGTTGCATGACTGGAAAGATGGAAATAGAGATATGCTGAACAAAAAGCGCAGGATAGTTGAAGGCTACTATCATAGTTATCACGAAGATAAATTTGTCAATAATAAAGACAAGGATGGAAGAACGTTGTTAACAAAAGAACAAATAAGCAACAGAATAAAAAATGCAACTTCACTAACCCAATCTGAAAAACAGGGTTAAAAAGAAACTCGGGAAATGTCCCAAGCAGAACTGTAAATAATCGAGAGGCAATGTTATGAAATATATCAGCAGAGAATTGGGAAAGCCTAAGCAATTCCAGAAGTTGTTGGACTATCTGACCGCCTTTTTAAATGATGAAAATACAGACTCTACGCCATTGGATACAGCTGATACAATGTCTAAAATAGCCTGCTATCATCGTATGCCATCTGAATTTACAGAGAATGTAGACTGCTTAAAATTGGTGATTAATTTTAGTAACAAGTATGCAGATGATGAAAAAATTTTATGGCATTGTTTGCGTGCATTAGGCGAATTTGGTTTTTTATCCACTCAAGAAAAGTGCAAACTTTTATGTTTTAATTATTTGAGTAAGTTCAGGAACCATAAGAGTAAAAAAATTCGCCATCTTGTAGTTTGGAATTCAATATGTCTTTATCTTGAACTCTTGAAAGAAGAGCCTGATTGGTTTGATTATGCAGTCTCTCTTTTAGATCTACCTCCTGCTAATGAGTCATTTTGGGAATTCTCACTTATGCTTGACGAAGAAATTAGCTCGATGAGTAATGCACAGATTTCTATAGTAATTGAAAAATATGAGAAGTTCTTGAAAAAAACAAAAAATGATTTTTACAAAAAAACCTACACTCAGCTTGTAAAACTATTAAAAAAACATATTTCAGGGGAAACTGTATTAAAGCCACAAGATTTATTGAAAGACGCTTAGTTAAAGTAGGTTGGGTTGATAAACCCAACATTTTTTTCAGGTAGCCCCTAGCAGCAAGCTGTAGCCCGCACAAAACTTTCAATCCTGACGTAGGGTGTGTACGGTACGTACGGTACGCACGCACGCGGTTTCTGTTTTTCAGACGACCTCACTATCTTCTTTGAGGTCGTCTGAACCATTTGTTCTTTAACAATCTCATTAGCAGTTAACATAGAGGTCGTCTGAAAACCAACTGGTCGCCCAGCTCGACCGCAACGGCCGCCATATCCGCCTCTGCTACGACGACAACGGACTGCCGCACAGCATTTACGACGGCAGCGGCCGACACTTCCAACCCGTATTCTCCTCCATCCGTCTGCACGACAACGATCCCGACTTCGACCCGGCCGGAGAACGGGACGTCTTCGTTTCCGAAGACGAACGTTTCTACGTCAACCGCCTCACCTCCGTCACCTTCAACGGCAAGGAACTGGCGCGCTACGACTACGACGGCTACAGCATCCACGGCAATCTCTTATGGTACAGCGAATACACCGCCTGGGGTCGTCTGAAAAAGAATGAGCGGGTTTACAAGAACGCGCACCAGCCGTTCAGACTGCAAAACCAGTATTATGATGAAGAGACGGGGCTGCATTACAACCTGATGCGGTATTACGAGCCTGAGGCCGGTCGGTTTGTGAATCAGGATCCGATTGGGTTGTTGGGTGGATATAACCTGTATCAGTTTGCGCCTAATGTTCAGGCTTGGATTGATGTTTGGGGATTATCTACCCTTTCAGAAGTTCAACAAAAAGTAAATTTTATTCTTGAAGAACATTTGCCCGATATTAGAAAGATTGATCCTAATGCAAGTATTAGATACCGAGGGAGCGTTGCAAGTGGAATGAGTAAGGCACATGATCCAAAACAAACAAGAGCATTTAACCCAAGAAGTTTTGATGTTGATGCTTTTATTATAAGTGATTTCTTAGCTAATAACCCTAAGTTCTCAAATAGGCGTAGAGATGCAAATAGGATAAACGGAATGAGTGAAATAGAGTCTTCTATTGATAAGAAATTGCGATCGGCATTTCCAAATAATGACTTTAAAGGAGAAAAATTTGGATTTAGGATTTTCAAAACCCACGAATTAGAAGACTTGGCAAGAAAAGGCGATATTCAAAAACATATAGGTAAGTGTTCTTAGGAGGCATAAATTATGGAATATCAAAAAATACTTAGTATTGTTCTAACAGATAATATTAGTTTTGAGGATATTACAAATAAAATTGCATTTGCATTTAATATTAAATTACAAACAGTAAATGATGATGGTAGATTGTTATCTGTAGGAGAAACTGAAAAATATAAAGTTATTGTTATAGATAAATATGATGATTTAAGTGATTTATTGTGTGATGAAAACCATGTTTTTAGATATAGAGGTGTATAAAGATATTTATCAAGAGAAAGAAATCCTGGAAGAGGAAATAATTAGTATCCTAAAATACAATAAGATATCATGGGAGAGAGGAATATGGATTTCAGCAGATGCCAATAACGGATATAGGGAAATTTTCCCAAAAAACTAAATCCAGTGTGCAAGTTGGCTGAGACAAAAACCAATAAAATCGTAAGGTTGTCTGAAAATTAATTTTCAGACAACCTTTGTCATACGGCAGTTAGTTACTACACCTACGACGCCCTGGGCAACCTGATTTACCGCCAGCTGCCCAATGGCGAAAACCAATATTACCAATACGATCTCGAAAACCAGCTCGTCCGCGCCGAAATCAAAAAGTCCGCCGGCAATACCGAGATCTGGACATACGCCTACGACCCGTTCGGACGCCGCCTTTCCAAAGAACGACAAGACAAACTCGCTTGGACGAGTACCGAGCCGAACGTACCCATTTCGTCTGGGACGGCAGCCGCCTGTTGCAGGAGTACACCTACAAAGGCAGCTACACCTATATCTACACCGACCAATACAGCTTGAACCCCTGGCCCAAGTCTTTCACAACAATCAAGACGAAGTACAATACCTCGCCTATTTCCACAACAACCAAATCGGCATACCGAGGGAGATGACCGACATCCACGGCAATCTCTTATGGTACGGCGAATACACCGCCTGGGGTCGTCTGAAAAAAGATGAGCGGGTTTATAAGGATGCACATCAGCCGTTCAGACTGCAGAACCAATACTTTGATGAAGAAACCGGGCTGCATTACAACCTGATGCGCTATTACGAGCCTGAGGCCGGGCGGTTTGTGAATCAGGATCCGATTGGGTTGTGGGGGGGCGAGAATCTTTATTGGTTTGCTCCTAACAGCCAGATATGGATTGACCCATTGGTACTGGTTCATGAGGAAACTCCAGGCTACCATGTTTACGGATTATTTGATGTTGATCCAAATACCGGAAAAATTGCAGATAAGCCTTATTACATTGGTATTATGAATGATACAGCGAGAAGGATTGCTGAACATTAAGATACAGGGCGTTTGACCAAAGATGGCTTAACAAGAATGGAGCCCTTGCATCGTAATTTGACATATGGCCAAGCAAGGGGGGTATGAACAAGCCTTAATTGAATATTACGATACAAAACATGGAGAGGGAGGAAAAGAAATTTCTCAAAGTAATAGACAGAATAAAATTAATTCTTTTTGATATAAATAGCAAAAACTCGTAAAGAATCTCGCCAAGAATATTTTTAAGAAGTTTCGAAAGAAATTACTTAAAAACTGAAAGGAAAGTGCAATGGATAGAGTAAATTTATGGGAGTGGGATAAGAAAACACGTACAATGTTAAGGTTTATTAAAGTGGGGGATATTCTTTGTTTTTAAAAATTAATGAACTTGAAGAAAAAAATATGGTTATGGAATTTTAATTGCTAAATTGGATGGCTGGTTTTGCTTTGTAAGATATATGATATACAGCATACAAATCCTAATGCTATTACAGCGAAAGAAATAATGGAGGCTAAACAACTAGGAAAAATATTTATATTGGATGTATATAGTACATTGGATAATAAAAAACACATACAAAAGGGCGAATGGAGAATTTTAGGTCATTATGACAATTTTGAACTTACCCCTGATGAAATTAAGAATGTGTTTTTTGAATATGGACCAAGTGGCATGAAAAGAAAAATTGATTTGTTAGGGAATGATCAAGAAATTTCAGATAAAGAGGCAGAAGGATATTTACCTTACAGTCCAGTTACAGGAGATGATGCTAAAAGGTGGTATATAAAATACGAATAGCAAGCCGTAGTCTAGCAAAAACTTCAGTCCCGACGTAGGATATACGCTACTCACGCTGTTTCTACTTTTCAGACGACTTCACTATCCTCCTTGAGGTCGTCTGAACCATTTGTTCTTTAACAATCTTATTAGCAGTTAACATAGGGGTCGTCTGAAAACCGACTTTCAGACGACCTCTGCTAAATCGCCTCACCCGAAGGCGGAGCACCGCCTTACTTCCGTCACCTTCAACGGTTGAGCAAGTGTTGACGGAAGATGTAACGGATAAGAAAAAGGCGGATATTTTATGAAAGGCTTAGACGGCAAAAAGACGCCTCTTGATAAGAAGAAGGCGCAAGAGATATTTAATAATATAGATAAAACCGAAACTGTCTTTGTTGATATGAATCATAAATTTCAAGCAACCCGCATGACATTTAGCCCATGGTAATTAATTTAGGAGCAAAAAATGAGCAAAAAACCCACCGCCGCCATGAAGCGCAATCTTGACCGTCTGGTTGAAAACATTACTACCGGTGACGACAGCGAAGACTATCAACGCGAACGCGGCTATCTGGACGAATACATCCGCCAAGGCACCACCCCGTTCACCCACCGCTGGTATGACGACTTTTTGGAGAAGGACTGTGAAGTCAGCTACACCGCCACCCAAGTCATCTACGATCTGCGCATGGAACTGTGCATCCCGCTTGCCGAATTTCTGCAAGCCCCGAGCGAAAGCCTGTTCCGCGCCATCATGGCAAAAGCCTATTTCCTCACCATGGGCTATGTGCGCCACCACCTCACCGGCAAACCGCGCATTCCCTATATCAGCGTAAGCAATAGCTACTTCGCCTTCCTCGCCTCCCTCTTTTTCAGCCGCGACGAGCAGAGCCTCAGCTTCGCCGCCCTGCAAACCATCATTGCCAACCCAGACGAATGCATCCGACCGCAGGAAACCGATGCCGCCCGCACCCTCATCCCCCTGTCGTTCCGCCTCGCCCAAGACCATCTTGCCCTGCCGATTGACCAAACGCAGGCAGATTTGTTCGCCTTCTCCGAACTCTACCAAACCGCCTACGCAGGCTTTGACAGCAGCGACGCCGAACAGGTGAAACAGATTTTCAACGACCTCGCCGACTACCATATCCAGCAAAGCCGCGACGATGAAAAAGGTTACCCCGAATTCGAATACACGTTGGAACAATGGATGCCGTGGGAAATCCTCGCCCTGCTGCGCCTGCGTACGCAAAAAGGCTTGGACAACAGTATGATTAGCCACCCGCTGATTACTCCGTTTCTCCCCTTTGTCGGCTTAGAACTGGGCGGCTTTTTCGACGACGCGCAAAAAAACCTGCGCCACGCCGTGTTCAAAGAATTTGGTTACCAACCTGTTGTTGATTTATAAATATCTGTGGCAACAAGCGTGCGTTGGGTGGCTAAACTCAACCCAAAGCAGCCTGAAATCCTTGTTTCCCTGTTTTCAGGCTGCCTTTTTATCACAAAGGCCGTCTGAAACTCCGCAGCTTGGTAAGCCGTAGTCTACATGGGTAGCAACTGTATTTTTCACCCCGTCGGGCAAAAATACCAAAACTCAAATCAAGCCGTTTGGATACCGTTTTCGGCAAAGTAATCACGCATCCGGGCATTCAATATCGTTAACAGTTTGCGCATACATGCCGTATTCTGCCATGAAAGTCTTAGCTGGTTATGATAGGGGTAATGCAACTGCTGTTGTCATGAGAGTAAGAAATACCGACAAAACAACTAGGGGAACTCCACACTATAAAACTCAACAGGTGCAGCGAACACATCCTGCGGGAGGGAGGTAAAAAAATGAAATAGTGGTTTCTTACTGTGCTCTTCGGGCCACTAGTTACGTCCCTTATGTTGCAGGATGTTTGGTTCTTAAAGCAAAAGAATATCTACTTGGAATAGACGCTAACGATAATTCGAGAACATCTATACCCAGAAGTAGGGTAAACACATTAGAGGATAGAAAGGAAATATTATGCTTGATATAAAAAACGAAATATACAAAGAGGCTGCTGAATTTCTAAATTATTTTTAAAGAAGACAATTTGAAGGTTTTTAAGTAATAAATATGATATATCTATTGAACTTTTTAATGAAATGAATGAAATCGTACTTGAAGATTGTACATCGAATAAATCTGAATTGAATTTACCCCCGCTATCGGATATTAAAGATCCCGATAAAAATTTGTGTTTTATCCAACCTGTTGATGAGAAAAAATTATATGTTGTCGAATTTGATATTTTTCTTAAAGATAAGTCTGCCGATCTAACTTTAATTGCCGAATATCATATTGATGATTATTTTCCTAAGTTTGAGTTTAGATATTTTCGAGTATAAATCCGAAAGTGCTCAGCAAACTTTAGTGCAAAAAAAGTTAACATTGTTTATAATTTTCGCATTTTCTAATGCAGGTCACATTATTATATTAAAGAACGAGCAGGTTTACAAGAACGCGCATCAACCGTTCCGGCTGCAAAACCAGTGTTATAATGAAGAGACTGGACTGCATTACAGCCTGATGTGGTATTACTAGCCGGAGACTGGACGGTTTGTGAAATACTCTTACAGTTTAATAATCAAAGGAAAAAGTATTATGGATAAAAAAGTATTTTTAGAAAATCTCATGGAATATATTAAAGAAAACATGAATGAAGAAAATGTGCGTTTCTTTAAGAAGTCCATTAAATTTAGAAAAGCAAACCATCTTTACGGAGAAATTTCCTTCGAATATTCAAGAGTTTCTGAAGGATATACAGCATGTATTTGGATAGAAAGTAAAACTTTAGCTAAATTTTTTTAAAGGAAATGTATGATTCTCAAAATCGAAAAATATAATATTCATAACATTAGTTTTTGAAGTAATTTGTTGTATGTACTCAGTAGCAGGTGCACGTTATTATCATGCTCCCTCGCTTACTAGTTTCGAATGGGGGGATGCTATTAAGGTGCCGTCCTCTCCTGAGGAAGCTGACAAAATTTATCCTGATGTCCTGAGGCATTTGATGTCAGGTTATGTTTCTATTATTAAAGCTTTCATGGATATGAGTCCAAATGTTCTAGAATATTTAGTTAAGTACCCCCTCATTTTGACTTTAGATCATTGATAGCTTTTTTTATATTATTAAGGTAAATAAATTACCTTTTAATCACCCACTTGTTCAAAAATTGTTCGAGTTTGATGATAAAGTGAAAGAAAATAAGAATGGCCTTTTTACTGGTTTTGACTTGATTTTCGAAGATAATCCTTTTGATCAGGAAATTAAAAAGCGCATATTAAATAATGAATATTAAACTATATGACAATATGCATAGGTTGGGTTGCGAAACCAATTAAAACCATCGCGTTAGCCAGAACCTCCCAGGTGGCCTCAAATACTCTTTAAGGTTTAGAAAATTCTAGCATTGTTTACAGTATTTAAAAGACAATGTTATATGGACATCCATGAAACACCCGATTCGTACCGCGTAGTGTCAGCAAGCCATAGCCTGCATAAAATGCCCTTCTCGCAGGTAGTGTGTATAATTTGGCAAGCACTCATTTCTGTTTTTAGTTTTCTAAATCCGTCTGAAAAATTAGCTAGCTCTTTTTTAGACGGCCTCCTGTACTTTGACAATTTAAAATTGCTGCTCATGGCGATGCCCGCTTATGGTTCACCGAAGTCGACGAAGGTGACGGCATTTTCTAACTGGTCGCCCAGCTCGACCGCAACGGTCGTCATATCCGCCTCTCAAAAGAGCGACAAAACAAACTGGCCTGGACAAGCACCGATCCGAAGCATACCCATTTCGTCTGGGACGGAACCCGATTACTTCAGGATTACACCTACAAAGGCCACTATACCTATATCTGTGCCAACCAAGATTCCTGCGAACCATAGGACGGCTGATCCCACTGCCTAAAGTGGACAAGGAGGACGAGAAGCAGGTATTGTTCGAGTGCGAAAAGAGATACGGTCATCCGCGAAAGGACATACCAATGGATGAATTATATATATGGGTTGTTCAAGGAAGCAGCGCCAGTTTTCCGTCTGCTATCTTTTCGTCTAGAGAGAAGGCTGTTCGATGGATAGAAAAGTATAAAATCAGCGGGATACTATCGAAGTACCCTCTTGATATATCTATATATGGTTGGGCTATTACACAAGGATTGTTTAAGCCCAAAAGAGATGATCAGAAAACTCCTGGTTTTATCCAGAGCTTCTCAACCGTTCATATTGAGGATTCTCAATACGTTGATGGAGTTGAAGAGGGTTAGAACACCATAAACCACCAATATAGTCAACTAATAAGGTACGTTTAAATGGTGAAAAAATCAGTCAGTTATTATAAGTAATCTTGGTTTCCCTGAAAAAGATACCTCGTACATATCACCGACATTCAGCACTAAGCACCTTACCTAGCCCGGATTTTGCACTATTGTATACCCCACTGAAATAGCAGTATCTGCTCTCCAACTCAGCAGTATTTATACTGGGGAATATGTCCTTTGCTATAGTCAACTAGAGCTGACAGATTAGCTAAATTTTCTTTATTTAAATACGAGCATAAAAATTTACCTTCGGCAGCACTCTCAATTAGGTTATTTTCCAAAAACATACTGTCACAATCAATATGTTTTATATCAAAATTTCCCCATTCACTGCCAAATTGAAAAACTTCAAAAATAAATATTTTTAATAGATTGGCACAATGATACTCACCTTCTTTATCTTTAGTCAAAAATATTTTGTAGATTTCATCAAAAATATGGTTTAGTTTATTAGACTCTCTGGGAAGATGCTCTCTCATATCACTAGGAAAAATATGCACCACATAACTACTATAGAGCTCTGTGATTAGCCATAGCCCATATTCCAGGAAAATCATATAATTACTTGAATCGACATAAAGGCATTCTTCCAAGTATGAGGCAACAATAATATCTGCCGTATCAGAATCTCTGTTGTAATCATCTTCTTCATACGATCTAATATTTTCTTTTCTTACAGTTTCTCGCGAAAATCCAGTAACATTTTCTGGATGAACCCACTCAAAAGGCTCAATAAAAAAGGTTTCCTTTTTCTCTAGAACAGATATATCAATATACGAGTTACCCATATTTCACCTATTTCCTCTTGCTATTCAGTAAAATATATTTAGCCCTGCGGGCGCACAAACCATATAATACCATGCACGACTATCACTTTATCCTCCAGATAAATTTTCTAAAAGACTACGCTATGGTGAGCACTCACTATTAGGCCATCAGAAAATCACCGGGTGCACTCAAAAACACGCTACGTATTTGCTATACCCACTCGGTGATGTGCTGCCTGCTGAATAAACACAAAACTATAGATTAAGTATGTTACTATAGAGAAAATATAATTAATTTTAACGCCTATCTGAGATATTATCATGAACAGAAAAGAAGCTATAAAAAGTATTCTCTGAGCATCAGAGTAATTTAATATCTGATGCTGATAAGATGAATATATTGTTAGATTTTTGGTATTCTTATGAATCTGAACCTGAGTATTTAAATGAAGAACTTATAGATTACCTAAGCACACATGAATTTGACGACGTAGAATACTATAGTGAATTTTTCCAGCCTGTAGTTGTTTCAGGACTGGCTCATAAAAATTCAATTCTAAATAATAATTATTTATCAAAGGAACTTAGCAATGTTCTCCTCAAGAAGATAGAGGTCGTTGGGGATGAAATAGGTAGGAAGATCAAATGCCCCTGCTGTTATTTTTACACTTTGTCAGGTAGGTTAAGTTATGATATTTGTTCTATTTGTTATTGGGAGGGCCCTGGCGGCGATGAACTGTCATACTCCTCCGCAAACCGCAGTACCTTATCTGAATACAGAAATAAGTTCTTCATTAACCATGATAAGGCCGAATTAGAAAAATACATCTTTAACAAGAAGGCTGATATTTTTTGATGCCCCATTCATGAATCTGAAAATCTTATTCCCCAGGGGTAAAAGCCGCGTTTTCAATTTTATAACAGTGTATTTCATACAATAATTTTTAAAACCACTGTGTATTGACCCCTGAGCTCATGTTTCAATCTCTTAAATAAGTTATTTCCTTTATCTATAAAAGCCTGCTCTTTTTCTGTATCTTCAAATCCAGAGTTTACAGGATCGTTCATATTTAGTGTTTTATCATATTCATTTGCCCAATTTATTAATTCTTCAGCCAACATATTGGATACCGGCAGAGAATACGGGTCTATATTGCAGCAAATATCATCATCTATCCACCATAATGGAAAGCAATGATAGTCAGGAATCAGCTTAATTTTCTTCATTCCTCATACCGCGTCTTATTGTTCCTTCGCAAGATTCTTATCAGCGATAACCCATCGTTAACTTACTTATAGTACTTTAATAAATTCATTATCTCTTTTTGATTTCTTTTTTTACCATGATAATCTTCAGTCGCATAATGCCTAGCATTATATCCAAAATCATTTTTTATATTCTGGTTAGCCCCATTTTCTAGTAGGATTTTAATAATACTAGTATTTCCATGTAAGCAAGCATTTTGTAGAGGAGTAAATTTTAGCTCTCCAGGTTTGTTCACATCTGCACCATTTTTTATTAACAGTAAAATATCTTTCTTGGCTTGAAGATTTACCGCTAAATTTAGTAAGGTCTCCCCCATTGATCCTAAGTCGTGTACTGAAGAAATACTAGGATGGCCGCAAAAAGCAGGAGTGCCCTGGTACTGTAAAAACAAATTAATTAGATTTTCATCCATAGTTCAAAGCCTTAAAATGTGGCACCCTATCCTTCCTGTATTTAATAGTTTCAATTTATTCTAATACTACGTTTACCTGAATGCTGCTTGTTCCAGGCCAGCCCTGTTAGCCTCATGCAGAAGCATCCACGTGAGCTGCCTGCATCAGATAAGGCTAGCTGGAACCGGATAATTTTTATCTACGTAGACATCATCAACACTACAGGTTTCATAGATCCATTTATTCCAATTATCTATCACCCATTGCCTGCTTACCCCTGCTGAATGTTCCAATTCAGCTTCTTGCGGGAGCATCACCAGAATTAGCCCGGCCTTATACCCAGTAGATACCACAAAACCATATTTTCTGTCACTACTTGGGAATTCGACCAGCATTAAATCAACATATTTTTCGTGCGGGTATGAACCGGGAAACCTAAAAACTGCACCATGCCTCAAATCACTATGATAATTAACTAGTTTTTGCACTATTACTCCTTATATTCTCTTATTGGAATATTATGTATCTATGACGGTGTTTATATTTATATCTCCCACAAGCGGATGAAGAATTAAAACATGTGGTTCCCTTTAAAACCTTGATACGTGAACCTACTCGGCACCCTCATCGGTTATGACTATATGTTAAATTTCTCTCCATGGAAGCCAACAAGCCTATACCCTAACCCATCTTGATTTTCTAGAAGCAGTTTATCTCCGCTCAGAGTAAGACTAATCCACCGTACCAAAGTCCAGATAGTCATAGACACAGATACACCACTTTTCCTCAGTATCGATCAGATAATTTTCCCCCGGATACTCCACAAGAAAATCAAGTAGTGAACGAACACTTTGTATAGAGCACTGAATCAGGTACCCGCCCTCAAAGTCGTTTCCCACCGCTATAAACCTGCAGAAATCGGTGGGCTGAAGAATGACCTCTATATCTTCTACAAACTCCAATGTTTCATGTAGGCGACAGCAACGGTGGTTTTTTGTTTTACTCCACGCAATTCTAGAACCCGTGAAAGGAAAACCCTTCATAGATGAGTAGCTCTTATAAGATTCCTCATCTAACGGGGCATATTCAATATTGTGCCGTTTGAAAAACCCGGTTAGCTCCTGATCATACACAGCTCAGTCATCCTGTCAGCAGCTGTTGCCGCCGCACCCAGTGCCCATTAGTCCAACCGGTAGTGCAGCATACGAGTGGAGTCCCGGAAGGCTGGGATCTGCCGCCCGATAAGGGATAGCAAGAAGCCGCTTCTCTTCCACTGCGGGAAATCAGCTGCCAGGCGCTTGACGCTCATCAGGTGCAGATTATCAGCCCACCGCTCAAACTCCAGGTCATCGTCACAGCCGAAAACGAAACGGGCACGCACATGCTTAATCGCCTCATGCCTGTCGGAGTTCTTCACCATCCACGAATTCTGTACATCGAAAGCTGCCTCACTACGGTGAAAACGACGCGCCAGATCGCAGAACAGGGCGCGCACAGTGTACCGGTCAAAGTACATGAGCACTCCCTCAATCACCAGCAAACTGGGCGTTCGGGTGCAGGCGGTTCAGCTCATCCATCCACCCGGCGTCAAAAGCAGAAGTGGCCAGCAGCGTCTCGCCCCGCTGCGCAGGCAGCAGCTTCTGCCGCAGAGCAATAACATCAGGCAAATCAATATCGTAAAACGGTACACCGTCGGCAGCAGCGCCGATACGCTCCCGGCGGCTGTCCAAACCACACCCCACGTTTACGACCACAGGGGTAGGGTGGCGCTGAATGAAATCAGCGGTTAGCCGGTCGAAGTAATCCGCGCGGATCGCGGTACCAACAACAGTGTGAATAATATGATCGTACTTCGAAAAATCGTAATCAAGCTGCCGCACCAGGCGTGTAGCCGCCTCATCGTGAATCACCGGGTTAGGCATCTGCGAGGCAAGATGCTTCATATACAGCGGAATCAGTAAGGTCTCGCTCACAGAATCTTCAAGGTGCAGCATGGCACGCTCCTTTGGTGGAGTCCATGGCATAACCCCAGTAGCTAGAGGCGGCTACGCCCCAGATGCCCACCAGCAGGGATACGCATGGAGAATGGCTAACTTTGTGTGTATTTTATCTCCATCACCCACGATTTTTAAGGGGTATGCTGTCAAAAACACAGCACAGGTATTTCAGGCCTCGTGCTGCACAGCCACAAACCTTGTTATATTGCAACCGCAGAAACGGCAAAGCGGCTCCTCCGGCCGGTAAAAGCATTGTAAACACGGCCAGATACACGCGGTGCCGCAGCTTTAAAAGCTGCGGCACCCACAACAGCGCACCGTGGTTAAGCCGCGCCGCTGCCGGTATTCTTCACATAGAAAAACCTAATCGATCAGATCACGCACCACAATAGTCTGGTCACGATCCGGACCCACACCAATCGCCGAGATACGACAGCCAGAAAGCTCCTCAAGCTTATGCACATACTTGCGGGCGTTCTCCGGCAGGTCAGCCAAAGACTTCGCATCCGAAATGTTCTCACTCCAGCCGTCAAAATACTCATACACCGGCTTGGCGTGATGGAAATCGGTCTGCGTCATCGGCACCTCATCAAACCGAACACCGTCCACCTCATACGCCACACACACCGGAATCTTCTCAAGCCCAGTGAGCACATCCAGCTTAGTAATGAACAAATCAGTAAACCCGTTAATACGCACCGCCTGACGCGCAAGCACCGCATCGTACCAGCCGCAGCGGCGCGGACGGCCCGTGTTCACGCCAAACTCGCCGCCGGTCGTGCGCAAAAACTCGCCCATCTTATCGAACAGCTCAGTGGGGAACGGGCCAGCACCCACACGGGTGGTGTACGCCTTCTGAATACCAATCACACGGGAAATGCGGGTGGGACCAACACCCGAACCCACACAGGCACCCCCGGCAGTCGGGTTCGAAGAGGTAACAAACGGGTAGGTGCCGTGATCGACGTCAAGGAAGGTCGCCTGGCCGCCCTCCATAAGCAGGGTTTTGCCCTCATCCAAGGCATTATTGAGCAGCTGAGTGGTATCAACAATCATGGGCTTAGCCGCTCAGCGAACGAGAGGAAATAATCCACAATCTCGTTCACCTCAACATGGCGGCGGTTATACACCTTCACCAGCAGCTCATTCTTCTGCCGCAGCGCGCCCTCAACCTTCTGCCGCAGAATCGACTCATCCAAAATATCCTGCACACGAACACCCAGGCGGCCCACCTTATCCATATAGGTGGGACCAATACCGCGCCCAGTCGTGCCAATCGCGCGCTTACCCAAGAAACGCTCCGTGACCTTATCCATCGTCTGATGGTACGGGGCCACCAGGTGGGCGTTCGCAGAGATTTTAAGCTTAGAAGTATCGGCACCGCGCGCCTGCAGACCCTCAATCTCAGCGAAAAGCGCTTCCGGGTTCACCACCACGCCGTTACCAATCACGGGGGTCGCGTTCTCACTCAAAATGCCAGCGGGCAGCAGCTTCAGCTCAAACTTCTGCCCATTCACCACCACCGTGTGGCCAGCATTATTGCCGCCATTAGGCTTGACCACGTAATCCACGCGGGGGCCGAGCAAATCGGTTGCCTTACCCTTCCCCTCATCGCCCCACTGGGCACCCACGATGACGACAGCTGACATTTCTTGCGCTCCTTGTTAAGCTTCACATTCCGCGCCGGTTACGCGCCATACAACCCGCACCCAGCCGAGGCGGGCACACAATTATTAATCATACCGCCCACCGCCCGCGCCGGCACTAGCAGCAGTCGCCAAATTTCGCGGCGGGCACGTGCATCTGCTGCGGACACAACAACGGGTGCGCACCCAAGACATTGCAGGGAGTGCGCACCCGTAATAATCGGCTGATGCCAGAGCCAGAGGAATTAAAGGATCTTAATGAAAGTCAGCGGGTACTCGTACTCTTCGCCATTATTCGCCGAGACAGCGGCAATAATGTGGAAGACAATCAGCACAATAGCCACCAGAGGCATCACGATCAGCGGGATAAAGAACAAAATACCAAGGGTAATAAGTGCCAGAATCCACGACGCCGTACTGATAGCCCACAGGGTGAAGTTAAAGTTAAAGGCACGACGGGACGCTTCCTTCGTGAACCCGTAGCCCGGCTTGTCTTTATAAACAAACCAGAAAATCAGCGGCGCCAGGAAACCAATAGTGGTTGCCGAAAGGAACGTGGCGCCCGCAGAAATAAGGTTCATCAGAAACGCCATGTTCTTATCGTCTGCGCTCACCGCCGCAGGCTGCGGTTGCCCGTACGGATTCTGCTGGTACTGTGCGCCCTGCTGGTCGTACTGGTTTTGGTTCTGCTGGTACTGGTACTGTGCCCCCTGCTGCTCATAAGGATTCTGGTTCTGCGGCTGGTATCCCTGCGGCTGCTGGTTCTGCCCATTCCCAGGGGGTCTTGTCGTAGGGGTTATTTTCGTAAGGATTCTGACTCATGATGCTCCTTAGATGTGCGGTTTTCGACACCGCACGGTTGTTTGTGAGGTAAACACCATTTTAAGGGATGCACCTGAAAGAGCGCGAGCAGAAGATTTTTATCCACACAGGGTTTTTAATCCTCATTCTCAAACACATATCCTCTGCTCCCGGTAAAGCGAATAAAACATTGAGAGATAATTCACCTTCATTCATTGAATGAAATAAACCTCAATGTATTCCGTGCAACTTTTTTCTCGCACACTGGTGTATTGTGGTGTTCATCTCTCAGCTTCTTCGAGGTGCGGCGATGCCGTCGCACCGCATTATCACTCATACATTCGAGGAGCATCATGCCAAAAAACACTCCGATACGGGGCCTCTCAAGAGCCTGCCTATCGGCAACCCTGGGTGTAACTATGGCCATCACAGCGGGACTGCCCGCGACGGCGGCACCCGCAGGTGACCCCGACACGCCAGTCGCCCAGGACATCGCCCGGAATTCCCGTGAGCACGCCGTACTCTCGGATTCCATGAAGAAGGCCGAAGGCAATATCCCCGTCTTCGTACAATTCAAAGGCAAAGGCGCATACGAACAACCCAATCCCCCGCAGTACTCGCCAACAAACAAGCACCCATCAATAAGCAGGCCGAAGTCCAAGCCATAAAAACCCAGGTGCAGTCACAGGCACAGGCGGCAGCCCAGAGCACCGGTGCGAAAACGCTGTACACCACGCACAATATAATGCGCGGGGTGGCTTTGCAGGGTGATGCGGCACAGATCCGCGCCCTCGCCAATAACCCCGAGGTGGAGCGCATCACCCCGATCGTGCCGAAAAAGAAGCAGAACGCCGGTTCCGTGGTTGATACCGGTGCGGCGGAAAACTGGGCACGTGAAAACAGCGGGTATACCGGTAAAGACGTGAAAATCGCGGTCGTAGACTCCGGTATTGACTACACGCACTCCGATTTTGGCGGGCCCGGCACGGTCGAAGCGTTCAACAAAGCAACTAAGCTCACCGAGATGCCTGCCGCAGACTCGGGCCTGTACGATGCCAAGAAGTACATAGGCGGCTACGACCTGGTGGGGGACTCGTACGACGGTACGAACCAGACCGCCCCGGATAACAACCCCATCGACTGCTCCGCTGGCGGCCACGGCACGCACGTTGCCGGCACCGCCGCCGGGTACGGCGTAAACCAGAACGGCACCACCTTCCGCGGCGACTATTCCAAACTCACCGCAGAACAGCTGAACCAGATGAAAATTGGGCCTGGCGCGGCACCGGAAGCGCAGCTGTATAGTTTCCGCGTGTTCGGGTGCACCGGCACCACCGCTGTGGTTGTTCAGGCGCTTGACCGCACCCTCGACCCGAACGGTGACGGGGATTTCTCGGACCGGGCGAATATTGTGAACCTCTCCATCGGTGGCGAGTTCTCCCCACCGGATGATGCCGACGCATACGCCGTTGAATCCCTCAACCGTCAGGGCGTGCTCGCAGTTGTTTCAGCTGGTAACGCAACCGACTACTACGGCCGCGGTGACACGTACTCCGATTCGGGCCAGCCCGCAAACGCGGTTTCTGCGCTGACAGTGGCGAACTCCATCGGCTCCTCCTACGCGGTGGACTCCATGGAGATTCAGGCACCGGCAAACGTGGCCGGTAAAGTCCCCGGCGACTACACCGTCTCGTACACCTACACGGGGGCGAAACCTGAGGCGCTGACCGGGACAGTCGTGACCCCTTCCGAGTCGAATAAATTCGGGTGTGAGGCGTTCAGCGCCGAAGACGCCGCGAAGATTAAAAGACAAGTGGGTGTTTATCGAGTGGGCCAACGCAGACGGTTCACTCCCCTGCGGTTCTAAGGTGCGGTTCGATAACGTCGAAAAGGCTGGCGGTAAAGGCGTAGTCCTTTCCTCAGAGGAAGAAAAACCTGCCCTGCCGATCGGCGGTAATGAGAGCATCCCCGGGTTCCGTGTGGCAAAAAGCGCCTCCGCTAAAGTGCGTGAAGCCGCCGCCACCGGTGAGCTGAAGGTACGCTTGGGCGCGGATTTGAAAGAATCCCTGCGTGTGCCCAGCAATAAGAAAGATCAGCTGACCGCCTCCAGCGCCCGCGGCTACCACGGCACTTACGGGTACACGAAACCCGATGTGGCGGCACCGGGCAACAATATCTCTTCGGCGCGGGTAGGCACCGGAACGGACGGCATCTCGTATACGGGCACCTCCATGTCGGCCCCGTTTGCCGCCGGTGTGGCCGCACAGGTGCTGCAGGCTAACCAGTCCTACGGCCCCACCCAGCTCAAGGCCGCGATTATGAACAGCGCCAACCATGATGTGCGCACCACCGACGGGAACGTGTACGCGGTGGACCGCGTGGGGTCAGGGCGTATTGATGCTAAGGCTGCGGCAGAGACGAAAGTGCTGCTGTATAACGCCGACCGGCCCGCGCAGGTGTCCCAGACCTTCGGGGTACTCGAATACGCGGTGAACGAGGGCAAACAGACCCTAACCCGCGAGATGACGGTGGAAAACTTCGACTCGCACACCCACACGTACAACATTTCGTACGCGGGCAGCACCGACATGCCGGGGGTGGAGTTCTCCCTGCCGTCGAATATTACGGTAAACCCCGGAGAGAAGAAGAACTTCACGGTCACTATCACCATTGACCCGGCTGCCATGGAGAAGACCATGGACCCGGCCATGGAGAAAACCCATAACTCCGTGGACCCGTACGGTGACGGTACAGAGCTGGTACCCGAACAGTACCGCCAGTTCATTGCCTCAGAGTCGGGGCGTATTCTGCTCACTGAGGGCGCAGCCACCCTGCGTGCGCCCATCCACGCGGCACCTAAGCCCGCATCAGCGATGAAGGTGGAGGGGAGCTCTGTTGAGATCCCCGCCGGGGAGCACCAGGCAAACCTGAAACTCACCGGTACTGAGCTGAACCAGCGCGGCTACAAGTCGCTGCTGGGGGCGTTCGAGCACGGCGCATCAATTGAGCGCACCTCCCCGGTGAAGCTGGATGTGAGCAGCAACGCGAAAGCGAATATGCAGCATGTGGGTGCCGCATCGACCGCACCCGCGCTGAAAGCATCCGGCGGTAACCCCAATGACGGGCTGCTTGCGTTCGGTATCTCGACGTGGGCTAACTGGGACGTGGTCTCAACAGAGAACACGTTCACCGTGAATATTGACACCGACGGGAACAACCGTGCCGACTATATGCTGGTCACCGACCGTGCGAAGGGCATCGACTTCCCGATTGTGCGCCTGTACGGGTACAAGAACGGCAACTTGGAGCAGATCGCCTACTACCCGCTCAATAACGCCTGGGGCGACACCGACACGAACATGATGGACTCCAACGCCCTCGTGATGGCGGTACCGCTGAAGGACCTGGGGCTCAGCGCCGAGAAGACGAAAGACATTAAGTACAGTGTCTCGGCCACCACCCAGTACGCCTGGACTAACGTGAGCGAGACCGGCTGGATTAACTACCGTCCGTTCGACCCGAAGCTGTGGTTCTCCGGGACCGCCGCGACGGTTCCGGGTTTCTTCGCTGATGCGCCTTCCTCCGAGCTGGTGGCGCACCGCGCCGAAGGTGCGGCTGATGTGAAGGCCCTGTTCCCTGCACATGCACAACACCACCGGTGATCTGAGCGGGCTTTAACGGTGCCGCAGGCAACCGTGCCCAGGTGCTGGAGGTCACCGAGCAGCAGCAGCTCGACCCGGCGCCGTCACGGTTCACGGATGTTCCGGCCGATAACCAGTTCTACGCAGAAATCAACTGGTTGGCGCAGCGGCGCATCACCACCGGCTACCCGGATGGGACATTCCGCCCGGGCGAGAACGTGGAGCGCGGGGCAATGGCCGCGTACTTCTACCGCCTAGCAGGCACGCCGCAGTTCACCGCACCGGATAACCCCACGTTCAGTGACGTTCCGAAGTCTCACCCGTTCTACAAAGAGATTGAGTGGATGGCCGCCCGCGGCATCACCACCGGCTACGGCGACGGCACGTTCCGCCCCTCCGCCTCGGTGAACCGCGACGCCATGGCCGCGTTCTTCTACCGGTATGCCAACTCGCCGCAGTTCGCAGCCCCGGCAGCCTCCCCCTTCAAGGACGTACCCGCCAATAGCCAGTTCTACAAGGAAATCGCGTGGCTGGCCGAGCAGGGCATCACGAAGGGCTGGGATGACGGCACCTACCGCCCCAGTGAGCCGATTCACCGCGACGCCATGGCCGCGTTCCTGTACCGCTACAGCGATAAAGTACTGAAGTAGGTACGAGCGGATCTTGTCCGCTGTTGCGTTTGGGGCGCTGGCTTCTCCTGTGCGGGTGAAGCTGGCGCCCCGCGCCATATGCGGTACCGCCCAAACACTACGCGCCATAGGGCGGCGGGGTTTATTCAGACCTAAAACACCATATTTGTGAGGAGGATGGGTATTACACACCGCATATTTACGTTGTGCACCAAAAATATTGGGATTTTTATTGCCCCGGCAATGCTTTAAAAACAGATAAATAGAGCACCCAGGAATTATTAAATCTCATGCTAAAGTAAATCACACTGATATGCTATAGCTCACACATATCACGTTACCTATAGTCAGGAAACCATCATGAGACCACTATCCACCCCACGGCTTTTCGCCAAAAGCTGCCTGGCCGCAACAATGGGCTTAGCCCTCACCCTCAGCGCCGCAGCACCGGCCTCAGCCGTACAGCCCCCTGCTGACGAAACCGGTATCGTCACCTCGGGGGATACCGCCAAGGACGTACTCAGCCCCGGCATGAAAAAAGCGGAAGGCAATATTGCCGTCTTTGTACAATTCAAAGGCAAAGGCGCATACGAACAAACCCAATCCCCCGCAGTACTAGCCAACAAACAAGCACCCGTCAATAAGCAGGCCGAAGTCCAAGCCATTAAAACCCAGGTGCAGTCACAGGCGCAGGCGGCAGCCCGCCAGTCCAGCTCCCAGGCGTTGTACACCGTGCACAACACCGCCCGTGGTGTGGTACTTCAGGGGGATGCTGCGCAGATCCGTGAACTTGCGCGCCGCGGCGATGTGGAGCGCATCACCCCCATTATTGCCAAGGAACGGCAGAACGCCTCCAGCGTGGTAGACACCAAAACCGTTAACACCTGGACCCGCGAAAACACCGGGTACACGGGCAAAGACGTGACCATTGCTGTGGTCGATTCGGGTGTGGACTACACGCACTCCGACTTCGGCGGCCCCGGCACGGCCGAAGCATACCAGAAAGCGAAAGACATGCCCGAGCTGCCCTCCGCAGATTCAGGGCTGATTGACCGCAATAAGATCGCTGCGGGCGTGGACTTGGTAGGAGACAGCTACAACGCCTCCTCCACGAACACCGAGCAGAACACCCCGCACCCCGACAGCAACCCGCTGGACTGTCGTCCCGATGGGTTCGGCTCCGGCGGCCACGGCACGCACGTTGCGGGCACCGCCGCCGGGTACGGCGTGAACCAGGACGGCACCACCTTCCGCGGGGACTACTCCAAACTCACCGCAGAACAGCTGAACCAGATGAAAATCGGACCCGGCACCGCCCCGGAGGCTAAAATCCTGCCGGTTCGCGTGTTTGGCTGCCACGGCACCACCCACATGGTCATTAAAGCCCTCGACACGGTAATGGACCCCAACGGCGACGGCGACTTCTCGGATAAGGCGAACGTTGTGAACCTGTCGCTGGGCGGCGAATTCGCGCCCGTGGACGACCCCGAATCGTATATTGTGAACACGATGGCGCGGCAGGGCGTATTCACGGTCGCAGCAGCCGGTAACGCCAATAACTACAATGGGGTGGGCGACACCTACTCCAACTCGGGCAGCCCCGCCAACGCCGCTGCAGGGCTGTCAGTAGCGAACGCCTACGGCACCACCCAGCCGACGGATCAGATGAAAGTGCTCGCCCCTGAACAGCAGGCCGGGTTCGTGAACGGTGTGTACACCTCCAGTTTCGGCTACGCCGCTGCAAGCGCCGACAAACTCACCGGTGAGGTGGTGAAAGCCCCAGCATCCAACCGGTACGGCTGCGAAGCGTTCTCCGAGCAGGACGCGGCGCAGCTTAAGGGCAAGTGGGTGTACATCGACTGGGAAGATCCGGCCACCGGAAAATTCCCGTGCGGCTCAGCGGTGCGGTTCAACCATGTGGAGGCCGCCGGCGGTCAAGGCGTCGTCCTGGGGTCGGTGCAGGAGCGGCACGAGGTCGGTATCGCAGGTAACGCCACGATCCCCGGTTTTATGCTCTCTAAAAGCGCCACTGACAAGCTGGCCACGGCAATCAACGACGGCACCCTGCGGGTTGAGCTGAACAACGACTACAAGGCTCAGGGCCGCACCTCACACAGTAAGGCGCTGGATCTGGTGTCCTCATCGGCGCGCGGGCAGCACGGCTCGGACGGGTACATTAAACCGGATGTGGCGGCCCCCGGCGCCGAGATCGTCTCAGCTGCCGTGGGCGGCGGCACCAAGGGGGTTGCGTTCACGGGCACCTCCATGGCGGCCCCGCACGCATCGGGGGTGGCGGCGTTGGTGCTGCAGGCGCATCAGGACTACTCCCCCACCATGCTCAAGGCAGCCCTGATGAACGGGGCGAACACCGACCTGAAAGACTCCCAGGGGCACACGTACGCTGTGGACCGGGTAGGGTCCGGCATGATTAACGCCAAGGCCGCTGTTGAGGCTAAGGTGCTGGCGTACGATACGAAACAGCCAGAACGCGTATCAACAGCGTTCGGCGTGCTGGAGTACACCCCGGACTCGGGGGTGCAGACCGTAACCCGCGATATCACCCTCGACAATACGGACTCGCGGGCACACACCTACACCCTGGAGTATGTGGCAAGCACCGACATTCCGGGGGGTGAGTTTCTCCCTGCCGTCCACGGTGAGCGTGGGGGCGGGCGAGAAGAAGAACGTGACGGTGACCGTCACCATCGACCCGGCGAAACTGGAGAAAACCAGGGACCCCGCGCTGGAAAAGCGCCAAAGCTCACGCAACGTCGTGGGCGATAAGGTCGAAACCACCGCCGAGGGGGACCGCCAGTATGTTGCGAGCGCATCCGGCCGGGTGGTGTTTAAGGAGGACGGCGCCGAGGCAATGCGCGTGCCGGTGCATGTGGCCCCTAAACCGGTTTCGGCGATGCGCGCGGACACCTCAAAGATTGAGTTCGGCACCGGTGCTGAGCAGAAGGTGAAGCTTACGGGCACCACCTTGGATCAGGGCGGGTACCGGTCGATGCTGGGCGTGTTTGAGCTGGGCGCCGCCAGCGGCCGTATTCCGACGCAGAACCTCACGCTGGCGTCGGATCAGGTGGTTGATGTGCAGTATGTGGGTGCCGCCTCGGATGCCCCGGCGCTGGCTGCTGCCGGGAAGAACCCGGATGAGGGGAACCTGTATTTGGGATTTCAACATGGTCGAACTGGGATGTGCTGCATTCTGGGCGTAGCGTGGAGGTTTCGGTTGATACGAACGGGGACGGCCAGCAGGACTATGTGCTTGAGGTGGCGCGCGAGAAGGGCCTTGATTTCCCGCTGGTGAAGGTGTGGAAGGCAACCGGTGACAAGTGGGATTTCATTAACCAGTACCCGCTCAATAGTGCCTGGGGTGATACCGATACGAACATGATGGATTCCAATGTGATGGTGCTGGGTGCCCCGTTGAAGGATCTGGGCCTGACCTCAGCGAACGCGAAGGACATTAGCTACACCGTGTTCACGAACACCTGGTCGAATGAGGGCTCTGACTACGTGGACCGCACGGAGAAGGCCACGTTCAACCCGTTCGCCCCGAAGGTGTGGTTTGAGGGCGAGTCGGCGGGTGTGCCGGGGTTCTTCGCTGACCGTGCTGGTGCTGAGCTGACGGCGCACCGGCAGGTGGGGGCTTTTGAGGCTAAGGCCCTGTTCCTGCATATGCATAACGGCACCGGTGATCTGAGTGGCATTGGTGCCGGGCATGGCGAGCGCGCCCAGGTGGTTGAGGTGAGTGCCGCATCCGCTAATAGCCGTGACGCCCGGTTTAAGGATGTTCCGGCCGATAACCAGTTCTATACGGAGATTAACTGGTTGGCGCAGCGGCAGATTACGCTCGGCTACCCGGATGGGACATTCCGCCCGGGCGAGAATGTGGAGCGCGGGGCGATGGCGGCGTTCTTCTATCGTTTGAATGGTTCGCCGCAGTTTACGCCTCCGACGAAGCCGACGTTTAGTGATGTGCCCACGAATCACCCGTTCTATAAGGAGATTGAGTGGATGGCTGCTCGCGGCATCACCACCGGCTACGGTGACGGGACGTTCCGCCCCTCCGCCTCGGTGAACCGTGATGCGATGGCGGCGTTCTTCTACCGGAATGCGGGTTCCCCGCAGTTTGCGGCACCCGCACGGGCGCCTTTTGCGGATGTTCCTGCCGACAGCCAGTTCTACAAGGAAATCGCGTGGCTGGCCGAGCAGGGCATCACGAAGGGCTGGGATGACGGCACCTACCGCCCCGGTGAGCCGATTCACCGCGATGCGATGGCCGCGTTCCTGTACCGGTATCACGAGAAGGTGCTGAGTAGGCGGTAGCACGCCAGCTGCCGGGTGTCTGTGCCGTAGTCTTAAGCTATCGGTAACCTGGCGCTTTGGCTGGTTTCCCGGCCGTCAGTGGCCCCTGAGGGGTTATTGGCGGCCGGGTTTTCTGTGCGGTGTGGGTGCAGCTGCGGGTGGGGCGCTAACGATGAGCCGCATAGTTATAGAAAACTGCAGGCGAGGCGCACCTCAAAATAAGCCTCATATACCGTGATATTGCACAAGTATTCCGAATATTTTCTAGTCTTAGTGCCAGTAAAAACAAGGAGATGCACTAATAATTATTAGTCTACTGTTGTTTTTTGTGGTTAAACCGTGAGTGCCCCTGCACAGCCGCCCGATACGTACCGAAAGTTTTCGGTACTCTTATCTCGTTCACTCTGCGCACCAACCACATATCAAGGAGCTGTCTATGGCGAGAAAGTTCATGGGGCAGGCAAGATGCACTCTTGCCACAGCGTTGAGTTTATCGTTAGTAACCACCGCGGCCTTCCCGGTTTTCGCCGCAGATACACCGGATAGCAGTGTCCAGCAGGGCGCGGAAACCAGCAGAGATCAGAATATTATTAGCCCCTCAGCCGCCAGCGCATCGGGTGAAACAGCGGTTTTTGTGCAGTTCAAAGGCACCGGCGCCTATGAGCTCACCCGCCCCGCGGCCGGCCGCGCCACCCGGGAGCAGAACGCGGCTAAACGGGATGAGGTGCGTTCCATCCACGCTTGGGTGACGAGCGGGCACGCACGGTTGCTGAGGCCACCAGCTCAAAAATACTGTACACCACCGTGAACACGGTGCGCGGGGTCGGGCTCTACGGCGATATTGAGCAGATCCGTAAGCTCGCGGCCCGGCAGGATGTGGCGCGCATTAGCGTTATTACGAACGTGCGGCCGCAGAACGCGGGTACCGCCGTGCACACGGATACGCTTACCACCTGGGCGCAGAAGAACAATACCGGCGGGTATGGGTACACGGGCCGTAATGTTACGGTGGCCGTCATTGATACCGGCATCGACTATACCCACGCCGATTTGGGCGGGCCCGGCACCGATGAGGCGTACCGGCGGGCGAAGGACTCGGCCACCCTGCCGGATGGGCTGTACGATCCGCAGAAGCTTGTGGGCGGGTACGATATGGCCGGGGATGGCTACAATGCCAGCACTAAGGAACATGCCCTGCCCATCCCGGACGCGAATCCTCTTGACTGCAGCGGGCACGGCACCCACGTGGCGGGCACTATCGCCGGGTACGGTGTGGCGGCGGATAATACTGCCTTTCACGGGGATTACTCCGCGCTCAGCACCGATGCGCTGCACAGGATGCGCATCGCCCCCGGGGCCGCCCCGGAGGCGCGCCTGGTGGCCTTCCGTATTTTTGGGTGTGCGGGAACGTCGGCGCTCACGCTGAAGGCTCTCGACCGGGTGCTTGACCCGAACGACGATGGGGATTTCAGCGACCGGGCGGATATTGTGAACCTTTCGGTCGGAACCGACTACGGTGTATTCGATGAATCGACTAACTATGCAATAGGTGAGTTGTACCGGCAGGGTGTTCTTACGGTGACCGCCGCGGGGAATGCCGCCTCCCAGAACGGCACTGGCGACACCTACTCTATCTCCGGTGGCCCGGCAACCAGCGCGTACGCGCTCACTGTGGCGAATTCTATGGGCGCCACGCAGTCTGCCGACCGGGTGAAAGTGCTCTCCCCCGCTGGCACGAGCGAAATATACGGCCGGTACACCACAAAGTATGATTATGCACGGCACAGGGAGGGTGAGCTCACCGGCCAGGTGGTGAAAGCCCCCGCCTCGAACCTGTACGGGTGTGCCCCGTTCACCGCTGAAGAAGCCGCCAGACTCAAAGGGAAATGGGTGTACCTTGACTGGGACAATACAAGCGGTGCCGTGCCCTGCGGTTCGGCGGTACGGTTCGCCAATGTAGAGCAGGCTGGCGGTGCCGGGGTGGTTCTTGGCACCGGGCAGCCGCTGACCGATATCGCCGGCACTGCGGCCCTGCCCGGGGTGATGCTGCCCTCAGAGCAGACCGAGAAGATCCGCCCGGCGCTGGCCTCAGGCGCCCTCACGCTGCGACTAGACGATACCTTCCGCACCGGTGCGCGCATCGAAACCGGGGCGGCGGATCAGCTAACCCGGCATCGGCGCGGGGCGCTCACGGCTCGTGGGGCAGCATTAAACCCGATGTGTCTGCCCCGGGCACCGGTATCGCTTCAGCCCGGGCGGGCTCAGGCACAGGGGCCAGTACGCTCACAGGCACCTCCATGTCTGCCGCCTACGTCTGCGGGGTGGCCGCGCAGCTTGTGGAAGAGCACCGCAGCTACACCCCGCAGCAGCTTAAAGCCACCCTGATGAACACCGCCGCGCACCCCGTGCATGACGCCCAAAACCGACCCTACCCGCCGGATAGAGTGGGTTCTGGCCGCATCGACTCCGCCAAGGCCGTGAATAACCGTGTGCTCGTCTATAACGCCGCCCGCCCGGAGCAGGTTTCAGACACGTTCGGGGTACTCGAATACGCCCCGGATGCGCCGGTGTCTACTCTCCGCCGTGAAATGGTGGTGGAAAATACTGACACTATCGCACACACCTACCTGCTCTCGTACACTGCCAGCACCGAAATCCCGGGGGTTGCTTACTCCCTGCCTGAGAGCGTGACGGTGCCCCCGGGCGGGAGGACAACGTTCACCGTCACCCTCACCGTGGACCCCGCCGCCCTGGCGAAAACCGCTGAGGCGACCGCAAACACCACCCAGCGTTCCACCGGTGAAGACGGGCAGGTGGTTGCTTTTGGGGCGCGCCAGTATGTTACGAGCGCATCCGGGCAGGTGGTGCTCACCGAAGGCGACACCACGTTGCGGGTGCCGGTGCACGCCGCCCCAAAGCTGGTGTCAAAGATGCGGGTGGCCGCTGCGGAGGTGCAGTTTGAGCGAGGCCAGCAGCAGGCGCAGCTGCCGCTTTCCGGCACGGGGGTGGATCAGGGCGGGTACCGGTCGCTGCTGGGGGCTTTTGAGCTGGGGGTCACGAGCGGGCATATTCCCACCGAGGACCTGTCGGTCAGCAGCGACCAGCGGGCGGATATTCAGTACGCGGGTGCCGCATCAGATGCTGCCGCACTGGCCGCCGCAGGCAAAAACCCGAACGACGGTTCGCTTTATTTTGGTATTTCAACCTGGGGCAACTGGTCCGAGGTGACCCCGCGCAGCACCTACTACGTGTTTATTGACACCGACGGGGACGGCACCAACGACTACCGCCTGCACACGATGCGCGCCGCCGGGGTGGACTACCCGCTGGTGCAGCTTTCCCGTGCCGATAACGGCCGGTGGGTTCCGGTGGACGGGGCGCTCTACCCGCTCAATAACACCTGGGGCAGCACCGACACGAACACCATGGACAGCAACACCCTCATTATGGGGGTGCCGCTGCGGCAGCTGGGGCTGAGCACCCAAAACCCGGGGTCCCTCTCATACACGGTGGCCACCACCTCCTCGTACGCCACCACACCCATTGTTGATGCGACTGAAGCGGTAAAGTTCAACCCGTTCACACCCACCTTCTGGTTCACCGGTACCACCTCAGGCGTGCCGGGGCTGTTCGTTGATGCACCCAACGCGTCTTTGACGGTGCACCGCACCGAAGGGGCAGAAGGTAAGCTGCTTCTGCTGCACCTGCATAATTCCACCGGTAACCTGAACGGCGCCCTGGGTGCCACAGGTGATCGGGCGCAGGTGCTGAATGTCTCTGGGGAGAACACCCACAACACGGTGCGGGCCCGGTTTACGGACGTGAGCGATGCGAACACTGCCACCCCCGACATTGACTGGCTGGCCGAACGCAGAATTACACGCGGGTACCCGGGCGGCACTTTCCACCCGGGTGAAGATACCGAGCGCGGGGCGGCCGCGGCATTCTTCTACCGGCTGGCCGGTTCCCCCGCCTACACGCCCCGCAGCAGTCGCCGTTTACGGATGTTCCCACAAACCACCCGTTCTATAAGGAGATCGCGTGGATGCACCAGGCGGGTATTACTACCGGCTGGGCGGATGGCACGTTCCGCCCGCATGAGGCCGCCACCCGTGAGGCCATGGCCGCGTTCTTCTACCGTGCCGCAGGCTCCCCCCGCCTACACGCCCCCGGAGAAAAGCCCCTTTGAGGATGTGCCCACCAGTGCGCGTTTCTACCGGGAGATCACCTGGGCGTATGAGAAGAAGATATTTACGGAGGAGACTTCCCTGCTCAAACCTGCCGCCACGGTGCGGCGTGAGGCTGCGGCAACGATGATTCACCGGTACGCCTGGCAGGTGCTTCACCGGGGATAATGCTCGCCAGTGTGCACATAAAGTTGTGGCCCGGATCTGTATAGTACAAATCCAGGCCACAGCTTCATTATTACCTGAGTGGATAGTAATTTTACTTATCCTTCAGAACCTTAAGGGTGGGAACCGGGTACTTGTAGTCCTCGCCCTTATTAGTTTTTACTGCTGCCACAATGTGGAAAATAAAAACTACAAGACCGGCAGGGACAATCAGCAAGTACATCAGGGATGCTATTCCCACCAGGGGAGAAACATTTCGAGCTGTTGATGCTGCCGCGCCTGCCCCGAAGATAACGGCGCACACAATAATGTACACAATCGCCACAATGGTCCAGGTGAGCGCCAGGTTAAACGCGCGGGCGGCGGCAGCCTTGGTGCGACCATACCCGGTTTTATCTTTGTAAATGAACCAGAAGATCAGAGGCGCAAAAAGAGACAGGAACGGGGAAATGTGTGCAAACGTTGCCATGGAACGCGCGTCCGGGGCTTCCTGCTCGTAGGGCTGCTGCCCCATACCCTGCTGCATATTTGGGTTGTAGTTGTAGTTCGGCTGGTTGGGGTCAAAGTTCTGCTGACTCATGATGTACTTTCGGTCGGTTGGTCGGTGAATGGTACGGTGCGGTACGTACCATATCCGCAAGACTACCAAGATTTTGATGAATAGTCTTGTAGATACGCCACCCAACACCGTATATGTGTCACCCATCACTAACAGATGGGTTGGTGGGGGCGTTTTTTGAGTATTATGAGAGACAGTTCACCTATCCGTCTTCATCCAGTATTTTTATGTGCGGGAAGGGATACCGGTACTCTTCCCCGCGGTTGGCGCGTATCGCCCCCATAATGGGGAAGATAATAGCCAGAATTAGCGTGACAGTCATGATCCCCGACACCACTATAAGACCGATCATGAATACTACTGCGGCCGCCGCCGCCGCATCTTGGCTACCGGCGGTTATACCCATTAGGGCCAGAAAAGCTAGCAGGCTAAGCGCAATAACCGAGAGCTCAACAATCATTACGGTCATCGTAAAGTTAAACGCGCGGGCGCAGGCGCGCTTAGTAAACCCGTACCCGGGCTTATCTTTGTACACAGCCCATAGGATGAGCGGCGTGTACCCCCACAGCAGCAGCGAGAGGTGGGCGAGCATCGCTATGGTGTGGGCGTCAGCCGCCCGGTACTCAGCAGGGTAAGGATACTGGCCCGGGTAGGGTGCTGCATAGGGCACCGGCGCGGGCGGCTGCCCAACGGCGGGACCCTGGTAGCTCTGCGGGTAGGGGTCCGGCTGAGGCCCGCCTGGATGAGCCGGTTGCTCCGTTTTATTGAGGTTAATGCGGGGGTGGTCATTGGGGTTAGAAGTGGGGTCGGTCATTGTGTCCTTCCTCTGAGATTGCGTCCCTATCTCAAGGATAAAGCTAAAAGGGGGCGCACGGACAGAGTCAGTTCACATGCCACCACGTATCGGCGATACCCACCGGAACCGTGCGTTTATGCCGACTGCGCAGGTAGATAGTCTCCAACTTTTCGGCGACGACGGGGTCAATCTCTTTACCCTCCAGGTAGTCGTCGATCTGCGGGTAGGTGATGCCGAGTTCATCCTCATCGGTGCGCCCGGGGATACCGTCAAGCAGGTCGGCTGTCGGCGGCTTAGCCCACAGCCGCTCGGATGCGCCCAGAACCCTCAGAAGCAGCTGATTCTGCCGCTTATTCAGCCCGGAAAGCGGCAGTATATCCGCTCCTCCGTCGCCGAACTTCGTGAAGAAACCGGTCACGGATTCCGCCGCGTGGTCGGTGCCGACGACCAGTAGGGACGGGTCGCCAGCGAGCGCATACTGGGCGATCATGCGGGCACGCGCCTTAATATTTCCCTTGTTGAAATCGCTGATGGGCGTGCCCACGGCAGCCGTGTAGGCGGTATAGAACCCATCGACCGCATCCGCAATATTGAAGGTAACGGCCTTGTCGGGGGCGATGAATTCGAGGGCTTTTTGTGCGTCTTCTTCGTCTACCTGGGTTTTATAGGGCAGGCGTACCGCCATGAACTGCGCCCGGTATCCTTCGGCGTTGAGTTTTTTTCGCTGGCGAGTTGGCAGAGCCTGCCCGCCAGTGTGGAATCGATGCCGCCGCTAATGCCGAGTACGAATCCGCGGGTGCCGGTTGCTTTCGCGTAGTCGCACAGGAACTGCACGCGCCGTGTTATCTCCTGGCGCGCCTGCTCTTCGGTCATATTGGGGCGAACGCCCATCTGGGCCACGATTTTTTCCTGAAGTTCACGCATACCTCTAGTGTACGCGCAGGCGTGAGCCGTTATATTCCGGCGCCAACACTCCCAGCGGCCTGCCCTCCCGGTTCTGCCGATGCGGAAGCGCCCGCATCGGGGGCTGTTGCGGGCACGCGGGTGCGGCCCGTTACCGCGAACAGCACCACGCCGAGCGCGCACGAGGCCATCTGGGTTACCGGGAACGCCCAGGTGAGCCCGTCAAACCCGAACAGTGCCTCCCCCGCCAGCACCGTGATGAAGAAGAAAACACCCACGCTCGCGGTCATCACCACCGCGGCTGTTCCTTTGCCGCACGCCTGGAACCAGGAGATCCACAGCACCACCAGTGCGTGGAACACGGTCGAGCACAGCAGGGCCGTGAGCACCTTATCGCCCGCCTCAACCAGGGTGGGTCCGCCCGTCAGGTACAGCGCCCAGTCCCGGAAAAACCACACCGGGATGGAGAACACCGCCGAGGTGCCCACCGACAGCGCCACCGCCGTTCTCAGTGAGGCCCTCAGACGCTCCCGGTTCCGTGCCCCGTAGGCGTAGGCGAACAGCGGGATACCGCCCATGCAGATACCCATGCACAGGGTCTCTGGCACCATAATCAGCCGGATTGAGACACCGAATGAGGCGACTGCCGCATCCCCGTACTTGACCGCCAGGTTATTCAGCACCAGAGCCGAGGCCACCAGGAACAGGCTGGAGACCAGCTGTGAGGAGCCCACCGCCAGTACGGGTTTGAGCACGTCGGCGGAGAGCTTGAAATCGCGGGGAGATACCGAGAAGTTCTTGCTTTTAGCGGTCAGAAACAGCATGTAGTAGATAATGCACGCCAGGTTTGAGCCCATGAGCGCCCACCCGGAACCGGCTGCGCCCATATGGAGCACACCAATGAGCAGCGCATCCAGCACCAGGTTGGCGAGCACACCCCAGGCCAGCCCGTACATGGACTGTTTGGCGTACCCTTCGGCCCGCACCAGCTGCTCTAGGGTGAACATGCACATCCAGGGCGGGGCGCCAATGAACAGGATTGTCACGAACCAGCGGGTGGGTTCGTAGGTGGCGCCTGAGGCGCCCATGAAGTGGGTGAGCGGGTCGATGAAGAACACGCCGATCAGGGCCAGCAGCACCCCGAACAGCAGGGACGCGTACAGTGCGAATGAGGTGACTTCGGGGATGCGGTCGGCTTTGTTCTCGCCCAGCAGCCGCGCCGTGAGGGTGGATGCGCCCACCCCGAAAAGGCCCGCCAGGGCGGTGATGACACCGATAACAGGAAAGCCGAAGATGAGGGCAGCCAGGTCTTCAACGGTGCCGAAGTGCCCCACAAAGTAGGAGTTCACCACATTGTAGATGGAGGTAATCGCCAGGCCGGTGGCCATGGGGATGCCCAGGGCCAGGAGGGCGCGCATGGGCGGGGCTGATTTGAGGTAGTAGATGTTTCTTTCGTCGCCGGATTCGAGGATTTCGGCCGCACGCGACGCAGGGGTGTTGTCGGTTGTTTCGTGCACGCGCGCCTCTTCCTTTGTGCTCGTTTCCGTGCGTGGGGTGTGGTTGTTTGCCTCGCTCATCATACCTCTATTGGCGCGGCAGTAACGAACACCGCCTAAACCTTATGGTGTTTCGCTGCTGCAGCGCCTGTTGGCGGCGGTGAGGCTAGGCTTTTGCGGGGTCTTTCACCGTAGCAGTCTCGTTCGCTGCCGTGTCCTTCACCTTGGTACCGCCGGTTGCGAAGAAGAGGATCACGCCCAGCACGCACGCCGAGATCTGGGTGAAGGGAAACGCCCAGGTGAGGCCGTCGAATCCGAACCACATATTGCCGAAGATGACTGCGGGGAAGAAGAGCAGCGCAATGCCCAGGGTCATGAGTGTGGCGGGCAAGCCTTTACCGGCGGCCTGGAACCACGAGACGAACACGATGCTCACGGCATTAAACACGGCGGCAAGCATGAGCGCGATCAGTACTTTCTCGCCGGTGGCGACAAGCGAGGAGTCGCCCACGAGCTCAAGAAGCTGGCGACGGAATATCAAAACGGGGGTGGTGAAGATAATGGAGGTTGCCACCGATACCATTGCGGCGGTTTTCAGCGCAGAACGCACGCGGTCTCGATTGCGAGCACCGTAGGCATAGGCGAAGAGCGGAATACCGCCCATGCAAATACCCATACACAGCATTTCAGGTACCATGTTCAGACGCATCGCCAGCCCAAAGGCGGCCACAGAATCGTCACCGTATCCTGCCGCAATATTGTTGAGCACCAGCGCGGAAACGGTCACGCTTGCACTCTGAATCAGTTCGGCGGCACCCACGGCGAACACGGGTTTAATAATGTCGCCGGCGATCACAAAATCGCTGGGTTTCCAGGAGAAGTTGGGGCTCTTGCGAATAAGGAACTGCAGGTAGTACACCATGGATGCGGCGTTTGCGGCGAGCATCGCCCAACCGGCACCGGCGATACCCCAGCCGAGAACCGCAATCAGCAGAACATCGAAAATTGAGTTGATGACGACGCCCCAGATAATGCCGTACATGGACTGTTTGGCGTAACCTTCAGAACGCACCAGCTGTTCCAGGGTAAACATGCCGACCGAAAACGGCGCACCCAAAAAGAGCAGGTGCACGAAGGTTTTGGTCGGCTCAAAGGATGACCCGGAGGCGCCCATCAGCCCGGTAATCGGGTCTGCGAACAGGAACCCGGCAATAGCGACCACCACACCGCAGGCGAGCGCAGAGTACAGGGCGAATGAGGTTACGTTGCGAATACGTGCCTTGTTGCCTTCGCCCAGCAGACGCGACGCCAGGGTTGATGAGCCCAGACCAAACACACCCGCAATCGCCATGATGATAAAGAAAACAGGTACGCCATATCCGGTGGCGGCGAGCTCTTCGACGGTGCCGTAGTGCCCCACAAAGTAGAGTTAATGACGTTGTAAATGCTGGTGATCGCCAGCCCTGCTGCCATGGGGATACCCAGGGAAAGAAGCGCTGTGAAAACGGGGGCATCTTTGAGCAGGTAGATGTTTTTGGGATCGTCCATATTGGGCATCCCGGGGCCTGTATCAGGTGTGGGCACAGCCGGTATGGCGCCAGTGGTGGAGGGTACGGTGCCTGTCACCGCCGGAACTGCACCGGTGACGGGCGGGTTCGCCTCGGACGGTGCTGCTGTGCCAAGTTTTGCTGCTGCGTTGGGGTTGTCTGCCGCGCCGGTATTTTCGGGCAGGGCTTGTGTAGGGTTATGTGTCATGAAGATACGTTTCTCGGTCTGTGGAGCGCGCCCGTCTCTGGGGCGGCATGGCTCAGGTAATATCGGTCAGCGCTACATGCCGGATGCGGGCAGGGGACTCTATTGTACCCGTCGCGTTTCCCACTGAGAAATAAACCCTTCCTCCCGCTGCTTTTCCCCAGCACCCCTCCCCTGCTTCCCCTCTCTCATCTCCCACGCAAAAAGGCTCTTTATGTGAATAAAGAGCCTTTTTGACCACAAGTATTTAAGAAAAATACTTTCTTCGAAAAACACACGGTAAAGTTGAAATAACCCTTTTCACCGGGGTAGAGCACACGGAACATCCTATGAAATATACCCCCGTGATGACTCTTAGGGTGGAGACGGCTGGAGCACCGCAGATTCCGAGCGCGCGAGGCACCAAATCTGCGTGCGGAAGGCACGCAAGTGCAGACAGGTGCTGCTCTACGAACTAGTAGAAACGGCTCAAGCGATCCTTATCAGCTACATTCTGATTGATGGATCGGCTCAAGCCGTTTCACATATTGTAGGCTTTATCTCAGCTTGGCTTAAGAACCTGAGGTAACAACCTGCTCACAAGGAGGAGCTTAGTAATTCCAACTTACTGGGCTCCTCCGCCATGAGTGTATCCTATGAAATATGGTTCCAGCTTAGCACACCGCCTCAGTACCATCGGGCTTCTTAGTGTTCCTTATACCCAGCGGTTCTTGAGTTCTTAGGCAAGGAACTCGGGCAGTTTTTGTTCAAGCTCGGCGCAGGCACGCTCAACAGCGACATCTGGACCAATATTTGGATCCATGGTGCCTTCGGCACGCACAATATCGGTCGAATCGAACCCGAGCATCCCAAACACGGTCTGCAGGAAGGGGTACGATTGCTCCCACGGTGCCAGCGGACCGGTGCTGTACACGGAGCCGCTTGACTGCACGAGCAACGCCTTATGCCCACCCATAAGACCCTGCGGGCCCTCCCGAGTGTACTGGAAGGTCTGCCCCGGCACGATGATGTTGTCCAGGTAGTCTTTTAGGCGTGAGGTCACCGAAAAGTTATGCATGGGCATGGCGATAATCACCCGGTCTGCCGCCTTGAACTGTTCGAGCAGCTCGGCATTGCGCGCAAGAAATGCTGTGCAACCTTGCTCAGCTCTGCATCTTTACCCTCCCCACTGTATGCGCCGTTAAAGACCGACAGAGTCTCGGCAGTAAGTTCGGGAATATCCTCGTTGTAGAGGTTCAGCACGGTTGCATCCGGCAGTTTCTTGGTCAGGCAATCGACGAGGCGGTTGGTGCAATACGCGGTTTTATTCTGGGGATCCGGGTGGGCGTTAATGATAAGGGTCTGCATGGGGTCTCCTGGTATTGAATAAGATATTGCAGAATTTACAAAAATCCGGGATGGATATTTCTATCGTAGATTGGGTGCAACGCTGGTATCAACGCTGAGTACAGGCAAAGTTATGGAATAACGCTTTATGACGCAATATTTCTTCTAGGGATATCCCTAGTGCGCGTGAAAAGAATTTAAAAATAGAAGAATCACATTTTTACGCATTCTCCAGAATCACACGAAATTTCCTTGTAAAGCATGCGGTAAAGTTATGAGTGCCCTCTTCCCGGAATGAGTCACCGGCACAGTTTGCAAATTTACATTCCGTGATGACTCTCGGGGTGGGGAGGAGGTGAGTAGGAATGCTGTTCTACGAGATAGTAGAAACGGCTCAAGCGATCCTCATCAACTACATTCTGATTGATGGATCGGCTCAAGCCGTTTCACATATCGTAGGCTTTATCTCAGCTTGGATTAAGAGCCTGAGGTAATACCCTACTCACAGAGAGGGGCTGGTAGTTGGCGCTACCGGCTCCTCTTGCCTATAACAGGCATCCAGTTTGCAAATATGGTTCCAGCTTAGCACACCGCCAAAAGACCATGAAGGCACTCTCCTCCCGGAGAGAAATGCCCCCATTTACCTCTCAAGTGCCGCCCGCAGGTCCGCCAGAGTTGTCGAGCGCATTGTACCGAAGAATTGTGCATCTACCTGCTCGACAGCGGGAATCGCCTGAATCGCAATATCCTGCCCCGCGTCCGTGAGAAGAACATTCTTTGACCGCCCGTCCGCGGGGTTTGAAACACGCTGTACAAGCTCGCTTTTCTCTAGGCGCCGCAGCACGTCAGAGACCATTTGTGCATCCATGCCAGCAGCTTTAGCAATATCGATCTGTTGTACAGATTCGGTCTTTTGAGTTAGCCAGTAGGCGCAGGCGAGAATCACGAACTGAGTCTGCGTAACACCCAGCGGTTCCAGGGCATCTGCCACCGCTCGCTGCCATCGCTGGGTTAGTTTCCACAGCACAAACCCCGGACTGTCGGCGCCGGGGTTAGCAAACCTGCTAACACTCATGATGCACGCGCGGCCTTAATAAGCTCGTTCATCTGGGCGGGAAAATCAGAGCTTATACCAGGCCCTATGTGTGCGCCTATGGTATCTGCCTCATCCCCTGTGATTTCTAGGGTGTGAGTAATGTGTGTGCCCTCCTTGACCGGCTCAAACTCGTGACGGAATGTCAGGATTAGACCGTTAAACGGGGTCTCGTCGGCGTAGCGCTTTTCAGGCACGAACTCGGTGACCGTTGAGATGACCTGTTCCTGACCGGCAGGAGTCATTGCGATACGTGTACCCACTGCGAGTTCCCATTCAGGTTCAAAATGGTCGCCTCCGGGCAGGGTAAGTTCGCCGCTGTGCACCGCAATAAAGGTGCGCCACAAGGCAGATATGCTGACATCAGTAATCTGAGAATGCTGGGTGCTCCACATCGTGTATTCCCTTCTGACGAGAGTATTGCGTATATTAGTAAATACATTGATTATCAATGCATTTATTAATATATCAAAAAGCGCCTCTCAGAGGAACCATGAAGCACGGTAGCCTAACGCGCCACTACCCTAATCCTTCTTCGCATCCTCCAGCACCTGCATCAGTTCGGCGAGCCCCGCATCCAGCTGACGGCGTGTCTCAGCGGGCAGCTTTTCCAGAATACGCCGCTCGTTTTCCACGTGTTCGAAGACGACTTTTTCCACCAATTCACGCCCGGCGCCCGTCAGCTTCACGAGCATACTGCGGGCATCGTCCGGGTTGGGGATGCGCTCAACCCACCCGCGCTTCTGCACCTTCTGCAGGCGGGTTGTCATAGTGCCCGAGGTAACCATAAGCGAGGCAAAAAGCTCGGTTGGGGTCAGAATATAGGGTGCACCCGCGCGGCGTAACGTCGCCAACACGTCAAAGGCGCCATTACTGAGGTCATGGGCAGCAAAAACCTCGTCAAGGCGCGGCGCGAGCAGGATGGAGCATCGCCTAAGACGGCCAATCAGGGCCATATTTTCAGAGGCCAATTCGGGGAGTTCACGTTTCCACTGATCAATAATGACGTCCACGGCATCGGGGTGGGTACTGCGGGAACGGGCGCTCGACATATTCCTCCTAGAGTCGGCTCACTACTATTTTATCTTGCTTTCAAGACAAAAAGCGATTAGGATTTATCTTGAACTCAAGACATCTATCCGACTGCGAAGAACTATGAAAAACCGTCTTCCTCTGCTGATCATCACGGCGTTCGTCCCCATGGTTTGGGGATCAACCTACCTCATCACCTCCGAGTTTCTGCCGCCCAACCGTCCCTTCACCGCCGCACTGATCCGCGTGCTGCCAGCAGGTTTGCTGCTGCTGCTCATCACCCGAGAGTTCCCACGCAAGAACGAGCTGGGCCGAATTATTCTTCTCGGCATCCTCAACATCGGTCTATTCCAGGCGATGCTGTTCGTCTCTGCATACCGCCTGCCCGGCGGACTGGCGGCGATTCTCAGCTCAACACAAACTATTTTCGTCCTCGTCCTCACCCGAACAGTTGCTAAGAAAGCGACTCCCGCATCGGCATGGCTTGCCGCACTTATGGGCATTATCGGCATTATTCTGCTGGTCGCATCCCCCAGCACCACCTTCGATATGATTGGCATTCTCGCGGCGCTCACCGGGGCTGTCGCCATGGCGTGCGGAATTTTCTTCACCTCCATGGGCACATCGTCTCTCTCAACTCTCGCCATGACAGGATGGCAGCTGCTCGTGGGCGGAATATTCCTGCTGCCCATCGCCTGCTGACCGAGGAACCACTGCCACCGCTCACCCCCGCAAATATCGGCGGATACACCTTCCTCTGCCTGGTGGGCACAGCGCTCGCCTACTGCGTGTATTTTCATGGGCTCTCGAAGCTGCCGCCCGCGGTCATTGCGTCCCTGGGACCGCTCAGCCCAGTCACCGCATTCATCCTTGGCTGGATTTTCTTGGGACAAAACATGACACCGCTGTCGATGCTCGGCTTCGTGCTGGTCCTGGCCTCAATAGTGGGGGTACAGCGCGCGATGATGGGCGCTCGAAAAGCGACTCTTTCCCACACAAAATAGTTTTCTTACCGTCACACACACGATATAAAAAGGCTCTTGATGCGCATAAAGCACCAAGAGCCTAAGGTAATTGTTCTACCCGTAGAGAGGAGTTGGCAGTTAGTGCCACCAGCTCCTCTCGCCATAAGGCGTATAACTCATAAAGATGGAACCAGCTTAGCATACCGCCCCAGCGCGCCGATTAGCTGTCAGTCGGATTAGGTGACTCGGCATCATTGTCGGTCGTTGCTTCTTTGCTCTCAGCCGCCTGTGAATTCTCCTGTTCCCGGGCTTTTTCACGCTCCGCCGCCTCACGCTTGGCCTTCGCCTGTTCGTAAAGCTTTGCCGAGGATTTGTTGATACCTGTCCCCTGCCCTAGGGACGGATCGTTCGGGCGTTCCGCTAAGATCAGGGTTGCACACACTACGAGGGTGACCACAAAAACCGCGCCCGCCACACCTAAGGCCAACACGAGATTGGGGCGATTGCGGGTGCCGCCGGTTGCAAAAATAAATACGGCGAAGAAAGCCGCTACAGCCAGAGCAGCGGCAACCAGCAGGGGACCTTTCACCTGCGCTTTAAATCCGCGGGGGCGTTCTTCAGCCACTCGTTCCTCCTCTTGTGTGTGTCTAACCAGTGTACGCGTCCACGGTTCCACACCCATTATCCAGCGCCAACATTACGCCCCGGGCGTGCCTTCGGTACGTGCACCCAGGGCACCAACCAGCAGGAAAACACCCGCTATGAGCGCCCCGCCGCCGGTGACTCCCAGCACCGCTTTCGGCCCGATGTTCGCCATGAACGGTACAGCGAGTGCGGCTGCGAGCATTACCGCGCCCTCCAGCACCCAGTCACGCGCCGCAGCGATAACGGAGCGGTACCGCACCCCCAGCAGGCCCTTCAGAAGGGCGCCAAGGCCAATACCGCCGCAGGTGGCCAGCAGGATTGGGGCGGGTGCATCAGGTTGGGCGATTAGTAACGCCCCGGAGGCGGCCTGCACGAGCGCAACCGAGATGAGCGTGGCGCTGGTGGCAGGGCCGTAGCGTGTTCCACGTGAAACCCACCAGTGGGAGGCGCCGAGGGCAAGCAGCAGCCCTCCAATGAGCAGCCTGTCGGTACCCCAGTCGGGGGTTTGAATAAAGATGGTGCTCAGACCAAAAAGCAGGTAGATGACTGCGTGCACGGCAAGTGCGCCCCAGGCCCTGTGCGGTGGCGGGGGTGGGTGAGCCGGGGGCCGGTATCTGCGGTGTGTGCTGCTGCGAGGTGGCTGGCTTATTACTCACGCATACCAGCATACCGTGCACAGAACCACGGGGCACGACTACCAGTGTTTGCGTTACTCCAGCTCAACCGGGCCGAGCACGCGAACCTCCTCAATATCCAGGCGCTCCTGAATCTT
>BNJS01001547.1_pt1 | contig 136617 bp, 157 predicted proteins | sample 8540461 | NCBI WGS metagenome assembly BNJS01 (sample SAMD00202454, study PRJDB9452) | human saliva metagenome | isolation source: human saliva | place: Japan
GTGTTGATACCACTCAGTGATTACGATAGCATCTCCAACTTTAGCGTATCCTGAAGATTTAGCAATTTTTCGCTGCTGTTACTAACATTTCATCTGTAGATTTAGCTTGTTCTGAGATTTGAGCATCAACTCCCCATACTAAGCTTAATCCACGAGCAACTTTAGCACTTGGAGTTACAGCTAAAATAGACGCGTTTGGACGGTATTTAGAAATTAATCTAGCTGTTTTTCCTAATTCAGTGTAAGTTACGATTGTGTGTAAGTCTAAGTTTAGAGCTGTATATCCCTACAGATACCCCAATTGCATTTGTAATATCTTTAGATACAACTTTTTTAGAACGTTCTTTTAAGATACGAGAGTAATCTTGCATTTCTTCAGTACGTTTAGCAATTGTAGCCATTGTACGAACTGATTCGATTGGATAAGCACCCGCTGCAGATTCTCCTGATAACATGATTGCATCAGTTCCATCGTAAATTGCGTTAGCTACGTCAGATACTTCGGCACGTGTTGGACGTGGGTTTTTTTGCATTGAGTCTAACATTTGAGTAGCTGTGATTACGAATTTACCAGCTTCGTTACATTTTGCAATAATATCTTTTTGCATAATTGGTACTTCTTCTGCTGGTACTTCAACACCAAGGTCTCCACGAGCAATCATAATACCATCAGATACTGAGATGATTTCATCGATGTTATCGATAGCTTCTTGACATTCGATTTTAGGGATGATTTGAACGTGTTCACATCCTTCTTCTTTAAGAATACGTCTAACTTCTAGTACGTTTTCTTTTGTACGAACGAATGAAGCAGCAACGAAGTCGATATCTTGTTTACATCCGAAACGAATATCCTCTTCATCTTTTGGAGTGATACCTGGTAATTTTGTAGATACACCTGGTACGTTAACTCCTTTTTTGTTTTTAAGTACTCCACCGTTTTGAATAGTAGTGTAGATTAATCCACCTTCAACATCTACTTTGTTTACTGTTAATCCGATTAATCCGTCGTCAAGTAGGATTGTATCTCCAGCTTTAACGTCGTGTACTAATTCACCGTAAGTGATTGAGAATTTTTCAGTTGTTCCAAGAACTTCTGTCATAGAAACGATAACATCTTTTACCAGTTTCTAACATGATTGCATCATTTTCCATGTTGTGAGTTCTAATTTCAGGACCTTTAGTATCTAAAAGGATAGCTAAGTTTGTTCCTGTAGCTTCTCTAACTTCTTTGATTGTTTGGATTCTTGCACCGTGTTCTGAGTAATCACCGTGTGAGAAATTAAGACGACAAACGTTCATTCCTAATTCTACCATTTGCGTTAATGTTTCTTTAGCTTCAGACTTAGGTCCAATAGTACAAATAATTTTTAGTTTTTTTCTGTATCATAATATACCTCTTAAATTTTTAATCTTTTATTATTTTAACTTATTTTCAACTTATTTTTCAAATATTTTCCTAAACAATAGTTATTTTTCAATAAAGAAAACCTTTTTCGAAAATTACATTAGATTGAAAGTTGTTTTGACACTTCATAGATAGATAAATCTACATTGTGAACATCACCAAATACATCTTCAAATTTAGTACTTACAAGTTTATTAGTTTTGGATACCTACAGCACGACCTGATTTACCAGCTAATAATAATTGAACAGCGTAGTTACCTAATCTTGAAGCTAATACTCTGTCTTGAGCTGATGGAGTTCCACCACGTTGGATGTGTCCTAAGATTGTAGCTCTTACTTCTTCTCCAGTACGTTCTTTTAATTCTTTAGCTAGTTCTTGTCCACCCATAACACCTTCTGCTAAAACGATGATTGAGTGTTTTTTACCACGATCTTCCCCTGCTTTAATACGAGCAACTACTTCTTCTATATCTTCTTTTTTCTCAGGGATTAGAAGACTTTCACTTCCTCCAGCGATACCAGCAAATAATGCTAAGTCTCCTGCATTACGTCCCATAACTTCGATAATAAATGCACGCTCATGACTTGATGCAGTATCACGAACTTTATCAATTGCGTCTACGATAGTGTTAAGCGCAGTATCGAATCCAATTGTGAAGTCAGTACAGCAGATATCGTTATCGATTGTTCCCTGGTACACCAATAGTTTTAATGTTCATTTCATTACTTAAAGCCATAGCTCCACGGTAAGAACCATCTCCACCGATTACTACTAATCCATCAATTCCTAAAGCTTCTAAGTTTTTAATAGCACCTTTTCTAACTTCTGGGTTAGCAAATTCTGGTAGACGTGCTGAATAAAGCATTGTACCACCACGGTTAATGATGTTACCAACATCTCCTACTTCAAGTTTTTTAATGTTGTTTTCAACTAATCCTTTGTATCCTTGATATACTCCATAAACTTCTAATCCATTATAGATTGCTGTTCTTACAACGGCACGCACAGCTGCGTTCATTCCTGGTGCATCCCCACCACTTGTTAAAACTGCGATTTTTTTCATGTAGTCTTTACCTTCCTCATAATTTTTATTAATTATTTTTAAATTTACCTATCAACAATATCATATTTTCTGAGATTTTTTTCTAGTAAAAACAGAATTTTTGTTTTTATTTTTTTGTTCGATTATTTTTTTGTTTTTTTACTTATATGTGATTTTGATGCGTTTTTCCAGGGAACTTTTCCAAAAATTTCTGAACAAATTCATGTTCGTTATTAATTGTAATTGTCTTTCCCTTTTGTAGAATCATTATCAAGCAAGGCTATTACCTTAACTCTTCCATCATCAGCCTTATATTCACTTAAAAAGCTCTAATATTTCTTTATCAATAATTGTATAGATAGTTTTTATATTAGTTAGGCAGTATTCTCTATAATTTTCTTAAACTCAGCAATTTTTCTAGAAATATACTGTTCTCTTCCATTACGAAGTTGTTTTTTCAAAGTCATAACAGCGAAACTTCCTGCTTTTATAAATACATTAGCATACTTAAATACACTTGGAAAAACAGTAACATCATAATCATTTTTCCCATCGTTAACTGTTAAAAATGCCATATAATCACCATTTTTAGTTCGTATCTCTTTTCTTGTTATGATTTCTACATAACTATCGCTAACTTCACCACCAATATACTGCAATGGTAAATAAGCATACTTCTCTTTTTCTACTTGGACTGGGATGTTTTAAGAAATATGTCCCTGTAACTTCTTTTTCCATTTGGATTTTTTCTGTGATTGAATAGTCTTCTATCTCTTCTACCTTTAATGTTAGACCACTTTCTGCAGACAACGCAACACGTACATTATTTATAAACTGCCTATTATCTGAATAATAATCATTTACCTTTTTCATCAAAGTAGCTCGATTATATCCAAAAGTATCTAAAGCTCCAGCCTTAACTAGTGAAACTGCAGCTTGATAATCAACCTTTTTATTCATACGTTTTTAAGAAATCATCTATATCTAGATAAGGTCCAAAATTAATTCTGTCTTGAACTATTTCATAACTACTTCTATAACCAACATTTTTATCGCAGTCAATGCAAAATACGATATCATTTTTAAAAAAACTCTAAAATTTGATAAACTTCTGTTTACATCAGGTTTTACAAGATTAATACCTAGATTTCGTAAGTTCTTGTTTATACTCATTAATCTTCTTCTCACTGCTTATTACGTTATTTAATAAAGCTGTCATAAAATGCTTAGTATAGTAGACTTTCAAATACGCTAAACGGTAAGCTAACATACTGTATACTACCGCATGACTCTTGTTAAAACCATAATTCGCAAAGGTAACAATAAGCTCAAAAAGATTCTTCGCAACTTTTATGTCATAACCAGCTGCAACACTTTTCTCTACGAAGATTCGTCCATAATACTCTAAGTCTTCTTTTTTCTTCTTGCTTACCGCTCTTCTCATATTATCCGCTTCATTAAGGCTCATATGGGCAAAATTCACCGCAATCAACATAATCTGTTCTTGATAAACAATTACTCCATAAGTATCTTTTAATATTTTTTCTAAGTAAGGATGTGGATATACTACTTGCTCTTCTTTATTTTTTCTACGTACATAGACTTCAATCTGAGCCATCGGGCCCGGTCTATAAAGAGCATTCATAGCGACAATATCATTAAATTCAGTGGGCTTTAGTAGATTCAGTTTCTCCTTCATCCCACTTGATTCAAACTGGAAGATACCTTCTGTCTTACCTTTTGCAAATAATTCATAAACCTTAGGATCTTGATAATTTATCTTTGTTATATCAAATGCCGGATTCTCTTTTCTAATTTCTTCGACAATACTCGATACCATAGTCAGATATCTAATACCTAAGAAATCTATTTTTAATAAACCAACACTCTCTACATCATCCATCGTCCACTGAGTTAAGTACTTCGTCATATTCGATTCGGCTAAAGGTGCATAGTTAACCAATGGTTTGTCATCACTTATTACTATACCGGCTGCGTGTACCGATGGATTTTTCGGTAAATTCTCTAAACTTAGCGCTATACTAAACCAACGCTTATTAATATTACTTGTATTAATAAACGTTCTTAATTCTTCTGATATTTCATAACATTCTTTTAATGTTCTTGTAGAGCTAATATTACTACTAATAAACTTCAGAGTTTGTTCATCAAACTGCAATATTCTCGCTGATTCTCTAGCTGCACTTTTTGATTGAAACGTTGTAAAAGTAATAATCTGCGCTACCTTATCAGAACCATATTTTTCTTCCACATATTTTATGACTTCATCACGTCTAGTATCTTGGAAGTCTATATCTATATCAGGCATAGAAATACGCTCTTTATTCAAAAATCTTTCAAACAAAAGATTGTATTCCAATGGATCCGCTTCTGTTATATCTAGCAAATAACATACTAAACTTCCAGCAGCACTACCACGTCCTGCACCTACTAATATCCCATTATCTTTGGCATACTTTACAAAATCATAAACGATCAAGAAATAGTCGTTAAAGCCCATCTCATCGATAATCTTAAGCTCATAACTATAACGTTTTTGATACTGATATAAGTCTTTACCTATTAACTTTTCCTTAACACCTTTTTGAACTAAGTAATGCAAGTACTCTTTAGAAGATAACTTTTCGAATATCTCTTCTTTTTCTCCGTAGATATACTTAGGCAAATGATATCCCGAAAAATTCAATTCATATTTACAGCTATCTATTATTAATTTTTGATTAGCAAATGATTTTTTTCAAAAATAGCATATAACTCTTCATCTCCTAGAGCTAAAGATTTCTTCAAAAATCCTTTTTGTTCTCTGACAAAAGTCGTCTCCTGAGATAGTCGTAAGTTCCTGTATATTAAGCTTTTTGTTATCGCGAATAGCACGACTAACAATGACTTGCTGATAGTGCTCTTTATTTAGATAGAAACTTGGTTTAGTATAAACAATATTATCATAATCACTATAAATACCTACCTGGAAACTCTCATTAAAACCAAAATAAAAATCATACTCACTTAGTAAATTTTTTCAAATAAGAGAACTCCATACTATCCCTAAGTTCATCTACAACAATCAAGACAAAATCTTCTCTGTAATCAATCATATCATTAGAAAAATCTTCTACAGTCCACTCTTCTCCATTCATAAACTTCGTCGAAATCTCTAATAATTTATAAAACATCTCCTCTGTTTTACACAGTAAATTGAATTTCAAAAGCCCTATCCCATAGCCTAAGTTAACTTCTAAACCTTGAATTAAATTTATTCCTACTTTTTTTAGAAGCTTTATGAGCTTTTATAGCACCATACATATTCGGATCAACAATAACCACTGATTTCTGATTATCTTTTGCTAATTTTGAAAACAGACTCTCATACTTAATTGTACTATTCAACAAGTCATAGGCACTATGTACTTGCATATTGTAATACATACTAATATCCTCCTTTCTTCGTTATTTTTATATTATTGATATGATATTATCCGCAAAGTGGGTTATACTCATCTTCTTCTGAAGAACAACCCATATTTTCTCCATGATTCTTACTTTCTTCATTGAAATAACGATATACTCTCTTGTTATCATCACCCATAAAGTAAATTGGATTAAACTGTGTATATTTCATATTTCCATCTTTATCTAAAAGATCTTCACACACTACTCTACGTTCTATAGATGCTACAAAATTTGTATATTTTCCATACTCTGAGATATTTTCAACTTTACATTCAAGCGACAATATACATTCATCCATAATCGGAGCATCGATATATTCAGCTGGATCATACGTCATGTCTGCCATACCTATTTTATTTTGACCTGAATGGAATCCAGCAATCTCTACCTTACTAAGTATTTGTTGACACGGTACGTTAACAGTAAACTCACCATATTCTTTAATATTATCTACAGCATTACTATCTGTTGTAAGTCCAACTGTAATCATATCACCTAGTGAATATGATGAGCTACAAGCTGTTACATTGTACTTCCATTTTTTATCCTTATAGCCTATTAATATTACAGGAAACCCGTAATATAACTTACTGGTTTTAGTTTCTAATTTCATCTTCTTCTGTCCTTTTTCTTATTTCCTTTTATATTCAAACTTCCCTATTTTTTATCTTTTTCGCTATAAAAGCCAATGTCTTTTCATCTGAATTCTCTTCGTTATATTCGAAACCATCAAATTTGATCTGTTTCATTTCATCTACTGATGAAACTTTGTTTTTTTATAAGCTCAGTTAAAAACTTACCTCTGGCTTTTTCGATATTGTAGAGTGCACTTTTAACACTCCTTCTTTTTCTTCCATAAAGCTAAGTCTAATAAACCTATCCCTCTGTTCTTTTGAAAATACTTCTTCAAATTCGCTAGAAAGTAATGACACGACTAATTTTTCACCCTTAATACTCTTATCATAGTCTTCACGCCAGAAGTTTTTCAAAGACTTACTTGATATTTTGATATTTTTGTAAAAAGTCTAATCTATGCTCTTGAATTAAATCATAAGCACCTATTACACCATATAAAGATGTTGTAATAAATACATTTTCTTTTATATATTTTTTATCAGTCTCATCAAAACCAGCACGATCTATATTTCTATACATTAAGCCATTAAATAGCTCCAATGCCTCAAAACTTTTTGCTGTTTTGTTATTTATTTTTTCCCAACGAGAAAATTCTTCCACAGCCTTCTCATCTTTGATTTTGTAGGCCTTCGCCAAGTCTTCCACACTTAATTTAGCTATTTCACTTACTATTTCAGTACTTTTGTCACTTAGACTTACATTTTTATATGGAATAGCCTTCTTGTTTAATTCTTTGGCTGTTGGTATTAAGATTTTCATCATTATTCCTCTTCTTCAGGTAATTCTAAGAAGCTATTTTCTATTAAACTTTCAACTTCCATTAATACGAAAGTTGTACTCTGTTGCTTCTATAGCTGGATCGATAATTAATGTATTAAAGTAACCTACTACGAAATCACGGTTAGCAATTTCTAGTTTAAACATATATTCACTGATTTCATCTACTAAGAAATGCTGTTTCTTTAAGTACTTTGTCTTCATAAGTAGTTAGCGTAGTGAACTGTTTCTAAAAGTCTACGAATTTCTAAAGTCTGCATGCTCTTTAGCAAAACGATCACGAATGTGTTTTGCAAGTTCCTCAGCTTTTAAGATTTTTCTGTGTTAATATTTTTCTTTTTTTAGTACTTCTTTTCTCTTCTAATTTTGCTAATAATGCTGTTAAAGATTTGGTGTAATGTATTCATTTAATTTTTCTCCTATATTTTACAATAAATTTTTTAAAAACTTCCTCTATATATTTTATAAGAAAAACATGAAAAAAACGCTAATAATACGCTACATACATAACTACACTAGATTTCAAAGAAAATCTATATTATCTACTGTTATTTTTATTAGTGTAGTAGAACTGATCGAGAACTGAAAAACTACTAATGAAAATTACTACATAAATAAATACAGTTTCTCACTCTTTATTGTTTTGACAACGTTTTTCTTTTAGAATGTTATAATATAAGTAAGATATATTATATATTTTACTATACATTTAACATTATTATAAGATAGTTTTTCTATAAAAATTTTATAATCAATATATAAAGGAAAAATGATTTTGAAAAATTACGAAATTAATTATGGGATTTAGACTATAAAAGATTTAATTTCGGAAATTTTTAAAAGGGAGATCTTTATATGAGTAATGACGATAGATTAAAAAGTAACGATAATAGTATTATTAATACTACTTATTTTGACAATAATTTTTTGTACAATAGCTATAATCGAAAAATTAGACTTGGTTCAACACACCCCAAGTCTTGTACGAGTTGTAGGATAAACTATGTCTTTAAAGCACTTAAAATCGGGAGTGACTCAAAAATCGTGATTGTAGAAATCGATTTTGTCGAGTCAACCCCGATTTTATTGTAAAAGATGATATAATATAAATGAAATAATTATTCGAGGTGAAGTATGAAAAAATATGTAATGGCAATTGATCAAGGCACTACAAGTTCTAGAGCGATAATATTCAATAAAAAAGCAGAAATAATAACAAGTAGCCAAAAGGAATTCCCTCAGATTTTTCCCTAAGTCAGGTTGGGTGGAACACGATGCTAATGCAATCTGGAATTCAGTACAATCAGTTATTGCAGAAGCATTTATCGAAAGTGGCATAAAACCAAATCAAATAGATAGTATTGGAATTACAAACCAACGTGAAACTACTGTCATTTGGGATAAAAAAACTGGACTACCTATTTATAATGCAATAGTTTGGCAAAGTAGACAAAGTGCTGATATAGCTAATAAACTAGTAAACGATGGTTATAAAAATATGATTCATCAGAAAACTGGTTTAGTCGTCGATGCCTATTTCTCTGCGACTAAAATACGCTGGATATTAGATAATGTACCTGGTGCACAACAACGCGCCGAAAATGGTGAATTACTATTTGGAACTATCGATACATGGCTAGTTTGGAAGCTTACAGGCGGAAAAACTCACGTTACAGACTACACAAATGCAGCTAGAACAATGCTATTTAATATTAAAGATTTAACTTGGGACAAAGAAATATTAGAAATTCTAAATATTCCAGAATCCTTATTACCTGAAGTTAAATCAAACTCAGAAGTATACGGAAAAACTACAGATTATCATTTTTATGGTGGTGAAGTTACAATAAGTGGACTAGCAGGTGACCAACAAGCAGCACTTTTCGGTCAACTTGCCTTCGATAAAGGAATGATAAAAAACACATACGGCACAGGTTCATTTATCATCATGAATACGGGTGAAACTATGGAACTTTCAAAAAATAATCTATTAACTACTATAGGTTTTGGAATTAATGGAAAAGTTTATTATGCTTTAGAGGGTTCAATCTTCATCGCTGGCAGTGCAGTTCAATGGTTAAGAGATGGATTACGTCTAATTAAAAAGTCTTCTGAAACACAAGCGTTAGCTTACAACTCTAAAAACAATAACGAAGTATATCTAGTGCCTGCCTTTACAGGATTAGGTGCTCCATATTGGAATCCAGATGCTCGTGGAACTATCTTCGGCTTAACACGTGCTACTACTAAAGAAGATCTAGTGAAGGCTACATTGCAGTCAATCGCCTACCAAGTACGTGATATTATCGATACTATGAAAATCGATGCTAAGGTAGAAATCCCCCTTCTTAAAGTCGATGGAGGTGCTGCAAACAATGATTATCTATCTAGAATTCCAAGCAAATATCCTAGGTGTTAAAGTCGCGCGAGCTGAAAACTTAGAAACTACAGCTCTAGGTGCTGCATTCCTAGCGGGACTAGCCACTGGATATTGGGAAAGCTTAGATGAGCTTAAGAACCTAAATACTGCAGGAAAACTATTTATTCCTACGATGGAAAAAGAAGAACGAGAAAAACTTTACAAAGGTTGGAAACGTGCAGTAAGAGCAACTCAGATTTTTTCGGAAGAATAGAATAAAAAGTAATTTCTCATAAAATGCTACAAATAATTGTTGAGATAAATCTTTTCTTCACTAACTAGAGTTGATATAGGGTATCTCAGCACTTAAAAAGACAATAAAAAACCATCTTTAAATCTAGTAGCCCTCCGACTTGAGATAACTTTTGAGGCTATTACCCTCTTTGACGAGATGAGATGATTATTTTTAAAATAACTTATCGAGTCGCCGTCTTTTCAAGTTAGTCGTTTATTTTTCAAAGTCAAAGACTGAAGAAAAATATTACGAATAATTTATACTACGACTACTATAATTTCTCGAACGTAGTGAGTTAAGAAATTATTAGTAAAGTCAGTACAAACGGTGCCCTCTTTATAAATTTATCTTTAACACAAGTAAAAATTAAACTCAATTATTTAGGAGATTTTAGGAATTATATAGATAATTACTCATAACCTATAACTAGTCTTAAAATAATTTTAAATCCCTCATTTTCCTTTTGTAACCCATTCAAGTTTCTGATATAATCAGAGATGGAGAGAGAAGTTAGGAGTGTAAAAGCTCTATATGGATGGTGGCTACTTTTCTATGGAAGGAGATGATGCTTATGCTCATAAGTAACAAAATCTGACGAAAGGAGTAAGAAGTTGTCATGCATTTGAAAGTGTATACAAACTATTATAGGTGTCAAAATCTTTTAATTGCAACTGTAATTGGTGTAGTATGTCTCAGCACTTGTATGAAGATAAAAATAACCATCTTTACTTTTAGCCGAGTAGATGGTTATTTTAATATAAATCTTAAACATGAGCTCACCGTCTTTAAAACGGCTCTCTCTTTATAAATATATTTTTAACACAAAGTCTAAATATAAATCAAAAATTGTTAGCTAATATACTGCATCTATTTTCATAATTTCAATAACTTTTAGAGAAAACATAGACCCTCAAGATTCAAATAATTTTTTGCGTCTATTACTTATAACTACTCACTAATTTAGAAATTGCTGGGGACTCAAAAATCATGATTTTTCTAGATGACTTTGTCGAGTCAGTTTATTAGATCTCTAAAAGCTTCATCAAAGCGAATTTAGATATCAACTACCACTGCAGCTCTATGAGTTTCTCATATAAACCCTTGTTAAAAAGTTTAGGCTTTTAGGGTACAGCTCGAGTTGTCACTTTTAATTAATCCTATCTGTTTTTCTAAATCAAAGCATTAAAATTATTAATTTTTCTTCTTATCTACTTCTTTTTCCATCTTGAATTAATGCTTGATGAAAATCTTGTTATCTCTCGATTCTCCTTAACCTAATATATCTTCGTATAATTTTCTTATCTAAATCTTTAAACACATTGAATACTACTTTTACGTCAGCAGTAGGATTTTTCTCTAAAGAATTTCTTAACCCTCAGCTACCGCTATTTCAGCAGCAAGATCATTTGGGAATCTAAATTCTCCCGTACTTAAACAGCAAAAAGCAATACTCTTAAGATTATTATCTAAAGCTAGTTTTAAAACAATTTCTATAAGATGATGCAAGTAGTTCCTTATCATCATCTTCAACAACACGATATATTATTGGTCCAACAGTATGAATAACATGTTTAGCTGGGTAAGTTATAGCCAGCTGTTATCTTAGCTTGCCCTGTTTTTCAAAAACTTCCTTGCTTTTCATTATATATCATCACATTCTTTTCTAAGTTGCAGTCCTGCTTGCGTGTGAATAGCATTATCGATGCATCTGTGTAGAGGAATTAAACATCCCTAATAGAGCCTTGTTCGCCGCATTAACTATAGCATCTACTTCTAATGTTGTAATATCCTCCCTGCTATAGATAAATATTCTCATCGATTTCAGTTAAATCTTCTAGTCTTGTTATTCCTTTAGCATTTAGAATCTCTTGTAGATATTCATCTTGAACTTCATAGAAATTCACTCGGCAACTCCGACACTTTCCACGTATTCATTAAGGATCTAAATAAATCTTTCTTTTCTTGTCTCCATCTCCGGTATTTCTATTTCTGAATTTAGTGTTTTTTTATTAAATAATCTAGTTTTTCCATATTCTAAATACTTCTCCATGTCACTTATTATTATATACCTTACTTAAACATGTGTCTATAATTGAGACATGCTATAACTTTTTCAGAGGTTTAATGAAAAAGCTCCAGATTTTTAAAATAGTTTTGTATACAAACTCATAGATACAGTGATTTCATTACATGAAAATACGACTTCAAAAATTAGAGAATAAACTCTAACTTTTGAAGTCGATATATTTTATCTTATTTTTGTTTACGACGTTTTACGTAAACAGTTAGCCCTACTAAAGCTAGTACTGCAATTCCAGCATAAACTGTCGCATTATTATCTAATCCCGTTTTTCGGTAATAATGAATTAGATTTTGAAACTTTTCCGAAATCTTCATCTACATTAAATGTATTTTCTTTCTTAGTTTTTCTTTTCCAACGAAAACCACCTAGGATATCTTTGATTGATTTTTAGAAACTTTTTTCTCCGCTCTTTTTAATGCTTCTAATGCTTTATCTACTTCTTCTTGAGTAGCAGTTGCTGAAGCTAATAGTTCTTGTGCTTTTTGAACTGCATCTAGATAAAGCTTTTCTTATCTTCTGCACTTGCACTTTCAAAACTGTCTTTCTCTTTGACTTCTGCTAAATGACTTAGTTGTTCATTTTAGTTTTTCTATCTACTTTTGGTGTTTCAGGTTGAGGTTTGTTTCCCTTCTTCTTTCTAGGTTCTTCAGTTGTTGGTTCTCGGCTCTTCTTTTGGAGTCTTCAGGTTACTTCAGCTTTAGGCTCCTCTTTCTTCGGAACTTCTACTTCTTTACCATCAAGAGCATTTTCAGCTTGTTGTAATTTTTCTAACACAGCTGTAACTTCTTCTCAGTTGCATCTTTGTTATCAAGAACTGCTGTCGCTTCTTTTTATAGTATTTACGAAGTTATCTTTTTTTATCTTGTCCTGCATTTTTGAATTTAACCTCAGTTTGAAGTTTTTCAGTTTCTTTTTAATTTTTCAATTAATTTAGCTTTTGTCTACTTCTTTTTCACTTCTGGTTGTTGTGAAATTAGCTAATGTTACTTTAGCTTGTTTAGGCTTGCTACCGCACTGTTTACTTCTTCTTGAGTTGCATTTTCGTTTTCAAGAACTTTCTTAGCTGACTCTAATGCTTTTGTTATATGCATCTTTAGCTTCGATAGTTGCATTTTTGTACTCTTTAGTTTCATCTCAACGCTTTATCCGCTTCTATTGCTTTTGAAGCTCTGCTTTATTCACTTCTGCTTTTCTTTCTCTACTGGAGCATCTTTTGGAGTTAATGCTACTGAAGTTACTGAAGCTATCAGTAGTAAATGTTAGCTTACCATCTGCATAATTAACACTGCTTACAGCTGTTAATTTTTCCATCTTTTTCATGGAAGAAGCGCTCTGAGCTTTTCGCTAAATCTAAAGTTACACTTCTATCACCAGGAACTTTAACTTCTTTTTCCTGTTGCATCTGCAATATGAATGTTAAAAGTATTCAACATCATATTTGCTTAAAGTCTACATTACCTTCTGTTAATTGTTTTTGAATATTTGTTTTCTCTTCTGCAGTTGGTTCTGTTACAACAAGTTTGTAATTATTATAAAGTTTTTTTCTCAGTGAAAATCCACTGTACCTTGTGCTTTAGGAGTTCTCAGTAGTTCCTACACTTGCTACTTTTTTTCTGCAACGTTTCAGGACAACTTGTTTTTATTGTGCCCATCTTTTACTACTAATTCAAAATTATTTTTCCGCTGGAGTATATCCTTCAGGTGTCTCTATTTGAATTGTGTATGTTCCATTTTCTAAGTTTTTCTGGAAGGCATTTTTTCCGTATAAACTTGTTGGAAGTGATATTTTAGTACCATCTTGAGCTACTGCATAAACTTTTGTTCCTGCTGGAACTGGTTTATCAAAGCTGATTTCTGTAGCATTTCTGCTAATCTCATCTACTCTAAATTCAACCTCTTTTGTCGGTTTATCTTTTGTTATTTCGAAATCAACTTTTGATGGTGTAAGTAGTTTGTACTCTCCATCTACCATTACTACTTCAACAGTGTATTTACCGAATGGTAATGCTTGGTATGTACGTTTGTTTCTAGAGAAGTCTTCCCCTACGATTTCACCTTTTTCATTAGTGATCTTGTAACGCAAGCGACGTGAATTGTTTCCAGTTCCATCACCTTTCTTAACTTCTACTTCTAGGCTTCCTTTTCCATTACCTTCAACATTTGATAAATTAATACTATCTTTGTTGTTTGCATAGTCTTTTGCTTCAAAAGTAAGATCTTTTAATTCTACACCTTCTGGAATTGTGTAACTTCCATCCTCATTTGCCGTAATAGTATTTTTTTACCATAGCTTAATTTTCTTTATAGAATACTCCACTTCCATCTTCTAATACTGGATATGGTGTGAATTTACGAGTTGCTTCATCGTAGTAACCACCGTTAGCACCTGTGATTTTCGGAGCTTTTCTATCGATTACTACATTGAATGTTGTCTCTTGCATATCTGCACCACTTACTGCTGCACTATAAGAAACTACATATTGATACTCACCGTCTGGAAGAGGGTTACCGTTATTGTCAACACCTTTCCAGTTTGTCATAGTTAATGATGTGTACTTCTTACCTGTGTTATTGTAGAAGTTTTTATTACCAGAACCATTACCATTTTGGTAAAGTGGGTTCTTACGTTCTACATCATCTTTAGCATATACTGAAAGTTTTAGGTTTTCAAAGTTACGGTAGAATACCCCTCTCATACCTATTTCATCATAAATCTCATCACCATTTCGGCGAGAAGAAAATTTTATCAGTAAAGAATCTTTCACCTGTAACAGGATTTACATATGCTCCTGCTAGTGTTCTCTTATCTTTTTATCTTCTTTGTAAGTTGTTAACACTCCTGTGAAAGTTCATTTCGTTAATGAATCCCAGTTATTAGGGTTAGAAGTATAACCATACTCATATGTTGGTTTTTCTCCATTTTTCATAGAATAAATTGGTTTTTTTCTAATACTGGTAGATTTTTGGAACTGACCTTTAAATCCTACGAAATGGAATATTAGCTTTTAATGCACTTTCTTCATCATAGAAAGTTACAAACCCTTCTAGATAATAGCCATTAGTAAATACTTTTTCTAGTTCTTCTTTGAAGTTTGTAGCATCAACTGTAATTTCTACTTCTTTTTTTCACCTTTTGCTGGAACTTCAACTGAAGCCCAATCAGTCGTCAATAACTTCTTAGGGTGTCATCGTCAGTCTTCCACTCCAATCTACTCCAGCATCTTCACCATAGTAGTTATCTGTAGTAAGATGAGCTGCATATTGTAAGTTTTGAGCTTTTGTCTGATAGATTGTGTAATACTAATTTAAAAGTAAATTTATCTCCAACATTTCCTAGAGAAACACTTCCGTAGTTGTTTTTCTCCAGTTACATAAAAGATCTCCATATGCTGCTTTATTCGCATCGATTAGACCTGCACCTTGAAGACGTGCGATCTATATGCTGTTGTGTAGCTATCAGAATATACCTGTGGATTGGCCGTACTCATGATTAATCTCTTCGCTAAGCCTTGAATTTCTTCTGCACTTAAGTTCGGGAATCTTTCTGATAATACTTGTTTCACAAGAGTTATAGCTCCCTGCAACGTGGGTGAAGCCATACTTGTTCCACTATCTAGACCGTATCTTCCATCATTATAAGATGATAAGATATCTCCTCCTGGTGCTGTTACGTCAGGTTTTAAGTATCCATCAACACTCATTCCCCAACCAGTAGATTCATCGAATTCACCTTTTTTAGGATTGTCTTGTTTATCCCAAGTACCATTAAATGTTATTTTATATTCCCCTTCATGAGCAGAAAGTTCATTACCAAATTTGTAATAAGTTGTTACTACAGGAAATCTTTTATCTTGTCCATTTAACGTTAGGTTATAAATAGTATCTCCTTCATTAAAGTAGATTACCGCTCCAGCTGCTCCGTATTGTTTAGCTAGTTTAACTTTTTCTTCAAAGCTATTACCACCACGTTGGATAAGAGCGATTTTTCCAGTTAAATCTTTGTCAGCGTAGTTCTCCGCTTTACCAACTCCTACATATACATAGTCATATGCTCTCTTCTCGAATTGTTTAGTATAGCTAAAAATTGGCATTTTTCCATTATCAAAGTCAGCATTGTCTTTAAGCTGCTCGATATTCGCCACTTCTCTGTTAAGAACGCTGTTGCTTATGTTCGCTACAGAAATTGCATCTTCAGAAACCGATGGTCTTCCTACAGTTCCATAATCTAGGATTAGCTGCACTTGGGTTTGTTTGTCCACTAGCGAAGAATGCATTGTTCCCAGCTGCTGCAACTATATTAACACCAGCTTTTTTCGCAACATCCATAGCACGAACTAAACCGTCTCCTACTTCTACTACTGAACCAGCTGGCGAACCTAAACTTAGGTTTATCGTATCTGCGCCTAGTTTAATCGCATCTTCTATAGCTTTTGTATAAATATAAGATTCTGTTCCTGCATTTTTAGTATCTGAGAATACACGCATGAAAATTAACTGCGCTTCTGGTGCTATACCTGTTACGTAATCACCATTTGTAAATTTCTCCTTAGGATTACCTACTGCAGTCCCGGCAACGTGCATACCGTGTGATTTATAAGCACTTTGTTTAATATCATTATTCCAGTCATTATAGTTGAATGCAAATGGTAATTTTTCACTATACCACTTACCGTAGTCTATACCTGCTTCTTTTTTTATTTTTTCAATTTCATCTTTAGATTTATATTTAGATTTTGAATTATCTGATAATCTAAGTACTGGATGATTAGGATCAAGCCCTGAATCTAATACTGCAACAACTTTTCCCTGCCCTCTATATCCTTTATTCCAAAGAGGTTGTATATTAATAAGATTATAACTGTCTAAAGCTTTAGAAAAATCATTAGCTTCAGTGCTTTCTTTTTTTCTCTTCTTCGCTCGCTACATTTTCTGGTTTATTGTAGCTAACACTCATTTCAACAGTGTCTACAAAGTCTAACTCTTGAATTTTTTTAGCATTTGAGAATGTAGTTTCTAAGGCAAAACCATTCATCAATGTATCATATTCAAACAGTTTTTCATAATCGATACCTCTATCTTTAATCTCTTTTAATGCCTTTTTCCCTAGGTGCTTTTGTTGATTCCGTAACTTCTTTAATTCCTTCTTTTGTTTTTTTAACTTATTAGGGTCAACATCACCTTTTAATTTAACAATAACTTTTTACCTTATCATCATTTTGAAACTTATGTTCTTCACTTTTTTGAAACATTTGATAACTCATCTTTTTTTCTTCGTGAGCTAATGTTATTTTTTTGATGATACTCCATAATTAAACGTACTGATATTTCCTAGTAGTAATGCTGCACTTAGCACACTTACGACTGTCTTTTTAGTCAGTGTCATTCCTTCATCTCCTATCTTTTTAAGTGTATTTAAAGTATATTTCTATATTTTTAATATATATTATCTGAAAAACAAAGATAATTTTCAGATATAATGTTTTTATAAGTCTAAATGAATTTTTATTATTTAGTATTTTCATACAAAAATTTATAAGAAAAATTAAAAACCAAGCACAGCTTTTTGTACCTGGTTTTTATAATAAAAAGTTAATAAACGACTTAAAAATGCAATCTTTTTAGCTCTTTTTATACACTAATCGACTAAATTTTTGTCGTTTAAAAGTGTAACTATATTAATTAATATTAACTATATATACATCTTAATTATTTCATACTATTTATACTTTTGTCAAAAGCTAATCAAACTCCAATATTTAATTTATACTCTCATAAAAATAAATATAAATTGAATTGTTATCTTTAATTTACTTACCTTAACAAAAGGAATTATCTCTATATTTTTCACATATTTTCGATAACAATTCTTCGCATGAAAATACAACGATATTATTTTTTAAAAGGGCTGACCCTAAAAGTCCTAAATTTCAACAAAATGTATTTGATAATTCATAGACGCAGAAGTTTATTGATATCTAAATTCGCTTTATTAAAGCTTTTTAGATATCTAATAAACTGTGCGGGAGTGACTCGACAAAAATCTTGTTTCTCCGAAATCACGATTTTTGAGTCACTCCCTCCTAGGAAAATTAACTATACTTTATTTTTCCAAACTATACTAAAGTATGTTAAAATAAATACTAATTAAAAATATAGTTATGGCGGAGGTAAAATGAAATATTTAACTAATGAAGAAGTAACTCAAATCGAAAAATATTAGTGAAATAAAACCTTATAAGACTACTAAAGAGATTATCTTTTTCTAATATTTTTACTTTTTTTCAATGCTATGAACTTAGTCTTAGCAGCATTTATAGCTACAACACTTAGATTTGAAAAATATGTTGTTTTTTAGGTGTAATTACTATAAATACTGCAATTGGTATTTTTTTCAAGAAGTTCGTTCAAAAATGCTCTTGAAAAGTTGAGTTTACTAGGTAGAAGTAAATACCGAGTAAACCGTGATAATGAAAATAATAAATATAGATTCTGAAGACATCGTCCTTGGAGAATATCTACACTTAAATCTTGAGCGATCAGGGTTCCCGTTGATGCTGAAATCATTAAAGGTAGTATCGAAGTCGATGAATCACTATTAACTGGTGAAAGTGATAATATCTTTAAGACTACTGGCGATAAAGTAATGAGTGGTAGTAACGTAGTTAGTGGTAGTTGTTTAGTAAAAAGCTGTTGCTGTCGGAGAAGATAGCTATATTAACAAGCTTACTAAAAAGTACTAAAGAATTCAAGAAAATATCCATCTAAACTTCGTGACTATATGGATAAAATCTTAAAAGTTATATCTATTCTATTAGTTCCTGTCGCAATTATGCTATATATGCGTGGCGCTAGTCTGGGACGTGGTTATGTAGAAATAGTTCTCCGTAGTGCTGGAGCTTTAGTAGGTATGATTCCTGAAGGTTTAATCCTACTTGTCAGCGTTTCTCTTGCAGTTGCTGCGATGAAACTTGCTAAGAAGAAAGTTCTAGTTCAAGAATTATACTGCGTAGATACTCTTGCTAGAGTAGATGTTCTTTGTTTCGATAAAACAGGAACTATCACTACAGGTAATATGAACGTTGTAGAAATTGATGATGAAGTTGCAGAGAAATTATCAAGTTACCTTGCATATTTCGATGATGAAAATGCGACATCTAGAGCTTTAAAAAATCATCTAACATGTGAAAAACAATGGGATGTAGAAGAATTAGGAGCCTTTTTCTAGTAAAAATAAATACTCATTTATAAAAGCTAAAAAAACGGTGGAACATATTTCTTCAGGGGCATATGAATTTCTAGGCTTTTCTGCTGAAATGGATGAGATATTCCGAGAATCTAAAAAGAAGGTTATCGAATACTATCATTAGCCTATACTGAAGACAATACAAACCTCCCTACTAATATGAAACTAGTAGGACATGTAGTTCTATCGGATGAAATAAAAGAAAATACAAAAGAAACATTCAAATACTTCGAATCACAAGGTGTTGAAGTAAAAATAATCAGTGGAGATAACCATATAGCCGTATACGGTGTCGCTAAAAAAGCTGGTTTCAAAGAAGATGCTAAGGCTATTGATATGACTAAAGTGACTGATGAAGAGTTTGGAAAAAACTGTTCTTGAAAATGATATTTTCGGACGTGTTACCCCTGAACAAAAACAAAAAATGGTAGCCGTACTGCAAAAAGCTGGTAAGACTGTCGCTATGAGCGGTGACGGTGTTAACGATGTTCTTGCTTTGAAAAAAGCCGATATTAGTTTTGCTATGAATGGTGCTACTAGTGCCGCAAAAAGTGTATCGAACATCGTATTCTTAACAGATGATTTCGGAGTATTCTACGATATACTTATGGAAGGTCGTCGTGTTATAAATAACATTCAAAAGGTAGCTTCACTATTCTTAACAAAGACATTCTTCTCGATTGTCTTCTCAATACTTAGTGTAATCTTCGCCTTGGAGTTTGCGTTTATACCGATTCAATTTACGATAATTTCAGCAATAACAATCGGTATTCCATCCTTCTTCCTAACTTTCGAAGCGAATAAGGAAAAAGTAAGTAATAACTTCATGAAGGACATATTGACAAATGCTGCAATCGGTGGTGGTATTTTAGTAGCTACAGTACTACTGACAAACTTTGCTATCACAGACAATTCGCAAGCGAAATTCATCTGTTTCCTTCTTGCGTTAATAAATGGATTATGTATGGTGGCTAAAGTCAGCTTACCTCTGAATAAATACAAGATTGCACTAGTTTCTATGTTAAGTATAGCTGCAATTATAGGTGTGGGAGTTAATATATTTCATCTTGAAAAATCACTTTACACCATTAGTATTTTCTCAAGTGATTTATATAATTATTCTTGGATTAGTAATTTCGACAGTGCACTTCTTTACGAGAAGAAAGCTGGGATAATAGAATTTATCGCTCATTTATCGCTCTTTTATCGCTCTTTAGATTATGAATATCATATATAAACACTGATATAATGACACTTCAAAAGAATATAACAAAACCCTAGACTTGGTTAATTCCAAATCTAGGGTTTATTTTTATTCTTCGTCAGAAGGTTTTATCTTCTGATTTTTTTCGTCTTCTAGGTCTTTTTTTCTTCAACCTTTTTCAACTTTATCTTCTTCGTTTTTCAGCCTCTTCTTGAGCTTTTTTCTCAGCTTCTTCTTTGGCTTTACGAGCTTCTTCTTCGTAGTATTTCTTATTAACTACTTTATCTAGTTGATCTGCTTCTCTTTCGTCTAAGTCTTTTGGCATTTTTTCCAAATTGGTAAAGAGCAACGATTTCTTTTTCTATCGATTGTTTTCAACTTCGATAAGTGTTTGTGCAATAAGTTCTAATTGTTCTCTGTGAGTTTCAATAATGTGAAGAACTTTAGCGTAACATTCGTTAATAATTTTACGAACTTCGATATCGATTTCTTTCAGCATTTCTTCTGAGTAGTTACCGATACTTGAAAGTTGACGTCCACCATATGGATCGTGGAATGGAGCTTGCATTGGTCCTACAGCATCACTCATACCGTATTCTGTAACCATCGCACGAGCAATAGCTGTTACTCGTTCGAAGTCATTGTGAGCTCCTGTAGATACTTCGTTAAAGAAGATTTGCTCTGCAGCGCGTCCACCAAGTAATCCACAGATTTTGTCGATTAAATCTGTACGAGTTTGGAAGTATTTTTCTTCTTCCGGAATCATAAGGTTATATCCACCAGCATCACCACGTGGGATAATAGTAACTTTTTGTACTTTATCAGCACTATCAAGTACCATACCTACGATTGCGTGACCTGCTTCGTGGTAAGCTACTAAACGTTTTTCTTTTGGAGTATATACTCTACTACGTTTAGCTGGACCACCGATTACTCTGTCCATAGCTTCATCTAAATCTTCTTTTTCAATATTAGATTTATTTTCACGAGCTGCTAATAATGCCGCTTCGTTAAGAATGTTAGCAAGATCCGCCCCAGAGAATCCTGGAGTTTTTTCTGCTAATGAACGAAGGTCAACACCTTTAGCAAGTGGTTTGTTTTTAGCATGTACTTTAAGAATAGCTTCACGACCTTTTACATCAGGTGTAGAAACTTTAATTTGTCTGTCGAAACGACCTGGTCTTCTAAGAGCGTTATCTAATACGTCAGCACGGTTAGTAGCTGCAATTACGATAATACCTTTTTCACCATCGAATCCATCCATTTCAACAAGAAGCTGGTTAAGAGTCTGTTCTCGTTCGTCATTTCCTCCACCTACTCCGCTTCCACGTTTACGTCCTACAGCATCAATTTCATCGATGAAAATGATACATGGCGCATTCTTTTTCAGCTTCTTTGAATAGGTCACGAACACGACTTGCCCCTACCCCTACGAACATCTCAACGAAGTCAGATCCTGAGATTGAGAAGAATGGTACTTTCGCCTCACCAGCTACAGCACGAGCTAATAAAGTTTTACCAGTCCCTGGAGGCCCCTCAAGCAAGACACCTTTAGGGATTCTAGCACCCATCTTAGTGAATTTACGGTGATCTTTTAAGAACTCAACCATTTCTGCAAGTTCTTGTTTTTCTTCATCAGCTCCAGCTACATCAGCAAATGTAACTTTCGCTTCTCCACCATCGATTTTTTTAGCTTTAGATTTTTTTGGAAGCTCATTACTTTACCTCCACCGCCACCTTGCATTTGTGACATAAAGAAAACTAAAACACCCATAAACAAGATAAACGGAATAATGTTACCTAAGAATGATAGAATCGCTCCAGTTTTTTCAGCTGGTTTATATTCTACTACATTTAATTTTCCATCTTTAGCTTTTTCATTAATTTGTTTTTGTACTTCAGAATCAGATGCTGCAACTACACTCTCAAAGTTCTTATTACCATCTGTGTAAGTACCTTTAACATTGTAGTTCTCATCTTTTCTTTGTAGACTTATTTCTTTAACTTTGTCATCTTTAATAGTCTGAACAAGTTTAGCATAGTCTATTTTTTCAGTTGTCCCAGGTAAATCTTGCTGCCAATATGCAAATAATCCAATCGCAATAACGATTAACGCAAGCATACCAAGGATAGGGTTTTGCCTTTTTTTATTATTCATATAGACAATCTTCCTCCTATCATTTTTCTAAACATAATTTATTTTACCATATGTAACTAAAGTTTGACTAATATTTTGACCTTTTTTTGATTAAAAATATTATTATGAGTAAATCTCTTCTTTTTAGAACACCGATATAAGGTAAGTTTCTATATCTCTCATCATAGTCTAAACCAAACCCTACTAGGAATTCATTTGGTGAAACTATTCCGATGTAGTCAGCTTCAACATCAACTACACGAGTTTCAGGTTTATCTACTAATGAAGCACATGCTACAGAAGCAACATTTTCTTCCTTTTTAGGTTTTTCAATAAGAGCTTTTAAGAGTTCTTCCTGTATCTACGATGTCTTCAACGATTATTACGTGACGACCTTCGATATCCATTCCACAATCTTTTTTGATTTTAATTACACCAGAAGATTCAGTTCCTCCGTGATAACTAGATACATCCATGAAGTCAGTAACTACATGAATATCAATATGTTTTAAAAGTTCTGCCATAAAAGGTAATGCCCCTTTTAATGTACAAATTAGAACAGGACATTTATCTCTATAATCCTCTTCAATTTGTTTAGCGATTCTTTTTACTAGCAACTACGATTTCCTCGTGTGTAAATAGAACTTTCTCGATATCTTTTAATAAATTTTCCACTGTTTTTATCCTTTCATGTTTATATAATAATCATATTTTTTTATTTTTTTGTTGACTTTAGTATTTATTCCTAAAACTCCTAAAAATCCCCATCTTTGTTGCGAATTACTCGGAAGTTTGTCTCTAAGTTCCTTAGGGAATCTTTTTTCATCGATAAAAAGACGTGAAAGTTTTTTTACTAACCTTACCTCTTTGAATCCTATCTCCATCCCTCTTAGTCGTAACTATCAAGCGGCAAAGTCTTCCTTGTTAAATCCTACTTCAGATGAGTTATTAGTTGTTGTTATTAGAAAATTACTCTGATGAAATGTATAAACTTTATTAATATCCACTTCATCTATTATTAATTCTATCTTATCATTATAACATTTTTTTCGATTTTATGAACATAAATACTATTATATTCGCTAATAATTTTTTTAAATTATTTTTTTAAATCATAACTTTTATTGTTATTTCTGTTTTTTTAAGTCTTCTATTATTGTAAAATAGCGCTCTTTGTTTTACATCAAAAATACCAAAAATTATTTGCTAATATATCTCTTAGCAAGAAATAAATCTCTTCTTTGGTATTTTTTTAATAATTTTTTTCTTTATCTAATCTCAACCTTACCTTCTTCTTTAGAAATTACATAATCATTTTTTTAGCTTCTAATACTTTATTTTTTTCAACTCAGTATTAATATTTTGATAATAACTAGAAAAAAATTAATCAAATTATCAAAACTTGCAGCATTTACATCGTTTAACAATGGTACAATGTTATGCCTTATATTATTCCTTGTATAATCAGTATCGAAGTTTGTTGAATCTACATAGTATTTTAAGTCATTTTTATCAGCATACTGCTCAAGGTCTATTTTTAAGACATTTAATAATGGACGATAAACTGCTAAGTTTCCCCAATAGTCGTCTTTCTCTTCTATCATCAAGTTATAATCCATACTACGTCCACTAAGGAGCCTCATAAGGATATTTTCTACCTGATCATTTTTGTGATGAGCAGTTATTAACTTCACGCCACCTTCTAATGAAGACATCTCCTCAAAAGCATCGTAACGTAGTTTTCTTGCGAGCATTTCCTCTGATGTATGACTATCTCTTACTAAATCTTTCATATTTAGCTCTTTTTTGTAGAACTTAACATTGTAGTTTTTGACAAAATTCTCTACGAACTCTGCTTCTTCATAAGACTGTTCTCTTAGACCATGATTTATGTGGAACGCCACTAATTCTTTATAACTCTCTTTGTACTTTGTAACAAGCAGATGAAATAAAGCTATAGAATCCACTCCTCCTGACAGACCTAGTGCTATTTTATCAGTTTTTTGCCATAAAATATTAATGTCCATCTAGATAACCTCTCTCCTGAAGATCTTTCTTAATTTTTTCGAACTTACCTTCAGCTTGCTTTGTAGTCGCAATTATATCTTCTAGCAATCCTTCTGGTGCTGGAGGAATTTCTTTTTTCTCTTCTTTCTCCTCAGATAGCTCAGTAATATTACTCTTCTTACCTTTTCCCTACAGAAATCTTCATATTTCCTATAAATTGAAGTTTTTTTCAAAGTCTTTTAGAGTTTTTTTGTCTCCTGTTTAGGCTCCTGATTTGTCTTCCTGCACTTCTTGTTTTTTTCTGAACTTCAGGTTGTTCTTTAGCTTCTTTTTTTAATCGGTGACTTCGGTTTATTTTTTTCTTTTTATTCTGTTTTTTTCCTTAGAGTTTTTTTCTCTACTTTTTTTCTTCTCACCTTCTGCTTGTTTCAACTCTTTTTGTGTCAAAAATCACTAAAGAATCCTTTGTACTTTTTCTCCTCAGCTTTAATAACAAAACCAACAGAAAAAAATCTCTTCTAGCTTCTTCTTTTTTTACCTATAAACATATTTTTCCTTTGGTAAAAAAATGCATCTTTGCCATTTTCTAGTTTTGATATATAATCCTTTGCTTTCAACTTTCGTTACCTTACCTGCAACTTTACTCATTTAATCACCTCACTATCAATTAGATAGGGAGTGACTCAAAAATCGTGATTTCGGAGAAATTGATTTTTCGGAGTCAGCCCCTACCTCTTAAATTTTTCCTATTTATTTTACTTAAATATTATACCACACTATATTCATCTATTGAAATATCAAAGATAATTCGATGTAATAATATACCAACAACCTAATCCCGATAACTAAAAAAACACCAACTTCAAAAAAAGTTATTCTTCTGAAATCAGCGCTCAATTATTAAATCTTCTTCTAAAATAATGTTATGTTAACTATCATTAGTAAAAAAATACTACTAATCTTTATTATATCATAAAAATAAACATTTTTATCAGTCTTTAATTTTTTTAAAATTTTTTTATGCTATGTTAAAGATACCGAAAGGTATATGTTTCATATCATATATACTTATTTCATAGTAAATATGCAATACGCGATTTCAGGGAGGTTTCTTATGTTAAACACGAAAAAAATTAAAAAAAGATATTTTATATTTCTAGTATTCTATATTTTATTTGGTATCGCACTATTATCAATATTAGATAGAGAACTTAGTTCAGATTTTTAAACAAAAATACAAAAATCATATTATTTGTGATTGAAGTTTTTTTATGAACTTACCTATGTTGTTAGCTTTGGTTATAAATAACTATATAGATAAAAAAACTAAAAACCGTAGAAAAAAATAAGACACTCTCTAAAAACTAGCTATACTAAAGTTCCCTTATGTAGCTAGAAAGAGCGATTCAAAATTACTTTTGAATCGCCCTTCTTTTTTATCCGTTATAACAATTTATTATTTCAAATAGCTTGCTACGAATTTCTTCATTTGTTGAATGTCCCTAACATTGATTTTCAACTCTACCAGTTTTTTGTCTAGTTCTTCTACATCAATGTCTAAGGTTGTATTTTTATAAATCATTTGGTTATCAGTCTTTTCACTACTTTCGTAATCAAGAGATAACTCTTCATACATTTTCTCACCAGGTCTTAGACCAATTTCTTCGATATCTATATCTTTATACGGTTCTAATCCAGATAATTTAATTAAGTTTGTCGCAAGATCTATAATCTTCACAGGTTCTCCCATATCTAATAGGAAGATTTCCCCTTCACTTGCATAATATCCTGCTTGTAGTACTAATTGCGCCGCTTCCGGAATCGTCATAAAGTAACGAATAATATTCCTATGTGTAATTGTGATAGGTCCACCTTTTTTAATTTGTTCTTTAAAAATAGGAATAACTGAACCATTTGAACCTAATACATTACCAAATCTAACTGCAGCAAATTTCGTTTTATACTTATTACCTTTTGATTGTAAAATAATCTCTGTTAAACGTTTCGAAGCTCCCATCGCATTCGTAGGGTTTACCGCCTTGTCAGTAGAAATCATAATAAATCTCTCTACTTCTTTTTCGATAGCTACATCCATAACGTTCTTTTGTCCCAAAAGACATTATTTTTTTATCGCTTCTTGTGGACGACGTTCCATTAAAGGTACGTGTTTATGAGCTGCAGCATGGAAGACAACGCTCGGTTTATACTTATCAAATACCTCAGCTAAAGCATCTTTTTCACGGATACTTACTATTTCAGAAATATAATTTATATTATCATACTCCTTACTGTGTGACTTTTCAAAATCTAAATCACGCTCTAGCATGTATAATGCATTCTCGTTAACATCTACTAAGACAAGTTGAGTTGGTTTAAATTTGAATATTTCTCTTACAATTTGACTTCCAATCGAACCACCGGCACCAGTAACAAGAATACTCTTTCCTTCAATATAAGAACGAATCTCTCCTTGAGAAAGTTTTACTTCTCCTCGTCCTAGTAAATCTTCTATAGATACATCCTTTCAAATGCTTTAGTAATACTTTTCCCCATCCTCTACTGCAATACCAGAATTCATTACCTTAACACTAACATTAGCTTCTTTCAGAACATTTAATATTCTGTTTTTTTATTATAAGCACTAATTGAAGGGATAGCTAAGAAAACTTGCTCTACTTCATATGTAGGAATAAGTTTCAATAATTCATAAGTTGTTCCAACTACAGTAACTCCACTAATTACAGAATTTTTTTCGATTATCATCTATAAGTCCAACTACATTAGCACGAAAAAAATATTATTTTTAGATAACTCTTTTAATAATATGTATCCCGCATCTCCTGCACCGATAATAAATGTATTTTTTTATAAGTGCTAGCACCATACTTACCAGCTTCTCTCTCACGTAAGGCACGATATAACATCCTTGTAAACATCATACCCGCTATTATTAATAAAGGTGAAAAAAATAGCAAATCTAACATTTGAGAATGTATCAGGTAACATATATTGATAAAGAATACTTGTAATCAAGTCACCTAAAACTACAGAAATACAAATATTTACTATCTCATTAACACCTAAGTAAGACCATAATGATTTATTAGTACCAAATAAATAAAAAAACTAATTGCATATACAACCAATGAAATCACTAAAAATTCTAATATTTCATTAAAATGATCATTTAACATAGCAAATGGATTTGATGCTTTACCTAAAAAAATATTGACATTACTACACCTAACGCAACCGTCAATAAGTCTAGTAACATAATGAGTTTAAATCTATGATTTATATATTTTTTTGATGAAAAAAAGTTTATTCATAATATCTCCTATAAATTTATCAAAGGGGTAAAAGTTTAATCAAAAAAAAGTATGACAAACAAGCATACAATACTTAAATGATAATTTATCAATCAATAAATATCTATACAATCCTTTTTGAAATTATATAAACTGTATAGAAAAAAAGACTAAAAATAAAAATTTTCATCTAATGATATTTCTAATCTTTTCTCAGTCCCCTCTACACATTTTTAAAACAATCTATAACCAAAAGTACACTGTTGCAACAATAATAATACACAATATTACAATGCTGACTTTTTCTTGTTTCTCTGATTACTCTTATTTCTACTATCTTTTTGAACTATCAATATAGTTATAGCTACGAAAAATCGCAGTGGTTTTAACCCTTTGATTTTTCTATGAACATCGTAGCGATTATTATAGCTAAACTAAAAAAACTGTAATAAGCATATTAACAGCCAAAAATATTAATTTTTTATCCGCCATAATTATTTTTTCCTCATCTTGATTGTTACTTTAACAATCGGTGTATCTGTCGCAATTCTAATACTCTCCTTAGGATATATTTTCAAATTGCTACGTTCTTCTGTTTCTTCTTTAACATCACTTAAATCGACATCAACAAACATCTCTTGCACTCTAGCTAAACTAGCTGCATCTTCCGCTCTTATAGTTACTTTGGAAACATCTGCAGTCGCACTAATTAATTCAAATCCGGAAGGAAGATTTCCTATAGTGTTTACCTCTAACGGAACCTCTTTTTCAATATTCTTCAATTCAATATTCATAACCGTTGAATTTGGCTCTATCTGGATATCCTCAATTTTATTGTAATCACTATCATAAGCTACTAACTTAGCCTCTTCTCTAGTATTTCTATTAATCTTTGTACGCACATCACTTTCAGCACGAACTTCATTAATTCTGTTGAGACTCTCTACCGCCCCAGAAATCTTAACAGTTGGATTCGATACGCTAAGTTTATCTACCTCATACCCAATTAACAGACGTTCTTTTTTTACTATTGGTGTAACTTTGAACTCTTTTGTCGCTTTTTCTCTAATAGATATCGTTATTGTAGATGGTTCCGCGGTTCCATCTACACCTTTTTCTAAACCTTCTATCTCGATTCTAACCTTCTGATCATCACCTATCTGGGCATTTCTAAGGTTCAATTTTGCCTTGAAATTTTTAGCAACACTTTCTTTTTGAACCTTCGTTTGCGTTCCAGATAATTTCACAGACACAGTATTAGGAATACCTACTACATAGAGTTTATCTCTATCATAGTCGACATCAAGTGAAACATCACTCACCCAAGCAGTTGCATTATCACTAGTAGTATCTCCAAGAACCGAAAAGTTTTTAAAATTCTCATTCACCGATAAGAACAATAGTATTGCTATTAAAAATGATATTAACTTTAACTTATTGTTTTCTTTTAGTTGCATAATATCACCTCTTATTTAATTATTTTTTCTTGCTGTTTCCAGTTTTTTGCCAAGTAATCTGTCAGTTCGTCTGTTGAATAATCCGAAGTTAAAATCCCATTATGACAAACACTAATCTTCCCAGTCTCTTCGGAAACAGCAATTATAATGGCATCTGTCACCTCAGATAATCCTAAAGCAGCACGGTGCCTTGTCCCATAACTACTAGCTATCGATCTATTATCCGACAAAGGAAGCACACAACTTGCTGCACGAATCTTATTTTCATCGATTATCATAGCGCCATCATGCAAAGGTGTATTTGGAATAAAAATATTAATTATAAGTTCATTTGGTCACCTCAGCATTGACCGTAATACCACTTTCTACATACTCATCAAGACCAGTATTATTTTCTAGTACGATTAGTGCACCTATTCTTCGACGCGCCATATGTCTAGATGAATCAACAACAGCTTTTATAATATGTTCAGTAGAATTTTTCTGAACATCTTTATAATTTATATTGAAGATATTAGACAGCTGTACCCTTCCAATATACTCAAGAGCTCGTCGTAATTCTGGTTGGAATATAATCATTATTCCCAATACTCCCCAAGTTACTACTTGTTCAAATATGTATGTCATCGTTCTAAATCCAATAAAATTAAAGAATATTTTTAAATCCAATAACAATTAAAATACCTTTAATAAGTTGCATACCACGAGTACCTTTTTAATAAACTCAATAGTTTATAAACTAAAAACCAAACTAATAATATATCCAACAAATGAATAATTAGTGTCAGTGTGCTCACTCCTGATAAGTATTCAGCTATCATAAATAATCTCCTTTCTTTTTACATAATATTGCTACCGTACATATATTGTTTGCAATTATATGTATAAAAATCCACATTTAATTATATCATAAAAATGCAAGCGTTGTGCTATTTTTTTATAAAAGAAAAAGGGAGCAACTCAAAAATCGTGATTTCGTAGAAAAAAAATCGATTTTTGTCGAGTCACCCCCGCAAAGTTTATTAGATATCTAAAAAAAGCTTTTTATAAAGCTTATTTAGGTATCAATAAACCACTGCGTCTATGAGTTCTCATATACACTTTGTTAAAATTTAGGGCTTTTTGATCAGCCCTCAAAATATCTTCTATAATTCCTAGAATATACTACATTAAGTATCGTCTACAAAAATTATGTTAAACAACATAGACATTAAAACTCGTACCTACAAATCGTATTAATACCTAGCTAGTCAACTTTACTTACATATACAAAGTCTGTAGGTGGTACAGTACCTTTTCCTGTATCTGGTTGACCTGCAGTTATCAAGATAAGATCACCAACTTCCGCTAATCCAACTTTTTTAGAATATGAAGAGGCATTACTTAGCATCTCTTCCATACTTAACATCTTAGGTTCGATATACGATACTATTCCTCTAGTAATAACTAACTTTCTAGCACTTTCTCTATCAGGTAAAACGGCTAACACAGGCACATTTGGACGATATCTCGCGATGAAACGAGCTGTTGTTCCTGATTTTGTATAAGTTACAATACTTTTTTTACATCAACTACTTCTAAAAAGATGTTTTCGTCGTCATAGAGACAGCGTGAGAGATACTCATTTTTATATCCTTCCACTTCGAATCTTTCAGCATCAACAGCATTATTTTTTTCTCAACAGTTCTTATAATTCTATCTAATGTTTCTAACGCTTCACACGGATAATCACCAATCGCAGTCTCCTCTGTTAACATTACCGCATCAACACCGTCGAAAATCGCATTCGCAACATCAGACACTTCGGCTCTAGTCGGTCTTGGATTGTAAACCATAGAATATAACATTTGAGTAGTTAAAATAACTACCTTTCGCAGCTTCATTAGCTCTTCTTACTATTTCTTTTTGAATTCCAGGTAAATCTTCATACGAAATATCTACCCCAAGTTCGTCACGATTAATCATAATCGCATCCGCAATTTCTAGTATTCCATCAAGATTATCATAACCATCTTTACAATCTATCTTAACAATAATCCCTATATTTTTTCCATGTGACTTAATAATCTCTTTTACCTTCGTAATCTCTTCTAGGTTCCCAACAAAAGGACACGCAACGAAATCTACATCATTTGCACAGGCAAAGTCTACATTCTCTTCATCTATTTTTTTTATAAGTTTATACTTATTTTTTTCGCATAAATATGATCAACATCATATATTATAGCTAAGTCTCTTCCCACTTCTTCTCTTAGAGATTTAACTTTCTCTATTCTTTCAATATTTTTGTTCATTATTCCCATAATAAGAATCTATCAATACAGCGTCCGCTGCACCTTCCACTATTTTTTTCGTAATACTTTATCTGTAGCATCACCTATAGTAGCTATTATTTTAGAATTTCTAATCATAACTCTTCACCTATCCATATCTTTATTTCACATTTTTATTATAGCACAGCAAATTATAACATACTATACTATACTTATTACAACAGTTTTAACCTATATTATTAAGTAAATAAATATTATTATTAAATACAAATCACTCAATCATATCGAATCTCATCTATTTAGGGTGAATTCAATTCTTATTAACACATTAATTTAATATAAACTATAAAAAAATATAACTACATATATCGTTTTTCAAAAAAACAATTCCATTTTATTAAATAAAAGGAAAAAAACTCTTACTCTGATTGTAAGGTTTTTTTCCTACAAATCAACTTACATTTGTAGTTGTTTTTTTATCGACAATTATGAAAAAAATATTTATAAAGTTTATTTGATTATAAGTGTTATTTAAAGAATAATAGTGGCACTTCTAAAATTAGGACTATAAAAATAATATTATATAATATATAAAAAAACTATTGACAACCTCCCTTTCTGTAGTATATAATTTTAACATGCTGATATAACACATAGTTTTTCAGTTATTAAAATTATATATAAATAATAATTTAGGAGGAACATTTTTTATGTTATCATTTTTAAAACCTAAAGCTAAATCACATACAGTTCCTGCCGATAAAATTATGCCGACTTACAAGAAATTAAGATTTATTTCTTTCCTTGGGGTATTCCTTGGATATATGGCATTCTATATTGTTAGAAATAACATCAGTTTATCGAGTAGTGATCTTAAAGCATCTTTAGGAATTTCTAAAACTCAAATGGGTGCAATCATGAGTTATATGTTACTTGCATATGGATTAAGTAAAGGATTCATGAGTAGTTTAGCTGATAAAGCCGATCCAAAAAAATATATGGCTCTTGGTCTTTTCCTTTGTGCATCTGTAAACTTAGCACTTGGAGTTAGTCACACTGTATTCTTAGTATCAATCTTAGTAATATTACTAGGTCTTTTCCAAGGTATGGGAGTTGGACCAGCATTCATCACACTTGCAAGCTGGTATCCTAAAAAAGAACGTGGTCGTATGACTGCTCTTTGGAACATTTCTCACAACGTTGGTGGAGGAATCGTAGCAAGTGTTGTTACATTAGGATTCATCATCTTTGGTAAAGAACACTGGAAATTAGCATACTACGTATTCCCAGCGATTATCGCTATTATCTTCGTTATCATCATCCTTGTTTTAGTTAAAGGAAAACCAGAAAACGAAGGTTTACCAACTATGGAAGAAATCACTGGTGAAACACACAAAGTAGAAGTAAAACACGTACCAGAAGAAGCTGCAAACTTAAGTGCAGGACAAATTTTCGTAAATTACGTATTAAAAAACAAACACGCTTGGTATGTATCTTTAGTTGATACATTCGTATACTTAATCCGTTTCGGATTAATCTCTTGGCTTCCAATTTACTTATTAGAAACTAAAGGATTCACAAAAGGACAAATGGGTATCGCCTTCACATTATTCGAGTGGGCTGCTATTCCATCGACACTTCTTGCTGGATACCTATCTGATAAAGTATTCAAAGGTTACCGTATGCCTCCAGCAATCGGTGCAATGGTTATCATTTTCTTCTGTCTAATCGGATATTGGGAAAGTACTTCACTAGTATGGGTAATCGTATTTGCCAGCCTTTCTGGATGTCTAATCTACGTACCACAATTCTTAGCATCAGTTCAAACTATGGAAGTTGTTCCATCATTTGCTGTTGGTAACGCAGTTGGTCTAAGAGGATTCATGAGTTACATCGTGGGTGCTTCATTCGGTACTTGGTTCATCGGATTCGTTGTTGACCGTGTAGGATGGTCTGGAGGTCTTTACGTACTTCTAGCATCTGCAGTTCTTTGTATCGTATTCGCAGTACTAAGTCACCGTGGAGCCAAAGAATTAGCACACAAATAATTAACAATTGAAAATATTAAAAAGCACTGAACAAAATCGTTCAGTGCTTTTTAATTTTCCTACTTACATATTATATAGTTTTGCAATATTATAATCTTGTGGATCTAGTTCTATATCATTACCTAAAATAATATTTGCTACACTATAACCAATTACTGGTCCTGTAGTTAAACCAGAAGAACCAAGACCACTAATCGCATATACATTTTTTTCAATGTTGGAACTTCGCCAAAAAACGGAGAATAATCACTAGTATAAGCCCTGATTCCAACACGTTCATTTATTATCTGTGCATTTTTTTAATTCACCTAAGAAATTCTCCGCTTCTTCACCGAAAGTATCGAGTTGCTGTTTATCAACTAGTTAAATCAAAAGCCCATATCATTTTCATGTGTCGCTCCAACACTAACAACACCTTTTTCAAATGGAATAATATCCAATTCACCCTCAGGCATAATAACTGGATAAGATCCTGTATTTTCATCAGAAACTTTATAATCCCTTAGTTGGCCTTTTTGCGGACGAACATCAACATCAAATCCAAGAGGCTCTAGTATGTCTTTTAACCACGCACCAGTCGCAAGCACGACAGTATCAAAAGACTGTCCATTAATCTCATATTTATCTCTCACAACCTTTAGACTAACTTTTTCTTTAACAAGATTAGCTTTTGAAGCAGTAAGTAAAGTATTAACGAATCTCTCTCCTTCTACACGTCCGCCTCCACTCGCATATAGTACGTCTCCATTATTATCGAAGCTAGGAATGACCTTTTGCACCTCTTCTTTTGAGATTATCTCTAAATCTCCTATCATCGGCGATAATTCTCTACGACTTTCAGCAAGTTCTTTTAACTCAGGTAGCTTATCTTCATTTTTTTTCAATAAATATACTCCACATTGTGAATAAAAATCAGTATTATAACCATCAGCTTCTAAGTCTTTAACTAATTTCAAATAAAAATCAGCACCTAGTCTAGCCATCTTATACCAAGGTTTATTACGTCTTTTAGAAAACCATGGGCTTATTATCCCGGCTGAAGCTTTCGTAGCTTGACCCAACCCGTAATCAAAAACTACTATTTCATTTTTTTGTTCTTTTGACAAATAATAAGCACATGTAGCTCCTACTATTCCCCCACCTACTACTGCTATTTTCATAAGATACCTCACTTTTTTAATAAATTTACTAATTAAAATTATAACCTAAAAAATTTATAGAGTAAATACAGATATTATCCTCTCCACACTCATCTACTTAGGTACATTTTTTTCTATTTACTCTTACTTTTCTTTATCCTGTTATCTTCCCTTGTCTGATAATAGTTCTGACAATTTTTCCAGATGTTAAGATAGCTCTGTGCTCTAAAGCTCCTCTTTTAGAATCTTTATATATAGCTGTCTTAACTGTAAGATTTTCATCATCATTTATTATCAATTTTATACTTATATCCTCTACTATACTTTTCACAGTATAACTATCATCTATTTTATAACTTTTTTTATTTTTCCCTTCTTGTGTTAAAAGCTTTTTTTATCCAGTAATCTTAGAATATGTTCTATCTCTATTTTCACCTCTTGACTATGTACCATTTTTTCTACTTGATCTGCATCCTTTTTCACTTGATATTTATCCCAATATATTTTTACCAACTATTAACATCGTTATTATTACTATTACCGATATTATACTTATCAATACCTTTTTCATTTTTTTCTATACTACCTTTTCTTAAAATAATTATCTTTTTATAATTATTGCGTGGAAATATATTTTATACTTCTCTCTATTATTCTTTTTCTATTATATCATATTTATCATCACAAATTTATCATCACAAAAAAATAGAGCTCCAAATCTCACTCATTATTTGAAATTAGTATTCTATTTTTTACACTATTACTATTCTGCTTGTATCTATAATTTCATGTGCCGTTCATCAACACTATGTTTAGTCTAATCTGAAATAAATAATTAGCTTTACCTATCCACTTTTATGTATTATAATTATTATTAAGTTGCTCATAGGCAACTATCAATCGATATAATTCGACTTAATTACACAGGAGGTAAACTATGACTGAAATGAAATTAATACCAAGAAATGAAGTCGAAGAGAAATATACTTGGGATATGACTCTTCTATACAAAACTGATGAAGATTTTAAAGCGAGCCTTGAGAATATTAAAAAGGAAATCTTAGATTTTAAGGCTGCTTACGAAGGAAAATTAGCGGATTACACTACTTTAGATACTGCCGTTAAAAAATACGAAGAGCTTTATGAAGAATACTATAAGCTATCTCACTACGCTGAGTTACCAATGGCGGTGGATAGATTTAATGACAATGTTGTACAAAATGTAACACTATTTGAAGATATTTCTACTTTATGGGCGGGGAATTTAAGTTTCTTCGATACTGAACTTGTAGAACTAGATGAACAATTCATTAAAGATTTCGTGAAAAATTATCGACCTGATTTAGAATACTACTTCGAAAAAATCGTTCAGGAAAAAAAACATACATTATCAAAAGAAGCTGAACAAGTAATCGCAAACTATGAGAGTCTTCCCGGTTATTACAATCTATACGAGGTAACTAAGCACGAAGATATGCAATTCGACAGCTTCGAAGCAAATGGAAAAACTTTCGAAAACAGTTTTGTTTTATACGAAAACTTACACGAAATGGATAATGATACTGAAATTCGCCGTAATGCTGCGAAAAGTTTCTATAAAACATTAGATATTTATAAAAACACTTCAGCAAATGAATATATTTCACAAATCAAAAAAGAAAAAATGCTTGCTACAATGCGTGGTTATGATAGTGTTATCGACTACCTATTAGCCGAGCAAGATGGTAACCGAGAATTATATGATCGTCAAATTCGTACTCTTATGACAGACTTAGCACCTCATATTCGACGTTACATTAAACTTCTAGCTCGCGAACATAAAATTGAAGATATGCAGTTTGCAGACTGCAAAATCAACCTTGATCCAGATTTCGAAGTTGATATGACTATCGACGAATCTCGTTCTTACCTTAAAAAAGCACTTGGTGTTCTTGGTGAAGACTACGTTAAAATGATTGATGAAAGTTATGACAAACGTTGGACTGACTTCCCTCAAAACATCGGGAAAAGTACTGGTGGATTCTGCGCAACAGTTCCTAATGTAGCTGGATTTATTCTACTTTCTTGGACTGGAAAAATGAATGAAGTTTTCGTTCTTGCTCACGAACTTGGACATGCATATCACTTCATGAGTACAGGAAAACACCAAACAATGTTAAACAACGATTGCCCACTTTACTTCGTTGAAGCTCCATCAACTTGTAACGAGGTTATCGTATCTAACTACCTACTGAAAACTAACACTGATGCTCGTTTCAAACGTTGGGTTATCAGCAACATGATTAGTAGAACATACTTCCACAATATGGTAACACACTACTTAGAAGCTGTTTATCAAGACAGAATCTACAAAATGGTAGATAACAACGAAATGCTTAATGCTGATGTTCTTTCTAAAGTTAAACGTGATGTTATGGAAGAATTCTTCGGAGATAGTTTAGTAGTAAATGAAGGGGCAGAACTTACTTGGATGAGACAACCTCACTACTACATGGGACTATATCCATACACTTATTCTGCAGGATTAACAATCGGTACAGCTATCGCTAATAAAATCGATAATGATAGCTCTTATGCAGACACTTGGCTAAATGTTCTTACTAAAGGAAGTAGCATGTCAGCACTAGATCTTTCTAAACTTGCAGGTTGTGATGTAAGTACTGATGAGCCACTTAAAGAAGCTATCGCTTATGTTGGTCACCTAGTAGATGAACTTTACAGCTTAACAGATGAATTAGATAAATAGAAACTAAAAGCTTCAGCCAAATCTCTTTGGTTGAAGCTTTTAACTTAGTTTTATTTCATTCTATCTAATTTATCAAAACAAGCTTTTTCAGACTCTATAACTGCACTGCGGAAATTCTTTTGTTCCAAAACTCTCACAGCTTCGATAGTACTTCCACTTGGTGAACATACATCATCTTTTAACTTACCTGGATGCTCTTTAGTTTCTAAGACCATTTTCGCAGCTCCCAAAACAGTGTTTGCAGCAAGTCTATAAGCAACACTACGTTTTAAACCATTTAGAACAGCGCCATCGGCTAATGCTTCTATAAATAAATATCCGTACGCAGGACCTGAACCACTTAAAGCTGTTAAAGCTGCCATGTCTTTTTCCAATATTTCCTCGGCAATACCTAAATTACTTAATAAATCTAATACTATTATTTTATCTTCATCATTTACAAAAGAATTAAATACAACTCCTACAACTCCAGCACCTACTTTTACAGGTGTATTCGGCATAATTCTAACTATTTTAGTATTAGGCAGTTTTCTTTCTAAGTCTTTTATTTCTACTGCCGCTGCCATCGAAATAACTATCTTATTTTTAAAATTATCTCCCACTTCATCTATTATTTCTCCCACTAGATATGGTTTCACTCCTAAAAAGATAATATCACTATTTTTTTCACTGTCTCTTCTAGATTTCTACAGAATACAGCATCCATCTCATTAACAACTCTACTAGTACTCTCATCTGAAGAATTTCTCACAAAAATATCTGAGTTACTAACTTTTCCACTTCGAAGTAATCCTTCTAGAATAGATTTCCCCATATTTCCAGCACCTATAAAACCCAATTTCATACATATTCCTCCTAGATATTCATTAATATAATTATATCATACTACTTATATTCTTGTTATAACCAAGCAATTTCATTTCGGCTATTTTAATATACTTATAACTATGCTATACTTTAAAAAGATTATATAAATATATTATTCAAAGGAGTTTTATATGCATAACAGCTGGAATGAAGTATTCAAAAATTACCAAAAAATAGATGAACTTAATAGTATGATAAAAAAAATAAATGAACAACGTCTTACTACAACAATCTATCCACCAAAAGAACAAGTTTTTAGAGTTTTCGATCTGGCGCTAGAAGATATCAAAGTCGTAATTTTAGGACAAGACCCTTATCATAATCCTGATCAAGCTTGTGGTTTAAGCTTTTCAGTCAACGATGGTGTCCCACTTCCAAAAAGCTTAATAAATATCTACAAAGAGTTGTATAATGACTTAGGTATCAAACCCGCCAACACAGGAAATCTCGAACCTTGGTTTAAACAAGGTGTATTCTTACTTAATGCGGTTCTAACTGTAGAAAAGAATTCTCCAGCGAGTCATAGCAAAATGGGCTGGGAAGATTTCACAGATTATATAATTGAAACTATCTCTGAAAAAAATGAAAATGTAGTTTTTGTTTTATGGGGAAACTATGCACGAGGGAAAAAGAAACTTATCGATCCCTTCAAAACATAAAGTTATAGAATCAGCCCATCCAAGTCCACTATCAGCATACCGCGGCTTTTTTTGGAAGCAAAATCTTTTCTCAAATCAATGATTATTTGGAGCTTCACAATAGAAAAAAACTATAAACTTTGAATTAAAAATGAAAAACTCATGAAAAAAATTTCATTATTTTTAATTAATTTTTAAGTATATTTAAAGTTTTCAGTATATAATGATTACCTAAACAAAAGTAATGAAATTTCACACTTAACGACATTTGTCGTTTCTCCCTTTAAGTTTGAAATTATTTTTTTGTTTAAACCAATATTTCAGTTAATTCTTTATGATATTAACAGATAATAAAACTTTTTAATTTTTTTCATAATGTGGCTTGTCGCTCCCTAGGCAAGCCATTCTCCCTTTTAAAGAGTTAAAAAAACTCTTTTTGTTATTTGTATATAAGATTAGATATAAACAAGCAAGTAATTGCTTAGAACTTAATTTAGTTCAATAAAAAAACGTGTTCCCCAAACACGTTTTTTTATTTTAACTTTCAAATGAAATAAAAGACCTCAAACATTCCTAGTCTGAGATCTTTCATAACTACTACACAGCTCTTTTATATCCTGCTCTTTGAGCTTCTTCTTCTGAATTAAATACTAATAGATTTTTTTAGCTGCAACATTATTATAAGAAGGATGTGTTGGTGTATAATAATAGCCATTTTTCTTACTCGCTCTTACTATCACCTTTTTTGATTGTTGAGCTTGTTGATTTTGAGATACTTGAACAGTCTCACTCTTATCACCATCTCTTGAATCATTTTTTTTCTTAACAACAGATAAAGAAGAGACCTGTTGTTCTTTATTCTCCAGTTTATCATCTTCTGAAGACTGTTCTTCTAATTTTTTATCACGTTCTTCTTTTTTTTCTTGGAAAGTTTTTTTCTCTGTTCTTCTTTTTCTAGCTTCACTAAAATGATTCGTCATTAACATTGTTAACATCATAACTAGTGCACTTACAACACCTAAAACAACTTTTTTCAAACGTGTTTTTCGCTGAATAAATCTTACAATAGGTGGACATAATAGTATGAAATTTAACACAAATACTATAATAGCGTATCTAACACCATGAGTAAATACCATACTAAGTGATATTATCATAAATACTAGAAAGATGAACCACAAAATAACTTGTCCATGTTCTTTCATGAATTTATTCACAATATTTCTCCTTAAAAAAATAATCACTTATCTATTTTTAACACTTTCTTTATTAATAAACAATTATTTTTTTATAGGTGCAATTAATTTTAGTTAAGTATACACATTTTTTTATAATATATTTTTTTATAAAAAAATGTATCCTTATTTCCTAGAAATTACCATAGAGATACCTTGGCCTCCACCTATACAAAGAGAACATAGCCCTTTTTTTCTTTGTTATCTTTAATTAATGCATGCACTAATGTAACTAAAACACGACACCCGCTCGCTCCTATTGGATGTCCTAGTGCTATTGCACCGCCACGCGTATTAACTTTAGTCGTATCTAGATTTAATAAACGTGTTACGGCTATAGATTGCGCTGCGAAGGCTTCGTTCATTTCAAATAAATCAATGTCTTCAATATTTAGATTTAATTTTTCTAATACTTTTTGTGTTGCAGGTACCGGCCCTAGCCCCATTACCTTATTATCTAGACCTGCTGAAGCATAACCTTCAATATAACAAAGAACATCTATACCTAGCTCTTTGGCACGCTTTTCACTCATTAAAATAACACAAGCAGCTCCATCATTAATTCCTGAGGCATTCCCCGCTGTTACAGTTCCATCTTTTTTAAAAGCCGGACGCAATTTAGCTAAACTTTCTAATGTTGTATTCCCACGAACATATTCGTCTGTATCAAAAATAATTTCTTCACGCCTAGTTTTAATAGTTATCGGAGCAATTTCCTCAGAAAATAAATTATTCTCAATTGCTGAAGCCGCCTTTTTTTGACTCGCTAGAGCAAACTCATCTTGCTCTGCTCTTGTAATATTGTATTGCTCTGCGATATTTTCAGCAGTGATACCCATGTGATAATTCTCAAAAGCATCTGTCAGACCATCATTGATTATAGTATCTTCTAATTCAAAGCTACCAAGTTTTTGGCCAAAACGAGCATTTTTTGTATAATGCGGCGCTGCACTCATATTCTCTACTCCACCACAAACTACGATATCATTATCTCCTACCATAATAGATTGAACTCCAAGAACAACACTCTTTAACCCTGAACCACAAACTTTATTCACAACAAAGGCGCTTTTCTCTTTTGGAATACCTGCATTAACAGCAATTTGCCTCGCTACATTCTGCCCAAGACCAGTTTGCAATACATTTCCGAATATAATTTCATCAACAAGATTTGGATCAAGATTTACAGTTTCTAATGCTTGTTTTACAAGATCTCCACCAATTTTTGCAGCAGGAACATCTTTTAAACTTCCTCCAAAACTTCCTATAGCAGTTCTTTTAGCACTTACAATAGCAACTCTATTCATGTTTTTTTAATCTCCTAATTGAATTTTTACTAGTATATTTTTACTATAAATATTATGCTTATTCAAATAATCTATAAAACTCTATAATTTTTTTCAAAAATATACCAATGTAATACTAAGTAAATATTTTTCGTAATATAAATGTAATATTTTTTTGTAATAAAAAGGTTGTTTTTTTGTAATTTAAAGATGTATAATATAAGTGTAAAAGAAGTTATAAAAAAAGAAGGTGGATAATATGAATAAACTTCTAAAAAAACAACAGGTATATTTATTCTAGGAATAGGACTTATGACTGGTTGTACAGATAAAGTAGCCCAAAAAAATTGAAAAATAAAAACAATGATAATATTACTAGTGAAGTAAAAACTACTGAAGAAACTCCTACTTCTTTAGATAACTTACAAAAAGAAGTTGAACATATTAAACAAACAGATACTAACGTTAATACAAATATCGTTAATAACAAACTTACAACTCAGATAGCGACTCCTACTAGAAAAAAATACTACAATTCAAAAGTACTACTCAAACTCAAAAAAACATGACCTAGCTAAAGCCGGAGAAATTTTTACAACCTATGGCATATGGCATGTTAAATCTACAAGGTAGTAGCACAGCTAACGTAATAAGATTCATCGCTAGTAACGATGGTAGCGATAATATAGTTAAAACAAATAAACTTAACTAAAATATTAGACTTACTAAATACATACAATACACAAACATTCCATAAACAAGATGTACTACAAAGATTACAAAATGATAAAGATATAGAATTTCATTCAATTAAATAATAGAGTTGCCGATTTTAGCAAGCAAAACTTAGAAAAATTGATGAATCATAAAAACAAAGTAGTATACTTCACAAAAGATCAAATATTCTTAGCTAAAAGCGACATAGGTTACGGTGGAGCCACTGATGCAATCTTCATGCCAGTGGAAAAATGGAAAATTAAAGGAGATAGAGTTCTTATCCCATACGAAAACATCGCTACTAGAAAACCCGTAGGTATGATGACACTTCGCTTAAACAATAAAAACTACGAAAGCGGAGCAAATAGAACAATGTATTACGTAGAAAGATTCGAATTATATTAAAAGAACGGAACATCGTCATTTCACATGGCGATGTTTTTTTACGTTAATTTAAAATCGATATCCAGGGAACCTCTTTATTGAAATAATATAAAAATAGGTAACCGACTTAAGTTCTACTTCTGCCAGTTACCTATATAGATTCCTATTTAATATTACTGAGATTTACTAGTTTTCTAATAAAAGGATTTGATAAATAATAGTCTTATTATTTAACCATTTTCTTTACATCTTCAATAGCATCTTCTGCAGCTTCTTTTACATCTTCCGCCACTTCTTTTACTTTAGAAAACAGTTTTCCAGCGAATCCTTCTTCTTCAACAGCTTCTTTAGCATCTTCTACTTTATCTTCTACAGCATCTTTTACGTCTTCTGCTTTGTCTGCTGCTTCATCTTTTACATCTTCTGCTACTTCTTTTGCATCTTCTGCTTTGTCTGCTGCTGCGTCTTTCACGTCTTCCGCTACTTCTTTTGCGTCTTCTACTTTATCTTCTGCTACATCTTTTACATCTTCTGCTTTGTCTGCTGCTGCGTCTTTCACGTCTTCCGCTACTTCTTTTGCGTCTTCTACTTTATCTTCTACAGCATCTTTTACGTCTTCTGCTTTGTCTGCTGCTGCGTCTTTCACGTCTTCCGCTACTTCTTTTGCGTCTTCTACTTTATCTTCTACAGCATCTTTTACATCTTCCGCTTTGTCTGCTGCTGCGTCTTTCACGTCTTCCGCTACTTCTTTTGCGTCTTCTACTTTATCTTCTACAGCATCTTTTACGTCTTCTGCTTTATCTGCTGCTCCATCTTTTAATTCTGCTGCTTTTTCTACTACTGCATCTTTGACATCTGCCGCTTTATCCGCTACTACACTAGCTACATTTTTTACACCGTCAAATGCATCTTCTGCTGCTTCTTTTACTTTTGAAACTACTTTTTCTGCGAATCCTTCAGCTTGTAATTTATCGTTACCTGTTAATTTTCCCTAATCCTTCTTTTACTGAACCTTTTAATTGATCAAATTTGTTTTCTAATGACATAATAGTGCCTCCTAAATATTATTCTTTATTTATTTTTATTTATCTTTTTTTACCATGTTTTTTACGCCGTCATAAGCATCTTCTACGGCATCTTTAGCATCCTCTGCAGCCTCTTTCACTTTTGAAAATAGTTTCCCCGCGAATCCTTTATCTGCTTTATCCGATGCTACTTCTTTTCGCTTCTTCTACTTTGCCTGCAGTTGCTTCTTTTGCTTCTTCTGCTTTGTCTGCTGCTGCATCTTTTGCTTCTGTTGCTACTTCTTTCGCTTCTTCTACTTTGCCTGCAGTTGCTTCTTTTACTTCTTCTGCTTTTTCTACTACTACTTCCTTAGCTTCTGATGCTACTTCTTTCGCTTCTTCTACTTTGTCTGCAGTTGCTTCTTTTGCTTCTTCTGCTTTGTCTGCTGCTGCATCTTTTTGCTTCTGTTGCTACTTCTTTCCTTCCTCTACTTTGTCTGCAGTTGCTTCTTTTTGCTTCTTCTGCTTTTTCTACTACTGCTTCCTTAGCTTCTGATGCTACTTCTTTCACTTCTTCTACTTTGTCTGCAGCTGCTTCTTTTTACATCTTCTGCTTTTTTCTACTACAGCATCTTTTTACATCTACAGCTTTATTTTACAACTGCATCTTTTTACATCTATAGCCTTATCTACAACTACTTCAGTTGCATCTCCAACTTTTTTTCTTTTAACTGTTGAAAACCCATCACTTATACCTGCTTTAGCTGATGTAAAAGGTATCAGATGCAAATTCTCCTGTTGATTCAACAACATTAGACACACGATCTTGTAAACTTACTGAATCTGCTTCATGTTGTTCCTTAGTTTTTAATATCGATTACATTAACATTAACTTCTACAACTTCTAATCCAGTCATTTTGTTTATATCAGTTGTAATCACTCGTTTAATTTCCTCAAAAATTTCAGGAACACTTTTTTTATACTCGACTATGATATTTAAGTCAACAGCTACTTGTTCCTTACCGACTTCAATATTAACACCTGATGTAACATTATCAGTATTAATTAATTTATCTGTTAAATTTGAGAAAAAACCTCCATCAACTGCTAGCAATCCTGAAACATTTTCTAGAGCTTGACCGATAATTTTTTTAATTACATCATTATCAAATGTCAATTCTCCTCTTGCTTCACTATTACTTGTAGTTAATTCTTTTGTTTCTACATTATTTTTCATTTGGATTAGACATATATCTTTTTCTCCCTAATTACAAATTTTTTTATATTTTTATTCTTTTATATAATATCCTGTTACAATTCCTAGTGCAGTGAAAATCAAAACAAAAATAGTTTTGAAAAACCCTAAGAACAGAATTAAACAAGCTAGAAATGCTCCCAATAATCCTGATACAACAGTGTATTGATGTTTTTTTAGCCATTCCATAATTTATGTCCTCACTTTACACGACTTGTACTCTTTTTAGTTACTTTTTTCTGAATATCAGAAACAGAAATCTTAAGTTTTACAGCTTTATCTATACCAAAAAACTCAACCAATCCATCTTTTATTCCATCTCGAATCTGATCACTCTTCTGAATAATATTCTCTGAAGAAGCTGATTCCCCTTTTACATTAATAAGGCATTTATTTTTTCTACTATTTATTTTTACCGATGGATTATTAATTAATCCTTGTTCAATCACTAAATTTTTTTAACAAATCCTTCAATAGCTGAATTTGTTAGTGATAATTTACCACCTTTATCAGATAGTTTTACTTCTAAATGTTGTTTAGGATAAAATGCTATTACTAATATTGAAAAGAATTATCAATGTTGATAATACTAATGCTCCCCAGAAAATATATCTAGAAAGATAAAAGTTCTAAAAAAAGAAAAATTGTTTCCAATCAAATAATTGTAAATCTAAAAAAATTGTGGATCTAATCCGCTAACATTATGATACTCTATCATAATGGGAACCATAACTGTTAAAGCTAATAGACAAACAATAATAGAAATTATTTTTTTTGCTTTAGTCATTTTAAACCTCCTTTCAAAAATTGACTATTCATTTATAGAAAAAATGTTTTAAGATTTTTTCCCAAAGAATATTGATACTATAGTTACTACAATTACCGCACCTAAGATAGAAGGAATTAACGCCATTCCACCTAGGCTTGGACCCCAAGTTCCAAATAATGATTGTCCTACTGATGAACCTACTAAACCTGCGATAACATTAGAAATGATACCCATGGCTCCGCCTTTTTTTGTGATTCCGCCAGCTACAAACCCTATGAAACCACCTACTATAATTGACCAAACCATATTTATTTCCCCTTTCCTTAATTATTTCCTCTAAATATTTATATACTAATAATAAATATTTATTATAGATATGATATATCACTTTTTAATCTTAAATCAATATAACTGCTCATAAAAATTTAAAAAAAGTTTTATAATTTATGTTAAAACACTAATTTATATATAATTAAAACAGTTTTTATCATAAATATATATTTTTAAAAACATAATTTAAAATCCATTATAACAATAGAGTTTATATGTGTTTTTTTAACTATATTTTTTTAATATTTTTAATCAGAAACAAATTATAAGACTCTCTATATAACAGTTTTTACTAGTTTTCAATTTATAAACATTTTTTTAGAAACAATTGTAATTAAAGTAATTATTTATTACCCTTTAAAATTTGTTATAAAAAAAATAGATGATTGACCAAGTTTTTCTTTACTTCCGTCAATCACCTATAGTACAAAAAAATATTGAATCTCTTCCTTCGTTACTTCAATTTATCTCATATCCTAACAAAAGAATTCAATAAACATTCGTCTTATTTTTAATTTGTCTTTAACGCTGTCGATAGCGCCTTCTACTGCATCTTTAGCACCTTCTGCAGCTTCTTTTTACTTTTAGAAACTACTTGTTCAGCTAATCCCTTCAACCTTCTATTGACTTTATCTCCAGTTAATTTTTCCTAAACCTTCTTTAACCGATCCTTTGATTTCATCGAAATTTGCTTTTCTAATGACATAATTTTGCCTCCTGTATACTACATATCAATTTTTCCATTAATTGAAATTAAATATACTTTTTCTTTAAATATTTTTTTATAGATATTAATTTGTTAATTTCTATACTTTATATAATATATCATTTAAAATTATTAATCAATGAAACTGCTCACAAAATTTAAAAAGTTTTTATTATTTATCATAAAACAGTGTAAAAAAAGATATTAAGAACAGTATTTCAACCACATTTTTTTATGATAATAAAAAAATCTTATAACAACAGTAATTTAGATTTCATTTTTTTAATATTTCTACTATAAATATAGAAACTTCTATTCTTATTAAACAGTTTTTTTCTAGATTAAATTTATTAACCTTTTTTTAGATTTATACACAAATAAGATAGATCTTACTAGAATTATCAAATAAAGAGACTAGGCATTCTAATCTCTCTTAACTTTTATTTATTGTATTTCTCTACTATTTTTCTTAGCACTAGCTAAGTTCATGTGTTTTTCTTTTCGTAGTTCTTCTACGATTAATTCAATATTATCATTAGTAGCTCCAGCTAAAATCGCTAATGATTTTGCGTGTAGTTTCATATGACCTTTTTGAATTCCATCTCCTACCAGCGCTTTTAGTGCTGCTAGATTCTGAGCTAATCCAACAGAGACAAGTACACTCGCTAAAGTTTTCGCATCAGGATTGTTTAATAATCCTCTGGCTACTTTTACAGTTGGATTGATTCCAATAGAACCACCTACACTAGCAACCGGCATAGGTAAGGTAATTTCACCTACAAGCACCTTAGCCTCTTCATCACAACGCCATGAAGATAACCCTTGATACTTACCATCTTTAGCTGCATAGCTTTGACATGCCGCTTCTATAGCCCGCCAGTCATTCCCACTCGCTATTACAACACTATCAATACCATTGAAGATACCCTTGTTGTGAGTTGCTGCTCGATAAACATCAGCTTTAGCAAATTTACTAGCTAGTTCGATTCTTTTCGCAAGATACTCTCCATTTTCTCCTAAGTTCTCGAATGGAATAGCACATTTTGCTGTAACTAGTGAACGTGTTGCATAATTCGATAAAATCGCCATTAGAGCTATACCCTCAATTAGTGATTCTAAGGAAACTTTAAATGCCTCTAGCATAGTATTTAACATATTTGCTCCCATCGCCTCTAAAGTGTCAACGATAAGGTAAACAACTACGAAATCTGTTCCATCTTCTGATAGAACTTTAACCTCTATATCACGAGCACCTCCACCACGAGCCACGATAGACGGATAAGCTTCATCCGCTGTTTTTTTAAAAAGCAAATCTTTACTTTGTAAAAATACGTTCTACTGCTTCATCAGTGTCAGCTATATTGTATAAAGCTACATGCCCTACCATCTTCCTATCTAGTACTTCTGTTTTGAAACCACCAGACTTCGCTACGATTTTCCCAGCATTACTACAAGCAGCAACTACCGATGGTTCTTCCGTAACGAATGGCACCACATACTCTTTATTATCAACGACAAAATTTGGCACAACGCTAAAAGGTAGCGAGAAAGTTCCTATTACATTCTCAACCATATTATTAGCCATATCAAAGTCTAAAACTTCATTATTTTTCAAAACAGAAAGAAATTCTTCACTTAAAATATCCGCTTGTTCAATAACATCTAAGCGTTCATTAATATTTTTTTATAAAAATCCACTCCAAATTTTTTTCCCATGATTTCCCCTGTTAAAATTGTTTTTTTATACTCGCTTGTGATTTTTCTATTTTTCTCTAAGACAAATCTGCTTTCATCTTTAATATCAGAAATATCTAAGTTTCCTTCTTCGTCCACTGTAGTATCTCTGAAGAACATTTTTTCATATTCATCTATTGAAATACGTGTTCTCTTATCGAAATCATCAAAACGATTATTTCTTAATTGATCTTTATAACCTTCTACTAGAGTTAAACTGAATATTTCCGCAACAGCTCCACTTCCATAACTATATAGAGCAATCTTGTTCCCTGCTTCTAATGTGTTATTATTCTCAAGTAGTGATAATAGTCCCAAGAATAAAGATCCAGTATAAATATTACCTACACGTTGGCTGTATAAAATAGATTCATTAAAACGAGTAAGTAATTCTTCTTTTTTATCTTCATCAGCTTGTTCTAATAACAAACTTAACCCTTTTAATCCTAGTTTAGGATATGGTAGATGTAAACATACTGCTGAAAAATCACTAAGTTTATTTTGAGATTTTTCAACAAATCTACCCCAAGTTGTTGTTAAACAATCAAGGTATTGCTCAGTAGAAAATCTTCCTTCTACAAAAGCGTATTGTGAATAGTTCGGACGCCAGAAATCCATAACGTCACGAGTTAAACAAATATTATCATTGTTAAACTCTAAAATTCTCGGATTACTGCTAACTAACATAGCGCAACTTCCTGCACCTTGTGTAGATTCTCCAGAAGATTTAACACCATACTTCGCAATATCACTAGCGATAACAAGTACTTTTGATTCTGGATTATTCATAACATGATTTTTTGCGAAATCTAATGCCGCAGTTGCTCCGTAACATGCTTCTTTAACTTCGATAGCACGTGCGAATGGTTGAATATCTAATAGACCGTGAATAAATACTGAAGAAGCCTTACTTTGGTCAACTCCAGACTCAGTCCCTACGATAATCATATCAATTTTTTCTAAATCATCTTTGTCTAGTATATCGTATGCAGCTTGTGCTCCAAGAGTTACTATATCTTGAGATACAGGAGGAATACTCATTTCTAATTGTAATAAACCTTTTGTAAACTTATCAGGTTCAATTCCTCTAGCTGTCGCTAAATCACGAATATCTAAATAATAATTTGGCATCGCAAAACCAATCTTATCAATTCCTATTTTCATTATCTAATTCCTTTCGATTAATTTCGAATTATTTATCTATACAAATTTTCCAACTGTATTATACTATTAAACATTTTAAAAATTAAAGTCTAATAACTATAAACTTTCTATCATGATTAAAATATTTCATGCAAATACTATTGTATAAAAATTTTTTTCAAATTAGTCCATAGATAGCCATTAAAAATTGAAACTCTTAATGATATCTATTATAAAATATTACATATAACATCAGATACAACTATTACATTAAGACACATATTTTTCAAAGTATTAATATAAGTAATTTCTCTTCCTGTTTAAAAATTTTTAATACTAATTTCCCTAATGTTTAGATAAGATGAAAAAAATAGTTTCTATAGAATAAAAAAAAATTTTTTTGTAAGCATTTTTTTGTTGTTTATTTTTTTAATATTTTTTTCTTATAATAGTAATATATTTATAAAAACCCCGGGAGGACAATTACTATGACATTTAAATTACCTGAATTACCTTATGGATTCGATTTCTTAGAACCAGTTATCGACGCTAAAACTATGGAAATTCACCACGATAAACACCACGCTGCTTACGTTAACAACTTAAACGCAGCTTTAGAAAAACACCCAGAATTCGAAGCTAACTGCATCTGTGGTCTATTAAAAAACATCGATAGCGTACCTGCTGACATCCGTCAAGCTGTTATCAACAATGGTGGTGGACACCACAACCACAGCCTATTCTGGCAATCACTAACTAAAGCAGATTCTTCTGAATTCGCTGGATTAGTTAAAGAAAAAGTTGAAGCTGAACTTGGTGGATACGAAGAATTCGTTAAGAGCTTCTCAGCTGCAGCTGCTACAAGATTCGGTAGTGGTTGGGCATGGCTTGCTTTAGATAAAGAAGGTAAATTAGTTGTTACTTCAACAGCTAACCAAGACTCTCCATACTTAACAGGGCTTACTCCAATTCTTGGATTAGACGTTTGGGAGCACGCTTACTACCTAAACTACCAAAACCGTCGTCCAGACTACATTAAAGAATTCTTCCGTGTTGTAAACTGGAATTTCGTTAACGAACGCCTAGCTAAACACTTAGAAAAATTAGGTAAATAATTACATAGATAAAAAGCATCTAGGAAATCTGATCTCACGATGCTTTCTTTTCTGTCTATTTTCTTTATAGTTGCTAAACCACCCAGCAATATAATGCCAGGTTCTTCATCCAGTAATGCCTCCATTGCTTAATGCTCTTAAAACGATGTACTACAGGATTATCATAATTATGTATATTGTACGTAGTCAAAGAATTTTACAAAGCAATGCTTTCTCTCGGATGCCCATCCTCATCCAAGAATTATACTGGCTACAACCCATTCTATCTAATATTAATTTATTATTTTTGCTCTTTTTGTGAATCTAAACTAAAAGGTTTTTAGTAGCATGTATTCTAATCATATTTTCAATTCTGATAAATCAACAAAATAACTCAAAATTTTGGGAACATCATCATAATTTCCCAGCACTGATTTCCTTTTCTCCAGTAGTATTTCAGTTTAATTTAAAAACGATGACTTTAAAGATGCGTGATACAATATCTTCTCGGTGTCGAAATCTATTCACTAAGAGTGTATGAGCACAGCTATTTCTCAAAACAAAGTAAATCAAGCATGTTGAAATGCCATCACTTTTACTAATTTTCCAAACTAAAATCGTGCATAACGTGGTTAAAACTGAATCTTGTAAATAGTGTAATAATCTTACAGTTTCTCCGAGTTAGGTTTCTCTCCGCCACCCAAAATGGAACTGCGACATTGATGTGTTATCATCACCATTAGCATCCCTATATTTTACCACATCTCTGGGTGCTACATGGAAGAGTCTTGATAAAAACTGTTCTTAACTATATGGTCATTCTTATTTATTAAAGTGGTTAAAAAGTACGGCTTAAATAAAGTAGAGTGTTAAAGAGTATAATAGATATTATAATTTTGTTCTGAAGACTAAATGGATAGATTTCAGAACCGTCTGCAATAAGTGTTGCTTCTCTCATCTGAATCGATGGGATTCATAAAATTGTTCTTATTCGTATATTGCATTGTATCGAGATGTAGTATTACAGTGTCGATTTGCAAAGTGATGGGAGAGTTGAATTTTCAATCTTTGTTCCAACATAATTAAGTTTAATCAAAATAATAGCGTTCAATTTCTTGTCAAAGTTATATATATCTCATCTGCTAATTTTATTCCATTAAATCGTTTTGGTTTCTTTGATGGTAGTAGACTCAATTCGGACAATTAAATAAAGTTAAGAAGTAATTATATTTATTAATATCTCAACTTCAGTTCATACTTCTTCAAGTCTAGGCAAATCTCTTTCCCTTAATTTTTCACTAAGGAAAATCTGGTTTCTGATTGACTTTGTTCCCATCTCCTGACACTCCTTGTGTTTCTATTATGGCCCTCATCTCTACATCGCTTTTATAAAGCTATATCTAATATTTTAGATTAACAATATTTCAACCAAATCCAGCAACCCTAATTTAATGATCAATTTAAGCTACATATTGTATAATAGAAAAGCACTCTGTTGGGGCTGACCCAAAGTCCTAAATTTTAAAAAGTGTATATGATAACTCATAGACGCAGTGGTTTATTGATATCTAAATTCGCTTTATAAGCTTTTGGATATCTAATAAACTTGTGCGGGGGTGACTCAACAAAATCGTGTTTTGCAGAGTCACTCCCTTATTCATTATTAAATAGTTTGAGGAGAATTAATATTGAATAATTGAAATTTATCGCTGGTTTTATCGGGTATTCGCAGTATATGAAATACTCGTATTCCTGATGTGGCTGGTTTTAAAATGGATGATCTCACCTTTTGTTCCCCCTAAGGGCTTTCAAATTAGCTATTGGTGTCCGCGCTATTTATCGTTGCTAACTTTCTATCGTAGCTTATATACTAAGATTAGGTCGCACCTGGATAAAACTACGGAAACGTTTTGGTACTTCTACTTCTTAAATGGTGCTGTCATAGGTGTTATTTTGATTAGTCCTGTAAGTTGTGCTGAAAATCTTTAAAATTAAATCTTTCTCAAGGAATTGGTTTAGCCAACTGCTCTATATTTAATAGGTATGACTGCTTTAGGGCTATTTTGGGCATATTCACCTACTGTGATTAATAAAACTATCAAGGTAGATAAACATCTTGATAATCCTGTTAAAATTGCTATGGTCTCTGATCTTCATCTTGGGAACATTTTTCTCAAATCCTCAACTTGAGAAACTGAATAAGATTGTTGATGAAGAGAAGCCAGATGCTGTAGTTATCATAGGAGACCTTATGGACGATGATATGGTTATGTACAAAAAGCTGTATGCAAGAAAATCTTAGCAAGTTAAAAGCTCCTCTAGGAGTTTATACTACTATGGGAAATCACGACCGTGACGCACTAGAAATAGTAAACGAAGTTAAAAAGACAGGGATAATCCCACTATTTGATGAAAGCATCACACTTAATAACGATATAACATTAGTAGGTCGTAAAGATAAAAGTGTCAGTCGCGATAGACTTGATACTGCCGACCTTCTTAAGAGTGTTGATTTAAATAAGACTATCGTTCTTGTCAGATCATCAACCAGATGCTGTCGATTATCACGCTACCTTACCTATAGATGTTCAACTCTGAGGCATACTCACCGCGGACAACTGCATGGCCGTAAACTTCATCCTAGATGTAGTTTATACCCTAGATCGGCTACGCGAAGAATTAATGGTAAACATTTCTTCACTTCTGCAGGTTACGGTTTCTGGGGACCACCTTTTCAAAACTTCAGCTCGTAGTGAAGTATGGATGATTACTATTGAAGGAAAATAAATAATATAAAATACCCCAGAAGTTAGTATTTTCTAACTCTTGGGGTTGAATTTATTCACATCTTCGAATATTATTGTTTAACCTCATCTCTGATACTTTTCCCATAATTCTTTTTGCTTGTAATATATCTAAACCATAGCGCTCTCTAATAATTTTTCAATATTTGCAATATCATCAACATCTGGATTAACAACTGCTTTTATATTAGAATAGTTACTAACAATTAATTCTTTAACTTCTAATGACGTTGTTTGAAAAGCTTCTTCTTTTTACAGTTTTCCCATAACTTTTGCATCATCAGTACCAAATCTGTATATCTATCTCTTATCATCTTAACATTGTGAATATCTCCTTTAGTAGCATCAACTACTGAAAAGTACTTCTTCTCTATTACTATCTTTCAAAGTTCATTAAATTTTCTTTACTCACTTTTTGTTTTCTGCCCACTCTTCTTTTGACTTACTGTTTCCTAGTTGAGAAGAACATAAAAATCGCTACTGCTAAAACAACGATTAACGCTATCTTCATAATTAAATTCCTTTACTTCTTTTTACATCTCTATTAATGCATCTTTCCATTTTAAAAAGTATCTTTTCTTAATCTCTGCATATTAAATGCATCATCTTGACTTAAATTTATAACTTTTTCTAATTCTGTATGCGGTGTTTGAAGTCTTTCAAATGCTTCTTTACTCTTTCATTACGCTTTTTATCTTATCTCTTGCGTTAGAAATCATCGCATAGACAAATATAAATCCAAGCATAATGTACAACTATATTCATGTTCATCGTAATTACTTCCTTTGTATTCTATATAAATATTATATAGGTTTTGCATAGTGCTTGTAAACTAAATTGCTAATAAATTTCAAAGTAAGTTGATAAAAGTAAAGTAACTGATTTACCTCTCTTTCTTCTAAAAATTGATCTACTATAATTTGTTTATGATTAAGTGTACTTTAGTTAAAGCAATATTGAATAGCGATTTTTAACAAATATTAACGACGGAAAATATACTGAATTCTATATATATATCACAGCATGTAATACGAGTGCAAGCTATGGTCATGGTCGCACATTAAAAATACTTGCTGCTCGAGTAGCTACGTCGATGAAAGTTGATGACATGTAGCGCGTAAGCAGATTCTAACTCGTCAGGGTCATGGTATGCTCCACGTGGTCCTATTCTGCTGATTATACTAGTACCGAGGCTCTTAATTTCCCTTTCTACTTAACCTTGGTTCGCCATGCATGACAAAAGGTGCTAAAATGGTTCGACTAGATATCCCTACTGCGATAAAAAGATGAGAAGTTAGCAGTGTTTAAGGACGTAGAGGTAGATAGAGAGAACAACAGTCTTATTAAAAGGTAACTCAAGGAGATGATTTATATACAGGAAGGTTTTCAGCCTTGATATGAGCAGTACTATCCAACCGCGTTTTTAACACAGTTACTGAAACTTGAACAAGAAGTTCTGATCTCCAAAAGCACGTCCAGCTTAATTCGTGATGCAGAGAAAAATTCGTTGAAGTTAGACGTCGTGGTAGAGAATCTTGGTGGCTTTGCTTTTCGCTAGCTTGTACTGAAAAAGAAAACATCTCTCGTCGTGGACGTGAGTATTTCGAAAACTTACTAGATACTGGAGATGATAGCTTATTGTTGTACATTTCATATATAAATGTAGAAAAAGCTGTAAAGAATGTCATTCTAGAAAAGAAGCTCTTGAAGATGAAATTGAGCTCTTTGGAGAAAAATCACTGAAGAAAAACGTACCTCTTCTTGAACAAGTAGCTGGAATTGAAAAAGCTAATCGTTTTTATTTGATAGCTTTAGAGATCGAGAAGATAAGAGCAGGATCGGGGTTATAAGTGCTGCGATTACTATCGCTTATGGTAACCATGCAGAAATTATTTACGCTGGTATGAATGAAGCCTTTCATAAAACTTCATCGCAGTATAAGTCTTTTCTGATAGGATGAGCTCAGGAAATGGGTGTTAAAGAAGTGTCTGTGGGTGGAAATCGAAGGAGATCTAAACGATAGTCTACTTGGTTTCAAATCTAAAAATTCGCTCCAAATATCGTAGAATACTACGGAGAGTTCGATTTAGTAATCTCTCGCGTATTCAATTTAATGTACAACTACGGATTACCACTAAGAAGAAAAATATTACAAAACTAATCACAGATAGATAAGTCTGTAAATCATTATGGTTTCAGACTGTTTTGTTACAATCTACTGTAATGTAGCTTAGGACACTTCGGCTACATTATAGTCAGTATAAACTAAATCTATTTATTAAAAGAGCTGTACTCTTTATTGGTTTCATCAAATCATACTACGAGGTCGCTCTTTTGTATTATATTTCTTAACGAAATTCAGATTTTAGTTTCATAGCTCCGAAAACCATCAATTTTTGTAATCGATATTGCTGATCTCCATCAACTAATCTGATATTTTTAACGCAGTTCCTTGTTTTAATGTAGAAGAACTACCTTTTAACTTTTTAAATCTTTTAATTACAGAAACTGTCATCTCCATCTTGAAGTACGTTACGTTAGCATCGCGATAAAGCTTTTTCCTCTTCTGCTGCACTAGCATCTTCTGGTGACCATTCGTGAGCACACATTGGACACTAGCATATTTCCATCTTCATAGAGGTATATTCACTTTTACATTCTGGACAATTAGGTAATGTCATTGTGTTTCCTCCATAAAATTTCAAATTTTGTACAAAGGATATTATACATAATGAGGAGTAATATCAAATAATATCAGAAAAATATTTTCTTTAAAACATTGATATTATAGCGATTTCCATCAAATAACATATTCATCATCTATCGTCTACTTTTGTAGGCAAAGCACTGAAATTTTAAAAGTAGAGTGAAATATGGATTAAATAGTTTTCATCTTATATTTATTATTCTAAAAGTATAAAAATAAGAAAATTTAAAATAAAAGAGGAACTAAATTATGGTTAAATATGATTTATTAGTGGTAGGATTCAGTAAAGCCGGAAAACTTTTAGCAGCAACATTTTGCTAAAGAAGGAGATAGCAGTAGTTGAGGAAAGCAGTGCAATGTACGGGTGGTGCTTGTATCAATATCGGATGTATTCCAACTAAACTTTAATCGTAGCTGACAATAAAAAGACTTCGCAGAAGCTAAAGCTACAAGAGATGCTGTTGTATCTAAAACTTAACGCTACTTGCCATAGTTAGACAATAGTCCAAACGTTGATAGCTATACAGCTCACGCCAATTCGTTTCTAACAAAGTAGTAGAAATTTCGCTAACGGGAGAAACTAAACAACTTGAAGTGAAATCGTAGTAATTAACACTGGAGCTAAAAACAATGTAGTACCACCCGTTCCAGGATTAACAACTTCTAAAAATGCTATGATAGCACTGAATTCCAAATGGAGCTCCTAAAAACTCTAGGAATTATCGGTGGAGGTAACATCGGATTAGAATTCGCTAACCTATACGCTCGTCTTGGAGTTAAAGTTACAGTAATCGACTCGCTCCTGGAATCTTTAGGAAGAGAAGATAAAGATATCGTTGAACTTGCTCAAGGATACTTAGAAGAAGCAGGAATCAGAGTTCAAACTAGGAACTGCAAATCAAAAGAAATCCGCAAACAACGGAGAACTTGTAGTTGTTGATACAGAAAAATATGGTCCACTTTAATTCAGAAGTAGTATTACACGCAACTGGACGTCGCGCTAACACTGAAGGATTAGGATTAGAACACCGATACTCGAATTACGTCCAAACGGAACAATCGAAAGTTGACGCGAATTCTGTCAAACAGCTGTAGAAAATGTATCTAGTTGGTGATGTTAACGGTGGATTACAATTCACTTACGTATCAGTAGACTGACTCTGGGAGTAGTTAACGGATGCTTACACGGTAACAAAAGAATAACAACTGCTGCCGACTGTAAAAACGTACCTTTACTCAACATTCATCTCCAGCATTATCTCACGTTGGATTACACGAAAAGAAGCTAGAGCTGTACCCAACGTTGCAGTAGTATCGTACCAGTTGCTAACATGCCTAGAGGAGCTGTTAACCAAGACCCACGTGGATTATTCCATGTAACTGTAGACAAAGACACTAACTTAATTCTTGAGCTACTCTATTCGGTAGAAAACTCAGAAGAAATTATCAACCTAATCAAAATGGCAATTGATAACAAAATTCCTTACTTTCACATCAGAGATCAAATCTTCACTCACCCAACAATGGCTGAGAACTTAATGATGTATTCAAATTAATCTAATCTGTAGCTTAAAATCTCAATAATAAATTTGAGGTTTTTAAGTATTTAGTTCAATGAATTTCTACTATATAGATTTATGAGTTTTCAAATAATTAAAAATATGCTCCATTCCCCTTTACAAATCAAGGCTTTTTCTTGTATAATGTACACATGCCTTTTTAAAAATACAATGAAAATGAAAAAGGAGATCGAACAAATGAGTTTATATAAGAATTCCATTATAGTAAAACTTATTATCGCTGTAACATTAGGATAGTTTTAGGAAGCACTCTACCAACGTCAATCATTAGAGTTTTCGCAATATTTCATCTATTTTCAGCGATATCTTAGGATTCACAAATTCCACTTATCATGTCAGGATTTATCTACCAGGTATCAGCCAAGTGTCAAAACAACGCTGGTAAATTACTTGGTTTATCAATATGAGTTGCTGATATTTCACAATTACTCGCAGGAACATTCGCATTCCTATCAGCCTCAAGCAGTATTACTAAGTATACTAGCTAACGCTACATTTCACAATCATTCAAAAATCCAGAGGATTTGATATTAAAACCTTTTCATCGAGTTTAAAATGGCTCCGATTTTTGATGTTACTACAGCTCTTATTATCTCATTATCTTAGGAATCGAGTTCAGCAACTCAATCAGAAGGATCTCTCAAACAAGGATTCTGCAGATTTCTGGAGAGGTATTGAAAATCACTTTCTGCCACAGTAATGGTATTCCACTTCTTCCATTCTACATCCTAGGTGTGTTCATGAACATCATAGCTTCTGGTGAAGTATTCAAGATTTTAAAAATCTTCGCTATGGTATTCGTAATTATCATTATTATGCACGTAATTATCGCCATTCATCGTAGCTGAACATATTCAACGACAGAAACCCTCATTCAAGATGCTTGTAAATGCCTCTACAGCATACATGACTGCAATCGGTACTCAATCTTCAGCTGCTACTATCCCAGTAACACTAAAAGTACTATGGGTGTTGATAAAAATATCGCAAACTTCACTATTCCATTATTTTAATATATTCACTTATCAGGAAGTACAATCACATTAACTACATGTGCATCTGCAGTATCTGGTTACAAAGACGGTGCTGCATTCCATCAGCTGCAGTAATGATTAAATTCATCTTACTACTTGGAGTAACAATGGTGGACGTGCTCCTGGTGTTCCCTGGTGGAGGAGTTATAGCAGCTCTGGATTATTACAATCAGTTCTTGGTTTCAACGAAATCATAGTTATCTCTAATCGATCGCATTATACATCACTCAAGATAGCTTTTGGAACTGCAGTAACATTTCTGGAGACGGAGCTTTATCAGCACCGTTGACTAAACAAACTTTTCTTCAAAAGACGCAGAACAAAACGTATAGTGTATCACTTAATCAAAACATAAGTTTGTGGGATCATATTAATGGTTGGAGCGCCCTCACACACCACCATCGTTTGAACTATTCTATTATTTTACTTTTGTTAGAAATAAACTGTCGGTGGTGTATAGTTTAGAATGCATTTATCAGATAATACAGTTAGTCACCTTAGTTTTGTAGCGTCTCAGCACCACAATCAAAAGAACAAGTTCTCACAAAATTTAGTTCTATAGAGCGACTCTTTGAACTCTCAATCTCCAGAGCCGCTTCTTTATTCTATTTTCGTTTATATCTTAGTTTTACCGGTTATGATCACTATATCTATACTCTTGATTTAGCTGTCTCTCTATCCAGCACTTTCATATTATCACTAGCAATATATCCATCGATAATAAAGACCATGGGTACCTTCACTATCCTTTTCACATAAGGCTTATTATTAAGTCTGCAGAATTTTTACTTTCATCATACACTAAAGTTAAATCCTGCAGGTAACATACTCTGTCAAATTCAGCACGCCATAATTCTTTTGGAACAACAGTTAATCTCATCTTGTGTTAAAGTTTTTAACGACTGATTAAAATCCGCTCCAACAAGGATATACTAGTACCTTTCTTATACTCATAATCAATAAATTCAAGTAGTTGTTTCATCTGAGCTCCCAGAATTACCTCTTATCATAAGCATCAAAGTGAGCATTAATCAATACTAGATGTTTATCACTATTTTCAACTTTTATATAAATAACAGAGAATCCCTCGTTTTAAATTAGCAAGTCTCTCTGGGAATGTGAATGGAATCGCCATTTGGAATCTTTCTTGCACTCTCCACGTTGAAAACTAGTCGCATAGATACCACTTTTAACCTTCCTAACGGGTGGTACTGGATAGGCACATATCTAACCTTGAAATTATACGCTAAAATACTATTTACCTAGTATTTTCATCGAATTTTAGTAACTTGTTGATATTGTAGCTACGTTTTGAATCTCTATCTATCTCTCTGAATAAAAATTGACGTTAGCTTTTCTCGTTTTAACATAACTTGTAATATTTCTTTAGATTTTCTTCAACATGGGCTTTTATCTAGTGGGTAGAACCATCTTCCACCATCCATAAGAGTCTTCATCTTTATCAGGGACCAGCATAACCTATGTTCCGGTTAAGAGCTGTGTACTCTGTGCCTACCTTGCAGCACTTTCTGATGTACCTTGTTTAGTTACCTTCAAACTCTCAACTCCGTTAGGACTATATTCTGTAGCCCATAAATATCCAACTAATCCTGCAAACCCTAAAACTCACAAGTCACTAACCCTAATACTATCTTTAATATCATCTTTAACCTCATAAAAATAGAAGGAGCAAGAAATCTATTTATAAATCATGATTTTCAAGCTGTCCCTCCATTAAATTTCAGCGTAAATTATTTAATTCCTCTTCTTGTCACGTAGTTGTGAAACCATAATACCACATGAAGACAATAAGCATACCTATTCCTTCTCTCAGTCCCATATGCTCACCAAGAATAAGACACCACCTATCGCGGCTACAACGGACTCCTAAACTTAATATTAACGATGCTGTATGTGGCGGAACATCTTTTTGTCCTACAATTTGTAAAGTATAACCTACTCCACTAGAAAGCACCCCTATCGCAAGTAACGGCCAAATAACACTCATTATGTCCGCAAAGACGATTGTTTCCTTTGAAAACAGCTAATACTAGCTTAATACAGATACTACGACTAATTGAATGATGAGATAAGAACATTGAATTAACTCTACGCAGCTGAATAGTCAATAACTATTATATGAACCCGAATAGAACTGCACTGATTAGGGACGATAATATCTCATCTCAAGGTACAAATTCTTCTCTTTACCGATAAGAAATAAAAACCAATTACAGATAGAATCAATCCTATAATAAAAAGAATTTATTAAGCTTATTACCTAAGAATACCTGATAAATGGTACTATACAAATGTATAACACTGTAATAAATCCAGCTTTTCCCCTGCAGTTGTCATCCGATACCTATCTGTGAAATATACATTGCATAATACTATTCCACAGATACCACCAAGTATCCAACTTTATTTTTTGTTATTGGTTCTGCCAAAATCTTAGGATCCTGACTTCATATAGACTTGGGATGAAAGTGCTACATGCACCAAGAAATACTCAGATTACTGATGCTCATCCTACCAACCGTAAGAGGCCCCTAGAACCTTTACTCGCAATATTTTGCCAGATAAAAGCTAATCCCAATTAATCGTAGCAATTATTAATAATAAAATAAATTTTCTATTAATACACCTTTCCTATAAATTTTGCTTCTTAGGTTTAATAACTCCTGCTGAGAACCTCACGATAGAATATCTCCTCAAATAATCAACTATTAATACTTAAAAACAAACTTATACTATATCTTGATATTTTATAAAACACTTTGAATACACTAAGCTATTAGAATATACATATTATCCGTCCTGGAGCAACAATTTCGAGATCAATTCAAGTACATCTTTGTCATTTTGCATCGTTATTTACAAAAATTCAACTGTTAGCTACTGTATATAGTCGAGGAGTGACTCATCATGGTTTCGTAGAAATCGATTTTTCAGAGTCATCCCCGCACGTTTATTAGATATCAATAAACCACTGCGTCTATGGGAATTCCTGCTTATACACTTTATGTTAAAATTTGGGTCTTTTGGCCAGTCCCATTTCTAGGAAATACTAAATTCATAAAAATTGACATAGACAACCGAGAGTCATCTATGTCGCATTTTTAATTTGTTATTTAGCACCTTCGTTAGCTGTTAACTCAATGTCATAAAGTTTGAATTGTTTTTCTTAACTTTCTAGCTAAATCGTGATTCTTACGTTTGTTGAAGAATGAGATACTTGTATCCCAGCTTAATGGGAAGAATGGTATTCTTCAGCTACTTCACCATCAAATTTGTTTGTAAGCTGCTTTTAATTTAACATCATCAAACATATCAGCTGAACTCTTGAGCTTTGAGCTGTTTTTCGAAAGCTTCAGTAGTATAGCGATATATAGGTTTAATGGAGCTTTTTACCTAGTAACTCTTGACGGTTAGGGGTTTTGTTCCAGATTGCCATGGCATGAAGATGTCGATTGATGGATCGTCTGCTTGTACACGTTGAGAGAAAGTCTTTGAGACATAAGTTTTCCATCTACTAATTTAACATCTAATCCACTTCTTTTCCAAAGGTTAGGAACACATCAGCTAATGTGATCATATTCAGCACCTGTGTTACGGATTGCGTAGTTGAATGAAAGCTTTGTTTCGTTTTTGTCTTCACGTAGTCCGTCTCCCATCTTTATCTTTTGAATCCTGCATCATCTAATAATTTTTAGCTTTTTCTACATCTTTAACTGCAGTTGCACTTTTTCGTTTACTAATTTTCCTACAGCTGCTGATACATACCAGATCCAGTTGGGAGTGAAACGTAATCCTTTGAAGATCATTGATTTGGTCACGGTCAGCTGCATATAGGAATGCTTGACGTAAGTTTTTGTCCGCTAATTTAGAGTTAGGATCAACTACGTTTTCACCCTTAGCTTTGTCGAATTTACCTAATTTGAATCCAACGTATGACATGTAACGAGAAGCTTCTCCTAAGAATGTTCCGTTTTTGATGTCTTTTGCTCCTTCGTAAACACTTGGAGTAACGCTATCGATATAGTCAACTTCCCCATTTTTGATTACTTGGCTAGCTTGAGCTGGTGACACTGTCTTGAACTCGATTTTTTTAAGTTTCATCTTATCTTTATTGTAGTAGTGAGGGTTTTGTTCTGCAAGAACACTTTCTCCATTTACTACTTTAGTGATGTAATAAGGACCGTATGATAATGGTTTTTTGTTTAAGTCTGCTTCAGCAAATTTAGCGAAGTCTTTAGAAGCTTCTTCTACTTGTTTAGCGTTTGAGCAGTCAGCTAAACTCTTCACCCCTATAGTAATGCAGGGCGTACTTCCGTATTTAAGACTACTGTTCTATCATCTTTAACTTGGATTCCTGAGATATTTTTCGCTTTACCTTCGTGGTATTCTTTCATACCTTCAATGTATTCATAAGACTCATTGTAACGAGTATTTGTAGTGAATTTAGGGTTACCCATAAGTTCGTATGTAGCTACAATGTCTTTTGTTGTAAATGCTTCTCCGTTACTCCATTTAGCACCTTCGTGGATAGTTAATGTAACTTCTTTTTGTCACGATCCCTATGGGAATTTAACTGCTGCGATCGCAGCATCATCTTGAACAACACGCCCCTCTTCATCAGCAGGGAATGTCCCACCCATAACAGCTTGGTTTACGTATTGATCTTCTGCTTTATCTGAGAAGACTGGGTTCCAAAGACCTGTTAATGGCTGAGCTGATAAGATACCATATTTTAATGTAGCACCATCTAGCAGCTGAGCCTCCGTTATCAAAACTTGTTTTAAATTCTACTTTTTGCTTTTAGGGAGCGTTTTGCTCTCCAGAATTGCTTGATGTTGAACATCCAGCTAAAATCACTGAAAGAGCTCATCGCTGAACTAAATACTTTTAGAAACTTATTCTTTTCATTTTATTTCCTCCATAATATATAAGAACTTATTTTCAATTTTGTATGAGATTATTTTTAACACCATTTCTACAATAAGTCAAATTAAATTTTCAGAAAATAATTAAAAAATAACAAAACTTCTATGTATAAATTTCCAGTTCGTTGTTTATGAAGGATTAGTATTATAGTAATTTTTCTATCATTATTAAATTTATCACTTCACTAATTTTATAAGTTTATCAAATTTTAGAACAATATCTCTACCTTATAAAGCCACAATATTAGAAATACTATTATTTTTCCAATTATTTTAAGTTATCTAATAAATATAATTTTTATATACAATTTCAATTTAATTGATTAAACATTATCATTTTGGGAGCGACTAGAAGACCATACTTTCCAAAATCACGATTTTCCAGTCACTCCTCTCAAAAACTCTATGTCCTCCCTATATATTAACTAGTAAAAACAGAGCATAATTATCTATTTCAATAGCATTATACTCTGTTTAAGTATAAAAATTTATATGTTATAATCTGTAAATTTCCTATATTAATAATTATTTTTGTCCTCTGACTTTCCCTTATTATTGTTTCCTAACTTTATTATATCTAATATTTCTTAGATTCCATATTTTCAATGTGAGGGCGACTTGCGCCCTAAAATTAATTGAAAATAAAACTGAAATATAAGTTTATTAGGGGAGATTCAACTCAAGTAATCTTAGTCAAATCTCAATCCTAAACTAAATTAATTTTTGCTGGTGCATCTGCAGTTAATTCTAATTTTGTAGATTCTTTTGCTCACCAGTTTTAAATTTCCTTCAACTCGAAATGTTTTAACACGTTTGTTAACCCATGTCATTGATTGTTGCCAGCTGAATGGTAAACTCATGCAGCTTCTTCTCCTGAATTGTTTATCAAAATTTTGATGTGCTTCTTTAAGTTTAGCATCATCAAACATTTCACTACTTCCCATTGCATCTAATCGATTTTGTAACTCATCAGTTGTGTAACGTTGTAAGTTAAGTGATGAAGTTTTACCTACTAATCCACTTGGGTTAGGGTCAGTTCCTAATCCCCAAAGCTCCTTGGAAGATATCGATCTCTGGATCGATCTGCTTGAGTACGTTGTGACCAATCTTTTGGTGCCATAAGTTTACCATCTACAAGTTTAACATCTAATCCTACTTCTTTCCAAGATTTAATGAATGTATCGGCTAATGTTTGGTCGAAGTCTTGACCTACATTACGGATAGTAAAGTTGAATGTAAGTTTTTTACCGTTTTTATCTTCTCTTAATCCATCTCCTGTCTATGTATCTTTAAGACCTGCTTCATCAAGAAGTTTTTAGCTTTTTCTACATCTTTCTTATATTTCTCACTCATCTAGTTTGTAGGAACATTTTAACGATTGGTGGATAGAGTCCAGATCCTGTTGGGTGAAACGAAGTCCTTTTGTGATTTTTCATTAATTTGATCTCAGTCTACTGCATGCAACCGAATGCTTGACGTACACGTTTGTCAGCAGCCTTTAGCATTTGGATTTACTTCTACTTCACCTTTTCTTTGTTGAACTTACTCTAGTTTGAATCCAACATAGAGATATAGTAATCAGATTCTCTAAGATTGTTCCATTTTTCGCATCTTTAGTACCATCCCAGACACCTGTAGTTAAGCTTCCCATTAAGTCTACATCACCGTTTTTTAAGTACAGCACTCGCTTGAGCTGAGTGATACAACTTTAAATTGAGATTTCTGGAATTTTTATCATCTTTTTGTAGAAATGAGGGTTAGCTTTCGCTAGACACTTTCTCCATTTACTACTTTTATCTAAGTAATATGGACCATAAGATAATGGTTTTTGGTTTAATTCAGCTTCAGCAAATTTAGTAGAAGTCTTTTGATGCAGCTTCTACTTGAGCTTTGTTTAAAAATTCTCAATGAATCCATCTACTCCCATAATAATGCTGGCTTAATTTCTTTATACTTAAGTACTACTGTCTTGTCGTCTACTAGACCAGAGATATTTTTGCTTTTCCTTCGTGATAGTCCTTCATACCTTCGATTACTTCGTATTCATCACTATAACGAATGTTTTCTGTGTATTTAGGGTTACTATAAGCTCATAAGCTGTGCAACGATATCGTCTGCTTTAACATCTTCTCCGTTACTCCATTTGAGATCTTTGTGAATAGTTAATGTAACTTCTTTTTTATCACGGTCAACGTGGAACATAACTGGTGTACATCTTTGTCATCTTGTTTTAGACGGTTTGCATCATCAGTTGGGAATGCTCCAGTCATAGTGTATGACATTACATCATAATCAGTTGATTGGAAATAAAACACTGGGTTAAACATCCCTGTTAATGGATCAGCAGATGAGATACCAACTTTAAGTTGTTGACCACTAAGTCCATTTCCGCCATTGTCTACAGCTGTCTTGAACTCGACAGCAGCTTTGCTTCTTTTAGAACTGTTACTTGCGCTTGAGCATCCTGCAAAGTAACATCGTGAGAGCCATGCAGCTGAACTAACTACCTTTAACATCTTTTTCCATTATCTTATCCTCCATGCTGTACTAAGTACAGCCTTTCTTAATAATTATTTTTAAAAATTATATCATCATATGAGTCAAGTAATTGTCAGAAAAATTTTACATTAATTTTCATGGTTCGATGAAATATTCTCTTATATTTACTTTCAATTTATCTAAACAATTTTTAATTTTCTGTATCAACAAATCTTTTCTAACTGTTCATTCATACATATAATTGTTTTCTTAATACTAATTTTTCAAGTCATAAAAATACTTATATCCTTTATAATTGAAACTCCTAATAATTTTTAAATCTCTAAAACAAAATAGTCATTCCCTCTGTCCTAATCAAAGTAAACTTACTGTTTAACCTATTAGATATATATTCTTCTAATTTCATATCTTGAAATAGTAAAAAGTCATGTCAGAAAAATCTCTACAATGACCTTTTAAAATTATAATCTTTGTCTAGCATCTAAACTACTGTCTTAATGCTCCACCGATAGAGTTGATACACAGTACGATAATTAAGATCGCAAGGGCTGCTGGTAGCCAAATGTACATTTTATTGATAAGTACGTCTGCATCTTTTGCATAAGATAACATAGTACCTATACTTGGTGTTCCTGCTGGAAGACCGAATCCAAGGTATGTTAGACCTACCTCAATACCCATATTCGCCGCTAATGATAACGTAGCTTCTACGATAATGATAGAACTAATGTTAGGTAAGATTCCTTGTAACATAATTTTCCAATCAGGTGTTCCCATAGTTTTTGAAGCCAGTACATAATCACGACGTGATTCTGATAAAGCTTTACTACGTACTAAACGAGTTGATCCCATCCATGCGAATGCTGATAAAATCAAGATGAACAATACTAGACCGTAGTCACGTTTGATACTTACAAATACGATAATTACCATCAGAGTTGGGATAATTACCATAAAGTCTACAAAACGCATCACAATATTATCAACACGTCCACCGTAATAAGCAATAACTAATCCTACTGCAGTACCGAACCCAATAGTTAAAGCAGTTACAGCCACTGCAATAAGAATTGAGTTAAGCATCCCCATCATTAGCCATCCAAAAACTGAGTGACCACCTACATCTGTACCCAGTAAGAATCCATCTTCACCAGGTTTTAAGAAAATATTTAATAAATCTACATCAAAGTAAGTACTATATACGCCACTTACACGAATGTAAATATTGAAAAGTACTACGAAAATTAAGATAGCACTTAATGTAATTAAAGCTGCAAATGCACCTTTATCTTTTTTAAACTCACGAGCTACAACTGAAAATCCAGAAGGAGTTTTAGTTATAACTTTTTCTTCTTTTGCTTTTGTCATTGTTCAACTTCCTCCTAGTCCAATTTAATACGTGGGTCTACAATCGCCATGATAATATCACTTAATGTACTACCAAGCAGTGTTAAGAATCCAGAGAATAACATTAATGTTGTAACAACACTATAGTCTCTATCTTGAATACTTTGGTAGAACAGTTGTCCCATTCCTGGGTAACCGAAGATTGTTTCTACGAAGATACCACCACTGAATAATCCTGTAATAGAGAATCCAAAGAATGCTGCGATTGGTAAAATAGAGTTTCTGAAGATGTGTCCTGAGTAAACTTTTTTAACTGGTACACCTTTAGAACGAGCTGTTTTTACATAGTCACTTTGTTTCGCATCGATAACTTCATTACGTAAATATTGAACAGTCGATACTGTTGATAATAACGCTAAACAGATACCTGGTAAAACTAAGTGTTGTAGTTTATTGATATAGTACGTGAATGTCCCTGGATCAAGGTTAACATCTACAGATCCACTTGTTGGGAACCATCCTAAACCGAAACCGAATAATGCGATCATGAATAAGTATAATACGAATGATGGAATCGCTAGGAAGAAGAAGTTATAAAAGTTTACGAATTTATCGAATTTAGAACCGTTATAACGTCCCGCATACATCCCCATAGGAATAGCGATCGCATACATAATTACCGCTGTAAATAACGACAGGTTGAATGTATTGAAAATTCTTTCTCCAAGAAGTGTTCCTACTGATTTACCAGTAGTATAACTTAGTCCGAAATCTCCATGCATAAAATTATTCAACCAAGTTAGATATTGTTGATACCAAGGCTCATAGAATCCACTCGCTTGACGAATCGCTTCAATTTGCTCTTGAGAAATTTTTGGATTTTCTGCCAAACCACTAAATGGGATCCCCAGGCATAAGTTTAGCTAGACCAAACACTAGTACACTAAGGATGAATAACTGTGGTATCATTACTAAAAATCGTTTTAAAACTACTTTCCACATTACACTTCTCCTCCTTTCATTGCTACATAGTGTGTTTCTGTTAATTTCTTAAGTGGATATACTCTTCCATCTTTATCAAAATAATCATTATAATGTTTTTGATATTCTTCTTCAACAGCTTGTCTTATTTCTTTTACTTCTTTAGCTTTATCTAAGTTAGTACTTGGAATAGCCGCAATAAGACGTTTTGTATAAATGTGTTGTGGATTATTGTAAATATCTTCACGTGTTCCACGTTCTACGATACGACCACGGTACATGATATAAATGTAGTCACACATGTGTTTAACAACCCCAAGGTCGTGAGAAATGAAATAGATAACTTATATTAAAGTCTTTTTGAATTTTCTTCATAAAGTTTAGAACCTGTGCTTGAACCGAAAGGTCAAGAGCTGATACTGGTTCATCAGCTACGATTAGACGAGGATTACATGCAATCGCACGCGCAACCCCGATACGTTGACGTTGTCCACCTGAGAATTCAAATGGATATTTGTACATAGCTTCTTCACCCATACCAACGATGTTTAAAAGTTCTAAAACTCGTTTTTTTGTATCTTCTTCAGATAAGTTTTCAAAGTTACTAATAGGCTCTGCGATAATATCTATAATACGCTTCTTAGGATTTAAACTAGACATTGCATCTTGGAAAATCATTTGAACATCGCGATTATATTTTAGTTTTTTACGAGCTACTTTTTTAGTAACATCTTCTTTGTAGATAATTTGTCCATCAGTTGCTTTTTCTAAACCTAGAACTACTTTACCAACAGTAGTTTTTCCACTACCACTTTCTCCGATTAATCCATAAGTTTTTCCAGCTTCGATTTCAAGATCAACTCCATCTACCGCGTAAACATGGTCTTTAATTGTATTGAAAAATCCACCACGAATAGGATAATGCACTTTTAGATTTTCAACTTTAAGCATTGTTCTCCTCCCCTTCAAATTCAAAGTTTCTGTGACATGTACAACGTACATGGTGTCCTTCTTCTACTTCATGTAGAGTCGGATTATGTTCATGATGTTCATCTTTAACTCCAAGGAATACGATTTGCAAAACGACATCCTTGTCTGTCTAGAGTTTTTAAAGATGGAACCATCCCTTGAATAACATAAAGTTCTTCACTAGCATCTTCATCATCAATTTGAGGAATACTACGTAATAAACTACGAGTGTAAGGGTGCTGAGGATTTTTAAAGATCTGCTCCGCAGTTCCGATTTCTACTACTTCACCAGCATATAATACAGCTACTCTATCAGCCATTTCAGCAACTACCCCAAGGTCGTGCGTAATTAGGATAATACCAGCATGCATCTCTGCTTGAAGTCCTTTAACAAGGTCTAAGATTTGCGCTTGGATTGTAACATCTAGAGCTGTTGTTGGTTCATCCGCGATAAGAACACTTGGTTTACAACTCATCGCCATCGCTATCATTACACGTTGACGCATACCACCAGATAATTCGTGTGGATATTGTTTTGCACAACGCTCAGGATTTGGAATACCAACTTGTGTTAATAACTCAATAACACGTTTTTGTCTTTCTTCTGCACTTAATTCAGTATGATAAATTAGAGCCTCTTCAATTTGTTTCCCAATTCTGTGTAGTGGGTTTAATGAAGAAAGTGGATCTTGGAAAATCATCCCAATATCTTTTGTTCTAATTTTATTCATTTCATCTTCTGTTAAATCTAGTATGTTTTTCCCGTGAAAATAATTTCTCCAGTAGATTTTCGTTAGATTTTCATTATGAAGACGCATAATTGTTGTCGCTAATGTAGACTTACCACAACCACTCTCTCCAACGATAGCTAATACTTCGTTTTTATAGGTCCAAACTAACTTTATCAACAGCGTTAAAGTAATCATCTTTGATTCTAAATGCTGTCTCTAGATTTTTTTAATCTCTAATAGTTTTTCCATTCGCCTATCTCCTTCCAATAACATTCACTCAATAAATTAATACAATTTTAAAACTTTATTTCATTTATTTTCTTTTTATCTTAATTTTATTATAAATTATAACTTATTTTATAATCGTAATTTTTGTTTTAATCATAACTTTTAAAAACTACATAATACTATATTATAAAATTTTTAGAAAAAGCAATAAAAAGCAAAAATTCTATCGCAAAAATTCTAGAATTTTCTGACTATTTTGCAGAAAAGGCTTTTCATTTTCATATAAAATTACTCTATACAATAACTCATTTAATATAGTAGAAAAAACTAAGATTAACAACTAAAACTAATTCCTTAGAAACTATTTTTTTATAAGTTAATCTTAGTTACTTATTATATTTCTATTATATTAGTTGGAACTGCTGGATCGGTATCCATTATAACTATTTTATTATTACAGTCAATAGTCTTATCAGCTTCTAGAACACAATCTATATCCTTATGTTTAAGCGTCATATCAGCTGCCATACGAGCTAGTTCTTTCGTATTGTTCTGCTCACTTAGATGGGCTAAAAAGACATTTCTCGTATTATCTCCTACTATTTTTGTCAGATAATTTGCAGAGTCTGTATTAGATAAGTGCCCCATATCTGATAATATACGTTGCTTAGTAGTCCACGGATAAGGTCCACTAAGCAGAACATTCTCCTCATGATTACTTTCATAAACAATCGTGTGAGAGTCCTTCACATAATCAATCATCTTATCAGATACATAACCTGTATCTGTAAGAATGCTAACTCTTTTTCCATCACACTCAAAAAGTATAAAATTGCGGATTAATCGCATCATGACTAACACCAAAACTATTAACTACTTCATCATCAAAAATTTTACTTTCTTCTTTTTCAAAATGAAATTTTAAATCTGAACTGATTTCACCACATTTCGACATATTCTGCCAAGTAAGTTTGTTAGCGTACACAGGAATATTATACTTCCTTGCTAGTACCCCTACTCCTTTAATATGGTCAATATGTTCATGAGTCATAAAGATTGCATTTATATCCTTAATATCTCGCTCAATTTTGCGCTAAGTTCTCTACTACTCCCCAGTCAGCCCAGCATCACCAAACATCTAAAATTATTGTGCTCTATATGATACTATTTCACTACTACTGCTGGCTAATACCGATAATTTCAAATTGCACCTCCATAGCTAATTTTTACACTTTTATATTATATCATCTTTACAATAGTCAAAGAGTAAAACACTAAATCCTTAGAGATAGAAAGTCCACAACTTGCTTTATCAACATCTTATATACTAATCAAAAGCTCGCTCCAAAGCTAGATAAAGATAAAGTAATTATCGTTAACGTATCTGGGCGCGGAGACAAAGACGTAGCCGCAATTGCAGACTACTTAGAAAATAGAAATAAATAAGATAAATAAAGAAATGTTTAATACTATCCTTAAGATACGTTTAAACATTTCTTTTATTACTAAAAATTAATTTCCATATTATTGTTAATAACACAAAAAGATAAACAAACACAATATACATAGTATAAATTTATTAAAATCTAATATACATGTTTTATCAATTGGGAGTGACTCAAAAATCGTGATTTCGGAGAAATCGATTTTGTCAGAGTCACCCCATAAAAGTTTATTAGATATCTAAAAAGCTTTTTGTAAAGCGAATTTGATATCAATAAACCACTGCGTCTATGCCTTATCATATACACTTTGTTAAAATTTAGACCTTTTGGGTCAACCCTGATATTAGTAACTACCCTATTATTTTATAAATCGTAATAATTAGCAAATACTACTCCACTAATTAAAATAATATTTGTAATTAAGTCTTCATTCTTTTTCTTTATTCTCTTTATTTTTCTTTCAAATTATTTCTCCTTTTTCCTAAATCCTGTAGTAATTTGATTTTTATAAACTACTTTTCTAAAAAGTATAGACAAAAACACCAATAACAAAATAGAAACGAAACAACAACAAAACATCGCATACTAGATTTTTCTAATATGCGATGTTTTGTATCTACTAGTAGCATTACTAAGTTCTATCAGATATCAATCAGTTTAATTATGATCCTATTTATCCATTGTACTTCTCATATATTTATGTTAAAATAAAATCATAAAAGAGAGCCGTTTTAAAGACAGGTGGCTCAATTAGTTAGTTATAACAATAACCATCTAACCCGCTAAAGTTAAAGATGGTTATTTTTATTGTCATTTTTGAACGCTGTTAAGCACTCCAACTATTGTTTACAATCAATAGATTTATACCAATAATAGTTTGTACTATTTCGTAAGGTGACAACTTGCTACTCCTTTCTTCCAGATTTTAGTGTATGCGGAGCATAGCACCATCCCCTTTCCAAATTGAAGTAGCCACCATCTTTTATCGGAGTTATTACACTCCTAACTTCTCTCTCCGAGTTTTGATTATATCAAATTAAATGTATGATAATCAACTATTTATAAAAGTTGCTATATCAATGTTTTCAACTTGTTAATTATAGTAAATTTTCACTCGTAAATTGAACATGTTCTTAAAAATTAAATTCAGAAAACTAGAAATAGAATCAACAAAAACATCGCATACTAGTTTTCTAATATACGATGTTTCTTTTTATTATTTTTAAATTTTTATGTAATTCTGTATAGAATAATAGTCCTATTAACGTTAAGGCTATTCCTCCCATAGCTAATGATGTTTGTGAGATTAAAGTACTTACTAAAGTATAAACTCCACCAAGAATAGCTATTATAGGAACAATCGGATATAACGGTACTCTATATGGTCTTTCTAATTTTGGTTCTTTTTTACGTAGTATAATTACCGCAAGGAATGTTGCTGTGTAGAAGAACCACATTACGAATACTAATAGATCTGTTAACATATCAAAACTACCAGTTAACATCATTAAGAATGCTATTACTAAAAGTAATAATCCCGCATTCACGGTACCAGCACCTTTGTTTAACTTCGTCCATACATTTTTAAATGGAATTTGTTCACTTTTTGCCATTGCATAAGGTACACGAATTCCAGCCATTGAGAATCCGTTAATTGCTCCATATACACTGATTAATATTCCAATAGTGATAATTTTACCACCAATACCACCGAACAACTTCGCAGCTACATCACTCGCTACAGTTTGATTACCTGCAACATGATCTAATGGTAAAGTCAGAAGATAAGCAACATTTATAAGTACATATACAGCCATAACAACTGCAAGTCCTAAGAAAATTGCTCTTGGTAAATCTTTTTTAGGATTTTTCATCTCTCCTGCCATACTTCCTACGTTCGTCCAACCTTCATAGGCAAACATCGCAGCAAGTAAAGCTCCACCTAGTCCACTAGCAAATGAAATATCTTTCCCCGCTTCTATAGGTAATAATTGCAACGGCTGTGAATCACTTTGGAATAATCCAAATGCAATAATTACTATTAATGGGATTAATTTACAAATAGTAGCTACTGTCTGAATCATTCCTCCAATTTTTCCACCTAAAAAGTTTAAAAACATTAACGATGCTGCAGCAGCAATAGCTATAGGAAGATGCCACGTTTTATCTAAATTTAATAAATTTAAAACTTGTGTAGAGAATATAACCGCAAGTGCTGCAATCATCGCAGGGAAATAAATTACCGACTGAGCCCATCCTAATAAGAATGCTGCAGTTTTTCCCATAAGTTCTTTCTATCCAAACGACCATTCCTCCAACTTCAGGAATAGATACGCAAGTTCTGCGACAGTAAGACCCGGCACAAATCAGTAATAATACCGGCAAGCACCCAGGCTAGTAATCCCTAAACTCATCGTCCCTGTAGTCTTATAAATAACAGCTGCTTTGAAAAACACTCCCTGCTCCTATTACTGAGCCCTATTACAGTCATAAAAGCTGGCATAAAGCCTATCGTCCTTTTTCAATTCATTCATTAAATAATCCCTCCTTCTTTTGACAGATTTTTATACCTAATTATAACCTTTTTATGCACTAAAAAGAAAAAGAAAAAGACTCAAAATTTGAATCTTTTTGAATCTTACTTCTAGTTCACCAAAAAGACACTTTTTTAAATATATAATTAAATTTTAAATATTTATATTTTATTGATTATCTATATGATAATTATCTCTATCGTAAAATTGTCATTTTCATGTAATTTTTACTATTATTAACAATATTAAAATAATACTATTAATTTCTTAAAATCATTGATAATCACTAATTAATCTGATATAATCAAAATCGGAGAGAAGTTGGAAATTATAATACTTTCTACAAAGATGGTGGCTACTTTTTCTACGAAAAGGAGTTGGTGCTATGCTCACATACACTGAAAACTTGAAGAAGGGAGTAGCAAGTTGTCGGCATACGAGTGTACAAACAATTATTGGAATAAACCTTTTTAATTGTTTCCAATAATTAGTGCATGTATTATGGCATTAAAAAGACAATAAAAAAATAACCATCTTTAAAACTTTGAACGGTTAAGACAGTTATTTTTAAACTATAATTAATCAGAGTCACCGTCTTTAAAACGGCTCTCTCTTTATAATTTTATTTTAACATAAATATAAAATAAGTGCAAATGAATAAATAATACTACAAACTTATTTTATGAATAGTCATCTTAGATACACAAAAACACACCACATACTAGATAATCTAATATGTGGTGTTATTATATTTTATATTTCTCCTACTTCCCAAATAACAATTTGAAGAAGTTTAATTTTTGACCATATCTTAATGTCGCTAATCTATATACTTTAACACTCGCAAAATGCCACAAGTAATGTAGTTACAGCTAATATACCATAAGATAACCCTAATTCTTGAATAGATACATTGCTTATTGCATAACGTGTAAACATTACAAAAATATGATGTAAATGGAACGTATGATAAAATCTCTGCAAGTTTAGTATCTCCAGTTGAACCCATAATATAGTAGTTCTACGAAGAATGCACCCTATAAATGTTAACATCGGTAAAGTTATCGCTCCGTTGACATCCTCAATTTTACTAACTAATGAAGCGAATGCCGCGTACATAAACATAAACATTACAGAATCCAGTTAACGCAAAATGCTAATCCTACACCAAGAACTTTTCAAAGTCTACATTTTCTATAATATGTTTAATGTTATCACTATATCTAGAACCATTGATTTTTAGACCTGCGAATAATCCACCTATGATTAGCTCCATTTGAACAAGTACTGCAACTAGATAAAGCTAGTACTTTTCCTAAAAATTAACGTTCTAGGATTTACAGTGACTACTAATAATTCCATCGCTCTATTACTTTTTTTCTTTAACAACATTTGTTGCAACTACACTACCAAATTGAATTACCGTCATATAAACAATAAATGTGAGAGCATAAACTACTATAACATTTACTACTTGAGTTTGAATATCAGAATCTCCACTTACATTCACAGGTACAGGTTGAGGTAGATGTGATTTCACGTTAGTTACTTTTATCATAATCTAAACCATTTTGTTTATAGACTAATTTTTCTACATTCTTTTCCAAAAAGCTTCTTTAAATTCACTGCTACCTTTTACTAAAGATAGATTGTCTAGATAAATATTCATAACTATCTTTAGTTAAGACGATACCTTCATCTAATTTTTAGCTTTTAATATCATTTTTCAAAAGCATCTTTACTATCGTATTTTTTTAGCTTCTTTTATCATCTAGTTGAATGCTTTACATCTTTTAACAACATATACTACGATTGAAATTATCATTGCTCTCACCTTTAAAAATGTTACTATTAGCGATCGATGGTACATGTTATACCTATAGCTATAATGAAATACAATGCCATAATAACCTTTGTCGATGTTTTTCGCAAAAATTGTTTTTAATTCAAAATTAAATACTGTACTAAAATTTTTCATAATTACTTACCTACCTGTTCTTTTGAAAAATATCTTCTAACGTTGGTTTATAAAGTTTAAATTCTTCTATATTAAAACTGCTTTCTGCTAAAGTCTTTGCTAAAATTCTTTTTTTAGCTCCCTCTTCTTTGAAATCAAGAAGGACTCCCTCTGGAACTAATGAATACTCAATATCTAGTGGCACAGCTTTAAGATTAGCAAGCAGTTCCTCTTTCTCAAAAACCACTAACACTCAAGATCATTTTCCGTGTCCTAATTGTTTTTTAATATAATCTAAATTACCACTTAGAGTAATTTTTCCCTTTTTCTAGTATATTAATGTCCTCACAGAATGTTTCTACAACTGGCATTTGGTGAGATGAGAAAATAACAAGTTTATCTTTTTAATAAAATCTGTAATTATTTCTTTTAACTTTCGATACATTCACCGGGTCTAGTCCACTGAACGGTTCATCAAAAACAAGAATATCTGGATCATTCATAACACTTTGGATAATTTGAATTTTTTGGGCATTACCTTTAGATAATGTTTTTAATGCTTGTTTATTATCCTCTAGTTCAAAGTACTCTAACCATTTTTTGCTTCTGTTTGCGCCTTTCTTCTTCATACCTTTTTTAACATTCCAAAAGTACGTAAGTCGATCTACTAGTCCAACACCATCGTACATTCCACGTTCTTCTGGAAGGTATCCAATTTTCACCTTACTGTGATCTAAAGGTTTCCCATCTAGTAAAATCTCCCCTTTATCAGGCTTGAATATGTCTAACAGAATTCTAAAACTTGTAGTCTTACCACTACCATTTCGTCCTAAATATCCATTAGCCACTCCCACTTTTCGCTGTGAAGCTAACTCCTTTAAGAACCTTTTTATTACCAAAACTTTTCTCTACATTTTTAAATTCTAAAATCATAATCCATACCTCTCTTTCTAACTTATTAAAAAGTTAAATCCCTTTTATTCATCATTATTTTTATTTCTTTTGTTAACTTGAAAATATTTCGGTAAAAACATTCCAAGTCCTCCTATACAGTAACCAAATATACCACCTATTAATCCACCTATTAACATGGCTATATACATCAGGTATTCCACTATTAATTACCCATTTAATATTAGTAAAATACAATACCCTATTATATTTATTAAAATAAACAAAACTATAAATCTTAACAATCTATATCTAACAAACTCTAATTCCGTCTCAGTATCAGTATATATTGGATAAGAACTCGAAGTTCCTTCAGCTAGCCTAAACAAATTATAAAACTTGAAACTTATAAAGCTTCCAGCCACTTGCTTTTATAATACTCTTCTATCTCTGGTGTAAAAGTGTTTTTATCAAAGATAAACTTATATTGCTTATCGCTAGTCTCTGAGACTTTCTTCATTCTAATTGCGACTATAGCCTCTTTATCATATTCATATCCCTAGCAGCAAGATGATTCATTTTTATCCGCTACTTTATCATAGCTTATAAATACCGGAACATATTTATACTTCATAAATTCAATCCTTTCTTCTCTTTAAAAATAAATAATTTATATAGAGAATCCTGTAGTTTAAGCACCTAGTCCTACACGCAAATACACTCATTCCTAAAATAAAATCCATTACTTCAGACGGCATTAAAATATTTATTTATAAAATACGTCACCAAAGATAATATCAGAAAGATCCTAACATGAATTTTCGCATTAAATCTAATTCTATATAGCCACATGTAGTCTTTACTCAGATTATCTGTATATAGTGTAGTTGCTGTAGGTTCACCACGTAATACTTGCCAGAAAAAACTATTTCTAACTACTTCCCAACCGTTAAACTTATAGAAATCTTTACGTTCTGCATCGAACTTTTTATCATATACCAGTTCGTATTTATAATAGTTCTTTTTCTCCTCTTTTCTAATAAAACAAAGAATCCAAGAAACTTTTTAAAATGCCAGCCCTCTGCACTATACCTTTCTAATTTTCTCATAACACTTTCATTTGTTAAAGCGAATGCATGTATCACCTTATATCTACTCATTACTTCCACCACCTATAAACTTCTTAGCTACATCGAGTAAAAACTGTCGAAGTTTTAAATTTTCCTCCAAAACTTCCATACCTTTTGGAGTAATATGATATTCTTTTTTCGAATTATCAATTTCTTTATCTTCTATCCAGCCTACAGAAACCATTTTACCTAAAGTTGTGTACATTGTCGCAGGTCCGATAATAATATTGTTATCTGTAATCTGCAACCTTTTGCATTATTAAGTATCCATGAATAGGTTCTGTTAAAACTAGAAGTGTAAAAATATACTATCCGTTAATTCGCCCGTCTCATAAGGGCTTAACTTTTGCCATTTTATCCCTCCTAACCAATTAGAGATATTCTTTATCTATATCAATCATCGATATATCTATCTTTGATATAATTATATATCCATCATTGATATAAGTCAATAGATTTTTATAATATTTCATAAAAATATTAGAAATAATAAACAAAAATACATCTTAATTTATAACCTATATTATTTATTACAGATATCTAAAAATGAAACTTATAGTGTAGTAATATAGCTTATAATGTGATAGAATAATCTCTATAAAAATTAAAATTTATAAAAGTAGATTTTTATGATTAATTACTCTATTTTACATTAATAGTTAAGGAGAGAGACACATGACAAAAATCACTAAAAAATATCTATTGATTATTGCAGACGATTATTCTTTCAGTTACTCTTGCCGCTTGTAGTACAGGAGCTTCTAAGAGACAAATCGTATAATAAATCAGTAGAAGCATCTAAAAACATAAAAAGTACAGACTCGTAGCGACTAACAGTTCTGAAATTTTTAGTTGGAGAGCAAACTCAAACAGTTGAAAATACAGTATCAGGATCATTAATTATCGATCCATCTAGCAATTAAAGCTACTACAGATGTGAAAAGCTCAAGAGTCAAAGCCAAACACTAGAATCTATACATTAAAGATGGAACTGCTTATGCAAAAATCAACAGGACAAGATGAGTGGGTTAAAAGCTCAAAGCAACAACATTACCGCTCAATCTCGAAAACCTTAAAAAATTGCAAACTCTGAGCAAATCTTAGAATTCTACAAAAATTAGCTAAAGACTTTCAAAGAAAAACTGAAGAAAAATGGAAACTATGTCCCTAATATATACTGGGAAGTGGAGACTCAATTTAAAGATCTTATGGTTGCTATTGCTAATGCATCTTCTGGAAACGAAGTAAATGCTGAGCATTCAACAACGTTGATTTCAAAAACGTTACAATCAAACTTGTATGTTACTAAAGACTACACACCTAGTAACTAACGAAGTAAATATGGAGCTTTGCTACTAAAAACACATCAACTCCAACAACAATGAAAAATCAAACAAAACATTCAAATACTCTAACGTAAACAACGTTAAAGAAATCAAACTACCTGATGAAGTGAAAAACGCTAAAGAGGTAGCGACTGATGCTCAAAAATCAGAATATTAATATTGCCTACTTACTCAAAATAGTAAGTAGGTATTTATTAATCAATTTTATATTTCTACAATTTAAAAATTAAGGTTAAATTTTTAAATACTTTATTTTGAATATCTAAGTTTATGTAAATATATCCTTTCAGTTTACAATGCTCTTTTTCATCTAGTATAATAATATGATACGATTAAAACTATCAGGAGGTAATTTTCAATTTATAATTATAGCGCCCGAACTAAGTTCTAAAGGTTAAATTGAATTTAGTTGACGAGGAAAAAGTTATCGAAAAATTCGGCGGATGCTTTTTTTCGGAACCAGAGAGTTTCGTTAGATAATGTACAATGGGGTGTACCTTTTTGTATCTTTTAGGAACAGTAGTGACGACAAGATACTTAGGTACAGCGTATGCAACAACAACTTAGTTTTTAAGGAAGAATGACGTAAAAACTTTAGTTGCCACTGCTGGGGTGTACTTTGTATCTTTTAGGAACGTAGTGACGACAAAGATACTTTACAGTGGCTACTAGCAAAAATATTTCACAAAATCTGTTAAGTCATACCTAGACGCAGTGGTTTATTGATTTTCAAAGTTCGCTTTAAAAAGCTCTTTTGAAATCTAATAAACTGTGCGAGAGCGACTTGACAAAATCGATTTCTTCAAAATCACGATTTTTGAGTTGCTCCCACAGCTGTAAGGACGCATCTAAAAAACAGGACACGTAGTACTTTAGATAGTGACATCACCCTTCAAAATCATTATCGCTCTCTATAGGCTCATGTATATCTTCTTTCTAAGGTTTACATAAACTCGAAGGATGTATTAAAACTCAACGAAGTATAACCATGAGTAAAAGATAGAAAACTTTTTATAGTACTTTCTATAAAAATAAATTAAAGAAAAAGCGAGGAATTTTTAATATGTGTGGAATTGTAGGATTTGTTGGAGAAAGCAAATGGAGTTAAATTTTTAATTGATGGACTTAGGCCTTGAGTATCGTGGATACTGACTCAGCTGGTATCGCTGGTGTTGTTAACGGAGAAGCTAGCGTTACTAAGTCTGTAGGTCGTATTAAAAATCTAGAAGCCCTAATCCCTGAAGGACTTCACCTAGAATTAGGTATTGGTCATACTCGTTTGGGCTACTCACGGTGGAGTTAACACAACTAACTCTCACCCTCACCAAAGCTTCAACAAACGTTTTATTTTTAGTTCACAATGGAGTTATCGAAAACTTCCAAGAACTTAAAGAAAGATTTTTCAAAGGTGTAGAACTTGTTTCTGAAACTGATACTGAGGTTATCGTTCAATTAGTACAAGTTTATAGCGATCGTGGTCTTGATACTAAAGAAGCTTTCAAAAAAGCTGTATCAAAACTTCAAGGTTCTTATGCACTTTGTTTAATCGATACAGAAGATAAAGACACATTATATGTAGCAAAAAATAAAAGTCCACTTCTTATCGGACTAGGAGAAGAAAATAAAAACTATGTTGGTAGTGATGCTTTAGCAATGATTAAGTACACTAACAACTTCTTAGAAATCAACGATGGTGAATTTGTTATCGTGAAAAAAGATAGCGTAACTATCGAAGATAAAGAAGGTAATGTTGTAGAGCGTGAAAGTTTCTCAACTAACTTAAACGCTGGAGAAATCGATAAAGGTATCCACGAACATTACATGATTAAAGAAATTCATGAGCAAGTAGGAGCTATGCGTAACATCATCTCTCACTACTTCGATGGACATGATGTCAATATTGACAGCGAAATTATTAACAATGTAAAAGATGCAGACAGATTATACATTATCGGATGTGGTACAAGTTACAACGCTGGTTTAGTAGGAAGAAACTACTTTTGAAAAATGGGCTGGTATTCCTACAGAGGTACACTTAGCATCAGAATTTGCTTACAACGTACCATTATTATCTAAAAAACCAATGTTCATCTTCCTTTCTCAATCAGGAGAAACAGCTGACCTTCGTGCTGTACTCACAAAATTACGTAGCGTAAATGCAGATTATAAGTTCTTAGTACTTACTAACGTTGATGCTTCAACTCTATCTCGTGAATGTGACTATACATTATTACTTCACGCAGGTGTTGAAATCGCGGTTGCATCTACTAAGGCATATACTGCTCAAATCGCAACACTAAGCATCCTTGCTTACGAAGTAGCTAAACAACTTTCTAAACAACCCAAAATTTGATATCGAGCAAGAGTTATCGGTAATTACTTCTGCAATCGAATCAATCCTAGATGATACAAAAACTATAAAAAACTTAGCTAAAAACTTATTTACAGAACGTAATGCATTCTATATCGGACGTGGAATCGACTACTATAGTGCATGTGAAGCAGCATTAAAACTTAAAGAGGTTTCTTACATTCAAACAGAAGGGTTTGCCGGAGGAGAATTAAAACACGGTACAATCGCTCTTATCGAAGAAAGAACACCTGTAATAGCTCTTATCACAAGCACTAAACTAGACTTAAACACACGTAGTAACGTGAGTGAAGTAGCTAGCCGTGGTGCTAATACTCTAATCATTACATTAGAAAAATTAGCTCGTAAAGGCGACTACGCAATCCCTAACGTAAACGAGATCTTGCTCCAATCGCAAGTATCGTAGTTACACAACTATTTTGCATACTACGCAGCCTACACTAAAAAGGACTAGATGTGGATAAACCACGTAACTTAGCTAAATCAGTAACAGTAGAATAATTTCTAAAATATTATAATTTGATGCTGAGTAATTCGATTTCTAGAGCTACTTTTCATCTATTTTTAAAAAGTTAAACCTTTTCACTTTACAATCCTAGAGACTTAGGTTTATAATAAACGTATAAATAATAAATTTAATTATCTTCGGGGCAGGGTGAAATTCCCGACCGGCGGTCAAAGTCCGATGAGCGCAAGCAGAATTTGGTGAAATTCCAAAACCGACAGTACAGTCTGGATGATAGAAGATATAGAATAAATAAACTTACACATGCAGTACATTACGTATGTATATTTGCTGTACTTCATTTATAGTGTAACGCTTATTTTTTCATACCTTTCAGTCCCTGCTTTAAAATTTTTAAAGTGGTGTTTTTATATCTAACATAGATTTAGAATACACCTTTTTAAGAATAGTATTGCAGCTATTTTGTGCCTATGAAGATAGGAAAGAGGTTTTAAATGTATAAAAATGTTCACTCACTAGTTTTTGAGTGGTATGCTTGCAGTTATTGCTCTACTTCTATCTTTTTTTAGTTTTGCTGTGCCATTCTTGCCACCATTTCTAAAATTTGATTTTACGTTCATACCGCTATTTATGGCGTTGTTATTATTAGGATATAAAGATGCACTTTTAGTGTCATTCTTAAAAACTTCCTACACTTCGCTTTGTTATCACGTGAACCAATCGGATCAATTGCTAATATAGTAGTAGAATTCACTTTTATCAGTATCATCGTTCTTTTCTATAAAAAAGGTACTGCTAAAACTATTATCGGTGGAATCTTAGGAACACTAGCAATAACAGTATTTATGTCACTACTTAACTACTTCGTGTTACTTCCAGCGTATGGATATATTATGAACCTAGCTGATATTGTGACTAATATTAAAACAATCGTAGCTGTTGGTATCGTACCATTCAACCTACTTAAAGGGGCTTTAGTAACATTCTTATTCTTCGTTACTAAGAGTGTTTACAAATCAATACCAACTAGTATTCGTAGCCGTTTCGCATAATAATATTGGATACTAATTAATTTAACCATGAAAAATCCTCCATTACATCACCTTACTGTAATGGAGGATTCCTTTATAGATTTCCTAGGAAATATTTAACATAATTTATCTCCAAGAGGAAGATACAGGAGTGACTCAAAAGATTTTCGTGAGCAGTGTACGCACAGTTTATTAGATATCAAAAAGCTCATAGCGAATTTGACATCAATAAAACCACTGCGTCTATAGTTATCTACACCTTTATTATTTGTTCTGAATCCAGATTTATGCCACTATCCAATCTGAATGCGATACTTCTTCTACATTTGTATCTTTTTCGTTAAGCACAGTATCAATATTTAACTTCTCATCATTATTAACTATTAGACGTGCGTAAATCTTTCTCTCCGACATTTCTAATACTCTCATAAATCAATCTTGTAATCTTTTAATTTTTCGCTTTCGCCGTGAATACAAGTTTATCTTTTTCTAATATTATTTTTCGTAAAAACCACTTGCATCAGCAGTCTTTCACGACTCTAACAATCTCCTTTATATTTAGGGATTATTTTTCATATAAATAACTCCACCAATCAGCTGCAATAAAAAGTTATCGCTCTGAATATTTCTCTTTCTCATTTAACATCTTTCCTCCTATTTCCACTTCATTGAGATTTTTAAATTCCCTCAGATTAGTACACTTTTTTTAGTTAACTTTTATATTATAACTTTTTAGCTATTTTTCAATAGTCAATTCTAGTTTTAATATTATAGTAATATCATATTTTTAACACAGTTATCATAAAATAAAACATCGATTTAAAACCTTAATTTATAGGGAAATGTATTCATAATCCATAATATTTTTCTGTAATAGAATAATTATTGGTGTGTTTTTAGTACAAAAAGTGTTATAATATAATTGATTACACTATTTTGAGAGGTTATAAAATGAGTAAAGCTGTTTTAGTAATGACATATGGAACACCTGGAAGAATATACATTCGAAGGGTATAGCAAAATTTTTCACAAATATTAGAAGAGGATCCGTCCTAATGACGAAGAAATCAATCTACTTTTAAAAATTATCTTCGCATTGATGGTTCTCCCTTCAAGATATAACACTTAAAGAAGTTGAACTTTTAAGAGAATCTGTAAAAGATGAATATGAAGTATATTTTGCCAATAAATTTTCTTCTGCACTAGTATCCATGATATAATTTCAAAAATGGAAGATGATGGTATTAAAGAATGTATTGTTTAATTCTTGAACCACATTATTCATTCTACTCTATTATGGGTTACGAAAGATTTATTAAGAGTGATAAAATTAAATTCAATATAATAAAAAGCTTGGTACAAAGAAGAAGTTAATTGAATTCTGGGCAGATGAAATTATTATTACTGAAGAAATAAAAGAAGACAGCTACAAAGTAGTTTTCTCTGCTCACAGTGTACCTGAAATCAGCTTTTAAAATATAACAGATCCATACGTGAGTCGGATTTTTGATATGACAAAACTTATAGCTGAAAAAATAGGTCTTGAAAAAGAAAACTATACGAATACTTGGCAAAGTGAAAGTGATATTGGGATGCCATGGATTAAGCCTGATGTTCTTGAGTATTTAAGAGGGCAGGAAGAACATCCTAAGCATTATATATTTGTTCCACTTAGCTTTATAAGCGAGCATATCGAAGTTCTTTTCGATAACGATGTTGAATGTCGAGAACTTTGTGAGGAGTTTGGAGTAGCTTATCATAGACCACCTATGCCTAACTATGATCCTCGTTTAATCAATGCTCTTGTGTCAACGATTGAAGCTAACAAAAACAATCCTTTTATTTCTCATAATCCAGAGAAAACAACATTTAATGAAATGGATAAACCAAAAGGAGAGATGCCAGACTTCGTTAAAGCAATGTTAGCCAACAAAAAGGATGGTGAAAAGCCTGAAATGCCAGACTTCGTTAAAAAGATGCTAGCTAACAAAAAAGATGACGAAAAGTTAGAGATGCCCAGATTTTGTTAAAGAAAAATGTTAGCTAATAAAAAGATGACGAAAAAGCACAAATGCAGACTTCGTTAAAAATGTTAGCTAATAAAAAGATGGTGGAAGCCTAAAATGCCAGACTTCGTAGAAAAATGTTAGCTAATAAAAATACTAATACAAAAATTAAAAATCCTCCATCTTATAAAAAGATAATGTAGAAGATAAAACTGAATAAATTTTTCCAAAATTAAAAGTAAAAACTCTGTTACCTTCTTTTCAGTAGCAGGTTTTTAAATTACACAAAAATATAAAAACTTATTGCGACTCCACCTAGAATGATCATTTTTAATAAACTATATATTATTTTACTATCATACTATATTCTAAAGGTATAAATTTATGCTTACATACATAAATATAAATGTAATATTACGATAATCTCATGAGTTTTAAAATTAGCTAGAATTTTATTTTTATATTCTGTTTAAAAAACTCTCCCTTTTGTATGTTATAATAAAAGTGAAAATTGAAGAGGGATATCTTTTTATGATAAAATTACACTAGCTTTATCGAGTATATTACTTTCTGTGTCTTCTAGTAGGTTGCGTAGCAGGGATGGTCTTAACTGTTCTGCAAAAAGATGGAAAAAGAAAACGAAGTAGAAAAAGCATCGATAAAATTAGTTAAAGCAACAAAAACAGGGGACTACAACCCTAATCAGTGCAGACGAATTAAAAATCTATCGATAACAAAGAAGATATGAGTTTTAATTAATACAATTCCTGCTGAACGTTTTGAAAAACAAAAATCAAAGGTGCTGTTAACGCTGGTCTACCAAAAAGAAATGAAAGATTTGAAACCAGAAGAAAAGAAGCATTCTTCAAAAACTCTAGGGGATAATAAAGATAAAAATAGTTATATATTGTGGCTTTGTGGCTTGTCAGAAAGAAGCCACGTCGGAGTGCAATGTTAGCAAAAGAAGAGATCATAAAATGTCATATAGATTCCGGGCGGAATTGCCGCGTGGTTAGATGCAGGAAATATCATCGATAGATAGCGCATAAAAACCTTTGCATCTGTGGATAACAATGAGGATTTACCTCACTCTTGCAATATATAATTTAGCATTTGTGGTAATATGAGGATTTACCTCCCAAATACTTTTAAATCAGATAAATTTTTGAGAAAATTATTTTTACTAAATCAACTCCCTTTTTCTGCAAACATTGATTATTCTTCTAATATTTTATCCAAAAACAATTCCGCCTCTAAGAGGCAGCTTTCTCCGTTGCCTCTTTATTTTTTCTTTATAAATTTAAAAATATCCCTCTTAAATAAAGGTACGTTATCAAAGTACTCACCTTTATAAAAAGGATGACGCTTTAACAGCCTCTTCACCGTTAAATACGTTCCACCAAATCTTATAACTCTCTAAAAGCATAACTTGAGCATGTAGGGAAAATCTACATGTTGGTTTTGTATAACGAGATATGTATCTTCTATATAAATTTATTAAAAATACTGCACAATCTTGCCATCAATTCTACTCCTTTCATACATAATTTTTATCAACATAAAAATGTTTATTTCAACTTATTCAGCCAAAAATTCTCATCTTTCATAATAGATAGTGATTATCATTTATAATTTTTCACCTCAGGAAACATTGATAAATCAACCTTCTTTTAGAGAGATAATTCTCAATAACTTTTATGAGCTATTAACTTTACAAAGCAATTCTATGGTGCTATAATTTAAAGCAGATTAAAAATAAAGGAGAAAAATTAAAAATGACACGTAAAACAGAATTGAAACAAACTTGTTGCTAACTTAACAGTATTATACACAAAATTACACAGCTTCCACTGGTATGTAAAAGGACGTAGCCTACACTACACGAAGTCATTTGAAAACTACTATGACTACACAGCAGAATCTTTAGACTGAAACAGCTGAAAGATTCTTTAGCAATCGGAGGTCGTTGGTTTCTACACTTAAGGTGCACTTTAGAAATCGCAACAATCCAAGAAGCAACTGAACAGAAACAACTTCTAGAAATGGTTGCAGCTGTATTCCACGACTTCGAATGTTCAATCATTGACTTAACTCACCCTGTGAGTGTAGAGATAAGATGGAGATCGAAAGTACTTCTGACTTAGCATTAGGATTAAAAACTCAATTAGAAAAATGTTTGGATGCCGCATTGCTTTAGCCAGACTAATATTAAAACTATTCATTGCTCTTTATCGCAGTGAATGGTTTTTCTTTATTTAAACACCTATCTATGAGCTATAACCTTTTCTATTCAACACGTTTAAGTTTTAGCATCTCCATAGTAATTTCACTAACCCGTCCATCTATCACTTGTTTCACATTCCACGTCGCGTACTAATACTCTGATTTTCCGTTTGCGAAATATAAGTATAATAGCCTAAAAGTAGTACGAACACGGCAGTTTCTTTGAGAATTCATCCTCATGATATAACCTATTTATCGCCTGGATTAGATGAGACCAATGTTTTCATTCTTGTGCTTTTCTTATATTCGAAACACCTGTTAATGTGAAGTTTTTATATCTCCATTATTTTTCGACACTAAAAACTATCCACGCCTTTTTATTTTGAAAAATATTCTAAAACCATCTATTTGTTGTTCATAGATAACTTCTTTTTGAGATGAATTCTAGCTAGATATAATTTGCACTCAACTTCATCTTCTCTAATAGGAATGAGATCTAACTCACCTCTGTAACTACTTTTATTTACATTTGTGTTGGCATTTTCTGAGCTAACTTTTTAAAAGTGAGAGGTCTCGTCTATATTTTCAACTTCGTACTTTAGGCTGTCTTCTTCTTTTCTAATATCTTTCAAATCAGAAATCGTTACATTTATAGCCAAGATTATAGAAATGCGTTTTGTAGTATTTTCTTCTACAGTTATGTTATCATTTTCTAGCGCTTCTATTATTTCTTTTTCTTGAACTATTTTCAGTTTTATTTTTCTGGACGGTGTACACATAAAATGTTAACAAGACAGCATTTAATACAATAAACAGGTAAATAAACAGTGCTACTATCTTTCCCAATTCATAGTCTCTCTCCTTGTTTATCATTTCTTTTAATAAAACTTACATACCTATCATTGTATTTCATACCATGCTGGTACATATTTCATCTATTTCTATCTTTGTTGTGAGATCTTATCATATCCTAAAAACTATGTCACTTATTTGTTTTAAGATTGAGTTCTACTAAAGATAGTTAATTACATATTCAGTCTTCTCAACAGAATACAGTTCCGCTTCTTTTGATGAGAGATACGTTTTCGTAAGTTTCTTAGGTGATGTTAGTCTATATATTCCACTACTGTATCCTCTGAAATAATCCATCTGCCTGCCCATCTTTACTAAAGGCTATAGAGTCTTTACTGGGTTTCTTGATAGTGTCCTTCAAAGCTGTTGTCAAGTTGATAGTTTGTAGTCCCTACGCTCCTAGTTCTAAGAAACTTATAGTAGTATATAGCAACAGTAGCTTCAACTCTTTTTCCACCCTCATTGGATGGTTGTAGTATAATAAATCTGTATTTATTAACCTCAATATTCCATACCCGTCAGTGACTAATCTTCGTTACTTATTCTAAGATTATCTTTTTCTCAAAAATATCCTTAGCCAATTTAGTTTAAGTTAACATCCTCTGTACTATATTCATCTATAGTATTATCTTCGTCAGATTCTTTCAAATAGATAAATTTATTGTTTAAACTATACTTAGAATAGCTCTGCTTTTTCCTTATTAAAACTTATGTTTACTTTTGCCATATATTTCTTCTTTCTAAAGTTATTTGGAGATAGTTTTTATCATCTTTCTTATATAGATAAAATCATATTAGGTCTATCTTTCAATATAGAACTATCGTATCAAATTCTAAACTTATGTTGAGTTTTCCTCTAAAAAGAACAGCAGCTTTACCAACGCAGAGTCTACAGTTACCTGATAATTTATCATGATTTTTCCAACATTATTCGTTGTAATATCTTCTATATTTCGATTTCTAACCTAGCCTCTGTACTCTCACTATCGGAGATTATAGAAAGTAGATCTTTGTACTTTTTATTCTTTATAGCATCGACCGTCGCTACTTGTAGTTATTGAGTTTTGAACTATCGGCTCTTCCTTGATCTCCTAGTTTTTACAACACTATCAGGAATCAAAAAGTTTAAAAGATTATTTTTATTTGACTCGACTGATTTCTAGAGTGCATCTTTTTGTGAAAAATTTCATAATCTGGCTGATAGGTAATATAAGATAAGATAAGGTTAAACCCATCAATACTGTATTCCTAATACAGCGTGATTTAATCAGTCTCCTTTCTTTTACATCGTCATTCATTCCCTCTATAACCATTCATCATCTATTTGTTCACAAGGCAGTGTTACGAATATTATACTTCCCTGCTCTCTCTACTTTGTGCCCCAAATACGTCAGCTTATGAGCTTCTACAATAGTCCATTCGAGCTAATCCTAAACTCTGTTCCACCCATGCTTCTTTGCCTACTCTTATCAACTCTATAGAACCTATTAAAGATTTTTATCAATGTGAACTAATGGAATACACACCTTCATCTGTGATATACTTTACCATTAAGTATGGTGAAATTTTGTCTAACTCTCACCGTGATATTTTTACCATCTGGAGAATATTTGCTATTACATTACTAACAATATTATCAAATACCTGCGTAAAGTTTATCCAGTCTCCCTCTACGAATATCGGACTCTTAGGAATATGTTTTATAAAGTTTTTCTCAGGATGTGTTAAAGCGAATCTATCGGTAATCTGTTCAAGCATCTTGTTTATATCTATAAACTCTTTTTCATAATGCTCTTCTTTGATATCCATCTTACCAAGTTGCATTAATTCATTTACCATTCTAATCATACGAGTAGTTTCTTTGTGAATAGTATCAATAAACTGTGGTGCCAACTCCTTATCTTCAAGCACACCTTCTTCTAGCGCTTCGATATAACTGTTCATCGTCGTTAGAGGGGTACGAAGTTCGTGCGATACAGTCGATACGAATTCACGACGCTCTTTTTCTTGACGCTCTTGATCAGTTACATCATAAAGTACGATAATATATCCCTCTAACTCTGTTGACATCTGCGTTAAGTCTCCAGTATCTTCTTTTACTATCTTAGAAATTTCCGCTCGTAACAGCAATTCATCATCACTTTTTGAAGCACTCACCAGAAGACTATCTTCCGCTTCTAATATTTCTTCTATACTTTCATATTCGGTAATATTAAGAATCTTCAGCGCATCTTTTCCGATGAAGATTTCATCATCACGACCGCCTAGCATATCCTCAGCACTTGTATTTATAAGGATTATTCTACCATTATTATCCGTTGTAATAATCCCATCCATCATACTCTCGATAATCGTCGCAAGCTTCCTACGTTCCGTTTCAGTCACAGCCTGCTCTTCTTCAATTCTTTTAGAAATTTGGTTAAACACTTTTGCCAAATCTCCAATCTCGTCATCTGTATTTATCCCAACTACCGTACCATAGTTTCCTAAAGCCATCTTCTTAACCTGCGAACTCATCTTCTCAATAGAACTTGTCACCGTTTTTGAAGCAACAAATCCTATAACCGTAGTAATTAAAATTGACAAAACAGTCCCTACTATGAAGATTTTAGAAATACCATTTACCTCTTGATAGACACTTTCTATATCTGCCATAAGAGATATTACACCGATGACTTTATTATCCTTTTTGACCGGGCTCACATAAATCCAAACACGCTTATTACTATCGGCGTTATTTTTGAATCTGCTTAATGCTTTCACCTGTTTTTATAACTTGACTTACCAATGGATCGAATGAGTCTTTTCGCAAGATACTCATCATTTCCATTTTTTGAAGAAGTAGCCAAAATTTTTGATTCATTATCTATAACACTTACTAATAATAATTTTTGAATATTAAATTCACTGACAAAGCTTGGCTATCTCACTTTTTTGATTCTCCATTATTTCCGACAGTACTATCTTGATTAAGACCATCACTTAAAACTTTCGAATTATCATTGTTAGTATCTGTAGATTTTCCTAATTCTTCTCTCACATGATAATTTTAATATTTTTCTTGTTCAATAATATTTTGTTCAAAATGTTATTTACTTCAGTTCTTAATTGTGTTGTAAAGAACAATCCAATAAGTTGCAATGAAATTATATTAACTAATACATATACTATTACAAACTTAGTTCGAGTTGATGAAAAGAATCTTTTCTTAAATCTCTTCTCACGCATTACTCTTCACCTATAAAATACTCCAACACCACGACGAGTCGTAATATATTCAGGTTGTGATGAATCATTCTCTACTTTTTCACGTAGTCTTCTTACAGTTACATCCACAGTTCTAACATCACCCAGTAATCTATAACCCCATACTGTTTGTAGTAAGTTCTCACGTGTTAAAACTTGTCCACGGTGTTGTGCTAAATAATAGAATAAATCAAATTCTCTACGTGTTAAGTCGATTTCTTCACCATTTTTCTTAATAACGTAAGCCTCTGGATAAATAACAATATCCTTAATCACAAGATTTCCACCAGTTTTTTCTTCAACAACTTCTTCTTGTTGCTTAGTAACACGACGTAGGTTTACCTTGACCCTAGCCATGAGCTCACGTGTTGAGAAAGGTTTCGTTACATAGTCGTCCGCTCCAAACTCAAGTCCAAGAACTTTATCTATCTCACTATTTTTTGCCGTTAACATAATGATAGGAATATTTTTCTTAGCACGTACTTCTCTACACACTTCCATTCCATCTTTTTAGGTAACTATTAAATCTAATAAAAATTAAATCCGGATTATCATTAAAAGCAAGTTCTACCGCTTTTTCTCCATCATTAGCGACGATTACATCATACCCTTCTTTTTAAGTTAAACTCTAGTATATTAGCGATTGGTTCTTCATCATCGACCACTAGTATTTTATATTCTGCCATTTTTCTTCCTCCTTAGATTTATACTAAGTGATTAAATAATATATATTCCTAATTATATTTTTATAAAACATTTTTTAGAGTGTACTTTTTATTTTTAACCTGTATATTCTCATCGCCGTGAGTATATACATAGTTATAAATATTATATCATCTATGAAGTTACAACTTTTAAGCAAACGATTAACTCTCTATCAGTTGTAGTGTTACAATTGATGTGAGACAAAATATAAAAAGAAGAGTAAATCCTGTATAATGAAATTACGACAAATCAAGAAAGGAATTTACTCTTATGAAAACTATTATAACAGAAAACATGCAAAAATACACAACGATATATACCTCATACTTTAGAAACAAGACTAGCTGCGGTAAAAACATATAGAAATAAAAACTCTATTAACTTTATTTGTAGACGTTACAAAGTTTCTAAAGCATCTTTAATGCGTTGGAATAAAAAAATATGATGGAACTAAAGAATCACTTATGGATAAGTCTCACAAACCACATTCTCATCATCCAAATGCTCATACCCCCAGAAGAATTGGCTTGGATTAAAAATCTAATTAAAAAGAAATCCTAATATTTCTATGATTGAACTATATGCAAAATTAAAATTTAATAAAGGATATAATAGACATCCTTGTTCATTATTTAGGATTCTTAGAAAATTAGGTTTCTATAAAAGATATCGAAAAAGCTAAACCTTATATACCAAAACCTTATAACACTCCAAAAAAACTTTAGGAGAAAAAAATGGCAACTTGATGTAAAAATATGTCCCTAGAGCAATGTTATACTGGTGCACATCCTGATAAATTTTATCAATATACTATGATTGATGAGGCTTCTAGAGAAAGATTTATTTATCCTTTTAAGGAACAATCTTCTTATTCAACCGTACAATTTGTTAAGATGGCTATTTCGTTCTTTGGATACAAACCAAAAATTATACAAACTGATAATGGTTTTGAATTTACTCACTTTAAGGACACTAAACGAATACATCCTTTCGATGCATTGTGTAATCAGTTAGATATAAAACACCAACTCATTAGACCTAGAACCCCACGGCATAATGGTAAAGTTGAAAGAAGTCATAGAAATGATAATGAACGCTTTTTATAAATACTTATCTTTTTTTATTCTTATGATGATCTTATTATCCAAATGAAGAAATATCTATATCGTTCTAATCGACTTCCTATGCAGACCTTAGGATGGCTGACTCCCGTTGAGAAAAGGCGAGAGTTACAGAGAAGCTAGCTTCTCTGTAACTCTATCATATCAGGTATTTATTTTCAACTTTTTTTGTCTCACATCATTTACAAATGTACAAAGCAAACGATTAACTCTCTATCAGTGTAGCGTGTTACAGATTGATGTGAGATGAAATATAAAAAGAAGAGTAAATCCTGTATAATGAGATTACGACAAATCAAAAGGAATTTACTCTTATGAAAACTACTATAACAGAAAAACTTCACACACAACGATCTGCTACCTCATACTTTAGAAACAAGATTAACCACGTTAAAAACATATAGAAATAAAAACTCTATTAGCTTTGTCTGTAGACATTACAAAGTTTTCTAAAAGCATCTTTAATGCGTTGGAATATATATGATGGAACTAAAATGTCTAACTCTTATATTATATCATATATAACGATTAATTTTTAGAAAATGTATTATTTAGATTTACATATTGATTACATATGGTTTTCGTGATATTTTAGAGTGGGAGTGACTCAAAAATCATGATTTCAAAGAAATCTATTTTGTCGAGTCACCCCGCACAGTTTATTAGATATCTAAAAAGTTTTTATAAAAGCGAATTTAGATATCAATAAACCACTACGTCTATGAGTTTTTCATGTGAACTTTATTAAATTTTAGGACTTTTAGGGCAGCCCAGTTGGCTATCGGTGGATAAATGTATTATATATGTCAAATATAGGAGGAAAAAGACGATGAATACAAAGATGAAGATAGTAACTAATTTAATTTCAACTCCTATGGGGAGTATTTTTAGAAAAAGCAATAGTATAGCTAAAGCCATGGATAATTATAATAAATTTTCTACAGTAAAAACTGGTGATATTATTGATGGTAAAAAGTTGAAAAAGGTAGAAAAATAAATACTAAAAAGTATTTAAAGATATGTATAGTAGGTCACAGTAATTTATGTTTGAATTTTTTAAAAATAATTATTAGTTTATTAATTTGGATATTAGTTTTTTTATTCATTTAAATTCCTTTCTAAAAGAAATTTGAAATTAGTGATTGTATTTAATCTATGTATATATGTTTATGGTATATTATATTATTATTATAATACAAATTTAAAAGTATATTTGGTTGGCGATACTTTTTTTCAATAGTTATGATGAAAAAATAAAAATATAGATTTAGGGAAACAATCGAAGTGAGGTATTGAGTAAGTCGCAAGGTTCACGCAAATATCTTACGTTAGATTAGTTGCCTTTTGATTTTTGTTTCAAAAATCAAACTAAATCTCTGTGTAGTTATATAAGTAATAACAGACTCCTGCCTCGACAAAACGTCGGACAAGAAATTTATTATAGTTCTTCTCGCACATAGTAACCTTTCATTATGGCTTTCGATAAAAACTTAAAATTAACATTATAAGGATTTTTATTCAAGCATTGATTATCAGTATCATCTACTAATAGTGCATTCAGCTGATTCTCTCTAGTTCTTCTATGCGCTCTTCTGAAAAATTTATCCTTTTCATATACATCTACAAACTATTTTTAATTATTATTTCTTTTTAAATTTATAATTGATTATTATCTGCATTGATCAGTTTAAAACAACTTATGATATAATTATTATATAATTTTTAATTAATATACTATTACTCTAGTCATGACTTATTCTACTATCCAAGTAGGAGGCTTATTTATGAAAATTTTACTTTGCTTATTAAGCAAAACAAAAAATACTAAAGTAGCCACAGCAAATCTACGAACAGATAAAAAACTTTTAGGGAAGTAGATTTACTCGACATACACGAAAAACTAGAAAAGAATATGATTTATATTCTGGGAGCTTGGACTGACAAACAAATGCCAACAAAAACAGTGCAACGTTTTATCGATCGACGAAATACATGGCAAAGATGTCGTAACTATTTTTAATATGGCGTCCCACGCAGCATTACTACGCTGATGATTCTATTAACAATTATATGCTTTTTATGGAAGAGAGAAACAATAAGATCCATGAGACTCGTCTGCCAAGGGAAAGTCGATCCTAAAGTTATGATAGTCTTCAAAATTTTACTCTATGACCCTAATCTCTTTATCCATAAAATAACACCACGATCTTGCTGACATGGTTAAAAGACTCTCAAAAACATCCAGATTCAAAAGATTTAAAAGATGCTCAAAGTTGTTTCAAAAATCTTTCAGAACATAGAATAACTCACACTTCGCCATAATTGTAAATATTAAACAGGTAGCAGTTATCCATAAGGATTTCTACTCTTGTTTACACAATACTACTATTTTAAAATTCTATTACTGAATTCTCATCTTATAAATAAATATATAGTAAAACTAATCTATTAATTAGGACTTTAACAATATATGTTCAGTCCACTATTTTAATTATTATATATCAATTTATAAAGTTTAGTTTTATGACTATATTCTCTAAAACCTATAATACTTGCGACTTCTTAGATTAGATATACTACTTACAGAGTTATAATTACTATCTCTTTATAAACAAACTACACCTTGTATTTTAAATATTAAAATTCTCACTATTGCTTAAAAATATTTTGACTTCTTTATTAAAATTAGATTGCAGAATAACTTTTGCAAGTGAAGTGACTTGCGAAAACCAGATTTCAGAGAAATCGATAGAGTCACTCTCAAGCACAGCCTATTAGATATCTCAAAAGCTTTATATGAGCGAATTTAGATATCAATCAAACCACTGCGTCTCAAGAGTTCTCATATGAACTTGTTGTAACTAGGACTCTTGTGATCAGCCCTATTAAAACTAAAATATTGAAATTTTAGCTCATAGAATCTCTTCAGAGTGCCTGTAAGATAAAAGAGAACTTAATAGCCTGGAAAATAGGGCTCACTATCACCATGGCTATCGTCTCTTCTGGTACCACTTATATGCAGGAACCCTCTTTAAAAGCAGTCTGGAAATCCGCACAATAACACTGGAAATATGGAAAGTGGTGTTGTTAATCGACAGTGTCACTTTGATGGAAAAACTCTAGTCGGTAATCTCACCGGTTGGAAAAATTAAAAGAAAAGGAGTGAAATTCCGCACTGGTCGATAGAAGATACAGCCGGAAAGAGAATCTACGCGAAGCGAGATTACTACATGGTAGTTACAATCCCTGAAAACTTCTCTAAAACATGCTAGCTCATTATCAAAAACGAAAATCGGGAGGGCCGAACATTGATTTTACAACTAACTGCGCAAAGAGTAAAATTGGTGAAAAATCATGGAAATTGTAGCGAGTAATTTCACAAAACAGTTGAAAGATCAAGTTGCAAAAACTTATACAGCAACTCTATACAGTAAATTTTCTGAACTAGGTTCTTCACTCGCAAAAAGCTGCAGACGCTACAAACCAACTGAATAATGGTCTCGGCCGTCTGAAGTGACGTGGGACAAAAACTAGGTAGCGGTATTATTCAACTTACGATGGTTCTGGTCTCTGCGTGCCGGACTTGGTCGCCTTTTAGCGAAGGAGGGCAAAAACTAGTGGTGGTATTAATCAACTTTCATTGATTTCGCTCTGGTCGCCCTTTGCTACTGGACTTGGTCGTCTTAGCGACGGGGGACAAAAACTTAGTAACGGTGCCGACCAGCTGACTGATGGTTCTGCACTGTCTTGTTGCTGGACTTGGTCGTCTTAGCGAAGGGGACAAAAACTTAGTAACGGGTTGACCAACTTGCTGATGGTCCTGGTCGTCTTGTTGCGTGGACTGGTCGCCTTGAAGACGGAGGGCGCAAAAACTTAGTAACGGTGTCGATCACCTTGCCGATGGTTCTGGCTGCTCTGCTGCTGGTCTTAGTCGTCTTGAGTCAGGGGGCAAAAACTTAATAACGGTGTTTCTCAACTTCAAGCAGGAGCTGGAAAATTGGCAAACGGTTTAAGCATTTTAAACGATAAGAAAAATACTCTAATTTCAGGTGTAAATGAATCCTGCTGGATGGTTCTAAATCAATTTACTATCGGATTTGATACATTTAAAACTAAAAGCATTATGTTGACTGATGGAATAGATAAATTGCACAAAGGAAGCCAAGCATGTAAAGAGGGTCTTTAAAATACACTAACGGTGCAGTTACACTTAATGAAAACTACTAGCTAAAAAGGTGATTTGAAAAACTTAGCGCCGGAAGTGCTACACTAAACAACGGCATTGACAGATTATCAGTGTGGTATTTCCCAAATTAACTCTGACTAGCTCACAAACAAGATGATTTAAATAGATTGTTCTGCAGGTGGTACTGCACCAGAAAGAAGGTGTAGATAAACTTTCTGAGAGTGCCCTCAAATTAGTAGATGGAGCTGGTAAAATCACCTGACGGATTAAAACGCCTCTGAATGCAGGATTACCAAGTGAGACGTGGATTTATTGCCAAAGAAAATCAGCCTAAACTCAACATTAGACAAAAATAAAAAGGATCGAAAACTTACTTATAGAACTCATTTTAATCCTCTAAACGACAGCTCACAGAGTTAGGTGCTCAATGAGGGAGTCCTTGAAAGCTATCGTGCATCGTAGTAGGATACACAAACTACTACAACGACAACTACTGTAGCTGCTGCATCCGTATCAACACTCACTACTAACTTCAGGATTGGAACAAACACTTTCAACAATGAAGCGTGACACCAGAGCAAAAAGCTCAAATTCTAGCCGCTGCCAAAAACGATGTTGCCGTTAGCACCAACTGCACCAGCACCTCAACCGACTACTACTGTTCAAAAATAACAACAGGTAATAACGGCCAAGTAAAAGCTGAACTATCTTCAACCTTAGCATAGTAAATAAACAATATTCAGCATGAAACATCTGAGTAGGAAGATTAAATTACATTCAAACTCAGCTTGATAAATTGATGTGAATGAACTTTCAAACTAAACTTGCGGAATCAATCGACGGATTTGCAAAATCTATTAAAACTGCTGTAGGTCAACTTGCCCGCAGGAAGTGGTCAATTAAAAAGCTGGTTTGGCAGTAATGAACGAAAAGCCCTACTCTTGCTGCAGGATTCAATCAATATAAAGGCGGAGTAGATGCAACAGCAACATCTCTTACATCTGGAGGAGCCCTAGCAGACGGACTTAACCAACTAGCTAACGCAACTCCACAGCTAAAAGCAGGAGTAACAAACTACACTAACGGTGTTAACGCTCTTACTACATCTATGACTACAGGAGAATTAGCTCAAGGTGTAGGAACTCTTGCAAGTAAAGGATCTGAATTACAAAGCGGATTCGACAGATTAGCTGGTGGTATCGGTCTAATACACGAAAAACTTCCAGAATTAGCTGGTGGTATCGACGCTTTAGTTAGCGGAAATGCAAGAATCAACGCAGGTCTTAACAACCAAAAAGAAAAACTTCCAGAATTAAGCATCGAATTCAAGAGCTTGACAACGGAGGTAAGAAATTATATCAAGGTCTAACTGATATGCAGACTAAAGCTCCTGAACTTATCAAAGGACTTAACAGCGCTAAAGAGGGAGCTGACAAACTTCACAACGGTCTTTCTTCTATGAAAGCCAAAGCTCCTGAACTTATCAATGGGCTTAACAGTGCTAAAGAGGGAGCTGACAAACTTCACAACGGTCTTTCTTCTATGAAAGCCAAAGCTCCTGAACTTATCAACGGACTTAACACTGCTAAAGAGGGAGCTGACAAACTTCACAACGGTCTTTCTTCTATGAAAGCAAAATCTCCTGAGCTTATCAACGGACTTAATAGCGCTAAAGAAGGTTCTGAGAAACTTCACGACGGTCTATCTACTATGCAAGCTAAAGCTCCTGAATTAATCAATGGAGTTAATACTGCTAAGGCTGGTTCTGAGAAAACTTTATGGTGCACTTACAATCATGCAAGCTAAAGCTCCTGACCTTCTTGCTGGACTAGACAAAGCCAAAGACGGTTCTGGTCTATTAGCTGAAAAACTTTCTAGCGGGGCTGATAAATTAAGTTCAGCTAAAACTGGAGATAAAAATGTAGACATGATGTCTAACCCAATTAAAACAAATATCAGTGATATATCTGAAGAAACTAGCTACGGTAACGCAATGGCTCCATTCTTCTTAGTATTCGGATTACTAATCGCAGCTGCGGCATACAACATTCTATTCCCAGTGCGCAAACAAGAACAAGGAGAATCAATAAACAGCCTATTCGGCACACGCTTAGCTTCTATGACAACATTCGCAATCTTTGCAGTAATCATCGAAGTTGTAGCAATGAGTCTATTCTTCGACTTTAAAGTACAAAACTTCGGAATGTACTTCTTCGGATTAATAATCTCAGCTATAGTGTTTATGATAATTACACACTTCTTATCATACACATTCGGAAATGTTGGTCATGGTATTAGTATCGGATTTGTAGCATTACAATTCGTTCTAACTACACCATTATTCCCGAAAGAAATGTTACCTTCACTTTATAGCGGATTAATTCCATTCACACCTGTATTCTATGGAGACACTGCTGTCCGTCAAGCAGCTCTTGGTGGTCTAACTAATGGAATGTACAACAGTGCTATGTTAATCTTAGTTGTTCTTGGAATAATATTCACAACTCTTACTTTACATCTCTTTACAATAAAAACAACAAAGTAATTAACTCATCAGGACAAAATCACCAAGCTGATTTAAACACTCTATTTTTAGATTATTTAAATATATATATATATATATTACTATTAACGTAGGCCTAACATACTACCTTACTGAATAAAGCAATATCCTGTAAAGTGGGTATTCTTATATTTAATCTAATATCTTTTCAAACATCCTTTCGAAATTTCTATAACTATCCTCCTACCTTTATGTATCAAAAAGGAGATAATCAAAAACTCTAAATTAAAAAGTTTATACGAAAACTAATACAACCTTTCAAGGAATTCAATAAATCGATTTTTCTGAAATTAGATTTTTCGAAGCACTCCTGTCCTAATGCAATCTTCGCATACCACAGTACTTGACAAAGATACTAATGGAGCATGCCCCGGATTTAGTACACAATCCATTATAACAAGCTCAAAGAATCAAAAAACACCCTCGAAATAATATCGAGGGCGCTTTCAGTAAGATAAGTTATAAACCCACCTTTTAACTTCTAAGACTTATTCTAGTCTTGGTTTTTACGTCTTCTGATTGCTACTGCAATTCCTGCAAGTAATGCTCCGAATCCTGCTGCCGCTGTGTTATTTGTTTCACTACCTGTATTCGCTAAACGTTTAACTTGAGCTTTAGGTGTTTCAGCAGTTACTTTTCTGAAGATGTGACGGATGTTTCCATTTCCATCTACAATTGTTCTCACGAACTCATATCCTGGTACTTCTCCACGTCCATGAGTTCCCTTTTTCAGATGATCTGATTTGAGTTACCATTTTCATCTATCTAAGCAGAAAGTAATTACATTTGTTGTTGGAGTAGTTACTTTTTCATATACGTGTTCTGTGTCTCCATTTGGTAGTTTCTTAGTTTCTACGAATCTGTATCCTGGGATGTCTTTCTTCGGTTGTTCTCCTTCTTCTGTTGGATAATTTGGAATCTCGTTTCCTTCTTTATCTTTGAACGAAGTTGTTACTTTTCACATACGTGCTCTGTGTCTCCATTTGAAGTCTCTTAGTTTCTACGAATCTGCATCCTGGGATATCTTTCTTAGGTTGTTCTCTCTTCTGTTGGATAATTCTGGAATTTCTTTTTCCATCTTTCCTTTGAATGAGTTGTTACTTTTTCTATATACGTGCTCTAGTGTCCGTTTGGTTTCTTTTAGTTTCTACGAATCTGTATCCTGGGATATCTTTCTTAGGTTGTTCTCCTCTTCTGTTGGATAATTTGGAATCTCGTTTCCTTTATCTTTGAATGAAGTTGTTACTTTTTCATACACGTGTTCGATATCTCCGTTTGAAGTTTCTTAGTCTCTACAAATTTATATCCTGGCACATCTTTCTTCTCAACTATACCTTTTCTAGAAGGTGTATTTGAAGTTCCTTTACTATCTTTATCTTTAAAGAATGTAGTTACTTTCATAGACGTGTTCTGTATCTCCATTTGGTAGTTTCTTAGTTTCTACGAATCTGTATCCTGGGATGTCTTTCTTATCTACTGCTCCAGTTCCCTTTTCACTAATTTCGTACCTTCTTTGTCTTTGAAGAATGTACTTACTTTTTCGTAGACGTGTTCTGTGTCTCCATTTGCTAGTTTCTTTAGTCTCTACGAATCTGTATTCTGGAATATCTTCCTTATCTACTGTTCCTGTTTCTTTTTCTTTGATTTCATTTCCATCCTTATCTTTGAAGTATGTACTTACTTTTTCATAGACGTGTTCTGTATCTCCATTTGGTAGTTTCTTAGTTTCTACGAATCTGTATTCTAGAATATTATCTTTCTTTCGGTAGTTGTTCCTTTTCTACAGGATAATTTGAATTTCATTTCCTTTCTTTATCTTTGAAGAATGTTACAACTTGTTTATAGATATGTCTTGTGTTTCCGTGTTCGTCTGTTACTGTTTCTACATACGATACTCAGGAATATCTTTCTTCGGTGTTGTTCCATCTTCGCTTGGATATCCTTTAATTGGATTTCCATTTTCGTCTACAAACTCAGTATCTGGACGTACTGTTGGTGTGTATGTAGCAGAGATAGTTTTACCTAATTTATCTTTTCTAACGACAGTTATACTATCTGCAGTACCTGTAAATTCTGGTTCTGGTGTAAATGTAACTTTACCAGTCGTATCAATTGTATATGTTCCTTCTCCTTCTATCACTCTTGTAGTTGTTCCATCATCAAATGTTGGTGGTACATCTAAGTCAACATCTCCTGTGAATTCTGGAGTGTTAGATTGTGGAGTATTCTTAGCGCCTTCTGATGTTTTGTCTACAGTTTTCGTTACTGGAGTAACTGTTGGTGTGTACTGAGCAGTTACTTCTGTTCCATTTGTATCTTGACGTTGAACTGTTACACCTTTTGCTGTTCCTAAGAATTCTGGTTCTGGTGTAAATGTTACTTTACCACTATTAGGATCAATTGTATATGTTCCTTCTCCATCAACTGTTACTGAATCAACTGGTTCTCCTGTCTTAGGATCGATTAGTTTTGCAGGTGAATTTTTATCGATTTCAACAGTTACTTTTTTACCGTTGATTTCCGCTGAACCACCTTCGAACTCTGGAGTTCCTGTTTGAACTTGACCTTTAGGACCAGTAGATGTCTTATCTTCTCCAGTTGGAGTTACGGGTACTACTGTTGGTGTGTACTTAGCAGTTACAGGTGTTCCATTTTCGTCAACACGTTGTACTTCTACTCCCTCACCTTTACCTGTAAATTGTGGTTCTGGTGTGAACACTACCATACCGTTTTCTACAGTATATGTTCCTTCTCCTGGGATTACTACTGGATCGTCAGTTGGTTCTCCTGTTTCTGGATCGATTAATTGAGGTGCTTTAGTTTCATCAATTTTAACAGTTTTCTCAACGTTATTAACTGCAATCTTTACCACTCCACATTCAGGTAAACCTGTTTGTTTCCACGCCTTGAACGTCTTTAGATCTCTAGCTGGTGTCTGCTGTTGGTACACATTCTTTAACTTTAGGTGTATAGCTTGCTTCTACTGGTGTACCATTCGCATCTTTCACTTGAACAGTTACTCCTCTCCCAACTCCTGTAAAGTCTTTTTCTGGTGTAAATGTTACTTCACCACTATTAGGATTAATTGTATATGTTCCTTCTCCTGGGATGTTTACTGATGTTTCATCAGTTGGCTTCCCTGTTTCTGGGTTCTATCACTTCGCTGGTTGAGCAGCATTAATTGTAATTGGAACATCAAAATTTCCTGGCATGAATAGCGGTGTTCCCTGTTTGCTTAGCACCTTGAATATCTTCTGATGTAACATCTTCTCCTGTTGGGTTTAACTGGAGTTACTGTTGGTGTGTAAGTAGTTTCTACTTTGTTCCATTTTTCATCTGCAGTCTACTACTTTAGCTGATACTGTGTACCACAAAGTCTTTATTTTGGTCTAAATGTAATAATACCTGTTGTTGGATTCACTACATATTTGGTCGAACTTAAGCCACCTTTAAGTGCGTTGGCATTTCTGCTACTTCTGCATCAGCGTGATCTACTAATTTAACTAGTATCATTTTAATCGGTGCTACTGGATTTCTCTTTGAATAAAGTAGTTGCATCCTTGAGTTTGCTCTTTACTCCTGGATATCTTTGTCTTAGCTGGTGTTGCTGCTGGTTTAATTATGTGATATTTGGAGATACGTGCTTTTTATCTGTTGTTCCATTAGTATTCCGCCGCTTGACCTGTAACTGGCGGGAACCGATCCTCCATATGTTTTATCTGTCGGTGTATAAACAGCTACTGGATCCTTACCAAGTTCTTTTACAAGAGTATATTTACCGATGACTTTAGTTGGATCTTTTGGATCTTTCACTTCTACTTCATTAGCTGGTTGTCCATCTTCACTTAATAGTGTTACTGAATCTGGATTAATCGGTACTGGCGCTGACTCAACTTTTTTCCCTGCTGGATCTTCTAAGTCAGCAGTTCCACCTGTGAATGTAATAGGTTGTTTTTGAGTTGCACCTTGTACATCTTCTGATGTAGCTGGCTTAGCCGTTGGTTTAACCCCTACGATTACTGGAGTATATTCAGCATCAACTGTTGTTCCATTTGATATCTTGACGTTGAACCATTGCTATCACTGCTCCTACATAACTTTTTATCCGTTGGTGTGAATGTAATTACTCCTGTTTGTGGATTTATTGTATATGTTCCAATTTCTTTTCCTTCAGGAGTTTTTGCAAGAATTGTTGTTTCATCTATTGGTTGTCCATTTACGATGAATTTCGGTGGTACATTTTCGTCAATTGGTTTTGTACGATCACCTGGTTTGAAGTAAGGTTTACCATGTTGTTCTTGGACCTTGTACTCCAATAGTCACATTATCAAATCCTTCTGCACTACCGGTTTAACAATTGGAGTATATTTAGCTGTAGCTGGAGTTCCATTTGTATCTACACGTTTTACAGTTATACCTTTAGCTACACCTCTGAATTGTTTTTCAGGAGTGAAGTGTACTGTTCCATCTGGATCTACTGTGTATGTCCCTTCATTTGGTACCACTTTTTTAGTTGTTCCATCTTCAAAATGTCGCAGGAACTTTAATCAATCGGGGAAACTGCATCTCCTAGTGTAAATAGTCATTGTACTTTGTTGGAGGATCACCTTGAAGACCTAGTTGTAGTTTTATCTTGTCCTTCTGGTACCACTGGAGTAACCGTTGGAGTATATGTTGTTTCAACTTTTGTTCCATTTTTATCTGCCGCCACTACTTTCGCTGATTCTGGTGTTCCAGTGAAATCTTTATTCGGTTGGAATGTAATCACTCCTGTAGTTTGATCGATTGTATATGTACCAACTTGTTTACCGTCTTTTGTAGCTGGAAGAGTCGTTACTTCTGCACCTGTTGAATCTACTAATTTAATTGTAGTGTTATCGATAGGAGCTGTAGTATCACCTTCTTTGAACATTATAGTCGCATCTTGTGTTTGAGGTCGCCCTTGTTTTCCAGTTGTTTTCTTAGGTTCTGCAGTTGGTTCTACAGCTTCAACTTCCGGAACATATTCTCCACTAGATGTAACTTCAACTTTATTTCCTCTCTGAATCAGTTGCTGTTACAGATATTTTTACTTCTACTCCGTTAGCTTGTCCTTTGAAGCTTGGCTCTGGTGTGAATGTTACTGCACCTGTTGCTGAATCAATAGCGTATGTTCCTTCACCTTTAACAACAACTTTTCCTTCTTCATTAGCACCTTCTAATGAGTACTTAGCTGTTGTCCAGTCTACATTTGTTCCATCTGGAGTATTCGCTGTTGTATTTAATTCTGAGAATCTTTCGGTTCCTGGAATCGAAGTTTGAGTTTGACCTTGTTTTCCAGTTGTTTCATCATCTTTTGATTTAACACCATATACTGTTGGTGTGTAAGTTGTTGATGATTCAACAGTTACAGGTTGCCCATCATCTCCTGTGATTGTTACGTTAGCTGCCACTGTTAATGGTTTAGCTGTTCCGATGAATCCTGGTGCTGGGGTGAAGCTTACATTCCCTGTTTCTCCATCAATAGCATACGTACCTTCTTCAGTTGTTACAGAATCTGTTTTCTTACCTGATGCTAGATCAACTAGTTTATAGTCAGATACTTCTGCATCATTTGGTAGTCCAGTCTTGAATCCTGTTGCCATTGAATCAGTTTGTTCTTTTCCTTCTGCACCTGCTGATTTTTCTAGTTTAGATACTACGATGTAGTATGTTGTTTCTGCAACTGCATCTTCACTCACTTCACCTGAATCAGTTGCTCCTACTGTTGGAGTCGTTACAACACCATTTGAATCGACAGCTCTTACAGTTACTTTATAACTCCATATTGACCTAATGTATAAGCTGTAAGTTCTGGATTCGATAAGTTTTCAGTAGCTTTTGCTTTTAATGCTGTACGTGCCGTTTCAACCGCTTTTTCTGCCTCTAAAGCTTCTTGACGACTTGTAGTAACTTTCGCTGTTAATTCAGGGAAGTTTCTCGAACTCTTGTAATTTTTCATCCAAGCTAGCTTTTCGAAGTCTTTTACATCTTTAAGTTTCTTTTCAGCTAAGTCTTTCGCTGTTCCAGAAATTGTACGAAGTTTTAAGTTCGCTAATGTCGCTTCTGCGTCTGCTATCATCTGTACTTGACGACCTACTTGTTCTTGAATACGAGCTAGTTCATTTGCGTTGCCTGAACATCTTCAAACTCGCCGCTGCCGCTGGCTTGTGTTTTTGCGCAGCTGTACGTTGTGCTTGAATATGTTTTTCTTCCGCATCTGCAAGTTAAATTCTTTCTAGTTCCATCTGGAGCTGTCACTGTTAATTTAGTTTTTGATAGTTTCTGACTCTGCATCATCTGATTTATCATCAATAACATCTTCAAATTCTACATTAGCTTTAGGAGATTTTTAGTAAATCTACAGAGTTTCCTTGTGTATCAGCATAGCTTGTAGATGAAGCTGTTGGTTTATCGTTTTGGATAGATGCTTGATCAGTACTAATTGCTTCACGATATGATACATAACCTTTGAATCCTGAAGATGTTTCGATTGACCATCCTGCATTAGATTCTTTAGCTGTTACTGTTGAACCGTCAGAAGCTGTCCATTGTTTTGTTGCTGAATCATACTTCACTGTAACAATAAGACCTTGTTTATCAGTTGTTTGTTCTCTTGGTACAGATGTAACTGTACGAGTTACGTCTCCTACCGCAGTTACTTCACCATTTTTACGAATTTCTGCTACTTTATCTATTAAATCAGCAGCTGATGAAGTTGCATTCCATGTACGTGTGAATTCATAAACGATAAAATCAACATCTCCATTTGCTTTTGCATCTGTATATACACGACGTTCTGTTAAAGTTGATGTTCCATCTCCATTATCTTTTAACACATACGCATCTTCATTATCAAGAGTATATTTACCTGTTGCACGGTTAAATGTCGCTGTATAAGATTTTCCAGCTGCATCTTTTACTGTTGCAATTTCACGTTGAATATCTGCACGAACTTTATCAGTAGATACTTTCGCTTCAATACTATTAATTCCAACATACTGTGTTGAATCCGAAGTTACAGGTAGTTCGAATTTAGTTGGCGCTGTTGCTGAAGCATCTGCTAGTTGATCTCCTTCTTTTACAGCTGTATTCGTAGTCCCTGGAGCTACAGTCCATTTTCCATCTTTGACAACTAATTTTGTTACAGTTCCATCAGGCATAGTGATTTCTGCTTTATTAGCTCCGTTTGATACTGTTACAGGAACTTTTGTTGCATAAGCTTCTACGTTAGATACTGTGATTTTTGGTGCTACTGCAATTGTAATATTTTCGTGAGCTTCTTGTCCGTCCATATTCCAGTCAATATTCGTAGCGTTTGTAGAGTTATTGTAGTCTTTTTCCTAATGCTGCTACAGTATAGATTCCAGTTTCTGAAGCTGTTCCATGAATTTTACCAGTTGTTGGACTATAGCTTAAACCAGGAATAACATCTGTAATAGTAGTGTCTTTTCCTGTATAAACTCCATTTACACTAGTGTGGGCATTAATTGTTTGAACAGAACCCATTGTTATTACTTTCGTACCATCTACTGCTGTAAATGTTGCCCCAGCATTTGAATTCGGTAATGTTTGTGTTCCACCAGCTACAGGTGCTCCACCTTTTGTATAAACATATCCTGCTCTTGTATCTCTGTTAATTCCATCATTATCAACATATTTAATATCATGGTCTACTTCGTCGCCAATTGTTACCATTTTAGAAGTCCCTTGAATAAGTGGCGCTGTTGAGTCTTGCCATCCAATCCAACCAGCTGTTAAGTCGCGGAAAGTAACTTGTTGAGTTTGTCCATCTTTTTCTATTGTTAAGATATAGCGCATATCATAAACACCATTTTGAAGGTTAGCTGCTACATATCCTTCTACTGTGTCTGTGTTTTCATTATATGCAGTCCCTGGAACTAAGTTACTAAGATCAATCTTTTTAATCGAATATCCTGCTGCCTCTGCCTCTTGTGATAAACTGAAACGTTTTTTCACATCTGTAATATATACATAGTGTGTTCCTTGTTCGTAAGTGTAACCATAAATTTCAGTTACTAGGTACTCGTACGGTCCACCTGCTCCCCAAGTATTGTTGTTATTGTTTCGCCCACTAGCACGGACTTTTCCTCTCCATAATAGAGCTTCGTCTGCTATTTTTTTAGCTTCCGTTTTTGATAAAGGAATATCTGTACGACCACCTACATCTGGTCTACCATTATTAGATGATTTTACATCTGTGTTTTCAGATTGGTATCCGTGAACATATACTCTATAATTGCTATTACCGTCTAATGTTTTATATGATTTACCTGTAGCTGTAATAAATTCACCGTTTTCTTTTCTTAACTCTCTTGAATCATAAGTATATCCTTCATCTGCTGAAAGAACAACTTCATATTTACCTTCACGTCTAACACCTGCATTTTCTAATTCGCTATATACAGCTTTTAATAGATTCGCTAAGCTCTGCTAAACTTTTAGCAATTTGTTCTTTAGTTACGTTTTCATTACCTAACTTATATTAAACTTTTTAACAGCAACTTCGGGAGAAATATAACAATCTTTTTATTGTTCTTTTTGTCAAGTGCGGTTGATTTTGAAAATTAATCTACTATTTTTATATTCTCTCTAAAAACATCTTTTATTATCAAATATCAATTCATATATTCTTGCCACTTTTAATATCTTGTTCAAAATACATACTATTCTTACTATTCAAAAAGAGGATTAAGATAAATCTTCCCTACTTTATTGTATCTCTAATCATAGTCAGTCTTATCTCTTTACAGCGAGTACTCTGAATTGATTAGTAGTAAAGTATCTCTCATAATCTTCTTTTTGTAGTATTTGTTAAAATATGAAGTAACACCCTTTGAATTTTTCTTATTGCTATATCTTTTTAGTCGCAATTAAGTCTACTAAACCATTGTAACTTCTCGCCTTTAGTGCTGCTTCATAAATTCTATTTTCTAATCCCTCATTTACATCATAAATTTTTCTATTCCTTTTTACCCAATGACAGAATTTTATATTTTTAAATACGGAAACAACTCTTTCTTCCGAGGCTATTTCATCTTTTTAACGCAGAAAGCATCTCTTTTGAAAGATATTTTCCTATCCTTTTCATCCTCCAAGTTTCTCCTTATAGCAGTTGCGCTAAGATGTTTTTTTGCTCTATGACATTCGAACTATTAAGCCCCTGCCCTTCTCTTTTTATAGGAATCATCTGTATATCTAATGACATGTCTTTTTATTGCTTTATAATAACTATACGCTAAGCTAAAAATTTGGACTATGTTTTTCTAATCCATATAAAAGACTATTAATTTTGGCATAGTTAAAACCATTTTTTATCAACTTCTTATATTCTTCTCGCGACGTATTTTGCTGTTTTGCGTATATTTCCTCGAAAATATCAATATCCGCGTTTTCAGTACCAAAAATAAGATGGGTTATCCCTGCTCCTGACAGTATCTCTATACTCTTTTTAGCAAAATCATCTCCATACGCTACACTTCCTAAATAAGGTAAAGCAATAACTAAATCACAACCACACCTTACGTCCTCCTCAGCCCTAGTATATCCATCTACAATTGCAACTTCTCCTCTTTGTGTAAAAAATTCACTCATCACACAAACAACTTCTCCATCATTAGCATCAGCAATTCTCCTAGCACATTCTATTAAATATCTATGTCCGCTATGCAATGGATTAAATTCCGCAACTATTCTATCCTCATTTTCACCTCACACTTCTATTACTATTTACGAATAATATAAAGATAGCGAGTGTTTTGGGAGTCAACAAATCTATCTCTCTAAAATCACGATTTTTGACTCACCCAAATTCGCTCACTTTTTTATTATTCCTTATTATCTCCTATAGTTTGCCCTGAATTAGAAACTATCTTCTCCTCATTGTTATCTTCAAAAATATCAACTGTCCAACCAAAAGACTCCCATCTTCTGATACAACCTTACTAATAGCAAACTGCCTTGGTTTCTTATCAGCATTAGCTAATCTTACTACTTCCTTCTTCAAAATCCAACGCTGCTTTTTGAGATTCAAAAATCTTCCCAGTAGTACCAATACCTTCTGAGTCTGATAGTTTTTTCCCTTCATATTCAGATACGTTAGGTGTCTTTGTAACTTCTTCCTTTATACTGGATTACAGCTTTGTTTTCATTTTGTTTTTCTGAATCGGCTTATTTATTTGCGATTCTGCATTTTTATTTCATGTTCTTCTTGTTCGCTTTGTTTTACGTTCTTGCTCTGTAGTTTTTGCTTGTTTCTTCGTTATTTTTCGAGCGCTCTACTTGTTCCTGCTTCTTTAGTATTATTTTGTGGTGAGTCATTCTTTTGAGAAATGTCCCCTTTTCCAAAATAACTAATTGCTAAATCACCCCTGCTACAATGAGGAACAGACACTATAGTAAAATTTTAATATGTTTATCATAATTTTTATCCTTTTTATAGTTACTTATAATTATATCACTTCTTACTATATTTTTGCGAAGATTTACAGATATTTGTTCTCACCATCTCCATTCATCCTCTGGGAGTGACTTTGCAAAAATCGTGATTTCTAGAAACAAGATTTTGTCGAGTCACCTCCTCACTAGTTTATTAGATATCTAAAAAGCTTTTATAAAGCGAATTTAGATATCAATAAACCACTGCGTCTATGAGTTCCTTTGAGTATACACTTTTGTTAAAATTTAGGACTTTTGGGTCAGCCCTTTATATCTCATAAAATTTTTATTCCATAACTTCATCAACTATTAAAAACTATTTTAAGACTTTATCATTTTTATATAGAAAAACCCTATAGCCCTCTTGGTAACAGCTCCAAAAAATTCTAACAAATTTCGGAGGTCTATTACCAATTCTAGAGTTCTATGAGTTCAACTATTAACCTTGTGTTATTTTTAACAACAACTTCATTTTTATTATTTCTTTCTAATGTATAACTGTAATTTTTCTTATTTTCTTTTGCTAATCTATTAATCTCTTCTTTAGCGTAATTATGCGCAGCTTCTGTATTGCTAAATGTTCCTGGAGATGTCACTCCATCATTTGCTTCTTTTTTATCTTCTTTATTAGAAGAATTATTTGCTGCCTTATCTTTATCGCCACGGCTACTATCAGATTTGTTCTGTGTATTGCTTACAGTTTTATCACTGCTATTTGATTTAGTACTTTCTGACTTAGTACTTTCTGATTTAGCCGAATTTGTAGAAGATGAGCTAGTTCCGTTATTAGAGTCTTTAGCCTCTCTATATTTTTCTTCATCACTTTTTCTTTCGTTTTAGATTTTGAATTTTCTTTATCTTTTGCTCTTATCTTTTATCTTTTTGATGATGAAGTGAGTTTCGTTGTCTTTTTCTTACTACTAGAACTATCCCCACCTGTAAAATAACTTATACCTATGAATAAAGCACTACATAAGAAAATAGCCAACACAATTCCCCATAATACTTTCAATAATCTATTATCTTCATTGTATTTCCTCCTTTGATTTCCTAATATATTATAATACTATTTCTTGTATATTCCACTACTTTCTATAATTATTTATAAAAATAACTTTCCTTTTGAGAAAATTAAATCATTCTTTTTCGATATATATAATGTCAGATAGCCAAAGACATAAATATCAAAATAAAAAGGAGATTTCACAATGAAAATTTTAAGAAAAGTTTTACATTTAAACTATACCGAACCAAAGGGAGATAAAACACATCGTTAAAAAGTTATAACTTTGAAGTTGCTCCAAATGCTGAGGACACTGCTTTAAAAAGAGGTTGGCGAAGAGTTGAAAAATTAGTCGCTAAAAATATTGAAGATATTGTCACTAGCACTAAGACATCACTATAATTTAGGAGGAAAAAACAACTATGGAAAAATTTTTAAACATCTACTTCACAACAGAAGATACTTATCACATTGCTTTTTATCACATCCAAAAGATGATTTAAGTAAAGCTACTGTAGAAGCTGTCGCTCAAAAATTGTCGACACTAGAGTATTAAATAACGATAAACATACTCTTACAGCATTTAAAAAGCTACTTACACAACTCGTGAAGTAAGCGAACTTCAATAATAGAAGGAGGAGGTGGTCTGCCGCACCTTTTTATGGATATACTAAATTTCCATCAATACTGTAGGTTTCTATTTTGTCGCAGTATTTTTCTACTTAAATTAGATAATACTCTTCAAAATATAGGGAAAAGTTTAAAACGATCTCACTCGTATTATAGAAAACAAAGCTAAATATTAAAGAATAAATCGATATAAAGGAGTAAAATATTATGACAAGTCAACAAACAATGGTAAACTGGGCAAAAGATAATGTCTATAAGTGGATAGATATGGATGGTATGTACGGCGCACAATGCATTGATCTTACTATGGCATACGTCAAGAATTTTGCAGATTTTCAAATTTACGGCAACGCTATCGATTATCTAACTAATCCCATTCCACCCGGTTGGAAAAGATATTACAAAGGAGACGCTGAAATCGCACCTGGAGATATAGCTACTGGCATTGGGGCGACTGGGATAGATTTGGGCATGTCGGTATTGTTATCGAGGTCAATGCAGGACTTATAACTTGTAGAACAAAATGTCGATGGCACACCTGAACGTGGTGGAATAGCTCGTATTATGAGCCGTGATGATACATATCTAGCTGGTTTTATTAGACCTAGCTATGATTCTAGTGAGGAGTGGACTCGAGTGCCTGAAAATGGACGTTTCACCGTAAATGTACCCTCTATCAATGTTAGAACTAAACCTAGTAAACTAGAAAATCGTTAGCGTCTATCACAAACAGGCGAACGAGGTCTTTTATGACAGCTATGTAATTAAAGAAGGGTTCGTTTGGATTAGTTATATCTCATATTCGGGCGAACGTCACTATATGGCTATTGGAACTCATAACGGTTCACAACGAACTAGCTGTTGGGGAGATTTTGAGTAGCGACGACTAATTTGCTATACTAAGAGAAATTAGTCGAAAACCTGCTAACTAAACAAATCAAACCAATTGAAATGACTTATCGGAAAGATTGGGGTGACTCGACAAAAATCGATTCTCCGAAATCACGATTTTTGAGTCACCCCATTACATTTTCTAAAAATCCGAGCTCTAAAACCAAAATCCTCATTCCTAACTTGATGCGCAAGAGGTGGATTTCATGCCCTTCAAACTTGACAAAAGATTCTATTTTTAGAGACATTTATTTCCTATTTTATTTTAAGTGTCTAATTTAATTATACAACTCTCCCAATTTATAGTTTTAAAGTAATTTATTCTTTTCTACCTTTTCCGTAATAATTATACTATACCTATATCAATTACATTTCTTGACTTTAATCATAAAAAACATGTTATACAGTGAAAAATATGATATCATGAAAACGTTAACAACAAGTATATACTTTAGTCAATATGTATTTGCAAATGCATATTATGTTTTACATTCATAAAAGGTATAGTTTTATAGAATAAAAATTTTAAAATTGTAAATGCTGTTCTTTCTGCAGGTCTTTTAATTGCTCCTGTATCTTCTATACTCGAGAATAATCAAAATGTAGCTAAAGCCACAGATTTAAAGCGCAATCAAAAGCTATAAAGATTGTAACTGTAAAAAATTCTGATGTTTTAAAATATACTAAAAGGAAAATATCAGAATGGGGAGCTATCTGAAAAGATTATAACATAATAAAATCTGAAATTTGATAATAGATGGGAGCTTCAGGAGAAACAAAATTGTTATCTTTTGGGATGGAGCATTTTGATTTGTATCTAAATAGTTACTACAGTTATGCTACTGTGCAGGTGCTAGTATTGAGTGCAACTGTACTTTTAACTTCTCTATTAGCAGCAGCAGGAATAACTGGCAGGGCTTCCTTTTGCCGCTGGTTCTGTGAGTGCATTGTTGGTTTGGTAGCGGGTGCTGAATTAAGTAATGGAGTTATTATTTACGTTAAGAGGGATTTCTAGGGTCGATATTATCCATCCCAAATAAGACAGCAATAAAAACATAGAGAATGACAAAATGAATACCGAAAAATATATAGAAATAGCTATATCTCGTAATAACAACAACACTGCTATCAACAACACCTATCATACTTTGTTGCATAGAAAATCTAAAAAGATAGAAAAATAGAAAAAGAAACGGTGATTAACTTATCTATTTAAAGAGCGACTTTAAAAACTAATTTTCTACATATTATGAAAATTGGTTTTTAACAAATCAAGTATGGAGCATCAGAGGGAATGACTCTATAATCGTAATTTTGGAAAAATCGATTTTGCCCAATCACAGTTTAGTAGATATCAATAAACTTCTATATCTATGAGTTGTCATATACACTTTGTAAAAAATTTAAGACTTTCGGATTAATCCTTTTTATATATTTAAATATATATAGTAATATTAGTATATATTGTCATTAATATTTTTATTATAGTTAATTCAAAATATTTACTCCAAATTAATATTATGATAGATATTATAGATATTGTGTAAGCTATTTTATATTTTATTTTTATCCATGCCATCTTACCTCCTTATTGATGCGATTAAGCTCTGCTTTTTCAGCGCTAATACTGAGACTTATTCGACATTGTAAAGTTAACTTTTTCTTGTGGAACTATAGAAACCAGGGGAATACTAAAGCAATGCTAAAAACTGGTTGGAAATTTTTGTTTCTTATTCATAATAAAACATCCCTATGAACAATTATGCACTTGCAAACTGCATATATAACTTATAAAGTATATACTTTTACCATCTATAATTAAGTATATCAAAAAGAAAGAAAAAGTCTTATAATTAATTCTTATATATGATATAATGAAAGTATAGCGTGGAAATCGACAAAAACAGTAAAATATAAAGAAATAATCTAATTATTATTGAAATAATATATTCTTAGTATTCATTAATTTTTATTTATAATATATTATTTATCTTTTAAAAAATTTTAATCTTATCAAAATAAACAATGCACTAAAATTAGATTAATATGCAACCCAAACAAATAAGCGACTGGAAATCCCAATCGCTTATTTCTATTTAATCTTTTAATTATTTAACACGGATGTAAACTGCTCCACTTCCTACATTTGCAGTATTAAGAACTGTTTGGTTCCCATTCCATCCACCGTGGATAGCTTGTCCATTACCTGCACTATACACCGATGTGAGCTAGTCCCATTCCTCCGTTTGCATAGTAAATCAAGTCTCCTGGTTGTGCTTGAGATGCTGGAACTACTGTTCCTAAGCTCATGTATCCTGCTGGCCAGTCGTGGAAGTTGATTCCTACCGCTTTAAGAGCATTTGTTACTAACATTGTACAATCTTGGAATGTACCTAATTGAGCTAATGCGGCTTGATAGATTGCAGCTCCTTTGTTTGAAGACGCAACTTGTGTTGTTGCTGCTGCCGCTGGAGCTTGTGTCTTAGCTGTTACTGTTGGCGCTGCTGTTGCAACTGCTGGAGTTGCTACTACTTTTCTTCTGCTTTTGCTACAGCTGGCGTAGCTACTGGAGCTGCTTTTTTAACTTCAGCTTTTGGTGTTTCCTCTTTCTTAGTTTCTACAGCTTTTGTTTCAACTTTTGCTGGAGTTGCTGCTTTTGGTGCCACTGTTTGAACTGGGTCAACTTTAACTACTGTTTTTTCAGCAGTGTTTTCTACTACAGTCGCTTTTTGGAACTGTTACTTCAGCTGTTTTTCGCTGCGCTTGCATCTACTTTTTAATACTGTTCCTACATAAATTCAGGTTAGGGATTTGAAAGGTTATTTTGAATTTAACAAGTTCGTCTACTGAGACACCGAATCTGTTAGCAACTTTTCCTAAAAGTGTCTCCCTAGTACTACAGTGTATTATCCTTGTTCTTTTGCTTGAGCTACTTGAGCCACTGTTGTGTTTGTAAGTTAATTTGTCTCCTGGGAAGATTAATGAACTTGTTAAGTTGTTATCTTGCATAAGTTGATCAACAGTTGTTCCGTTGTTTACTGCGATATCCCAAAGAGTATCACCTTTCTTTACTGTGTAAGTATCAGCGTCTCGTGATTTTGCGCTAATCCTACTCCTACTGTCGATACGATTGTCGTAGTGGCTACTAATTTTGTAATTTACTCATATATTTTATCTCCTTAAAATTAGAGTGAGCCAAGCGACTCAATTTATTATTATAAATACTGTCTTCTAAATCTGTAATATAACTATTTTCTAACACTATAATATCATCAATTCTATCTCAAACCTTTAGGTTGATATAATTTTGACGTAATATCATTATATGTTTAAATATCTCTTTTTCAAGGCCTTGTAACAGTTTTGTAATAATAACGATAACTCTCTGTTACATGTGCAAAATCCGTAAGTGTTGTCCTCCTTCTATAAGCAGTTCAATTTGCATTTTAAGCGTTTTTATTATATAGTAAATCTGTAATTTTAAAATTTAAAGGGGGTTCTATGACAGACTTTTAATACTGCTAGCTCTGCCTTAAAAGATGATTCTCGTCTTCTTAGAGGGGCTTCTTTCTTTTCTTTCTCCTTGCGTAATACCTATACTACCTATCTATATCGGTATTCTTGCAGGAAAAAAAGAAATGAACGAACACGGAGAACTAGTTTTCAACAAACGTAACACTATTACAAATACCCTATCATTCGTACTAGGTATTTGTTCAACATTTTGTTTCATCCTAGCTTTTGCTACTAGTTTTATGTAGTGTTTTCTTAAATGAAAAATATTAAAACATTGCAAATCGTCAGCAGTGTCTTAATCATCTTTATGGGATTGTTACAACTTGGCGTGTTTAAGATAGGATTTTTAAAACAAGAATTTTCAATAAAAAACAAAGTTAAGAGAAAAGGAAATAAAACTACTCCGATTCTTGCTTTTTTAATGGGATTCACCTTTAGCTTTTCTTGGACACCTGTATTGGACCAATCTTAGCTAGTGTTTTCTTATATGCATCTAGTCATACCTGGAATAATGAGTGTTCTTTTAATTCTTGCATACTGCTTAGGATTTATATTACCATTTATCCTTGTTGCATCTCTTCGCTTTCCAAAATTATTAGAACTATTCACATACAAATATACTAAAATATACACAGGTTATCTCAGGTATCATCCTTATTTTTAATCAGTATCTTTAATCCTGAGTGGATCATTTATCACTTTCAACTAGATATTTTTCTTAAACTTGTGATTTGAATTGGAGGAAAATAATATGAAAACTAACGATACTTAGTGCAACTCTTCTTAGTAGTGCTCTAATTTTTAAATGCATGTGCTAGCACTTTTCGAGAAGAAACAAATAAAACAAACTGCGACATCTTCAACTAGAGAACAAAGCTATCAAGCTTTTTGACTTTACAGCTATGGATAAAGATGGAAAAACTGTAAAACTTAGCGATTTTAAAAGGAAAAAGTTTATATCAATATGGGGCTAGCTGGTGCGGACCTTTGTATGAGGAAATTCCAGAATTAGGGAAAAACATATCAAAAATTAAAAAGATAATAAAGATATCGTCTTTCTATCAATAACTTCCTAACGATTCTGAGTTTAAAAACCAAAGTCCTCAAGACAAAGGTAAAGATGTAATTCTAAATAAGGCAAAAAGAACTTGGCGTAACTCTCCTGTTCTTTCTCGATGTTAACGACCGCTCATTATAAACTACGCAATCCGTTCATTCCCACGCATATTTCTCATCAACAGCGATGGTACAATCGGAAAATAGAATTGCTGTGCTGTTACTGAAGAGTCACTAACTAAAGAAATAGAAAAACTTAAATAATTAAAAATCCGAGTCTAATATGTTAATATACATCTATAAGCAAAAAGACTTCATGTCTCCTATAAATTTATATAACTATTGAACTCGGATTTTTAGTTTTCATTCTCATTCAACTATCTGGCTTCAAATCTCTAAGCAAAACCACTTTTTCCAACAACTTCACATGAAGATTCTCTTCTTCACACTCCAAAGACCGTAACTTCTTTTTAGTTGAAATATATTTTCTAACTTTTATCAATAACAATATTCTTTTCATCTAATTTTGAATATCCAAAAGTGTACTTCACGACTAACCTCATCGCAATATTTCTTCACATCTATTTCCTAATCTCATAAGTAGATACTCTTTCTCAGGATAATTACGCGCATATTCTCTTATTCCATCATATACACCAACATCAAGATTATTGTCAAAAATATATTTAAAATCGAAGTTCTGCACATTTGAGATAAATAATCTATCCACGGACTCTCCTACAGCTGAAACCACTATTCCTATTGCAGCTCCTTGACCTTTAGCAACAATGTTTACCTTAAATTCAAAATTCTTTTTAAAATATCCACTAAAATCAATCGCATCTTGCAGACATATAGTTGTAATATAACTCGCCTTTGATTATTTGTTAGAAATGGAAAATATATCGATGCTGGCTGTCTATTTTCACTTCTCCCCCTATCCCCTCTAACATGAAGTGTTGCACAACTATATCCTAAAGCATAATAATTCATAAGCCCTAAAAATCCCCTAGGTACTTCTTCGTAATCTGGAAACTCTAGTATAATTCCTTTATTATTTACTTTTTAACGACAATCTCTGCGTGAATTTTTGAATAAATCATCGCTCGAACTCTAACGTTAATAATTGAATATCGGCATCGTCTCTACAACATTAATCTTATAATTCAGTTCTCTTTTCTTTTCTAATTTCATTTTCTCACCTTCTTAGGATTTGCATTATACTTCAATTATACCTCATTACAGACTATAAGAATAGCAAATCATTCTAGTCTCCTAGGTTTTAAATTCAACCGTTCTTGACAAAGAGTCAAATTCAACCACAATTGGCAAAGTAACTCCTCCTCATGTTCCGACTTCAAAGTCAATCACTCTTTCCAAAACGACTCCTCTCAAAATCCCTAGTTTCAAAAATCAACTATACTTGATAAAACCAACAACTGCAAATTTGAGCTGAAGATTGTTTTGGTTGTTATATTTTCATTTATAATCTGTACTTATTATCTTCTTTTTCGTTTTATTTTGCTTTCTTTTACGTATTCTCGATCTTTAGTGAATAGTAAGTCCAGTGATATTTTTAGTAGATTTGAAGAAGAAACTACAGATATAACTGAATACTAATGAACTTAAGAATGAGAATCCTGAGAAGATGAATGGACTTTTGTTTAGCATAAGTTGTGAGTCTTGGATGTACCAACATACAAGCCCTGCAACTACTAATCCTAATAATGCTCCAGCTCCGTTTGCACGTTTAGTGAAGATACCAAGTGCGAATGTACCAGCTAAAGGCACCTCTAGAAGTCCAATATATTTAAGGAATAAATCCCAAGCTCTGGTTAGAGTTTACGAAGTATAATGCTGCAATTGTTCCTAATACACCAGCTACGATGATGATAATACGATTGGCTAATAGAACGTCTTGTTTAGCATCTTTATTTAATCCGAAGAAACGTTGTTTAATATCAACTGTGATCAAAGCCGAAATTGAGTCAAACTTCGATGCGATAGTTGATTGGCCGCCGCTAAGATAGGCTACGATAACTAATCCTGCCATTCCTGCAGGTAAATGCGAGTTAAGATGAAGTAAGGTACTAGAGCTGTTGTGTTCGCTGCTTTACCTACTACTTCAGCGTTCATGAAGTCTGGTAATTTTGTTACGGCGTGGCTACCTTTATAGAAGCTGTATAAAACTGTTCCCATTCCGTAGAAAATTGGAATTGTAATAAATGCTAATAACCCATTTGTCCAAAGGATTTATTAGTTTCTTTAATAGACTCTGTAGTGCTGTAACGTTGTACTACGTCTTGAGATGCTGTATATTGTTGTAAACTGTTAAACACTGATCCAATGAAAATAATTGGAATAGTTGATGCTGTTAATGACCAGCTAAATTTCTCAGCAGTTACAATTTTACCATTAGCTAAAGCATCTTGAGTAATGTGACCAAATCCACCTACGTGGTATGCTCCTAAGATAATTACTAAAATAGCTCCTCCAAGTAAAAATGATACCTTGATAACGTCTGTCCAGATAACTCCTTCTACCCCTCCTAAGAATGAGTAAACTACACAAAGTAATCCGATAACCGCACACACTAAGAATGGGTTAAGTGTCGATACTGATGTAATAGCAACTGTTGGTAGATAAATAACGATAGCTACACGTCCACAGTGGAATAGTGAGAATAACACACTTCCTACCACACGTACACTAGGATTAAAACGTTCTTCTAAATATTCATACGCTGTCGTTACATTTAGTTTTCTAAAGAATGGCACATAGTAGTAAATTAATATCGGAATAATCGCGATAATTGAAAAGTTCCCTGCTGCATATGTCCAGTCCCCTGTTAAACGCTTTTTCCGGTGTTGCCATAAATGTAATGGCTGATAATGTTGTTGCATAAATTGAGAATCCTACTGCCCAAGATGGAATATTTCCTCCAGCTTTGAAGAATTCATCCGTACTTTCACCTGCTTTTTTAGTGAAATACACCCCTATAGCTAGCATAGCTATTAGATAAACTGCATACTATACTGTTATGTACCAAATCCTATTTTTTATCCATGGTACTCTCCTCCTATTTTTCTTAAATACTATCTGATATTTGGGAGAGGAGTAACTCAAAAATCGTGATTTCGGAAAATCGATTTTGTTGAGTCACCCCCGCATAGCTTTATTAGATTTCACTTTTATAAACGATTTTGAAATCAATAAACTCACTGCGTCTATGAGTTATCATATACACTTTTTAAAATTTAGGACTTTTGAGTCTCCTCTTCCCACTTCTAATTTTTTATCTTTAGTTTTAAAAATTATAGGTTATAATCTTTAACTAATTTTTCTACTTCAGCTAATTTAGCTGGATCAAATGATTTCATAGGTTTTTGCAAGTTCCTGCATCAATACCTTTTAACTTTTAAGATTTCTTTAAGTGTTTGATATAATCCTAATTCTAATACTTTTCTAGATTACATCGTTTGCTTGGTGTTGAAGTTCATAAGCTTCTAGCAACTTTACCTTCTTTAGCAAAGTCTGAAGATTTCTTTACTTCTTTGTCCATTTTACATTATATGTAGAACCAATAGCTCCGTCTACTCCAGTAATAGCCGCTTGAACTAACATTTCATCGAATCCAGACCAGATTAGTTTGTTAGGGAATCTATTTCTGAATCTTTCTAATTGATAGAAGTCTGCAGCAGTGTATTTAACACTCGATAACTTTTTCATCTTCTAGTAATTCAGCGAATTGATCTAAACTAATTTTTAACCCCTGTTAAGAATGGAATGTAATAAAGAATCATACTGTTATCTGTAGCATCAATGATTGTTTTTGTAGTAGTGTTTAATTTCACTAAATGATAGTGGATAGTAGAATGGAGTAACTGCTGATAATGAGTCGTCATCCTAATTCTGCAGCATATTTAGCTAATTCTACCGCTTCATTTAAATCTAGAGATCCAACTTGAGCAATAAGTTTAACTCTATCTCCAACTACTTCTTTTTACAAATTTAAAAATTTGTTTCTTTTGGAGCAGTGTTTAATAAGAAGTTCTCCCCACTACTTCCGTTAACATATAAAACCATCAATTTTACTCACATTGATGTTATGTTCAATAAACCTGTCTTAACCCCTCTTCTTTAACCTCACCATTTTCATCAAATGGAATAAGTAAAAGCTGAATATAATCCTTTTAAATCTTTCATTATGATAACCTCCGTTATGTATTTCTTGCATTTTATTTAACATATAAATTTTAATACACTTCTATTGTAAAACGTTTTCTATCGTTTGTCAATAGAAAACTATCAAAAATTTTACTGAAAACCTTTTAACCTTTGCTGTTGTTATCATATTTGACATTATATAATGATAGTTAATCCTGTTGACGCTTTATATAATATATGTAAATACTATCTATCTAGCCTCTTTGTCTCTATTTAATACATTAAAGCTCTCATATATTTTAAATATGAAAAGCGACTTACAAGTCATCATTTCTATAAAAATCTGACTTTATGAGAGTCGCTTCTATTAACCTTTACTTTATTACTTAAAAATATCTTTTCAAATATGAATATTCATTAGTTACAACTATATAATTATATAATTTGAAACTATTCATACTTGGATTATCTTTACTTTTAATACTCTATCTATCATAACTCCTGATTAAGAACATATCTCCTTTTAATGTATATTTACTGCAATCAGTTGTTAAAATAAACTATCTCCTCACATCATAACTGTTGCCATCTATTTCTACACTTCCTCTACCATTAAGGACCGTAAATAGATTTCCTGTTCGAGTTTTTCTAGAGAAACTTGTCCTGCTACTTCGACTTTAAATACAGAGAAGTACTTTTCATCTGCTAAGTATGTTACTGTAGCACCCTCTAATTTTTCCGTTTTAGGGCTTGTAGTAACTTTTTCAAATGGAACTTTTGTCACATCTTTTGTTTTCTCTATATGAAGTTCACGTTTATTGCCATCTTTTGTCGACACGATCACAGTCATATACTCGATATGTCGTATCAGAATTTTGTTGCACTTCATATATTAAGTATTCCTCTCTCCAATCGCATGAAGAGTTCCCGCTGGAATATAGAAGAAAATCTCCCGCTTTTACTTCTTCTTCTATGAACAATTCTTGCCATTGTTCTCGATTTAATTTTATCATTGAACTCTTCTTTTGTTTTAGCAGTATGTCCATATACTAACTTAACACCTTCTTTAGCGTCTAGTACATACCAACATTCAGTTTTACCAAGTTCACCATTCTCATTTACTCTGCGATAATCATCTTCAGGATGCACCTGAACTGATAGATTATCACTAGCATCTAAAATTTTAATTAATAATGGAAACTTATCATACACTTTCTCAGTAAATAAAGTAGGTTGTTTCTCATACGCTTCTTTTAATGTTAAAACCTGCTAACTCACCATTTGTTATTTTTTCGAACTGCCGTTATCATGGGCGGCAATAACCCACGCTTCTCAATATTTCCTTGTGGAATAGAAAAATCAAACTTCTCTAAATTGCGACCTCCCATATTCTTTCACAAAATACAGGCTCTAAAAATACTATTTTATCCATTTTATTCTCCTTAAACTATTCTAATTTCTAGTTTATATTATACACTAGTCACTATTTCTTTTATACAGCATATACCTTTTTCTATTATTTTTACAAGAAACAGTTTTCAAAATATCAATTTTTATGGTAATATATCGTTGTATAGAAAATTTAAAATCATTAATATTAAAGATAGAGAATGTCTTTATTTAGAAAAGTAGGTATATTATGTTATTAGGTATTGATATTGGTGGAACAAGTATAAAATTTGCTGTAATTGATGATAACTCACAAAAATCTGTACATTACGAAACTTGTAAAACACCTGACAACGTAACTGTAAAAATTACTGATGAAATGTTCAGAATCGCAAGCAAAATCCGTGAAACTATAACTTCTCTGCAGCTGGTATCTCTGCAGCTGGTGTTATCGATAATGTTCACATGGAAGTTATCCGTTCAGCTCAACTATTAAAAACTATCTTGGAACTAACTTCAAACGTGATTTTGGAGATAGACTAGGTATTCCAGTTTACGCAGATAACGATGTTAACTGTGCCTTACTTGGTGAACAATGGCTTGGTGGAGCAAAAGGTTTAGATGAAGTATTCTGTATGGCTTTAGGGAACTGGAATCGGAGGGTGCTTACTACTTAAACAGCCTTCCATTCGGGTCTAACTTCGGAGTTGGGGAAATCGGACAATCTGTTTACGATTTCGATACTAAAACTACTTATGAACAACGTGCATCTACTATCGCTTTAGATAGAAAAATCAAGGATGAAAATGTACGAAGGAATAAGTGTTATCGAATTCTTCGATCTTTTGTAAAGCGTGAAGACACAACTGCACTAAAAAGTGCTAGACGAATGGTTATTCGAACTTGCTCGTGGTATCGTTAACTCTTATGCATCCTGGATCCCAAGTACATCGTAATTGGTGGTGCTGTTTCTGCTCAAGGAGATTATTTATTAAACAAACTTGAAGCAAAAGTACGTGAACTTCACCCAATCGAAAACAACCAAACTAAATTCCTAGCTGCTGAATTAGGAAATGATGCAGCTCTATACGGAGCTATTAGCCCATTTGTAGAAAAATAAGATATTGAACTTTATCCCCTCTTTTACTTAAAAAAGTAAGGAGGGTTTCTATCTTTCAACAGAACTTCAAACTCTGTTCTAAGTTAATTTATAACTTTTGCAAACCGTTTAAATTTTTTCTAATGTTTTTAAGTTTTTTCTTTACAAAGTCCTGTATAAGTGATAATATAAATTTTAAGTTAACACATTAAATTTTGATAAGTATATCAATAATTAAATCAAGGAGGATCAACTTGAAAAAAATACGAAAAAGATTATAAATGACATCATCTTAAAAATACAAACTGGTATTTTTAAAGAAGGTGAACAACTCTATACAGAAAAAGAGATAAAAAGAAATATATAATGTTAGTAGTACTACTGCCGTGCGTGTGCTAAACGAGCTAGAATCAGCAGGGATATATTTTAGAATTCAAGGTAAAAGGAAGTTTTGTTAATAAAACATCTAGTTAATAAAAAGTTTTTAGTTACAGAAAACAACAATTTCCATAAACACTCAAAGAATCCGTGTCTGAACACTCTGAGTTATCGAAGCTGAGATTATTCAAGACAAAGAACTTTGTACTCAAATTAAAATTAAAAATCAAAAAAACTTCTAAAAGTAGCTCGTATAAAATATATCAGTAATGTTGCCTGGGCTCACCAAACTAACTACATTCCCGATTAAATATTTACCTGATGTTAATATAGATGATATGCGACAGTTTCAAAGGAACTTGCTACTATGATTAGAAAAATATCGCATAGATATTCACCAAGAAAAATCTAAAAGACTATGAAAGTTATAGTTGATACTCCTGAAGAAATTGCCAACTTTATCGCTAAAGACGGTGAACCATGTTTTGAATTTTGATAGGTACACTTACTTTCGCAGACGGTAAAAATTTTTGAATATGTAAAAATCTATATAAATTACAAATACTACAGCTTAACTATTAAAAGATTAAGCACTGATTGGAGTTAACTATGAATAAAAAGAAAAATCTTAAACCAAATTAAAAGGCGGAATTATCGTTTCTTGCCAAGCATTTACCTGGAGAACCACTTTATGTTGAAGAAGGTGGTGTTATGAAACTTATGCACTTGCTGCTAAACAAGCTGGAGCTGTTGGTATTCGTGCACAAGGAGTTACTGATATAGTTCAAATCAAAGAAACAGTTGACCTTCCTGTTATCGGAATTATTAAACAAAGTTATGAAGGTATGTCACAATTTCATCACAGCAACTATGAAAGGGGTAGATGCTCTGTAGAAACAGGTTGTGAAATAATCGCCTTAGACTGTACTTTACGCCCTCGTTTTGATGGTACAACAATCAATGATTTTTATCGCAGAAATCAAAGCTAAATATCCCTGACATTACTTTTAATGGCAGATATCGCTACATTCGAAGAAGGTGTAAATGCGGCTAATATCGGTCTTGATTTTGTGGGACTACATTAAGTGGTTATACAGAAAATACAAAAAGATAGACCGAAACGAAGTAGACTTTAGGTCTTATCAAAAAGCTATCTGAAACTATTTCTGTGCCAATAATCGCAGAAGGTCGTATCCACTACCCTGATCGAGGCAAAAAGCAGCTTATGACGCAGGGGCATTCCAGCGTAGTAGTTGGCGGAGCTATCACTCGTCCAAAAGAAATTGCAGCTAGATTTATCAATGCAGTGAATAAGAAAAACCAACTCTGAAGAACCATTTTCAGAGTTGGTTTCATTATTACAGCTTTGAATTGATGATTTATTATCCAAGTTGATAAATCTTCAATAGTTACTTGACTTGAAGGACATTAAGAATAATAGAATATAATTCTTCTTGTGAATATTCCAATTCTATTCTGTTTAGAGCAGACTAACAAGCATGACTCCTATCCGTTTATTCCCATCAATAGATGGATGATTTTTACCAATCCATAGCATAATCTCGCTGCTGTTTAATTGTTGATGCATATCCTGATAATTAAATGTCTGAAACGAGCGCATTAATTGCAGATTCTAACATTCCCAAATCCTTTACAACCATCTAATCCTCCGAACTCAGAAATCAAATCTTTATGAAGTAAAAGTATTTGGATTAGTTGATAATTTTATCATTTCGCCAATACCTCATATAAGCCTTTTTTATTTTTCATTAAACTTTTTAGAAAAGTACTAATACATCTTCATCTGAGGCTTTGTTGAGTCAAATTCATTAAATTCTACTAAACATATCTTGGTGCATTATTTTTCAATCATAACAACCGATCCATTTTCATCTACCATTCTTTGCTATCTTAGAGAAATTTCTGATTTGCTTCTGTTATTGAAACCAAATTATTTGTGTCTATATTCATACGATGACACCTCCTTTTCATATTATTATAATAATAGGATTAATTCAACCTATTTTGTAGTTATAAAGGGAGTGACTCAAAAATCGTGATTTCGTGAAATCGATTTTGTCGAGTCACTCCTGCAAAAGATGATTAGATATCTAAAAAGCTTTTTATAAGCGTATTTTAGATATCAATAAACCACTGCGTCTATGAGCTTTTCTAAACTCTTGTTAAAATTTAGAACTTTTTAATATTATTTTTCCCAAGCACGTCCATCGATATGGCTTGATTTTCTGTAGTTTTCTTTTTATCGGTTTTACCGGCATTATTATCGATAATATATATATCAATATTGGGCTACCAAATGAGAAAATACTCGCTAATAAGAATAGTACTCGTAAGAAACTAGCACTTATTCCAAATCTTTTACTTAAACCACTACATACCCAGAGATTACAGCTCCCTCGTATGATTTATACATCTTTTATCTTCTATTAAGAAATTTATTCCAAATTTTATTTAATCCATCTATCGTAATAAATTCCTCCTGACTTTATTGTTGATATTTTATTATTCTGATCTATATAAATATTATATCACATTTCTATGATATATATTAACTATTGTACTTAGGAAACCTTAAATTAAGTTTATATTCCTAAGGTTTTATTATAAAGAACTCCCAGAATTTCTTCCAGGAGTTAAAATTTTCTATTCACCTAATCTAATTACCTTATCACATATTGATAATGTTGATTTATTATGTGAAATTATTATTGTTATCTTGTCTTTTTACTTTCTTCTAAAGCTTTTAGTACTTGATTTCACTGAAAGATATCGATGTTTGCTGTTGCTTCATCAAGAATCGAAGTTTACTATCATTGTAGAATGAACGAGCTACTGATAAACGTTGTTTTTGTCCTGAACTTATGTTCGAACTTCTCTCACCAACGATTTCATTTTCACGGCGTTTTAAGTTATCCACAAAAGTTCTTAGATTTGTTTTTCTTAAAGATGAATCCAATTCTTCTTTATCTAAATCTTTTCTCGAAGAATGTGATATTATCTTTAATTTTCGCATTGAATAAGTAACTGTCTTGCAGAATTATCGAGCTATTTTCTCTAAAGTAACGGTTATCTATGTCTCTTAAATCAATACCATCGATAGTGATATTACCTTCCATGTTTTTATCTGAGATGAATTTCATAATAAGTTTCGCTATTGTAGATTTACCACATCCGCTAGGTCCACTTAATCCGATAATCTCACCTTTTTTAACATCAAAACTTAGATTATCCACTACAGTATTATCAGCATATCGATATGTTAAATTATCAACTTTAAGTTCGTTAAAATCAACAACTACTCCACTATTTTCCGCTTCTTCCGGCGTATTCATAAGCTCTAAAAATCTCTTTCCACTAGCCATCGTCTGACTTAATGTTGAAGCAAGGTTCCCCATGTATAAAATGGGAATAAACGATACGATAAACATCGCAACTAATGAAACAGTCACAAACTGACTATCAAGCGAAGATGCCACATAGATAAATGCCAACACCCCGATATTATAAGTTATAACATTTAGAACATTCAGATCTACTAAAAATTTATTTTTTAGATATGAACTTCTTGTCAGTTCTTCAGTTTCCATATCGATGTTACGTTTTGCTTCATCGATTTTTCCATATTGTAATGTTTCAAAAATTCCATAAGCTTCTTCTGATGAATTGTTGTTTACTTGAGTTAGTTTACGACGATAATTTTCACCAACATCTTGCCCAACATTTCTAAAGCTTAACGGATACACAAGTCCGATTACAATATAAATTATTAATGCTACTAACGCTAGTTTCACACTAAAGAATAGTAAGAAGAAACTAACTACTAAACTTTGCACGATATAAATCATAAATGGTGTTATCGTATGCGCATAGAAAACTTCTAATAATTCAATATCAGTCGTAATCATCGTCATATAATCCCCTGAAGTATTTTTCGTAAAATTATCGATAGAAATGCGTTTAAATTTTTCTAAAACTTTAACACGTAAGGCATGTAATACTTTGAACGCTACGTAGTGATTTAAAAGTTGCTCAGTATAGCTAAATAACCCTTTTTAACACGGCTAAAGCAAAGATTACTATAAATAAAATTACAGCTATTGTCGTTATTTTTGTTAAAAAGAATAACGAGATGAAGTAGGTAAATACAACAAGTGTCAAGTGTCCTAAGCTTCCGAATAAAGTCGCTCTAAGCAATGGACGTTTAAAATCCTGAGCAATAGCTAACAGTTGTTTTAATTCTCTTAATGATGTCATTACTCTACCTCCTTAGCTAAAAATTTTGATTTCAGTTGTTGTTGATCTGTGAATAATTTTCTATACATGAAATTTTCTTCAATCAGCTCATCATGTGTTCCTTCTTCGATAATTTTCTTATCTTTTAGAACATAGATATTATCTGAATTTGTCACAGTCTCTAAATCGTGAGAAATAACGATAATAATTTTTCCTTCTTTTATTGAATCAAAGGCATTAAGCACGATTTCCTTACTGTAATCATCAATATTCGATACAGCTTCATCAAGTATATATAAGTAAGAATCTTTCAAAATTGCTTTTGCTGCAAGTAGTCTTTGTTTTTGACCTCCTGAAAGATTCGCAGCTCCTATCGCAAGCTCATAATCTAGACCTCCGTGTTCTTCTACGAAATCTCTAAGATTAACTTTTTCTAAAGCATTGTACATTTCTTCTTCAGTTATATTTTTACGAACACTTAAATGCTCTCTTACAGTACCTTTAACTAAGTAACTATCATTAGTAATAAGTGTCGTAATTTTAGCCATCTCTCTAGTAGGAATACTATCGATATTGAAGTTATCATATTTTTATACTTCCGCTATAGTTAGAATTTAAACCTAAGATTAGTTTGATAATAGTAGACTTACCACTTCCACTTTCTCCTACTAATGCTGTTTTCGTACCAGGTTTAAATATCATATTAATATTTTCTAAAGTCGTCTCCTCACCATAAGAGAAAGCTTACATTGTTCAGAACAATATTCTTTCCAGCCTCTACCTCGATAGTCTCGTCTTTTTCTTGCTCTGGATGATCAAGAAGTTTATAGATATTATCTAACTCAACATTCCCTTTCATCGAAATATGGAACAAGCCACCTAAAGCACGCAACGGTTTGAAACATTCTAGAGAAGCTACGATTACGAAAACAATAAGTTTCTGATCTTTTACCGCAAAAATAGCAATAATCGATAAAACAAAAATAGAAATATAAGTAATAGCGTCCATCACATTAATAGAATTAAGTTGGTGACGAAGTAACGCCATCGTCGATTTTCTATATTTTGGCACTACGAGTATCAACATCACCCGCTACATTATCTTCTTTACCGTAAATTTTTTTGCCGTTGTGAAACCTGATAATCTATCATAGAATACTTCAGATAAACTTAAGAAATCACTGAAGTTCTTTTTATTAGCCTTTTTCGACTTCTTAATAATAATCATAATAGACACAGGAATAAGTGGATATAGTAATAACATCGCTATAAATAGTAAAGATATGAATCTTCCCACAAATCACAAACGAGCTAAGTACTATAAATAACGTCGCAAACATCTGCGGTACAAACTTATTGAAATAAAACTCGATGTTCACAATCGATGAAGAATTCATCACAAGAAGACTACCAGTATTTACTGCTTCTGTGTAATTTAGTGAAAGTTTTTTTCTACTTTGTTGTAAAATCTCTTTCCTTAATGTATTTCTAACCTGTTTAGAAATTTTTGTGACTGAAGTAATTATCCCCTGTTGTAGCTGCGTAATAAACTACTAAACCTACTCACCGTCTTTAGGATAAATCCTAAATACAGCACCGCTTCTACTCTCTTCACCTAGTGAATAAAATAGAAAATCTACAAAAGTTGTAGATGAAAAATAGCGAGCACCAAAAGGCAACAAGTTTAAGAATCGCTACGAGATATACTTCTTTTTTGATATTGAAAGAGCCATCGCTCTACCATCTATCTTCATAATATCTCCTTATTTAATTTTCAAATTTAGATTTATTTTACATGAAAAAGAGTAAGAATAGTAGTGGAGGATTTTTGTTGTTTTTTTATAGAAAATCCAACATTCACTCTTTTTTATGAAAAAGGTTCTAGTTACCTACATTGATATTAATTATCAATTATACCTTTTTTTATTATACTATATAGATAAATTAAAAGATAGCTTTAAAGTTTATTGTTACGAAAATGTTCAAAAATTACAAAGTAATGTTCGGGAAAAGTAGGTTTTAGATTTCATTCGTAGATATTTATAACTTTTTCATGCTAGTGTTCTCTCTGAGCAGGACAAGATACTGATAAATTCTTTCTTTCCGAGTTTGTCTTTCTCGAACAGACACTTTCCTGCCGTTTTTACTCGTTGTGTGTCCATTAGAAAAAGACAACAACTCAGTTTTATTATTTTTACTGAATTGCTGTCTTCTATATTTACATACTAAATTCTTCTTTTTAACGCTTCTTGTAATAACTTTCTCACATTTATTTCTTTCTTTTTCTATAATTGTATGATATAATATCTTCAAAGGAAGGGCGAACGAGTTTGGGACATCGTCCACCCTTTTTAGGGAAATATTAAAGATTACTTACGCTTAGGGTGGCTGCCCTTAGCGTTTTTCTTTTGCTCCTGAAAATATTTTTAAAATATCACTACCTGTAGAACCTTTTATCAATGGTTCAATATAGAGTTATCTTCCATCTTACATCTCCCTTCATTTTCCTAGAATAAAAGTCCATGTCTCCTATAAAAAGAAGGGTGCTGAGCCTTTCAAACTTAGATCTACATTTTAACATAGTGTCATACGAAAACATTCATAGAATACTTTACTTTTTATATAGATATTTCTAAACTAGCTATAAAATAGCTTATTAGATATCTCATATTTGTTCTTATATTTTGTGACTCTAGAACAAAAGTCCATGTTTACAATACGAAGGTCTAAGATTTTTTGAGTCACTCCCTCTTTTCCATCTAGCTACCTAATGTTATTACTTTTATCTGCTAAGTTTTCGATTTTTTTCACTATTTCTATGAGTTATCATAATAACTGTAGATTCTTTATCTTTTAATATTATTTCCTCAATATCATCTGCCAACTTACTATCTAAATTAGCTGTACCCTTCATCGATTATGAATACATCTTTTTTTATGATATAAACTTCTCGCTAGTCCTAATCTCTGCAACTGTCCACCCTGATAAAGCTAAGTTTTTATTGTCTAGTATTGTATTTTTCTTTTTTTCTTCTAAATTATCAATAACATCAACTAACTTACAATTTTTCCAGAACTTCTCTAAACAACTTGTCGTTATATTCTTTGTTTAAAATAATATTATCCTTGATCGATAAATTTAATAATTGCACTTTTTGATTCATCGTAGAAATTGCCGATTTAATATCAAATTGTTTTTAATTCTCTATTATCCCATTCTACACTACCTTCATAGTTTCTTTCAAATCACCATTTAAAATATTTATCAATGTTGATTTTCCACTACCACTTTTACCTTTTTATTAAATACTTTCTTGTTTTTTTCTCAAAAAGTTAAATTAGGAAATTCTACCGTCTTATCTGGATAGTTATATTTAACATTAGAAACTACAATTTCCTTATCTAATTTTTTTCGACTCTCGGTAATCTTTTTTCTCTTCTTTAATTTCTGGGATACTTATTCAACAACTCATTTGCAGAAGCGAAATTCGGATATAGTTCGATTACTTTTTGTCAATCCTCCAAAGAATTCCCTGTATAACCTGATATCGCAAAATATCATCGCAAATTCAATATATCCCTTTATATGCGAAAATATCCCGCAATAAAAATCAACGCAATTTGGTTACCTGCATTTATTGTCACATTCAATCCTTGTAAAGTCATAATAGATTTTTTTCTATTAACTTTAGCATTTTTTATATTTTTTGAACCTACATTTACAATTCTATCTAATAAATTCAACGCAGAAAAGTTGTTTAGCATTTCTGAACTAGCCAGCGCATTCTCTAAATCCTTATTGAAATCTTCTGTAGCTTTTGAAATGTCTTTTGTCGTTGTTTTTATCGCTTTGTTGAAATACTTAGGTAGAACCATCATTAATAAAGACAATGCAAGTGAGATAATAAATAACGTAATATTCACCTTAAGTAATGCAATTGTTGAGATAACAACTAAAGATATACTGTAAATCGCAAATAAACAATTAGCAGCATATTGCTCAAACTGCTGAATATCAGTAGTATTTAAAGCTATACATTCTGCTCCATTATTATGTTTCTCGTTATAGACTAACTTTTTCTTGAAATCTGCAATTGCTGTTTTTCTAAGACTTGTAGAAAAATTTTGAATCAATTTTTCAACGTATATCGCTCTGAAATAACCTAATGTATTCAAAACAACATATATCAACATAACTGCAATAGTCGCCGACACCATAAATCTTAAATCTTTATCTACCGTCGCCTGGATAATCAAACTAAATCCATAAGACGTCGCAACCTGTGCTGCTGCGCATAATACCGTAATAATAAATACTAGTATGCTATATTTTTGTTTAAATAATAACTTAAACATGATCTTCACCCCCGATTAATTTTATATACCTATTATAAGTTGATATTACCCCCGCACTACCACTATAATAATCTAACCCTGCGCTTTGAAAAAGTATTTGATGATATATAATACTCCCCATTACACTCAATAATATAATAATCTAACTGTTTTATTTTTCCTTAACATTATTTAAACATTCTGTATCTTTTGTTAATTCGTAAAAATCCAATAATGCATCTATAATTCCACTCATCCCCTTTCCCATAGGTAGCATTTTTGTGTGAAATTTGTTTTTAAGTTCATCAGCTATATTATAGATATAATTATAAAAGTGATTATCATTATAGATTGAAGAATATTTGATCAGAACCTTCAATAAACCTGCAGAACCGAAATCTATATATGGTGAATATATAAATCCTCTTTTTGGTTAATGGAAATTGATTCTCATAGTTTTTTTAGTAAATAAATACTTATTTATTCTATCAATCAACATTTTTCTTTAATAAGTTTTTTTGTAATTCTTTTCCGCACTACATATTAATGAATAAAATATTCCTAATTCTCCTCTTAATAATCCTAATTCATTTAATTGGTTTTCCTTCTAGAACGTCAATTAATACCTTATTTAATTCTCCAACATATGAATCAAGATATTTCTTTTCTTTTTATCATCCACAGACTTAGTTTCGCTAATCCTGTTTCTAATGTATAATCTTTTCTTTGCAACAGTTTAGCTATTACATCACCAATTTCTATATCCGAATAATTCATATCAAGAGTGATTATATCATTAAAATCTATATTCCCCTGTTTGTATACCGCTAAAATTCCTTGATTCCCATACAACCCTTCTGACTTACCTATTTCATCTGGATTAGAATAATAATATACTTCTTTTTATTCAAAAAAATTTAAATGTATCGTTTAAATTTTTTTATATTTATTTTTCGATACTCTTAACTTTTGAAAATCTATTTGAATATTTCCGTCTTTATATCCTTTATATATGTCTTCTATATCTTTATCTTCACAATATATTAATTCATATATTACCTTTTATAAATTTTTTTCTGAAATATTATTTTTAGCTAGCTCCAAGAAAAACGACCACGTTACATCCCCTTTGTTATCAATAATTAAATAATAATTACATTTTACTAAATATTCCTAACAATAAATATCCTATTTGTTGTCTATCTTGATAAAAAAATAATCTTTACCAGAAATATATCTATTATAAAAATCCCTCTGTTTTTATATAAATTATGAGACTTATTTTTCATATTTTTTTAATATGCTCACAATCCACCCACTTTATTGATAAACTGTCATCTATCAATATATTACTATTCGAAATATCTCCAATTATATATCTGTTTTTATGTAATTTTAATGTAAACTCAATATTTCTACAAATTATTCTATGATAATTTTTCTTCCCTTTTATTTTTCTGTTACAGCAAAATAATTTCCTAATGTTATTCCAGAAATAAAATCTTTCCACAATAAAAATAATGTTCACAATCATAAAAATGATCTATTAGTTTTTGGAAAAATACTTTTTCGAAATCTGTTCCTTCAATATCACTTAAAAAAATGTACTCTCTCCTTTTTTTATCTTTTAATTACATCAGAGAATAACGTATCTACATATGGTCTAGCTTCTTTTTATAATAACAGCTTTTTTTACTTTCTGCTATTCTTCCCAAATATATACCTCCTCCATTTTGAAAAATGATATCGCCTTTATCTATTAAATATTTTTCCAATAATTTTTGGTCTATCTTCATATGTTTTTCTGGAAAAGGTTCAGTTATTGCTTTTTGGTAGTGTATACTTTAATCTATCTCTGTCAATAAAAAAATTTCATCTTTTAAATTTATTACCTTGTTATCTGTGAAAACTACCGTACCTGTAGTGTAAGATTGAGTGTTTATACCTCTTATCAGTAATTATTCTCGGTCCCGAATATGACTTTTAACAATTCATATAATTCTTCTATTGCTAGTCTAAATTCTTCTACAGACTTGGGATATATAGTAATAAATTTCCTGAAATTTCTTTCTATCCTCCATTTTCGATAAATTATATCTCAAATACTTACTATTAGATATATATTTAAAAGTAATTTTTCTTCTCTTTACAGTAATCAAATACTTTATTAAGTATTTCTTGATAATAATTATATTCAATTGATATATGAATTTTTAAATCCATGTTCAATTTGTATCTTTTTCAAAAATTAATTTGAGAAAATACACCGTACTTATCTCTAGTGATTCTACTATTTATCTTTCTTTCTGGAAATATATCTCTAATTAATACTATATCTTTTTGTCATATTCACTTCTTTAAATATTCTATTTAATTTAAACTCCATAATTTTTCACCTAACCTCTATAAGTATAAAAAGGGGAACTCCCCTTTTTTTATACACTATATATTTAATTGTCAACAGTAACTGTACAATTAGTTGTTGATATATTAATAGTATGAGAATATGCTTCAGAATCTAATTCTAATTCTTGTAAATCAAATATTGCATTCATAACAATTACTCCTTTTTCTTTTTTTATTTTTGAAATATATCTCAGTAAATAAATATTATCACAGGAATTGTCAACACAATTTTCATATACTTTTGTTTTATTATTTTACAACTTTATTGTCTTGTTTTTTATTTTTATTTATTGTATAATTATAATAGATTAATTCTCAGG
>BNJS01001244.1_pt1 | contig 136504 bp, 168 predicted proteins | sample 8540461 | NCBI WGS metagenome assembly BNJS01 (sample SAMD00202454, study PRJDB9452) | human saliva metagenome | isolation source: human saliva | place: Japan
CGCCAAATTCGGCAGTCAGCTATTCTAGATTCTTATTGCCTTATGTAAAGTGTTCGTGGCGTAGTCATAATAAAAGTTTGATGATCGATAAATTAAAAACGTTGAGTTTATAAAAAAGTGATAGAATAGATGTATGAAGAAAAGTTCTCTGATTAGAGCGTTTTTGAGCATTGTGATCGTGGCGTTCGGCGGGGTTTTACTATTGAAGAACCTTGATATCATCAACTTTAGCTGGAATATTTTCTGGGGTACGGTTTGGACTGCAGGATTTGTATTGTCTGGGCTGGTGAATATATTCAATTATCGAAATAAAACGGCGTGGATTTGGGGATTATTGCTGGTCGCGATTGGCGTTCTGATTGGCCTCAACTCTTACGGAATAGTTGACATTAGTATATGGAAGGTATTCTGGCCTGTAGTTTTGATTGCTGCTGGTTTGGCAATGATGTTTAATACTAGTCCTAAGGGCGTTAAGCGTTCTAAAAAGTTGGATAAAGACGGCGGCATTGGTAATGAGAAAATTGCTTGTTTTTGGGGCGAAGAAGACGCTGTAAAAGGTGATTATACTGGCGGTTCGTTGGTTGCGATATTTGGTGGTGTGGATTTGGATTTGCGCCAAGCAAAGATTAAAGATGGTTCTGTGATTGAAATTTTTACATTTTGCGGTGGCGTTAATATTACTTTGCCAGACGATGTGATTGTTAAGAACGAAGTGCGCGGATTTTTGGGCGGAACTGATGATAAAACTCTACCTAAAGATTCTGCCAAAAAGACTCTATATCTGAAGGGTGAGTGTATTTTAGGCGGTCTGGAAATTAAATAAAGTTCTTGGGATTTTGATGAAAACGCGCTACAATAACAGTAGGGCGTTTTCGCGTATGTTGAATTGGCGTGAAATGAGCGGTTATCAGCCGTGAAGTCTGCGGGAAGAAATTGGCATAAAGTCGAGATTAGAACCTGCCGTGAGCTTGCGTAAATAGCAAATAAAGAGCTGAAAGAATCACTTCTTTTGGAATCGAGATGGTACCGTCCGCATAAAACACCTGAGCGGATTCTCGAAGTCAAAAGAGGTGATTTTTAATTGAAAATAGTTGTCGAAGGTCTAAAAAATAAAGGAGGCAATATAATGAAATTCAAACACGGAACACGTCGTCGAGCTGCGGAATATGAGAAAGATTGGGTGCAGCGATGGAAAGAGGATGACACATTTAACAAGTCGGTCGCACAACGTCCCGCTGATAATTCTTGGGTTTTTTATGACGGCCCTCCATTTTTGACAGGGACGCCGCACCACGGACATTTACTCGTCAGTACGGTGAAGGACACGATGGGACGATTTCACACGATGAAAGGTCAGCGAGTTGAGCGCCGTTGGGGTTGGGATTGTCACGGACTACCAGCAGAGGTTTACGTCGAAAAAACGCTAGGCATTTCTAATAAAAAAGAGATTGGCACGAAGATTAGCGTTTCGGATTATGTCAAGGAATGTCGAGCGGCTATGGTGCGAACTGGCACCGAATGGGAAGACACGATTGAGCGAATTGGTCGTTGGGTCGAGTTTAAGGGCGCTTATAAAACCATGGATAATAATTATATGGAATCTGTTTGGTGGGCGTTTAAGAGACTTTACGAAGAAGGCAAAATCTATGAAGGTGAAAAGATTTTGGTCTATTGCACGAAGGATGCGACGCCAATTTCTAAGAGTGAAGTGGCTATGGAAAATAGCTATCAAATGGACACCGACCCGAGCTTATTCGTCTACTTTAAGCTGGAAGATGAAGATGAGTATTTGCTTGCGTGGACGACAACGCCATGGACTTTGCCGGCAAATATGGTCTTGGCGGTAAATCAAGACGTTGATTATTCTTTAGTGGCATATGGCGATAAAAAGTTTTATGTCGCAAGTGACTGTGTTGAGAAAGTTATGACGGATGAAAAGCATCAGCCGCTTGAATATTCGATTGTTAAGACGATTAAAGGTTCTGAATTGGTAGGTAAGCGATTTGAGCCGCTATTTGAAAATCGTGGGCCGGCTGCGCATAAGATTCTTCACGCTGATTTCGTGACGACTGATGATGGTACGGGAATTGTTCATATCGCGCCAGCTTACGGTGAGGACGATTATGAATTGTGCCGAAAAAATGACGTTCCAGTACTATCGTTGGTTGATGGCGATGGAAATTATACAGAAGGCAGATGGCTGGGTCGCAATATTTGGGAAGTAAATAAAGAGATAGCGAAGACTTTACTGGAAGAAGGTCGGGCGCTGAAAATTGAATATATTCGCCACGAATATCCGCATTGTCATCGATGCGGCACGAAATTGATGTACCGTGCTCACCCAAGTTGGTTTATGGATATTCAGAGCCAGAAAAAGGAAATGTTGGAGGCGAACGAGCAGACCAGCTGGACGCCAGATAATCTGAGGACTGGACGATTTCACAATATCATTGAGCAAGCACCGGATTGGAATTTGAGTCGCGATCGTTATTGGGCAACACCAATTCCAGTGTGGAAGGGCGTGAAGAATGATGGCACGGAAGTGGTGAAAGTGATTGGAAGCTTTGCAGAATTTGAAGAAGTTACGGGTCGCAAGTTGGACGATTATCACTTGCCACAAGTTATGGACGTTACGTTTGAGTGCGACGGTGCAGAAATGCATCACATCGGTAAGGTTTTGGACTGTTGGTTTGAGTCTGGTTCGATGCCGTTTGCCCAGTTCCATTATCCATTTGAGAACAAGGAAAAATTTGAAGCAAGTTTTCCTGCCGATTTCATCATTGAGGCGATTGACCAGACGCGTGGCTGGTTTTATAGTTTAACAGCAGTAAACGTGGCTTTGTTTGGTAAATCTCCATGGAAGAATTTGATTTGTACTGGATTTATCAATGCCGCCGACGGTAAAAAAATGAGTAAGAAGCTGAAGAATTATACCGATCCGATGGAACTTATGAATAAGACTTCGGCCGATAGCTTCCGATTTTTGATGCTTTCAAGTCCGCTAACAAATGGCGAAAACTTTGCCTTGGCGGATAAGGACGTGATGGACGTGGCTCGTAAGCTTGGCATGATTTGGAATATGTACGATTTCTTTACGATGTACGCTGAAGTTGATGGCTGGGAGTTTAATGGCGATCTTTCGGATCCGCTTCGTGATTTAACAAATCCGCTGGATATTTGGATTGTGTCGAGGTTGCATCAATTGATAACAGAGGTTGAGCGAGGTCTTAATAATTACAATCTTCAGGATGCGACCAAGCCGATTTTGCCATTCTTAGATGATGCAAGTAACTGGTATGTTCGACGTAGTCGTCGTCGCTTCTGGAAATCTGAAGATGACGGCGATAAAAATGACGCTTACCGCACGCTCCATTACGTTTTGGTGCGACTCAGTTATATGCTAGCGCCGTTTACGCCATTCTTAGCGGAAGAATTGTACCATAATTTGACGGGCGATAACGAATCGATTCATCTTAAAGATTGGTTGCCAGCTGGTGAAATAGATAATTCAATGCTACGCGACATGAATGCGTTGCGTACTGCGGTGAATGACGGCTTGTCGAAGCGCGCATCTGAGGGAATTAAGGTGCGTCAGCCGTTGGCGTCTGTGAAACTTATCAATACTATTTCTCAGGATACGCCGACGGAAGTTGCGCAGTTCTTGATTGATATCGCTAAAGATGAATTAAACGTGAAATCGGTTGAAATTGTTACAGATTCAGAGTCTGAGTCGGCACAACCGAGCGTTGTTTATGACTTAACAATCACTCCTGAACTAAGCGCGAAGGTTTGATGCGTGAAATCGTTCGCCACGTTCAAAGCGCACGCAAGCAGGCTGGCCTGCAGATAGATGATCGAATTATATTGAATATTTCCAGTGATGATTCTGAAATATATCAAGCTATCGACGCTTTCGCTGACGTCATTAAATCTGAAACCCTTGCTGTGGAATTAAATTCTGCAGTCGATGAATCGGAAAAATATGACGCCAAAATCGAGGGCAAATTGGTAGAAATTTCCCTGAAAAAAGCTTAAAAAACCAATTTATAACGTCTATGCTTGCAAAAGTCAAGGGCAGCTAGTATAACAAGTTCATAGCATAATAATTTGAAAGGATAAGCTATGACTAACTTAATTAAGGTTGGGGCTATCGCTGCGTTGGCTACTGTTGGCGTGATATTCGGCAATGTAACCGCGTCTGCGCTAGAAACTACTCCGCCGGCTGCACCAAAAATAACAGTTTCCGCCGCTAAATATAAGGGCGAGAAAAATACAATTAAATTTGAAGGTGCCGCGAACGACCATTATCGATTTGTAATAACTAGCGGTGCAAATAAAATTCAATTAAACAGCGCTATTCGTCAGGAATTGATGCAGGGCAGTGAGCTGTCGATCGAGGATTTGGTGAAGAAGTATTACCCAAGTTCTGCCAATCCAATCCCATACGATACTCCTATTTCAATTGACACATACTGGTTCGACAAAGAAGGTAATTACGACAACTCATTGCGCCAAACTGTCGCATTGACTGTTGGTGACAATCTGACAAAGGCTGTGAAGTTGAGTCAGACATCAGCAACATTGAAAAACCCAGAAAGTTTGCCGGAAGCTCCTGCTAATCCAGATCCAGCTACTCCAGTAAATCCTGAAACTCCAGCTGAATCAGAAAATGTTAATGTAACAACTACTCCAGTTCCAGTAGAATCAACTCCAGCTTCAGTTTCTTCTCCTCGCAAAGAAACTAAGCCTACTGAGACTTTGGCTGAAACTGGCGCGAGTGTATACTCAGTTATTGCCGCTGCTATTACGGCAATTACCGCTGGCGGTGCTGCAATTATTAAGCGATCGTAGTCTTGTAGATTATCGTAAGAATTTCAGTAAAAAAATATCCTCCTCTCCATGGGGAGGATATTATATTGACTTTTAACCGTACTTATGCTAATATATAATTGTTAATTGATAAAAAAATTAAAAAAGTTATGCAAAAATTTATTCAACAAATTATTTGGTAGTAAAATAGGGTTTTCGCCAATCGACCCGCTAGCAGACGGACTTGCTGAGGAAATTATTAAAGAGCAGCGGGAGCCACAGGCAATTCGGCTAGACGTTGACGAAATAGAAGATATTCGTAAATTTTGGTCTCGTGCGGATGGCAACTTTGATGATTAATGATGTATAATTACTCCCACAAAGAGCTGAAAATGTAGGAGGTGTTATGATTACTAAAGCTATTATTCCGGTTGCGGGCTGGGGCACGCGAATGTTGCCGATTACTAAATCTATTGAAAAGTGTATGTTGCCGGTCGGTACTCGTCCAGTGATTGATTATATTGTGCAAGACGTTGTGAGAGCGGGCGTGAAGGATGTTTACTTCGTAGTTGGCGAGCAGAGTACGCAGGTGCAGAGCTATTATCGTTCGAACATTCAATTGAACGATTATTTGCGTCGAGTGGGAAAAGAAGATAAATTACCTCTGGTGGCGCCACTTCGCGACATCCGAATACATTTTTTAACTCAGCCGGGAACTGGTGGTTACGGCACGAGTATTCCAGTTGGTCTGGCGAGCGAATTTATCGAACAGGGTGAGTCGGCTTTTGTGATTATGGGCGATCAATTCTTTTGGCGCGGCGACGGCGGCTCAAATGCGGCAGATTTGGCGGAGTTAGTGGAATCGCGCGGATTGTCGGCTGGTCTATTGGGAAATCCTGTTGAAGAGGGGTTTATTCCGCAAACAGGGATTATTGAAACTGACGATCAGGGCAATTTTGTGCGAATAATTGAAAAACCGAAACTGGAAGAAGCTCCAAGTAACCTCAGTAATTCAAGCTTTTACGTACTAAACAAAAAGATTTTTGAGTTGGCGCGAACCTTGCCAGCAAACCCTAAGAGAGGCGAGTTTGAGCTAACGGACGCGATTAATGCGTATATCGATGGCGGCGGCGTGATTGCTGTTGGTGAGGCTAAGGGCGAATATATGGAATGCGGCTCGCCGAGTGGTTGGTTGAAGGCGAATAATGCTATGGCGAAAAACGTTACCTGCTAACTGTACTTGATTTTATTACTAGTTTTTGATAGAATTATTAGAGTTAATTCATAATAATTAAGGAACGAAATGAAAGCAGTCGTAAAAAAATCTCTGGCAAACAATATCTTGTCAGCGAAAAAGAGTCCCTCTTGGTGGATCTCCTCCTGAAGGCACAAAAGAACTCACTCTCGACGCACTTTTAGTGATTGATGGTGATAAAATTAAGGTTGGTACGCCAACTGTAAAAGGCTCTAGCGTTAAGGCTAAAGTCGTAGAAGCCGAAGTTAAAGGTGATAAACTTCGCGTTATTCGCTACAAGAGTAAGAAGCGTGTTCACAAAGAAACTGGTCATCGCCAGAAATACACGAAGATTGAAGTCACGTCAATCAAATAATCCAAAGAGCCGCTTTGTAAAAGAAGCGGTTTTTTGATGTCTGTTATTTATGTTCTGCTCATGCTATAATTAAGGCAGGTAAAAAGGGGAACGAATGACAAAAATCATTGCGGTGACAAATCAAAAAGGTGGCGTCGGTAAAACAACGACGTCAATTAACGTAGCATATTTTTTGGCAAAAGCTGGCAAGAAAACGTTGTTGGTGGATTTTGATCCGCAGGGTAATGCTACTAGCGGACTTGGAATAGATAAGCAGAATTTGGGCGCAACAATATCAGAGGTGATTATGCGACAAATTGACCTGGCTAATATCATATTGCCAACGGAATATAAAAACTTATCAATTGCCCCAGCTACACCTCATTTGGCGAATACAGAAGTGGAATTGGCGCAGGCGCAGGGAAGGTTTGTTCGCTTGCGAGAGGCTTTACAAAAGGCGATGGATTACGATTATATTATTATTGATAGCCCACCGAGCTTGAGTTTGTTGACGGTCAACGGTATGATTGCCGCTAATTATGTACTGCTCCCAGTTCAGGCGGAATTTTACGCTCTGGAAGGGTTGGGGCAGCTTTTGGAAAGTATGAAATTGATAAAGAAGGGGCTTAATCCACCTCTGGAATTATTGGGTGTTTTACTGACGATGATGGACTCCAGAACTACATTATCTGGGCAAGTTCATGCTGAGGTTAAAAAGTATTTTCCAGATAAGATTTTTAAGAATAGCATTCCGCGAAATATTCGCTTGGCTGAAGCTCCTAGTCATGGCGCGCCAGTTGGAGCGTATGATCGTTTTTCAAAAGGTTCTCGGGCTTACAAGGCGCTAACGAAAGAAATTATAGAGAGGGTGGAACGATGAAAAAAGGTTTAGGCAGGGGTTTTGGGTCATTGATTCCAACCAATTTGATCGATGAAACGTTCGATCCGACAGCGCAACAGGACGTGAAAGTTTCTCATTTGAGAGATATTGCTGTTAATCAAGTCATCCCAGATCCTGATCAGCCGCGTCGCTTTTTTGATGAAAATGCTTTGAATGAGTTGACAGAATCGGTGCGCGAGCATGGTGTAGTTCAGCCAATTGTCGTGACACCAAAAGGCGATAAATATCTGATAGTGGCGGGCGAGCGACGTTGGCGGGCGGCGAATAGGGCGAATTTAACAGAGGTACCATGCATAGTCAGGAGTATGAGCGATCAAAATCGCCTGGAGATTTCTTTGATTGAAAACTTGCAACGGCATGATTTGAATGCGCTTGAAACTGCGACCGCTTATCAAAAATTGCGCGACCAATTCAATATGACACTGGAGGAAATTGGCAAACGTTTGGGTGGCAAATCTATAAGTGCGGTCAGCAATACATTGAGGCTACTGAAATTACCGAAGTCTGTGCAGCAGGCGTTGTTTGAGGGGCGATTAAATGAAGGGCAGGCAAGACCTCTAATTGGTTTACCTGATGACGCCGCGGAAAACATTATGGAGCGAGCTATTCGCGAGGAGTGGTCTGCGCGACGGATTGAGCAAGTTGTTACTTTGTGGAAGCAAGCGAAGGCTAGTCCAATCGAGAACAAACGCCGCCCAGCAGATATGCCTCACGCAGATGCTGTTGAAAGTCTTTCAAAGCGATTTGGAACAGGGGTAAAAATCCGCACAAACGGTCGTGGAGCCGGCCAGATTAGTATCAAGTTTAAAGATAATCTTGAATTTGAACGAATAAGAGAATTACTCGAAAAATAATTTTTATTAGAACGAGCGAATTTTATTGAATGGAAATATTCGTAGGCTAACTGGCCCAACGATGTCATAAAGGGGGATCGGTCCCATGCAGTTTCGGGAGTCGCAAGAATAGCTTCCTTGGCGATGGTCACCCATGACGAATATCGTGCCTTCTGGTACGGTCGTATCGACATCTCCAGAAGTAGGCTGTCCTGGCTCATTTTTATTGACTGAGGTGTCAGGGTTAAATCCGTCGGGGTTTTCCGTATTGTAAACAGTTACGGTGCCGTTTTTCACAGTAACTCGCTCACCAGCAAAGGCAATTACACGCTTAACAATATATTCGTCTTTGCCTGTCGAGGCGTTAAAATTCGGATTCTTAAACACAATTACTTGTCCGCGCTTTGGAATATAATTTTTATTCTGCAATTTTGAACTAGTGACGGGCAATCGATTGACGATCAGACGATCACCGGTGTACATCGTTGTTTCCATGCTGGCACCTTCAACATTGAAAGTTTGAAATACAAAAGTGTTCAATAAAAGTGTACCAATTACCACGCCAACAACGAAAATGACCATTCCCAGGCCATCTTGCAACTTCGGATGACGATCCATAAAAGTAGCGTCCATTACTTTAATTATAAGCGTTTTGTATGTTATAATCAATAGATATGAAATCACGCAAACAGTCGATGGACGGATTTGTCGTCAAACGACCACAGCGAACTTCGTTGGGGGAAATTACTAGTAGGAAAACGACTACGCTCGGGCATTATCACGACAATGAGGATAGCTTGCAAATGTCGAATAATGCAACAAGAAATATTCAGCAGCCAGCTGCTGCTAATAAATTAAAACAGAATATTAGTGAATCGCTGTCGGCGATTGATGAAAATACTAAACCTTCTCATCGACAGGAGCGTAAGCAGAAGCGTAAGAAAAAGTTAATTACAAAGATTATTCTTGCGATCATCGGAATTATTATTGCAATTGCGGCAGGTTGGTTGTTGTTAAAATTATGGCAGACAATGAACTCAGTATTTCGCAACGGCGGAATCTTAGGATTGTTTTCGCAGCAGAAGCTGAAAGAGGACGCTTATGGTCGAAGTAATGTGCTCATTTTAGGTACAACAGATGATGACCCAGATCATCCGGGCGCGACATTGACCGACTCAATGATGATTCTTAGTGTTAGTCAAACAAAGAAGGACGCATACATGTTTAGCATTCCGCGTGACTTGTATGTAAAATTTGGCATGGCGTGTAATTCTGGCTACGCTGGTAAAATCAATGAATATTTTGGTTGCGTGAATAACGGAGATAGCGCGCAGGCGGAAGCCGAACGGATGGATAAAAACGAAGAAATTCATCGGCGATATATTCGGTATGGATATTCAGTACGTGGCGCATATTAATACTGCGGTGATTCGTGATGCTGTCAATGCGGTTGGCGGAGTTACCGTTGACGTGCAGAGTCGTGATCCACGAGGAATTCTTGATCCAAGTATGGACTGGATGTGTCGAGCGAAGGAATTGAATTATCAGCAACGTCGCGAACGATGTCCAACAGGTCACTATATGCAATTGACTAACGGCAAGCACGAAATGGACGGCGAAAAGGCGATGTGGTTCTCTCGAGCGCGTGGTTTGGTGGCGCCAACTTACGGATTGGAGCAGTCTAACTTTGACCGAGAGAAAAACCAGCAGTTGGTTATGATGGCACTGAAAAACAAAGCTACTTCCACAGGAACGCTGACTGATTTTGGTAAGGTTACATCTCTGATGGATGCGATGGGCAAAAACTTGCGCACAAACATTGACACGAAAGAAATCCGTACAATTATGAACCTTGGCTCGGAGATAAAAGAATCTGATATTCACAGATTGAGTTTTGTAGAGGAAAACAACGTACTTATGACTACTGGCACGGCGGGTGGCGCAAGTATAGTTCAGCCAGCTGCGGGATTGTATGATTATAGTGATATTCGTTCTTATATAAAATCTGAGATTTATGCAACGCCATTGTCTAAGGAAAAAGCCACGGTTGCTGTCTTGAATGGTTCTGGTGTGGCTGGTGCAGCGCAGAAAGAAGCGGACAAATTGACAGAATTAGGAATGAAAGTTATTCATGTTGGCAATACTCCAGGTGGTGAGAAAATAGCAAAAACCCAAGTTTATCAATTGCCAGCTGGTAAAGAAAAAACTGCTACAAAAGATAAATTTAAGGAGCTGTACGGTTCAGTTTCGTCAGATTCTTCGAAGTATAATTTGAATGTTGACGCGCAATTTATCGTTGTTGTGGGAACTGGCTCATAATTTGGTATAATAGAGTAAGTTATGGAGTTACTGAAAACTGTTAAGCGAAGAACGTTTTGGAGCGAATTAGTTTACTATGTCTTAAATATTGGCTTGGCGGCAGCATTGCTTGTTATTGCTCAAGCGTTTCAGACTCCATTTCCAGCGTTAGCACTTGTTGTACTGAGTAAATGGCGCATAATTGCCGTTCGTCCGCGTTTTTGGTGGGCAAACATCCAGGCTAACTTGGTTGACTTAACGGTTGGAATTGGTGTTGTTGGTCTTATGTATCTACCTACGTCAGTGTTTTATTTCCGCGTAGCATTGGCAATACTATATGCAATTTGGCTAGTCGTGATTAAGCCGATGTCTAAGCGCTGGCAGGTCGCTATGCAGTCGTTGATCGCTATTTCGTCGGTGTAACCGCTCTGATGGTGGTGTCGTACGAGTGGCCAGTTTCTGTGGTTGTTATTCTGATGTTCTTGATCGGCTATAGTTCTGCGCGTCATTTCCTACACAGTTATGACGAAGAGCAAACGGTTTTACTTTCGGCAATCTGGGGACTCATCTTTGCTGAGCTAGGTTGGCTGTCGTATTATTGGACTTATAGCTACGGAAAGTCATTATTTGGCGGTGTTTCACAAGTTACAATAATCTTATTGCTATTCTCGCTCGTTGCCAGTAAAGCTTACCAATCTTACAACAAGCATAAAGCTATTCAATTTTCAGACATATCCGCTCCGGTGATTCTTACTATCGGAATTATCTTAGTGATGCTAGTATTCTTGAATTCGGTAGTGATTTAATCTTGGGCGCCAGTGAAACGCAGGACTAGGATGTAATTGAGAACTCTCTCTTTTACAAAATCATTTTTCATGGCTTCGTCAATTATTCTATTGTGCTGCTGAGGATCCGCCTCAATAAATAACAAACCTTCTGAGGTGAGACATCGTGGTGCTTGTGAGATCAATTGCAATATCAATTTCAATCCTTCGTCTTCGGCGAAAAGCGCAATTTCTGGTTCGTATTTGAGTTCTGGTGACACGTCCCAGCTCTTATCGACGTAGGGCAAATTAGCAAAAATGTAGTCGACTGGTTTGAGCTGGCCATTAAGTAATGATTGCTGTTGAATATGGACGTCCGCATTTAAGGCATTCGCATTTTTTTCTGCAATGTTTAAGGCTGGTTTGCTGATATCGGATAAAATTACCGACAAGTTGTTTCTCTCTAATTTGGCAGTAATTCCCAGACAGCCAGATCCTGCGCCAACGTCAATTAAAACTTTTTCGGCAATTTCGCTGGCGGTCAGCTCTAAGAACAATGAAACTAGGTCTTCGGATTCGGGGCGGGGAATTAAAACAGAGGGAGATACGGTAAATCTACGCCCGTAAAATTCTTTATAGCCCAGAATGTAGGCAATTGGCACGCGGTCTAATCTTAGGTCTAGTCTGGCATTTGCGATGTCAAATCTTCTGGGGTCAATTTCTTCGTCCAGGTGAGCGTGTAGGTAAGTGCGGTTTTTTCGTAAAGTGTTGGCTAATATCAATTCAGCGTCTAATCTGGCGGATGAAATTCCAACATTTTTCAAGGATTTGATCGCTGCTTTTAGCCATTCAGAGATGATCATACTGCTAATTATAACATATATCTATGAAATGTAAAAAAGCGAGAGTAAGAATAGATAGTATTGACAAATAAAGAAAAAGATAGTATTATACTGATATATTATTAAGCGGAAGAAAAGGATTGCATTAGATAATATGGAAAGAAAAAAGCATGAGCCTACTACTGCTAACGTGGTTATGGGGATAGGTCTTGAAACAGGGGCTGATTATGGATGGAATAGGACTAAAGAGACTCCAGTTGCAACAGTAGAGAGTGATACTGCGGTATTGTTGAATCAGCGAGAGGAAGAGTATCGAAAGATGACTCCAGAGGAGCAGAAGGCAGCTGATGAAGCGGCTATCCGGGCTCTATATGAAAAGTATATGAAGCGTGCCAAGGACAGGTCTTTGAGTCAGGAGCGTAAAGAAGAATGGACTAATGCTGCACGTGATCTAGAGTATAAACATCCAGACCTCTTTAATGATTAGCATTCTGAGCTTTCAGCTCACGCTCATATCTCTGTAGATTTCAATCAAATCGTCGATATCCCCGTTCATTGCAGCGGGGATATTGCTGCGACTATAGTGAATGCGGTGGTCGGTGATTCGGTCTTGCGGGAAGTTGTACGTTCGGATTTTTTCCGAGCGGTCGCCAGTTCCAACCAACGAGCGTCGCTCGGCGCTTAATTTGGCGTTTTCCTCGTCAATTTTCATCTGTAACAATCGTGAACGAAGCACGCTCATGGCTTTTTCGCGGTTTTTAATTTGCGATTTTTCGTCTTGGTTTGTAACTATCATTCCAGTCGGCAAGTGTGTGATTCGCACTGCTGAGTCTGTGGTATTCACGCTCTGTCCGCCGTGTCCGCTGGAGCGGTAAATATCAACGCGCAAATCGTTCGGGTTTATCTCAATGTCTGCTTCTTCTGCTTCTGGCAAAACCGCCACCGTTACAGTTGAAGTATGGACGCGACCTTGGCTTTCAGTTACTGGAACTCGCTGAACTCGGTGTACGCCACCTTCGAACTTCAATTTAGAGTATGGCGCGTCGCCCTTGATCATGAAAATAACTTCTTTATAGCCGCCAGAATCATTGGCTGATTCGCTAATTAGTTCTACTTTATAGCCGTTAGATTCGCACCAACGTAAATACATGCGGTATAGTTCCGCCGCAAACAACGACGCTTCATCGCCACCGGCGCCAGCGCGGATTTCCATGATGATATTTTTCTCATCATTGGGGTCTTTTGGAGTGAGAAGGATGAATAATTCTTCTTCTAATTCGGTCAATCGAGCTTCGGTTTCGGTAATTTCAAGTTTCGCCAGGGCAGCCAGCTCGCCGCCTTCGTTTGCTAATTTTTTGGCTTCTACTAAGTTTTTTTCCAGGTTTTCTCGCTCTTCGCCTTTGGAGATAAGCGTTTCTAATTCTGAAAATCGTTTGTTTTTTACTGTAAAATCTGGTGAGCTGTAAGCATCAGGTTGCGCTAAAAAATTGCTCAAATCAGCTCGTTCATTTTTCAGAGAATCCATATCTAAAGAAATCTTCGCCATATCTATAAAATTATATCATACATTGACAAATATCTCTAAGTATTGTCAGATTGAACTAATGTAAAATAAAACCGCCCAGTGATTGAGCGGTTTTTTGAATTGTCGGACTAATTTGTCAGGTTATTTAGTCTTTTAGTCTGATTTTGGAGAATCAGTTTTAGTTGCTTTTTTAGCGTTAGCTTTCTTTGCTTTGTTTGCCAAAGCTGCTCGACGAGCTTCAGCGGCTGCTTGACGAGCCTTAAAGCGATCAACACGACCTTCGGTGTCGATAATCTTTTCCTCACCAGTAAAGAATGGGTGTGAAGCTGATGAAATGTGAACCTTAACTAATGGATATTCGTTGCCGTCTTCCCATTTGATAGTTTCGGTTGTTTGCGCTGTTGACTGGGTCAAGAACGCGAAGCCCGCTTGTTCGTCGCTAAATACGACAGGGCGATAGTTCTGTGGGTGAATACTGCTTTTCATAACCGTTCAATTGTACATAATTTATCGGAAAATGTCAAAAGTCCGCAATCTTAACTTTGCTATTTTGATAAAATTATTATATAAAATAAAAGTATGAGTGAGTTATCAGCTAGTCTTGATGTCTTGGACGTGTTAAATCCGGTGACACCGCCAGATTTAACACTGCAGGCTCAAGACGCTAGTCGAGATAATATTATGGTCTATGTAAAAGCGGATGATTATTTGCGCACGGAAACGAGCGATCCTTCATTCATGAAAAGTCGACGCGAAACAACTGAATATAAAGCTCTGAATGAATTTTTTTATATTTTTATGAAAATGGTTGAGCCTTATGTACCCGATCACATAAAGGATGATGCTAGAGAATTAAGAAATGAATTGGTTTTTTTGGGCATGTCGGAATTGCATTTTGCGGCAACAGCGCTAGCAAAAAGACTTAGGCATCATTTAGAAGTTGATAATAAGCCAGTCTATATTGACGTAGGAAATTCGCTAAGTCAGTGTCGTGTTAAAAACGAGATGAAAAGTAGTCAGTATATTTTAAGTCTGGTCTTATCTAAATTTCTAGACGATGAATTCGAAGAATATGAAGGTAGGCTGAAAGTGTATGGCGGTAGGGGTGAGATTGACAAGAGCTCTAAGATTTTATTTCTCGATGATTGGATTATTAACGGCAGTCAGGTAGAGGAGCGAATTGCAGGATTTGAAGTAGATAATGATCCTGAGGATCATGAGGCAAGTGTTTTGGTTATGGCAGCTAGTAGTAACTACATTGATAATGGTATAGGTGTGGACTCTCTGTGGGGGGAGGCGACATATCCTGTAGAGGCTTACTATAGACTCAAAAATGACCATAATGATTGGGGTGTGAGTAGAGTAACAGGTATACATTCTTCGACTGATAGCGCATTTGGCTATGAGGTTGATGATATAGCTTATCGTGCTATCGAAGGGGGGATTCTCAAGGGGGAGAGAATTGATAGATTAACTTTACCTGCGTTGGTAAATATAGTACGACCGTATCGAAATGGTGAAGATTTTGATGGTTTATCGCGATTCAGACAATTGCTAGAGAAAGGGTAATATTTGCAGATTTATTGACTATTTGGTATAATCGCCAGGTAACTAATTTTAATGACACAATCCGTTTCACACTCCAAATCGTGAGCGGATGAGGCAAAAGGAGAAGAGAATGTCTGTAAAGGTAGACATTAAGGCTTTGCTGGAGTCAGGTGTTCATTTTGGACACAAAACCAGCCGCTGGCACCCAAAGATGGCGCCATATATTCACAGTAAGCGTCAGGATAGTCACATTATTGACTTGACTAAGACCGTTGAAGCTTTGGATAAGGCTTTGCCAGAATTGACAAAAATCGCCGCATCAGGCCGTAAGGTTCTGTTTGTTGGTACCAAAAAGCAAGCTAAAGACGTTGTTCACGAAGCAGCTGAAAAGATCAACCAGCCATACGTAGTTGAGCGCTGGATTGGCGGTATGTTGACTAACGGTTCAACTATTGCTCAGCAAATTAAGAAGCTGAAGAATCTTGAAAAGCGAATGGCTTCAGGTGATTTGGAAAAGCGTTATAACAAGCTTGAAGTTCAGCGCTTCCAAGAGGAAATCGACAGCTTGAATATGAAATATGGCGGCATCAAGGATTTGATGGGCAAGCCAGGCGCTGTTGTTGTAGTTGACGCATTGACCGACGCAAATGCAGTTCGCGAGGCTCAAACTTTAGGCGTGCCAGTATTTGCAATTGTTGACACCAACGTTAACCCAACGGGTATTGATTATGTAATTCCAGGTAACGACGATGCTGTTAAGGGTATTCAATTGCTATTAGATTACTTCACCGCAGCAGTTGCTGAAGGTGCAGGTAGCGTAAAGGTTGAAGAAAAACCAGCTAAAAAAGAGGAGAAATAGGATGGGTGTTTCTGTTGACGACATTAAGAAGTTGCGTGAATTGACTGGTATTGGCTTGACGGACGCCAAGAAAGCTTTGATTGAAGCTGAGGGCGATTTCGACAAGGCCTTGGAGGAGATGCGTAAAAAGGGCTTGACGAAAGCTGAAAAGAAAGGTGATCGTGAAGCACGTGAAGGTTTGATTGAAAGTTATGTTCACTCTGGCCGAATCGGCGTTATCGTTGAGGTAAACTGCGAAACTGACTTCGTGGCTCGACTTGACGACTTTAAGACATTGGCTCACGAAGTTGCTATGCAAATTGCAGCGATGAGCCCAAAGTATGTTTCTGAAGCTGACATTCCAGCAGAGGAAATGGAGCGCGTTAAAGCTGAGCTTATGGCGAGTGAATCTTTGGCAAGTAAGCCTGAAGAAATGCGCGAAAAGATCGTTGAAGGTCAATTGAAGAAACATTTTGCCGAGCAAGTTCTTATGAGTCAGGCTTACATTCTGGACGACTCTAAGACTGTTGAGCAGCATGTTAAAGAAGCTATCGCTAAATTGGGCGAAAACATCGTTATTCGTCAGTTTAAGCGAATCGAGCTGGGCGTCAGCGAATAGATTTTCACACAGAGAAGAAATCGGCCGTAGTAATGCGGTCGATTTTTATACTTTCAATATTTATCATAAGCATATTGACAATATTACAAATACGTGCTAGTATTAGTACATATTAAAAAAAGCGGTATATAGCCGTAAGAAACAAAAAGGAATAATATGAGCGAAACATTAAGCCAAAATCCAGATTCTTCTCCCAGTACAACAACCGACTGGAGTGTTTTGGAGGGGGGCTATGATAAAGAGACTGATGTAAATCAGGCCAATCCAGAAACGACTAATGAACAGTTTGAAGAAGCTGCAATGGACGTTATTGCTGCTAGAGAAAGGCTGGCTGAATTTTCAGAGAAGTCTAGAAAAAATCCAGAAGATAAAGAGGCGTGGCGGGTTACTAGGGAGCAATCCGTGGCATTGCAGGCTCTTATAAAGCGTAGGAATAAATTAGCGGAACAAAGGGCTAATGAGCGACCTGCAGAGTAAGTAGGGGTCGAGTAGAATAAATAAATCCGCCTTCACGCGAGAGGGCGGATTTTTATTGTGTGGAAATTATTGAGCAGCCGTCTTTTTGGTGGCGCGCATCTGTCGTGGTGACGATGAATTGATGGTTTTGAATGGTTTCTTGGAGAAGTTTTTCGCGTGTGGCATCTAATTCAGAAAAAACGTCGTCCAGCAGAATTAGCGGTCGAGATTGGCTGACTTCCGTTTGAAGTTCTAGCTCTAATAATTTGAACGCCAACATAATTGTTCGCATTTCGCCGCGTGAAGCAACTTTAATGGCGGGCTGATTATGGAGGAAAATTGTGAAATCTTCGCGATGCGGGCCAGCAGAAGTAAATCCTGTGACTATTTCATATTCGCGGGATTTTCCTAAGCGATTAAGTAGGGCTTGGTCGTAATTTTCCAGAGGTACAATAGCGCCGTATTCAATGGACAATTGTGTATCTTTTCCCGCTAAAGATTCGTATAAATTTTTTATACGAGGCTCGTTTATCTGGAGAAATTTGGCTCGTTTTTGGGCAATGTTGGTTGCATATTGGACAAATTTTATATCCCAAGCAAACAGATTGTCGCGCCAAATTGATGAGTCTTCCTGGTGGGATTTTAAGAGTTCGTTACGTTGTAAAAGAGTACGATTGAAAGCTCTTAAATCTGTGTCGTATTTGGAGTCAAGTCGGGCAATTAAGCCATCTAGAAAGTCGCGTCGTCGGGACGGTGAGGAGGAAATTAATCTTAGCTCGCTTGGCTCAAACAAAACGACAGGCAAGCGGTTTTTTCTGGTTAAGACCTTTGATTTATTGTCATTGATAATGAATTCTTTGTTGATTTTTCCGGAAATTGAGTCTAGCCTAATACGTCGCTCGCCGAAATCGCCCTCCAGATGAACAATTGTTTGCGGAGCGTTCAGCGTCATACAATCGCTAAGGCTACCTCGAAAACTACTGCCGCGTAGCGCCACATAAACCGCTTCAAGCAGATTTGTCTTACCGGTGCCATTTGGTCCAACGATTACCGTACCAGAATTGCTAAAAGTCGCTTCGTGCAAATGATAAGACCGGAAATTGTATAACTTAATCTTAGAAATCACTCTGTTATTATAGCACGGGGCGTAAGGCAAAATTAGCAGACAAGATGCTTGAAGTTTGATATAATAACGGATAGATAAATTGGAGGAAATATGTTCGACACAAACCCTTATGAAGAAAAAATGAATGCGGCGTTTAGCTTTTTTCAAGATGAATTGAAGAAGGTGCGAACAGGTAGGGCGCACGCTGGAATGCTTGATGGAGTTATGGTTGAGGCTTACGGTACGAAAATGCCACTTAATCAAGTCGCAAACGTTACCGCACCTGAGGCGCAAATGTTGTTGGTTACACCATTTGACCCGAGTAACATTACGGCAATTTCTTCTGCAATTCGTGATAATCAAAGTCTAGGTTTTAATCCGTCTGACGATGGGCGAGTGGTTCGCGTCCCAGTTCCAGCTTTGACCGAAGAGCGTCGCCATCAATTAGTGAAACAGGTTAGTGAGAAGGTTGAGGAAGCTCGAATTGCGATGCGAAATATTCGTCAGGATGCCCTTAAGGACGCTAAGCGAATGAAGGACAATAAAGAGCTGAGTGAAGACGATTTGAAGCGTGTAGAGAAAGAGATTGACGGCTTAATGAGTAAGATGCAAACGCAAATTGACGAGGCGTTTAAGGCGAAGGAAAAGGACGTCTTAACTGTTTAATGAGCGAAACTTTTGCCGATAAAGTGAAAGCATTGAATTTGCCGTTGGATCAAATTATTGTTATTGGTAGCGGGATTTTGGATCAATTGGGGATTCGTCCAGCTAGTGATATTGATCTTGCGGTGAGTTCTGATTTAATGAAAAAGCTCTCCGAAGAAAGTAGCGATTGGATTAAAGTTCGACGATAATCAGCGTTTTTATTTTATAAAAGATGATGGTTCGGCTGAAGTTTGGGATGGATGGGAGTTTGATGGGCAAGTTGTTAGTTATGATGGTTTGCTTGATTACGTGGTGGAGTATGATGGTGTGAGATTCGTCAATTTAGAGTTTTTATCTCGATGGAAAAAATGGCGCAGTCTTGAAAAAGATACTCAAGATGTAAAATTAATTGATGAATGGAGGGCGAATAATGAGTGAAAATACGAATTTGCCGCGGCATATCGGATTTATTGTTGATGGAAATCGGCGATGGGCAAAGCAGCATGGCTTGCCGACATACGAAGGACATCTGGCGGGCTATAATGCGTTAAAAGACGTGGCGCTGGAAGCTCTTCATCGAGGTGTGAAATACGCGAGTGCTTATGTTTTTAGTACGGAAAACTGGAAACGATCAGAAGAAGAAGTCGGGCATTTGATGAAATTGCTATTGAACATACTGAAGGCTGATCTTCCGATATTTATTGAAAATGAGGTTCGTTTGAGGGTTATTGGGTCTAGGGAAGGCTTGTCGGATCAATTGATCAAAGCGATTGACGAGGCCGAGGAGAAAACTGCCGATTTGAAAAACGGAGAATTGGTCTTATGCTTGAATTATGGCGGACATTTGGAGATTGCTGATGCGGTTAAAAAAATTGTTCAATCTGGAATTTCTGTTGAGGAAATTACACCTGAGTTGATTGCTCAAAATATATACGCGCCAGAGGTGCCGCCGTGTGATTTGATTGTTAGAACTTCTAGCGAGCAACGGCTCAGCAACTTTATGTTGTGGCGCTCGGCGTACAGTGAGTTGATGTTTATTGAGAAGAATTGGCCAGACATGACAGTGGATGATGTATCGGTGATTTTAGAGGAATATGCAAATCGGAATAGGCGGTTTGGAAAATGATTATTTGGGGAGTGCTTTTAGGGCTATTTGTTCTCATCTTATTGGTGGTTTTGCATGAATTAGGTCACGCTATTGTCGCCAAGAGAAATGGTGTTAAAGTTGAGGAATTTGGAATTGGGTTTCCGCCAGCCGCAAAAAAGTGGAAAGTAAAGCGAAGTTTCTTGGGTGAGAACGTAACGTTTAGCTTAAACTGGTTGCCGCTTGGTGGATTTGTTAGACTGAAAGGTGAATATGATTCTGCAAAAGGCGAGGGCACATATGGTGGATCGACATTTTGGGTAAAGACGAAAATATTGCTGGCTGGCGTTATGATGAACTGGATAACTGCAATTGTTTTGTTCACGATTCTTGCGATAATTGGCATGCCGAAAATCCTGTCGAACCAAGTTCAATTGCCATTTGACGCAGACGTTCGCCGCTCGCCGGTGACAATAGCAAAAATCACACCGAATTCTCCAGCGGATAAAATTGGACTTAAGGTTAATGATGAACTTATTAAGATAAACGGTCAGTCGCTCACGGAGGCGGAAAAATTACCAGTTATAACTAAGCAAAGTTCTGGCAAGAAAGTCAGGGTTGAATATAGGCGTGACGGCAAAGAGTCATCTGTTGACGTTCAGTTGAATGATGAAAAGTCCGCGAAGGGAAGCGGATATCTGGGTGTTATTCCGGGGCAGACGGAGAAAATGTATAGTACGTGGTCGGCGCCTATTGTGGGCGTGGCGACTACTGGGCAATTGTCATATGAAACGATTAAAGGCGTTGGCGTACTGTTGGTGAAAACCGTACACGGATCAATCGGGCAAATATTCGGTTCCGCAGAATCAAAAGAGTCTGCACGCACTGACTTGGCCTCTGTAGGCGAGAGTGTAGCAGGACCAATCGGCATACTGGGAGTATTATTCCCGTCAGTCGTTAATTCTGGAATTGAGCAAATCATTTTCGTAGCGGCGTTAATTTCACTGACGCTGGCTGTAATGAATATTTTACCGATCCCAGCGCTTGATGGCGGTCGCTGGTTCACGATGACAATTTTCCGCTTATTTAAGAAAGATTTAACAAAAGAACGTGAAGAAAATATTCAGGCAACTGGTATGTTAATTCTATTAATCTTAACAATTTTAGTGACGATCAGTGATGTTGGAAAACTCTTCTAAGAAATTAAAAAACCGCAAATGGTGGCTGATTTTGGCGCTTCCAGCTTGGGTTTATGGCGTATTTTTTTGGCGGTGGAAGTTGTTGTTTCATTGGCGGTCGGTGTTTTGGTAAAAATTGGCGTACCGCTCAGTTCTGTGAATCCAGTTATTTTTTTAATACGGTGCTTTCGGTTGTCGTATATATTTTTGTCGCTAATTGTCGTGATTGGTGTTCCGTTTTTGGTTAAGAAGCGTCGAACAACTTTGAGCAATTTGGGCGTGAATGATTGGCCGACTTTTTGGAAATATTCATTTCTCCGTTTGCTTTTGTGGCGTACTTTTTTTACTAACGATGGTTGCAATGAGCATTGCCAGTGGTGTTTTCTCGGTGGATATACAGCAAAAGCAGGCCATACCGTTCAGTCAGAGCATGCTGGCGACTCATTGGCAATTTATCATGGCGTTTGTTGTGTTGGTGGTGCTGGCGCCGATTGTTGAGGAACTTTTGTATCGCGGATATCTTTATGGCAAGTTACGCAATTCTTTCTCGATTTGGCTATCAATTATCGTAACAAGCATAGCGTTTGGCGCGGCACATCTTTGGGTTGGTCCGGATTCGCCATTGCAATGGGCAGTGGCAGTTGATACATTTACTTTAAGCCTGGTTATGTGTGCAACTAGGGAATACACTGGCGCAATTTGGGTGCCAATTATGATGCATATGATGAAAAACGGAATAGCTTTTTATTTCTTGTTTATCAATACGGGCGCGATTAATCAGACAGAATCGTTATTGCCATTTATATTTATGTAAAGGAGAAAAATATGCGAATGACACAACTTTTTACTAGGACTTTGAAGCAGGCGCCAGCTGGCGAGGTTGCGCGAAACGCCCAGCTTTTGATTCGTGCTGGCTACGTGCATAAAACGATGGCGGGCGTGTATTCGTTTTTGCCGTTGGGTTTGAGAGTTCTTGAGAATATTAAGCAAATTGTTCGCGAGGAAATGGACAAGGTTAATAGCCAGGAATTGGTGATGAGTACTTTGCAGCGAAAGGAATTGTGGCAAGAAACTGGTCGCTGGAGTGATGAATTGGTCGACGTTTGGTTTAAGTCTAAGTTACAAGACGGCACAGATGTTGGTTTTGGTTGGACGCATGAGGAGCCGATTGTCGATCTTCTTCGCAATTACTTAAAGAGTTACAAGATTTGCCAATTAGTGTTTATCAATTCCAGAATAAATTGCGAAATGAACTTCGCGCTAAGAGTGGAATTATGCGTGGTCGTGAATTTGTGATGAAGGACATGTATTCAATTCACGACAGTAAAGAGAGCTTGGATAGATATTACAATTCGGTCATCGAGGCGTATAAGCGTTGTTATGACCGATTTGGGATCGGTAATGAAACGTATGTGACGTTTGCTTCTGGCGGCGCTTTTACGAAGTTTAGCCATGAGTTTCAGACGATTTGCGATGCTGGTGAGGATTATATCTATTTGCATCGTGGCAAAAATATCGCTGTTAATGAGGAAGTTCTGGATGAGGCAATTGGGGAGCTCGGCGTTGATCGTAGTGAATTGGAAAAGGTGAAAACTGCCGAAGTTGGCAATATCTTTAATTTGGCACACAGAAATCCGAAGAAATGAAGTTGGTATTTACTGACACCGAAGGTAAAGAGCGATACGCTTATATGGGAAGCTATGGCATTGGAATTACGCGAGTTATGGGCGTGATTGTTGAGAAGTTTGCTGACGATAAAGGTTTGGTTTGGCCAGAAAATGTTGCGCCGTTTAAGGTTCATATTGTTGCAATTGGTGAAAAAGGACAGGAACTAGCAGGTAAGTTTTATGACGAGCTGGCTAATAACGGCGTCGATGCGCTACTCGATGATCGCGACGAGCGTCCAGGTGTGAAATTTGCTGATGCTGAGTTGATGGGATTACCGTGGCGGATAACGATTGGCGATCGAGCGATTGATGGTGATGGCTTGTTCGAATTGACGGAACGAGCAACTGGTGAAACACGAAAAATGGATTATCAGCAATTGATGGATTTTTGCTTGAGTCGGTAAGGCTGATTATATTGACATAATAAATAGCGATTGATATACTCAGATAGACTTAATCAAGACTAATTAAAAACACTATATTTAGTGTAGATCGTAAGACTAATACCACTACATGCAGTAGAGGAGGAAATTTTTATGAAAAAAACTTATCAAATTACAGAAGCTGGAAAGACTGATTTAGAAAAAGAATTGGCAGAGTTGAAAGGGCGACGCGGCGAGATTGCTGAAAAAATTGCAGTAGCACGAGATTTTGGCGACTTGAGCGAAAACGCGGAATATGACGCTGCACGCGAAGAGCAGGGCTTGGTAGAAACGCGAATTTTGGAAATTGAAGATATTCTGCAGAACGCCGAAATTATTAAATCCAACGGTAGCTCAAGCGTTGGCTTGGGTAGTACAGTCGAATTGCAATGCCCAGAAAGAACTGTATCTTACACGGTGGTTGGACCAGTTGAAGCTGATCCATTGGCTGGACGAATCTCAGATCAGTCGCCAATTGGTAAAGAATTGATTGGTAAGAAAATTGGTGATGAAGTGACGATTAAAACGCCAAAAGCCGAAATTACCTACATTATCAAGTCGATATCTTAAACCTAGCGGGATCTGTCGCGTATAATGTGCTATAATTATCTCTGTTATGGCTACACTTCAAGATTATCGCAATGAACGACTACGAAACTGGAAACGTTACGTCAATTAGGCGTTGAACCATATCCAGCAAAATCAGAACGAACTCATACTTGTGCTGAGGTTTTGTCTAAATACAATGAGCTAGCTGGTAAGGAAGTTGTTGTTGCGGGTCGTGTGGCGTCTATTCGCAGTTTTGGTAAATTGGCATTTATTAAATTACGCGATCAATCTGGTGACGTGCAGCTTTACTTGCAGCGTGATGACGTGGCGGAATTAGATGCTGCGCGCGGTGTGCTTGGAATGAAGCAACTTAAATTGCTGGATACGGGCGATTTTATTGAGGCGAAGGGCGTGATGACCACGACGCAAACGGGCGAAAAATCCGTTGGTGTACGCGAACTTAGATTGTTGACCAAATCTTTAAGGCCAATGCCAGAAAGATTAGAGAATAAGGAAGAGCGCTTGCGCCGACGTTATGTTGATATGAATGTCAATCCTGAAGTTCGTGAGCGATTTATCCGTCGAAGTAAGTTTTGGCAGGCGACGCGAGATTATTTGAATAGCCATGGATTTATAGAGGTTAACGTTCCAGTTTTGGAGCACACTACTGGCGGCGCTGACGCGAACCCATTTGTGACGCATATGGATGCGCTGGGCGATCAGCAGTTTTATTTGCGAATTAGCCACGAATTACCACTGAAGCGATTGATTGGTGCTGGATTTGAGAAAGTTTACGACCTTGGTCCGCGTTTTCGTAATGAAAATTACTCGGATGAGCATTTGCCAGAGCATATTGCTATGGAGTGGTACGCGGCTTACTGGGACTGGAAACAGGGAATGCGTTTTTATGGAGTCGATGTATAAAGATGTGCTTCAGAAGACTTTTTGGCACTCTGCAATTCCAATTGGGCAAGTTCAACGTCGATATGAGTGGCGAGTGGGAAGTTTGGGATTATGCTGAGGTTATTCGCAAGCATTACGGAATCGATGTTTATAACACGACAATTGAAGAAGTTGCCGCTAAACTGAAAGAACATAATTTGGAAGTTGAAAAAACTGATTCTATTCCACGCAGTATTGATAAATTATGGAAGAATATTCGTAAAGATGTTGCTGGTCCGGTTTGGTTGGTGAATACGCCGAAGTTTATTAGCCCGCTATCAAAGACTAATCCAGAAAATCCAGAGACGGTGGAGCGTTTTCAGCCAGTGATCGCTGGTTCTGAATTGGGTAATGGATTCTCTGAGCTTAATGATCCGATTGACCAGCTAAATCGTTTTCTTGAGCAGCAGCAAATGCGTGACGCTGGTGATGAAGAGGCGATGATGCTTGATATTGATTACGTTGAGATGCTGGAATATGGAATGCCGCCGGCTTGTGGTTGGGGATATTCTGAAAGGGTATTTTGGATTTTCGAGGGCGTTACAGCGCGCGAAGGTGTGCCATTCCCACAGCTTAAGAGCGAAATTGACGAAACAACTCGGGCAATTTATCCGCAAGTCAACTTGTAATTTTGCTATAATTAAAGCATGAAACGTTTTCTTTTGGGTCTACTAACTGTTGGGCTATTGCTGGTTGGGTCTGGCAAGATGGCGTTTGCGGCGCGCTCGACAGATAATTTTACTATCACAAAATTTAATGCGGAATATTCACTGAGCCGTGACTCTGATAATCGATCAAAATTGGAAACCACTTGGCGAATTACTGCTAATTTTCCGCCGAACCAAAATCGGGGAATCGCGCCAGTTTTTGTTAAGAAGTATGATAATCACTCGACTAATTTTTCATTGCAATCTGTAACTGATGAAAATGGTACGTCGCTCGAATATTCTTGGAATGATGATGAGCTGAGAATTGGCAATAAAAATACTTACGTGGAAGGCGAGAAAACTTATGTTATTAAGTTTACACAGCGTGATGTAACTAAGAATTATGGCGATACGGGGCGTGATGAATTCTATTGGGATGTGATCGGCGATGAATGGCGCGTCCCGATGGAAAATGTGCAAATTTCTGTGAAACTTGATGAGTCTTTAGTTGCAGCGAGACAGGGGAAGGCTTTTTGTTATGTCGGCAGTCGAGGTTCGACGACGCAATGTGACTTGAGTGAAGATAAGGATCGGATTGCTGCAAAAATAGATAAATTGAGTCGTCGACAAGGCGTAACTGTGGCGATTGGATTTAAGAGCGGGACTTTTTCTGAGCACCAAGAAACGTTGATGGAGAAGCTGATTGGAATTTGGCATTTGATGCAGATTATAGCTTGTGAAATCGCGACACCTTTGGTAGTTTTTCTAATAATTCGATATATACGGTTAGTCGGTAGAGAGAGGGAGTTAAAACCGATTCCACCGGAGTATTTACCGCCAGAAAATGTCAGTGTTTTGATGTCGACATATATTTTGAAAAAATACGATCCATTCGAGGTCAAAGGTTTGCCGAAGGTTGCGCAATTATTAGATCTGGCGGTTCGACATTATATTAAAATTTATGAAGTGAAAAAATCTTCACTGTTTAGAGGTGCGCAATATGAGATTGAGATTATTAAAGATTTACAGGAACTTAAAGCCGAGGAAATTGAAGTTATTCAAGATATGTTTGACAGTTCATATATTCCAAAACCAGGTCAACGCCTAAATCTGAAAAATCTTCAAAATAATATAAAATACATGACACGAACGCGTGACGATGATAAAAATCTGGAGACGCTAGCCAGAGAGAGAAGTATGGTTTGTGTGAGCAAAATCCAGAAGTGCAACGAATAATGAGAGGGTGGTTTAAGCGAGTTCTTGTGTTGGCTATTTTGTTTTTGTCGCCGATGTTCCTTGTTGTGTCAATTATGCTCGTCTTAGCGTCCAGAGGTTGGTCATTGACAGATAAAGGTTTGAGCTTGAGGCGATATTTGAAGGGATTGAAAATGTATATCGGCGTGGCTGAGGCTGAGCGCTTGAATATTCTACAAAGTCCTGAGGGCGCGGAAAAAGTAGTTGTTGACGTGAACGACGGAAAACAACTCGTTAAATTATATGAAAGAGTTTTGCCTTACGCTGTGTTGTTCGGGCAAGAGAAAAATTGGAGCAAGCAAATGGGTAAATATTACGAGCAAGTTGGTGAGGCGCCAGATTGGTACGTTGGGCAAGGCGTATTCAATGCTGTAGCGTTTTCGTCTGGACTAAGCGGTTTGTCGACGGCGGCTGGTCATGCTAGTGATTATTCTTCAACTTCTGGCGGTTCGTCTGGTGGCGGATTTGCTGGCGGCGGAGGCGGCGGCGGCGGAGGCGGCGGCTGGTAGGATTTGGTATAATTAAAGATATGGATTTTTTTATTGGAGTTATTTTCTGGCAGGCTATTTTTAGCTGCGATTCAGAGTAGAGGTTGTAATTATGTCTGATATTTTATTGTGGTTGGCGGCGACTATTCTATTGGTGCTTTCTGGATTATTTTCCGGGTTAAATATTGGTCTAATGATGGCGCGACCTGATGATTTGAAGCGAAAAGCCAGGCAGGGTGACAAAATTGCAGCGCGAGTATATCGATATCGAAAAGACGGTTATTATTTGATTTTCTGTATTTTACTTGGCAACGTCGGCGTGAATACTGCGATGTCAATTTTGCTTGGCAATATGACGAATGGCGTGGTCGGTGGTCTGATTGCGACGCTTCTTATTACGATGTTTGGCGAGATTTTGCCACAGGCGATTTTCTCTCAGCGTGGATATCGATTTGTGCGATATTTCTTTTGGCTACTTGATGTGATTTACGTGCTATTTTGGCCGCTTGCTCAGCCGATGTCGAAGCTATTGAATCGTTGGTTAGGTAAGGAAGCGCCGCAATTATATTCTCATCAGGAGCTGGAGGAGATTATTCACGAGCATGCCGTCAGGTCTGACAGTCCGGTTGATTATGACGAAAGCCGAATTGCGGCAGGAGCGCTACAGTTTAGCAAAAAGACGGCTGGCGATTTGGTTACGCCGATGAGCGAAGTTTTTGTCGTGGATTTGGATGACGAGCTGGACGCGACTTACTAGCTCAGATTAAGCACGCTGGACATTCGCGAATTCCGGTTCAATCTGATGGGGAATTGGTTGGAGTTTTATACGTGAAGGATATCGTTGGACGAGATTTGCCGTTGCCAATTAGTCAATTGTACCGCGATAAAATTTACGATATTGACAAGAGGTCGCGTCTGGATACAGTCTTAAGTCGATTCATTCAAACGCACAATCATTTGTTTGTGGTGATGGACGATGAGGCGGAGCTGGGAATTATTACGCTAGAAGACGTGATTGAAGAGATTCTGGACCAAGAGATTGAAGATGAGTATGATGAGGAATAGGGCTAAATCGAGGAGGTCATAAAATGTCTGAAGAATATAATGGAATACCTAATAGATTGCGGCAAGTTACAGCCGAGACAATGTCTCCTGAAGCGCTATACACACTCGATACTTATCCTGACGTATCGCCGCAGGATGTGATGTATATTGATGAGTCTAGGGCAGAGGGAAGTGGTCGTCTAATTATCAGTAAAGGACAGTCTGTTAAGCTGCTTGAGGAGGCCAATCTGTCTACACCCAATCTGGTGGTATTGATGAGTGTATGGCAGAGAAATGATCAAGGTGATTTGTATCGTGGCATTATCGCCGATTGTCGATTTTATAGCGGACGTTTTGATGTTGAGTATGGCGATGGAATTAATGATGAATTTTACAATAATGATGACGAGCAAGTCATCTCTGCAGTAATTGATTACGGATATAATGGAGAAGTCAAGATTTGGGGAGATCCGACGTTTTTTGATGCCGCTAGATATATGGCTGGTTTGGTGGATAATGAGTCTATAGAAAATGATAGAGTTTCCGCGAGTGATTGCGAGATTCGGGACAATGTGAACGACGGCGAGTCGCGGGAGCGTATGAACGCTGACTCTTTTTATAAGCGCGCGCTCAATGGCTTGGCGAAGATAGTTAAAACTAAGCGAAAATAGTACACCTTAATCGGGTAAAATCTATAATCTTTCAAATGTTGTATTAAAAATACCTTGACTATTTAATGTACCTTGTATAACATAGTACTATGTATAGTAAATCAACGAGGAGCTTAATGTGAGAAGAATTGACATTATTAAACGCGCCGGTCGAAATTTGGGACAATCAAAAGGTCGCACAATTTTAACCGCGTTGGCGATTTCAGTTGGAGCGTTTACGATTGGTCTGGCGCTGATGGCTGGAGAAGGTGGTCGGCTGTATACGAACAGTATGGTTGACGCGGCTGGTGATAAAAAATCTGTTTCGGTCTATAAAAAAGTGACCTCGTCAGGACCTGATAGTAATCTTTCTGAATATGATGACTCAGGAGACAAAGAAAAAGACGAGTCTAAGTCAATAAGTAAATATTCGATGACTGATGACGATATAGAAAAATTACAGAAGATTCCGCACGTAGAAAAAGTGATGCCAGCTTACTCTATGCATGGAGTTTTATATGCCAAAAGTTCTGCGAGTGACAAAAAATTCGTGCCTAGCGTAGCTGTGAAGTTTGATAAAACCCGAATGGAACTTGCGGCCGGTGATTTGGATGATTTTATGCCGAAAAAGGGCGAGGTTGTTATTCCAGAATCTTATGTGAAAAAAATGGGATTTAGTGATGCAAAATCGGCAATTGGTCAAACGATTACTTTAGGGCTGCGAAGTGGAGCGGGATTTAGTAAGAATGCCGATAAAGAGATATCTCTGAAAATTGCAGCAGTCGATAAACCTTCGGACACGATCCTGTTTTACCAGCCGGCTGTGCGCGTTTCTGTGGACGACGCTAAGGAGATTTACGACTTTAGCCATCCCAAAGGTTTGTCTAATTATTACTCTTATGTAATTGCGTTTGTTGATGACGAGAAATGTTGAGGCGGTGAAGAGTGAGCTTGGCAAGGACTATATGGCGTATTCGGTTCAGGATGTACGCAAGGCTATGATTACTTTTGTGAATATGGCTCAAATGGCGCTGATTGGGTTTGGTGGCTTGGCGCTTTTGGCGAGTGTTTTTGGAATTGTTAATACGATGTATATTTCGGTCTTGGAGCGAACTAGTCAGATTGGGCTAATGAAAGCTCTGGGGATGCGAGGTCGTGACATTGGCAAAATGTTCAGGTATGAAGCGGCATGGGTTGGACTTCTTGGCGGCTTAATTGGTGTTGGCCTGGCAAGTTTGATGTCGCTATTTAATCCTATGATTGCTAGTTTTCTAAAGTTGGAGCAAGGCACGAATTTATTAGTCATTAATCCTTTACAAATGGGACTTTTGATAATCGGGCTGATGATTATGGCGGTACTTTCTGGCTGGCTACCGAGCCGCAAGGCAACAAAATTAGATCCAATTGAAGCGCTAAGGACGGAATAGGAGAGTTGTTATGATTGAGCTTAAAAATGTGACGAAAATTTACGGCAAAAAGAAGAACCAATTTGTGGCGCTAAATGATGTGAGTCTGCAAATTCCAACTGGTGTGAGCGTGGCGATTTTGGGAAAATCTGGTTCGGGAAAATCGACGCTGATGCACGCAATTTCTGGCTTGGATCGACCGCAGCAAGGCCAAGTGATTATTGACGGTCAAGACATTTTGAAATTGAAACAAAAGCAGGTTGACGAGTTTCGTGCGAGAAAAATAGGTTTTATTTTTCAGAGTTTCTTTGTTCAGGGTAATGAAAGCGTGGCGGATAATGTGAGTTTGCCGCTGGAAATTGTGAAAATGCCAAGAAGTTTGAGGGAAAGCAAGATTAATGAGGCGCTGAAGGCGGTTGATCTGTATGAGAAGCGTAAGAATCGTGCAAAGGATTTGTCGGGCGGTCAGAAGCAGCGTTTGGCGATTGCGCGGGCGATTGTCGGAAGCCCGCAGATCATTTTTGCAGACGAACCTACGGGAAATTTGGATAGCGAAACTGGCGCGAAGGTGGAAGAATTGCTATTCAATTACAACAAGCAAGAAGGCACAACTCTGATTATCGTGACACACGACGTTGATTTGGCTAAAAAATGCGATTATCAAATTCTGATCAAAGACGGCATGGTTAAGGGGTCCAATATGCCGCAAGAAGGTAAAAGTGGACGTTGATAGCTATGCGGAAAGCTTAGCGGTCCAGTTGCGAAAAGGATTTTTGGTTTACTGCGTTTTACTGGTTTGTTCTAATAAAGCGCAGTACGCTGGCGACATCGTTAAGCAATTGAACGATTCGGATTTAACGGTGGTCGAAGGTACGATTTATCCGCTATTGAATAGGCTGCAGAAGGACGGATATTTGCAGCACGAATGGCAGGAAAGCGAGCAAGGTCCGCCGCGAAAATATTATTCATTGACAGATCACGGCGATCAATTGATTCATGAACTCAAAGATCGCATAAATATTCTAAATAATTCGCTTGATAACTTAGAAAAAGGAATAAAATAATGAAGGAAATAACTAGGATTCATCTGGCAAAAACGGCGTTTAGTGTGGAAATTGACGCTAAGAAATCGCTAGAAAAATATCTTAATTCGATTCAGAAAAATATGCACGCCGACGCGGAAGCGATGAGGGAAATTGAGGCACGAATGGTTGAAATTTTAGCCGAGCGTGGCGTAATGAAAGAAGGTGTTATTAGCGACGATGACGTTTTGGCGATTAAAAATCAAATGGGCGAGCCGCGCGATTTTTCGGATGATAGTGAGGACTCAACTGATGAATTGACGGATGATAATGAAAAACCAGAAAAGCAATTGATGCGCGACATGGACGGGGCTGTCATTGGCGGCGTGTGTGCGGGAATAGCGGCATACTTTAATATCAATCCGTTGTGGGTGCGACTGATTGCAATTATCTCGCCGTTCGTGACATTCGGTACAATGGTGCTGGTTTACCTCGCGATGTGGGTGTCAATGCCACCAGCAAAAACCGCGTCGGACAAATTACGAATGCGCGGGAAGCCAGTAACTTTGGCTGCACTTAAGGAAGCTTCCGCTGATGGAAGTTCAATTACATCTGTCGGAAAAACTCCAATTGCGAAATTTTTCCAATATTTTGTCGGTGTTATGGTGCTACTTACGACGCTAGCGGTGCTGTTTGGGCTGATTGTTGGCGGAGCGCTCGGCGTTTCTGTGGTTGATATGTTCGGTGGTTTGGGTATGCAAATGTGGGCGTGGGGAGTATGGACTTCCTTGGCAATTGGCGGAATCGCGGCGGTGATATTTGGCGCAATTGCAACGCATAGCATATTCGCCTGGAGGGTCAATCGAATATCTGTGATTGCAATGATCGTGTCGGCGTCCGTTGTTTTTATGAGTTTGGCAAGCGCTGCAATATTTAGCGCTCACGCTGGCTTGGAATATGCACGTGAATCGCAGCAACTCACGAAGAAAGTGAATATCGATATTCCAGATACGACAAACGCTAATTCAATTTTTATCGATATGCCAGTGGGGAATGTTTCGCGAATAAATTCTGACAAATTTAAGGTGGAAGCGGAGTTTGTGGACTTACCAAAGGCGAATAAGCCAGAAATTAACGTGCGCCGTGATGGCGATAAAATCGTGCTGTCCGTTTCTAAAAAGTGTAACGCGATATTCTTTGACGGTTGCTTGAATTTTTATAAGCCGATAACTGGCTTGAAAATTTATGCTCCTGCGGGCGTGAATGTTAGCGGTTTGTTCTATCAAAATTCGATTGAAGCAGAAAATTCCGAATCTTAAGCTTGCACATTTGAATGATTTTACCGCTAATGCTACACTTGAAGGGCGAAAGGTAATTTTTTTAAGCGTGGCTTGGTGTTGTTGATGCTGCTTGGCTTTGGTGTGGTTTCTCACGTTTAGATATGATTGATTTTTCATATTGCCACATGTAAAATAAAAGCATAATCAATATAACTAAAATCTAAGGGGAGTGATTTATAGTGGAGCGAGAAAACACAAGAAAGCCTGCATCAAAAGCTTTCGTGCTAAGTCTTTTTGTGATCACAATAATACTCATAATATTATTGTTTTTTATCAAGATTTCACCACGTGGAGTAATTGATCCGAACGCAGTTTCTATTCGTCAGGACTCAGGTGAGATTCAATATAAATATGCTGATGGCAATTGGCAGAAAATAGTTTCGCTTGAGGATTTGAAAAATAAGGATAACGGAACTAATAAGGAAGATAACAAGAAAGAATCTAGTAAAACTGATAGTCGCGAAATTGAGATCCAGAAGAACTCCCTGTACATCCAGTGGCGATATGCTGGGGAATCTGAATGGAAAAATATCATAGCCTACTCAGACTTAAAGGGTAAGGATGGCCGAGACGGTATTAACGGCCAGAACGGTAAAGATGGTAAAGATGGTCGAAACGGAGCTAATGGTGCTACAGGAGCGGCTATCCAAAATGCTACTATTTCTGTAACTAATAGTACGCAGCCTTGTTCGACTGGGTTGACTGTAACTGGTAATGGCACGAATAATTTGGGGCTGAAATTCACTGGAAGCAATCTCCCGTCGGGTGGTAAAATTGATCAGATTTTAGCTAAGAAATCAGATAATGACTGTGATGTAGAGTGGAAGGACTCGTACGAGATTAGGGGTTCAGGTTCACCTGTAGGAAAAGTTACTGCTACCATGGGTGTGCGCTACGTTGATACCAGTAAGTCTCAGGGGGCTGTAAGATGGACTAAAACTGACGCTAATTCTAATAATGGCTGGAAAGTGTTGTATGGTGACACTGGCTGGATGAGCGTTCCTCAGATTCTGTCTCCATCTATGAAAGCTAGCTCGGTAAAGATTAGGCGAATTAATCAGACTGTTTATCTTCAGGCTACTATTACAGAATGGGCATATGAATGGAATAGGGGTGGAACACCTCTACCTGATGGATACAGGCCTAGTTCTCAAATTCGATATTATATACCAGGAATGGAAGGAGATTCGGATATACAATTTATCGTGACAACTGACGGAAAAATTAATGCCTATGGAGTGAATCCTCAGCCAACTCCACCAGCATTTCCAGTAACTTTAACAATTTCTTATCCAGTGGACGACTCAGTTCTTCCGTGGCCGACAGTAATGGCGGGCCCAAGAGCGTAAGAGAAAAAGTCTTATCTTTAATAACAACCTCGTTAGTGTAGTGCTGGCGAGGTTTTGTTTTTTTGTTGCTGTTTTTATAAAAATAATCACCCCCCATAGCCCGTGTTGTTATATAATGAAAGTATATTAGATATCAAATTTATCAGGGAAAATGTCGATTTGGTACAAAAGGTGGCAAATGATAAAGACTATAAAGTTGATATGGCCGACCAAACCAAGAGTTAATTGATCAGGGCAAGCAAAAGTTTATGGCGATTGTAAAACTGGCTCAAAAGACCATTTGGATTACGCCGTAAGTCGCGGCTGGGTGGATTTTGAGCGCGGCGCTAAGGTGGCTGGTGCGAAGTTTTATTATTTAAAGGGCGATTTGGCTTTATTGGAAAATGCCGAATCTTAAGCTTGCACATTTGAATGATTTTACCGCTAATGTTACACTTGAAGGATGAAAGGTAATTTTTAAGCGTGGCTTGGTGGCAAGCAATTATTCTCGGAGTAGTTGAGGGGATCACGGAATTTTTGCCGATTTCTTCGACCGGGCATCTGACGATTGTTGAAAAATTATTAGATATGCGAATTGACGATCCGAGTGTCGTGGCTTTTACTGCGATAATTCAGATCGGAGCAATTCTGGCGGCGGTGATTTATTTCTGGAGTGACATTTGGCGAATTTTACAGGCTTGGTGGCGCGGTTTATGGTGGAAGCGAGCGCGTCGAAAGTTTGATTATAAATACGGCTGGGCAATTATTATCGGCTCAATTCCTATTGCGATTGTTGGATTATTATTCAAGCATGAAGTAGAAACGGTTCTGCGCAGTTTGTGGTTTGTGGCATTCGGGCTTATTGGCTGGAGCGTTGTTATGTGGCTAGCTGACAATCGTGCGGTAAATAACAAGCGTGGCGAAACTGAGACGAGCTGGAAAGATACTCTGGCTATTGGCGCGGGGCAGTGCTTATCGCTCATTCCAGGAGTTAGCCGTTCTGGCGCAACGATTTCAGTCGGTTTATTCCGTGGATTTGACCGCGTGTCGGTTACGAAATTAAGTTTCTTCTTAGGTATTCCAGCGCTAGTCGCGGCGGGGCTGTTGGAAGTCGCTACCAAATATAAACACATTTCTGGTGGCGTCGGTTGGACTTCAACCATAATCGCCACGGTGGTCTCATTCGGTGTGGGATATTTATCTGTTTCGTGGCTATTGAAGTTTATTCAGAGTAATAATTTTCGCCCATTCATAATTTATCGATTTGCATTAGGTTTGGTGTTATTGGTTATGCTTGGCGCGGGAGTGATTTCTCACGTTTAAGTATGATTGATTTTTGATTCGACTACATGTAAAATAAAAGCATAATCAATATAACTAAAATTTAAGGGAGTGAATTATAGTGGAGCGAGAAAACGCAAGAAAGCCGGCATCAAAGGCATTTGTCTTGAGCCTGTTCGCTATAACAATAATATTAATATTGCTACTATTTTTTATCTTTTGTAAGATGATGCCACGTGGCGGTTTTGACATAGATTCTATATCTGTTCGTCAGGACTCAGGCGAGATTCAGTATCAATATTCAGGCGGCGATTGGAAGAAAATCATATCTCTTGATGAGCTCCGTGGTAAAGACGGTCGTAGTATTGAAGTCCAAAAAGGCTCTTTATACATCCAGTGGCGATATACCGGGGAATCTGAATGGAAAAATATCATAGCCTACTCAGACTTAAAGGGTAAGGATGGTCGAGACGGTATTAACGGCAAGGACGGTCTTAATGGTCAGAATGGTAAAGATGGGCGAGACGGTATTAATGGTAAGAACGGTCTTAATGGTCAGAATGGTAGAGATGGCCAAAAAGGCGACAAAGGCGACACTGGTGCGGCGGGTCCTGCTGGGGCAACTGGAGCCACAGGAGCTACAGGTGCAACTGGTGCTACAGGGGCAGCTGGCCAAAATGCTACTATTTCCGTAACTAATAGCACTCAGCCTTGCTCAACTGGATTGACTATTACCGGAAATGGCACAAGTAACCTAGGTTTACAATTTACAGGTAAGAATCTTCCTGCGGGTGGTAAAATAAATCAAGTACTCGGTAAGAAAACTGATGATGACTGTGACGTTGAGTGGAAAGATACGTACGAAATTCGCGGAACTGGTATGCCTGAGGGTAATGTTAAGGCTAGTGTTGGTACGTACTATACCGATATAGCTGCTACAAACGGTGCCGTTCGCTGGATTAAAACTCGTGGTAGTGATAAAACAGGCTGGAAGGTAGTATACGGTGACACTGGCTGGAGAAGTGTTCCTCAAATTCTCTCAACATCCATGAAAGCTAGTGTGGTTAAGGTTCGACGAATTAACAATACTGTTTATCTATATGCAGCTATTACAGGCTGGGGCAGCGGCTGGAACGGTGGTGGTGATGCGTTACCAGATGGACTGCGTCCTAGTGAATCGATGCAAGGTCCTTCTGCTGGGCGATGGGGTAATTCGTATTTGACTTGGGTCGTTCAAGCTTTTGGGGCGATTCAATCTGAAGCACCTAGCGCTCAGAGTCCAACACCACACCTTCATCCGATTGTTAGCGTATCGTATGTGCCAAACGACAATGTTCCATGGCCAACAACGTTACCTGGTACAGCTATGTAAGTAAATTATTTACACTTATCTAAAAAGCCCCGTCTGTTAAATCCGGCGGGGTTTATTTATATATAGTCTATGTTGTTATATAATTGAGATATGTTAGACATTAAGTTCATCAGGGAAAATGTCGATTTGGTGCAAAAGTCGGCAAATGATAAAGGCTACAAAGTTGATATTGCGATGTTGTTGCAATTAGACGATGAGCGCCGCGATTTGCAGAAGCAGGTTGAAGCGCTACGTGAACAGCGGAATGTTATCTCAGCAAAGATGAAAGGCGGTCGACCAGACCAAGAATTGATTGATCAGGGTAAACAATTGAAAGTTGAGCTGGCAGAGCGTGAGAGCTATTTGAAATCGACCGAAGAAAAAGTCGTAGCAATTCTTAAAAACGTCCCGAATATCACTTTTGACGACGTGCCTCTGGGTGGCGAAGAAGATTCTGTTGAGGTAAAAGTTTATGGCGATAATAAATTTGGCGCAAAAGACCATTTGGATTACGCCGTAAGTCGCGGCTGGGTGGACTTTGAGCGTGGCGCTAAGGTGGCTGGTGCGAAGTTTTATTATTTGAAGGGCGATTTGGCTTTGCTGGAAAATGCCGTAACTCAATTTGCTTTGGATTACGTAACAAAGCAGGGCTTCACATTTATGACCGTGCCGCATATGGTCAATTTGCGAACAGCTGAGGGTGCGGGTTTTACTCCAAAGGGCGAGGGTAGTAACGAATATGTAGTTGACGGCGAAGATTTGACGCTAATTGGTACGGCGGAAATGTCATTAACCGGCTATCATGCGGACGAAATTTTGGACGAAAAAGATTTGCCATTACTGTATGCTGGATATAGTCCTTGCTATCGAAAAGAGGCGGGAACATACGGCAAGCACACGCGTGGTCTGTTCCGAGTTCACCAGTTTAATAAGTTGGAAATGTACGCGTTCTGTCTGCCGGAGCAATCTAAAGAGATTCATGAGAAAATTCTTAGCGTTGAAGAGGCGCTTTGGCAGCAAATTGGGATTTCTTATCACGTGGTTAATATTGCGGCGGGCGATTTGGGTGCGCCGGCTGCAAAGAAATATGACATTGAATATTGGTCGCCAGTTGACCAAACTTATCGTGAGCTGACGAGTTGCTCAAATTGTACTGATTATCAAGCTCGTGGCCTGAATATTCGAGTTCGCCGAGAAAATGGCACTATTGAATCTGTCCATACGTTGAATGGAACTGCGGTGTCGTTAGCGCGATCGCTGGTGGTGATTTTGGAGAATTTCCAGAATCCAGATGGAACTTTGACTGTCCCTGAAGTACTTCGTCCATATATGAATGGTCGTGACGTGATATAATAAAGAGCATATTAGTTAGTAGGAGGAAAAATGATTAAGGATATTACAATTACTGGCGTTAAATATGAACTGAACGCCACAACAAAAAAATATGTTGAGCGAAAAATTGGTTCGTTGGGAAAATATTTGCCACGCCATGCCCGAAAGAGCGCGTCTGCAGATGTTAAGATTAGGCAGATTGACAATCCTGGCGGCAACAAGTACGAGGTTGAAGTTATTATCAATGTGCCAGATAAGAAAATTGTGGCTAAGGATTCAACCATGAACGTTTTGGCTGCAGTGGATATTGTTGAAGCTAGGTTGAATGGTCAAGTTCGTAAGTATAAAGACGATGTGCTAGCTCATGTTGGCGGAAGTCGCGGGGTTTTGGCGAAGCTGAAGCGAACTTTCGGTCGAAAATAATTGATAGATGAAATTGGCAGGAAAGCGTTCAGATTATGGGCGCTTTTTCTTTTCAAATTGCCCGAAAAAAGTTATAATAAAAGAAGTTTTTGAAAATGCCTGAAAGTGAGGGAGTTTTAAGGTTTATGGCAATTACACAACAAAAAGCGCTGAGTAAGATTTTTGGCGATCCACAGAAGAAGATTTTGAAACGATTGCGTAAGCAAGTTGACGTTATTAACGGTCTGAATGACAAATATGAAAAGATGTCAGATAAGGAACTTCGGGCGCAGACTGATGAACTGAAAAAGCGTTTGTCGAAGAAAAATGTGACACTTGATACGATTTTGCCAGATGCGTTTGCTGTAGCAAGGGAGGCTGCTAAGCGTGTGATTGGCGAGCGTCCATATGATGTGCAGTTGATTGGTGGTATGGTTCTTCATGAGGGTAATGTTGCTGAGATGAAGACTGGTGAAGGTAAGACTCTTGTGGCGACGTTACCGACTTACTTGAATGCTTTGGAGGGCAAGGGCGTTCATGTGGTGACGGTTAACGACTATTTGGCGCAGCGCGACGCCGGTTGGATGGGCCAAGTATATGATTTCCTAGGCCTGACTACTGGTGTGATTATCAATGAGGCGTCATTTGTTTATGATAAAGATTATGACAATGAGCATCACGACGACCCTCGAATGCGAAAACTTCGTCCGGTTTCGCGTAAGGAAGCTTATGCTGCGGATATTACTTACGGAACCAACAACGAGTTTGGCTTTGACTATTTACGCGACAACATGGTTAATGACGTTGATTTGCTCAGGCAGCGTGAATTGAACTTTGCGATCGTTGACGAGGTCGACTCAATCTTGATCGACGAAGCTCGTACGCCACTTATTATCTCTGCTCCAGCAGCTGAAAATCCTGACAATTATTACACGTTTGCTAAAATCGCCGCAAAGTTGGTTCCGGAAGATTACGTTTTGGATGAGAAGCGCCGAAGTGTTGCCTTGACTGATGAAGGTGTTGAAAAGGTCCAGAAATTGTTGGGAATAAAAAACTTGTACACGCCAGATCACGTGCGCAGTGTTTATCACATGGATCAGGCTTTGCGAGCACAGACATTGTTCAAGCGTGATAAAGATTACGTTGTAACTAATGACGGTGAGGTGATCATTGTTGACGAACATACTGGTCGTTTGATGCAGGGTCGCCGCTACAATGAAGGTTTGCATCAGGCTATTGAGGCAAAGAAGGTGTTCCTGTGTTGGAAGAGAGTATGACCTTGGCGACAATTTCCTTCCAGAATTACTTCCGTTTGTACAATAAATTGAGCGGTATGACTGGTACGGCGTTCACTGAAGCTGAAGAGTTTCAACAAATTTATTCACTTGATGTTATCCAAATTCCACCGAACAAACCAGTTATTCGCGAGGATAAGGAAGATTTGATTTTCAAGACTGAAAAGGCCAAACTTAAAGCTGTCGCTGAGGCAATTAAGGATTACCACAAGCAAGGTCGTCCTGTTTTGGTTGGCTCTGGCTCTATTGAAAAGAACGAGCAAATTGCTAAATATTTGGAAAAAGAAGGCATTAAGTTTGAGATTCTGAACGCCAAGAACAATGAGCGTGAGGCTGCGATTGTTGCGAAAGCCGGTGAAAAAGGCGCGATTACTTTGGCTACGAATATTGCTGGTCGTGGTACCGACATTAGCTTGGCGAGGGCGTTAAGGAGTTGGGCGGACTGGTTGTTATCGGTTCGGAACGACACGAATCACGCCGAATTGACAATCAGCTCCGTGGTCGTGGTGGACGTCAGGGTGATCCAGGCGAGACTCAGTTCTACGTTTCGACCGAAGATGATTTGATGCGAATTTTCCAGGGCGAGCGAATTGCGTCATTGATGGACAGATTGGGTGTTGATGACGATACACCAATCAGAACTCGCGCTGTATCGAAAACATTGGAAGCGGCACAGAAGCGAGTTGAAGGCTACAATTTTGATACGCGCAAAAATGTTGTTCAATACGACAATGTAATTAATCGTCATCGCCGAGTCGTTTATGTTATGCGACGTAGGATTTTGGAAGGTGACAATATTAAGCCGGAAATTGAGCGATTACTAAAGGCTAAGGTTCGAGAGTTATCAGCTCTTCCGTCAAAGAATAATCCAAAGTTTGTCGAGGATTTCTCGGTTATTTTCCCAGTTGATAAGGAAAAAATTGAAAAGGTTGGCAAGGAAAAGAAAGATCGTTTGCGCTATGAGAAGGCGCTGGAGCTGGCTGAAGAAGCTTATGCGGAGAAAGAGTCTGAAATTGGTGCTGATGATTTGCGTGGAGTTGAGCGCGAAGTCTATATGGCTGTTCTAGATACTCTGTGGATGCAGCATTTGGAGAATATGCAGCATTTGCGTGAAGGTATTCACTGGCGTAGCGTTGGGCAGCGAGATCCTTTAGTGGAATATCGATCAGAATCTCAGAAATTGTTTGAAAGTTTGCAGGCTAATCTTCGCGATGAGGTTTTGACGACAATATTTAACATCCATAAAGCCGATACGGTGGTTCGTCAATCTCAAGATGATGAATATGACACTGAGCTAACTAGGTTGGCTGAAAATGCCGTTGAGCGTGGCGTAAATGAAATTGGTTCGGGTGAAGAAAATCGTGACGATGATTTTTCTGTGAAAAAGGGTAAGACTAGTGCGGAATCAAATCGCGCGAAAAATCAAGCTCGAAAGAAGAAGAAGGCTCAGCGACAGAATCGTAAGAAAAATCGTAAATAATCAGAGAATCGGGCAATGAAACATACAGTTGAGGAAATTAGACTGAAGAATGGTGCGCGCGGCTTATTGATTGACGTTCCAGATGCCACAGTAATGAGTTTTCAGGTGCAGTTCAGGGCGGGAAATCGCTACGTTTTGAATAAAGATATTTACGAAACGGCTCATATTATGGAGCATATGGCGTTTGGCGCGAACGAAAAGTTCCGTTCGGAGCATAATTATGAGCAGGAATTTACCAAGAATGGCGCTTATCACAATGCCTATACTTCTGACTATTCAATGGTTTATGAAGCGATTTGTGCGGATTTGAATGGGATAGGATTTTGGAGCTTCAGAGGCTGGCTATTACAACGCCACGATTCAACGCCGATGAGCTTGAGGCGGAAAAGGGTAATGTTCGCTCTGAATTAACTGGTTATCTCAATAATCACAACCGCGTGATGTGGCCGCGTATTCAGCAGGCGCTGGGTGAGGATATTTTGACGTACAATCAGCGCTTAAAAACAATTGCTAATATTGAACTAAAGGATATTAAAAATCATCACAAGCGAACGCACACCTTGAAGAATATGCGGTTTGTGGTAGCTGGAAAAATGGCTGGACGAAAAGCGGCTATTAAAGAACATCTTGAGGGTTGGCAATTAGAGACTGGCGAACGATTTGTCATTCCGCACGATGAACCACGCAGGGCTAATCCGGTTTTAGTTAGGCGAAAAGAGGCGACGAATTTGACATTTGGCTGGTCGATGATGATTCCACGCGAACTAAGCGATGAAGAAGTTACTGCCATGAATGCATTGAATCATATTTTAACTGGCACGATGAGCTCAAGGATTTTTGGTTCGGCTCGTAAAAAAGGCTTGGCGTATAGTATTTTTAGCGATACATCGATTGGTTTTTATGATTCGGCTTGGGATTTTGGCGGACAAGTAAATGTTGAAACTGCAGAAAAACTCTTTGATATTATTGTGAGAGAGTTGAAGAAAGTTTTGGCTGGATCTATTTCCGAAGAGGATTTGGAAAGCGTGAAGTCATATTCGTTGGGTCGTTATCAAATGGGCGCTCAAACTGTTGGGCAAGTAAGCAATTTCTATATAGGACGATATTTTGCTGATGATTTCGTGAGAGATTATGCCGCCATTCCAGATTCTATCTTGGCGGTAACTCCTGATCAGTTGATTGAAACGGCTCGTCAATTTTTTGCATCAAACACATGGACGTTGGCAGCAGTTACTTCGGAAGAAAAAGAGCTACTAACAAAGCTGTACGATAAGCTCGACAAGCTGTTTTTAGGGTGTAATCGTAAATTGCCCGTGATATAATCAGGTTATGAAAATTGTCATTGCTGGCTTTGGTGTTGAAGGTCAATCTAATTTGCGATATTTTCGGGAGAAGTTTCCGGAAGCTGATTTTTTAGTGGCGGACGAGCGTGAACAATTAGATAATTTGCCGGAAAATGTGGCTTATCAGACGGGATTTTCGGGGCTGGATGACGCGGATTTAATCGTTAGGTCGCCAAGTCTTCCGCCAAAAAAGATAAAGACTAGCGGTCAAATTTGGTCGGCGACAAATGAATTTTTCGCTAATTGTCCAGCGACTATAATTGGTGTGACTGGTACAAAAGGCAAGGGCACGACGTGCAGTTTTATCTCGTCGATTTTGCGCGCGGCAGGTAAAACCGTTCATTTGGTGGGGAATATTGGCGTGCCAGCTTTGGATATTTTGCCGAAAATTGAGAAAAATGACATTGTCGTTTATGAATTGTCCAGTTTTCAATTGTGGGATTTGCAGAAATCTCCGCACGTTGCCGTGGTGCTGATGATTGAGCCTGACCACTTGAACGTCCACGCTGATTTTAATGATTATTTGGCGGCAAAGGCGAATATTACTAAGTCTCAAACCGCTGACGATTATGTTGTCTATAATTCTCAAAATGAGTTTAGTTCGTCGATTGCAGATGCGAGTTTGGCGCAGAAAAAGGAATATCCATTTGTTCTCTCGGACGATATAACTTCTGCGATTCGCTTGCCGGGGAAGCATAATGTCGACAATGCTTGCGCAGCGATAGCGGCGGTGAAATCGATTTTGCCGAACGTGTCGGATGATGAGATAAAGAAGGGGCTTAGCGAGTTTACGGGGTTACCGCATCGACTGAAGTTTGTTGCTGAAATACGGCGTGAAATATTACGATGATAGCATTTCGACAACTCCAGGCAGTGCGATTGCGGCATTAAAAGCTTTTGCGGAGCCGAAAATTTTGATTTTGGGCGGCTCAGATAAAGGCGCGGACTATTCTGAATTAGCAAAAGAAATTGCCAGACAAAACGTACGACTGATAATTATCAATGGTGCCAACTCTGATGAAATTAGGGAAGTTTTAAGAGAAGAAAAGGTTGATTGCGAAATTGTCCAATTAGATATGGCGACAATGAAAGAGGTTGCCAAATCAGCCAAAAATAAAGCACAATCTGGCGACGTGGTGATTCTTAGTCCAGCGGCCGCCAGCTTTGATATGTTTAAGAGTTATTCTGATCGTGGCGAGCAATTTGTCGCCGCCGTAGAAGAGCTTTAATCTTGATAAACTTCTGGCTTTAAGACGCCGATGTATGGTAAGTTGCGGTATTGCTGGCGAAAATCCAGACCATAGCCAACGACAAATTCATTCGGTGTATCGATGCCGACGTAATCGGCTTTTGCATCAACTTCGCGTCGCGCTGGTTTGTCTAATAGCGAGCATATTTTTACCGACGCAGCATTTTTTGCGGCAAATAATTCTCTTAGCGCCTGGGCGGTTCGACCGCTGTCGATTATGTCCTCAACTATCAACACATGCCTATTTGTCACGTCGGTATCCAAATCTTTGATAATTTTTACAGATCCAGAAGATTTTGTGTCGTCGCCGTAGCTGGAGACCGCCATGAAATCAATTTCCATATAGCAATCCATCGCTTGTATCAAGTCGATCATAAACGGCGCTGCGCCGCGTAAAATACCCACGACAACAGGATTTATCGTGATAATCCTCGGTCAATTTTTTCCCAAGTTTTTGGACTGCCGTTTTTATATCTTCGTTCGTAAATAGAATTTTCTCAATATCTTTATCCATCTTTTTATTTTAACAGAGAATTGAGCGCTGAAAAATGGTGCGGTAGAATATGCTATTGACTTATATCTATATATAGTGTATAATATAAAATATGTCATTTGAATTATCAGAGCCTACGAATCAAAAACCTTACAGCATCCACGAAGATGAACCTGTGTGTTGGGGTGAGACAACTGACCCTGATCAACATAATCCCGATAACTTTCGCTATTTAGTGCATGCTTTTAATCCTTTTTCTCTTTTTAACGCGATTTATACATCAAAGGAAACAGATGCTTCTAATGATGAGGTACGACGTCAATCTATTGACTTACGAATTAGGCCAGAGGATATTGATGAGCGAGTGTCTGTAAGTATGTCATTGATTGAAAATGGTCGCACTGCTACATATGGTAGCGGTGGAATTATTGTGCAGGCTCCTGAATCGAGCATTGTGCTTACTTCGCCAACTGACGCTGGTGCGATAAATAGCAATAAGGAGCGTCTTGTGGCTCAAGGCCAATCTAGAGGACTGCTCTCGCCGGACCAATTGCTTGAACGCGGTTCACCGCGTACTTATAATGAAGTTGTAGCGCTTGGTCGTAGTGGATTAAGGGCTGCTGGGTTTTTCTATAAGGTAGACTCTCGAAAAAAACCTGTTGATTCTGATCTGGCGGCGAATATGCTTGGTCTTGGACGTAGAACTGGTCTGCCGGTTGTTGAGATTCCTGAAGAGAATATTTATACTGAGAACAAAGTTGTTCGATATACATACATGGATTCTAGTCAGGGAGAGGAGCTAAGAATATTCTTAGGCGGTATGTGTTATTGCGCGCCGAAATCGAAGGGAGATTTGAGGTTTCGTGTTGTCGAGGGTGATACATTGAAATGGTATTTTCCTTCGCCAGAAAAATTTGAAGCTGCTGTAGGTTTTGCCTTAAGTACAGGAGAGATAGGTGAAGCTGAAGCGAACCAAATTTTAGAGGATTATAGAACGGCGGATATTGAACGTCAGACGCCAACTGCTTATTTTGATGAAGACGGTGAGATTGATAGGGTAGAGTGTTCACAAGATTACGGCGAGCATGAGGTTAAGCTCAATATAAGTCGACATGGTATCGCTAATAAAATTCAAGAAGGTGCAGCTAGGCTTATGGGGGAGGGTGTTGAAAGTCTTAATCAATATGTTACAGATCGTATGATTGAAGCTGCAGTAGAAAACCTTAGTCCAGAGAAGGCAGAGTCTATTAGATCGTGGTATGAGAAAGTACGACCTTCTATCGCAGATGCGTGGTCACAGCGAAATCGGGCGAGATCTCGTATGGCTTATCGTATTATTCGGTGACCCTTCGCCGTGATACAATAAAATATATGCAACCGCTAAAAAAGAAAATTGGTGAGTTAGAAAAAGAAATTGAACAGGCTAAAAAAGCCCTGAGGTTTTCTGATTTGGAGCAGAAATTGGCGGAGCTGGATGATCAATTAAACCAGCCAGAAATTTGGAATAATCCTGATTACGCTCAAGAATTAACGAAACAAGCCGCCAGCCTTCGTCAGACCGTCGAGCCTTGGCAAACTTTGACGGTGCAGGTTGGTGATATGGTGGAGTTGATGGAGCTTGGCGATGACGATTTATTGCCGGAATTCCAAGCGCAAGTTGCGGCAATTGAAAAGAGTTTTGATAGGCATAAAACCGATTTATTATTCTCTGGCGAATATGACAATCGTTCGGCAATTATGCGCATTTCCGCTGGTGTGGGCGGGCTGGATGCGCAGGATTTTGCGGCGATGTTGGAGCGAATGTATTTGCGCTGGGCGGAAAAATCTGGAATGAAGGTTGATACGCTGGAACGCTCGACAAATGACGACGCTGGAATTAAAACGGTCGTTTTGGAGATTTCTGGGTCTTTTGCTTATGGAAAATTGCGGTCGGAAAATGGCGTGCATCGTTTGGTGAGATTAAGTCCGTTTAACGCCGACAATTTGCGCCAGACTAGTTTTGCGCTTGTCGAGGTTTTGCCGAAAATTGATGCGCCAGATGAAATATCGATTGATCAAAGTGACTTGAGGGTTGATGTTTATCGTTCGGGCGGCAAGGGTGGCCAAGGTGTAAATACGACGGATTCAGCAGTTCGAGTGACGCATGAGCCGACAGGGATTACGGTAGCTATTCAGAATGAGCGCTCGCAGATTCAGAACAAAGAAACGGCGCTGAAGATTCTGCGGTCAAAATTATTAGCGATGAAATTAGAACAACACGCCGAAACTTTATCTGATCTCAGGGCTGGCGAATCGGCAAACTGGGGTAGCCAAATTAGAAATTATGTCCTACACCCGTATACCTTAGTTAAGGATACGCGCACAAAGCACGAAAATCGCAACGCTCAAGGTGTTTTGGACGGTGATATTGACGAATTTATCACAGCATATTTGGAACAAAATGCTGATTCTAAAAATATTTAGCTTATGGTATAATACTAGTAATGATTCTGTTAGATAGGGTAACGAAGAACTACGGAAAAAGTAACAAGCCGGCATTGAATCGGGCAAGCATTCATGTTGGTGCTGGTGAATTTGTGATTATTGTTGGTACGTCGGGTGCTGGCAAATCGACACTTTTGAAGCTTTTGACCAGGGAAGAAAAGCCAAGCTCTGGAAAAATTGTAGTTGGTGGAATTGACTATGACAATTTGAAGGACAAGCATATTCCGCTGTTGCGTCGTAAAATTGGCGTGGTTTTTCAGGATTTTAAGTTGCTTCCGAATCGAACGGTGTTTGAAAATGTGGCGTTTGCGCTTGAAATCGCTGGAATGACAAACCGAGAAATTAAGGCGACTGTGCCGAAGGTTATCGAGTTGGTTGGTCTTAAGGGGAAGGAAAAGCATTTTCCTCATCAGCTTTCTGGTGGTGAGCGTCAGCGTGTAGCAATTGCTAGGGCGGTGGTGCGTCAGCCGAAGATTTTGATAGCAGATGAGCCGACTGGAAACTTAGACCCGAAGCACAGCTGGGATATTGTTCGCCTGCTAGAAAAGATTAACAAGTATGGCACGACGGTTATTTTGACGACTCACAACGTGGAGATTGTTAATAAATTGAAGCGGCGCGTTATTACAATTGATCATGGTAAATCACCTCTGATCAGGCGAGAGGGAGCTATAAACAGTAATGAAATCAGCTAGTAAGTCCAACAAGAACAAAGAAACTATCCGTATACGTCAGCGTCGACGAAGTTGGCTGACTTTTGTTAGGATGTGTCGCTATGGCGTAAATAACTTTAGCCGTAATGCCTGGCTGACAATTGCTGCAACTGCAGTGATGAGTGTTACGCTGATTATCGTGTTTGTGACATTATCAGCGCGCCAGGTTTTGGTTGATACTGTTTCAAATGTCTCCAAACGTGCCGATATGTCAATTTATTTAAAGGGTGACACGCCAGAGAAGGAGATTAAAAATATCAAATCTCGAATTGAAAAATTAGATAACGTTGATAGTGTTAAGTACATTTCCGCGGAAGAAGCGCGCGAAAAGCAAGCCGAGCAATATAAGGACAATCCAGATACGCTTGAGGCGATTCGTGAGTCTAGTAATGAAATGTCAGCAACACTTCGCGTTTCCGTGAAAGAACTGAATAATCAGCAATCCTTAAATAATTTTGTTAAAACCGATGATCTGTATAAAAAATATAAAGACCCTCGCAGGGAGCCGTCATTCTCAGGTGAGCGCCAGCAAGCTATTAAAACGGTTGGTAATTGGGTGAGATTGGCGAGTATCGGTGGTTCGATTGCTACGGTTGTTTTCGTGGTAATTTCTTCGCTTGTGGTCTTTAATACTATTCGCATGGCAATTTTTAACCGCAAGGACGAGATTGAAATGATGAAGTTGATTGGCGCGGAACGTAGCTTCATCAGAGGTCCGTTTATCGTTGAGGCCATAATGTATGGATTTATCGCGGCAATCATTGCGACAATAGCCGGGTATAGTTTGCTGTTTTTTGCCCATGATCCGATGGTAAAATATGGTATTCCCATTGATAATCTTTTGAGTCATCTGATGGTTTATGGGGTGCTAGTTTTCTTGGGCATGATCTTAGTCGGTGCATTAATTGGCGTGGCGTCATCTTGGGTGGCAACTCGTAAGTATCTAAAGCTGTAAAGTCCTTGACATACTGATTATGCTTATGCTAACATAGACGTATGAAACTACGGTCCACCACACCAGTTTCGGCATCATTGGTCAGCAGAGCGTCTCTGGTGGCGATGTCTGCATTGCTCGCTGGATCGGGCATTTTTGGCTTGGCATCACACGTATTGGCTCGCGATTATAATGCTGAAATTCAGACAAAACAACAAGAAGCAGATAATTATAATGCCGAGGCTTCACGCTTGGGTGAGATGGCTGATAGTTTGCAAGCGGAACTTGATAAGATAAATGGACAGATATCAGCTATTCAGGCGCAGATTTCTGATAGTCAAAAGAAGATTAATAATCTTAATGAACAAATAAAGAAGAATGAAGCGTCTATTAAGCAGAATCGTAAAGCAATGGGCCGTATCTTAGCAGACTTGTATGTCGACGATCAGATTTCGCCGCTAGAGATGCTTGCTAGTTCGAAAAATATCAGCGACTATATCGATAAGCAAGAGCAGCGCAGTTCTTTGAAGACGTCATTGAACGATAAGATTAAAGAAATTAAGGCTTTGCAGAAAAAGCTAGAAGAGAATAAGAAGTCCGTTGAGAATACGCTTCGCGACCAAGAATTGCAGCGCAATGCAATGGCGGCTAAGCAGTCTGAAAAAGCAAAATTGATTGCTGATACGAAGAATGACCAAAATAACTACGCGGCGTTGGCTCAGAAGCGTAATTCTGAGGTGGCTAAGTTGCGAGAAGAGCAGGCTGCAGCTAACCGACGAGCCCTTGGTGGTAGTAATGTCTCCATTCCGGGTGGCGTACCTGGTGGTGGTGGTTATCCTGGCGTTTGGGCAAGTGCTCCACTTGATGCTTATGTTGACCCATGGGGATTGTATACGCGTGAGTGCGTGAGTTATGTAGCTTGGAAAATTCACAGCACTGGACGATATGTTCCGCATTTTGGTGGTGCGGGTAATGCAAACCAATGGCCATCTACTGCAGCGCGTCACGGTATTTCTAGTGGATCGACTCCAAAGGTTGGTTCGGCGGCTGTAATGAATATTGGATATTACGGACACGTTATGTATGTTGAATCTGTTAATGGTGACGGAACTATTACTGTTAGTGATTACAACTTTGCTTGGGATGGATTATATAGGTATTACACACGCTCAGCTTCAGGATTGACATACGTTTACTTCTAATTAGCATAAAGTGATATATAAAAACGCTCGTGTTAAACGGGCGTTTTGTAGTATAATAAGCATATGGTTACGGGAGAGAAGACAGCAATTAAGTTGGTTTTTTTGACGCTTGTTATTGTGGCTATTGTTAGTTTTGTGGCGGGAGCTCGCTCTGATGCACTGTTTGCTAACGTGGCGTCAGTATTTGGCGTCAGAACTTCAAATAAGACGATTGACTTATCTAGTGTTCAAAAAACATATCAAGAACTGATTGCTAATTATGACGGAAAATTAGATACTCAAAAGTTAATTTATGGTGCCAATCGTGGATTAGTCGAAGCGGCAGGTGATCCCCATACGTCATATATGGATCCGGATGAGGCAAAGGAATTTGACAAGTCATTAAGTGGTCAAATTGGTGGTGGAATTGGTGCGGAGATTGGTCTTAGAAATAATAAGCCGACTATCATAAAACCTCTGGAAAACAGTCCAGCTCAGAAGGCGGGAATTAAGGCTGGTGAGGTAATTGTTAAGGTGAATGATGAGTCATCTTCTGATTGGTCGGTAGATAAAGTTGTGAGTAAAATTCGTGGAGAAATTGGCACTTCTGTTAAGTTGACGCTTTTGAGTGAAGGTCGGACGCGTGAGGTGTCGGTTGTGCGTCAGAATATAGTTTCTCCGGCAGTAGAGTCGGAAGTTGATGGAGAGATTGGTATTTTGAAAGTTAATCGATTCGGCGATGATACAGTAAGCTTGTCTAGAAAATACGCTTCGGAATTTGTTGAAAAAGGCGTTAAAAAGGTGATTTTGGACTTACGGAATAATCCTGGCGGAACGGTTGGGGCTGCTCAAGGGCTATTGGGTATTTGGCTAGACAATCAAATAGCTATGACCGAGCGACGGGGTTCTGAAATTGTTAAAACGTTGCGTACAACTGGAACGCCAATTCTGGGCAACATGAAGACGGTGGTACTTATTAATGGCAATAGCGCCAGTGCTAGCGAAATTACGGCTGGGGCGCTTCGTGAATACGGAAAAGCCACTCTGATTGGACAGAAGAGTTACGGCAAGGGAAGCGTACAGATTGTGCTTGGACTGCCTGGAGGGTCGCAAATGAAAGTTACTGAAGCCAGATGGTATACACCGAAAGGTAAAAATATAGATAAAACCGGCATAGAGCCTGATGTAAAGATTGATCTTTCATCAGATGATATTAATAATAACGTAGACCCTCAGATGGATAAGGCAAAATCGCTATAAAGCTTGTGTTTTTGAGTGAGACAACATAAAATAGAGATAGTATGAACGGACAAAAAAAGAAGATTTTACTAGTTGAAGACGATACAGCTCTGTCTGCAGTCTATAGGTCGCGGCTGGAGATTGAAGGATTTGATGTTAGAGAAGCCAACAACGGAGAAGACGCTCTGTCTGCCACCGTCGAATATCGTCCAGATTTGATTCTTTTGGATGTGATGATGCCAAAGATTAGTGGTTTTGATGTTCTGGATATTCTTCGTAATACGCCAGAAACCGCTAATGTCAGGATTATCATGTTAACGGCTCTCAGTCAGCCAAAGGATAGGAGCGAGCTGAGAGCTTGGGTGTCGATGATTATTTGGTGAAATCTCAGGTTGTAATTGGCGACGTTGTGGCTCGTGTAAAACATCACCTAGGCGTTCAGTAGAAGCTAAGTTGAGTAAAAGAAGTCAGTCTCTATGGGGGTTGACTTTTTAATTGTTTTTTGGTATAAAGTAGTTATATATGGAAAAACCAAAACCAACACAGAGCCTCGAACAAAAACAAGAAACGCCGGAAGATTATGTAGTTGCAACTTTTCCTGTTGATACCGATCCAGATAATGCAAGGCGTCCACTAACCGTTATTCGCAGTGGTCAAGACGGAGAGGGCGTTAAGTATGACAGAGGTTGGAATCCTATTGGTATGTCGGTCGTGTGTGACACTGATTCTGAGGAGGGTATTGGTCCGATTAAGCTGCTTATGGAAGCATATAAACTGGTTGGAACTGATATTAAAACTGAGTTTGTGCCGTTGGAGGACATTCAGGGTCTAAATGAAGATTATATTAAGTATCTTTATGGAAAAACTCCTGAGGAAATGCTTAAAGAAGGAGTAGAGATTGCTGAGCGGATTTGGCGGCAGAAACATACGGCTAGTGATTGGAATAGTCTGTCGATTGCAGAAACGGGGCTAGATGAAAGCGATAGCCCAGAGCTAGATCGTTTTAATGAGAGAGTGCGAGAACTGATGAAGCCTCTAGAGACTGATGTAGACGGCATGCCTTTTGAGAACGAATCTGTGCGAGTAAATTATGATTATCTATACGATCCGAATTATGTGCCGTCAAATAATGTAGAGGACGCTGCCGTTAGAAACCCAAAAGGAGTTCCTGTATCTGAGAATAGCTTAATGCTGCGAAAGAGGCTATTTATGATCTAGCTACGAATCCATCATTAATGCAAATAATTAATCCCGAGAGGTCGCTTGACTCTAAAGTGATCATAAATAACATTAGAGCCAGTCACCTTATGCGTTGTCGCTTGTTTGAATATTTAACCTCCAGTCTTGATAGGTTGGCGGTAGTTAATCCGGGAGCTTTGGCAGACAGAGTCCTTCGCGACTCATATGATAATCTAAAATCTCCTAATTACCTCGGAGGTAATTATTATGCGGGTAAAATGCGCAGTCGTGAATATACTGTAGTGCTGGCAATTGCTATGATGGACGGCTCATTTAATGTAGACAGACAAGACAAAATGGTTACTCATTACAGGGGTGGCAAAGAGAGAAGTGGTATGCATAGGGATTCTGCAAGGGCACTTCTCGAGTATGTAAGAAATAATTATTAATAATAAAATAACTCCGCGCAAACGGAGTTATTTTAAGCAAAATTTTTTACCGATTAAAGAACAACAACTTGCGTTCGGCGTTCTGATTTGCCGGTAAACTTGGTTTTCTTAACTGACTTAAAGCCAACTACGCCATCTTTTGCAGCGTGGATGGTGAAATTGCGGCTAATGTATGTACCATCACCAGCGATCTTGTGGCACCAGTTTGGCGAACTAGAACTTCTCCAGCGGAAACTTTTTGACCGCCAAATCGCTTAACGCCAAGACGTTGACCAGCATTGTTGTGGATATTCTTGCTAGAACCACCAGCTTTAACCTTTGACATTCTTTACTCCTTATAGTTTCTATAAAACAATCTGTTCTAGTTTATCGAAAATAAAGCCAGTTGTCAAGCGGTTTTGGCTATATCTGCGGGTTTTAATACCAATATCTCTCTGGCAACAACCTGATTCTCGCGGTGGTATAAGAGATTTTTATTGATAATTTGCTGATATCCAAGTTTTTTAAGATTTTTTATCAGAGGCAGGTGGGTGAATCTGCCTTCGTGGTTTTGCCACGCTGGAACGGCTATGCAAAGCGTCGTGTTTGGGCGGATTTGCGAATGGATATTTTGTAGAAAATCGCTAATTATGTGATTACAATTTCCGACTACTTCGTGAAGTTTTTCTGGGCTGGGTGGTGCGGAAAATGGCTGACCTAAATATGTTTCGCAAACAATTCGAGAAATTCGCTCTTTCTGTTCACCTGTTAATTTTACAGAGGTGGCATCGGCCTGATGTGCTTGCCAGAAAGTTTTTGTTGAAAAAGTCTTTTCCACCCAGTTCATATTTTCGGTCGTGTAAGATATCATCTTATCGCTCAAATCACTGCCGTAAGCATTCACGCCGATAAGCGCAGCTTCTTGTAGTACCGTTCCTGTGCCACAAAACGGATCCCAAAGGTAATCGTTAGGTTTTGCGTCAGATAGGTTAATCATAATTTGTGCAAGCTTGGGTGGAAGCATTCCCACGAAGGCGTCGCGCTTTGGTCGTCCGCGGTCGCGCTGAGTATACGAATTGATATTTTGAGCGCCACGACTTTCAGCGATTATCAAATCTCCGTACGCGTTCTTAGCTATGATAATTTCAATTTTCGCCTCAGACCTGCCGAGTTTATTATTGTGAGAGGTCGCAGTGGACAGCGCGGCGGTTTTATTAGGAATTAGACGCAAACTGACGCCAGATTTTTTCAAGTTGTTTTTTAAGATAATTCCTATTTTTTGAATGTTGCGCGGATCTGTTTTATTGCCATAAAAACTTATTCCAAGGGTTATTTTTTTCTGACTATTCGAAAGTTTTTTCGTGTATTTTTCAACAATAATTTTTGAGGCTTGGAGTAGGGTATTGCGGTCTGATTTTTGCGACTTTATCTTCGTGATGACTTGTCCGCACTTAATCGTTCCGCCGAGATTGTCAATTGAAAAATTGTCGCAATTAACCGTGGCGGCTTGATTGGAGATTTTTTGGACATTTTTAGCACTGTAAACCGCCTCTAATTCAGCGATAGAGATTTCAGGCTGGCGACCGAGAATAGCTATAAACATGTCGTAATTATAACATTTATCGTGGTATAATGAAGGTTATGTTACCGAAGGTGTTGCAATTGTTAAAGTCGCCACGAGCTGTTATGAGCGTTTTGACGTTGGCGGTTTTGGCAATAATAATTTTTCTATCTCGGCATGAGCTAGTGAAGGCGTGGAATCTGTTTTTGCACGCAGATTTATGGCTATTATTCTTACTATTGCCGTTTCAGATTATCGTGTACTTCGCTGGCGGCGAGATGATTTTTTCATATTTAAGAGAGAAGAATCTGATTCATCATATTTCCAGGCTGGAGCAGACGAGAATTGCTCTGGAGCTCAATTTGGTCAATCACATTTTTCCGTCGGGTGGAGTTAGTGGGATTTCGTATACGACATGGCGAATGCATAAACTTGGCGTGAGTTCGGCGCGTTCGACATTTGCGCAGGTGATTCGTTACGTTACAGGATTTTTGTCGCTTTTAGTTTTATTGGTGATTGCTGTGTTGGCGCTTGCTATCGATGGCAAGGTTAATCGTTATATCGTTGCTGCTAGTTTCTTGCTGATTATCGTAGTTTTGGCATTAACTTTTGGTCTAATTTTTATGTTCTCGTCGAAGCGACGCATGCAGACGACTGCCACTAAATTGTCTAGATTTATCAATACGCTGGTAAAAATTGCAACCTTGGGCAAGAAGCGACGAGTGATGAAGTCGAAGAAAGTCGAAGAGTTTTTTGTTGATATGCAGGACGATTTTCAAGATTTATCTAATCATCCGAAACTTCTAATAAAACCGATGATTTGGGGAACTGTTTACACTGTTTGATGTGGCAATGTTTACAGTGGCGTTTTTATCACTGGGTGTTTTTGTTAATCCGGCGATTCTGATGGTTGGATATGGCGTGGCGGGATTGGCGGCGATTTTTGTGTTTACTCCTGGCGGCACTGGCGTGTATGAAACTATTATGATTATTTTCTTAAGCATGGCAGGCACTCCGCCGGATTTGGCGATTGCTGGAATAATTTTGACGCGAGCAATTTTACTTACTGGTACGATTATCTTTGGCTATATTTTCTATCAACACGCACTGATTAAATACGGCAAGCCAGATGATTCCCAGATTTAGTGTTAGCAATTTCATAGCAGTTGTCAATCAGACTTTTGACGTGGCTTTTGCTGGAGTGGTTGAAGTTGAGGGCGAAGTTTCTGGCCTTAAGTCTTATCCTCCGAAATACGCTTTTTTTGATCTGAAAGATGACGACGGGCTGGTTCGGTGTTTCGTTGGTTTTAGTAATTTACGCACGCCAATTGAAGATGGAATGAAAGTTGTCGTTCGGGCAATACCGGCGCTTAGGGATAATGGCGCCTTTAGTCTGAACGTTCAAGAGATTCGCCTATTAGGCAAGGGAAGTTTGAAGCGAAGTTTTGAGCTTTTGAAACAAAAATTGATAGTTGAGGGTCTGTTTAATTCTGAAAGGAAGCGTTCATTGCCGCAATATCCTCAGAGGGTGGCTGTTATTTCCAGTACGAAAGCAGCAGGATATGCGGACTTTATGAAGATTTCCAGTGAGCGTTGGGGTGGTGTGAAATTTGTAGTTGCCAATGTTAATGTGCAAGGTGTGAATGCCGCAGATCAAGCTGTTCGAGCAATATCATATTTTAATCAAATGTCAGAATCTCCAGATGTGATTGTTTTGATTCGTGGCGGTGGCAGTGCGGAAGATTTGGCAAGTTTTAACGATGAAAAATTGGTGCGGGCGGTGGCGAGCAGCCGTATTCCGACGATGACTGGAATTGGTCATGAAATTGATGAGAGTTTATGTGATTTGGCAGCGGACGTTCGCGCAGCCACGCCGAGTAACGCCGCGCAATTACTGTTTCCTGATAAGCGAGAAGTGATTCGACATCTGCATTACAGGCTAATTGACGCGAAAGACTCAATTTGTAGAGCTATCGAAGAACAGTCGCTTAATGTAACAATGTTGCAAAAAGAAGCGCTAAAACAGTGGTCAAGTCGTGTGGATGCGGCTGTAAATGCAACATTGTTGCAACAAAAAGTCATCGCTGAGTATGACCCAGAGATGGCACTGCGTCGTGGTTATGCAATGATCAAGGGCGATTTGCAGATTGGTAATATTGTAGAGATTACAACAAAAGATATAATTATGAAAGCGAGGATTGAGAATAGTGAACAACGATATGACAATTGAGCAAATGATGGCTGAATTGAACGAGCGAATCGCGTGGTTTCAAGGCGATGATTTAATCTGGATGAGGCGAAACAGAGGTTTATTGAAGCGAGAGAATTGTCAAAAAAAATTACTGCCACGCTGGAAGATATGCGACATGATATCGAGGTTCTTAGCGAGGATTTTAACGCTGAGTAGGATCTTTACATCAATTAAAGCATAAGCTATACTCTAATTATGATGACGAGAGATAAGAGTGAGCGTGGCTCAGTTAATGGCTGGATGGTCGGCACAATCGGCTGTCTAATATTGTTTTTGATTGCTGGATCTTTGGCAATTTGGGCGTACATGCAATACTCCCGAGAAAAAAGCAGTGTTGATAGTAAAGTTGCGATTGAAGTCGCTAAGGGGAAGAGCGAACAAGCCGAATCAGACCAGAAGAAATTTTCTGAAGAAGCAAAAAACCCGCGTATTGAATTTGTTGGTCCTGCTGAATATGGTCGAGTATCGTTCATGTATCCAAAAACTTGGAGCGTGTATATAGCAAACGATGGCAGCGATAGGGGTGACTATAAGGCTTATCTTCACCCAGTTTCAGTTCCTTCGACGACTAATAAAAATAGTCGGTTTGCGTTAAGGCTGGAGATTATCAATAAGAATATGGATACGGTGCTGAATGATTATCAATCACGGTTAAAGAAGGGTGAATTAACCTCAAGTAGTACTGAGTTTAATGGAATTTCAGCGACTCGGATTGACGGTACGTTTGAGAAGGAGTTGCGTGGCTCTGTGGTTTTGATGAAAGTTCGCGATAAAACTATTCGTTTTTCAACCGACGCGGATACGTTTAAGCCAGATTTCCAGACTATATTGGGCACTGTAAAAATCTCTGAATAGAAAAATCCATTACGTATTTGCTATACTAGAATTGTATGGCAGGTAAAGAGTGGAGTGATGCTGATTTTGGGGGATTGCCGAGCGTTTTGGTGGCGGCACACGAGCTGAAAACGCCGCTGGCTTTGATTAGGCAATTGGCGCTACTGTTGGACGACGATTTAACCAGTTCTGCCGATAAAACTCAGATCCAGCAACGAATTATTCGAACTTCTGAACAGGCGTTGCAGCTTACGATCGATTTGGCAAATTCAGCTAATTTAACGCCGTCGTTATTTCCGCTTGAACCGGTTAATCCGTTGGCTTTATGCCAGCAAGTAGCGATGGAAACGAAGTTCAACGCAGTGCTTTATGGGCGAAAAGTTAGCTGGCCTAAGAGCAGTCGAAATAGTCAATTGATATTAGCGAACCGAACACTTTTGGGGCGAATTTTAGCGAACTTTTTGAATAACGCACTGGCATATACAGAGGATGGGTCGGAAATTAAGGTTTCGGTTAAGGCGACAAAAGATGCCGTAAGGATGAGCGTGCGAGATTTTGGACCGATGATGAGTTTGAAGGAGTATCGGCTTTTGCTTGATGAAATGGAAACGCGAAAAACCGTACGAACAAGGCCGGAAAGTAGTGGGCTGGGGATTTACGTGGCGAATCAATTTGCGCGGGCGATGAATGGGCGAATTGGTCTGATTCGTCACCGTGATGGATTGACTTTTTATGTAGAAATGCCAATTAGTCGGCAGTTGAGCTTGATATGAAAAAGTTGTTAATTGTTGAGGACGATAAGAATTGGGCGGATATTCTGGGCAGGTTTGCTGCGGATGTTGGCGCGGAATATCGAGTGGCGGTTTCTGGTGGTCAGGCGATTGAAATTATTGACGATTGGCAACCTGACGCTTTAATTTTGGATATGTTGTTGGCTGGCGAAACGGCGATTGCTTTGTTGAATGAGCTACGATCGTACGCGGATTTGGCGAGTTTGCCGATTGTGGTTTGTACGAATATTGACGTTAAAATGGACGATTTGCGTCCGCTTGGCGTGAAGGCGATTTTGAATAAAACATCGATGCGTCCGAATGAGGCGCGGGCGATTTTTCGCGAGGTTCTAAATGACGGGGCAGAGTGAGCGAGTAAAAGCAATCGTTTTGAGGCGAACGAATTACGCCGAAGCTGACCGAGTTTTGCAATTATTAACCCCGAAAGGTCGACGCAGCGTAATCGCAAAAGGTGTGCGACGCGAGCGCAGTAAATTGGCGGGCGGAATCGAATTATTCGCGATTTGCGACGTGGTTATCCGCTCTGGTCGGGGCGATTTGGGGCTATTAACTTCCGCTCGATTGTCGGCGTTTATCGGCATATTTTGGAAGATTATGATCGGATGCAGTTTGCGTATTCGGTGATGAAACTGGTTTCTGCGGCGAGTGAAAATATTGACGAACCAGAGTGGTATTATGTGCTGAGTCAAGTTTTGGAGCAATTGAATAATCCTGCAATAAACCAAAAATTGATTGAGACGTGGTTTTATTTGCAATACGCGAGTTTGCTGGGAGATGAGCTGAATCTTCGCACAGATGTGACGACAGCGGCGTTACTGCCAGATAAAAAATATATGTATGATAATGCAGAGAAAGGTTTGAGATTGGCGGAGCAGGGCGATTTGGGTGCGGACGCAATTAAATTGTTAAGGTTAATCCAGGCCAAGCCTCTGGCAAATGTGGCGCAAATTGGCGGAATAACTGAGGTTATAAACGATTGTTGGTTGACCGCCAGACAACACGCGGCAGTGTAAAATTGCTCGTAAAATGGTATAATTTAGGAAATAATGTGAATCGCCATGTTGCCAACATGGAGAAAGGTTTTTTTGATGAGTCAAGCAAAAATGGAAGATATTATTAGCCTGTGTAAGCGTCGCGGTTTTATTTATCAGGGTTCGGATGTTTATGGCGGTTTGTCTGGAACATGGGATTATGGTCCGCTGGGTGTTCAATTGAAGCGAAACATCATGAATTTATGGTGGCGAATGTTTGTTGACGAGCGCGATGATATATATGGAGTCGATGCGGCGATTTTGATGAATCCGAAAGTCTGGAAGGCGAGTGGACATGTTGATACATTCGTTGACCCATTGTGTGAAGATACGGTTAATCATCGGCGTTATCGTACGGATCATATCCTTAAAGATAATGGGGTTGATGCGGACGGTTTGACGATGGAGCAAATGGATGGAGTGATTGCGGAACGGGGAATTAAGAGCCCGGACGGAAATCCACTAAGTAAATCTCGCACGTTCAATATGATGTTTAAAACTTTTGTTGGACCTTCTGGTGGAGATTCAATTGAAATAGGTAAGGACGTAGAGGGGGCTATAGTACCAAAAGGTAAGACGATATATGCGTTGCAATATAATCCAACTTCTATAAGTTATCTTCGCCCAGAAACTGCTCAGGGAATTTTTACCAATTTTAAGAACGTTGTTGATAGTTTTTATCCTGATTTGCCGTTTGGAATCGCTCAGCAGGGCAAGGCGTTTCGTAATGAAATTGCACCGCGAGATTTTATTTTCCGTAGTCGTGAGTTTGAGCAAATGGAGATTGAGTATTTTGTCAATCCAGAAAAATGGCAGGAAGCGTTTGATGAGTTGTTGAAGTCGACGCATGAGTTTTTGGAGGCATTGGGATTAGATCCTAAGAATATTCACGAGCTGGATGTTCCGGCGGAAGACAGGGCGCATTACAGTAAGAAAACGATTGACATTGAATACGATTTTCCAATTGGCAAGGAAGAGTTGATGGGGATTGCGTATCGGACTAATTTTGACCTGAATAACATTCAGAAAGCCAGCGGAAAGAGCATGGAATATACGATCAAGGGGACGAACGAGAAGTTTGTGCCGCATGTGATTGAGCCGAGTTTTGGTGTCGAGCGGGCGTTGATGGCGGTCTTGTCGAGTGCGTATCGCGAGGACGAGCAGAACGGCAGTAAGCGTGTTTATTTGGCACTTCCAGAGCATTTGGCGCCGGTTAAATTTGCTGTTTCACCGCTACTTAAGAATAAGCCAGAATTGGTGGAGAAGGCGCGTGAAATTTACACCAACCTATCTAAGAAAAATCCTGGACGTGTTATGTGGGATGACAATGGAAACATTGGTAAGCGATATCGCCGTCAGGACGAAATTGGTACGCCGCACTGCCTGGTTGTCGACTTTCAGACGCTGGAGGATGACACTGTTACCATTCGTGAGCGAGATACGACGGAGCAGAGGCGAGTGAAGATCGAGGACTTTGCACGGTAAGACTTGTAGTCGTCGGATGAGGTTTATATTGAGCGAATTCCAAGAGGACGAGTCGGGTTTGCCGATAGAATAGTATTGACTTTTTCTATAAAATAGTATAGAATATCAGGCATGGAAAAAAATACAGGCGGTGTATCTTTTGGTATTAGATTTATTGACTCTGGTAGTGGCTCAGAGGATTATTCTACTGCTGAAAGTCAGCGCTTGATTGGAATCTATGATGGCAATTGGTCTTTGGAAGAAGATGGAACTGTGAATGCGTCTATGGCGTTTGCTAGAAGAGTGGGCAATGTTCGTAGTCATGGGAATTTGATAGAGAAGGTTCGTGGAATCGGTGAGAGAGAGGCGCGAGTATCTATTTCAGGATGCCTTGGAATTGAAGGTGAAAGGGTGGAGCTGGATGGTAGATTGCTGGATGATCCTATGTCATGCGGTGGAACTTCTTTCTTAATCAAATCAATACCAACTAAGCTTGTTGTTCCTGATTCTATCGAAAATAACCCTGACTACAACCAGAAGTTAGATATCGTCAAACTTGCCTTGCGTGTCGGAGCTGTGGCTTTGCATTGTACAGGATTGCCGTTGGACGAACTTAGAAAATCTCCCGTTAAGCATTTTTCCTCGGATAAAGTGGATAAGTTCGTTTCTCGTTTCCATGGTAATGTGGATTTTGGCAGCGAGTGGAGGAAATATAAGGAAATTGCCAAGGATTTAATGGCTATATGAAGAAGACTGATAATTACGGTGCTAGAGTTAAAATCGAGAATATCGTTGAAGGCGACCTTAGTGAAGTTGATGAGAATTCGCTGTTTGCTTTACTGACTGGATTGACTATTAAAAAAGGTCGGATTTTTGACATAGACATAATATTAGCTAGTCGTGATGATAAATATTCGGGACACAGCATGTTGGCAGAGAAACGTCTCCCCAGTCGATCCGCATCCATACAATCGCCATCTCAGTTTTCGCGTGGTAAAACTGAGTTGCGAAGCTGGCGGGATAAGCGGGGTGTGCATTCTGTAGGGGGAGTAAGAGGAGAATTCAAAAAGAATACCTATTTTTCTTCAGATAATGCGGAATATCTCATGAGGCGAGTAGCTGCCGTGGTGGCAGAGGCGTGGCCGAGGCTTAGATACGGAATTTACATTTAATATTGTCATTGTTATAATAACCACATGCATATTATTCTTGGTGGGACGAGTGGGCTTGGATTAGAAATGGCGAAGCAGCTGCGAGAACGTGGCGAGCGTGTGCTGGTTTTGGGTAAGACTCATAATCCACAGAAGCACGGCGAAGGCTTTCCTCTGGATGTGTATTATTCAGATCAAGTGGAGGCGGCGTCAGCGCGAATTGAACAGATTTTAAACGGTGATGATATTGATCAATTTGTGTGGGCAGCCGGATATGGCTGGCGCGGCAATTTTGAAGATCAGCCGAGTGTTCGCAGTATGGCGGAAGTTAATTTTTCAGGCGCGTTGCCGCTAGTTCAATGGGCTTGGCGTAAGATGTTAACGCAGAATCGCAAGTCTGTACTAACGATTATCGGGTCGACAAGTAGCGTTAAAGCGCGCTCAGATGAAGCTGTGTACGTTGCCACGAAGCACGCTCAAGCGGGTTTGGCGCGAAGTTTGGGAATGCAGGCGGATGAGCAAAAACTTCCAGTTAGAGTTGCGTTATTTTTGCCTGGTGCTATGAAAACTCCGTTTTGGAATGGGCGCGATCTTCCAGCTGATTATATGTTTTTTAATGATCCGGCAAAAATCGCTACTCATATTATTAACGCGATTGATTGTCAACAGCAGCCATTTTTGGAATGGGCGTTGCCAAAAGGCACGTTGGTTTAGACTTTCCAAGGTGCTATAATTCAAGCATGACAAATGGTTCGAATAATGATTATTTTGGGGTAAAAATTGTAGTTATTGGCGGCGGAACGGGAAGTTTCACGCTGCTTTCTGGATTAAAAAAATATACACACAGTATTACAGCGTTGGTCAATATGGTTGACGATGGCGGCTCAACTGGCGTGTTGCGTGATGAATTGGGCGTGTTGCCGGCGGGCGACGTCAGGCAATGCCTGGTGGCGTTAAGTACTTCGCCGAAAGTTCGCGATTTGTTCAATTACCGGTTCGGCGAGGGTAGTATGAAAGGTCACGCGTTTGGCAATTTGTTTATGGCGGCACTTGAGAAGATGACAGGAAGTTTTGCTGATGCGGTGGAATTGGCTAGTGAAGTTTTGGGTGTCAATGGCCGAGTTTATCCGATTACTCTGGACGATACAACGATGTCGATTAAGCTGAAAGACGGCACAGTTGTTGATGGTCAACATGCGGCTGAGTCACTTAAGATTCCACGAGGCGAGCGTCCGTGGCTAGAGCTTAAACCGCCAGCTACGATTAACCCGCGAGCCCGTCAAGCGATTTTGGATGCCGATTTGGTGGTAATTGCGCCGGGACTTTTATATGGTAGTTTGGCGCCAGCGTTGTTGGTTCGAGGCGTTACTCGGGCGCTTGCTGAAACGAAGGCAAAGAAAGTCTATGTTTGCAATTTGGTCACAAAACCAACGCAGACTGATGGATTTACCGTGGCGGATTTTGCGGATGAAATTGAGCGATTTTCAGGGGTGAATATGGATTATGTGCTTTACAATAACCATCGCCCGCCAGAGGAATTGATAAAGAAATATGCTCACGACGGCGAATATTTAGTCGAGTGGGATAAGGAATTGCTGAAGAAAAAGCATTATTATGCGTCGGGCAAGCGTTTGATTGCTGATGACGTGTGGGTTAATACGAACTCCAGTAGCGATCCGTTAGCGGCTCAGCGCAGCTTGATTCGTCACGATGCCGACAGGGTAGCGCGCGAATTGATGCGGATTTATTTTGCGTAAACTGATTGACACTTGCAAATTACTATAGTATATGGTATAATGTGAAAGTTGTGTCAAATAAAGAATATATCTGTCTAGTAGACGAAAAAGAGATTATACCCGCAGAAGAGATTTTTCATGAATCATGCCGTAAGGTTTTAGATAGCTATATTAGTTGTACTGAAGGTGAGCGTGAGGATTTTAAGGAGCATGCTTATCGAGTACATAAGATCGTAAAAGCATATACGGGTGATGATTTACCTCCAGAGGCGGCTTCGCTGTCATTGATTCACGACGTTGCTGATAGGATGTTTAATAAAAAGAGTACAAAATATAACGATGTGTGGGCCAGGAATGCCGCAGATGCACTTTATGGGTTCATGGATGATGAAAAGATTAGCCATGATCAGTTGGAATATTCCGCAAGTTTACTGGCTGATATGGCTAAAATTGAACAAAGCGCGGCGCACCATCGTAAGTTGATGGCTGAAATTGCTGAAGAAGAGTCTAATGAAGATTATCAAGAAATATACTCCTTGGTTGCCGAGCGACATATGGGCGAGGTTTTTCCTGAGCAGTGGGCGATTGCTCAGCCATTATTAGATCTCGACCATATGAGATTAGAGATGGATAAGGTTAATATCGAGGCGTTTATAATAAAAGGCGCCGAGATAATGGATAATTTACAAAACCCATCATCAAGGAGAGAGTCTGCAGTATTGCAGGATGTATTGGAAGCTGAGTCGTTTTATGCTCCAATTCTTGAGGCGATGGGATATGAGGCTTTTGCTGCAGAGCTACGTAGCGTAGCTAAAATTAGGCGTTTGATTGGTCAGGGTAGAGAAGATCTTGTCGAAAATGCCAAGGAAGTGCAAGATAGGGTTCTCCGAGTTGGTATGGAAAAGATTGCGGGTAGGATATTTGGAGTAAACGACGGTACTATAAGTTATGCTATTCGTAAAGATGAGGATTCTGGTAAATATTCTACTCATATGGGGGAATTTGCGGCTGATACCGAATATGGCAATACGGTTGCTGGAAACTGGCGTATTAAAACTGTAGGATCGCTTGCAGATAAACTTAAGGGTGGTGACGGAATTATGGATATTGTCGGTATGATGGTGATATCTAGAGATCGTGAAACGACAGCTTGTGATTTTGCACATTTTATTGCTGATAGGTTGAAGGAATTTAGGCCGGTGTGCGCTCGAAACAAACAAACCTATATATATTCAAGGAACTAAAGAATATGTTGATATCGTGGAGCAGAATCTTCGTGAATTGGGCATGAGTTCGGATGAGTATTTGATAAAAATTGATACCGATGAAAAGTGTGAAAAACGAGGATATCCTATTTATGAAATATCTAAAGTGACGTTCGTTGTGGTTGTTGACAATGTTGAGATCCCGGTTGAAATACAGTTTATTACAAAAGACGAGCGATGCCGTGCGCGTACAGGCGAAGTATCTCATATTGCTTATAAATACCTACAGTCTCAGGGTTTTGGTAAGGATAATCTAGAGAAAGAGACGACTCGTCAACGTGTCGAGAGAATGAAAATAGTCAGTCTTGCAGAAGAGGTCTTAGGTGCGCTATACAAACGGCGCTACGACATGAAAAATAGTAAAAACACTGGTGATCTTGGGCTTAATCCGAAATCTCTGTCTAATGAAGATAAGTTTATTGAGAGTCTGATTGATCTGCGAGCTGACAATTAACGGCTTGCGCGTGATATAATCATACTAATGACAACTTACTATACTGACGGTTCTGCTTCGCCAAATCCCGGTCCGGGCGGGTTTGCGGTTATTCGTGATCTTCAGCCTTACATTTTGGGGTCAGAAGATGGCGAGACGACGAATATTCGTATGGAGGGTAAAGCTTTAATTGCAGCATTGAAAGATGCTAATGGTGCGCCGTGTGTGATTTATTCTGACAGTGAATTTTGGATTAATGTTGTTACCAAATGGGCGCCGGGCTGGGAAAAGCGCGGCTGGACGAAGAAGGGCGGCGATATTAAAAATCTGGATATTGTGCGTGAATTGTACGAACTATATTCGAATTCTCAGGCGGATTTGCGTTGGGTGCGTGGCCATGAAGGCGATGAAGGAAACGAATTGGCTGATGAATGGGCTAATCGGGCGCGTGAAGGCGAGAGATTAGCTAAATAACTGCTAGCGACATCTGGTAAAAATTGCTATACTAGAAAAATGGAAGAAGTGAGGGAAACGACTGATATTTTTTTGTGGGCAAATCAAAATGACGCAAAAAAGAATGATTTACAGATAGAGCTATTCTTATTTAGCAAAAATTACACACCGTATTTTATGCCGATAAAAGGCGATGTTGAGCAGCAGCTCAGACCGTTATTCTTGTTTGATTATATCAATCAGGTCAATTTGGGCGCGGGCACTGGAATGAGTGTTCGTGATTATGAATTGAGTGAGTCGGAGGATAATGTTTTATTGAGGACTGATCTGGAAAAGGTTGGGCGAGCTGAAACGCTGATTCATTTGATTGAACATGAGCGTCATGACATCGTGGAGTTTTCGGAAACTGAACACGAATTCAAGCGTATGAAGGGGATTGTGGCGCGATTTACTGACCCGAATAATCCTGATACAGTATTTTATACGGTTAAGTTAATCCAGCAAGGTCAGACGCTGAAGAGCGCGTTGGCTTGGGAGTTTTCTGACGGCAAATTTGGTTCGTTTAATGCGGAAATTGGCTTTAAGGTTCCGGATGATAATCAAGTTTTGATTGTCGGTAAAGATATTTTTGCGTTTAATCCTGGAAAGTTTGAGCGCATGTTTGGCTATGAGTATAAAAAGCAGGTGATTGCTGATAAAAAAGTGGCTGAAATTGAGAAGGAATATAAACTGAGTTTTCCGGAGGGAATGGATCTTAATACTCTGGTGAAAGAGCGCAAAAAGACAGTCAATAAATTGCAGAAGTTGGAAATTGGCGCAGTTAAGCAGGAAGATGTTTTGGATTATGCCGACGAGATGCAATTGGAATTGATGAGTGACGACAACGGCGCAATTATTATCATGGATGGCAATGATTTGGATATGTTCGTAAATCTCATTAACGAGGATTATATCGAGAGTAAAATCACGGGCAAGCGTTACGAAATTAAGTCGAAGAAGTTGCTCGGCGAGCCAGAAGGCGAACCGCCACGGGGCTAAAATGGATCAAGAATTAGCGCTGGCTATTCTGCTTAGCGGTCGGTCAGCGTTACTGACCGGTGCGGCTGGAACGGGTAAAACTCACCTGTTGAATAATTTTATTGTGCAGGCACGAAAACGGGGTAAGGAGGTGTCAGTAACAGCGACAACTGGTCTGGCGGCGACGCATCTTGGGGGCAATACAATTCACAGCTGGAGTGGCATTGGCGTAAATGATCATTTGCCGAACAATTTTTTTGAACGATTGTCAAAAACGCGGCGTGATGTGATTTCTAAAACTGACGTGTTGATCATTGACGAGATTTCAATGCTTCACGATTTTTCGGCTGGATATGATTGATAAAGTTTTACGAACCGTCAGGGAAAATGATCAGCCGTTTGGTGGCATTCAGTTGGTGATGAGTGGTGACTTTTTCCAATTGCCGCCAGTGAATCGCCCAAATGAGCAGGGCGGTGGATTTGTGGTTTATTCTGATGCTTGGCAAGAACTTCAGCCGGCGGTTTTATATTTGGAGCGACAATATCGTCAGAACGATGAGCAGCTTTTGGAGATTCTGACCGCTCTAAGAACTGGCGATGTTAGACGACGTCACGTCGAGGCGTTGCTGGCGCGTACGGAAATTGAGCCGCCAGATGGTGATATTACAGAACTACACACTATAAACGTTGATGTTGATGATATTAATATTCAAAAATTGGCGGAATTGCCAGGAGAAGAGCGATCGTATCAGCAAACGACGACGGGCTCGAAAATTTATGTAGAGAATTTGCAAAGGTCGGTCCTGGCTCCAGAAAATCTGGTAATTAAGCTGGGCGCGTTGGTGATGGCGGTTAAAAATTCGCCACAAAAATTATATGCCAATGGAAGCATCGGTACGGTAGTTGATTTCGAGCCGTTGACGGAATATCCTGTTGTCGAGTTTCGAGATGGTAGTCGAGTGACGATGGTACCGGATGTTTGGGAATTGCGGGACGGAGAGCGCAAACGAGCGAGTATTTCTCAGGTTCCGCTGCGTTTGGCGTGGGCTATAACAGTTCACAAAAGTCAGGGAATGACGCTTGATGCGGCTAAGATTGACCTGAGAAAGGCGTTTGTCGAAGGCATGGGTTATGTGGCTTTGAGTCGCGTGCGAGATTTGGACAATTTATATCTATACGGAATTAACCGTAGGGCGCTGGAAGTTTCTCCTGATGCACTAGCAATTAACGAGGTTTTGAGGCAGGCGAGTAGGGAGTCTGTTGAGAGATACAGGGATGTGGTCTTTAAGTCTCATTGGTAGTTTATTGAAGAGGGCGCTGGAGCTTATTACTATTGATTTATTGAGGATTATTTACTATATTGACGCCAAGAACCACCGGAGCTAAATCGCCTTACTTGAGCGGTTCACCGGTGTTCTTTTTATCGTTAAAGCTACTAATAGCGTAGACTTGCATTAACTCAACACTAGGCTTTTCCACAAAAATGTGGAAAAGTTTTTATTTGATGCAAAAATGGGTAAAAAGTTATAAAAAGGGCTTGCAAGTGGGTAGGTGTGGGTAGTATAGTGGAGTCAGTGGAACGAAAGTTGATGGAAAATCACCAACAAAAACAAACATCCACTACAAAAAAACAACTAATCTACCACGAAGGAAGGACGACGTGCAGACAGATTACTTTGAGCGTAAGTTGGACGACAAGCGACGCTTGACGATTCCGGCTGAGCTCAGGGCAGAATTTGCATCAGGCGTCGTGCTAACTCGCGGGTTTGGTAAATATCTCCACTTATATTCACAGCAAATCTGGGATCGGGAAGTGGAAAGTGCTCTAACGGGAAGTATTCTGGATGAGCGAGTTGCCGACCTGAACGTTAAATTCCGACGAGGTAAAACCGCATCGGCGCTCGACCAAAAACAAGGACGAGTGACGATTGAGCAGCATTTGCTCGACTACGCTGGAATTGACAGAGAAGTCGTTGCCGTGCGAGCAGGGGAATATTTTCGGCTAATAGCGGCCGAGAATGCGGAATAGTAGATTAGCTAAGCACTTTAACAATTAGAGACCTCTCGAGATCAACTATCTGGGTATTTGAAAATGGCATGTGGCAATTTGCTCCACATTAAAAAAGGCAACGCACCTTCCTCAAACACCTCCCAAAAAAAACTCCACCTCACACATAAGTCTCTTTGGAAAACATGGTTGTTACTGACAATCAACAAATTTCCACTCTTAAGACAACAAAAACAAACAAAACACAAATACAAAAAAGCCAGAATTAAATATCCAGTTAGGTGATCTCGAGCATTATTTCTGTATAATGGAATAATGATGAGTATTAAAGAACATCCACCACAGTCGGAAGAACTCCAGGCGAGCGAACCGATTCATGTTCCCGTACTTTTGGAGATAACCCTTAGCAAGCTGCAGCCAGTCGAAGGTGAGTCGTATCTCGACTTGACGGCTGGCTATGGCGGTCATGCCAGGGCATTCTTAAATAGGACGGATAATTACTTGAGCTCAGTGTTAGTCGATCGTGATGAAAACGCGATTAAGACATTGGGCGATTTGGCTGAAAAAGGCGTAACTTTAATTCACAAAGATTTTGTGAGCGCAGCGCAGGATTTAGTCAAGCAGGGACGTAAATTTGACGTGATTTTGGCTGATTTGGGGGTGTCGTCACCACAGCTTGACAGAGCAGAGAGAGGTTTTTCGTTTCGATTTGATGGTCCGTTAGATATGCGGATGGATAATCGGACGGAAATCACAGCGGCAGATATTGTCAATTCGTATTCGGTTGATGATTTGACGCAGCTGACTATTCGTTACGGCGAGGAAAATCCCGGACGAGCAAGGCGAATTGCGCAGGCAATTGTAAAAGCTCGACCAATTCAGGGAACGACTGAGCTGGCTGATCTGATTAAGCAAACTGTTGGTCGTGGTAGCATGAAGCATCATCCCGCGACTCGTACCTTTCAGGCGCTACGTATTGAAGTCAATCGAGAACTTAAGCTGATTGAAGAACTATTGCCACTTTTGCCATGCTTACTTAATAAGGGCGGGCGAGTAGGAATAATTAGTTTTCATAGCTTGGAAGATAGGTTGATTAAGCGTTACTTTTCTGAGCAAGCGATGGCTGGATATGAGGCCGAGCTAATTGTCCCAGAGAAAAAACCAGTGTCTGGAACTGAAGATGTTCACAATCCGCGTAGTCGAAGTGCAAAATTTCGATACGCCGTGAAAAAATAAAACAAAAAGAAGGAGGCACAATATGCCAATCCACATCAAAGTAGAATTCCAGAATACAGACAAGCCAGAGGCTGTTTCAGTACGCCGCGGCTAAACTAAAGCGTATTCCGGAATATACCTTAGAAAAACCAGCCTGTCTTTAACAGGCGGGCTGGTTTGTTATGCTAAACACAAATATAAACATAAAAGATAGAGACAAATGACAAACACCACCACATTTACTTCACGACGTTCACACGGTCAATTGCGCCGAAATCAGAATTCTACACGTTTTCAGTCTCAGGTCAAACTTGGTCCTGTTGCTCACACAGTGCTAGTTGCATTGATGATTACAGTACTGGGCTTGATTTATCTTACTCAAGCAACCAGACTTACGGCTTACGGATATGAAGCGCAGAGCTTGGATACAAAAATCACCGAACTAAGCGCAAAAAAGTCAGAATTAGAAGTGCAGAATGCGCGTCTGACGGCGCTAGAGAAGGTGAAGAATAGCAATGTCGCTTCAGCTATGACGATAACTGAAACGCATTACGCTCAATAGTGATATAATAAAATAAGCAATATGCAGCGGCTTATTCGTTCAAGAACTGGTTGGTTAGCCATCGCTTTACTAGTAGTGATGGCGGCTTTTGTGTTGCGATTATTTCAATTGCAGATTTTGCAATATGGCAAATATACGGAATTAGCGCGGGCAAGTCAGCAGCGTCAATTCGTTATTCCTGCGGAGCGCGGGAAAATTTATATGATGGACGGAAAAACGCCAGTTCCTGTAGTGCTTAATCAGGCTGTCTATACGGTGATTGCGGACCCGCAGTCGATTGATGATAAAGAGCGGAATCAGCTTGTTGATAGTCTGAGGGAAATTGCTGGCGGTGAAATGACAGAAAATGTATCTGAACGCCTCAATAATAAAAAGTCGCGCTATGAAGTTTTGGCAAAGAATATTACCAGAACTCAGGCGGAAAAATTGAAAAAGAAGAACTTTGCCGGCGTGTTGTATCAGCAAAGTTCTATTCGAAATTATCCTGAGGGCGAACTGGGCGCGCACGTGCTTGGATTTGTGAATGTGGCTGGTGAAGGTCAATATGGCGTCGAAGGCTCTCTGAATAAGCAACTTAAGGGTCGGGACGGGTTATTGCAATCTGTAACTGACGTGAGGAATATACCTTTGACTGTTGGAAAAAAATAATATGCGAATCGAGGCGAAATCTGGTGACAATTTAGCGCTGACGGTGGATAGAAATATTCAAAGCCAGACTGAATTGGCACTGAAAAAGGGAATTGAAGCGGCTGGCGCTACTGAGGGAAGTGTGATTGTTATGAATCCGAAAAACGGTCAAGTTCTGGCAATGGCGAATTATCCGACTTATAATCCAGCGGATTTTGCCAAGCAGAAAAATGGGTCGGTGTTTGTGGATAGCGCATCCATGGTTCCGTTTGAGCCGGGATCGATTATCAAGTCTTTTAGTTTTGCCACGGCAATTGACAAGGGTGTCATTACTCCGTCCAGCACGTATAATAATACCGATTGTATTAAAGTCGCTGATCGTACGATGTGTAATGCCTTGAGAGGTTTGGGCGGCACGATGACAATTCAAGGCGCGTTTAATAATTCGCTCAACGTTGGTACGATTACTGCGATTCGAAAATTAGGAAATGGCTCACAGATTAATTTGCCGGCTCGCCAGACGTTGTATGAATATTATCATGATAAATTTGGCTTTGGCGCCAAAACTGGAATTGAGCTGGGTGAGGTTTCGGGTTATATTTATCCGCCAGATAGCGCTGAAGGAAATGAGGTTCGCTATTCGGCTATGACTTACGGACAGAGTATGAATTTGACTATGGTTCAAGTCGCGGCTGGATTTTCGTCGCTAGTTAACGGCGGTCAATATTACAAGCCAACCATTCTCGTCGGTACAATTGACGAATCTGGCAATTTGAAACCGTCGGAAAATAAAATTATTCGCCAGACCGTAAGCGGCGGCACGTCATCGCAGATGCGAACAATGCTAACGACGGCGCGCCGATCTTCATTCTTGTCAAAGAGCGATAAGTCTGGCTATGAAATCGGCGGAAAAACTGGTACTTCTGAAGCGGTGGTTAATGGCGCTTATACTCAAAAAGAAACGATTGCTACATATATTGGTTATGGCGGTGGAAAAAACGGTGCCGAATATGTCATAATGGTACGTGTAGCGGCTCCGGGCAAGGGGATTAATTTGCAGGGAAATCTTCACGCTGGACCAATTTTTACAGATATATCCAACTGGATGATTGATTATATGAAAATAGCACCAAAGGAATAAATATGGGAATAGCTTTGCAGACAATGACCAATGAATTGACACACGTATTTTTACTGAGCGTCGGCGCGTTTTTACTAGCGATGTTTTTAACGCCAATTTATACGTTTTTCGCTTATCGATATCGCTTCTGGAAACGCCAAAGGTCGGAAAGCACTGACGGGAAAGAGCTGAAGATTTTCGCCAAATTCCAAGCGGCAAAATTGCGGCGAAATATTCCAACCATGGCAGGGATAATTGGTGTGATTTCAATCTTTGTGGTGACAATTTTCTTCAATCTAGACCGAGCTCAGACTTGGCTTCCTCTGGCGGCGTTAGTTGGTGGTGGAATTGTTGGGATAATTGACGATATCATCAATCTGCGTGGTCTTGGGGGCGGCGCGGCTGGACTTCGTAGTCCAGTGAAGTTTGCGCTGATTACATTGATTGGCGTAGTTCTTGGTTGGTTTTTCTTTGCTAAACTGGGCGTGACAAGCTTCCATGTTCCGTTCATGGGGGATGTGAATATTGGGTGGATGATTGTTCCGCTATTTGCGTTTGCAGTGGTGGCTACCGGTAACGCCGTTAATATCTCTGACGGAATGGATGGTCTGGCTGGCGGATTGCTAAGTGCTAGTTTTGGTGCGTTTGGTGTGATTGCTTTATTGCAGCAACATGTTCTGTTGGCGGGATTTTGCTTTACGGTTGTCGGAGTACTCTTGAGCTATTTATGGTTCAATATTTATCCAGCCCGATTCTTCATGGGTGACGTTGGAAGTTTTGCTTATGGCGCCAGCTTAGGTGTTGTAGCAATGCTGACCGATTCTTTGCTTTTGCTTCCTGTGATTGGTCTGCTATTTGTAATTGAGGCGGGATCAAGCTTGGCTCAAATCGTCAGTAAGAAGCTGTTTAAGAGAAAGATTTTCTTATCTGCGCCGATTCATCATCACTTGGAGGCGATTGGTTGGCCAGAAACTAAAGTGACGATGCGCTTCTGGGTTATTGGCTGCGTGATGGCGTTTATTGGTGTGATGCTGGCGCTCGCTGGAGGTCATATTGCGTAATTCGGTCGCCAAAAATCGTCAATCTATCGCTCAGCCGGTTCGAAGCCATCGGCCAATGTACCAGATTGTGCTTTATATGGGGCTTTTGTTGCTACTTGGGCTGATTGTTATGTATGCGCTGGGGCCACAACGTGCCAACGTGATGAATTATGCTTACGGCACGAATTATAGCGATACGTATTTCTTTGGTAAGCAGCTGACGAGTGTGCTTATTGCTGTCGTGGCTTTTTCTGCGTTTTATTTTACGCCGTACAAATGGTTTACTGGTGAGAGATCAAAATACATTCTCTACGCTGGATTTGCGCTATGTATTTTACTATTTCTCTCAGGTGCAGTACTTCATTTGTCGTTTGCGCAAGAAACCAACGGCGCGTATCGATGGTTTTATCTGGGAGGATTAGGTAGCTTTCAACCGGCAGAGTTACTTAAATATGGCGTGCTATTGTTTTTGGCGGGATTTTTAGGGCGTCGCTCGCAACAGGGAAAATTGAACGACATCCAAGAAACTATCATTCCGCTGGGCATTATTTCCGGATTATCGCTGCTGATGATTGTATTTTTACAAAAAGACTTGGGAACGGGAATTTCGTTGATAGCGATTATCTTATCAATGATTTTAGTGGCTGGAATTGATTGGAAGATTTTCAAGAAGATTCTAGCAATTGTTGCGCTTTGTGGTTTGGTGATGATTTTTACGTCGCCACACCGAATTGAGCGCGTGATGACTTTCGTGCAAGGTGATAGTCATAAAGGGACAAGTAGCCAGGAGAACAAGAATTATCACATCCAGCAGGCTAGAATTGCGATTGGTTCTGGCGGGCTTCTGGGGCTTGGAATTGGAAAAAGCGTTCAGGCGACAGGATACCTCCCAGAGGCGACTAATGACTCTATTTTTGCCGTTATGGGAGAAACGTTTGGATTTGTTGGACTAATAGCTATATTAGCGCTATTTACGGCGTTGCTACTATCAATTTTGCACGTAGCCGCGAGACTTCCGAACGTGACGTTGCGGCTAATTGTGGCGGGAATTTTTGGCTGGATCGCGTCGCATGTAATATTGAATATTGCTGCAATGACAGGGTTGGCGCCGCTTACTGGAATCCCATTGCCATTATTAAGTTATGGCGGTACAAGTATGTTGTTTATCGCGGCAGCACTGGGTTTAGTTTTCCAAATTTCCAAATATACGTCACATAAAGCATTAGAGGAGGGTGAAAGTGGCCAAGATCTTAGCGGTCGGCGGCGGCTCAGGCGGACACGTTACGCCAGTGGTAGCCGTATTTAGAGAATTACAGAAAACTGGTGATCACGAGCTTCGTTTTTGGTGCGATAAAAAATTTGGCGCCAGCGCACGCGGGATTTTTGCTAAGTTCGACGAGCGTACTCCGGTCGATTTGATTATTGCTGGAAAATTACGCCGATATCACGGAAAAAGCATCTCATTTCATCTACATCCGTCAATTTTATTCCCAAATTTGCGCGACGGTTTTAAGGTGATGGTTGGATTTTTTCAGAGCTTGTTTAAGCTTATGAAGTGGCGTCCAGATGTTATTTTCATTAAGGGCGGATATGTTTGTCTGCCGGTTGGCTATGCGGCTCGGCTATTAAGAATTCCGTTGGTCTTGCATGATTCTGACGCACATCCAGGTTTGACGAATCGCTTACTGAGTCCTTTCGCGAAAGCTATTGGTACAGGCGCGCCGCTTGAATATTACAATTATCCACCAGAAAAAGCTTCATATGTTGGCATTCCAGTTGCGCCAGAATTCCATCCATATTCTGATACTGAGAGAAAAGAATTGAAGGAAATTAGGCTTTGATGTCAATAAGCCGCTGGTTGTTATTACTGGCGGTGGACTCGGAGCGGGCCGAATTAACTCCGCAATTGTAGCAATTAGGGAAAGCCTACTTTCCGAGGCTTCAGTATTTTTGATATCGGGAAATCAGCAATATGAAGAAATTCTCAAACAAACCGACGAGCGAGAGGGTTGGCGATTGCAGGCATTTGTTCATAAAGGAATGGCGGAAGTTTTGGCGGCTGCGGATATAGTCGTGACCAGGGCAGGGGCGACCACTCTTTTGGAATTGGCGGCGCTACATAAACCGACAATCATCATCCCCAACGGTCATTTGACGGGCGGGCATCAATTGAAAAATGCTAAGGTTTACCAAGACGCATTGGCGGCGTTGATAGTTCTCGAAGACGAATTGGATAAGGACAATCAAATCTTGGCACGAAAGATAATTGGCGTATTAAAATCTCAGAAAATCCTTAAAGGTCTAGGCAGTAACTTTGGTAAATTCGCCAAGCCAAACGCGGCTAAAGATATGGCGAAGATTATTCTTACTACGGTGCGAAGGCAGGGCAGGCGAAAGTGAAATTCCCCTTCTCTAAGAAAAAATCGGACGATAATTTAAGTCGTCGAGAAATCGCAGCGCGTCGTCGAACTGAGAATTACGATGATTTACCCGCCCAATCGTATCGTCGAAATAGGACTCTTAATAGCCGCCAAACATCCTCTCCTTTGGAGACTTCTGAGAGACTCGAGACTCACGAATTGTTGAAAAAACGTCGCCGTGTAATGCGGAAAATGTTTGTGACTGCGGTAAGTCTACTTGTTGTGATATTTCTTTTGTTTCAATTGACAATTAATATTTCAATCCAAACTCCCGACATAAAAAGCTCCAGTAACACTAATAAATACGTGAGTGTTCTTAATGAATATTACAGCGCTCACCCAGCGGAGAGATTTCGGTTCTTCCTCAATAATAATGGCCTAAAGCAATTCTTTTTACAGAAAGCTCCTGAGGTAAAAAACATTCGCGTAGAGGGGGATTTTCTAGCGCGATCAGCTGTTAAGTTGATGTTTAGGCAGCCGGTGGCTCAGTGGTCTTCCGGAGATAAGATTTATTTTGTTGATGATAGTGGCGTTACTTTTGAGCAAAATTATTTTGCCGCGCCTACGGTTGCTGTTCGTGATGAGAGTGGTCTGCCGACTAGAGGTGGCCAAGAAGTTATCAATCGTCAGTTCTTGAGTTTCCTTGGTCAAGCTGTGTCTGAATTTTCGCAATATAAAATGAATGTTTCAGAGGTTATTCTGCCAGCTAATACTGTACGCCAAGTCTGGTTTAAGGTCGAGGGTAGGGAAACCCAGATCCGTATGACGGTGGATAGGTCTGCTCAAGCTCAGGTTAAGCAGGTGATAGCTACTTTGAGTTATTTGGATAATAACGGCGTGAAGCCAGGGTATATAGACGTCAGGGTAGATCAGAGGTCGTTCTATAAGTAGGGCGGTCAACTTCTCTTCTAGATAGAGTAAGTTCTCTTTTTGTTCTATTTATGTATAGCATGGAAAATATATATAACAATATAAAAATATGCAAAAGTCAAATAATCGCAAAATGATAAGCTAGGGGAGTAGGGCAATAAAAATATAAAAATGTCAAATAATATAAAATGCATTGTGGAAAACTTAACGAGCTTACGGCGCGCATGCTCAGAGTTTATATTGATGTAAAAATATCAATGCAGCACTCCAGTATGTGTAGTGCTGGAATTAAAAAAATATTTTTTTAAGTTCGTATTTTGTTGGTGTATATTTTTATAAAAGACAGTATGTTTTATGAAGTTGTATATAATAGAGAATCCCCTAGCCAAATTATCGAAAAAAATTCATTTTATAAGATGTTATCGGATATATGTAGACATATGTATATTCATCTTTGTATGGTATTTATTATTGCGTAAAAGGTACATTGTGCGACATTAAAACTATATCTAAAACACGACTATTCCATCGTCTTTCTTCGCGATAAATTTATCTCATTTTCACCAAATCAACCTACTTGTCGTTTATCGTTTTATAAACCGCCCTATTTGCTGGCTTGGTGTGTTTTATGTTGTATATTGGTTTATCTGCATTGGTTCGGATTTATAATTTATGCTTGTATTGCACAAAATTTATCAATACAAATACTCAGTCAATTCGGCTCTATGCACGCTTAAAAATGATTAATAATTAGTTCGTATTTTGTTCTATTGTTCTTTAATTGCTAGTTTTGCGAAAGAGCTTGGGTGATTCTGTGCTTAATTATTTCACTGTTCCATTCGCCTGTCTTAAATCGCAGTAGGGGCATATTGGCGCTCATTATAATTGAATTGACGAACTCGTCGCGCGTTTTTCGATCGGGCTGATTGTGAGTACTATCATCAAGCTCAATAGCTATAAGAGGCTTCATGTCATTGGTACAAATTAGAAAGTCTATGGATTTGCCGTTTATTCTAGAGAAGGCTGCTTTCCAATTCTGCCCTTTTATCCTGTGATCCAGAAACATGCTTATGTGAGCTTGAGGAATGATAACGCAGCCGTTTACGGCTTCATGTAGTGTTTTATAGAACGATAATTCATTTGGTGTCATTGCGCAGGATTTTTTAATGTATAAATATTCTTTCTTTGCGGGTACTTTAAGTAAATTTGTATCATTGTCAGTCCCCTGCCTTGCTTTGATTGCTAGAAAAATAATTGCGGCGGCTACTATAACTATAAATATAAGCGTTTCCATGAGATTAGTTTATCATATATTGATAATAAATGCTTACGATTTTTAGGCTTTATCGTGAGTATAGGGACTTTTGGTGCAAGATGTGATAATGTGTAAATGTCATACCAATTTAATAAATAGGATTTGAGAATGAATAGACAAGAAGGGATGTTAGCCAAGGCTAGAGAACTTAAAGCCATGCTTGACGAGGGGATAATTACCAAGGAAGAGTTCGAGCAAGAGAAGAAAAAGTTATTATCTCAGAAAAATACAGTAGACAAGCAAGATAAAGGATCATCAAACATAGAAAATCTAGAACAGGAATTATTACGTAAAAACAGTAAACCAATAGAAAATGTGCTTGCTATAGCGGCAGTATTCTCTATGAGCTACATGAGCTTTTTATTTTGGGAAGGTTACCACAGAAGTATATCGTCTAATTTAGCAGAATCAGGAGCGACAAATGCCTCAGATCCGTCAGCTATAGCGTTTGGAATCGTATTATTATGGTTTATACACTGGCTTATATTCGTTATGTTTACCACCAATATGGCTCGAAAACGTGGACGTTCAATACCGCTCGCCATTTTAGGGGCATACTTCTTCGGACTTTTTTCAGTGTTCTATTATCTTTCAAAGGGAGATAGTACGGAGCTCAAAGTACTAAAAGAAGAGAAAGTGCGCAAGCAAATCAGATAACAAAATACCGCTCGTTTGAGCGGTATTCTTCATACAATGTCAGCTGCAAATCACGACTGTACAGGCATAATACTACTTTTTAGGCGACTGCTCAAGCCCCCTCTTGTCGCTATTTGCTAGATTCCGCAATATGCTTAGTTGGTTATATTGTTATGGTGTTCTGTGACTTCGCAATAATTTATACATTTAATGAGCTAAAGTACATAAATGAGCGCGTAAAATATTATGCTAAAATGAAGGCAGGAGGATAATATGGCAAACGGAACTAAAATACTTGATAATGGAATTATTTTTCATTCTTTTACGATGGGCGAATTAATGATATCAGTACTGCTACTGATAATCATAATAATTTTGCTGGTCAATATCAATAAAAAAGACTAAGTGAAAATAGAAAAGTCGCACTTTCGGACTTTTAAATATTCATTCACCATAGGTCCGCTTTCCTGTCCAATACGGGTGGCGCTACCTACTTCTGCGTAAATATTACTACTACCGCCATAAAAAATCAATAAACGGCCGTTGTTAATACCGCCTTTAGCTATAGTTCCCTGACAATTTAGATATTGGATATAATCTACTTCCATATACTTTTAAGTCGTTAATGATACGCCGCATACGCTACAAGTATTGATATTCTTATCACTAATATACCAGAAAGAAAATCGATGACCTTATTCTTTGTACTCTCATTCATACAGCCATTCACTTACTCCACTGCGGTGTGAGCAATCTCCTCTTCCAGTAGCGTGTGATCGCCAACCGTCACGACAGATTGCTCCGACACAATAGTGTTGTTGTTGAATAGGTTGTGGTCTATATTCTTATATATAAACTCGTCTATAGCCTCTCTTAATTCCCTAGTCATTCTAGGCTTAGGGTTGGCTTCCATTTCGTTAATAGTTTCTTGAAGAGGGTGTTGATAGCGGTTGTCTGTATTGACATCTTGAGGATTGTTTGGTATACTAGAGTTGTCAATCGACTGGTCAAGCGCATCTGCGCTAATAGCGGAACTATCGAGTCCGCACCCAGTCGATTTTCTTATGCCTGAAATATCATAAGCTAACACATTGCCTAATTTATCTACCTCACCGATATGATCTCTGGCGTATATAGCCTGCTCTTGAGCTTTACGTAGGTTAATCATGGCTGGAGCATTTTCACTCATTCCTTGACCACGCAAGTATTCTTCACGTTGGCGTAGACGTGTTATATGCTCGTTGTATGCTCTGACCTGTGCTTCATGCTCTGGATTGAGCTTGTATTTAACGTCTTCATTGACATTTTGGGATTCTTGTGCTATATTGGCACCATCAGAGCTCCGACCGGCGGAAACTGGCGCGCCGCCGACATAGCTATCGCTATTGGTGGATGATGGAACAACATTTGCGCCCCCATCCGAAGCTCTCGAAATCTCTTCTCGTTGTTTGGAGAGATTTTTTATTTCTCCTTCTCATCATTGACATTCTGGACTTCTTGTGCTATATTACGATCAGAAGCCTCTGTGTTATAACCAGGTTCGATAAGTTCCCCTGGCAACGTAGGGGCTTTTCTTGTTGTGGCGTGATCATTTTCATCATTGATATTCCGGACTTCTTGTGCTATATTTTCACTAGAAAAGTCGCCCAGTCCCCGTTCGGCTTGTCCACGGGGCGCACCGTTAAGGTCACCTGGGTGGCTTTTTTCTTGGCTTCGCACATTGCCTTCATAAAGAGTATTGCACCCTGTTGTATTATTTGTTACACTATCTACATGAGAATCCCCTAGATGGTGTAACTCAGTTGACGGGTTCGTCCCTGCTGGCTCCATGGGGGATTTTCTTGTTGTAGCGTTATATAAGAGGTTTTTATCGTTACTGTTGTCTATATTTTAAGAGCCGCGTTTTACCTTTACTCCTGACACTCTGGAGGTGATATAATTACTATAGTATGCATGCGTCCGCGATCCAATCTATAACCATAAAAGCGAGCGAAGTTGATTTCGCTCTACTTAATGACGCGGATGAGCTACAGAAAATGTTAAGAAATATTACGGAACTGGCTGGCTTACATCATCTGGAATCGGTAACGCATCAATTTTCTCCGCAAGGAGTCAGCGCTGCCCTGCTTTTATCGGAGTCGCACATCGCGATTCATACGTGGCCGGAAAGCGGTGTAGTATATGTAGCGATGACAACTTGTAAAGTGCTGGATGATGATAAATTGCAACAAATAAAAGAGTTGATTGCACGGTTGCTGGACACGGAAAAAATAATTATGAAAGAAATGGCATTGTAATATGAAACGAACCAAGGCACGACTTAAAATTAATCAGATTTTGACCGGTAAGAAGACGAATTTGCGAGTTGTTGGATGTTTGCTTTTTCGTGAATGGGACGAGAAAAAAAGCGGTTCTATTACTGGGAAGAGTGGGAAATTACTGGACTAGCTGATTATGACAGCTGGGTGGAGTATGATCATAGCGACCAAATTGTTTCTTTGTATGAGCCAATTCGCTTCACAAAGGCAATTGATCCGGCTCAACTAGAAAAAGGTCAATCATTCACAGTTTCCGAGCAGGATGGAAAAGACCATACAGTAGTAGTTGATGAAGTTGGCGTGGGCGAAATTGTTAATATTAAGGGTAAGAATACCTATCAAGTTTTCCCGAAAGAACTGATGGCCTATGCCACTCTGAAAGATACGGGTGCGCCAAAAAATCGCCAGCTGATAACAATTGAGAAGTATAATAATCGCGAGTACGACGCTTACCGTAAGATTCAATTAAGCGACAAAGAACAAAAGAAGATATTTGGTAGGACAATTAAGCCAATTAACTGGTCAACGATTATAATTACGATTATAATTATTACTATCTTTTTGTTTATATTCTTCTTCGAAGATAGCAATAACGGCGGAGGTCATGGTGGTGCGCGTGGTGTTTACGGTGGCAGTAGTGGTGGATTCGGCAAAATAAAAGGAGTTATTTATGTCACGATCAAACGCAGAGAAACGAGAGCAAGTTGCTTTATTTGCGGCGGCAATTTTAGTAGCAATCGGTGGAATTATTTATGAATTAATCTTAGGTGCGGCTGCGTCATATTTGGTGGGCGATTCGATTCTGAGCTTTAGTCTGGCAACTGGCGTGACGCTATTTGGAATGGGAATCGGTTCGCTACTCGTCAATTACATAAAGATTCATCCAGCAACCAGCTTCGCTGCTAATGAAATTATTTTGGGGTTAATTGGTGGAAATTCGGTGATGTTGATGTATTTGGGATTCGTTTTTACGCGTTCACATTGGCTAATTTTTGCCGTCATAAGTCTGGCAATTGGTATTTGTATCGGGCTGGAAATCCCGCTTTTAATGAAGATGTTTCAGGAGTTCGGGCGCAAGTCTTCGGTGAAATTATTTAGTAAGATTTTGGCACTCGATTATTTTGGGGCGTTAATTGCGTCGCTATTATTCCCGCTCGTTATGATTCCGTATCTTGGCTTAATGCGTAGCGCGTATCTGGTGGCGGCACTGAATATTGGCGTTGCGGTTCTGATTCTTAAGCAAATGAAGACTTCGAAAATTATTATGACAATTAGCGTTATTGCAACAATGTTGCTTTTAGGGCTCTTTATTTATGCTACGGAAATTGAACACGGAATTGACAAACGAACTTATAAAGATCCTGTGATGTGGCAACAGCAGACGCCGTATCAGAAAATTGTCCTGACGAGATATAAAAATGACACCAGGTTGTTTTTGAACCGCAATCTGCAGTTTTCCAGCCTTGACGAAGCACGTTATCACGAAACGCTGTCCGCTTCCGCTCTGTCTTCAGTTGCTAATCCGAAGCGCGTGCTTATTATGGGTGGCGGCGATGGTTTGCTGACTCGGGACGTTTTGAAATATCCCAGCGTTGAGCACATTACGTTGGTTGATATCGATGAGACGATGACTAATCTGGCGAAAACTAATCATCTTCTCACCGATATAAATCAGCGTTCTCTGCATGATCCGCGCGTTTCCATTATCAATCAAGATGCTTTCCAATTTGCCTTCTCTACTAAGGATAAATATGATGTTGTGTTGATTGATCTGGTGGATCCGTCGAATGAAAAATTAGCCAAGTTGTACTCTGAGCAATTATATCGTCAAATCGGTAATATTTTAACGGAGCGTGGGGTTATGGTGACGCAAGCGACGTCTTCATTTTTCTCTCCGCATGCTTTTTATATGGTTACAAATACAGTCAAGTTTGCTCATCCAGGGCGATATGTGACGGCATTTTCGGTGAATGTGCCTTCGTTTGGTGAGTGGGGTTTTGTGTTGTCTGCGCCGCAAGCTGAGGTTGTGGTTAGCCAGCCATTGCCGAAAAATCTGCGATATCAAAACCAAAAATTGCTTACTTTTTTGACTAAGCAAAACGCCATATCGGTGCCGTCTGGACCGACTTCTACGTTGGTTTCTCCGCGAATTACCGACGTTTACAATTCCGATATGCGTCAGTGGCGATACGAATAGTTTTTAAGCGGCGGTAGTGCTCTTTTTTCGACGTCGACGTCGACGCTTTGGTACGGCTGAGGCTAGCGGCGTAACTGTATTGATAGCAGTTTCTGTAGGCGTGTTATCATTGCTGCGAATTTGCAGAACAACTTCGCCGTCGTTAGCTACGGGTTGTAGTTTTTTTGGTTGACTATTTACCGCTGGAGCGTTGTTTGCAGGCTGCGGTTGAGGTTTGGCTGGTTGCTTTTTTTGGTTGCGAACAGGCTTTATTGCGGCATCAATTTCCCTCTCGACATCTTCCCTGTTTCGCGAATACATGCGACGCGAGTGTTCAATAATGTGTGGAGTGTTGTCGGCTTGGCTTGGCGGAAGTTCCAATGTGCGGGCAGAAAACGCGGGAGTTTTTTCGCCGCCGATAACCATATTGACAACAAAATTACGATTGTGCATTTGAAGCAGGTCGATTGCTTCGAAGTTCGGCTCAAACTGCTTAGCAAGAATTGGTGCATCGTCAGCAGAAACTCGGAAAGAAATCATGGTGCCGACGTTTCCGAAAACTGCGTCACGAACTGTGTCGCTCATCTGGGAAATATACTGGTTGGCAACGGTCAAGTTAAGGCCATATTTTCGAGCCTCGGATAGAATAGTTGCAAATGAATCGGTGGCGAAGTTCTGAAACTCGTCGACATAAAGATAGAATGGACGGCGGTCGCGGACGTCAGGAATGTCACTTCGAGACATAGCGGCAAGCTGGATTTGTGACCAAGAACGAACCGAGTATGGCAGCATTATCTTCGCCGATAAGACCTTTGGACAGATTGACAATTAGAATCTTTCCTTCGTCCATAATTTGGCGAATATTGAACGTAGATTTCGGCTGCCCGATGATGTTACGGATGATTGGATTGGCGGTAAAGGCGCCGACCTTATTTAATACTGGCGCAATTGCCTCGGCCACAAACTTGTCATTCCAGCTGGCAAATTCAACATTCCAGAATTGCAAAACTACGGTGTCTTGGCAATAAGTCAGCGTTTCTTTTCGGAATTCCTTATCTGTTAGCATGCGAGTAATATCAAGCATCGTCGCTTCTGGTCGATCCAGCAAAGCTAAAATAGTGTACCGCAAAATATATTCAAGCCGCGGTCCCCACGAATCGCCGAAAATACGCTTCAAAACGCCGATGATTTCTGATGAAATGTTGGTTTTTTGGTTCGGGTTCGTGACTTCCAGCGGGTTGAACCCCAGAGGATACGCGGTGTCGGCTGGATTAAAATAAATCACGTCGTTCAATCGGCTGCCGGGGATAAATTTCATGTTGTTGATTGCGAAGTCGCCGTGCGGGTCGATGATGGCATATCCTTGATTATGGAAAATGTCGCTTAAGGCGAAGAGCTCTAATAGTCCGCTCTTTCCGGCGCCCGTTTGCCCGATTATGTAAACGTGGCGTGAGCGGTCATAGCGTAGCATGCCGAATTGGTGGCTGATGCCGCGGAAATTGGTGACGCCAAAGGCGGAAATTTGGTCATCGTTGACGTCTTCGCCGGTTAAGACTGGCAATTTGGACGGCGGTTCTGCGGTCTTGGAACTTGCCCAAACTATATTTGGCGTTTCAACGTTGGTGTGCGGCAAGTGAAAAACTGACGCCAATTCTTCTATGTTTAAGATGAAGCCGTCGCCGATGAACGAACGCTTGCGATATTTATCAATAAATTCTTTACCAAACATACCCTTGGTGGCGCGAAATCCGTTGAGATTTGTTGAGTTGAACTGCTTAAACGTACCGACGAGCGCCTGCATGCGAAGCTTAGCGTTTGTCTGACTTTCGCCCATATAAACCAAGCGAATCTTTACTTCATAGCCGAGCTTGGTCGCCTTTTTCTCTGCTTCAGAAATGCGAGTTTTATCGCGGTCTGATAGCTCAACGGCTGTCGATTGATTTGCTCCCTGCTCTGGTGGTTGCCATAACGCACCAAGTACACCGATTAGCCATTGCATACTGCCGCCGAATCCTGGCAAGGAGAACATTCGTCCGTTTTTTATACTATTGATATATCGATCTGCAGCGTTTTGCCAGTCATCTGGGATTGGTCTGACTAGCACCTGAATCCATAATTCTTCGCCGGTGGTTTCCAATTTTGCTAGCGTACCCGTAATGCCTGCCAGCGGGTCGACTTCGAAGTTTTGGAAGGTGCGAATCGGGAGAAATTCATCTGTGGTTAATATCAATTCTGTCGAGTAAGCAACTTCGTGGTCGCGCTCGTGCTCAGTGTAATCTTCGTCGGCTTGGTGAATTTGAACGGTTGGGTATTGAGAATAAATCTGTCCCTCGACAAAGCTCTGCAGGGTTTTTGGCACCCAAACATAAAATCTGATCTGACCATTAACGGAGGCGATTTCAAAGCTGATGTGCTCTTGGTGCCCGCCAGATAATCGCAATTCTTTATTGTCGCGAAGAATTCCGTGTAGTGAAGCGAATAACTGCTCGGCGGCAAGTTCTTGCTTATCATTTGTGCGTGGGATTTCCAGAACCAAAAGCACGCTCTCAACTGGGGTGAAATCTTCTATCTTCCGATAATTTCGCCACGTCAAAAACATCAGGACTACCACGATTGGCATCCAAACATACCATTGCAATAACGTACCGATGAGCCAAGAAATGATTTGCATGCTGTATAAATTATCTCACCTCTGAAGGAAGTTTGCAACTAAGCTTGAGCGACTTCTTCAAAAACGTAAGTGGCTTTAGCGACTCGTTTGAATTGTGGCTTTGATTGAAGGTTTAATAGAATAGTAGTTTCCTTGACTTGTCGTTTGTCGAGGACTTGACGAACGATTTCATCACGGTGAAGCGGAGTTTCGGAGCTCTTCAAAATATCGGTGATGATATCTGAAACAGTGCCGCGACTATAACCCCAGCTGGCAAGCGCGTAAATGCCGCGACCGATTAGAACAAAGCGCTTATCTTTAATAAGTTCATTGTGAATTGCCTGCGTTGTAACGCTTCGGCGGTTAAATTCGCTATCCCGAATTCCCTTAGCAATGTCGGAAAAATGCATCGGTGAGCCATTTGTGTCCAAAACAACGTAGATTTTATCGCGAATGTTCTTTGGGTTAACGGCTGGCCATTTGGCTAGTCCCCATTGATCATTCAAGCTGGCCAATTTTTTACTAACGGTAGCCAAGGCTGCGATATTTGAAGGATGTTCATAGTCCAATTTTTTGTGCAATTCTTCCGCAGTAATAGGTTCGCCGTGCTTTTTGATTGTTTTGACAACTTCTTCGACTCGTGCTCTAATTTGCTTTTCGTTGCCGAGAGTGTCAATCGCTGCCGCTTGGTAATAATCGTCATTCTCTGTAATAATCGTGATATTTTCTGCTAGCTCAGAAATGAACGCCACACGAGCACGGTCAATTGCAGTAGCTTCTTTACCGAGGAAATGCGACGCTAAATCCTGCATACGCGCAACTCGTCCCATCTCAGACAAGCTCGAAGTAATTTCTTTTTCTATAGCAATAACCGAAGGAAGTTCTCCCTCGGCGACAGCTGTACGTAGACGCGTTAAGATTGCTTTTTCTAGCTGACGAACGCGCTCGCGAGTAATGCCGAACATATCGCCAATTAACTCTAATGTTTCTTTTCGATCGTACAAACCAAATCGTCGAGAAATGATCTCCTTCTCGCGCTCTTGCGGAATCTTAGAAATAATAGTATCGACGACAGAATTTAATTTGGCGCTTTGCTCGGTTTTTGCTGTCTCGCTCATGTTACTAGAAACATCCTCTCTGCCTCACCACAGGTTATATTGATTGAAAATATGTTTTTAATTATACAATTGCATTTGACAAAAGTCAATAGATAAATGTCATAATTGCTGATATAAATTATAGCATTTATTTTACGTTTTTTTGCAATAGATTATATGAAGAGTTTTTTTATTATCCGGAATTATTGGATAGTATAAAAATGCTATTTCTTTTTAGTGGATGTTTTGGTGGCCTTTTTAACTACGCGTTTGCGAGTTGGTTTCGCTGTTGTAGTGCTTAATAGCTCCAGAACTTTTTCGTGAGTAATAGTTTTCGGATCTGTATCTTTAGGGATTTTGACATTTTTAGTGCCGTTGGTGATATACGGACCGAATCGTCCATTGAGAACCTTAACTCCATCTGGAAACTCGGCAATATTCTTAGCAGCTTCAGCTTCTAATTTGGCGGCGTAAAGTTCGCGCGCTTTTTCTAAAGTAATACTGTGAGGGTCTTCTGGCTTAATGGAAACGAACAATTTGCCGACTTGAATATACGGACCAAACCGGCCAATGTTTGCTTTGATGTCTTGACCGTCCTCTGTTTGCCCGACGATGCGAGGCAATTTGAACATTTCCCAATGCTTGCTCTAAGGTTACCGTTTCAATCTTCGCACCTTTTGGAAGCGGTGCAAAACGCGGCTTTTCTTCATCTTCAGTTGCGCCCAGTTGCAGCATTGGACCGAAACGACCGAATCTTGCAATGATTGGTTTATTTGTTTTTGGGTCAATTCCCACTTCGCGATTAGCGCCGACTTTACTTCGGTCAATTCCACCAGATTGTTCGATTAATTTATGGAAAGGCACGTAAAATCCGTGTAACATTGTGCTTTTCTCCAGATTAGCACCAGCAATTTTGTCAAATTCCGTTTCAACATTGGCGGTAAAATCGTAATCGACAATTTGCGTGAAATGGTCCGTCAGGAAATCGGCAATCAGTTCGCCGCTTGGCGTTGGAATAAGCTTGCCGCGTGTCGAGCCGGTTTTTTCCTGGACAATACTTCGACTAACTTCCTCACCGTTATAGCTCAGGACAATCACATCTCGTGGCTGACCTTCGCTGTCGCCTTTTTCAACATAGCCGCGAGTTTGAATAGTGTCAATAATCGTAGCGTAAGTTGACGGACGACCGATACCGAGATCTTCCAGTTTCTTGACTAGCGAACCTTCGGTGTAGCGAGCTGGTGGTCGTGTAAATGTTTGACGAGCTGTAATGTCGTGAGAGTTGACTCCATCGCCAGACTGTAACTTTGGCAGAAGCTCATCTTTATTACCGCCGTAAACGCGCAAAAATCCATCAAACGTAATGACTTCGCCCTTTGCCTCAAACTGAGCGGGTTTTTTGCTCTTAGGTAAATTATCGCCTTTGATGTCAATTGTGATGGTTGTCTTTTCTAGCTTCGCTGGCGACATTTGTGACGCTAAAGTTCGGCGTCGAATTAGGTCGTATAATTTCTGATCATAGCTATTGTTGGATGCAGTTTCCAGAGTGATGTCCGTCGGGCGAATGGCTTCGTGAGCTTCTTGGGCGGACGCGGATTTGGTCTTAAATTTGCGAACCGTTGAGTAATCTGGACCGTAAAGACGCTTGATAAAATCGGTGGCCGCCGCGATGGCTTGGCCGCTCAAATTCACCGAGTCGGTACGCATATAGGTGATTTTTCCGTCTTGATACAATTTTTGCGCCGAGGCCATGGTTGCTTTGGAGCTGAAGCCGAGTTTAGAGTTGGCTTCCTGTTGTAGGGTTGAAGTGGTAAATGGTGCCGCTGGATTTCTTGCCCCAGGAGTTTTTGAGATATCACTAACAATAAATTCGGCAGGTTTCAGGCTATTTAAGAACTCGTAAGCTGCTTCTTCTGTATCGAATTTTTGATTTAACTCAGCCTTAAATTCCTGATTATCGTGAATAAAAATGGCGGTAACTTTAAATTGAGAATTGCCCTCAAACTTCATAATTTCTCGTTCGCGCTCGACCAGTAATCGCACCGCTGGACTCTGAACGCGACCAGCCGATTTTCCGCCCGGAACTTTCTGCCAGACGACTGGACTGAGCTCAAAACCAACCAGGCGGTCAAGTATTTGTCGAGCTTGTTGCGCCTGAACTAAATTCATATCCACGGTTCGCGGATTCTTAATTGCATTGGTTATAGCGTCTTTGGTGATCTCGTGGAAGACAATTCGCTTAGTCGTTTCAATAGGAAGATCCAGTACCTTGCACAAATGCCAAGCAATGGCCTCTCCTTCGCGGTCTTCATCGGTTGCGAGCCAAACATTTTCCTTGCCAACTGCCTTGACATTTCTCTTTAGTTCGGTGATAACTTTCTTTTTTTCAGGATCAACTTCATAAATTGCAAAAAAATCGTTAGCCACGTCAATCGGCGGCGTTCCATCCTTCGTCTTTTTAACAATCGAGCGAATATGCCCCACGCTGGACAAGACGTGAAAATCCTTACCGAGATATTTCTCGATGGTTTTAGCTTTGGCTGGTGACTCGACGATAACGAGATTTTTCATAACTTTATATTATAACAAATCACTATCTGGCTACAACCGCAAAGTGAATTATTACGAGCGACCACTGAGGCGACCGAGCATTGCCATTGATCCAAGACTGCGATTAACATCTGCTATTTGGCGTGGTTTTTCTTTTTCCGAGTCGCCGTTAATTGCTCGTTTTATGTAGGTGCATGTTGCGTGCGCAGCGAACGGAAGTGAAGCGGCGAATGCTCCAGCCCCTAGTTTACGTAGAATCTCGGCGAGTTTTGGATTTTTGTCTTGCTCGGCAATATGGGCTGCAATATAAGATATCAAAGTAATTGTCTCTCCTGCCATGGCTAGTTTTCCTGATTTGGTCGGTCGAGTTTCGCCTTTCTTGTCACTACGTAAATTAGCAATTCCCGTAGCCCCAGCGTTTATCAAGTTTAGCGTCGCAACAATGCCAAGAACATGCTTTGGAGCCAACCCTTTTTTGTTCATTTCATAGAGAATTTTTGCCATAACTATTTTATCTGTTGTGGCATCTAAGGCTGCTCCAAAATTGCCAGTCTGCCCTGTCATGCGTGCTACTTTGCCGTCCAAGACGTCAGCTAATCGCCCGACCGCACATTCCACCAACCCTTCAGCCTTATCGATTTTCTCAGATCCGCGTATCGCTAAAGCAGCGCCAGTCATGCTTATAAAATTAGGAATGGTAAAAACGTCTTTGGCGACTTTACTGACAGTAGGAGATGTTTCTCGGCCCTTTTTCATATTCCGCATAATAACATCAATTTGTCAAAATAGCAATATTATCGTAATGTCCAGTTATTCGCCCCGAGAGGCTTGATCACTCCGTTTATTTCCAGCATAGTTAACGCCGTGGCGAAATCTGACGCGGATAATCCTGATTTTTGTTGGATTTCATCGCCGTCACGAAGCCCTTCTGAGATGAGTTTTATGATGATCGCTTCTTCGATTGTTGCGCTGGCTGCTAATTCTTGGTCGCTGTCTTTTTGTAATTTTTCTGGCGCGATGATTGATAAAACATCGTCGGCGTCTGTCACCAAATATGCCCCTTGTTTTAATAAAGTATTACAACCCGCCGACAGTGGACTGGTTATGTTTCCGGGAACTACAAACAAATCCCTTCCCTGATTCAGTGCGTGCGAGGCTGTGTTTAATGTGCCGCTTCGCTCGGCGGCTTCGGTGATAATAATTCCGTCAGCTAGCCCACTAACCAGCCGATTGCGCTCCAAAAAACTCCAACGATTGACTATTTTATTATCGCCCTTCATCCATTCTGAAACGACCGCGCCACCCCGCTCTATGATGCTCATGGCTAATTGATAATTGGTCCGCGGTGAAATATCAGGAAGCTCGTTTGGGACGACCGCCACGACCGTTCCGCCAGCTTCAATGGCAGCTTTTTGGGCAATGCAGTCCACACCTAGCGCCAGCCCGCTCACGATTACACATCCGGCTTTGCCAGATCTGTTGCTAATCGCTCGGTTACTTCTTTTCCGTAGGCAGACGGCTTACGGGACCCGACGATTGATACGACGGGCGCGCTTACTTCCGGCAACTTTCCCATATAACATAAGCTTTTTGGTGGATTGGCAATATGCGCTAATCTCTGGGAGAAAATATGTTCATCTGGTGTAATTCTATTGATTTCCATAAAAAATGTGGTAAAAAGTATTGACACTTTGTCAAATGTTTGCTATAATCAAGGACGATTGGTTAAGTAATCATTAACCAAACGCACCTTATACCCCCTATTCTAACTATATGTTAGGTTGCGCGCAATGGCATTAAGTATTCTTACCCTCCACTTTTTGCGGTTCAACGTTACGCGCATACTAACCCCTTTAACTACCCTTTTTCAAAGGCGACCTCTGTTAAGGCGAGCACTAATGGTGTTGATAATAGTCAGGCGCGGACTTTTGGAGTTTTAGTCGCGACGCTTCGCTGATACGGTAGCTCGGGTGGGTTGAAGGGTAAAAAAGCGTCAGGTGATGCCCACCCTTACCTGGCGCTTTTTTGTTGGGAAAAATTATTTATTTTCTATAATATGTCGGCATTTTTCGCAAATACCTTCCAGCTCGAAGTGGTGTTTTGTGACTATGAAATTATGTTTTTTACCGATGAAATCTATGAGTTTTTCTAGCTCTTGTGATTGTATAGGTTCGGCATTTTGACAATTAATGCAGTATAGGTGGTGATGATGTGGTATAAAGGTTCTGCTAACTCGTAATAATTCTTCCAGCTAATAGTTATGGTGTTTATGATATTTAGATTATCGAACATTAGCAGTGTACGGTAAATACTGGTACGGTTAATGTTTTTGCAGTTTTTCGCAATATCACCGACCGTAAGAGGTACGTCTGAATTTCGCAGGATATCAAATACTTGCTGGCGAGGTTTTGTCAGGCGAAGATTGTGGTGTTCAAATATTTCGTTTAGCATAGTACTACGAATAGTTTATAACTTATTGCAACAAGTGTGCAATAGACTTACAGTCCGAGTAATTCATAAGGATATTTGGGTTGATTGATTTTTGTGATGTGCGCGTTTGTTATGATGTATTCAGCTTGACTATTAACGATTTTTTGCGACAATTTACCCTTGACGATTAGCCATGTTCCATCTGGGTAGTCTGTCGAAAAGTTTTTCTCGACCAGGATTTTCATAGGCACGCTGTCAACAGTGCAGCAACTTATAACGTATCTGGCAATATTGAAGTAATTATAGCCGTAGTTTTTTAACAGATCATTTGAAACGAAGCCAGTAATGGTGATATCTTTGCCGTTAAAATAAGCGGCTTCTTTGCAAGAATTTATAGCGGTTTTCCAGCGGTTTATTGAAATTGTAGAAGAGTTTTCTTTCGGCTGAGGTGTTTCACAGCGGCTTTCGGGGTCAATAACCACAGGGCTTTCTTTTTGCGCGAGGCTGCTTGGAGAAAGTGGTTTTGGTGGCAATATATATCCGACTGATAATATAATTATTGCAAAATAAGATATCGGAGGAATTTTTTTCAAGCTAATTCTAGATTTGTCTTTTGCGGGTTTATTTTTCAATTGCAACATTGTATCAATAAGCAAAAGTATAACGCCGATTACGCTAATTATGACCGCGAATGTGTGATAGCGTGGATGAACGTAAAAGCCGAGTTGGTCGCGCCAAGCTAATAGCAGAATATATACACAAACGACAATTCCGCCAATTGATTTTGCAAGGTTAGCGTACATATAAATTAACCCCCAGTCCGACAATTAGCGATAGGATGAATACAGTTAAGGTAACTGTTGCAATAAATTTCCAGCGAAAAGTTGTTTTTAACAACGTAATCATTTTAATATCTATCATCGGTCCGAATAGCAAGAAAGATAAATTGAGCCTGTCGTGAAATTTCGCACATAAGCAAGTGCGAAGAACGCGTCGATGCTGGAACATATCGAAATGATGAAACTTAGCGTGATCATGGATATGACTGATAAGAAAATGTCGCCGCCGACGGCATTTATGATGAATCGCGGAACGAAGATTTGTGTGGCAGCTGCGATGCTAGCACCTAAGGCTAACATAGTAAATAATTGCCAGAATTCATTACGTGATGAGCTGAATATGTTTGACAATTTTGAGCCGTGACTATGAGAGTGGCAAAGTTTTTCGAACTCTGGATTAATGATGGAATCTTCCTTAAAAAAGCTGACGATAAAAGCGGTTATTTGTACGATAATTAGCGCAAAAATAATTCGCCACCAAACCATTCGGGTGTCAAAACTGAAGGCGGTCATGGTTGAAATTATGGTTATCGGGTTTATGATTGGTGCGGCGAAAAGAAAGCTAATAACGTCGGCAGGTTTTAATCCGTTCGCTATTAAGCTGCGCGCAATTGGTACGTTACCGCATTCGCATACAGGTAAAATTAGCCCGATCATAGAGAGTGCAGTTCGTCGAAGAAAGGCGTTTTTTGGTAACATTTTGAAGACATCTTTTGATGATAAAAAGTATCTGATAAGCGCGGATATGATAATTCCTAAAATTAAGAATGGGACCGCCTCGACAATTACGCTTAGCGTTAGCGTGATGAAATCTTGTAATGACGGAAGTAATTTATTGTACAATTCTGCAAATTCTCCGTTTAATAACATGACGCCGAATCGTGAGCTGAATTGATAAATAGAAATTATAAGGACGCCAAAAACCACCCAACCGATCAACTCGCTGTTGGCTGATAAAAACTTTTTTATGCGACCGTCTGGCGATTTTTGTGCCATATATAAAATTATACTCCATGCTTATATGTTATACTAAATCAATATGAAGCATCTTTTACATTCACATCATCCGTTTCGGATTTTCTGGTTTTCGGTCCTATTAACCTTAGGTTTGGGTAGCTTAATTTTTAGCCATATGGGCGTTAGTGGTCTTTGGCTATTTACTATTTTGGTGGTTTTGGAAGTTACGTTTAGCTTCGACAACGCGGTGATAAATAGCAAGGTCTTGGCAGGAATGAGCCAAGTTTGGCAGAAAATATTCTTAACTGTTGGTATTTTCGTGGCTGTGTTTGTTGTTCGATTTATATTGCCAATTGCTATCGTGATGATTGCGAGCGGCCACGGATTTATGGATGTTGTCAATATGGCGCTTCATAAGCCTGTTGAGTATGGCAAGATCCTGCATGAGGCGTCGCCGATGATTGACGCGTTTGGTGGTGCGTTTTTGATTATGATTGGGCTTAGCTATTTCATCGATTACAACAAGCGTGTCCACTGGATGCGACATGTTGAGCCGATTTTAGCGAAGGCTGGGCGATTTGAGAATTTTAAGGTGTGTATAATGCTTAGCGTGGCGGCTGTCTTGTATTTTTACGGTTGAGGCGCCGCATAAATCTTTGGTGTTGATTTCAGCAGTTCTTGGAATTGTGCTGCATATTGGGTTGGAGCTATTCGGGTCATTTTTCATGAAGATGACGCGAAGTCCGTTAAGATTAAAACTGGTTGGGCGGCGTTCGCTAGTTTGTTATATTTGGAGATTCTGGACGCTAGCTTTAGCTTTGACGGTGTGATTGGTGCGTTTGCTATCACCAACAGCGTGCTACTGATCGTGGCCGGACTGGGCGCTGGGGCAATTTGGGTTCGATCACTAACTGTTTATTTGCTAAGAACAGGCGCGCTTAGCAAATATAAATATCTGGAAAATGGCGCTCACTGGGCAATTATGGCGCTCGGCGTGATGATGATTGCCAAATTATTCCACTTGGAATTGCCGGAATGGGCGACGGGTGGCTTGGGCTTATTGTTTGTGAGTTTGGCGGTCGGTAGCAGTATATTGGAAGCCCGATCAATCAATCTGCAAGAAACTGCGGCTACAAAATTACATCAAGCCGAAGAGCAATTGAAGAACAGCGCTTCAAAAATTGTGCCGCGAAAACGACGCTAGAATCTGGTTTAATATTTTATACTGAACGGCTCGATAGTTCCGTTAATAAATTTCTCGATCAAATTAATTGATTCGGGCAATATCCAGCTTTGGAGAATTTTCTGCTCATCTGGGTTGAATTTACTTAGGACAAAATCTACGTCACCAACTTGGCGTCTGAGCAAATTATCTGTGCCAATACGAATGTGCCAAAAGTCTGAGCCGACGTGAGCGTGAAGGGATTTCAGTCCGTTACTGCCTGCGTCTCGTCCGCCTTTACGAGTTCTAATTTTACCAAAGTCTAGCGCCGTGTCATCGTGAATAATTAGTAAATCATCCAATGTCAATTTGTAAAAATCTAAGATTGCTCGGGCGGAAATTCCGACCTCGTTGTAAAAAGTAGTTGGCTTAACTAGTAGGATTTTTTCTCCAGAAATATTGAGTTCGGCGATATCGGCGGAAAATTTCGGCTTATTCGAAAAGGTTTTTCCCTGTTCTGATGCAAATTTATTAATAGCCAAAAACCCGGCATTATGCCGCGTGTTCGTGTATTTTTCGCCTGGATTTCCCAACGCTAAGATGACTTTCATAGACTTAGTATATCACCTTGTGAAAATGACGTATAATAAGCATATGGCAAAACGTGACGATGATTTGGAATTTAGCATTAATGCGCCTTTTGATGATGGACGAGCGATTATCGATAAAGTTCCGTTATATTTGGTGAATGGCTCGTTGGGTGCTGGGAAAACTAGTGTTCTTGAGTTCTTATTGCAACAAAGTGATTATAAGGGTTCTCGGGTGATTGAGAATGAATATGCTAATGAAAACGTTGACGGTTATCGATTGGAAAAGCTGGCGGATATTGTGACGACCTTGGCTGGCGATTGTGTTTGTTGTTCGTCGAAGCACGCATTAACGCGAATGTTACTTGACTTTTGTCGCAATTCCCCCGCCCCAGTGTTTATTGAGGCGACTGGTGTGGCGCGAACGATGAATTTGGTCGAGAAATTGATTAATGCACAAATATTCAATAAGTACGAGTTGGCGCAGAGTTTTTATGTTATTGATGCACATGAGGTTTTACGTGGAATTGAGCCGGCGCATGAAATTGAGTTGCAAGCGGCTGATATGATTTTAGTGACCAAAGAAGATTTGCTAAGTGACGACGAGCGACTGCAGTATGAATCTAAGCTGAGCTCCCTGCCTTACGGAAAAATATTGAGCGCGCCACGAGGCAGATTTGATATCAATAAAATGACGACGCCGTCGGGGCTACTAACGTTTTTTGATACGTACGACGGTGAGCTAGTCGTGCCAGACAATCCGACGTATGCGGTGCTGGATGTTTCTGGTATGAAAATTGTTGCGGCGACTCTGGAAAAAATTTGGCCGGAACTTTTTGATGCTTATAAACTCAGGCGAATGAAGGGTTGTTTTATTGATGATAATGGCGCGCGGCATCATTTGGAGGCAACGGAAAATCAGATTCAAATAGCTAATTCTGCGGCTGAAGAACCGGCAAAAATTGTGCTAATTGGTGAACGTGCGGACGAAATTACGCGTGAAGTTTTGTCTGCGCAATTGATGATGTTTGAATAAAAGTTTACTTTCGTCGTTTCCGACTCGTCAGCATAGACACGCATCTATGGAGCGAATACAGCTAAGATTCGTTATAAAAGAAAATAGCCCGCTCGAAAACGTGCTCAAGCCGAAAACTGGATTCAATATTGAGTCTATTTTCGAGCGAGCTATTTTCGAGCGGGCTTACTGATCATCAGCAGGAGGGTTGTTATCCCTCTTGCCTCCGTACCAGATACGCCGGTACGTAGCGGTACCAGTCGCTGCAGCCCCGAGAGCTGCTCCGATTGGAGCAGTTATGACAACGGGAACTCCCGCTACCTTACCTACGACTGCTCCTGCGAGGCCTCCTGCGAGACCTCCCGCGAGGCCAGCTCCAGCGACCATCCCAAGCGCGATGATCACCATTGCTTTTAGAGCTGCTTCTCCCATGATAACTCCTCTTCTGGAGTCAGGCGGAGAAATAAACTCTCCGCAGAACGGTGCGTCGATTTGACGCAAGCTAACACACGTTATGAAAGCTAATATATGTATATCACTAATAGAACAAAATGTCAATGGATTTGTCAAAGATGTGGTATTATATGCCTTTTTCGGCGTTTTTGGCCTGCTTGTAGGCTTTGGTGACTGGCGCCAGACCGCGCGCAACGCGTTCACGATTGGCCTTTAATTGCTTTTCGTCGCGGAAAGACATTTTAATTGGTGTTCCTGCAAAATTGAAAGCCTCGCGTAAAGTTCGCTCCAGATAACGCTTGTAGCTCCAGTGGACAAATTTCAGATTACTACCGTAAATAACAAACCACGGCGGAGCAACGTCCGTCTGGACAATGTAGCGCAGCTTCGGGTGCGAGTTTTTCAGACCAGCTGGCGGATGTGCGGCGATGGCTTTCTGTAAAATGTCGTTTAAGGCGCGAGTTTTACATTCTTGGCGACGGCGTTTATAAATATCGACTGCCAGATCGAATAGCTTAGTGACATTTTGCCCAGTGACAGACGAGGTAAATATAAGCGGAGCGTATGGGGTAAATTTGAAATTATAGCTAATTTGTGGGGCAATTTCATCATGAGTATAAGCGTCCTTACCTTCGACGGAGTCCCATTTGCTAACAACCAGAACCAGCCCCTTGCCTGCCTCGTCAATGATTCCAGCTAGGCGCTGATCCAATTGAACGTTAAGCTCATTGACGTCCATAAGAAGCAGACAAACGTCGGCTTCGTTGATGGCTTGCATGGTGCGAAGAACTGAGAACTTCTCAATTCCCGTTTCTTGCTTTCCTTGGCGGCGAATTCCAGCGGTATCGAGCAGTTCAATTGTTTGTCCGTGATAACGAACTTGAACGCGGTTTACGTCGCGAGTTGTGCCGGCGACGTTGGCGACGATGGCTTGCTGCTTGCCCGCTAGGGTATTGAATAGATTACTCTTTCCGACATTCGGGCGGCCGATTAGCGCAACGCGAATAATGTCGTCAGGTGCGGTTTCGGTGGCTGGCGGAATAAGTTCGGCAATGCTATCAAGAAGCTCCGAAATACCAATGCTGTGCTCGGCGGAAGTTTATGATGTTTTTAATGCCGAGTCGTTTGAATTCGTCGATAGAAAGAGAGCCTTTTAAGTCTGCTTTATTGGCGATTAAAATGACTGGCTTGCCGCTTTTTAGGGCTTTTTTGGCTAATTGGCGATCAGCGTCGGAAGGATATGCGGTGGAGTCTACAGTTACGAGGATTACATCAGCGGCGGCGGAGGCGTCAGCAATTTGGTCCTGAATGGTCGCCTCAAATTCGTCATCGGCAGTTTTCAGTCCGGCTGTGTCGATGAGCCAAAATTGCGAATAGTCATCTGACAGCGTAGAGTCGACGTTGCGTCGTTTGTATGAGACTTTACCAACAACGTTGTCGCGAGTTGTTCCAGCTTCCCTGGCGACTATGGCCGTGCGAGAGCGCGTCAAGCGATTAAATAGTGAGCTTTTGCCGACGTTGGCTTGCCCGATGATGGCGACTGTTGGTAATTTAGACATGATTATATATTATAGCAGTTTTAAGACATTTTGGCGAGCACACTACTTATATAAGCCTCGCATGGGCGAACTATTTTCAGGAAATCCTTAAAGTAGTTCGAGTTGTTCTCTGTTGTAAACTCTTTAGACTCGGCTACGACTAGTTCGTACTCCTCGTCCTCGTTATCGTATTCTCTAGCGTAATTGTGAATGTAGGCTTTTGGAGATTGTTTGTTAATTGGATTTGGGTAAAGTGTTATGTAGTAATTTTCTTCGGGGTTATTTATGCAATAGTAAATGTTATTGTCGTCATCTTTGAACGCTATGGATATGGGATATTCAAATTTTGTAGTATGCCTCTCGATCTCTTTAATAAGTTCGATGTAGGCATAGATTTGGTTTTCTAGGAATTTTGGTAAAATATTGGACTCATCCTTCTTGTAGAACAGTTTTTCTATAGTACCCGATCTTTCTTCCTTAAGATTCTGTATGATTGTATTTATCTTTTCTAATGGGAAAGGGTCGGATTCTCGCTTTAGCGTTTCCATTTTACAATTATACTTCCTGTCGGGTTTGGCATAAAAGTTATATTACAATATTTACCGTAAAACGTAAAGAGTTGCGGAGTAAATTATGAATTCGTGAATTTTTCTTCTCGCCATTCGCCTCTTTTTAGGTCGCCGAGCGAATAATTACCAAAGTTTGTTCTGTGGAGTTTTTTAACAGTGTAGCCTAACGCATCGAAAGTTCGCCGAATTTGACGATTCCTTCCCTCGCTCATTTCCACTATCCAGCGATAATCATCACCTTCGTGTTGTCTTTCTAGCGTCAATTGACTGCGTCCGTCAGGAAGCTGCACGCCAAATCATTGATCATTTGGCGATGCAAAGGCTGCAAGGGCTGGTCGATTGTAACGAGATATCGCTTAATCTTGTAAAACGACGGATGTGTCATACTATGAGCAAAGTCGCCGTCATTCGTCATGATAATCAGCCCAGAACTGTCTTTGTCCAGGCGACCAACGGGTTTTAAGTGGTGAAGATTCTTCGGTAGCAATTTGTAGATTGTCGGAACGCCGCCCTGAGAAGCGCGCGAACAAAGATACCCAGTTGGCTTATGTAGGATGATGAGCTGTTTGGATTGCAATTCTAGTAATTTGCCGTTATAGGAAATTTTATTTGCGTCAGAAATTTGTTGACCTAATCTGGCGGGCTGGCCGTCAACGATAATTTTTCCCTTCCCTATCAATTCGTCAGCCTTTCGCCTGGAAACACCCAGGCAAAGCGCCACGAATTTGTTAAGGCGCCAAGATTCTTGCTTTGTGTCTGGGCTTATCATTGTTGCGGATTTATCGGTGGAAATTGTGTCGGCTGAGGAGATTCTGATAGTTGATGCGGGATACTTTGCTCTTGAGATTGTGATTGAACGGGAGGCATTGAGCTAACTTGCTCAATAGGATTTGGTGCTGGCTGAGGTGTCGGAATTGGTTGTGGTGCTGGAGTCTGCGCTGGTTGAGGCTCTGGAGTTGATTGAGAAATTCTCTGTGTATTATCCAATTCTTCTGCCATAAGTTTAGAGATGTCTACCGAATTCTGAGAATCGTCAGCTGGTAAAGGTTGAATAATGCGGTCACCAAGCCCTGAAGGTCGCGGTGCGGGCGATGAAAACGGTGCCATAGGCTGCGGCAGAGTTGTTGTTTGAGGCTGAGGTGTCGGAATTGGTTGTGGTGCTGGAGCTTGCGCTGGTTGAGGTAGCGGTTGCGGTGCCGGAGCGAACGCCTGTTGTGGATGTTGCTGTATAAGCGGATTTGCTACAGAAGTTGCCGATACTGTAGCAGGAGTAGTTGGTTGCGGCGATAATGAAGAAACGTCAGGTCTAGTAACTGGCTGCGGCGCTGCTGGAGTTGGTTGAGGTGTTGGAATAGCTGGTTCATATGTGTGAGTTGGTTGTGAAACTGGCACTGGATTTGTACCGACTCCCGGAAGGTCGCCCAGGGCTTCGTGGACTGCTCTCACGACGTCCTCTATTCCCACCTGAGACTTCACCAAGTATTTATCGGCGCCAAGCTGCTCGCCACGCTTCCTTTGGTCTTCTGATGATAGCGCGGTCATAATGATAACTTTAACGTCTTTGTCTCTGTCGTTGAGCGTAAAATATCCAGCATATCAAAGCCAGATATTTTTGGCATCATCACGTCGCTTAAAATTAATCGCGGACGTTCTTTAATTGCCATGGCTAGAGCTTCTTCTCCGTCGCCCGCCGAAACGATATCATAGCCCTCCGCCAAAAGTCGTACGCCGTAAATTTCGCGTAAACTTTTGTCGTCCTCAACCAATAAAATTTTTGTCATATATTTATACTATACTGAAGTTTTGACAAAAAATCCATAGTTCTTATGGCTATTATTCGCGCCCAGGTATGGACAATTGCTGACGCTTTTTGCGCAATTCTTCCTCAATTTCAGCCAGCGTTGGCTCGGAAGAATTTCTGGCTGGCTGTGGATTTTCTGACTGGACTGCTGGAGTCGTCGGTACGGCTGGGGCTGGATTTTCTGGAGTTGCGATTGCTACTGGATCTGAATCGACAATCTCGCTATTATTTTCAGTTGCGACATCTTCCGTCTTCTCTTCTGTGGCAATTTCAGTTCCTTCTGGAATAGTAGAATCTGGCGTTGAATCTTTAGGACTTTCAGCTTCCGCAGATTCTAATCGCTGCTTGGCATCCGAACTATTTATACGAGGAATTTCCAAATAGAAAGTACTTCCCTCTTTATATTTGCTTTCAACTCGCAAATTTCCCAGACATCGCCTCGGCTAAGCGACGACTCAAATATAGCCCCAAACCGGTTCCGCCAATTTCTCGCGTGTCGGAATTGTCCACTCGATAAAATTTCTGGAATAAATGCGGAATATCTTCGGCTGGAATGCCAATGCCGCTATCTTTCACGCTTACAGAAATCTGCTTATCGTCGCCGGTAACATTGACGACAACTTCGCCCGACGGCGTGTACTTGATGGCATTCTCAATTAAATTACTGACGACTTCCCGAAAATGATCAGGGTCAATATTGGCATAAAAAATCGGCTGCAATGACTTCTCCTTACCCTCATCAATTATGTCTGGCATGAAGATATAATTGAGCTGCTTTTCATTAGCTTTTGTTGCTAGACCATCAAAAATATTCTTCAAAAATTCGTTTACGTTGATGATCTTCGGGTTATTTTTCATTCGCCCGTCTTCAACTTTGCTGATATCAAGAAGATCTTGGAACAATCGTCCCAGATGTTGTGCCGATTCGTGGGCTTTGGTGATGAAGTCGCGGGCTTTCTCGTCGATGTGAGCGGTGGCTGGATTTAACGCCAGACCCAAATAGCCCTCAATTGACGCAACTGGCGTGCGCATCTCGTGGCTGGCGGTGGAAATAAACTCGGCTTGCTCACGCTCCTCGGCTTTTTCTTTAGTGATATCGCGGAAAACTACGATGATCCCTTCGCCATCTGTGCCGACTGGAGAGCTGACGATTGACACTAAAATGCGTTTTTCAGAGCTAGTCAATAGGAATAATTTATCGTTGTGTGTTGGCTGGTTTTTTGATAAGGATTGGACTATTGGATTTTCGAGGTCTTCTACGTCTTTTCCGTCTGAAGTAACGAGTTTTAAGACGCTTTTCCAGTTAAGCCCGAGCGCATCGCCTTGGTCCCAGCCGATGATTTGTTGGGCAGATGGATTGATTAATTCTATATTGCCATCTTTGGAGATCGCCAGAACGCCGTCGTCGATGGCATTAATCACTACATCAGACTTACTTTCAACGGCGGAAAGTTTATTCTCCAAGCTGGATGTGTTGTCGTCGGTTTTTTGGCGGCGAATCCATAAAACAAGGCTGAAAATCAAAGGTAAAAATCCGAAGAAGAGGTAGCCGATGATGAATTGTATGTTTATTCCCTGTTGAACGCTGGTGGCTATAATCTGTAAAATAACCAAAAGTCCCATTATTCCTGAGATTATTGCGCCGAAAAATCCTGCAAAAATTGCCACGATAATCCACATAACTAGGAATGGTGAAACGACTCCGCCGCTGGTAATTATGGTGACTGTAGCGACGGCGACAGTTAACAAATATACAAAAATTCCGATTTCAGTTTCGTATTTTCTGGGAAGCCAAAAACATAAAATCAGTACAATTAAGCTGCCAATTCCTGCTACTCCAGCCGCCAAATCTGAGACAGATAATCCGATTGGCAATTGATAGCCGGTCGGTATAAATCGCGCCCACGCATATAAAAGAATAATTGTAAAACAGCTCAGTAATGCCACTTCACACAATCTCCTTAGCCAAAATCTGGAAATTGCGTGAGGCTTAAAGTAAATCCCGCCCTTTTTCATGCTTTTATTATGGCGAATTTTCGGAAAAATCTCAAGTGATAAATATGACGTAGAGGTCGTATGGATGCGAAAAAGTAGACAAGCCCTCCCTTTCCATGGTATAATCCATGGAGTTATGGCCCTATCGTCTAGCGGTTAGGACACCAGGTTCTCATCCTGGCAACCCGGGTTCGATTCCCGGTGGGGTCACCAATAATGCTATTTTAGAGTCTGTAAGGGGCTCTTTTTTATTATCTTGAATCATTTACAGTTCAGACATTCTGTGTGAATATCCTAAACCTCATTTTTCATTGCGTCAAAATATTTTTAGTCGTCACTACTCATTTGCTTGACGACATCTATCAAATTCCGCGGTGTAATGTCAGCCTTAATTAGATATCCGTCAACACGACTCATGACAGACCTACGCGAAGCTTCGTCCTGCTCAAAATTGGTCATAATCAAAATCTTACTATTCGGAACCAAATCGACATTGTTGTTTCTCAGTGCGTCTAAAATCTGGTCGCCGCGTTGCTCTGGTAACATCAAATCTAAGATTATCAAGTCAAAGTTCTGGTTGCGCGCCGCCACTAGCCCGTCATTCCCGTCGACCACCCACGTCACGTCATATCCCGCTTTTTGCAGACTTCTGACGTACATTTCGCCAATAAATCGGTCATCTTCCACGCATAAAATTGTCTTTATCATAATTCCTCCTAGCCCTTATACATAGCGTGATTTTTTATCCAGCCGCCGCCTTTTCGTATCAATTGATTATTTAGCTGCCCGTCTTCTAGCAATTTATCTTTAACTGTAGCATAAATTGGCAAAGTGAATGAGAAGATCGAGCCTTCGTTTTCGCGGGATCGAGCGATTATCGAGCCGCCGTGAGATTCGACAAAGGCTTTGCAAATATAAAGCCCAATTCCCGTCCCAGCCACGGCCTCGCGTGATCTGTGCGATCGATAGAATTTATGGAACAAATTGTCCACGACGTTCGCCGGCATCCCAATTCCATTATCGGCGACGGACACTTCCACGAAGTCGCCTTTTTTCTCTGCGGAAACGGTTACGGACCCGCCCTCAAAACTGTATTTGATGGCATTGTCAATTAGATTACCAATCACTTCCCCGATGCTTCCGTGGTCAGCGGCTACGGTTGGGAGGTCGTCTGGAATATTGACGCTGAGCATTCTGTGTTGAGTCGAGGCGCGAAGCTGCATATCATCAGCAATCGAGGCGTAAATATTAGCGACAGTGTCTTCCAACAGATAAACCTTCAAGTGGTGCCTATCATATCTAGCGACGTTAAGAATATTGTCGATGTAGCTAGACAAGCGATTGGACGAAACGACCAACCTATCAAGAAGTTGCCTTTCGTCGCCCTGCAAGCGTCCAGCGAACTCTTCGTTGATAATGTCCAGATATCCACGAATAACTGTAATCGGTCCGCGAAGTTCGTGGGCGGCAAATGAGATGAAATTGAGGTCCTCTTCTTCTGGCAAATATCCTTCAGACTTGTCGATGAGAAAAATGACAGCTTCGGCGGCGGCGCCTTTCTCAAACGACACGATGATGTCAAAAATCCGCGTTTTTTGGATGACGTCAGGGTTGGTGCTAATGCGTTGCCAACGGCGCTCGGCTTTAATTTTCTCATTGGAGATTTCGTGAAGCCAATCGGAAATGCTCGGTTCGTTTAGAAAATCAAGCGCCAGAAAATCCTCACCTTTTGCGTTCCTGGAAATCGGGGCGGCGGAATTGGCGAAGATAATCTTCTGATTGGAATTAAGAATTACTACGCCAGTACTGGCTTGATTCAGGGCTTGAGTGAGCGGGATTTTTGGCTTGTCGTTGTCACTAGTTGGTTTTTGCTCTGGCTGATAATCACCATAAATTGCCTGAAGCGCCGTCTTAAATCCAGTTTTTTCGTAGCGTTTATCGTTAGGATTTGGCGGAGTGTCGGTGGTCGGTTCGCCAATTTTATGAGAGAGTGCCGCCAGAATTTTATTAAGCGGCGTAGCGATGATCTTAACGATAGAAATTGAAAATAGGATTTGCAAAACTATCGTAACTAAAATAATAATCCAGAAGTTCATCTGAGACATGGAAATGGCTGTGAAATGAAGAGTGACCCCTAGACCTAATAAAAACGCAGGCGTTTGCCGATAATAATATTAATATGACTTTTTGATAATAATACTGCTTGTATTCTCTTAGAGTTTTAGATTTTGGATCTATTGCCATGAAACACTTCCTCTTCCTGGCGTGAAGGCTGCAATCCATGTTTGTCCGCGATTTAAGGATATATCTTTTCCAGATTCGTCTGTCAATTTAAGTGGCGAATTTATGTCCGCTTTTGACCAAGTGGCGGTGGCGACTGTGCCGTTTTGGAAAATGTAAGCTTTGCCGGATCCTGTCGTTTTGACATCTTCGTAGCCATCGTAATTTTGAGTCCGAGCTTCAACGCCAACTTCCATAGCCACAACGGTGTTTGGAGCGATTTGTCCATCTTCCCTATCGGTATGTGGCGCGCCAGCCATACTCCTGAGGTAAGAATTTGACGCCTTGTTGTAAGCGTATGAGGTGTTGTAGAGTGAGCCGCTGAGGTTTATGCTTACAGATGTGGCGTTTGGTGATTCGACAGGTTTGCCGTCTGCTCGCGCGAAGCTAATGAATTCGGAATTGTTATAGCCTTTTGCGCTATTCAATTGGTCAAGCTTCTCCCCTGAAGTATAGACGTTATGCGGCGCGTAGCGGTCGCGAGATCGCCAATATGATCCGTCGTTAAAGAACTGGTCGATGTCGCGATAGTTGCCGTTTCTGACTTGAGATAAAGCGTTGGGGCTTCCGCCAACGTGTGCGATTGATGCTTGATATGGCGCCGCCCAGCTCAAATAGTATAATCTTAAGCTTCGCACTGGACCGATTAGCGCAGGTTTTTCTCCCTGATACATAGCCAAAAACCTAGTGATTCCGCCCTCCGCCACGGCTTCATAAACCACGCCAGCTTTCTTCAGTCCTGACTGCGGTCTGGCGGCTGGACTATTCTCAATCATCACGCCAGTTACGGGTAGCTTTGTGACGGCTTCGTTCGCGATTTCCACGCCAGTTAGCGGCGAATAAAACTTCTTCGGCGCGGGTTTTTTGGCTGGTAATTTCAGATCCACGCTAGCAGTCTGCTCGTATTTTATTGAGTGAATTGCAATTATGAAAACTCCAGCAATAACCATAGCGCTCACCACGAGTACGATTGCCAGAATATGCTTTTTTACCCATTCTTTGAACGACTCCCAGCGAGCGTTCTTTTTTTGTCCTGATTTATCTATTTTTTCAACATTCATGCTTATGCTTAGTATAGCATTTTCGGCGCACGAATAAACTATTTTTGTAGATAATTATCGATTCTTTGCAGAGTTTTTTTCTTGCCAATTAGCGCCAGCGTGTCGTTAAGTTGCGGACTAAACGGCGCCCACGTCGTCACAATTCTCACCAGACTAAACAAAATCCCCGGCTTCTGTCCCGTCGTTTCCAGTAATTCATTAAGGCAATTCTGAATTGTTTCTGGCGTCCAATCTGTAATTTTCTCGAATTCTTGGCGAGCAATTGACAATAAATCTCGTCGCTCGTCGTCGGTCAATTTGCGAAGTTGTTTGTTTCCGTCAATTAATTCCGTGTCAATTTCAGGCTCGACGAAGAAATAGCTCGTTAATTTTGGCAAATCTTGTAGTGTCTTCAAGCGATCTTGCGTTAATTTCAGAACGTGCTTTTTATACGATTCATCAGCGTTTTTGGCTTCTTCGCCCCAGAACGGTTGACAACGAGAATAAAGATCGTCCAAGCTAAGCGAGCGGATCCATTGACCATTCAGCCAAATGAGTCGTTGTTCATCAAATCGCGCGCCAGATTTTTGAACGCGATCAAGCGAGAACTTTTCAATCAGTTCGGCTTTACTGAAAATTTCCTGCTCCGTGCCGTCGTTCCATCCAAGTTGCGCTAAGAAATTAAGCATCGCTTCTGGCAAAAATTCCCTCTGATCGATATTCGGTTACGCTTTTAGCACCGTCCCGCTTGCCAAGTTTTTTTATTTCCCGATGGCGCCATAATATGTGGCACGTGCGCCAGAATTGGTGGCGTAATTTTAAGAGCTTCGTAAAGCGACAGGTATTTAGGCGTACTGGCAATATATTCCGAGCCGCGGATCACGTGCGTGACTTGCATTTCGAAATCGTCAATGATGTGCGCAAAATTGTAGGTTGGCAGACCGTCCGCTTTGATCAGAATGAAATCGTCCAAGGCTTCTGGCCCGGCTGACAATTCGCCCATGACGGCGTCCGTCCAAGAATATCGCTTAATTTCTGGAACCTTGAAGCGTAGCGGCATTCCGAGCTGCCATTCTGGTGGATTCTCTGGTCGATGGTCGCGATATAAAAATGCGCGCTTTTCAGCCTTAGCTTTGTCGCGGAAACTTGCACTTCTTCGGGCGTGTATGGGTCTGCGTAAGCTAGCCCTTCGCTGATCATTTTCTTTGCCCACTTTATGTAAATGTCGCGGCGATCTGTTTGGTGATATGGACCAAAATTGCCAGACTCTTCTTTTGGATCGTTAAGAGTTGGCCCCTCGTCCCAATTTAGCCCTAGCCAATTTAAGGTTTCCAAAATCATTTCTTCCGCGCCTTCGACGAACCGAGATTGGTCCGTGTCTTCAATGCGTAAGATGAAATCTCCCTGATGCGCCCTGGCGACAAGGTATGTGTATAGCGCGGTGCGAACGTTGCCTAAGTGAATATAGCCAGTCGGACTTGGCGCAAAACGAGTTCTAATAGTCATGAGTAAATTATAACACGTTATCTGATGAGTTACAGGCTAGTGGCAATTTTTTCAATTTGGCTGCTTGAGAGGTTTGCGTCGCCACTGATTTGATATAAGATTCCGCCGTTCACCCAAGCTGCTTCTTTCCCGCCGCTGTAAATTGTCAATCCATCGATCATCGTGGTGTTTGGATTCTTGTGCTTTTCAGAGAAGAATTCTTTCACCGCTGACGAATTCCAACCGCTTTTTTGCTGGGTTATGGTGTATCCTGAACTTCCGTCGGCGTAGGCATATTTCATAGAGACCTCGCCCGATTTGAATTTGATAGGGCCGTTTAAGGCGTAGCCGTCTGGCTTGTAACCTGGATATTTGGCATCAATTCCTGATTGAACGGCTGCCATTTTTATAGATATATTTGGCATACTCAAGTATGTTAAATAGCCGCCGAGTAGCATCACCGCAAAACCAACAGAAAACGTGTTCAACCAACGTAATGCGCCACCTTTTTTCTGGCGTCGACGTGCTTTTTTATTGCTGATAATCTCATTCGACAAAGCTTTCTCAATCGCTTCATTTTTCAATTGATGAGCGGTTTTTGCGACTGGCTTTTCTATTTTTTGCGGAGCGACGGCGACAAGCGGATTGCTGTTTATGGCCAGAGGCTGGCGTTCTTTTCGCAATTTAGTGTCCACGCTAAGAGGTCTTTGCTGAGCGCGACGAGTAACGGGATGAGTTTCGGCTGGGCGGTTAATAGCAATTTTCTGAGGAGCTGGCTTGCTGACAATTGGCGTAGAAAACTTCTTTACGGCGACATGTTGTTTCACGTCGACGCAAGCTTTCTGGGGTTTGGCAGCCAATGGCGTACGCTGCGGCATTTTAACGTGCCGACGATTCAACGTGCTGGATTTCTGAACATGTGCGGCGTGAATATTTGATACGGACGTGCCGCGCCTACTGATTGATTGTTCTTTTTCTATTTCAGATTTTTCAATCTTAATATCATCCATTACCATTCCGGTAATAGTATTGTAAGCTCGTCCATTGATAACCACGTAGTTTTTACTTGCCATTAATCCCCCTAATGTTTATTCCTATATATTATAGTACAAATCGCCTAAGGTTTTTTCAAGTGTAAAAATATGTTATAATTTTCGTAATTATGTACCAGAAAAAGAATCGCACTAAAGAGCTCGCGCGGCGGACCTTTGTGTACACGCTGATGACATTATCACTTATAATTCTTCTTACGTTTTTGACGTTTAGAATGCTTGGCTATACGTTTGATCCAAATACGAAAGAATTGCAGCAGACTGGACTTGTCCAATATGAATCACATCCTGGCGGGGCGCTGGTTTATGTTGACGATATGGAGCTGCGCCGTACTCCGACGAAAAGTACTGTTCTTCCTGGTAAGCACACTTTTTCGATGAAATTGGATAAATACGAACCGTGGCAAAAAACGCTGAGCATCAAGTCTGATACTGTTACAAATCTGAATTACGCCAGACTGATTCCGACAAAACGCGAAACTACCGAAGTAAAAACGTTCGACTCATTACAATCCGTTTCTCTATCACCAGCTGGTAATTTCTTGATGGGATTTGGTGTTAAAGATAAAACTCCGATTCTGACAATTGGCGACATTCGCGACACGAACAAAGATAAGGAAAGTTCACGGAGCATGCATTAAGCACAAGTGTTTTGGCTGGCTATTCCCTGTCTTCTGATAATCATACGTTTACCGTGTCGGAGTGGGACCGCGATTCTCGTTACGCGCTAGTGAAGCATTCGTATCCAGCGGAAAATAATACTACTGGCGTGCAGTGGTTAGTTTTTGATAGAGAAAATCCAGAAAAAATTACCGACGTAACGGCGATGACCGGTTTTAGAATTAAGCAAATTAGCTTTGCGGGGACTGGCGCGCACACGGTTTACGCTCTGCAGGAAACTGGCGAATTGAGGCGAGTTGATCTTGATAGCTCGACAATTTCCAGCCCAATCTTGACTGGCGTCGAATCTTTCAAGCTTTACGGCGACGATCGTTTGTCCTACGTGGCTGTTATTGACGGTAAAAAAGTGGCAGGAATTTGGAAGCGAGATTGGAAAGAGCCGTTTGTAATTGGCGCTTTTGCTGCTGATTCTACCCCGGTAATTCGAATTTCTCGCTATTTTAATAAAGACACGGTGGCCTTGGCTGATGGCAAAAATATGACAATTTATAGGGGCGACATTTCGGATTCTAAGGACCGCCAAAAAGAGTTCTTAAAAACAGCAAAGATTATTAAAACTGACAATGCGACTGCAAACGTGATAATGGACAATGCTGGGCGATTTATCGTGGCGCAAAACGGCGCGGTATTGCAGACTTACGATTTGGAGCGTAAAGAATTGTCGAACGTATTTAATATCGGTGTGGCGCAGGAAGTGAAGTGGCTTGACAATTTCTATATTCGTAGCGTTTCTGCGTCGGGAAAAATGGAAATTCGTGAGTTTGATGGCACGAACACTCACACGTTGATAAGCGTTAAGCCTGGTTTGGATTCTGTTTTATCCTCAAATCAGCGATACGTTTACGGATTGACGACCAACGCTTCTGGAAAAATTGTCCTGAGTAAAATGAATATGGACACTGGTTCAATCGGGCTATTTAATTAATAGTTAGCTTATCGACCACCGAATAATTTCTCAAGCAGAGTCGGCTCGGGTTTTCCTGGAATATTTGACTTACTTCCTTGTTGTTGATTTGAGCTGGATTCTGATGCTGCTGTAGCTTTGCTTGGGTCTGGGCTGATTTGTTCTGCGAAGATAAGAAGTCGTTTCTCTGCGGTCCCTAAAGGCACACAACTTACAAGTGTCAGCATGGGCTTATTCGTATTAATCTGAACTTTTGAAACTTCAGTAGGCATAACAACTTCTGTCGATGTTACTTTATAGGTGTATCGCTTTCCATTGTAGTTCATGTAAATAATGTCACCCTTAACGAGCTTTCATTCTGGGCAAAGACGAATTTATAATCACCACTGGCAAAGGCATCGTTACTGGAGTGTGCGGCAAATACGGCATTTCCTATTTCGCCTGGCACGGCGCTGGCGCCAGGAATTGAAAAGTGAGCTACTCCCTTCTCCATGGCTTTTGATTGCGATTTCGTGTCACTAGCGGCGCCGTAAATAACTGGCGCGTCAACGTTAATCTTTGGGATGATAATCCTAGGTTCAGGTCCGACAGTTACGTCGGTGGAGGCATCGACAATGATGTTTTGTGGGTTAATTGCACCGGGTGTTGTGTAGGCTGCGACTGCACCGAAAATAACGCGGTTATATTGCAAAAACATGAAGACTAATAGCACCGATAATCCAGCGATCGCCGGAACAAAATGTCGAGATTTTTTCACTTTATTTGCGGAGTCGCGAACCTTTTGCTGAATTTGGCTGCGGAGTTCTTTTATGGCTGCTTTTTGTGGATCCAGAGGTTCGTCTGTGCCAACTACTGGTGTGATATTCTGGCTTTCCTTTGTTAATCGAGAAATCTCATGGTTTTTTTGCCGCGATGTCACCCGCATAGTAACGCTCGTAATACATCTGATAATATTTCTGCCAAGCGCTGTGGTATTGTTTCCATTGGTCGGCTGAAACTTGAGTGTGGATGGTTGAATTTTGAGTTTGAGTGGTTTGATTTGCGGATGCGGAGTTGTTGTTTTGCAGATTTGTCTGGGTTTGGATAATTGGCACCGTTCGCATAGCGTGATTTACGGTGTCTTTTTTCGGCTCTGGCTGTGGCGCTGTTGAGATTTGCTGATGTTTGAATATTTGCGCCTTGGGCTGTTCTGGTCGGACTTCGGGTTTTGATTGTAATTGAGCGGAAAATGGCTGTAACTGAGGTTTTTCTGGCGCGGAACTCTGCTCTTCTGATCTGGAATAAATAGCGTCAAGCTGTCCACGAATAACATCTGCAGCAGCATTTTGCGAAGCTGTAGAGTTGCGCGTTGGCGGCGTGAGGGGTTGGCGCTGATCTGGTACCGGCATGCCCACTCGACCGTTTGATTGATCATCCGTCGGATACATAACTTCTTTAATTATACGTCAAATCGACATCAAATAAAAGTCGTGCTTGTGAGAAATTGCTAGTTGTGCTACAATCGTACGGTAGCTTGGAGCGTTCTCTTGTGCCGCGGTGGCGGAATTGGTAGACGCGCTAGACTCAAAATCTGGTGAGCAATAGCTCGTGCCGGTTCAAGTCCGGCCCGCGGTACCAGAGGCAGCTTCAGGTGATAATCGTCCATTTTGGGCGATTTTTTTATGCAAAGAAAACAGCCCGCAGAAAGGCGCTAGCCGAGGCTTTATAGCCTTCCAGGCAGACTGTCTTCTAGCGGGCTTACAGCCCTAGCTCTTTTCCCCCATTTAGACCCGCATTCAGCAGGAATGCGAAGCCGGCACAGAATCCACCTAGCGCTCCAATGGGCGCCGCGGAGGACATGTCTGCGGCAAGCAGGAATGCGATTAGCATCCCAGCTATTGCTCCGATTGCGGCGAAAACGACGACGACCATCGCTACTGCCACAATCATAATAAGTGCAGTCCAGATTTTCATGGCACTTCCTTTCAAAAGGAGTGTTTCACTCACGACCAAGGGCTACTCTCGCCCTTGACAAGTCGTGGCGAAAGCTTGTTAGTATCATACAACTAATTGTACGTAATGTCAATCGGATATTTATAAGAAGCTACATTTTGCAAATAGCGGTGCTGATTGCTGCTAGCGGTGCTTTCGGCGACCAAATCAAGTAGCTTGCGGCGCGGGCGCCGACGGTTCCCCGCCAAATTGCCATTGGTGCGTCCCACTTTTGGGTGACGACTTCTCCACTGTGGGCGATTATTAAATTGTCGGCATGAAAAACGCAAATTGTTACGGGATATGTGATGGTGAATTTGTGAAGCGCTTCAACGAGTTGTGACAATTGAATGCTGAACGTAATCATTTTTGGATAATAAATTGCGCGGAATATTTTCTGAACTTGTGCCAGACTTGCTATGAAAACCACGTGCGGATTGTCCAAAATTTCCTGAAAACTATTCTGCACAAGGTCAATCGCGTCTCGCGTCAGCACGACGGGAATTTCTGATTTTTTGATCAATTCTTCGTAGACGATTGCCGTTTGACTATTCCGTCCAGCGTCGCCACATAATAGCAATACGTCCGCCCATCTTTCCAGCGCCAAAGTTTCAGCGAGCGCTTCGTTAGCCAAACTTCCCGACTGGTTTGTTGGCGCGAATAGCACGTCGGTCATGGTAGCTGGGACGCTTTTTTTTTCAGGGCGTCTGGCAGTAAAACGCGAGCCTCACCTACACCAGCCTTAAGCGCTTCTTGATAACTTTCTGCGACCGCTAAAAAGCCTAATTTATTGCCACCGATAATTCCCAATTTTCCCGCTTGGTCGCGTCGTTCTGGCTTATTCCATTCGACATCTGGAAAAAGTGGCTTCCCTGATTCTTGTTTCTTCCAAAATTTCATATCCATTACAAATTTACCTCAATGCTCACAGGACAATGATCGCTGCCCATTTGTTCTGGATGAATTTGCGGATTAGTAACGCGATTTGCAAGTTCACGCGATGCCAGCCAATAGTCAATCCGCCAGCCAACGTTTCGCGCTCTGGCGTTGGCCCAATGCGTCCACCAACTGTACGCGCCAGTTTTTTCGGGGAAAGCCGCCCGGAAAGTGTCAATAAATCCAGCGTCCAAATAGTTCTGAAAACCTTCCCTCTCCTCATCAGTAAAGCCGTGTTTGCCAACGTTGGGCTTCGGATTTGCTAGGTCAATTTCCTGATGCGCCACGTTCATATCGCCGCAATAAAGGACTGGCTTTGACAATTCCAATTCTTCCAGATAAGTCAGAACCGCCTTGTCCCATTTTTATATCGCAAATCCAATCGGCTCAAATCCCCTTTTGAGTTCGGAGTGTAGCAATTGACAACCCAAAAATAGTCAAACTCGGCGGTGATAATTCGTCCTTCGTCGGCTGGATTGCCGTATTCGTCGCCTGTTAAATCAAATTGCTTAATGATGTTTAGTGGAAAACCGTCGCGCCAATTCAGAGGTGGGATTTTAGAGAAAATTGCCGTGCCAGAATAGCCTTTTTTGGCGGCGGAATAGAAATGCTCGTAATAATTTGGCAGGTCAATTTTAACTTGATCTCTGGTGGCCTTAGTTTCCTGCAGGCACAGAATATCTGGATCGTACGTGTCGATGAACTTTGCGAATTCACCCTTGTTGATAACTGCGCGAATACCGTTTACATTCCAGGAAAATAATTTCATAAGCTAATTATATCTCATTGTGATATAATCCATCTACAAGGAAAGGAAAAGATCCTATTATGCTTAATCTCTTTGCAAAAAATAAACGACCGCTACTTACAAAAAAACGAAAACGAGGATTAATTATTTTTGGCTGTATAGTTGTAGCCTTGGGGATTATTGGCTATGCGGGTGGCTTAATGGAGCAGTCTAGACTTGAGAGAGATAATGTGTCGATAGTAGTTTCTGAGGTAGATGATGACATTAAAGCTTGATTATCATACGACTAAGCGTGAGATTTCCGCTAAAATTTCTGGTATTAGCGTTTTTGCTGATGTGAAGGTTGCTGGAGATAGGACTAGTGTACACAACCGTAAAGATATGAGCGGCTTCATTAAGTATAAGATTGAAAATATCAAAGAAGGCGACAGCGATGTAAACATTTCTATTGTTGATGGCAAGCGTCGTGTTGATAAGACAATTAAAATCTATCGCCAAACAAAGGGTGATTATGATAAGCAAGAGCTTGAGAAAACTCTTAGTAAAACTGAAGAAATAGTTAAGAAAGCAGAAGAAGATTCTTCTGATGAAAATATTTCTCGTGCTAAATCAGATATTGATAAATTACCAGAAGATAAACGCGGACAATTCTCTGGGCGTATTGCTAAATTAGAAAAAGCCAAGCAGGAAGAAAAAGAACGTGCCGAGAAAGCTAAGAAAGAGGCAGAAGAAAAGAAGAAGCAGGAAGAGGCGGCGGCTACTGCTCGGGCGCGCCAGCAGCAAATTAATGCTCAGCAACAGACCACTCTGACCTCAGACCACACCACACCAGGCTGCTCCTGCCCCACAGCCATCTCCCTCAGGGTCCACATTTCCGTAGTTGTAAGGGAGGCTCGCGCCGCTGGATATAGCCACATGCGTCGTGGCGAGCCTGGATATTCACCCCACCTTGACGGCGACAATGACGGTATTGCTTGTGATAAGCACAAATAGCCTATATCCATGAGTGACGAAAATCTTTTGCTATACTGTAGATATGAGTAAGAAAGATGATAAAAAACTAATTGTTAATATGATTTCTGAAAGTGAGTTTACCGTTCAGGGTCATGGCGTACATACGGCTTATAAGGAGATTACGGACGCGCTTCGTAAAAGAAAAGATATTGATATTGAAGTGAATTCTGATCGTCCTGCTGATATTATTCATATTCAGACTATGGGTTTGTACTCGTTCCGTCATTTGATGAAAAAAAGTGGCAAAAAAGTCGTTTCTGCTCATATTGTGCCGGATAGTTTTATTGGCTCGATTAAAGGTGCGAAATATTGGAAGCCTTTGGGTCGAGCATGGCTGAAGTTCTTTTATAAAAAGGCTGATTTGGTTTTGGCGTGTTCCGGTATGGTTGCTGATGAGTTGATAAATGATATGCGCGTGCCAAAGACGAAAGTTCTTTACAATACGATAAATATGTCGAGATATAAGCATTCTGCTGCGGAGAAAAAGTCGGCTCGGAAGAAGCTTGGCTTGAAAGATAGCGATTTTGTAGTGATGGGAAATGGTCAAGTTCAGCCACGAAAGCGTTTGGATATTTTAATAAAAGCTGCCAAAGAAATGCCAGATGTAAAGTTTTTCTGGGTGGGAGGAATTCCGTTTAAGAATTTAGGCGCGGATTATAACGCTATGCAAGATATGATTAAAAATGCGCCGAATAATCTCACTGTAACTGGTGTGATACCTCTGGAGAATGTTCGTGACTATTATGTCGCTGCTGACGTTTTTGTTCTGCCCGCTATGCAAGAAAACCATCCTATGTGTGTGTTGGAGGCGGCTGGCGCTGGTTTGCCGATCATTCTACGCGATATTCCGCAATATAATGACACATTTAAGGGCGACGCTGTTATGGCGAAAACGGATGATGAGTTCTTGGAGTTGATCAGTAAATTGCGCAAAGATAAGAAAGCTTATAAGAAAGCGCAACTTGGTGCTGAGAAAATTGCCGAGCGTTTTAATAGTAGTGTGGGCGCTGAACGATTGGTCGAATTTTATCGATCGCTGATATAAATGGTATAATGGGGCTATTATGAGGATAGACTTTTTACGGACAGCTATAGACCGTCCATTAACGGTATCGTTTATGTTGTTGAATCATTAAAGCACGAGCTGGAAGCTTTGGGGAATGAGGTTTATGTTTTTTGTCCAGCAAAGTCTATTAGTCCGTCTAAGCAGGCCGAGCTTCTTCACGAAGATGAGAATAGTCGAATAATTCGTTTCCGCTCAATTACGGGCGCGTTCTTTGACGATTACGACACGTCGGTATTCTTCCCTCCTGTGGTGCAGCGTCAAATTGCCAATATGAATCTGGACGTGGTGCATATTTTTACGCCGTCGCAAATTGGACTATTGGGCGTGAAGGCGGCGAAGAAAAATAAAATTCCTTTGATTATCCAGCATTGTACGGATCTATACGAATTCGTTGATCATTATCCTGCGGTTTTACCAGGAGTTTTGGCGTTGGCGGGAGTGGTTTTTCCATTGTCGGTGAAATTGAACGGACAAGATTTACTGGAAGTTGCCAAATTATATCGTCCGCGTAATGGCGTAACGAAATGGAATAAAGATATAATTGAGCGTGTTATTACTATTTTATACAGCAAGGCGGATGCGGTGATTGCCCTGTCGCGTAAAAGCCGTGATCAATTGGAATCTTGGCAGACTGAAGATTACGCGTACGACGTTACTTTAATGCCAAACGGCGTGAATGCTCTTCCGCGGGCGAGCGCGAAACGAGTTGCGGAATTTCGTGAGCAATGGGGTCTTGATGAAAAAGATGAAGTGTTTGGCTTTGTAGGGCGTTTGGGCGAGGAAAAGAATTTGCCAATTTTGATTCAGGCGTTTAGCGAGTTTATTGCCGAAGCTCGTCCGAAATCGAAGCTATTGTTTGTCGGTGATTTTGAATATCGAAAGACTTTGGAAAAAATGGCAGCCGAGACGGATTTTGCGGATAGGATTATATTTACTGGCGCTATGCCACGAGAAGATTTGGGTGTGGCGTATAAAGTGATGAACGTGTTTACTTTTCCTTCGCTTAAAGATACGCAAGGCTGGGTTCTTCACGAAGCCGCTCACGCTGGAAAGCCGATTGTTATTATTGATAAGGAAGTTTCAGAGGTCGTGAAGGATGGAGTTAATGGCTATTTTGCGGAGAATAATCCAGAAAGTGTCGCGGAAAAAGTAATTGCGATTCTAAAAAGTCCGAAAAAACAAGCAGAATTTAGTGCTGAAAGTAAAAAATTAGCCAACAAGTTTACGGAGCGAAGCCAAGTGAAGAAGCTTGAAAAGCTTTATGAAAATCTGATTAAAGCGCGCGAAACTCAATAAATCTCAGGCTGAGTTTGTAATCGGTACGATTATCTATTAGAGATAAGTCGCCTGGTTTCTCGGTCTTGGTCGCGGCGTTTGATGGTTTGGCGCTTGTCGTAATTTTTCTTACCTTTTCCGAGTGCAATTACAACTTTAATGAATTTTCCGTTGGTCAACAATTTGGTTGGGACAATTGTCATTCCCTGTTTTTTGGCTTCTGTAAAATTAGATAACTGTTTTTTTACTTACCAATAATTTCCGCGCCGAAGTGTCGACTGAGCGGCTATTTGCTTCTCCGCGAACGTTTAAACGCAAGGAAAAACTAGCGTTATTTAGCCATAGTTCGCCATTTCTTAAGCTAACAAATGAGCCTTTTGCTGGACGTGACCTTCTCTGGCGGCTCGTACTTCCATTCCAGTTAAAACTAAGCCGGCAACTATTTCTTCGCCAAGTTCATAATCAAACCGTGCGCGACGATTGACGATATTTTGCGTAGCTGGTTTTTTGGCTTTTAGCTTCGACATGAATTATATTATAGCAGGTTTAGTCTTCTGAGGGTCCTAGGATTTTTATGATGGTTTGTGCTTTCTATATGTCCAAAGAGAGATACATGCGGGTCGTCTGGGTTGAATCGATGGTCATTCGGCCTTAGCTCTGCCAGTCTTTCAATTATTCCTACTATTGACGGACAATTTTTTAATTGATCGACACAACTACTTCTCTTCGTCACTTCGTGTATGCCATCGATTATTCGGAACGCTAGAGGAAAATCCCTAAAGTCTTCATGCTGTTCGATGAGTGAGAGATTTAATTCCAAGTCGCTTAAAGTTTCAGAAATATTTTCGGCTATGTCGTCTTTGAGTTCGTCTGAAATAGACCTTATGCTGTTTGATAATTCTCTGTAAATATGATCGGTTGGAAAGCAATATGACGTTTCCAGTATACTTTTTCCATAGGTTTATATTATAACATTAATTTGTATAAATACAAGTGAATTATCTCTGTTATAATAAGTTAGATGATAGCTGATATTCATATCACTGAAAAAGTTTTTGGCGATAAGACGTTGATGAAAGACGTCAAGTTTAGCGTAGACGATGGTGAGAAAGTTGGTGTGGTTGGTCGTAATGGTGTTGGCAAGTCGACGCTTTTTGGGATATTGGCGGGTACAGATAATGATTACACGGGAGAAGTCGCCGTGGCATTACGATTGCGACTACGGCCCAGGAGCATCACGGTTTTGGGTGAGCAAACGGTCATAGCGTATATTCTTAGCGGACTTCCAGAATATTCTAAGCTAAAGAAAATTATCGATGAATATCCACTCAACCATGGGCGACAATATGCGAAAAAAATTGAAGAATATACGCAAGCCCCTGGAGCGATTTGATCAAAAAGGATTTTATCAAGTTGAAGAGAAAAATTGAGCGAGAGTTGAGTAATTTTCAATTAGATGGTTATGGTAATCGGAAGATTTCTTCCCTGTCTGGTGGGCAAAAAGGCTGGTGGAAATTGTTAAAATTATACACTCGGAGGCGCATTTGGCGCTGATTGACGAGCCTACCAACCACATGGATTACGTTGCGAAACAGCAGTTTATCGATTGGGTGAATTCCCAGCCACATCAAGCGATGCTAATCATTACGCATGATCGCGATGTGCTCGGGCAAGTTGATCGAATAGTTGAGATTAAGGACGGTCAAGCGATAAGCTATCGTGGAAATTACGACGCGTATTTGAAGCAGAACGCTCAAGCGATGACAGCTGGAATGAACAATTTTGAGCAGATTGAGAAGCGAATTGTTAACCTGAAACAAAAAGTTTTGGACTATCAAAGGCTTTAAGGAAAAGTCGCGAAATCCTGGCACGATTCAGAAATTTAAGCTGTTTGGAGAATGAGGCGCGGGCGGAGCTAGTGGAATTATCAGAAATGGAAAAGCCGACGTTTTGATTGACAAAGAGTCCGTTAGTCAATTGATTATAAATCGGCCGAGCGTTACGGAAAGTTTAAGTCTCGTAATATTCTGTCTGAGTATGAAGGATGGGTCCAGTCGCAGCCAACACGTGTTGGTTCGTGCGGAAAATGTGGCAGTTGGAATTGGCGAGAGGATGCTGTTTGAAGATGTGAATATTGATTTGCGTGAAGGTGAAGGCGATTGAAATTAGAGGTCGCAATGGCGCTGGTAAGACTACGTTGATTCGGATGATTTTGGCGTCGGGCAAAAGTTTTGATAGCGGTCCTGTTCTTTATTCTGGCGATATTTTCCTTGATCCGCAGGTTCGAATTGGTGTTTATGAGCAGGAAATTGACGAGCGATATCTCGTCTAATCCGTTAGAAAAAGCGATTGAAAAATTGTACATGAGTCGCGATTTGTCGATTTCTGATACGAGAATTCGGCAACTTTTGGCTGACTATTTGTTTACGGACGCCGATCGAATGACGCCGCTGGCTCACTTGTCTGGCGGACAAAAAGCTCGTTTTCAGATTATTTCCATGCTGGCGAACGACCCGCAACTGCTTATCTTGGACGAGCCGACGAACCACTTGGATTTGCCGAGTATTGAAGAATTGAAACAGCGTTGGCCAAATATTCCGGGCGCGATTCTTTACGTCAGCCACGATAATTATTTTTCGCGAAAAACTTGGCGGCAAAATTGTGCAAATTGGCGCAGAATAAAAAATTTTTCCGCCAGAATTTGACGGAAAATCTTAAGTCTATTTTCAAGAAATTAGTCAGCTAGTAAGCCGTTTTTCGTAGCAAATCTTGTAGTTTTGGTCGATCAAAACCAAGTACTAATTCCCCGTTAATATCCGTTACTGGCACACCTTGGAAATTGCCACCATTTTTATTTAGCAGCTCCTCTTTTGCGCCAGGATCAGCCTCGATATCTTTGGAAACAAAATCAATTCCCAACTTCTTCAGCCATTCCATTTCCGTGTGGCAAAACGCACACCAGCTGGTGCTGTACACGACAACTTTTGTATCTTGATGGTTGTTCGTTGTGTCTTCGCTCATATATTCCCCCATTTACTAACAACTCTAATTATAACATAAGGGCTGTGGTTATTTTGAGCTCTTTGACGTCAAATGCCAATTTTTACACCACTCGCAGTGATATATATCAATCGACAAATTCGGGTTTGCTAATTCTGGATTTCTGCTGCTTGGCGCGCTTTTATCTCTGTTGAGAATCGACGCTTCTTCTGGCAATTAGCCAACCCTGAAATTGACATCAATGATGTTTTTTGGGCTTTTTGACTATTTTTTGAATAATTTCGTCGTGGCATCTTGCAAAATAGTATAACAGATTGATATAGTGGAAAGTAATGACAAAAGAAACTGACATTTCGGCTAACGATATAGGCGATTCTGGTAAGATGATGATTTTAGCAAAGACGATGATTAGGTACAATGTGGCGAATGTTTTTGCCAACAATCAGCTTAACTTTTGTTGGGATTATGGCTGGATAATGTCAGTGGAATGAAGATGAGATGGTTGCTTGCTGGGATTATTTCTGGTGCGATTATCTCAGTGATTTTCGTAGTTTTGCAAATTGCTAAAATTAAACAGCAGGAGTTGAAGAAATGATCGATTATATGGCAAGTGCTGGTCCGCATATTTCAGTAAAGGTTGACGAAGTTTTCAATGTCGCTGGCATATCTATTACGAATTCACATTTGGTTGGGTTTTTGGGGTTAATTGCGCTGGTATGGGTGATGTTTCGTACTCGTGCAGCGGTTTTAGGTAAAAAGAAACATAATTTTATCACGAGGCTAATTCAGTGGACGTTCGACGGACTTTATAATACGGTTTGCCAGGTCATTCCAGATCAAAAATGGGCGCGTAAAGTTGCTCCGCTTTGTATTACGTTGTTTTTCTTTATCGTTGCTCAGTATTGGCTGGGGCTTTTGCCGATCGTTGGTCCAATTACAATCGGCAAGCATCACACCCCACTGTTCCGCGGTGGAGTTGCGGATCTTAATATGACATTCGGTCTGGCAATTGTTACGATTGTCGCGGCTCAGGTTTACGCGTTTAAGTATTTGGGTTTTAAGGGTAATATGGGGCGATATTTTGTTAACCCACTGCGCGATCCTATTATGTCATTTGTCGGAATTTTAGAGCTGGTGGCAGAGTTTTCACGAATGTTGGGGCTGAGTTTCCGTTTGTTTGGTAATGTTTTGGCTGGCGAAATTCTCTTGGCAATCATCGCTTATATGACGAAGTTTTTGTCACCCGTAGCTCTGCAGCCATTCTATTTCTTTGAGTTGTTTATTGGCGGTATTCAGGCATATATTTTCTTTATGTTATCAACTGTGTTTATTTCCCTGGGGCTGGCTCCACCATGATTCGCACGAGCTAATTGATGAGTTCACTCCTCTGCTGAAGCTAATAAATTAGCGATGTCAGAGAGTGATTAAATTAGGTAATAATTAATTAAAAGGAGAATATTAACAATGGAAGCATTATCATTTGCACTTACCTACGCAATCCCAGCTGCATTTGCAGCAATCGGCGCGTACAATCGTTGGCGCAGCAGCCATGAACGCCGCTGGTCGTAACCCAGAAAAATCAACGACCCTACGCACAATGATGATTTTGGGTATTTCATTTATCGACGCTATTGCTATTATCGGTTTCGTTGCGGCAATCGTCGGCAAAGTTATGTAGTTTTTCGGAGTAAATTGTGGAGAAAAATATTAACACAATTTGCCAATTCTGGCGCATCGGAAAAAGCTGGTTTGTTTGATTCGCTAGGTATTGATTGGGCGCTGTTGGCGTTTCAGACGGTAGCATTTTTAATCTTGCTATTTGTTCTTCGCGAAGTTTGTCTATCCGCCAATGATGGAAATGCTCGTCAAGCGAGAAAAAGACTTGAAAGCGGCTGACGCGGCGGCAAAATCTGCTAAGGAAAATGCCGACCGAGCTGAAGAAATGACCGCCGAAAATGATGCGAAAAGCACGAGCTCAAGCTAGCGACATCGTGGCGTCTGCTCGAGAAGAAGCGACCGAAGTTGTTGTTGAAGCGGCTAAAAGCGACTGCCAAATCTGAAGCTTTGATTAAAGAAGCGCATAATACGATTGCTCAAGAGATTGAAAAACGCTAAGAAAGACCCTGCACAATTCGACATTAGAGTTAGTGGCTGAAGCGACTGGCAAGGTTTTGGGCGAGAAAAATTGATGCGAAGAAAGATACGAAGCTGATTTCGGAATCGCTTGAGGAGGCTAAATAGATGAAGTCGGTGTCCAGGAGAAAGTTGGCAAAGTGCAGCTGAACAGATTTTAGCTGGTAATGACGCAGTACTGGAGGAAATTGCTGGCCTTTTGATTTACGAAAAGCACGAACGTGAAATTGATTTGTTGGTGCGAGATATTGAGGCTGAATTGGCTGAGAACGGTGAGATCGTGGCATCGGTCGAGAGTGCGAGAGCACTTGATGACAACACAAGGCATAAAATAGAGCAATTTCATGGCGACTGCGGTGAGTGGTAAAAATAGTAAACCAAAAAGTATTCTAAGAGAATCAATTGACCCGACGTTGATTGGTGGACTTAAGCTACGAACGCCGACCGCAACACTGGACGCAACGGTTTTAAAGAAGTTAAACGACTTGCGGGCGAAGAAAATCTAGGAGGAAAAATGAGCAAGATTGATGTGACAGAATTAGCCAAAAGCCTGCGGGAAAAATCGCGCAGCTGGAGGCGACGAAGGTTTGGAAGATGCTGGCGTGGTTATTCGCGTTGGTGATGGCGTGGCTTGGGTGCATGGTCTAAGTAGCGCTGGCTATAGTGAAGTGCTGGAAATTGAAACTGACGGCGATACGGTTGAGGCGTTTGCTTTGAACTTGATGGAAGATGAGATTGGTGCGGTGATTCTTGGCGGTGAAAATAAGGTCAAGGCTGGCGCTAGCGTTCGCCGCAAAGGTTCGGTGCTAGACGTTCCCTGTCGGCGAGGAGCTGTTGGGACGAGTGGTTGATCCGCTAGGGTCGACCTCTTGACGACGGTCCAGCGATTAAGACGAAGAAACGTGGCTTAATTGAGCGCCCTGCTATTGGTGTGATGGGTCGCAAATCAGTTCACGAACCTCTGATGACCGGTATTATGTCGATTGACGCGACGTTCCCGATCGGTCGCGGTCAGCGTGAGCTTATCATTGGTGACCGTCAAACCGGTAAAACGGCAATTGTTATTGATACGATGATCAACCAAGCTCGTCAAAAACTGGCGTGGTAAATGTTTACGTGGCTATTGGTCAGAAGTTGTCGAAGATTGCTCGATTGGTCGACCGATTGAAAGAAGAAGGCGTGATGGACCAGACAATTATCGTCGCAACCAGCCCGTCCGACGCGGCCTCCTGCTTTACTTTGGCACCTTACGCTGGTACTGCCATGGGTGAATACTTCCGAGATAACGGTGGTCACGCATTGATGACTTTATGACGATTTGACCAAGCACGCGGTGGCTTATCGACAGATGTCGTTATTGTTGCGCCGTCCACCAGGACGTAAAGCTTACCCAGGTGATGTCTTCTATTTGCACCTCACGATTATTGGAGCGCTCGGCTAAATTGTCAGATGAACTTGGCGCGGGAAGCTTGACAGCTCTACCAATCATCGAAACGCAAGCTGGCGACATTTCCGCCTACATTCCGATCAACGTGATTTCTATTACCGACGGTCAGATTTTCCTGAAACCGACTTGTTTCTATCAAGGCATTCGCCCAGCCATCTCCAGCTGGTCTATCAGTTTTCTCGTGTTGGTGGCGCGGCTCAGACGAAAAGCCGTTAAATCTGTCGGCGGAAACTTGAAGCTTGGTCTTTCTCAGTTCCGTGAATTGGCATCATTTGTTCAATTCGGTTCAGACCTTGACGACGCGACAAAAGGCTCAAATTGATCGCGGTCAGCGACTTACTGAACTTTTTGAAGCAGCCACAATATCAGCCAATGAGCGTCTGGGGAGCAATTTGTTAGCATTCACGCGGTGACTGGCGGTATGTTTGACGATGTTCCAGTTTTCTAAGATTAAGGACGCACAGTCTGCCCTATTGACTTATCTTTTGGAAAAACTCTAAAGATGCTATGCGTGAGCTAAAAGCAAGGGCGACAAGCCTTCGGACGAGCAATTGAAATTGATTGACGAGAGCTACGAAAAGAAATAGCGAAAAGGATTTGAGGAGTAATTCATGCCGAGCACTCGCGCGCTGAAAAAAATCGCATTCGTTCGGTGGACTCAACTAAGCAGATCACCAAGGCTATGCAATTGGTGGCGGCTAGTAAAATGCGTCGCGCTCAAGAGGCGGACAAAGCTTCTGCGCCGTACACAATGGCGGCGGAAGAATTATTGTCTTATTTGGCGAGCCAAGGCGCAACTGACAATCACCCGCCGTTCGTTAGGGCGAAAGATAAACTAAGCGATTGATTATCGTGGTGGCCAGCGACAAGGGTTTGGCTGGCGCATACAACACCAACGTTTTTGAAGAAGTATTTGGAGTTGTTAAGGCGTGATGACGAACGCGGAATTGAGAACTTGACCTGGCTATCGGTCGCCGAGCTTCGCAGTTCGCAACACGCCTTAAAAGATACGAAAATTGTCGGTACGCTATGAAGATTTTGCCAGATCAGCCGTCTGGATTAACATTCCATACGATTTTTAAATATGGCGATAAATATGTTTAAGAATGGTGAGGTTGACGCAGTTACGCTTTGTTTTATAGCACGTTTTGTCAATAGCCATGGTTCAGACTGCGGAATTGGACAGATTATTACCGGCAGGAACAGAAGTCTTGGTTGATCCGAGTAAAGTTTCTAACACGATTTCTGACGCCAAATATGAGCCGAGTATTCCAGAAGTTTTTGACGCGGTGGCGTATCGTTTAGTCGGTGCGCGACTGTTGCAGGCGCTGCTTGATGCTCGAGCCAGTGAACATTCTATGCGTATGATGGCGATGAAGAATGCTACGGATAATGCCAGCGATTTGGTTGACGATTTGACGCTAGCTATGAACAAGGCTCGTCAAGGGGCGATTACTCAGGAGCTTGCTGAAATTTCTGGTGGCGTGGAGGAAGCGATGGAACAATGATAAAGGAGAAAAAGATGGCAAAAGATTTAGGTAAAATTATTCAGATCGTTGGCGTGGTCGTTGACGTGGAGTTTCCGCGAGACGTTGAACTTCCAGCGATTTACGATGCGTTGCACGTTAAAAACGGCGATGAGAATTTGGTGCTGGAGGTTGCTCAGCACCGGACGAGCACACTGTTCGAGCAATTGCCTTATCATCAACGGATGGTTTGAGTCGTGGTGCAGAAGTTGTTGCGACTGGTGCTCAATTTCCGTTCCAGTCGGCGCGGAAAACCCGCGACGAATGTTCAATGTTGTTGGTGAAGCGATTGACGAAAAACCTCAACCGAAGGTAAAAACCGCCCCATCACCGCCCTGCTCCAGCACTTTCTGAGCAGTCAAATAAGACTGAGATTTTGGAAACCGGCATTAAGGTCGTCGACTTGATTGCGCCACTTGCTAAAGGTGGAAAAGCTGGCTTGTTTGCCGGTGCTGGTGTTGGTAAGACAGTTCTTATCACTGAGTTGATTAACAATATCGCTAAGTTCCACTCTGGAAACTCTGTTTTCGCTGGAGTTAGTGAGCGAACGCGTGAAGGCAACGACCTTTACTGATGAAATGGAAGAAGCTGGGTGTTTTTGGACAAGACTTCCGCTAGTCTTTGGGCAAATGAACGAGCCGCCTGGAGCACGTTTGCGCGTGGCATTGTCGGGTCTGGCGATGGCTGAAGCTTTCCGTGACGAAAGGTAAAGACGTCTTGCTATTTATCGACAATATTTATCGTTATACTCAGGCTGGTGCTGAGGTGTCGGCATTACTTGGTCGTCTGCCGAGTGCGGTTGGTTATCAGCCAAACCTCCAGCAGGAAATGGGTGCCTTGCAAGAGCGCATTACTTCAACAAAGAAGGGTTCGATTACCTCTGTTCAGGCTGCTCTATGTGCCAGCTGGACGACTTGACCGACCCAGCTCCTGCGACAACTTTTTGCTCACCTTGATGCTACAATTGTGATGAACCGTGCATTGACGGAAATTGGTATTTATCCAGCAGTTGACGTCTTTGGACTCCAGTTCAAACTCGCTTGATCCAGAAATCGTTGGTGAAGAACATTATCGTGGCGCGCGAGGTTCAGCGAATTCTGCAGCAATACAAAGAGCTTCAGGATATTATCGCTATTTTGGGTAGTGGAAGAATTGTCAGATGATCAGAAGCAGATTGTCGCTCGTGCTCGTCGTATTCAGCGATTCTTGGCACAGCCATTCCCACGTGGCCGAGAAGTTTACTGGAAAAATCCAGGTGTTTACGTTAAATTGGAAGATACTATTCGCGACGCTTCCGACATTTTTGGCCGGTAAATACGATGATAAACCTGAAAACTGGTTCTACATGGTACAAGGAACCTTGGCTGACCAAGTAGCTCGCGACGCTGAGGTGGAAAACTGCCAAATCTAAGAAACATTCTGAAAAAGAAAGCCAAATAGCCATGAAATTGTCATTAGTCACACTTGTCGGTACGAAGGTTGACGAAGAGGTTTATTCGCTGTCAATTCCAACCACCGACGGCGAAATTTCCGTTTTCCCCAAGCCATGAGCCGCTAGTGACGATTGCACGGGACGGCGTAATTACCGTGCGTCGATACATAAAGAAGATTCCGATAATCAGTTGAGTACTTCGCAATCTCTGGTGGCGTGGTAAAAATTGATTATTCATCGGTGCAAATTTTTGGTTGATGAAGCTGATCACGGTGACGATATCATCGAAGCGGAAACCCATGAAGGCTCTGGAGCGTGCCATTAGGCGCGTGATGAGGCTGGCGATCAAGTTGAGCGCGAGAAAGCCAAGCAGCTTATCGGACCGCTCATGTGGTGCGATTGAAGGTTGCTGATCTTCATAGGCGTAAGCGACTGACGATGATTATATATCGGCAATACTACGAAGGAGCCTGATTATTAGGCTCCTCGTGCTATGCGTCTGCTTGAGGCCTTCGATTGACGCTTGCACGATATCGACAGTGTCATAGGGATATAGATTAGGAATGTCCTTTTCGTATGGCTTAACAGTACTCGATAATAAGTTCTGGGTCTAGCATCCGCTGACCGTCGTAATTGTATTGACCGCTCATTGAATAGGCGCAACTCTCAACGTCTCGCACGAACCTAGAGATTTTTGCCAAGTCTTTGTTGGCCTGCTGAAATGTTTCAGTATCAATGCACCACGGTTCAGTGCTGATAGTAAATGCAAAAGTATTTGCGCATCATTCATTGTATACGGTTTTTCTAGGCTAGTGAAAATAATGCATAGTAGCGAATGCAGTACGGGCGATAAGTCGTGCTTTTTCTTCAGGTAGTATCAGTCTCGCCGCGGTATTCGTCGATTAGGGCTGTCGCAGCTCCGTACGCCTTGTAGTAAAATCGGTAATCACTGCCACTTCTTTCTCGAGGCGGATAACGCCCTTCGGTTCGAAGGTGTGAATTGCTTGAGTATGTTCTAGACTATTGATAGTGTCGCATTGTATCAATATCTTTTTCAATGCCGCGCGCGGTGTAAAGATATATGGCTTGATTGCCCAAGGCTGGGCTGTAGAGGCACACCTGAGCACGGTACATGCTCGCATCATAAAAACCCAACTCATTGATACCATTGCGGCGACCTTCTGAATAATCGTCGCGAGGATCTCAATCCTATATAAAGATAATCTAGCGGCACACCTAACCGGTCAGTGCTAAATCAATGCAATATTTCCTGGAGATAGTTGATCTATTTGATCGTAAATCGCTCGTATCATCAATAGCGATTGGTGTTATAGATAAACATCCTTCGAGTTGGCGCATAAATTATTTTACATCATAAATCACTTATATTTGCAATACAGCTAGGCGGACTTCATCGGTCGTCGTGGTGTGCATCAATTTTTCTCGAAGTTCCTTTGCACCATCAAAATCGCGAATATAAATCTTGACGTTTTAGAGTTTCGCAAGGTCGCCCTAAAATTGCTGGTAAGAATCGAACAAATCCAAGTGATACTAAGAAGCGCCAACAGTTCTTCTTTGTGATTATCTGCGTTAGTTTTCGATTCACGGAAGCAGAATGGATCGCCGAAAACGCCTCGCCCAATCATGAATTCCATTCACGCCAGGACGCTTTTCTGGCACTTTCCAGCCCATGCTCTCGATCCGAATGTCGCCGTTGATAGTCAGGGAGTGTTTGTGGGGCACTTCATCGCGCAGTTTAACATCTCATCGATCAATTCATAATGCGCCGCAACTTTGCTCATCTCTTTTTGTGCGCAGATGAATTGTCAAGTTCACGATGTCTTGTTTGAGAATTGTCGTCAGCCACCGCGCCACTCATTGACGTAGCATGTCCCCAGCCGAGTTTTTACGCCAACAGGCAATCCAGATTTTTAGCGGGCATCAATTGCAGCTATCGCCATGTCGGGTCGACGAATTAGAGCCGCGCCACCGCTTTTAATGGCAGATTTGGCGGGACAACCCATATTGATATCAATTCCGTTAAAACCAAAGTTCCGCGCAGTGCTTTAAAGCGAAAGCTCCATGTCCCCCTGGCTCTGCCACCCCAGATCTGCGCAAATTAGCGGCTGCTCATCGTCGGTTTTAATTAGTCGCCCAGCTATGGCTTTGTCGCCAGCGTGAACCCAGCCGGTAGCATTTGCAGAACTCGGTGAAAAATATATCTCGGCGCGCCAGCCTGTTTCACGACTATGACGAAACACGACGTCGGTGACGGCTTCCATTGGTGCCAATATGAAAAATGGCTGCGGTAAATTATTCCAAAACGATGTCATCTCTGTTAGTTTTTATCACTAAAAGGAGAAAACCCCTCACCTCGCCTTTGAGAATGAGGGTGGCGGGCTCGAGCTGGTTCTGCTCGGAATTGTCCTCTGCGTTGAGGATGACTTACGAGTGAATCTCGCGAACCCGAAAAGTTGGAAAACATCAATACTTCCACGTGCCGGCTCACGTCGCTAGGACGTCATTGTCTCAGCGGGGAAATATTGATGAACCTGAACGCTGCCGCTGGAGGCGCTCGACAACGTCAGGTTTTTCGATTGCCGGATGGCGATGGAGGAGTCGAACCTCACCTCCCTCGTACGAGAGAGGACCCTGCGAGTCACATCGTCCTTTGATTCTTTTTCTGGTCTACCAGCTGGGCAGAACCTGGACCCAGGGACGGACGGACGCTCTTTTGTTAACACTGGGTTAACTTTTTCATAGATGGATTAAAATCCATGATCCGTCAGTTAGAGAGCCCAAAATCTGGTTAGAGACTTGAGCTCTCCTTCTGTGCAGTCCCGGCATCGTCGCCCATCTTGTCGCGATTATACTTGGCGGCTCGGTCATCATGGCCTTCTGGGCGCTGTCTGCCGTTCCATCTCTGGACGGCTTCAGCAGCCTGCGGTATGCCTCCCCGAGAACGGTCTCAAAAACACCGCCTTCACCTCTTTTCCTAAAGAAAAGAGCTGACCTCATCTGTGCTCCTGAGAGCACGATGCCAGAATCAGCTCTACCAACAAAAGCGTTTATTATAATAACACTAATTAGTGAGAAAAATGCAACAATATACCAGAATATTTTTATATTTCGCCCGCCAGCAGGTCTTTTTCGAATTGCAACATCCCTTTATAATCCGCCGAATAGCCTGAAAATATCCGGCAGATCTAACGTGGTAATTTTTCGCCAAACTAATCTCAATCAGTCTGCGTAACCAGACAATTCTTCTGGAGAATGTATCTTCCAGGCTGATATATATCGCCGGTCTTCATGCGTCTCGACTCGACAAATTGTAATCGCCCGCCAGTAAACGTGAAAATTGCTATAATCGCGTGAATGCTCGACCAGCAGCTGATAGAACATCAATTGCTGGACGATACTGCATGAAGTTTGATTTTTCTCGTAATCAGCCGAACCTTTCCAATAACGCGACGGCTTGCCAGTTTTATAATCCGTTACGAAGATGGTTTTTATTTTGCTTTGTCGATGTCGACACACGTCAAGCTTACCAGTCAATCTGGCGTTATTTTATAATTACGCCCTGGTTTGAAAAGTCTAATTCCGCCAAGTCCGTGTTTAGTGAAAATCTGAAGATGGCGTTTAAGAACGCAGCCAAAGCCGACTTTCCTTTTGTTCTAAATACAAACTGAAAATCGTCCGCTGACAAATGTTGGCTCTCGAGGGATTTTTGGAAAATTGGAGGATTTGTTCGAGCTTGGCAATTGGTGATCGGCGCTGAATGAGCAATGTGCTTGCTGGAGGCTGCTGTGAATCGCGGTTCCGCAAGCTGCAGCGGAATTCTTTTGGCGATGGAAAAATGCAGTAAATTGTTCAATAGGAAATTCTGCGGTCCGCCACGGTGAAACGTCGAGGAAGTTGTTCAAATGCGTCGCAGAAAGTTTGTGACGTTTCCAGCGCTGGCGCCACAAAATCCTTTAATTCTGAACAATCGGTGAAGTTAGCCGCGTCGTCCAATCGGTTTCAGTAGAGTTCAATTTGTTCAGCTGGATCATCGCTGGTCGGAATGATGGTCGGCGCAATTCGTCAAGAAACCGGCGATTATCGTGTCGCCGCCAGAATCGTTGGTTTGAGAATAAGTCATGATCAATCGGTTTTGGCGCGAGTCATCGCCACCAAAGAATAATCGAAGTCGTTCGTCGTAGCGGCGCCCGCTGGCTGAAGTTGGAGGTTTGCGGGATATCGGACAGCTCGGCTACGTGAACGAACTTTCTTCGCCCCAAAGCGCTATCACTGCCCCCAATCACAAAAACGTGCGGAAATTCCAAACCTTGGATGTATGAGCGGTCATCAAATGGTGGCGCCGCTGAGTGAACTTGCGTGTGTGTACGAATTTGCGTTAAGCGAGTTTTTGTTGAAATATGCAGATCAATAAATTCCAAAAATCTTCTAATGTTGGATTTTTATCGGTGATTCGATCACGAAGTTTTTGACGCAAAAGTGCGCAAACTCTCCAGAATTGTCAGATATGCTTCGGGTTTTTATCTAGCTTTTCGGCGAGAAACAGAAAATTGGCGAGAGAATTAACCTCGAAGATCGCTGCTTTCATCGCTAGTTAAGCCTCAATAAATTGTCCACTGCTCTCCAGTGGCAAATTCGGCACGTCCCAGCGCTCCGCGCCAATCCGCAATTCCTTAAATACGCTATTCGCCAGCATACTTTCCAGCCACACCGCGATTTTTGTAAGCTTGAAGACGACTTTCCAGATATCCAGTGTAGAAAAACCCGAATGGAGGATGAGCATGTACTTCCGGCAATAAACTATTGGCAACGTCCAAATTATTCTGGCTAATTGCCACGACAGTTCCGCTAATTTGTCCAAAAATCTGGATTATGTCCTGTCTCAGAATGCTCGTCGTGGCGCTCGTAATTGACAAAAGATTTTCCCTTGATAAAGATGCGTAGCATCTTCGATGAGTTCTTTGTGGTGGCGCGCAATAACGCGATGTTTTCTGCTGCCGTTTTTATTAGCTCGGCAATTTGTTTGCTAATTCCCCGCCCGCTCTTCGCTAACAGATAGAATTCTTGGATTTCGACCTTTTGAGCCTCGCATTTGGTGTGCAGTCAATTGTTTTGATAGCCCGTCAATTGTGTGTTTTCCAATCGATCCGCGCCTGGTGACGACGTCCCGCGCCGATGATAAAAATGTTCTCGGCGGAACGATAATTGTCTGGTCAAAACGATAACTTTTGGGTCGTGATATGTTGGCGGAAACGCTGGATGTTGCCCACATCTGCGCCTGAAGCTGAAGATTGCTTGGTCGTCATCGCCGACCGCCATGATGTTTGGGTTATCGTCGTTCTCGCTGGTCAGATTGAACAATAATCGTAATTGCGCTGCGCTCGTGTCCCGGAACTCGTCGACCATGATGAATTGGAATTGTTCTTGGAGATTTGCGCGTAGTTCTGGTGATTCGCAGGCTTGAATAACGGATATCATGCGTCGTCAGTCAAATAGTCGAACTTTCGACGAGAGTATTTAGCATACTTTTCGTAAACCACCTGCGGCAGATAATTTTTCTGCGGCGGTAAACTTTCAGAACAAATTCGCCATTGGCATGCACTATTTATTTTTCCAAGCAGTCAGTGGTTTTGTTGAGTTTTCATCAATCGCTTCCTGGGCGGCGTGCGCAATACTTAACGCTGAAAACGTTGGCGTATGGTGATTGAGGCTGGCAATTTTGAGTTCTCGTCAGGATTTTTTGGCGGCGAAATTTGGCAATTTTCTCAGCTCGGTGCGCAAAACATTTCAATTGTCTTTTTGATATTTTGGCGGAAAATACTTGCTGAACGTCTGGCGCAATTTCTGGCGATTGTGCTTTTGATTATTCTCAATAACGCCCGTAATTCTGACGACGTTAAGCCGCTTTGCTTGAACTCGAAATACTCGAATAAGCTCTCTTTATGTAGACAACACCGCCATTGTTTTTTGTGCTTAATGGATTTCGCCAATCAGTCGCTTCGAGTATTCCAGAGATATTTGATATTGCGTCAATTCGTCGACTGGCTGAGCGTCAGCACCACGGAAAAATACTCGCGATGCTGGTTAATAATTTCCGTGCCGAAGCTGTGGAATGTATGAATCGCAGTTTTATACGCATCTTCACCGATAATCTGGCGAAGCTCGTTGGCGCATATTCGTACGCCGCTTTCAGTAAACGTTAGACATAAAATACTGTTCGGTGCGTCGGTCTGTTTTCAGGATTTGAGCAGTGCGGCATGCTAGAAGCTCGGTTTTCCTGCTCCCGGCCCAGCAATTACCAAAAGCGATCCGTGGATGTAGTCACTGCTTGTCGTTGATTATCGTTTAATTTCTAGCGTACCGAGTATTTGAAAATCCATAGTTTTATTCTATCATGCTGGCGGGCTTCAGAACGCGGATATCAGAAATTGCCATTGCAGAATTCATCCAAGGTTGTAGATTCAGTATTAAAGAGTGGTGAATGAAAAACATCCAGAAGACGTTGTAGCTACTTGATATTTCGTCAATGCAGTTGAATCGGTCAGACGTTGGTTATTAGATTACATCTTTGCCATCTCGCGCACCTCATATGGCAAACATTGATCTGTGAATAAGGGCGACGTACGACGAGCTGGCGCTTGAGCCATTGTTGAGGAAAAATTTGGTTTTCAATTGATGTTCAATCGATAATTTTGTGGCACGCTGATGTTAGTCACTCAAGCGCGTCGGTGGTTTTGCGATGAAAAAGTCAGCTGATGATGTATTTTGAGGCGACTTCGCCGTTGATTTTATCTGACGTTAAAAAGATAATTTCACGAATAGGTATGCGTGCGGAATTATTTCTTCCGCAAAAGGTCAGCCGCGATATTTTGAAGACATTGGCAAGCGCAAAATTCGCGAAGTTTTTCGGAAGAAGGCATGTTACGGATGAAGATTTGCATTTTTATAAAAACTTTGGCGCCGCAGAATCCCGCCCTGGTTTTGATTTTCTGAAGTGAAAAATGGCGAGATATATCATCTGACTCTGACGCATCGGAAATTGGCGAGTTGGTGCGAGGTTCAGCTACTGAAGGATTCGGGCAATTTAATGCGACTACCCGGACATTATTAAGCGGAATCTGCTTTCACCTATTGTTGTGGTGATTTTTCTGTTGGCTGGCGCGCTGGTTTATGTTCGCGAATATCGTAGATGCGTGGTTTTATTTCGGTGGCGATTGTCGTGAATTCGACGATTGGCATTATTCAGGAGCTGAGAGCTAGCGAGTTTTGCGCATGAACTGATGAGCGCTGCCGAAAGCTCGATTGTTAAAAAGACGGAAATATTGTGAGGCCGTTGCGACGAGCCAAGATTGGCTGACGATTTCGTACAGGCTGGCGATGAGTGCCAGCGGACGCAGGTTATCGAGTCGTAAAGGCTTGGAGCTGAATGAGTATGTTGACTGGCGAGTCTGCATCGATTGAGGAGAAAAAGCGACAGCGATGTCGTGCTGGCTGCGACGACGCAGTCGCTGGCGAAGGCACGGCGCGAGTAATTGCGATTGGTGACGACACGAAAAGCTGGCGCGATTAGCCAAGTTCTGAAGCGTTACAAACCAGAACTCACGCCTTCTGGTACTAGGCAATGGCGCGCAATTTACTTTTGACTTATGGCGCAATTGTTCTGTCGCCACTTATCGCCATTGTTCATTGTTTCTGGCGATAACGTCGTCGTTAGTCTTAAAAACCATAACTCGGCGGCGGCGTCAGAGTCGTGCCAGAAGGTCTGTTGTTGGCGAGTTCACTGCGTGGCATTCGGCTCGTTGCGATTAGCTCAGGCAAAAGTCTGTCGCAAAATTGTCGTACAGTGAAGCGATGGCACTTTTTGAATTTGCTGGCTATAGACAGGACAGAAATTTGACGGCGATGAAGTGACGCTGGAGCAGGTCGCTGCTTTTGCTGATGAAAATGACGATCCGGACTCTGACATTGCCAGTTTTTGCGGCGTTAATTGCTCATGAAAACCAGCGGCGGAAATATCACTGGTCGTGCAATCTGTGTGGAAGTTTGACGTCGCCAAAAATGAAAGTTCTGGAAGTGATGGCGTTTCGTCTGCGCAAAATGGCGGGCGTTAGGCGGATATTGACGGTAGATTCGGACTTTTGATGATGGGCGCGCCAGAGTTTGTGTCGAAGTTGGCGCCAGTAGATAAGGAGATCTGCAGAAGTTGAACGATTGGGCTGACAATGGCTTGCGCGTGTTGATGTTCAGCTGAATTACTGGGACGATCAAAACCAAATTCGAAGGATTTGAAAACAGCTCTGGAACTGCAATTGGTGCGGTTATTTTGCGCAACTCCTCACGTCATGGCGTTGTTGAAACGGTGGATTTTTGCAGAGCCAAGGTTGCAGGTAATGCGCGCGTAATATCTGGCGACAATCGCGCGACGGTTCAATACATCGCCAAAGAAGCTGGAATCATCCAGAAACAGTGCAATTTACAGGTAGAGGATTTGGCGACGCTCAGCGAAGAGCGAATTTAATAAAGCGGCCGATACTTACACGATAAAGCGCAGAGTTTTGTCGGTCTTCAAAAGAGCGTTTAATAAACAGACTCCAGCACTCGGGAAAATTCACTGGTATGGTTGGCGACGGTGTAAACGACGCTCTGGCGCTTGAAAAAGGCTGGCACCTGGTGTGGCGACAGGTACGCTGGTGCGCCGGCTTCTCGTCGAGTTTTCCGACATTATATATTGCTCAACAATTCGCTCACTTCCCTTCCGATGGGAATGAAATTGGGCAATCAAATAATGTGCAAAGCAATCGAAGTCATCGCTGGTCCTGTCACAAAATTATTTTACGGCGCGATCGCGCCCTTCTTGCGACGATTTTTACGCCTGATATGAATCATCCGCGTCTGCCTCGCCATATGTACGTTTATGAATATCTTTCTGAAGTGACCATGCCGACTCTTATGTGGACACTGGTGCCTGCCGCTTTGAAGCATCGAATAAATCCGGAAGCGACGCCCTGGCACGATACTTTTGCTGGCTGTCTGTCGCGCCGATTGCTTCTAATTACTGGCGTGACCGTCGCGTTCACCCTATTGGATTACGATCTGTTATGCTCCGGTCACGCCGCGGAAGTCGCAAACGATGACCGCTGCTGCGACTTTGTTTCTGGCGTATATTTGGTGTTCTTAGTGGGAATTATGCTGGACGTAACCATCGGATAAATCCGCCAGCGCGCTCGTCTGCTCGGTCTTCTGTCTGTAGGATCATCGTAGCAGCCGGAAGCTTTCGGTTTCTTGGATTTCCGCGTGATTTGACTTCATTCACTGTACCAAATTTATTCATAATGGCCACGCAGCTGGCGCAATTGTCAAGGATGTGCCCAGGCTATTCATTGCTCGCTGGGCTGGTCGGCAAATTATTCGATAAAATGCAAATACCAGGAATGGCAGTAGATGTATTGTTATTAAAACATGTCTCATGTCAAAGAATATTTTACTTTGGAGTTGTGTTTAGATATTATTGATTCTACTAGTACATATTTTATTCGACTACCAAGTATTTGAACTCAGTAAACTACCCTTCCGCTTTCGTCAAAATGGAATGTTGGGTCTGTGCCTATAGGCGTGTCGTATACTACAAAACGGCAGGCTCTCCAATATTTGCAAGGGTATTGAAATCTACAATTGTGAGATTGTGGGTCTATCCTTATATATTCTTGAGTGATCTTTAGGTGTCTCCTATTGTATATCCGCCATCCACAATCTGGTCGATTGGGCTCCTTCCTCTCTAGTCATACTCTGAATAGATTTGTCCCTCATAGATCGACTTGAACGTTACAGCGCCCCCAGCGTTTCTTTGTATAGAGGAGCCTCTTTTTATTAAATAATTTCATACAAACCTCCGTGACTTTTATCCTGTATTATTTTGGTCCAAAACCACGAAGGTGCTCAATGTGCGGCGTCCTCGGAAACAGAAATTGTAGCCTTGATGGTGTACGAGATGTGTATCCCGAAGTAGGCGACGCGTCTCGCGCTTGCGTGACACAGATTGCAATCAGATAGTCAACTCGAGGCGGCCTGCGTTCCAGCAGTCGATTAGTAACGTCGGCGTGAAGTCCAGCGCGCGGCGGATCAACGATAACTCAATTTGCTCGCCCGTTATACATTCCAGAGATCTGCTCGGCGCCAAAATCGCCTGCGCTACGGCTCGATTCAGCTTGGCGATGTGCCTCTCGCATTTCCGCGACGCGCATGCCCGTTAATCTCCACGAGCAATCCGTCATCGCCTCAATTGTCAAACCAATTGTCCCAACTCCAGAATAAGCGTCAAGTATCGGCACGCTTTCGTGCAATTAATCACGCTAAAGCCATATCGCTCCAGGGCTTTTTCGTAA